>Ga0070665_100000011_pt1 | contig 525539 bp, 506 predicted proteins | sample KBSS13metaG_FD_65862 | JGI IMG/M metagenome (GOLD analysis project Ga0070665, IMG submission 65862) | Switchgrass rhizosphere microbial communities from Kellogg Biological Station, Michigan, USA - KBS S1-3 metaG | ecosystem: Host-associated > Plants > Roots > Rhizosphere > Soil ... | reverse complement strand
CGACGGTCGCCTTGTCGGTCATCATGTCGGCGATCTGCTGATCTTCCGCGATCGTCTCGCCGACCTTGACGTGCCAGGCGACGATCTCGGCCTCGGCGATCCCTTCGCCGATATCGGGCAGCTTGAATTCGTAGCGCGCCATCGAGCCTCTAGCCCTCCATTGCCTTGCTGATCGCCGTGCCCAGCCGCACCGGCCCCGGGAAATAGGCCCATTCGAGCGAATGCGGATAGGGTGTGTCGAAGCCGGTCGCCCGCTGCACCGGCGCTTCGAGATGGTAGAAGCAGCGCTCCTGGATCAAGGCGGACAATTCGGCGCCGAAGCCGCCGGTGCGGGTCGCCTCGTGGACGACGACGCAGCGTCCGGTCTTCTTCACCGACGCCTCGATCGTCTCGATATCGACCGGCAATATCGTACGCAGGTCGATCACCTCGGCGTCGATCCCGGCCGCCTCGATTGCCGCGAGCGACACCCACACCATCGTGCCATAGGCGATCACGGTCAGCGCCTCGCCCTCGCGCACCACCGCGGCCTTGCCGAGCGGCACATTATAATGCCCCTCGGGAACCTCGGCCTTGGGGTGCTTGGCCCAGGGCGTCACCGGGCGGTCGAAGAAGCCGTCGAACGGGCCGTTATAGATACGCTTGGGCTCGAAGAAGACGACCGGATCATTGTCCTCGATCGCCGAGATGAGCAGGCCCTTGGCATCGTAGGGATTGGACGGAATCACCGTCTTCACCCCCGCGATATGGGCGAACAGGGCCTCGGGCGACTGGCTGTGGGTCTGGCCGCCGAAGATGCCGCCGCCATAAGGCGAGCGGATGGTGAGGGGCAGGAACCATTCGCCGGCGGTGCGGTAGCGCATCCGCGCCGCTTCCGAGACGATCTGGTCGAAGGCCGGATAGATGTAATCGGCGAACTGGATCTCGGCGACCGGCCTCAACCCGTAGGCGGCCATGCCGATCGCGGTGGCGACGATGCCGTTCTCGGAGATCGGCGAGTCGAACACGCGGTTGGTGCCATATTTCTTCTGCAGCCCCTCGGTGGCGCGGAAGACCCCGCCGAAAAAGCCGACATCCTCACCGAAGGCGACGACATTGTCGTCGCGCTCCATCATCACGTCATGGGCGCTGTTGATCGCCTGGATCATGTTCATGACGGTCATTTGCGCTTCGCCTCGAGCTCGGCGACCATCTGCGCCTGCTGTTCCCTGAGATGCCAGGGCATCTCCTCGAACACATCCTCGAACATCGTGCTCACGCTTTGCGGGAAATCGATCGAGGAGGTGACGAGCGTGCCCGATTTCTCGGCTTCGCGCTGGGCGGCGCGGACTTCGGCCTCGAGCTCCTCCTGCAAGGCGTCGTGGCGGGCCTCGTCCCATTCGCCGAGGCCGACGAGGTGCGCGCGCAAACGCTCGACCGGATCGCCGAGCGGCCAATGTTCGCCCTCGGATTTCGGCCGGTACACATTCGGATCGTCGCTCGTCGAATGGCCTTCGACGCGGTAGGTGAACATCTCGATCAATGTCGGCCCGAGATTGGACCGCGCCCGGTCCGCCGCCCAGACGGTCGCCGCATAGACGGCAAGCGGATCGTTGCCGTCCACGCGCAGCCCGGCAATGCCGTAGCCGACCGCGCGCGCCGCGAAGGTGGTGAGCTCGCCGCCGGCAATGCCCGAGAAGCTAGAAATCGCCCATTGGTTGTTGACGATGTTGAGGATGACCGGCGCGCGATAGACGCCGGCGAACATCGCCGCGGCGTGGAAATCGCCCTCGGCGGTCGATCCGTCGCCGATCCAGGCGGCGGCGATGCGGCTGTCTCCCTTGATCGCCGAAGCCATCGCCCAGCCCACCGCCTGCGGATATTGGGTCGCGAGATTGCCCGAGATCGAGAAGAAGCCGTAGGGCCGGCTCGAATACATGACCGGCAGCTGGCGGCCCTTCAGCGGATCGCGCCGGTTCGAATAGACCTGGCACATCATCTCGGCGAGCGGATAATCGCGCGCGACCAATATGCCCTGCTGGCGATAGGTCGGGAAGCACATATCCTCGCGGTCGAGCGCATGCGCCGCCGCGACCGCGACCGCCTCCTCGCCGGTGGATTTCATGTAGAAACTGGTCTTGCCCTGCCTTTGGGCGCGATACATGCGGTCGTCGTAGACGCGGACCAGCATCATGTCGCGCAGCATCCGGCGCAGCGTGTCGGGATCGAGCCGCGGGTCCCACGGGCCGACCGCCTTGCCCTCGTCGTCGAGCACGCGGACCAGCCCATAGACCAGCTCATGGGTCTCGCGGGCGGGTGCGCTCGGATCGGGGCGGCGGGTGGCGCCGGCCGCGGGAATCGCGAAATGGCTGAAGTCGACGGGGTCGCCCGGGCGTGCCTCGGGCTCCGGAACGTGGAGCGAGAGCGCCGGCCGGTTGCGACGCTCTGTGTCTTTCGTCATCCTCGACTTCGTCCTCTTGGCCGATCGACGTGCCGGCGCGGCTTCCCTTGGTCCGAACGCAGCGACTAGTCAATTTCTCCCAACGATGCCGGGCGGACAAGGCTTGCCAAGCGGGGGCGCGTGGCGGAAGGGTGAGGCCCCGGGGGAGACGATCAATGACATCCGTGAAATATTGCGTGATCCTTGCCGCTCCCCTGCTGGCCATCGCTTGCGGCCAGGCCCCCGGCAATGGTGCGTCGGCGAATGCGGGGACTTCGGCCAACGACAATGCTGCCGCCGCGCCGGGAAACACGGCCTCCGCACAAGCCGTGCCGGCCAATGCGGCGGCGCCCGCTTCGGGGACGCTCAGCGCCTATGTCGGCAAGACCTCTTACGATCCCATCGACGGCGTCGCTTTCGTCGACCGGCCGGAAGTGCGCACCGCGGTGATGTCTTTGGTGTCGGACACCGCCGCCCGGCGCTGGCTCCTGAGCCGCGACACCACCCAGTCGCCGATCGAGATGCGCGGCGGCAAGCTCTATTCGAGCGCCTGCGAGCCGCACAATTGCGGCCCGCACCAATGGACGATCCTGATCGGGCCGGACGGATCGTCGGCCGAGATCTGCTATCATGACGACCGCCAGGATCCGGACCATTCGCGCTGGTATGCGACCGGACGGCCGCCGGAGACGCGCCCCGGCTTTTGCAACCCGGCCTAGGCCGAACACCCTCACGCTTGCGCTTGGCGGCCGGGACCGCGAAAGTGGCGGCATGGAGATTCTCGGATGAAACGGGCGCTTGCCTGCCTGATGCTGACCGGCGCTTTGCCGGGCTACGCCGCCGCCGATCCGCCGGCGGCGCCGGCCGATCTTGCCGTCTATGCCGACAAATATCCGACCGATCCGGTTGACGGCGTGAGCTTCCTCCATCACCCGCGCGTCCGCGCCGCGGTCGAGGCGGCAGTGCCGACCGCCTGGATCCGCAGCCTGCTCCTCGATCGCGAAGCCCAGCAGACTCCGATCGCGCTGCGCGGCGGCCGCCTCATCTCGTGGGGCTGCGAGCGGGGCAATTGCAACGACCGCGAGTGGACGATCTTCATCGATACGGCCGGAACTTCGGTCGAAATCTGCTATCGCGTCGCCGAGCGGATGGGGCGCCGCTCGCGCTGGTTCCGCACCGGCGCCGAATCCGAACTGCGCCCCATCGAAGGATGCCCCGCCTGATGATCAAGACCGTCCTCCTCACCGCGCTCTCCACGCTCATCGCCTTCGCGGCGGTGCCGGCGGCGGCGCAGCACAATGTCTATGTGATGCGCCACCTCAACACGCCCGCCGGGCAGCCCGATCCCGATCTGCTCCCCGAGGGACGGCAAAGTGCGGAGGCGCTAGCGACCTGGTTCCGGGACGAGCAGCCGGTGGCGATCTACGTCTCGGAGTACAAGCGCACGCGGCAATCGGCGGCGCCGCTCGCCGCGCGGCTGGGGCTGACGCCGATCGTCTACAACCCGGCCGACACGCCGGGCCTGATTGCCCGCGTCCGCGCCGAGCACGGTGCCGTGCTCATCGTCGGCCACAGCAATACCGTGCCGGACATCGTCGCGGCGCTCGGCGGCGAACGGCCCGCCGCTCTCGTCCACGAGGATTTCGGCGACATCTGGCGGGTCGCTCCCGGCGGCGCGACCATCAGGGCGCGGATCGAGGCGCGATGAATCCCGCGGCGCTGCTCTCCAGCGCCCGGCGCGTCGTCGTCAAGGTCGGCTCCTCGCTGCTGATCCAGGCGGAAGGCGGGGTGCGCGCGGCGTGGCTGGCAGGCCTTGCCGACGACATCGTCGCGCTCAGGCGTGCAGGCAAGGAGGTGGTGGTGGTCTCCTCCGGCGCGGTCGCGCTCGGCCGGCGCCATCTCGGCCTGAAGCCGTCCGCGCGGCTCGACCACAAGCAGGCCGCCGCCGCCGCCGGCCAGACGATGCTGATGCAGGCCTGGGAGACCGCATTCTCGGCCCACGAAATTCCGACCGCGCAGCTGCTGCTCACCTTCGACGATACCGAGCAGCGCCGCCGCTGGCTGAACGCCCGGGCCACCATCGCCGTGTTGCTCGCGCAGGGCGCGCTGCCGGTGATCAACGAGAATGACAGCGTCGCCACCGACGAGCTGCGCTACGGCGACAATGACCGGCTCTCGGCCCGCGTCGCCCAGATGGTCAAGGCCGATCTGCTGCTGCTCCTGTCCGACGTCGACGGCCTGTACAGCGCCGATCCGGCGCGCGACGAAGGCGCGACGCATATTCCGCAGGTCGCCGAAGTGACCGACGCCGTGGCGGCCATGGCCGGACCGGCAAGCGGTGTCGGCTCGGGCGGCATGCGCTCCAAGCTCGTCGCCGCGCGCATCGCCAGCGGCGCCGGCTGCGCGACCCTGATCGCTTCGGGTCGCGAGGATCATCCGATCGAGGCGCTGGCCGGAGGCGCGCGCGCGACCATGGTCGCCGCCCAGGGCTCGGCGGCGGGCGCCTACAAGCAGTGGATCGCCGGCACGCTCAAGCCCGCCGGCAGCCTCGCCGTCGATGCCGGCGCGGCCAAGGCGCTGGCGGGCGGCAAGAGCCTCCTCCCGGCCGGCATCGTCTCGGTGACCGGCGCGTTCGAGCGCGGCGTCTGCCTTTCGATCCTCGATCCCGACGGGCGCGAGCTGGCCCGGGGCATCAGCGCCTATAATTCCGAGGAGGCCCGGGCCATTGCCGGTCATGCCACCAGCCGGATCGAGGAGCTTCTCGGCTATGGCGGCCCAGATGCCTTGATCCATCGCGACGATCTCGTGATGCTCGCGCGATGATGGAGATGGGCAGCAAGGCGCGCGCCGCCGCCGAGGCGCTGCGCGGCGCCTCCGCTGAGACGCGCAGCGCGGCGATCCGCGTCATCGCGGGTCAGATCCGCGCCCGCGCCGCCTCCATCCTGGCGGCCAATGCCGAGGACGTGGCCAAGGCGACCCGCCTGGTCGATCGCCTCCGCCTCGACGAAGCCCGGCTCGAAGCCGTTGCCGCCGCCGTCGAGCAGATTGCCGCCCTGCCCGACCCGCTCGGCGAGGAGATGGCGCGCTGGACCCGGCCCAACGGTCTCGACTTCGCCCGGGTGCGCATTCCGATCGGGGTGATCGGCATGATCTTCGAAAGCCGCCCCAACGTCGCCGCCGACGCCGCCGCCATCTGCCTTCGCTCGGGCAATGCGCTGATCCTGCGCAGCGGCGCCGACGCGCTCGCCTCTTGCCTGGCGATCGGCGAAGCGATCTCGGCGGGCCTGGAGGAGGCGGGATTGCCGGCCGATTGCGTCCAGATCATCCCGACCGCCGATCGCGATGCGGTCGGCGCGCTGCTCGGCGGCCTCGGCGGCACCGTCGACCTGATCATCCCGCGCGGCGGCAAATCCCTGGTGAAGCGCGTCGAAGAGGAAGCGCGGGTGCCGGTGCTCGGCCATCTCGAAGGCATCTGCCATACCTACGTCCACGCCGCGGCCGATCCGGCGATGGCGCGGGAGATCGTGGTCAATGCGAAGATGCGCCGCGTCTCGGTCTGCGGCGCCACCGAAACCTTGCTGATCGACCGGGCAATCGCGCCCGCGCTCCTGCCGCCGATCGCGGCGGCGCTGCGGGACTCCGGCTGCGAATTGAGAGGCGATGCGGAGAGCCGCGCGCTGGTCCCGGACATCGGGATCGCCGAAGAGGCCGATTGGACCGCGGAATATCTGGCGCCGGTCCTCGCGGTGCGCGTCGTCGGCGGCATCGAGGCGGCGATGGCGCATATCGCCCGTTACGGCTCCGGCCATACCGATGCGATCGTGACGGAAGACAAGACGGCGGCGGAGCTTTTCGTCGATCGCGTCGACAGCGCTATCCTGCTGTGGAACGCCTCGACCCAGTTCGCCGACGGCGGCGAGTTCGGGTTCGGCGCCGAAATCGGCATTGCCACCGGCCGCCTCCACGCCCGCGGGCCGGTCGGGCCCGAGCAGCTGACAACCTTCAAATATGTCGTGCGGGGGAACGGCCAGATTCGGCCCTGACCGTCAGTAGAGACCGCATGGGCGGCCGCGACGGCTGTTAACCTATCGATCTCATACCCGCCCGATGACGACAAACGGACCGGGATCGCCGCAATTCGAGGCGCGGCGTCGCGGCACCGCGCGCATCTGGGTCCCCGCGACGCTGGCGCTGGTGGCCGCGTCGCTCGTCATCGCCGCCCTGCTGTTCTGGTCAACGAGCGCCGTCGACCGGATCTCGCTTGCACGCCAGCGGCAGCTCGCGGAGACCGTGCTCGCTCAAAGTCTCAGCCGCGTCGCCCACGACCAGGAAAGCGTCACCGCGTGGGACGATTCGATCGTGCAGCTGCGCCGGCCGACCCTCGATCTCACCTGGCTGGACGGCAATCTCGGGATCTGGCTTCACTCCTATTTCGGGCTGGATGCCGCTTATGTCCTCGACCGGGAAAATCGGCCCGTCTACGCAATGACCGACGGTTCGCGCGCAAGGCCCTCGGCCTATTCGCGCATCGCCCCGGCGACGGCGCCGCTGGTCGCCGAGCTTCGCGCGCGCATGCGGCTGGCCAATCCCCCGCCGCTGCCCGCCGACGTCCTCTCTCCCGGCGTCGCCGACATCACGATGGCCGACGGACATCCGGCGATCATCAGCGTCAAGCCGATCGTCTCCGAGACGGGAGACATCGTCCAGCAGCCCGGCACCGAATTCCTGCACATCAGCGTCCGCCGCCTCGATCGCGACTTCGTGACCGAGATGGGGCGCACCTATCTGCTCGACCATGCCCGCTTCTCCTGGACCGACAACAGCTCCGGCGGCGAGGCGGCACAAGCCCTGCGATCGCGCAACGGCCGCACCATCGGCTATTTCATCTGGACACCCTTCGCCCCCGGATCGACCATCTTCGCCCGGCTGATGCCGGGCCTGCTCGCGGCGTTCGCCCTGGTCGGGCTCATGGTCTCGCTGCTCGTGCTGCGCATCGCCAACCGCACGCGCCTGCTGCAAGACAGCAGGGCCGCCGTGCAGCACCTCGCCTTTCACGACGTTCTCACCGGCCTTCCCAACCGCGCCCTGTTCGACGACCGGCTCGACCATGCGCTGGCCATTTATCGCGGCACCGCCGAGCATCGGCTCGCCTTGCTCTACCTCGATCTCGACCGCTTCAAGAAGGTCAACGATACGCTCGGCCACCCCGCTGGCGACAATCTCATTCGCGAGTTCGCCGGCCGGCTCAGCGGCATCATCCGGGTCAACGACACCGCGGCGCGGCTCGGTGGCGACGAGTTCGCGATCATTCAGAGCAACGTGTCCTCGCTGGCCGAGACCGAGGCCCTGTGCCGGCGAATCATCGCGACCGCCGCCGAGCCGTTCCTGATCGGCGGCACGCAGGTGTTCGTCGGGGTCAGCATTGGCGTGGCCCTGGCCGGCAAGGACGGGCTCGACGCGACCGAGCTGACCCGCAAGGCCGATATCGCGCTCTACCAGTCCAAGGCCCAGGGCCGCGGCCGCCACAAGCTCTTCGCAGCGGCGATGGACGAGCCGATCCGCGCCCGCCAGGCGGCCGAACGGGATCTTCGCGCCGCGCTCGAAGCCGGCGACCAGCTGTCGGTCTTCTACCAGCCACAATTTTCGGCGGCTTCGGGGAAGGTCGTAGGCGTGGAAGCGCTGGTTCGCTGGACCCATCCGCAAAACGGGCCGGTGCCGCCGGCGGCGTTCATTCCGGTCGCCGAGGAGAGCGGGCTGATCGAGCCGTTGGGCGAATGGGTGATGCTGGAGTCGCTGCGCGCCGCTCGCGACTGGCCGATCGGCACGATTTCGGTGAACGTCTCCCCCGTCCAGCTGCGCAATCCCCACTTCGCCTCCCGGACCATCGGCATCATTGGTGAAGCCGAGATCGACCCGTGCCGCGTCGAGCTGGAGATCACCGAAACCGCGCTGATCGAGGGCACGGCCGAATGCGCGACCAATCTGCGCCTGCTGCGCGCCTTCGGCGTCCGTATCGCCCTCGACGATTTCGGGACCGGCTATTCGTCATTCAGCCATCTGCGCGAATTCGAGGTCGACCGGGTCAAGATCGACCGCACGTTCGTCGACAAGATCGATGTCGAGAATGGCGGCAGCGCGATCATCCAGGCGATCATCGATCTGGCCCGTTCCACCGGCCTCCAGACAACCGCGGAGGGAGTCGAAACCGGGGAGCAGAAGGTCTTTCTGCAATCGATCGGCTGCGACGAGCTCCAGGGATTCTTCATGGCCCGGCCGATGCCGTCTGCGGAGGTCGAAGCGCTGCTGGAAGGCGTTGCCCGGACGACACCGCCGAAGCCGGCGAGGCTGTCCAGGCGCAGGAAAGCGGCTTGAGTCTCCCATTCCCTTCAAAGGTCCATGTCTTCATGCTCTTCCTGAAATGGCTTCCGGCGGCCGCGCTGCCGCCCCTGTTGCTGGCCGCGCTGCCGGCAGCGGCCGCGGCGCAATCGCCATTCCACCTGTCGGCCAATGCCGGGCTGGTCTCGGATTATCGCTTTCGCGGCATCAGCCTGTCGAACCGCAATCCCGCCTTGCAGGGCGGCATCGATGTGGAGACCGACTTCGGGCTGTTCGCCGGCACCTGGGCATCGAGCATCGCCGAATATGGCGGGGCCCACGTCGAGCTCGATGCCTATGGCGGCTACAAAGGCAGCGTCGCCGGGACGCGCGTCGCGGTTACCGCCTATGCCTATTTCTATCCCGGGGCCGGGGGCCTCAACTATGTAGAATTCCAGGCCACTGGCGAGCGCGACCTGGGTCCGGTCACGCTCGGTGTTGAGGCGTCCTTCAGCCCGCGTCAGGCCAATGTCGTCACCGCGAACACCTATTTCGGCGTCTCGGCGGCCATGGAAATTCCCGGAACGGGCGTCACCGCCACGGTCCGCGGCGGGCACGAGGACGGATTCTTCGACGACAAATGGGATTGGGAGCTGCGCGCCGCTTATACGCTTGGGCCGGTTACCGGCTCGATCGCCTATGTCGACAGCGATTATGGCGGTGCGCAGCAAGCGGGCCGGCTTGGGCGCGGCGGGGTCGTGGCGTCGCTCCTGGCCGAGTTCTGAGCCGGGAATTCTCGCCGGCGCCCCTGCTTGCGCCCCGGCCGGTCACAGATCGATGCACGAGGCGATCGTCTCGAGCTTGCGGACCCGCTCCTTCAGATCCGCCATCTCGATCAGCTCGCCGGCCGGGCTGCGGCGCTCCTGGCGGGACGAACCGGCCAGTTCGAGGCGCCTGACCTCGAGCCAGCCCTGCCAGCCGCGAAGCCCCGCGAAGGTGGCAATGCTGAGGCCGACCAGGCCGAAGCTCGCCATTGTGACCATGATCAAAGGTTCGCTCATCTCGTCCTCCCTGAACAGATAAGGCAGTTGCAAAACATCCTAGCGCAGCTCTTCGATCTCGCGGGCGAGCTGGCTGTTCGAGCTGGTGACGTAGGTCTCGATCGCCTGCATCCTCAGATCGAGGCTGCGGACCCGCTCGCGAGTCTCTTCGCGAGAGACGGAACGCTGGCCCGAGCGCGACAAGGCATGGGAAGCGCCGCGCTTCGGCTGGCCGGCGAAGGCCGCCACCGCATAAGCGATCAGGCTCCATGGAAAGGCGATCGTGACCGTCAGCAGCACCAGGCCTATGCGGACGATGGTGACGTCCATTCCGGTCATGTTGGCGAACCCGGCGCAGACGCCGGCGATCTTGCCGTTCGCGCGATCGACCTCGAACTTGTTGCCACGCATGTTCATTCTGTCCTCCCTGAATCCCGGCCTTCATCGGCCGGAGCAAAAATCTCGTCCCGTCGTGGGCGCTTTACCCGCGGCGGCTCGACCTGGTCGGCGAGGGCGCGCTCGAGCACTTCGAGCCGCTCCTCCATCCGGTCGACGATCCGCCACAATTCGTCATTGTCGGCGGCGTCGGTCTCGATCGCGTCGCGGCGGTCGCGGCTGCGGCGCGACGGACGGACCGCCCACCAGATCAGCAGGCCCACCACCAGCATCGTGACGATCGTGCCGACGACCCTGACGACGTGAATGACTTCCATGAAGTCGGTACCGTTGATCTGCAGGGTCATGCCGCGATCCTCCGCTGCTTCATCGCCTCCAGTTCGGCATCGACGCGCTCGGCGACGCGCAACTCGGCAATCTCTTCCTCGAGCGAGCGCGGCGGCGCGGCGAGCATCAGCGCTTCGGCATGGCCCTCCGCCAGGTCGGCCTCGCGGTCGAGCAGGTCGAAGCCGGCAAAGGCCTCCTCGGTGCGCGGTCCGGCATACATTTCGCGCAGGCGCACCTGGTTCTGGGCGGTCTCGAAGCGGGTCGCGACCGCATTCTGGCGGAGCCGCGCCTCGCGCAGCTTGGCCTGCAGCTTGGCGATATCGCCTTCGGACGCGCGCAGCGCGTGATCGATGATGGCGATCTCTTCCCTGAGCTCGGCGCCGAGGCCGGTCAGCTTTTCCTTCTCGACCAGGGCAAGGCGGGCGAGATCGTCGCGGCCCTTGCTCAGCGCGAGCTCGGCGCGCTCGGTCCAACTGTCCTGCAACCCGGCGAGCTGGGTGATCTGGCGGCCCTTTTCCTTCGAGTCCGCGATCAGACGTGCCGCCGAGGCGCGCACTTCCACCAAAGTCTCCTCCATCTCCATGATGATCACGCGGATCGTCTTGGCGGGGTCGTCCGACCGATTGACCAGGTCGATGACGTTGGCGGCGATGATGTCGCGGGTGCGGGAGAAAATGCTCATTTCAGATACGCTCCGAAGGACTTGAAGAGTTGGCGACGGCCGGGAAGCGCGCCAGGGGGAGGCGGCTGTCCCGGCCGGCGCCGCGGTTCAGGCTTGGACCTGAGCCGAAGTCTGGGGCTGTTGAAGCTGGTCGGCATGGACCGGGCCGAACGAGGCCGAGAGGAAGGTTGCCGAGAGAATGATGGCGCCGATGGCGGCGGTGATCGTCTGGGGGATGGTGGTGAAGTTGATCATTGTAGGTCTCCTGAACCAAGTGTGAAACTGATACTCACAAGGTTAGCAGGAGCCGTGCCAAATGGATTTTTTGGCGGAAATCCGCCATTTTTGATAATTTGCGGAGGCGGAAGGAACTTTAGCAGCCGCCGCGAATTGGCGGAAATTCCCAAGATTTGGCGCCGCACAAGTCATCCCGCGCGGGCCGACACCCATGAACATTGCGGGAGGTATCGAGGCCGCGCGGTCCCGCTCCCATTGGCGATTCTGAATTCATGGATTCCGGCCTGCGCCGGGATGACTCGGTCTCTCAGCGCTGGGGCATGACGTCCGACTTGCGGCGGCGCTGGCGATTGTCCTTACGCGTCAATTCCATCAACCGGGCGCCCGCCATGAACACCGCGCCGGTGCAGGCCGCGAACAGCAGCCAGCCGCCGAAGCCGGGATACATTTCCAGATAGCGGATGCCGCGATCGATCGCGCCGAGCCCGAGCGCATAAATCACCGCCATCGCCTCGAAGCGGTTCTTGATCACGAAGAGTCTGCCGATGCGCCCCCACATGCCGGAACAGCAGCAAGAAGCGGGCCAGTGGCGGAAATGCGTGGCAGGCGACGGTTAACGGGTAAGGATTTGTAAACCATCCCGACAGGGCCGCCCGAAGGAGGACCGGGCCGCGCGCCTTGAGCATCGCTCAGCCATGCTTCGCCGGGGACCGGGGGCATCCCCTAGAATTCGACCTCCATCGCAAAGCCACCGCCCGCCTTCAGGGTCACGACGCAGCGCCGCCAGACTTCGCCGCCCTCTCGCGCCATGGCGTTGCGGATGCCACGCAGGCTTTCGAGAATGTCCCGGACGGCGTCGGGGCCCAGCCGCATTTGCACTTCGGTCCCGTCGGGCTGGGTGGCAGTGACCAACAATTGCGTCGCAACCGCGTCGGGCTCCACTTGCATGCGCGCGGTTTGGAAGCCGGCAGGGCATTCTCGTGCGACCAGACGGCCGAGAGCGAGATAGGCGATCCGCATGGCATCATTGTCCTGGTTGGTCATGCGGTCTCCAGCGCGAGCAAGGCGAAGGTCGCGAGCCAATGCTCGCCCATATAGTCACCCGCGACGTGCGGCAGGCTGGCATCGAGATGCACGTCCGCGGTATCGCGGGCCAGAGCGGCCAATTCGGGATCGAGCGCGTCGGCGAGGCCGCGCCAGCACCAGGCGCGGCTGAGATTGACGCCGTCGAGATGGGCGATCTTGCCGTCGGAACGGTCGGAGACGAAAGCCGGGGTGAACAGGCTGGCGGGGCTGCCCGCGGCAAGATCGGGCAGGAAGGCATCGAACCAGGACCGGAACGCCCGCTCCGGCAGCGCACGGCGCATCAGCAGCGCCTCGGTCAGCGCCGGCGAGAGGAAATCGTCGCCGCCCGGCTCCCAGCCCTGGCAGGACCGATCGGCGCCATAATAGTCCGGCGCCCGGGCGCGGATCAGTCCGGCGAGGCCGGCGTCATTGGCATCGGCCCAGTCGAGCGCCAGCACCATCGCGAAGGCGGTGTTGTAATGCGTGCCGGTGCGGATCGGGTAAGTTAGCCTGGGCAGATACGATTGGAACCGCGCGGCGAAGGCCAGCGCCAACGGAGTCAGATTGTCCGCCCAATCGGCCTCGTGACGCTGCGCTTCGGCGTGCAGCATCAGCAGCCAGGCCCAGCCATAGGGTCGCTCGAACCCGCCCGTATAGGCGCGGTCCAGATAGTCGACCTCCCCCGCCACCTTCTCCGGCACCAGCATGGCGTCGAGCAATGCCCGGATCCGCGCCGCTTCCTCCATCTGCGGAAACAGGCGCAGCGTCCGCATCAGCAGCCAGTAACCGTGCACGCAGCTGTGCCAATCGAAGCTCCCGAAGAAGACCGGATGGAGCGCGCGCGGCCCGAGCACGTCCTCCGGCCCTTCCATCACATGGTCGAGCTTGTGCGGATATTCCCGCGTCACGTGGCTGAGCGCGAGCGCCGCGAAGCGGTTGGCGGTGGCGGCGGTGAGGTGGTGTTTCATGCGCTTGCTCTACCCGATCCTCCCCGGGACGGGGAGGGGGACCGCGACGCGAAGCGGCGTGGTGGAGGGGGCCCGGAGCCGGCCCAGTGTAATCGCTGAGCCCCCTCCGTCAGCCCTTTGGGCTGCCACCTCCCCGTCCCGGGGAGGATCAGAATGCCAGAAAATATATCAGGCCGATATTGACCGCCAGCAAGGGCACCGCCGTTCCGATCTGCGCCTTGATGACGCCGTTGCGGTCCTTGAGCTCGAGGAGGGCCGCCGGCACCATGTTGAAATTGGCCGCCATCGGCGTCATCAAAGTCCCGCAAAAGCCGGCAAGCATGCCGATCGCGCCGACCACGGCCGGATCGCCATGATAGGTCTGGATCAGCAACGGCACGCCGATCGCCGCCGCCATCACCGGGAAGGCGGCGAAGGCATTGCCCATGATCATCGTGAACAGGGCCATGCCGATCCCGAAGACCAGAACCGAGAGGAAGATGCTGCCGCCGGGGATCACGGCGCCCGCCGCCCCGCCGATCACGTCACCGACCCCCGCGGCGGCGAAGACCACGCCCAATGCGGCCAGCATCTGAGGCAGGACGACAGCCCAGCCGATCGCATCGATCAGCCGGCGCCCCTCCTGCAGAGACGCTGTCGGCGGCGGCCGCAGCCAGGCGTACAGCACAAGCAATGCGAGCAGCGAGCCCAGGCAAAGAAAGACGAAGGTCTCGCGGTTCGGCTCGATCCAGCCGAGCCCGCCGAGCGCGGTATATCTGAAGGCGAGCGTGCCGGCGAGCGCGGTCGCCGGGATGACGAGGGCCGACAGGAACAATCGGTTGCCGAGCTGATGTGACCAGGTCAGCCTCTCGCCTTCACTGGTCGTCACCGGCGTGCCGCGGCCCATCAGCCCGAAGCCGGCAAGGCCCGCCAAAGCGAGGACGAGGAAACCGTTGGCCAGGTCGCCGAGCCATGATCCGGCGAGCAGGCTCAGCGCCATCAGCCCCCAGAACGCGGCATTGCCGAAACGCTTGCGATTGCTGCGATCGAGCGCCCCGAGGATCGCGAAGGACGCGAACATCAGCCCAACCAGGCTGTAGACCCATTGGAGAGTGATCATTTGCGGCGCCTCCTGAGGCGCCGATCGAGCCGAAGCAGGCGCAGCGAATGGATCAGGAAGGCCGCGAACGCGGTCGGGATCGCCCAGATTGCCAGGTCCAGGGGCGCGAGGTCGTAACCATAGGTCGCAAGCGTCGATTGGATGAGGACGATCGAGCCGATCGCAATGAAGATGTCCTCGCCGAAGAAATTGCCGACATTGTCGGTCGCCGCCGCATAGGCCTTCACCTCCTCGGCGCTTTCATCCTCGATGCCGCCATGCTGCTGCTCGGCCGCCGCAAGCGCCATCGGCGCCACCAGCGGCCGCACCGTCTGGGGATGGCCCGCGATCGAATTCAGCCCAAGCGCCGCGGTCACCTGGCGGAAGAGCAGATAGAGGACGAGCAGCCGCCCGGCGGTTGCGGCCGTCATCCGCCGGATCGTCGCGGCGGCGCGTTCCTTCAGACCATGGCGTTCGAGCAGGCCGATCACCGGCAGGACGATCCAGACGATTGCGATGGCGCGATTGTCGTTGAATGCCTTGCCGAGCAGGGAAATCAACTCGATTGCGCCTTTGCCGGCAATCGCCCCGGTCGCCAGCGCCGCCACCGTCACCACCAGCATCGGATTGAGCCGCAGGGCGAAGCCGGCGACGACGATCAGGATGCCGGCGAGGACGAAATATTGCGGGAACATCTTAATCCTCCCTGTCGCGCAGCGATGGGGAGGGGGACCATGCGAATGAGCAGGGCGCCATGTCCCCCGGACATGGCTGCGCAGTGCGGGGCACTGCGCACCTGCTCATTGGTGGAGGGGCTGACTGACTCCGAAGGCCCCTCCACCGCACTTCGTGCGGTCCCCCTCCCCATGAGCTGCGCTCACAGGGAGGATTAGGCGGTCCTTCACTCCTCACCATAACCCCCTCCCCCCGGCGTCTCGATCACGAACGTGTCACCCGCTGCCATATCGGCCGCGTCCGTCGCGGTCATGATCTCCACGCGCCCATCCGCGCGGATCACCTTGTTCACGCCCGGCGCCGCGTCGCCACCACCGTGGATCCCGCGCGGCGCAACACGCCGGCGGTTGGAAAGAATTGCAGCGTGCATCGGCTGGCGGAAAAGCACGCGGCGTTCGACGCCGTCGCCCCCACGATGCGCGCCCGCCCCGCCCGAGCCGCGCCTGATCGCGAAGCGTTCCAGGATCACCGGAAAGCGGGTTTCCAATATCTCCGGGTCGGTGAGGCGGCTGTTGGTCATATGGGTCTGGACCGCATCCGCGCCGTCGAAATCCGGGCCGGCCCCGGCACCGCCCGCGATCGTCTCATAATATTGATAGATGTCATTGCCGAAGGTGAAGTTGTTCATCGTGCCCTGGCTCGGCGCCAGCGCACCGGCGGCGGCGAACAGGCAGTCGGTGATCACCTGGCTGGTTTCGACGTTCCCCGCCACGACGGCGGCCGGATAGAGCGGATTGAGCATCGAGCCCTCGGGGACCTCGAGCGTGATCGGCCGCATACAGCCGTCGTTGAGCGGGATCGCATCGTCGACCATGGCGCGGAAGACATAAAGCGTCGCGGCCCGGCAGATCGAATAGGGCGCGTTGAAGTTGTTCGGCTGCTGCTCGCTCGTGCCGGTGAAATCGACCACTGCCGTCCGCGCTTCCCGATTCACCCGGATCGCGACCGAAACATGGGCTCCATTGTCCATCTCGTAGCTGAAGGCGCCGTCCCCGAGCCGCCCGATCAGCCGCCGCACCGCTTCTTCGGCATAGGCCATGACATGGCGCATATAGGCGTCGACCGTCTCGCGCCCCTGCTCGGCGGCAATGCGTCTCAGCTCGTTGGCGCCACGCGCGCAGGCCGCGACCTGGGCCTTGAGATCGGCGATGTTGCGGTCCGGATTGCGCGCCGGCCACGCGCCCGCGCCCAGCAGCGCGCGCATCTCCGCCTCGAGGAAGCGCCCCTGGTCAACGAGCAGCATATTGTCGATCAGCACCCCTTCGTCGTGGACCGTCCGGCTGTCCGGGGGCATCGATCCCGGCGCGATGCCGCCGATATCGGCATGGTGGCCGCGGGCGGCGACATACCAGGCCGGCGCCGCATCGCCGTCGGCGAAGACCGGCATGATGACGGTGATGTCCGGCAAATGGGTGCCGCCGCGATAGGGCGCGTTCAGCACATAGACGTCGCCGGGCAACATCCCGCGCCCGTCCGCCGGCGCGCCATTCTCGTCCGCGCCGCGCGCCTCAATCACCGTCCGGATCGAATCGCCCATCGAGCCGAGATGGACCGGTATGTGCGGCGCATTGGCGATCAGCCCGCCTTCGCGGTCGAAGATCGCGCAGGAGAAATCAAGCCGCTCCTTGATGTTCACCGACGAGGCCGTGTTCTGCAACGCCACGCCCATCTCCTCGGCGATCGCCATGAACAGGTTGGACATGACCTCGAGCATGACGGGATCGACCTGGGTGCCCATGGTGGGGGTGGAGTCGCGGGGGACGACGCGGGTGAGGATGAGGTTGTCGAACGGATCGACCTCGGCTTGCCAGCCGGGTTCGACCATAGTGGTGGCGGAGGGGTCGATGATGAGGGCGGGACCGGGGATGGTATCGCCTGGGGTGAGGGAGGCGCGGTCGATGACCTCCTTATCCTCCCTGTCCGCGTAGCGGATGGGGAGGGGGACCGCCTGAAAGGCGGTGGAGGGGCTTTCGGCGCCCGAGGCCCCTCCACCATGCTTCGCATGGTCCCCCTCCCCATCGCTTCGCGACAGGGAGGATTGAAGGTCTTCCCCCTTCCCCACCGCTTCGACGATCGCGGTCTCGATCACGATCCCGGCTTCCGGCGCATCGAAGCCAAAGCGCTGCTTGTGCGCCGCCTCGAAATCCGCGCGCATATGGTCCGAGACCGGCACTTCGAGCGCCGAATCGCTGCCCTCGTAACGCAGCGCGGCGCGGCGCCGGATCTCCGGCGCCTCCACGCCCTGCCTGCGCAAGGCCGCCACGGCTTCCGCCTCCAGCTCGGCGAGGACAATCTCCAGATCCGCGCCCGCCACGCTCCGCTGCCTGAGCTCGACCATATCGGCCAGGCCCATGCCATAAGCGCTGAGCACGCCGGCGAGCGGGTGGATCATGACCTTGCCGATGCCCAGCGCGTCGGCCACCAGGCAGGCATGCTGGCCGCCGGCGCCGCCGAAGCATTGCAGGGTATAGCGGGTCACGTCGTGGCCGCGGGCGATCGAGATCTGCTTGATCGCATTGGCCATATTGTCGACCGCGATGCGGATGAAGCCCTCTGCCACCGCCCGCGCCTCCATGCCGGCCTGCCCGGCGATCTCCACGCAGCGGGCGAGCGATGCCGAAGGGTCGATCGGCTCGTCGCCGTCCGGGCCGAACACATGCGGGAAATGCTCGGCCCTGATCTTGCCGAGCACGACGTTGCAATCGGTCACGGTGAGCGGACCGCCGCGCCGGTAGCAGGCCGGTCCGGGCACCGCGCCGGCGCTGTCAGGACCGACCCGGAACCGGCTGCCGTCATAATGGCAGATCGAGCCGCCGCCGGCCGCCACCGTATGGATCTCCAGCATCGGCGCGCGCACCCGGACGCCGGCCACCGCCCGTTCGCTGGTCCGCTCGTAGCTGCCCGCATAATGGGAGACGTCGGTCGAGGTGCCGCCCATGTCGAAGCCGATCAGATAATGCTCGCCCGCCTGGGCCGCGGTCCGCGCCATGCCGACGATGCCGCCGGCCGGGCCGGACAGGATCGCGTCCTTGCCGCGGAACGTTGCGGCGTCGGTCAGGCCGCCGTTCGATTGCATGAAATAGAGCCGCCCTGCCCCGTTCAGCCCGGCCACGACCTTGTCCACATAGAGGCGCAGCACCGGCGACAGATAGGCGTCGACCAGGGAGGTGTCGCCGCGGCCGATCAGCTTGATCAAGGGCTCGACGTCGTGGCTGGCCGAGACCTGGGCGAAGCCGATGCCCCGCGCCATATCGGCGAGCGCCGCTTCGTGCGCGGTCCAGCGCCAGCCGTGCATCAGCACGATGGCGAGGGCGCGATAGCCCTGGTCGAACGCGGCCTGCAGCCCGGCCTGCGCCGCCGCGCGATCGAGCGGCCGCAGCACCTCCCCCTCGGCCGTGACGCGCTCGTCGATCTCGATCACATGGCCGTAGAGGGGCTCGGGCAGCACGATGTGCCGCGCGAAGATATCCGGCCGCGACTGATAGCCGATCCGGAGCGCATCCCCGAGCCCGGCGGTGATCGCAAGCGCGACCGGCTCGCCCTTTCGCTCGAGCAAGGCGTTGGTGGCGACCGTCGTCCCCATCTTGACCGAAGTGATCGCGCCGCCGCCGGCTTCGGCCAGGATCTCGCCGATCCCGGCGACCGCCGCATCCGCGTAGCGCTCGGGATTGTCGGACAGCAATTTGCGCACCACCAGCCGCCCGTCCGGCGCCCGGGCGACGATGTCGGTGAACGTGCCGCCCCGGTCGATCGAGAAGGTCCACGGGGGTGCCATGATTTGCGCCTAGCAAAGGTGGCTTGACCCGGCCAGCCGCTTGGGACAGCGAACCGCCATGGCCGAAGAACCCGAAGACGATGACGACTCGCCGCTGACCGCCAGCGATTTCCACCATGTCGCGCAGAAGCAGATCATGAACGCCGTGTTCGCGACGCTGGCCGAGAGCAAGATGCAGTGGAGCGTCATCGAGCCCTTCCTCGAGACGGGGCGCGCGGTCTGCGTCGGCGATTTCGTCGAAAATGCCCGCATCCGCATCCACACCCAGCGCGCCGAGGGCGAAACCTGGGTCGAGGCCGAAGAGGCGTTCCTCGGCATTTCGGTCTCGGATCGGGAGGACAATGAGGAATGGCTGTCGGAGACCTACTGGCTCTCCGATCTCGCCATCGCGGACGGCAATCGCACCGAGGTCGAGGCCGTCATCGCCGGTCTCGAGCGGACCATCGGCAAGCTGCGCGACTGGCTGGCGAATCCCGGGACCGGAGGCTCCGTCGAAACGGAGCCCCCGCCCGCTGAGCCCGAAGGCTGAAGGTTAAATAGCCTCGGTCTGGGCGCCCTTGTCGGCCGTCTCGCCGATGGCCGTGTCGGTGACACCGTCGCCGTTCATGGCCAGCGACCCGGTTCCCGGACCGCCAAGCTCGCCGGCAAGCGTCGTATCGACCGGCTCATAGGGCCCGCCCATCGCGCTTTCCGCGCCGCCGGCCGACCGGTTCCAGCCTGCCAGCTGGGCGCGGACGCCGGGCTCGTAGAGCTGGATGCAATGATCGTCGCCAGCGCCTGGGCGACAGGCCGGATAGGCAGCCGCGGCCGGCGTGGAGGTGGTGGCCATCACTGCTTCGCTGGGCCCGGATTTGACGAGCGAGTCGTCGGGCTTCACCGAGAGATCGAGATCGGGATCGCCAAGCTCAGCCGGCTTGATCGTGGCGTCGCCCGACTTCGCGGCCAGGGTCTCGCCAGTGGCTTTGGCAGCGCCGCTCTGGGCGCTGGCCCGCTCGGCCGCCATCTGGTCGGTCCAGATGGATTTCACGGCCTTGGCCATGTCCGGCGCCATTGCGGGGATGGTGAATGCGAATGCCGGACTGGTGCCAAGGCAGAGCAGGCCGGCGGCGAAGAGAATCTTGCGGTTCATGTCCTTACTCCATTTCAGACGGGGGCAGCATTTCGTGCTGCCTGTGCGAGCCCGACGCTCGCATCATGTCTGTTGCGCGGGAAAAACGGACCGGAACCGGCTTTATGTCCGGCAAATCGGGCAGGTCGTCAGAAATGACCCTCGATTCGCCGCGAATATCCCTCGGCCGACGGCTGGAAGCCGGCAGCAATGAGACGAGGCGCCAGGGTCGGGTCTGCCTGGCGGACGATGATGTCCATCCGGTAGCTGCCGTCGGCGCGAATCCCCAGATTGAGCTGGCCAAGGCCCGACTGGCCGGCCAGCGGCAACAGCAGCGCGCCCTCGGCGCAGCGCACGTCCCCGGCCAGGCTGCTCGGCACGGGGAGCCCGGCCATCTCCCCCGAAGCGGTCGCGCGCACCCGCCCTTCGGCGCTCTCGCACTGGCCGTTGTCGAAATGGACGGTGACGTCGTCGAGCTCGAGCGCAGTGATCGGCACCGGCGCGAACAGGGTGCCGGCGCGGAACTGACCGGTCATGTCCTCGAGGCCGACGCTGTGGCGCGAGACGCTGACCGCGCCCTCGAAAGGACCGTCCGGCGCGTCGCGCGACAGCGACAGCCGCGCCCTGCCGATGAGCAAGGGCAGCACGTTCAGTCGCGCCTGCACGTCGCCAAGCGGCGCCGAGCCCAGTTGCGCCTCCTTGAGCATGCCGAGCCAGATGCTGCCCGTCGCCTCGCGCGCGGCAAGGCCGCCGCCAAACCAGGAGATTGCGACACGCAGCGGGATCAGAGCGACCACGCAAAAGGCGAAGGCGGCGAGGAAGAAGACCGTCCGTTTCAGGGGGAGACGGATGCGCATCAGCGGCGCGCTCCCAGGATCATCTCGGCGGAAAGCGTGTGATCGGCATTGGCCTGGGCACGCAGCCTCTGGACGACCAGCCCCGCCTGTTCCATCTGCGCGACCCAGCCGAACAGGGCCTGCGGCCGCGCCGCATCGAGACTGACGCTCGCCCGGTCCGGCCCCAGGGCGGCAATGCGGGCGCCGGCGAAGCCGGCCGCCGCCGCGGTCCGCGCGACGATCGAATCGACCGGGCCGGCCGCGGCCGGGCCGGCCGTCGCGGAGGGTAGAGCGCGCGCCCGCGCCTGGGCGAGCGCGACGGCGGCCTCGCCATGCCGCATCTTGGCGACATCGAGCGCGTCGGAAAGCGGGCGCACGATCAGCAGCCAGCCGAGCAGGATCCCGGCCAGGACGAGCATCGCGGCGACCAGCCAGCGCTCGCGTTCGCTGCGTGAGTCCCACCAGAGCCTCATGCCGGCCTCAGCACGATCTCGGCGCTCTGCTGCCCGCCTGCCGATTGAAGAGTTCCGCCCTCGGTGAGCGCGCCGCTCGCTTCGGCCCGCGCCCGGAAGGCCGCAAGCGTCGCCTGGCTGTCGACCTGGACGGTCGCGCCCAGGCTGCCGTCGGGCCGGTATTCGAGCCGGGTGAGCTGGAGATTGGGCGTGGAGCGCACCGCCTCGAACAGGATCGGCGCGAGCAGATCGAAATTCCCGGGACGCGACCCGGCGCCCGGCCCGATCGCCGCGGCCTCCCGCTCCATCCGGTCCGCGTCGAAGGAGTAACGCATGATCGTCGCGAGCTGCAGGATCAGCGAGACGGCCAGCAGGGCCGCAACCAGCAAGGCGATGCGGCGCGCGCTGCCCTTCTCGACCTTCCATTGCCGCCGCTTGGCGAAAGCGCCCTGGCGCAGATTGACGATGGGATCGGCCAGGGCCGCGGGCAGCCCCGCCTCGAACGCCCCCTCGTCGACGTCCTCGACCGCGGCATCGCCGGCGACGAGCGCGGCAAGCTCCGGCTCGACGCTGAACGCCTGAGCGAGACCGCGATGGTCGAGGCCGCGCCGCTTCAGCCCTTCGGCGGGCGGCGCGATCAACAGGCTCTCCGGCACGATCAGGTCCGGGTCGAGCCCGTCGGCCAGCCAGGCCTGCATCAAGGCGACCGGCGCAAGCGCGACCGCGGTCAGCCCATTCTCCGTCCGTCCCGCCGCGACATGCATGTCGCCGAGCGGATCGGCGCTGGCGTCGGCGAGCATCAGCCGCGCCGCAGCCGCGGCCTGGGCGGGAGTCAGATCGCCGGCCAGGTCGAGCCAGTGAATCGCGACCTCGGTTCCCGGCACAGCCAAAGCGGCGCGCGGCGGACCTGGCGTCGGCACCAGCAGGTCCGCGCCGCCGCCGGCGAAGCGCAGCAGGGTGTCGCCGCCGGACTCGGGATCAGTTGGTGATATCGGCATCGTTCCCGGATCCGCCTTCGCGGCCGTCGGCACCCCAGGTCGCGACCAGGAAGGGTTTCCCGTTCTGCCCCGGCGCCGCGTAGCGATAGGGATGATGCCACGGATCCTCGGGCAGACGCGGAATGTAGCGGCCGGCGACCAGCGCCTGCAGCCCCTCCTGGGTGGTCGGGTACCGCATGTTGTCGAGCCGGTACATTTCGATGCCCTGCTCCAGCGTCGCGATGTCGGCATGCGCCTTGGTCACCGCCGCGCGATCGGCGGCAGGCAGGACGTTGACGATGACGATGGTGGCGAGGAGGCCGATGATGACGAGCACCACCATGAGCTCCACCAGGGTGAAGCCGTCCTCATCCCCCCGCCGAAGACGGCGGCGAAGGCGGCGAGCAAGCGTCTTGATCATCAATAGCCTCCAGCCAATGTGTCGAGTTGCAGGATCGGGAGCAGGATCGAAAGCACGATCAGCGCGACGATGACGCCCATGATGATGATGATCGCCGGCTCGAGCAGCGACAAGGCGGTGGTCGTGAAGGCGTCGAACTCGCGGTCGAGATAGTCGGCGGCGCGCTCCAGCATCACGTCCAGCTTGCCCGAGGCCTCGCCCGAAGCGGCCAGATAGACCAGCAAAGGCGGGAAGATGCCGGCGCGCTTCAGCGCTCCCGAGAGGCTGCCGCCGACGCGGACCGATTCGGCGATATCGGCCGAGGCGGCGCGCAGCACGCGATTGTGGACCGTGCCGGTGGTGAGCCTGAGCCCCTCGAGCAGGGGCAGCCGGCTCGACACCATGGTCGAAAGCGTGCGGGCCATCCGCGCCGCGTGAAGATCGCGGATCAGCCTGCCGATCAGCGGCAGGCGCAGCAGGGCCCGGTCGAACTTCATCCTGATCCCCTCATCCTTGAGCGCGCGGCCGGCAAGGAAGACGCCGAGCGCGATGGCGAGCAGCAGCGCGAGCCACCAGGAGGCGAGGAAATTGGAAAGTCCGATGACGATCCGGGTCAGCAAGGGCAGGGACTGGCCGATATCCTGGAACTGCTCGACCACCTTGGGCACGACGAAGATCATCAATGCGAACACGACGAACGCGGCGACGATGGCGAGGATGATCGGATAGGCCAGGGTCGAGAGCACCTTGCCGCGCACCTGCGCCTGGCGCTCCATCAGATTGGCGAGCCGATCGAGGATCGGCGGCAGGGTCCCGGAGGATTCGCCGGCCGAGACCATCGCCCGGTAGAGCGGCGGGAAGCTCGCCGGCTCGCGCGCCATCGCCTCGGACAGGCGCCGGCCCTCGACCACGCCGGCGTGGACGTTGCCGAGCACCCGGCGCACCTCCTCGCGCTCGGCCTGGCGCGAGACCGTGCGCAAAGCCTCTTCGAGCGGCGTGACCTGGATCAGGGTGGCGAGCTGGCGGGTGAACAGGGTGAGCTGCTTGGCGCCGATCTTCTTGCGCGCGAACAGCCCGCGCGACAGCAGAGGCGCGGCATTTTCCGCGGCGGCCTCGATCCTTACCACATAGAGCTTGCGGGAAACGAGCTGGTCGCGCGCCGCCTCGCTGGTCTCGGCGCGCACCGATCCGCGCCGCTCGCGCCCGGCCGTGTCGAGCCCGACATAGGCGAAATCAGGCATCTTCCGCCTCGCGCCGCGACACGCGCACCGCTTCCTCGGGGCTGGTCACGCCGTCGCGGACCAGCGCGCGGGCGGCGCTCGCCAGGGTCTCGCTGCTGCGGAAGGCATGAGCAGTGATCGCGGTCTCCTCGGCGCCGGCATTGATCAGCCGGCGAATCTCGTCATTCACGCGGACGGCCTCGAACAGGCCGATCCGCCCCTTATAGCCGCTGTTCGAGCAGGCCGGGCAGCCTTTCGGCTCGTGGACGATCGTGCCCGGCTCGAGGCCGAGCGCGTGAGCGAGCGAGCCCGATGCCGCGACCGGCTCGCTGCATTGCGGGCAGAGCCGCCGCACCAGCCGCTGGGCGATCACCGCGCGCACCGTCGAGGCGATCAGGAAGGGCTCGACCTTCATGTCGCGCAGCCGGGTGATCGCGCCGATCGCGTCGTTGGTGTGGACGGTCGAGAGGACGAGGTGGCCGGTCAGCGCCGCCTGGACTGCGATGTCGGCGGTCTCGCGGTCGCGGATCTCGCCGACCATCACCACGTCCGGATCCTGGCGCAGGATGGCGCGCAACCCTGTGGCGAAGGAAAGGCCGACCTGCGGGTTGATCTGCATCTGGCCGACGCCGTCGACTCCATATTCGACCGGATCCTCGACGGTGAGGATGTTGCGGCTGCCGTCGTTGAGCAATTTGAGTCCGGCATAGAGCGACGTGGTCTTGCCCGATCCGGTCGGGCCGGTGACCAGGACGATGCCGTTGGGCTCGCTCAGCGCGTCGCGGAACAGGTGTTTCACCGCGTCGGTCATGCCGAGCATTTCGAGGTCGATGCCGGCATTCTCCTTGTCGAGGATGCGCAGCACCACCCGCTCGCCGGCGCGGCTGGGGATGGTCGAGACGCGCACGTCGATGAGCTTGCCGCCGAGGGTCAGCGAAATCCGCCCGTCCTGCGGCAGCCGCCGCTCGGCAATGTCGAGCCGCGCCATCACCTTGACCCGGCTGACCACGACCGGCGCGACATGGGCCGGCATGCGCAGGGTCTCGCGCAGCACGCCATCCATCCGCATCCGCACGACCAGGCCGGTTTCGTAGGGCTCGATATGGATGTCCGAAACGCCCTGGCGGGCGGCGTCGGCGATGATGCCGTTGATCAGGCGGATCGCCGGCGCGTCGTCGGAGGTGTCGAGCAGGTCCTCGGCGCTGGGCAGGCCGGCGGCGAGATCGTCACCGAAGCCAAGCGAGCCCGCCGCATCCGCCGCCGCTTCGGTGCCCGATGGATAGAGATCCGAGAGGAGGCGGTCGAACGCCTGGGCGTCCACCTTGCGCACCGCGAACGGCCGGGCGAGGAAGCGGCGCAGTTCGATCAGCGCCTTCGGGTCCGCCCCCTCGCGCATCGCGACGTCGAGCCGGCCGTCGCTCTCCACCGTCGGCAGCAAACCGTGGCGCCGCGCGAAACTGTAGGGAATGCGGATCGGCGCGGCCTCCGCCACTTCGGCCACCTCGCTCTCCTCTCCCCGCGCGATCCTCATTGCGGCGCCGACGCGCTCGGCGGCAGCGGCACCGGCGTCACCACCTGGTCCTGCGGCTGCGGGCCGGGGGCGGCGGCGGGCGGGGTCGTGCCGAGATAGTCGCGGACCAGCTCGTCCAGGGTCGGCTCGCGGTTCGGATTGACGATGAGCTGGTGGCCGCGGACATAATTGTAGCGCCGCGCGCTCATCTCCTGCGCGTCCTCGGCATTGCGCAATATGGTCGGGCGGATGAAGACCATCAGATTGGTCCGCGCCCGCGCCCGGCCGCGCGAGCGGAAGAGGTTGCCGAGCACCGGGATGTCGCCGAGCAAAGGCACGCGATCGAGCGTGCGCCGGTCATTGTCGTCGAGCAGGCCGCCGACGCCGACGATGTCGCCCTCGTCGATGGTGATCGTATTCTCGATCTCGCGCTTGTTGAGGATCAGATCCTGCGACCCGGCCGAAACCGGTCCCGCGATCGAGCTGACCTCGACGCGAAGGTCGAGCTTGATCGTGCCGCCGGCGTTGATCTGGGGACGGACCTGGAGGGTGATGCCGACATTCTGGCGCTGGACGGTGCGGAAGGTGTTGTCGAAATTGGGCGACAGCGCCTGGCCGGTGGTGATCGGGATCTCCTGGCCGACCAGGATATGGCCCTCGACATTGTCGAGGGTCATGATCGACGGCGTCGAGAGGATGTTCGACTGGTTGTCGGAGCGCACCGCGTTGAGGATCGCGCCGAATATGGCGCTGCCGCTGCGGAAGGCGACGCCGGCAAGGCCGCCATTGATGCCGGCAAGCTGGCTGGCGGCGGTGTTGATCAGATCCGAGCCGGTGCCCGTCGTGCTGGTCGTCGTGGTGCCGTCGCCGGTGGTGATCGTGGTGCTGGTGCCGCCGAGCTCGCGCGCGGCGATTGCGCCGGCGATGGTGCCGATATTGGGCGAGATGTTGGTGTAGTTGGTGATCCCGAACGGGATGTTCGAGCCGCGCAGGCCGGACAGGAAGAGCTGCACGCCGAGCTGCTGCGCGGCGGTGTCCGAGATCTCGACGATGATCGCCTCGACCAGGACCTGCGGGCGGCGCACGTCGAGCTGGCGGATCACCTCGCCCAGGGTGCGCTGGATGTCCGGCGCGGCCGAAATGACGATGGCATTGGCGCCCTCGAACCGGGTCACCACCGCCATGCGGCCGCCGGCCGCGGTGCCGCCGCCGCCCGCCGCGGAGGGCGCGTTAGTGGTGACCGGCGTCGGCGACGGGGACGTCCGCGGAATTCCGGTAACGTTGCTCGGGCTGCTGCCGTTGCTGGCGCTGCTGCTATTGTTGAGGCTGCTGAGCCGGGACCCGGAGGAGGAGCGGGTCTCGGACGGGGTCCCGCCGATCACCTGCTGCAGCACAGGCAGCAATTGCTCGGCATCGGCATGTTCGAGGAAGACCACCCGGATCTCGCTGCCGTGAGCGGCGCGGCGGTCGAGCTCCTGCGCAACGGCGGCGAGCGAGGCTACCGCCGATGCGTCGCCGCGCAGGGCGATCGCGTTCGAGCTGTCGATCGGCACCACCGACACGCCCTCGGGCGCGAGCTGGGTAAGCGCCGCGGCGATCTCGCGCGCGCCGCTATTGTCGAGGCCGATGATCCGCGTCGATTGGGAATCGACGTCGATTCGGGCCAGGACCTGGCGCACCCGCGCGACATTGTCGGCGAAGTCGGACACCAGGATCGAGCTGCGCGAGGCGGTGATCGAGCCGTCGCGGCTGACCATCGGCCGCAGCGTCTCCACCGCGGTCGCCGCTTCGATGTGGCGGACGCGGAAAATCTCGGTGACGAAGCTGCTCGCCCGCGCGCGCTGCCCGACCGGCGCCGTCGATGCCGCGCCCGCGATCGGCTGGATGCGGAGCGCCCCGCCCGCCACCGGCACGGCGACGAAGCCGTTGGCGCGCATGGTCGACAGGAACAGTTCGAAATATTCGGATTGCGACAAGGGCCGCTCGGTCACCACCGAGACCCGGCCCTGCACGGTCGGATCGATGATGAAGGTCCGCCCGGTCACCCGCGACGCATCCTGGATGAAGGCGCGGATGTCGGCGTCGCGCAGGTTCAGCACGTTCTGCGCAAGCGATGGCGAAACCGGGGCGCACATCAAGGCAAAGGCGATCAGGGCGCGTTTCAACGGTTCAACCTCACATGCAAGGGCACGGCCTGGCCGCCCCGATCGACCATCACGTTGATCTCGCCATTCCGGCCCATCGCCGCCCGCGCCTGCTCCATCGACGACACGCGCTGGCCGTTGATCGCGACGACGACGTCGCCCGCCATGAAGCCGGCCTCGCCGAACGCCCGGCCGCCATCGCTGCCCGGGCTGACGATGATGCCGGTGATGCGGCCGTTGCTGGTCCGCGGCACGAAGTTGATCGGCTGGTTGGGTGCGGCCTGTACCGGGGGCGGCGCCGCCGGCGGCGCGACGACGACCGGCATCGGCACCGCGGGCCCCATTGCCGGCTGGGGCACCGGGGTGCCGCCGGTCGCCTGGACCGGACCGGACTGATCGAGGAAGAGCTGCTCGGCCGTGCCGTTGCGGCTGATCGTGACATTGTCGAAGCCGACCGCGGTGAGGGTGACGCCCGGCATCACTTCCTCGCCGACTGCGAAATTCAGCTGGCGACCGTCGGGCAAGGCGATGATCGCCGCGCCGCGACCGGTCGCCCGGTCCTCGCGCACGCCGTAAAGCTTGAGATTGAGCGAGGTCACCACCGTCGGCCCGACCGTCGAATCGAGGCGGAAGAAGGGATCGAACCGAGCCAGCACCGAAGGATCCTGCGGCGCCACGATTCCGCTGGCGGCGCGCCAGTCGCCGACCGGTCCGACCGGCACGACCAGGATCCAGAACAGGCGCGCGCATTGCATGGCGATCAGGACGAGCAGGACCAGCTCCGCCCAGGTATAGGCGGTCAGGCGCGGAAGGCGGCCGAGCATCCGCCCGGTGCGGCGATCACCATCCAGGCGCATCTGTCCTACGAATCCCTCCCAGCCGGCATCCGACCCAGCTATGTCCGCCCTGTGACTCAAATATGTCAGGGCCGCGAAACATCGACGGCTCATCGTCTTGAGCTGGTGGCGAAAACGCCTCCCCTTCCCGAGAAGAGTCGTGCTGCGCGGGACGTTCACAGCTTTTCGGGGCGAGGGCAAGCCGATTCAGGAGAGCGGAAAAGGGTCGGGCGGCGCCCCTAGGGAAAGGCGCCGCCCTCAAGCTCCCCTGATAAGGCAGTGAATCTGGACGGAGGCTGAATGATCAGGCTGAACGAACTAGGTGAACGCCGCGACAAGCCAGACCGGCCAGGCCGCCAGCGCCATCAAGGTGCCGAGCGGCAGCCGGCTCGTCGCGGTCACCGCCTCGCCGCGCAGCCGCATCGCCAGCACGAGAGCGAGGCCGAACAGCCCGGCGCCGAGCAGGATCGCCGGCAATTGCCAGGCGCCGATCCAGGCGCCGATCGCGCCGAGCAGCCTGGGATCGCCGCCGCCCATGCCGTCGCGCCCGCGCAGGCGCCGGTAGAGCCAGGCGATCAGGAACAAGGCGGCCCAGCCGATCGCCGCACCGGCGGCGCGCTCCGGCAGCGCCGGTCCGAACCCGGCCCAGGCGGCGGCGAGCCCGAGCGGGATCAGCGGCAGGGTCAGCCAATCCGGCAGCCACAAATGCTCCAGGTCGATGATCGCGATCAGGAGCAGCCACCAGCCAAGCAGGGCGGTGACCAGGCCGAGCGGCCCCGGGTGAGCCGCCAGCGCCACCGCGCCAAGCATTGCCGCCGCAAGCTCGATCGCCGGATGGCGTTCGTCGATCCGCGCGCCGCAATGGCGGCAGCGGCCGCGCTGGACCGCCCAGGAGACTATTGGAATGAGCTCGAAAGGCTGGAGCGGCGCCTGGCAGGAATCGCAGGCCGAGCGGCCGCGGACGACGCTTCGGCCCTGCGGCCAGCGCATCGACGCGGCCGCGATGAAGCTGCCGGCGATCAGCCCCAGCCCTGCGCCGATCAGGGCGCGAAGCGCGAGCGATTGGATGAGGAGCGCCTCCACGGTCCGCCCCTAGAGGCCGCGAAGATCGCGTTCAACGTTTGGCGGTGGATCGACCATCGCCGGAACGCCCTCTCCCACCTTGTCGGGGAGCGCTCGAGATGCGGCGCCTGGCTCGTGTCCCCGGCACGGGCCTAAGCGGCGCCGCGTGGGCAGGGGAATTGCTATGGGTTCAGGCGCCCTACCGTTCGTCCTGAGCCTGTCGAAGGACCTCTTTTTCTTCCTCTCTAAGAAAGTAAAGGGCTTCGACAGGCTCAGCCCGAACGGGTGAGTGATAGAGGATTAGGGCACATGCGCTCGCCCTGCCCCACAAGAGTGGAGGAAGGCAGGGGCAACAGACGCAGTCTGGAGACTAGCGAGCGGCGCTTCTCAGCTCGGTGGCATGCGCCGCAAGCGCCTCGCGGGCGAGTTGCTCGGTCGAGACGAGGCGGTCGCCGATCGTCTCGACCTCGAACTGGTTGGGCGAGGCAAGCGCGCGGCGCCAGGCGCTGAGCGCTTCGCCCTGGCGGCCGGTCTGCCAATAGACCTCGCCGAGGTTGATCAAACGGGCGGGATCGTCGGCGTTGAGGCTGCGATCGGTGAGCAGGGCCTCGGCGCGGGCCCAGTCGCCGCGCGCGATCGCCGCCACGGCAAGGGTCCCCGGGGAATAGCCGGTTTCCATGATCGGCGCCGGCGCGGCCATGGCCGAAGCGGAAAGGCAAAGCCCGCCAAGGGCGATCAGCGACAGACTCTTCATGGCCGTTCCTCTCGATGCGTCGAGAGGATTGTTACGGGATTATGACAGATTTCGCAATTTTTTGTGACGCCAGGATGTCGATTTTGTGAGCCCTGTTGCGGTGCTGCACGAAGGTCGTGAATTCAATGGCTTGCAGCGGCCAATATGCGCTGGGCCTGAACCAGATGGGGGCGGTCGATCATCCGGCCGTCGATCGACAGCGCGCCGGCCTCGGGATTGGCTTCGAACGCGGCGACCACCGCCCGGGCGTGCGCCACCTCGGCCTCGCTCGGCGTGAAGGCGGCGTTGATCACCGGCACCTGGTCTGGGTGGATCGCCATCATGCCGGTGAAGCCGTCGCGCCGCCCCCGTGCGGCATAAGCGGCCAGGCCGCTTGAATCCCTGAAGGCGGGATAGACCGTCTCGATCGCGGGCACCCCCGCCGCCGCCGCGCCGAACAGGCAGAGCGAGCGGGCGAGCTCGTAGGGCGGCGTGTAACGGCCATCCTCGTCGCGGCTGGAGATGGCGCCGACCGCGGCCGGCAGATCCTCCGCCCCCCAGGTGATGCCCGCCAGCCTTTTGGCGCCGGCATAGGTGCCGAGCTGGAACATCGCGGCGGGCGTTTCCGAGGCGATGGGAAGGATCTGGGCGGTGACGTTGCCGCGCTCGGCAAGGCGCCTGGCGAGTTCCATCACCGACGCGCCGCCTTCGGCCTTGGGCAGGACGATGCCCTCGGGATGGGCATGGAGAATCGCGTCGAGATCCTTCTCATTCTCCGCGCTATCGAGGGGATTCACCCGCACCCAGAGCCTGGCCTTGCTGTCGGCGGCGAGGAAATCGGCGATGGCCTCGCGCGCATCGGGCTTCGATGCATGCGAGACCGAATCCTCGAGGTCGAGGATCAGCGCATCCGCACCGGCGCCGAGCGCCTTTTCCATCCGGTCCGGCCGGTCGCCGGGGACGAAAAGCAGCGAGCGCAGCCTCACGCCGGCCGCCGCTGCATCAGCGCGGTGCGCTCCATCACGCAGACCAGTTCGTCGCGCTCGTTGAACATGCGGTGCTCGAAAGTGACGATGCCGGCCTCGGGCCGCGACCCGCTGTCCTTGAGCGCCACCACCTCGGTCTCGGCGCGCAGGGTGTCGCCGATGAAGACCGGCTTGGGCATGCGCACCTTGTCGTAACCGAGATTGGCGACGAGCGTGCCCAATGTGGTGTCGCCGACCGACAGGCCGACCAGCAGCGAGAAGGTGAAGGTGCCATTGACGACGATCCGTCCGAATTCGGTCTTCCCGGCATAGGTCTCGTCGAGATGGAGCGGCTGCGGATTGTGGGTCAGCGCCGAGATGAGGAGGTTGTCCGTCTCGGTGACGGTGCGGTGCGGCTGGTGCCGGATGCAGTCGCCAAGCGTCCATTGCTCGTAATAGCGGCCGGGCATCAGACCTCTCCCAATCCGTCATGCTGAACTTGTTTCAGCATCCAGTCCTCTACCGCTCGTGCGCGCGTCCAGCTGGACCCTGAAACAAGTTCAGGGTGACGAAGAGCGGCCATCAACCTTCCCCCTTCTCGATCCGCGCCAGCAAGGTGCCTTCGCTGACCTGCGCGCCCTCGGTGGCGTTCAGCTCGGCGACGATGCCATCGAATGGGGCGGTGAGGCTGTGCTCCATCTTCATCGCCTCGAGCGTGACCAGCTTCTGGCCCTTGGTCACCGTGTCGCCCTCACTGATGGCGACCGCGATCAGCTTACCGGGCATGGGCGAGATGACTGCGCCATCCGATGCCGATGCACCTGATTCTCCTCCCGCACGCCAGCGCTCGAACCGCCATGTCTGGCCACCAATGCCCTCGACCAATATCCCGCCATTATGCGGTCTTGCCGTGCAAGCGTGGCTTTCCAGATCATCTCCGAGAGCCACGGGATACATCGCGCCGCCCTCGGCGAGAGCAATCTCGATGGCGACATTCTGGCGATTGAGGCGGAAGCCAAGCGCTTCACGCCAGATGTTGCCGGCGCGCGGATGGGGTAACGAGCTGCCGTCTCCGGCGATTGAGCTCAGGAATATATCCCAGCCGGCAATCTCACTCTGAATCACCTGGACCGCGGCGCTGCGCAAAACATTTTCGGGCGGTTCGGACGGCGGGATCAGCTTTTCCCAGTGGCGGGAGATAAAGCCGGTATCGACGTCTCCAGAATAAAATTCTGCGCTCTTGAGCGCGCGGAAGAGAAAACCCGCATTGGACTTCACCGGCCAGATCATGACCCGGCTGCATGTATGCGCCAGGCCCTGGATCGCCCGATCTCGGGTCGCAGCGTGCACGATCAATTTGGCGATCATCGGGTCGTAGTCGGGTCCGATGCGATCGCCCTCCTCTACGCCAGTATCGATCCTCGCATACTGATGACTAAGCTCGAATCTATCCAGCCGCCCGATCGAAGGCAGGAAATCACGCGAAGGATCCTCCGCATAAAGCCTCGCCTCAATGGCCCAACCGTTGATCGCCAGTTCGTCCTGCCGCTTCGGCAACGCCTCGCCCGCCGCTACGAGCAATTGCCATTCGACCAGGTCCTGGCCGGTGATCTCCTCGGTCACCGGATGCTCGACCTGGAGCCGCGTGTTCATCTCCATGAACCAGATGCGGTCGGCCTTGAGGCCTTCGCTGGCGTCGGCAATGAACTCGATCGTGCCCGCGCCGACATAATCGACCGCTTTGGCCGCCTTGACCGCCGCGGCGCAGATCGCTTCGCGGGTAACCTTGTCCATGCCCGGCGCGGGCGCTTCCTCGATCACCTTCTGGTGGCGGCGCTGGAGCGAGCAGTCGCGCTCGAACAGGTGGACGACATTGCCGTGGCTGTCGCCGAACACCTGCACTTCGATATGGCGCGGGCGCAGGATATATTTCTCGATCAGCACCCGGTCGTCGCCGAAGGACGAGGCCGCCTCGCGCTTGCAGGAGAGCAGCATCTCGGCGAAATCGGCCGACTCATCGACCCGCCGCATGCCCTTGCCGCCGCCGCCCGCCACCGCCTTGATCAGCACCGGATAGCCGATCTTGTCGCCCTCGGCGTGGAGCCGCGCCGGATCCTGGTCCTCGCCGAGATAGCCGGGCGTGGTCGGCACGCCGGCCTCGTCCATCAATTTCTTGGCCGCGTCCTTGAGGCCCATCGCCCTGATCGAAGCCGGCTTCGGCCCGACCCAGATCAGCCCGGCATCGATCACCGCCTGCGCGAAATCGGCATTTTCGGAGAGGAAGCCGTAGCCGGGGTGGATTGCCTCGGCGCCGGTCGACTTCGCGGCGGCGATGATCTTCTCGCCAACCAGATAGGATTCCCGCGCCGGGCTCGGGCCGATATGCACCGCCTCGTCCGCCTGCCGCACGTGCAGCGCCTTCGCGTCCGCGTCCGAATAGACCGCGACCGTCCGGATCCCCATGCGCCGCGCGGTCCGGATGATCCGGCAGGCAATCTCGCCGCGATTGGCAATGAGCAGGGAGGCGATCACTATAAATCCTCCCCGGAACGGGGAGGGGGACCGTCCGGCGAAGCCGGATGGTGGAGGGGGCCCAGCGCCTGGCAGCGCTCCACGATTCCAGCCAGAACACCCTCCATATTGCCAAGCACCTCACGCGCAGGAATTCGCATCATCGTAAAGCCGAGTTCATTGAGCCGGGAGTCCCGCGCAAGGTCGCGCTGCGGCCGGTCGCCGCGATCATGCGCTTCGCCGTCGACCTCGATCGCGAGGCGCACTTCGAGGCAGGCGAAATCGAGCACGAACGGGTGTTGTGGACATTGCTTGCGGAACTTGAAGTCGCCGGGATGTTGTCGCAATTCTCCCCAGAGCAGCACTTCAGGCAGGCTCATTTCGCGGCGCAATTTGCGGGCGCGTCTAACGGTTTTGATGGGAGACTGGAGGATGCGTGGGACCCCTCCACCAGCCTGCGGCTGGTCCCCCTCCCCGTTCCGGGGAGGATTTATGGGCTGGCTCTGGAGGCCACTCATTGCCCCGGGCACCCTGTCGTGCGCGACGAGAAGGTGAGGTTCATCACCTTCCAGGCGCCGTCTTCGCGGACGAGATCGAAATGATCGACCCCGCAATTGCTCACCGCCCCGGCGACGCGGACGACGAAGGGCGCCCAGACCATCGCGACGTCGCCATCCACGTGGATCGCGGGATCGGATATCCGCTCCTGAAAGGCGCGATCCGGCCGGACGCGCTCGGCGAACTGGGTCCAGCTCAGCTGACGCAGGTTCGACGCGCCGTCCCCGCGCAGGCCCGATGCGGTCACTCGGCCGTCGGGATAGACATGGCGCATCATCGCCGCCGCGTCGCCCGCCTCGAACGCGGCGAACAAGGCGTTGACCGGCACGAGCACCGCGGCCGAGTCGGCCTCTCCCGCGGGTTGCGCGGCGGCCGGCGCGGCGCAGGCGAGCAGCAAGGCAAGGTGCATCGGTCGCATGGTCACCTCCCGAAGGCCGCTATCAAGCTCATGCATTCCTTTTCGCAGCGATCATCTGGATCGACCATGTCAGAGATCATCGGCTGCATAGTGCCAGGTTTGGGGCCAGCTCGGACGTCCACGATACTACTGGCTCACGCATGACAGGAATACATCGTCCACGACGCTCTGACTATTGGCCGTCGTCGTCGTAAGCCGACCCCAGCCGCTGTAAGCCGTGCATCCTCGCATCCGGCAAAGATCGCTCGGCAATCTTTCAAAAGAACCGAGCTCCATTCTTGGCTCACTCCCCGACGATAAGTCTACGAAGCGATCCGGTTGTCGTATAAAGAAATCTTCCTGAACAGAGCCGCGGACACCGATACGCCAATAAGTATGAACTCGACTCGTCGAGGTATCTGTATTTTCCGCGTCGAATTCTCCAAGGATCTCTTGCTGACTTTGGTCTCTATAGATCCGGCATCCCGCGCCATTATAAGTCGTGGATATACGTGTGAGAACTCCTGAATTCACACGTCTTGTAGCCACTTCAGCCGGCTCGGAGCGAGAAGTATTCCGCTCACCTGAGCCATCAGCCGGGGAGCTCGGTCGGCAAGCAAGGACGGACATCAGGGCGGCCATGCCTACAGCTGTCTTGACGTTCATTTGGTCCCCCCGTGCGTGTTATCCCTCATCATCACATCCTGAACACGCCGAACTTCGCCCGCTCCGGAATCGGCGCGTTCAGCGTCGCTGCGAAGGCCAGCCCGAGCACGTCCCGCGTCTGCACCGGATCGATCACCCCGTCGTCCCAAAGCCGCGCCGTGGCGTGATACGGATTGCCTTCGTCCTCGTAGCGCTGGCGGATCGGCGCCTTGAAGGCCTCGGCCTCTTCCGGGGTCCAGCTTTCGGCATCCTTGTGCACGGTCGCAAGCACGCTCGCGGCCTGCTCGCCGCCCATCACGCTGATCCGCGCATTGGGCCAGGTGAACAGGAAGCGTGGCGAATAGGCCCGGCCGCACATGCCGTAATTGCCGGCGCCGAAGCTGCCGCCGATCAGGACGGTGATCTTGGGCACCTGCGCGGTTGCGACCGCGGTCACCAATTTGGCTCCGTTCTTGGCGATCCCCTCCGCCTCATATTTACCGCCGACCATGAAGCCCGAAATGTTCTGGAGGAACAGCAGAGGCGTGCGGCGCTGGCAGGCAAGCTCGATGAAATGGGCGCCCTTGAGCGCGCTTTCCGAAAACAGGATGCCGTTATTGGCCAGGATCGCCACCGGCATGCCCCAGATGCGGGCGAAGCCGCAGACCAGGGTGCTGCCGTAGAGCGCCTTGAATTCGTGGAACTCGCTGCCGTCGACGATCCGCGCGATCACCTCGTGCACGTCATAGGGGGTGCGCACGTCATCCGGGATCACGCCGTACAGGCCTTCCGGATCGAGCCTTGGCGGCACCGGATCGGCCAGATCGATATCGATCGACTTTACACTGTTCAGCCGGCCCATGATGTCGCGGACGATCGACAGGGCATGCTCGTCATTCTCCGCGAGATGATCGACGACGCCCGACTTGCGGGCGTGGAGGTCGCCGCCGCCGAGATCCTCGGCGCTGATCACTTCGCCGGTGGCGGCCTTCACCAGAGGCGGCCCGGCAAGGAAGATCGTGCCCTGGTTCTTCACGATCACGCTCTCGTCGCTCATCGCCGGCACATAGGCGCCGCCGGCGGTGCAGCTGCCCATCACGCAGGCGATCTGGGCCAGCCCCTCGGCCGACATCTGCGCCTGGTTGTAGAAGATCCGGCCGAAATGATCGCGGTCGGGGAAGACCTCGGCCTGGTGCGGCAGATTGGCGCCGCCGCTGTCGACCAGATAGACGCTCGGCAGCCGGTTCTGCAGCGCGATCTCCTGAGCGCGCAGATGCTTCTTCACCGTCATCGGATAATAAGTGCCGCCCTTCACCGTCGCGTCGTTGCAGACGATCATCGTCTCACGCCCCGACACGCGGCCGATGCCGGCGATCATCCCCGCGCCCGGCACCTCGCCCTTGTACAAGTCGCAGGCGGCGAGCTGGCCGATCTCGAGGAACGGGGAGCCCGGATCGAGCAGCCGCCCGACCCGGTCGCGCGGCAGCAATTTGCCGCGCGCGACATGGCGCTCGCGATGCGCCTCGGTCCCGCCCAGCGCCGCCTGCGCCACGCGTTCGCGCAACTCCCGCGCCAGGCCGCGATTATGCTCGGCGTGCCGGCTGAAGGTGTCGCCATTCTCGTCGAGTTTTGTCGTCAGCACGCTCACGACCTCATCTCCAACCCGTTCGGGCTGATGATGGGGCTGTGCTGTCCCCCGGACAGCACGATGGGGGCCCCATCATTGTCGAAGCCCTCCCCTTCTTTGAGGCCGGGACAGCAGAAAAAAAGCCCTTCGACAGGCTCAGGGCGAACGGTGTGGATGAAGAGTCCTCGCATCACGACGCGTGCACCGGCTTCTTGCGGATCAGATAGCGATAGACGCCGACCACGTTGATGGCGAACAGGATCACATTCTGGGCGCCGATGCCGTCGCCCTCGCTGCTGAGGAAGCCCCACAGGATCAGGGCGATCGATGAGGTCACGAAGATCACGAACGCATAGCCGGTCGGCTTGCGGCCGAGATCGAGGCTGACGATCAGCGCCGCAATCGCGCCGGCGGCGGCGCCATACCATTGCAGTATCGTCACCAGAGTGTCGCTCATCAGCTCCCCTTTTCCGTCTCCACGTCCGCCTAGCCGCGTCGTCCGTCGATGGGAAGTGGGCGGCGGTCGAACGAGGGCTAGGCGCAACCATGTGAACCTCTTAAGGGGCTGTCCTATTCGACCATAACAGTTCGGGAATGCCCATGCGCCGCTTCTTCATGCTCGCCTCGCTCGCCCTCCTCGCCACCACCGCCGCCTCCAGCCAGCCCGCCGCCCGCAACAATGTCGGCGTCGACGTGGCCGGCATCGACCGGACCGTTGCCCCGGGCGACGGCTTCGATCGATATGCCAACGGCGCCTGGCGGGCGCGCACCGAAATCCCCGCCGACCGCTCCTCGATCGGCTCCTTCCTCACCGCCGCCCTGCTGGTCGAGCAGCGCAATGTCGACATCGTCACCAGCGCAGCGCGCGGCAATGCAGCGGCCGGGACCGATGCCCGGCGGATCGGCGACTATTACAATGCCTGGCTCGACCAGGCCGCGATCGACCGCGCCGGCACCGCGCCGCTCCAGCCCGTCCTCGCCCGGATCAATGCGATCGCCAGCCGCCGCGACCTTTCCGCCGCGCTTGGGGCCAGCTTGCGCGCCGACGTCGATCCGCTCAACGCCACCAATTTCTGGACAGAGAATCTGTTCGGCGTGTTCGTCGCCCAGGGGCTGCAGCAGCCCGACCGCAACATGGCCTATCTGCTCCAGGGCGGCCTCGGCATGCCGGACCGGGATTATTACATCTCCGACGCCCCGCCGATCGTTCGGGTCCGCACCGCCTATCGCGCCTATATCGGCCAGATGCTGGCCCTGATGGGCGTGCCCGACGCCGAGGCGCGCGCCGGCCGCATCTTCGACCTCGAGACGAAGATCGCCAGGGTCCATGCCGAAGCCGTTTCGGCGCAGGACCCGCACCGCGTCCAGACCTGGCGCCGCGCCGACTTCGCAACCCGGGCACCAGGCATCGAATGGGACGCCTTCTTCACCGCGGCGCAACTCGGCGGGCAGCAGGAGATCATCGCCTGGCATGCCGAGCCGGTGCAGGGAATCTCCGCTCTCGTCGCCAGCGAGCCGCTCGACGTGTGGAAGGATTGGCTCGCCTTCCACACCGCCAGCCGCTTCGCCGCCGTCCTGCCGCAGGCTTATGACGATCTGCGCTTCAGCTTCTACGGCCGCACGCTTTCCGGACAGCAGCAGCAGCGCCCGCGCGAGCGGCGCGCCATCCAGGCCACCAGCAATGCGCTGATCGACGCGCTCGGCCAGGCCTATGTCCAGCGTCACTTCCCCGCCTCCGCGAAGGCGGACGTGGACCAGATGGTCCGCAACATCGTCCAGGCCTTCGATCGCCGCCTGCAGAGGCTCGACTGGATGGCGCCGGCGACGCTCGCCGAGGCGCGCCGCAAGGTCGAGACCGTCACGGTCGGCATCGGCTATCCGGACCATTGGCGGAATTACGCTTCGCTGGAGGTCCGCCCCGGCGATGCCTTCGGCAATCTGTGGCGCGCGCAGGAGTTCGAATACCGCCACCAGCTCGCCAAACTGGGCCAGCCGGTCGAGCGCGGCGAATGGTGGCTTGGCGCCCACACGGTCAACGCCGTCTTCCTGCCATTGCAGAATGCGATGAACTTCCCCGCCGGCATCCTGGAGCCGCCCTTCTACGACCGCAGCGCCGACCCCGCCTATAATTACGGGGCGATCGGCTCGGTCATCGGCCACGAGATCAGCCACAGCTTCGACAATCTCGGCGCCGAGTTCGACGCCGAGGGGCGGCTGCGCAACTGGTGGACCGCCGAGGACAGCGCCCATTTCCGCACCGCGAGCCAGGCGCTGGTCCGGCAGTACAATGCCTATCGCGCCTTCCCCGATCTCGCCCTCAACGGCGAGCTCACCCTGGGCGAAGACCTGTCCGACCTTGCCGGCCTGGCCGCGGCTTATGACGCCTGGCGGGCTTCGCTCAACGGGCGCGAGGCGCCGGTGATCGGCGGTCTCACCGGGGATCAGCGCTTCTTCCTCGGCTATGCGCAGAGCCGGCGCGAATCGACCCGCGAGGCGACGATGCGCAACCTGATCGCCACGGACGGCCACTCGCTCGGTCGCTGGCGCGCGGAGACGGTGCGCAATGTCGACGCGTGGTACACGGCGTTCAACGTTCAGCCCGGGCAGGCGCTGTATCTGGCGCCGGCGGATCGGGTTCGGGTCTGGTAGAAAAGAAGAAGAAGAAGAAGACCCTCACCCTGCCCTCTCCCGCAAGCGGGAGAGGGTAAGAAAGAGCGAGACGAGCGGCAACACACCCTTCTCCCGCTCGCGGGTCTTCTTCCTTCTAAACTAAGCCCCGATCAGCTCCCTGCCGATCAGCATCCGCCTGATCTCGTTCGTCCCCGCGCCGATGTCGAGCAGCTTCGCGTCGCGATAATAACGCTCGACCGGCCAGTCCTTCGTATAGCCCGCCCCGCCAAGCGCCTGCACCGCCTCGTTGGCGACCTTCACCGCATTCTCGCTGGCCAGCAATATCGCCCCGGCCGCATCGAACCGGGTCGTCTTGCCCCCGTCGCAGGCACGCGCGACCTGATAGACATAGGCGCGCGCCGAATTGAGCGCGACATACATGTCGGCGACCTTGGCCTGCATCAGCTGGAACGAGCCGATCGCCTGGCCGAACTGCTTGCGCTCGCGGACATAGGGCAGGACCACGTCGAGGCAGGCCTGCATGATGCCGAGCTGGATGCCGGCGAGCACGGTCCGCTCGTAATCGAGCCCCGACATCAGCACGCCAACGCCGCCATTGACCGGACCCATCACATTCTCGTCGGGAACCTCGCAATCGTCGAAGATCAATTCGGCCGTGGGCGAGCCGCGCATGCCCATCTTGTCCAGCTTCTGGCCGATGCTGAATCCCGGCATCCCCTTCTCGATCAGGAAGGTGGTGATGCCGCGGCTGCCGTCGCCGGTCTTGGCGTAGACCACCAGTGTGTCGGCATATTGGGCGTTGGTGATCCAGAATTTTGTGCCGTTTAGGACATAGCCGCCCTGCACCTGCTGCGCCTTCAGCTTCATCGAGACGACGTCCGAGCCCGCCCCCGCCTCGGACATGGCCAGGCTTCCGACATGCTCGCCGGAGATCAATTTCGGCAGATATTTCGCCTTCTGCTCGGCGCTCGCCCAGCGGCGGATCTGGTTGATGCAGAGATTGGAATGGGCGCCGTAGCTCAGGCCGACCGACGCCGAGGCCCGCGCCACCTCTTCCTGCGCGACGACATGCTCGAGATAGCCGAGCCCGAGCCCGCCATCCTCTTCCGACACGGTGATGCCGTGCAGCCCGAGCGCGCCCATTTGCGGCCACAGCTCGACTGGAAACCAGTCCTCGGCGTCGATCTTCGCGGCCAGGGGCGCGATCCTGTCGTCGGCGAAACGGCGGGTGGTGTCGCGGATCGCGTCCGCCATCTCGCCCAGCGCGAAATCGAGGCCCAGCTCGGCCATAAGCATGTCTCCTGTTGCGGTGACGCCCTACATTTCGGGCGGGATTTGAACAAGGCGGGGGCAGAGCCTATGTGGCCGTAAAGCCTCTCCCCCCTTGTGGGGGAGAGGTTGGAGAGGGGGGTGCGCGGCTTTGCCGCGCGCGGGCCTGCGGCCCGCACCCCCACCCCTGCCCCTCCCCACAAGGGGGAGGGGTGCATTCTGGAGCCCATCTATGTCCGCCGAAGACCCGATCGTCATCCTCTCCTACGCCCGCACGCCGATGGGCAGCTTCCAGGGCGCGCTTTCCGGCGCGAGCGCGACCGAGCTTGGCGCCGCCGCGGTCAAGGCCGCAGTCGAGCGCGCCGGGGTCGCCGCCGACGACGTCGAGAAGATCTACATGGGCTGCGTCCTTCCCGCCGGCCTCGGCCAGGCGCCGGCGCGGCAGGCCGCGATCAAGGCCGGGCTCGGCAATCATGTCGAGGCGACCACGGTCAACAAGATGTGCGGGTCCGGCATGCAGGCCGCGATCATGGCTTCGGACACGATCCAGGCCGGCTCGGCCGACATCGTCGTCGCCGGCGGCATGGAGAGCATGACCAACGCGCCGTATCTCAGCATGAAGCACCGCGCCGGCGCCCGCATCGGCCATGACAAGATCTACGATCACATGTTCCTCGACGGCCTCGAGGACGCCTATGAGCAGGGCCGGCTGATGGGCAGCTTCGCCGAGGACAGCGCCCGCGACTATCAGTTCACCCGCGCAGCGCAGGACGACTACGCCATCGAATCGCTGACCCGCGCGCAGAAGGCGCAGGCGCAAGGCTGGTTCGCGCAGGAAATCGTCGCGGTCGAGATTGCCGGCCGCAAGGGCCCGACGATCGTCAGCGAGGACGAGCAGCCGGCGAAGGGGGACGCGGCGAAGATCCCGTCGCTCAAGCCCGCCTTCGCCAAGGACGGCACCATCACCGCAGCCAATGCCTCGTCCATCTCGGACGGCGCCGCGGCACTGGTCATTACCCGCCAGAGCGTCGCCGACCGGCTCGGCCTCAAGCCGGTCGCGCGCATCGTGAGCCACGCCGCCTTCGCCCACGAGCCGGCCAAATTCACCACGGCGCCGGTCGGCGCGATCACCAGGGCGCTCCAGCGCGCCGGCTGGACTGCGGCGGAGGTCGATCTCTACGAGGTCAACGAGGCCTTCGCCTGCGTGGCGATGATCGCAATGCACGATCTCGGCATTCCCCACGACAAGATCAACGTCCATGGCGGCGCCACGGCCCTGGGCCACCCGATCGGCGCCAGCGGCGCGCGCGTGCTCGCCACTTTGCTCAGCGCGCTCGACACGCATGGCGGCCGCAAGGGCGTCGCCTCCCTGTGCATCGGCGGCGGCGAAGCGACGGCGATGGCGGTGGAACTGGTGGACTGACGCCGACACCGCCATTGCGGCATTGCCAAACCGGGGCGGTTGTGGGAGCGTTGGCCTGCATTGCCAGGGGGCAGGCAGAATGAGCGCGACGGCTTCCCACGTCTTCATCAGCCATGGTTCGGACGATCGCGACGAGGCCGCCGCCCTGGCGGCGTTCATCGAGGCGCGCGGCATCAGGACCTGGATCGCGCCACGCGACGTGCGGCCCGGGCAGGATTATTCCGAGCAGCTCCAGCTTGCGATCGAGAATTGCGCCGCCTTCGTCGTGCTGGTGACCGACAAGGCCAACACTTCGCCTTACGTCCGTGCCGAGACCGAGATGGCGTTCAGCACCCACAAGCCGATCTTTCCGGTTCGGCAGAGCGACGTCCAGCCCGCCGCAGGCCTCGCCTTCTTTCTCAAGATCCGCCACTGGACCGACGCCTTCGGCAAGCATGGCGACTCCGCGATGGAGCGGCTCGGGCTGGAGCTGGACGCGCTCGGCGGCGCGGTGAAGGCGGAGACGGGGCCGGTTCCCGCGCCGGCCGAGGCGCAGCCCCCGGTGCCCCCGCCCCCGGCCCCGTCGCCCCAGCCGCCGACTGCGGCACCGCCCGCCTCGCCGCCCGTTGAAACGCGCCCACCCCAGCCCGAGCCGGTCATCGCGCCGCCGCCACTGTCAGCGGCGCAGGAAGAGAGGCTGGCCGCGGCGATCGGGCCGAATGCGGCCTGGTATATAGAGAGATGGAGGCGGATGGAGGCGAACAGGTCCTGGCTGAGCTGGAACTGGCCGGCCTTCCTCGCCAACATCTTCTGGTTCGCCTATCGCAAGATGTGGGTGCCGCTGGCGGTCGGAATTGCCCTCTTCCTGCTCACCTCCTTCGTCACAGGCCGCAATCCCGCGCTGATCGACCTGGGATGGCTGTTCCTGCTCGCTCTCGCCGCATTGAGTGGGGTCATCGGCAATGCGCTCTATCGCCGGCAGGTCGCCAGACTCGTCGCCAAAGCGGACGGGCTCGATCAGCCGGTGGCGCTGGCGCAGATCCGCGCCCAGGGCGGCATCTCGGTCCCCGGCCTCGCGACCTCGCTGGTGGTCTTCGTGGTGCTGCTCATCGCGACCGCGGTCCAGCAGATCAATCAACCGCGGATGCCGGTCAATCCGCCGGTCCAGCCGAACGGCCCGGTCCAGCCTGAGCAGCCCACTCCAGTTCCAGCACCAGCCCCCGCCCCGGCCGCGCCTATGCTCGATTCCGCCTATATGGTCGGCCGCTGGACGAGTGACGGCAATTGCGGAAGTATCTTCAGCAGCGACGGCACGTTCCAGGCCTATGATGGCGGCACCGGTCAGTGGAGCCTCGCCGGCGACCAGCTGACGCTGACCGCCAATTCGACACTAACCCTGCGGGTCGTGCCGATCGACATGAACACGATGACCCTGATCAATCCCGACGGATCGCTGATCCGCGCCAACCGCTGCTAACTGGAAAACCGTGCGCCTTTGTGCGACGCGGAGCAGGTGATGCTCGATGGCGTGGAGACCGGCTATGAGGGGAAGTTCGACTTTCCGGGGCGGCAGCCTCAGGTCGCCTATATGCTGGCGACGGTGCCGCGCACCGGCAGTTCGTACCTCAGCCATGTCCTGTGGCAGACCGGCTGCCTCGGCGCGCCGCTCGAATATCTGAATTTCGACAAGGACGGGCCCTATTTCTTCGCCCACGATGCGCCGGACCAGCAGGACTGGCTGTGGCGATCGGTGCTGCGACGGCGAACCTCGCCCAACGGCGTGTTCGGGGTCAAATGCTTTCCGATGCAGCTCGAGGCCCTGCACCAGGGCAATCCCGCCTTGCTCTCGGCGATCTGGTCGGCGCTGCTGCCGGCCGGGCGCCCCGGCCGGATCGTCTACCTCTCCCGGCGCGACCGAACTGCCCACGCCATCTCCTATGCGAGGGCGACGATCTCCGGAATCTGGCGACAGGAGCAGGAGGCAGGCGCCCGCGTGGAGCCCGAATATTCGCCGGACGCGCTGGCGACGGCGGCGCAGTGGATCGATCTGCAGGCCTCGGGCTGGGAGGACATGTTCAGCAATCTGCGGATCGAGCCCCTGCGGCTGTGGTACGAGGATGTCGCGGCGCGTCCCGACGAGGCCGCCCGCTCGGTCGCCGATTATCTCGGCGTCGCCCTCGACCCCGCGGCCGTCGTGGACGTCCCTTCTGTCGAGAAGCAATCGGAAGCGGGTTCCCGCGCCTGGGCCGAACGCCACGCCGAGGCGAAGCGCGGTGCCTGACGCTTGATACGGGTGAGTGGGGGGCATAGCGGCCAACGCTTTTCAGGTCAGGCAACATTCACGCCTCCTTTGCTTAGACTGCTTCGATCGCAGCGAAAGGATCGGCATGCGCAGGAATGGCTGGCCTCTGCTCTTCGCTCTCATGGCGTTGGCGGCCGCGGCACTTTCGGCCCAATCCAGTGCTGCCGCCGCCTGCTCCCCTCTGGCCCGCACTTATGCGCGCCTGGCGGATCTGCCGCCCGGCGCCGTGGCGGCGCTCGGCTTTCCGATGGCGGAGCGCGGCGGACGCTGGAATGTGAGCGACGCGGTCGGGCCCGGCCCGCTCCTCCCCTTCGCGCGCTTCATCGCGGCCGAGGGCGCCGGCTGCACGCTCAATCTCCGCTACGAATATGGCGGCATCGCCCACGGTTTCGCCACCGCGGTCCTGTTGCGCACGAACCGCGGCTGGAGTCTCCAGCGCCGCCGCTGACCGGCGAATATTGTTCGTCCGGAACGATATCCCTCGCCGGGCGCTTGGCTTCATGTAAGGGACATGTCAGGCGCGGTAATGATCGGCGTATCGCATTCCCTACCTACCAAGGAGATCCACATGAAGACCAAGTTTCTCGCCATGGCCCTCGCCATGGCCCCGGCGCTCGCCATGGCGCCCCCGCTCGCAACGTCCGCCTTCGCGCAGACCCGCGAAGACCAGGTTCGCTGGGATCAGGCGCAGCGTCGCTTCGACTCCGAGCGTGCGATCTACGAGCGCGAGCAGGCTCGCTATGAAGATTCGCGCCGGCGCGGCGGCGGCCGCCGCGGCGCGGGCTATGGCGGCGGCACGGGCTATGGCAGCGGTGGCGACGATCGCTACGGCTGGCGCGGCGGCAGCGCCGATTGGGAGCCGTCGCGTTATTATCGTGACGATGCCAATTATCAGGAGCGCCGCCTCGGCGCCGAAGACGAAGTCTATCGCGGCAATGACGGCCGTTATTATTGCCGCCGCAGCGACGGCACCACCGGCCTGGTGATCGGCGCCGGCGTCGGCGCCCTGGTCGGGCGCGGCGTCGACGGCGGACGCAATCGCGCCGGCGGCACCATCGTCGGCGGCGTGCTTGGCGCGCTGCTCGGCCGCGAAGTCGAGCGCAACGCCGACGTTCGCTGCCGCTAACGGAAATCCACGACCCGGCGTGCACGCACGCCGGGTCGTTGATCCGAACAATGATCGATGGCCGCGTCACCATGGTGGCGCGGCCATCATCGTTTTCCAGTGAGCTCAGGCTGCCGGCAGCGCCAATGCGATCAGCGGCACCGTCTCGTCCCGCAGTGCCGCCACGAAGGCGTGGCGCCAGGCGAGGACGTCCTCGCGGCGGACATTCTCGATCAGCGCCTGCCAGCGGCGGATGCGCTCGTCGCGGGGCATGTCGAGCGCCTTGCGGATCGCGTCGCTGATCTCGTCCTTGCTGTAGGGATTGACCAGCAACGCCTCCCTGAGCTGATGGGCGGCGCCGGCGAAGCGGGAGAGAATGAGCACGCCGGGATCGGCCGGATCCTGCGCGGCCACATATTCCTTGGCGACGAGGTTCATGCCGTCGCGCAGCGGCGTGATCAGGGCGACGTCGGCGGCGCGGTAGAAGCCGGACAGCGCCTCGCGCGGATAGCCCTGGTTCACGTATCGGATCGGCACCCAATCGACATGGGCGAACTCGCCGTTGATCCGGCCGGACAGCTCATCGAGATGCTCTCGGATATGCTCGTAGGTGTGGACCTCGCCGCGCGAGGGCGGCGCGATCTGGAGCAGGCTGACCCTGCCGCGCCAGTCTTCATGCTCCTCGAGGAAGCGGCGATAGCCAAGGAAGCGTTCGGCCAGACCCTTGGAATAATCGAGCCGGTCGACGCCGATGATCACCTTCTTGTCCTCGGCGCTGCGGCGCAGGGTCTCGAAGGCGTTGCGGGCGTCGACCGCGGCGAGCGGCGCTTCATAGGCGTCGGCGTCGATGCCGATCGGGAAAGCGGCGGTCTTCACCCGCCGGTCGCCGACCTGGATGGTGCCGTCCGGATGGATCGTTCCGCCAAGCTCGCGCTCGACATAATGATGGAAGCTCTCGAGCCATTCGGCCGTCTGGAAGCCGATCAGATCATAAGCGAGCATCGAGCGCACCAGCCGCTGGTGATAGGGCATCGAGACCATCAGCCGGTGCGGCGGCCAGGGAATGTGGAGAAAGAAGCCGATACGGTTCCGCACCCCGTGCTGGCGCAGCTGCTGTCCCAGGGGGACCAGATGATAATCGTGGACCCAGACCAGATCGTCGGGCTCGATCAGCGGCGCGACCGTCTCGGCGAAGCGCTCGTTGACCCGCTCGTAGCCGGCGCCGAAGCTGCGGTCATATTCGGCAAGGTCGATGCGGTAGTGGAAGAGCGGCCACAAGGTGCGGTTGGCGTAGCCGTTATAATATTCGTCGATATCCTGCTCTTCGAGGTCGATCGTCGCCGTGGTGACGCCATCCTCGCGGTGGAGGTTGATCTTGCCGGTGAAGGCGTCGGTCTTTTCGCCGGACCAGCCGAACCACAGGCCCCGCGATTCCCTGAGCGCCGCCGCCAGCGCGACCGACAGACCGCCCTGATTCCCGCTCACGCTGCGCGGCTTGGCCGACGAAACGCGATTGGAAATGACGATAAGCCTGCTCACCGGACCGAACTCCAGGGACGGGACAAGAGCCCCGCGCAATTGATCAGCCCTACAAGCGAATAAGTCTGCGGATAGTTGCCCCACAGCTCGCCCGATTCGAAGTCGGTATCCTCCGACAGCAGCCCGGCCGGGGTCAGCCGATCGAGCATCTTGACGTAGAGCGCCCGCGCCTCCTCCTCCCGCCCGACCAGGTGCAGCGCCTCGATCAGCCAGAAGGTGCAGAAGTTGAACGCGGTCTCCGGCCGGCCGAAATCGTCCTCGCTGGCGTAGCGGAGCATGTTGTCGCCGCGCCTGAGACCCTTTTCGACCGCGTTGAAGGTGGCCAGGAAGCGCGGATCGTCGGGCTCGAGGAATCGCATGTCGACGAGCTGGAGCAGGCTGGCGTCGAGCCCGTCGCCTCCGAAGGTCGCGGCGAACCTCTCCTCGGGCGGATACCAGGCGTCCTGCTCGATCCGGCTGCGGATCTTGGCGGCGCGCCGGCGCCAGATCGCGGCGCGCCCCGCCAGGTCCAGTGTGACGGCGATATTGGCAAGGCGGTCGCAAGCCGCCCAGCTCATCACCGCGCTGTAGGTGTGGACGCTCGCCCGGGTGCGGAACTCCCACAGGCCCGCATCGGCCTTGTCATATTTCTTCCAAGCCCGCTCGCCGACCTTTTCCAGCGACGCGAAATCCTCCGCCGTCGCCTTGCGGAACAATCGTTCGTCGAAAAAGGCGTGGGTGTTCGAAAGGATGATCTGGCCATAAGCGTCGTGCTGGATCTGGGTGTAGGCCGCATTGCCGACTCGCACCGGACCCATCCCCCGATAGCCGGCAAGGCTCTCGGCGATCCACTCCTCCAACTTCGGCTCGCCCGACACCGCGTAGAGCGGCTGGATGTGGCCGCTGCGTGCGCTGTCGACGACGTTTCGCAGATAGCCGAGATAGGTTTCGAGCACGTCGAGCGCGCCGAGCCGGTTGAGCGCCTGGACGGTGTAGTAGGCGTCGCGGATCCAGCAATAGCGATAGTCCCAGTTGCGCCCCGAATTGGCGGCTTCGGGGATCGAGGTGGTGAGCGCGGCGACGATCGCCCCGGTTTCCTCGTGCTGGCACAATTTGAGCGTGATCGCGGCCCGGATCACGACCTGCTGCCATTCGAGCGGGATGGCGAGGCCGCGCACCCAGGCCTGCCAGTGATCCGAAGTCTCGTGCAGCATCGTCGCCAATGTGTGGCCGACATGGCCGACGAAGGGTTCGTCCGGCCCCAGGAAGAAGTGCAGCGATTCCTCCAGGCGGAAGCTGCGGCCTTCGAGGAGATGGATGATCGGCGCGTCGGTGGTAAGCCGCAACGGCTGCGGCTCGGTGAGGAAACGGATATGGTTGGTGCCGCTGGTGCAGGCGGCATTGCGCGCGCCCCATGCGGTGGCCGGATCGACCTTGACCTTGATTCGCGGCGCGCCGGCGAGCGGCCGCACGATCCGGATGAGGGCGACCGGCCGGTACATGCGGCCGCGCCGTTCAAGTCGCGGGCAGAAATCGTAGACGTCCGCCATCCCGCCATCTGCGTCGGTCAGCCGCGTCACCAGGATCGGCGTGTTCTTGAGATAGCGCTGCGTCGCCGAGACCTGGTTGTCGAGCGCGATCCGCCATTCTCCGCTCACCGGCGGCTTCGGGCCGAGCAAGGCGCAGAACAGGGGATCGCCATCGACCCGCGGCTGGCAGGCCCAGACCATGCCTGCCGCATCGTCGATCAATGCGCTGACCTGGCAATTGCCGATCGGCCACAGATCGAGACTGCTCATGCGGCGGCGTCGAGCCAGGCGGCGACGGCGCTCACCGAAGCAAGCCGATAGCGCGCGGCCGTCTTCCGCGGCGGGCCAACCAATATGCCCGCCCCGCCAAGCTCGGCCGCCGCCGCGAAGGCATGTTCGTCGGTCAAATCGTCTCCCACGAAGAGAGGACGCGCACCCATGAACCTCGGTTCCGTCATGAGGGCTTTGAGCGCGTCGCCCTTATTAGCACCGCGAGGCCGCAGTTCCACAACCATTTTGCCGCACTGCAGCAAAAGATCGTGCCGCTGGGCCAGCTCGGCCATGAAGGCCAGGACCTGCTTTTCCTGCTGCGGTGCAAGACGGAAATGGACGGCAATGCCGAGGGGCTTGCCCTCCACGATCAGGCCGGGGCGGCCTCGCGCGAAATGCTCGATTTCCGCGCGCGCCTCGTCCAGCCCGGCCGGGATGCTCAACGGCAGGCTGATGCCGTTGGCGAGCCGGAGCTCGAGACCGTGCGAGCCGGCGACGGCAACGCCCGGGCAGGGCAGATGCCGCTCGAGATCGGCGACCGCGCGGCCGCTGACGATCGCCAGCCGGCCGTCGAGCCGCCTGCGCAGCCGGTCCAGCAGCGGCGCCAGGGCCGCCGGCACCCGAATCGCATCGGGCGTGTCCGCCAGCTCGACCAGGGTCCCGTCGAAATCGAGGAAGAGGGCGGCGCCTTCGAGCAAGGCGGACGGCGGCGGAGGAAGCTCGGACATCGGCCCCCGTTGGCGATCCTTCCGGCAAAGCTCAAGCGCGCGGTTCGTTTTGGGAGGCGGGCGTGACGCGGCCGAACATTTCCCTCTTCCCAGCGGCACCGGTTGGTTTATACCGTTAACGATCGGCGCATATCGACGACGGCCAACGTCGGCAGCGCCCACGCGGGGGTAATTTTGATGGAACAGACGGGATCCTTTCTGTCGCGGCGCAAGCTGCTCGTCGCTTTGGGCGGCATTGCCGCCGCGTCGGTCGCGCTCCTGGCGTCGCCGTTCAGGGCCGCCATCACCAAGACGAGCCGCGATCTGCTGCGCACCCAGCCGGTGCTGAGTCGCGGCCTGGTCTCGCTCGCCAATGCCGGCTCCAGCGAGTGGCTGGATCAGGTCGGGTCGATCTTCTCCGTCGGCGGCGGCGCCACGCTGAAGCTGGTCGCGGTCTCAACCTTCGCCGCGGTCGGCCAGCGCCCGGCCCGCCTTGGCCGCAATCAGGCCTTTCTGGCGAAGTTCGACGTTCAGAATCGCGGCAGCCTGCCCGGCGACCTGATCTATACCGCCAGCCATCCGCGCTACGGCGCGTTCCAGATCTTCCTGCAGGCCTCGAACGATCCGAGCCTGCCGCAGCGGATGACCGCGCTCTTCAACTAGGCGCCGCGTTCGATACGACTCAGAAAAAGAGCGCCTCGTAGCGCGTGCCTTTTGCGTCGCGCAAAAGCGGCACGACGAATATCTCGAAACTGTCCCTGCCAATCTCGAACGGGAAAATGCCCTGGGCCAGAACCGGATCGGACGGGCCGAGGAATTCGAGGCGGAAGCCGCCTTCCGGCCGCGGCGAGCCGGGCAGTTCCTGCGCGGCTTCAAGAGCCAGGCTGAGGCGGTGGCCGCGGCAGGTGACGACGAAGATCTGGCCGATCCGTCCGGAAAAGTGACTGAACTGGATGTTCTGAACGAGCGCCATCAGCCGGCGCGCTCCATCATCTGACTGTCTCGTCGGGGTCCACGCCCCAGATCTGGTCGACGCGGATATAGCCGCTGCGCCCGCGCACATCGAACAGGCACCAGCCGCCTGCGCAGCGCGACACCCGGCCGACCACATTCGGCTCGGCGCGGAAGCGGACCGGCGAGGATTCGTCAGGCGCCTCGTGCAAGGCCCGCGCCTCGCCGCGCCGGACGATCGCCGTGCGCTGGTCGGAAAGCAGCCGCACCAGCATCCAGCCGGTCGTTCCCTCGGGATCGGTCACCTTGCGCCAGTCGTGGTAGATCTCGACCACCCGGATCGGGAGATCGGGGCGCACATAGAGCCAGGTCCCGGGAAAATTCTGGCCGGGCCCGGTTCGCATCATTGCCCGTCCCGACGAGATCGATGCCCAATAAGGCACGGCGCGCGGAGTCTGCGCCGTGGCGGCGCTCAGCGACAGCGCGCCGGCGATCATCAACAGGAGGGCGGCGGCGCGCTTCAACATCTGGCAGCGATAGCCCTCAATCGCCGGTCTGGATACGCTCGACGAGCTGCTTCACCGTCGGCACGAAGCCGTTCGAATAGAACGGATCCTTCTTGAAGCGGAAGGCGCTGTGGCCGGCGAACATCAGATTGTTCTCGGTCGGCCCGCCATGGGCGATGTCCTGCAGCGTCTTCTGGATGCAGAAGCTGCGCGGATCGGCGAGGCGCCCGGTCGTGTTCTTCTCATTGTCCGCCCAGGACGAGAAGGCGCACTGGCTGAGGCAGCCCATGCAGTCCGACTGGTCCTTGCGGATCCAGTGCTTCTCCTCGGGCGTGACGTAGACGAGCGTCTCGTCCGGAGTCTTCAATGCGTCGACGAAGCCCTGGGCATACCATTCGCGGGCGCGCAGCAGATCGCCCTTGGTGACCCAGTAATTCCTCTTGTTGCCGACGCCGACGTCGAGCTGGAAGGCATGGTCGCCCAACGGCTCCTTGGTGAAAGCGATCTGGCGGTGCGAGCGCGCTTCCAGATTGCGCAGGAATGGATTGTGGACGGCGGAGCTGTAGAAGCCGGTCGGCGAGAAGCGGTGCAGCAGGATGTCGCCTTCCTGCAGATTCATCAGCCGCGTCTTCCACGCCTCGGGGATCGGGCTCTCCTTGGTGAGCAAAGGCCGCGTGCCGAACTGGAAGGCGATCTGCCCCAGCTCGTCATTGTCGATCCAATTCTCCCACTCCTTCAAATTCCAGACGCCGCCGGCCATGACGATCGGCACCGAATCCGCAATTCCGCCGCCACGCATGGTTTCCCTGAGCGCCGCCACCCGGGGATAGGGATCCTGCGGAGCGAGCGGGTCCTCGGCGTTGGAAAGCCCGTTATGGCCGCCGGCCAGCCAGGGATCCTCGTAGACCACCGCGGCAAGCCATTCGGCGGCCTTGGAATAAGCCCGCTTCCACAGGGCGCTGAAGGCGCGCGCCGAGCTGATGATCGGCAGATAATTGACGCCGTAGGACGCGGCGATCTCGGACAACTTGTAAGGCATGCCTGCGCCGCAGGTGACCCCGGAGACAAGCCCCCTGGTCCTCTCGAGCACGCCGTGGAGGACGCGCTGGGCGCCGCCCATTTCCCACAGCACGTTGATGTTGATCGCGCCCCGGCCATTGGCGATTTCATAGGCCCGCTGGACCTGCTGGACGGCGCCGTCGATCGCGTATTGGACGAGCTCCTCGTGCCGCTCGCGGCGGGTGAGGGCGTGATAGACTTGCGGGATGATCCGCCCTTCCGGATCGTAGCTGTCGGCATTGACCGCCGACACCGTACCGATGCCGCCGGCCGCGGCCCAGGCGCCCGAGCTCATATGATTGGTCGCCGCCACGCCCTTGCCGCCCTCGATCAGCGGGAGGACCTCGCGTCCCGCGTAGAGGATCGGCTTGATACCCTTGAACATCATTCCTCCAGGCTAAAGGCGAAGCAGGACCATAACATAAATCAAGACTTCAATCTAACGACGCGGCCGTAAACGCTTCGGGACGGCCAAGCGCCTCACCATAAAGCCGCCCATAGCGCGCGATCATCGCCTTTTCATCAAATTCCGCCACTGCTTTCTCGCGATTGGCCTGACCGATCGCCTTCCTGAGGTCGGCGCGGTCCGCCAGGCTGTCAAGCGCCGCCGCGAACGCCGCCTCGTCGGCCGGCTCGACGATCAGTGGACGATTGTCGCGCGAGACGATGTCCGGCACGTCGCCGACCGCGGTCGCCACCGCCGGCAGCCCGGCCGCCATCGCCTCGATCAGCGCGATCGGGAATTGCTCGCTATCCGACGACAGAGCGAAGATGTCGAAATGGCCGATCCATCGCGCCGGATCGGCGAGGAAGCCCGGCATCAGCAGCCGCGCCGAGACTCCCAGCGTCCGCGCCTCGGCCGCGATCCGCTCGCTCTCGGGGCCCTCGCCGACGATGACCAGCCGCGCCTTGCGATCGCTCATCGCCGCGAGCGCGCGGACCAGGCGGGGCAGATTCTTGACCGCGCGCAGGCCGGCGGCGGTGCCGATCACGATCTCGCCGGGCTTGCGCTCGAGGCCGGGAATGTCGGCTTGCGGCGGCCCGGCGAACCGCGCGACCGGAACGCCGTTGGGGATGCGCAGCGGCCGGCGGCCCCACGCCTCGCGCGCGACCCGCTCCAGCCGCGCCGACGGCACGACCAGCTCGAAGGCCGCGCCGAGCCCGACGCGGCGATAGAGGTTGCGTTTCGGGTTCAGCCTTTCGGCCTCGTCCTCGTTGAACCCGTCCTCATGATGGACGAGCGGCGGGCCGCCGAACAGGCGCCGCGCCATCACTGCGTCGAAGCCGCCCCAATTGTAGGTCAGAACCAGATCGAAGCCGCGCATGTAGCGTGACAATCTGCGCAGGCGCAGCGGGCTGGGGCGGCCGGTGAGCGAGGGAGCGTCGTCCGGGAACGACACCCTTATCCCCTTGGCGATCGCATCGCGCGCGGCGAGCCTGTCGGGCATGGCGCTGAGGATCGCATGCTCGGCCGCGCCGCCGAACGCATTCATCAGCCGGACGGCGCGCGCCTCCTTCCCCCCCAGCGAGAAGGTCGAATGGCAATGCAGGATCTTCACCGGGGCCATGCGCCCTTATGGCGCGGCGGCTGGGCTTGTGCCACAGGATGACGCAGGCGAGGGAGGCACGAGATGGACGACGTTCGGGATCGGGTAGCGTTCGTGACCGGCGGCGCGAGCGGCATCGGGCTCGGCATCGCGCAGGCCCTGCTCAAGGCGGGCGCGAAGGTGGTGATCGCCGATCTGCGGCCCGACCATATCGAGGAGGCGAAGGCCGCGCTCGCCGCGTTCGACAATCGCCTGCTCGGCATCGAGATCGACGTCACCGACCGTGCCGCCATGGCCGAGGCCGCCGACCGGGTCGAGCAGGCGTTCGGCCGCGTCGACATCCTGGTCAACAATGCCGGCATCGGCATCGAGGGCCCGCTCGGCGAGGCGAGCTATGCCGATTGGGATTTCGGGCTTGCCGTCAATCTCGGCGGCGTGATCAACGGCCTGCAGACGTTCGTGCCGCGCATCCGCGCCGGCGGCCGCGGCGGCCACGTCGTCAACACCGCCTCGCTCGCCGGCCTCGTCCAGATGCCGAGCTTCATGGCGATCTACGCGACCGCCAAGGCGGCGGTGATCGCGCTCACCGAATCGATCCGCGACGACCTCGCCCGCGACGGCATCGGCGCCAGCGTGCTTTGTCCGGGCCCGATCAAGAGCCGCATCCACGAGCTCGGACGCAACCGCCCCGAGCGCTTCCAGGCCAGCGAGGCCTTCAGTGCCGCCGCCCAACGGCTCGGCAAGCGGGAGGTCTCGCCCTTGTGGATGGAGCCGGATCAGGTCGGCGCGATGGTGCTCGAGGCGATCATCGGCAACGAGCTCTACGTCATCACCCATGGCGAATGGCGCGGCGCGGTCCAGGCCCGGTACGACGCGATCATGGCGGCGATGCCGAGGCAGGTGAACCCGGAGCTGATCGAGTCGCTGCGGCCGAAGGAATGACGCCGAACGCGTCACCCTGAACCCTTCGACAGGCTCAGGACAGGCTTGTTTCAGGCTCTGGTCCTCCGCCTCCCGCGCGGCTCGAAACCGGATGCTGAAACGAGTTCAGCATGACGGCGCGAGGGAGTCTCGCGAGCGGCGTTTGCACTCCGCTACCCTTGCGCCAGGACCCGCTTCAGCAAATCGTCGATCGCCGCCACGGCTTCGGGCTCGTCGAGGGTCGGCGCGTGGCCGACATTGGGGATGGTCACGCTCTTCATCGCGGTATTCTCCGCGACCATCTTCGCCACGGTCCCGCCGCTCAGCAGGTCCGAAATCTCGCCGTGGACGATCAGGGATGGAATGCCGTTCAGGGCGCGGAAGGCGGGCCAGAGGTCGAAGCCCCCGTCGCCGCCGGGCAGCTTGAACGGCTCGGCGATGCGCATGTCGTAATCGAACACGATCCGGCCGGCCGAGGTCAGCCGGCACAGGCGCTTGGCGTAGATCAGCCATTGATCGAGGGTCCAGCCCGGATAGCGGTCAGACTGCGCCTCCTGGAGGAAGCGCGCGGCGTGGAGCCAGGTCGGCCAGTTCTGCGAGCGGCCGACATAGGAGCGGATATGCTCGAGACCGCGCGATTCCAGCTCCGGGCCGATATCGTTGAGCAGGGCGCCGGCGATCCGGCCGGGGCCCGACGCGGCAAGCAGCATCGTCATCAGGCCGCCGAGCGAGGTGCCGAACAGTATGAAGCGGCCGAGCCCGAGCTCGGCGATCAGCGCCTCGAGATCCTGGAGATAGGTGAGCGGCGTATAGCTCATCGAATCCCTGGCATGGGCGCTCTCGCCCCGGCCGCGCAGCTCCGCGCAGATCAATCGCCAGTCGCCGGCCAGGTGCGCCGCAACCCCTTCGAAGTCGCGCGCGTTACGCGTGAGGCCGGGGATGCAGAGGATCGGCGGACGGCTCGCGCCGCCGGCATAATCGCGATAGTGGAGCTTCAGGCCGTCACTCGACACCCAATAACCATCGGACCACGCGACCATGAATTCATCCCCTGAAGCCCGTCCTCCTATTCACTGATGACGGGCGAACCGCAACCCGCGCAATATCGTCCGGAACCGGCGATTCTCGCTCTTGGCGACGCCTTTTACGACGCCGTCGTGCCCGCCGATTTCCCGCAGGCGATCCTGCGCTTCCGCAACGACCGCTGGGCCGCGGCGGTCGGGCTCGAGGGCCTGAGCGATGCCGAGTGGATCCGCCACTTCGCCCGCTTCGATCCGCTTCCGGACAATCTGCCGGGGCCGCTGTCGCTGCGCTATCACGGCCATCAGTTCCGGATGTACAATCCCGACATCGGCGACGGCCGCGGCTTCCTGTTCGCGCAGTTGCGCGACGCGGGGGGCCGGCTGCTCGACCTCGGCACCAAGGGATCGGGCAGGACGCCCTGGAGCCGCTTCGGCGACGGCCGACTGACGTTGAAGGGCGGCATGCGCGAATTGCTCGCCACCGAGATGCTCGAAGCGCTCGGCGCCGAGACCTCGAAGACCTTCTCGCTGATCGAGACCGGCGAGGCGCTGCAGCGGAACGACGAGCCCTCCCCCACCCGCTCCGCCGTCCTCGTCCGCCTCCAGCACAGCCATATCCGCATCGGCACCTTCCAGCGCCTCGCCACGCTCGATCTGCCCGACGAGATCCGGAGGCTCACCGATTATTGCCTGCGCTACTATTATGGCGACGAGAGCGGCGACCCGGCCCGTCTGCTCGAGCATGTCGCCGCCCGGGCCGCCGATCTCGCCGCCTCCTACATCGCCGCCGGCTTCGTCCACGGCGTGCTCAATTCGGACAATATCGCGATCACCGCGCAAAGCTTCGATTACGGCCCGTGGCGCTGGACGCCCTATTGGGACGGCAATTTCACCGCCGCCTATTTCGACCATCAGGGCCTTTATTCCTTCGCCCGGCAGCCCGAGGCGATCCACTGGGACCTGGTCCAGCTCGCCATCTCGCTGCGCAAGATCGCCGAGGCCGAGGCGCTGACCGAAGTCCTCGAAGGTTTCCCGGGGCTTTTCCAGGCCGCACTGCGCGACGCCCTGTTCGCCCGGCTCGGCATCGTGCCGCGCGACCTTGCCGGGGACATGAAGCTGGTCGGCGCGATCGAGGAGGCCTTGTCCAGGCAGAGGGTGACGATCGACCGCTTCTTCTTCGACTGGCGCGGCGGACGGACTCAGGGCGACTATGACGGCTTCGAAGGGGTCCGGACGCTGGTGGCGGACCATGATGCCGTGCCCGGCGCGCTCGACCATGATTACTGGTCGGATCCCGAACCCTGCTCGATGCATATCGAGGAGGTGGAGGCGATCTGGTCGGCGATCGACGCAGACGACGATTGGGCGCCGCTCCAGGCCAAGATTGCCGCCGTTCGCAGAATGGGGGAGGCGCACCACGCAAATGCTTGAAAAATCCGCGGGTCCCGCCATGAATGCGCGGCAATGGCCAGCCTGACCTCGATAGAACCCGCCACTGGTGAAACGCTCTGGACGGGCGAGGAGGGCGACCCCGACGCGGCGGTCGCGGCTGCGCGCGCCGCCTGGGCGGGCTGGGCCTCGCGGTCCCTGTCCTACCGCGTCGAGACCTTGCGGCGATTCGCCAATGTCACGCGCGGCAAGATCGACGCTTTCGCCGACCTGATCGCGCGGGAGACCGGCAAGCCGCTCTGGGAGGCGCGCACCGAGGTCGAATCGGTGGTCAACAAGGTCGACATCTCGATCTCGGCTTATGCCGACCGGACCTCGCAGCGCCGGCTGGAAGGCGCGCTCGGCGCCCGCGTCGCGGTTCGCCACAAGCCGCACGGCGTGCTGGCGGTGCTCGGCCCCTATAATTTCCCGGCGCATCTGCCCAACGGCCACATCGTGCCCGCCTTGATCGCCGGCAATGCGGTGGTGTTCAAGCCGAGCGAGAAGACGCCGGCCGTGGGGGAATATCTGGTCGGGCTCTACCATGAGGCGGGCGTGCCCGAGGGCGTGGTCCGCTGCGTCCAGGGCGGGGCCGCGACGGGCAAGGCGCTGGCCGCCCATCCCGGGATAGACGGGCTGCTGTTCACTGGTTCGGCGCGGGCGGGATGCGCGCTGCACCGGCAGTTCGCGGAGACTCCGCACAAGATGCTCGCGCTGGAAATGGGCGGCAACAACCCGCTCGTCGTCTGGAACGCGCGCGACATCCACGCCGCCGCCGCGATGACCGTCCAGTCGGCCTATCTGAGCGCCGGCCAGCGCTGCACGGCGGCGCGGCGGCTGATCGTCGAGGACGGCCAGCACCAGGAGCTGATCGAGACGATCCTGAAGCTGGTCGACCGGCTGATCGTCGACCATCCCCATGCCAGCCCGACGCCGTTCATGGGGCCGGTGATCGACAATGAGGCGGCCGACCATCTCCAGGACGCCTTCATCGATCTCACCGGCAAGGGCGGCCGCGCCATCCGCCGCCTCGACCGCAAGTCGGCCGATCGGCCGTTCATGACCCCCGCCTTGATCGACGTCACCGATGTCGAGCGCCGCCCCGACGAGGAGATGTTCGGGCCGGTGCTTCAGGTGATCCGGGTCAAGGATTTCGACGCCGCTTTGGCCGAGGCCAATGCCACACGCTACGGCCTCGCCGCCTCATTGATCGGCGGCAGCCCCGAGCTTTACGACCGCTTCTGGGCCAGCATCCGCGCCGGCGTCGTCAACTGGAACAAGCCGACCAACGGCGCCCCCTCCACCGCCCCGTTCGGCGGCATCGGCCTTTCCGGCAATCATCGGCCGAGCGCTTATTATGCGGCGGATTATTGCGCCTACCCGGTGACCAGCTCCGAAGCCGAGGCGCCGCGCGCGACGATCGGGGTGGGGCTGGCCGATCCGGCGCCGGCGAGCATGGCGGATCGGGAAGACTGAGCGCGTTTCCGCCAATCTGAACGGGATTCAGAGAGCGGGGGTAATGACTAAATCGGCGGAAAATAGTTATGACCCCTGATAGTGTTTCCCCCTGATATAAGAGGCGGTTAGCAGGGAATTCATCACCCCGCCCGGCCGCCTTCCGCGACGGGACTATCGGGCGGTTTTCTTCGCCGCGCGCGCGGCGGGCGGGGCTCGGCAAAGGCGACGCAGATCGGGCCAGGGGCTTCGGCCTGAACAGGCACGTGACGTTGCCGCGCGGTCCATCGCGACAGCGCCCTGCCCGCCTTGGTCGGGAAGGCGGAGAGGATCCGCAGCATCGTTTCGACGATGGCAAGCGTGAGTGTGCGGAGCATGAGGTTCTCCTTTCGATTTTTGGACCGGCGCTGGGGAATGGACTAGGCTGGGTCCCGCCCTCTTCGGCGCCGCTCAGGGGGGCTTAGCCGGGTATTCGGGAGGAGGCACGCGGGGCGGGACGGCGGGGCGTCATGGCCGCGCGCGGACGCGGGCGTGAAAAACGCCCGGACGGCGATCAGCCGCGCGCGCAATATGGAGTATTTATTTCGTCGGAAATATCCTATGATATCCGATTTGTCAAGAGGAAATGCGCACGCCTCTCAACTCCGGCCCAGCGCGCGGAATCGAAGATTTGTTGGCCGCTTTTTCCCGGTTAAAGAACCGGAACCACAATGCGGAGGCGCTCATGGAATCGATCGGCCTGGACCTCGCCACCATGCAGCGCGTGCCGTTGGCCGAGACGCATGTCGCGCGATTGCGGGATGCGGGGCGGGAAGCCTGGTACGACGCGGGCCAAGTCGTAACCGAAGCCGGCGAACCGATGGACCGGTTCATCTATGTCGTCGACGGCGAGATCGAGGCCTTTGATCCCACCACCGGCCAGCGCCCGATCAACGCCACGCTCGGTCCAACGCAATTCGCGGGCGAGCTCAGCTTTCTTGCGGGCGGCGCGTGGGGTCTCGCCATGCGCGCCGTGCGGGCGACCCGAACGATCGAGGTCGAGCGGCCCGTGATGCTCGCGCTGATGAGCGACATCCCCGAACTCAGCGATCACGTCCTCACGGTTTTCGCCGCGCGCCGCCGCCGGCAGTTCGAGGCGGGTGCGAGCTCCCTCGTTCTGATTGGCGCGGAAGCTGATCCGGCGGTGCAGCGTGTCGCGATTTTTCTCAGCCGGAATCGCATCCCCTTCCGGTCGATCGAGCTCGGTACGGCGGAAGGCAGGGAAGCTGCCCGTGCCTGCGACGTCCAGCCGCCCCGGCCGGCGGTGATCTTCGGCCGCAACGAAGAGGTGGTGGATCCGTCGCCGCTTGCGGTCGCCCGCCGGCTGGGCCTCGACATAGCGATTTGCGATCACGAGAGCATCGATCTGCTGGTCGTCGGGGGTGGGCCGGCCGGGGTGGCGGCGGCGGTCTATGCCGGCGCGGAAGGGCTTTCGGCACTCGTGATCGAAGACACGGCCATCGGCGGGCAGGCCGGCACGTCGAGCCGGATCGAAAATTACATGGGCTTCCCGACCGGCATATCGGGTGCCGATCTGATCTTTCGCGGGCAGATACAAGCGATGAAGTTCGGAACCCGCTTCGCCATTCCGCACCGCGTGTCCCGGCTGGAAGAGCGGGAGGATGGCTTGCTCTGCATCATTGTCGACGCGGAGAAGACATTGTGCGCCAGGTCGGTGCTCATCGCCACCGGCGTGCAATATCGCCGACTGCCAATCGCACGGCTCGAGGAATTCGAGGGTGCGGGCGTCTATTATGCGGCGACCGAGATGGAATCGCGCCTTTGCGGTGACAGTGAAGCGATCGTCGTCGGCGGCGGCAACAGTGCGGGCCAGGCCGCAATGTACCTGTCGCGCAGCGCGGGCCACGTCCACCTGCTCGTGCGTGGCGAAAGCCTGGCGGCCAGCATGAGCGACTACCTCCGGCGCCGGCTGGAGGCGGATCCCGCGATCACCATTCACTACCGCACCCAGGTCTCGACCTTGCACGGGGAAAACACCCTCGAGGAAGTAACGATCGACGGGCCGGACGGTGAACGGGTCATCAAAACGCGCGGGCTGTTCATCATGGTCGGCGCCGCTCCGAACACCGGGTGGCTGCCGCCGAGCGTCTCACTGGATCAAAAGGGCTTCGTCAGAACCGGAGCCGAGGCCGGCGCTGCTTCCCCCTACGCCACCACGCATCCGCGTATTTTCGCGGTCGGCGACGTCCGCGCCGGGTCGGTCAAGCGCGTCGCGTCGGCGGTCGGCGAAGGATCGGTGGTCGTCAGCACGATCTGGTCGGCCCTCAACGCCGAGCCGCCAACGCCGGAGAATAGGACGTTGGCGACTCCACCGATTGCCGACTAGGCCCGGATCTTTGCGCGGGCGAATATATCCGCATCCATGCCGCGGCCGGTTGCTATCCTGAGCGGCGGTGGAATTCCGGTGACGCGTGCATACCCCTAACTTAATTGACGAGTATCCCCTTGCGACATGTAAGGCGATCTGCTAGATAATGGGGCGTGAGCAACAAGGCCCCCACGCTTCGCCAGTTTCAGGACCGCTTCCCGACTGAGGAAGTCTGTCTCGGTCACCTATTTCAGGTTCGCTACGGCAACGACTTCCTTTGCCCGAAATGCGACCGCCCGGCCCGTTACAGCCGCGTGAAGGCTCGCCGCTCTTACCAGTGCCAGTGGTGCGCCCATCAGGTCTATCCGACCGCTGGCACCCCGTTCGATCGCACCCGCACCAGCCTTCGCGACTGGTTCTATGTCATGTTCCTGTTCACCACGACGCGGAACGGCGTTGCCGCCAAGCGCGTCGAGCGCGAGTTGGGCGTGACCTACAAGACGGCGTGGCGCATGTGCCATGAAGTTCGCAAGTACATGGGCCAGCTTGATAGCGACGATCCCTTGGGCGGCATCGGCGAGACGGTCGAGATTGACGAGACGCTGATTGGCGGTTCCGTCTCCGGCATGGGCAGCGGCTACAAGGGCAACAAGACCTGCGTCGTCGGGATGCTTGAGCGTGGCGGCGAATTGATCGCCCGCGTTGCTCCGAGCCGCACGAAGGGCGCGATGCAGTCGCTCATCGTTTCGCGCGTCCTGCCCGGCACGACGCTGAACACCGACGAATTTGGCGGCTATAAGGACATTGCCCACAGCGGCTATCGGCACGTCACGGTCAACCATTCGGCCAAGCAGTACGCGGCTGCGGCGGGCGCGGGCGTCAACACGATTGAGGGCTTCTGGGCGTTGCTGAAGCGGGATCAACGGCACCCACATTCACGTCAGCGGGAAGCATCTCCCGAAGTATCTGGGCGAGTTTGAGTATCCCTGGAACATGCGCTAGGTGCCTCACCTGATGCTTGATCGCCTGATGTTTTCCTTCGTGCGCTAGGGGCTTCGCCCTGCACCATGCGCCCTAGGAGGGCGTCGAAGCGGTCGTTAGCATCAATCGTCATCGTTACACCTTTAGACCCCTCGGTAAGCGCAGGGCAACGCCAGCCTCTTCTCAACTCCCGAAACCAAATCGTCGATGATCAGATGCTCGCTCGTACCCTCTAAGCCCGACATGCGTCTTATGGCGGCTAATTCATCCGCATCATCGAAGGGCTGGTATAGGAAGACCAGCCTCCCCGTCACGACCTCACCTGCCTTGATGTGGATCGGATTGGCCAAATAGGAGCTAACCCATTCGGGCCGCTTTCTCGCAACAATCCCGTCCTTTCTGAGATCTTGCGCCAACCCCAAGGAGGGTGTCGCCGGAATTTTGCGCTTCCACCCGTCCTTAGACGCCAATTCCAAGTAGATTTCCAAGGTGACTGAATGGGCGTTCGAAATGTTCGTAATCGTGACTTCGCCGAAATCAAGTTGCCACGGGCGCTGCGGGTAAACCTGGGGCTCGAAAAGGGCCACTCCGCCAGAGCGATTTCGGATTTCCTTGAACGCGATGGGGATGCTCCTTTCACGGTCCCACCGCCCGCCGCTCTTTAGCGCCCTGAAGAATCCCCCGATATCCTTCCTGAACGCATATACGACCAGCCCCACGGCTGCCGCGTAGAAGCATAGCCCAAGCGGAAGCGGTATCTGTGGGAACACAAGAGGGGTCACGCCGCTCACGAGCGCACCGGCAACGGTAAGCGAAGTGGACTTTTGCATTGCCCCAACCTGCCCCTTCCCGCCCTCATTGTGGAGTCCCCACATAGAGGCGCGACGATACATGTCGCAAGGGGATAAGCACCAACTTAATTGGGGATTTTTGCACCCGTCACCGAAATCCCACCTAAATCCTGAGTGGTTCCCCGTCGTGGATTCGAACCACGGTTGCAGCCTTCAAAGGGCCGAGTCCTGCCGTTAGACGAACGGGGAATGGCACCGGCGGCAGGAGTCGAACCCGCTGACATCGGCTTTGGAGGCCGTGCCGCGCCCGCGCGCTCGCCGATGTGGAGAGGTCGCCCGGAATCGAACCGGGGTCTTCGGAGTTGCAATCCGACGCATGGCCATTTTGCTACGACCTCAGAATTGGTGCCAGAAGATGGGATCGAACCACCGACGCGCGGATCTTCAATCCGCCGCTCTACCGCTGAGCTACTCTGGCCTGGTTGCAGTGGCTGGGATCGAACCAGCGACCTGAGCCTTATGAAGACCCCGCTCTACCTACGAGCTACACTGCCATGCAGTGAAGCCGAACGAATGGCTTCACCAACAGGTGGTAAAGTGCATTCGTTGGAGGGAGCGTAACTGTCGCATGCGCGGAGCCAATAGAGGAATCCGGCTGTGATTCAACCCTTCGTCTGCCCTGCGCCTGGAGCGCGGCGCTCAGCCACCGCCGCGTAGCCGTCGGCCCACCAGTGCAGCAGATTCCCATGGACGTTCAGGCGTTCCATGTCCTGGAAAGCGCCACGGGCCAATCTGGCCGTGTCAGTCATCGCAAGCATCCACTCACGCTGCCCGAACACCACCGCCGCCTCGATCATCATGTCTTCGGTGAGCATTTCCCTGGTGCCGATCGCAATCCGAAAACTCGTCGCGACTGCCCTGCTCTCCAGATCGCTCGGCTCGGTGCTCGGCTTCATGCCATCCGGAATGTCGACGATCTGCTCGGCGACTTTCTTCTCCCAGGTCTCCACGAACCTGCCAATGTGCACACGGTCGCGCTGATCGTAGCTGTCGAGACTGTCGCCCCATTCGCTGGCGGCCTGGGCGAAGGCGGCAGTCGCTCGCTCTCGCTCGATGCGGCCCGTCATTGCCAAAGCGACGCTCAGGGCAGCAATGCGGCTCCCCCCGCCATGTCGCGCGACAGCCGCGCGGACGATGTCGGCAACTTCTTCTTCCAACGTCTTGCGCATGCCGGACCGTCTCCTTTACCCACCAGAATATGCCGATGCTTTGGGAACGACCCCAGTTGCAACGAAGATCGCATCAATCCTCCTCTGCCAGCAGCGGGAACGACCGTCACCGGGTCAAGCAGCCGATGACGGGACATCGCCGCCAATGTCCGCTTTCCATTGCCGAAATTCGCGCTTCGACCAGGATCGCGGAATGAGCGGGATCAGCGCGACCGCGACCATGATGGGAGCGGGCGCGCTCCTGGCCGTGACCATGGCGGCGTTGGCCCCACCCGTGCAGGCCGCACTCGTCCAGACGAGTGCGCGGGCCTGCGCGCTGGCAAAGGCGCGCGTCTCCGCAGCGCGCCACTTCCCCGTTTCGAACATCCGGTCCTGCGATGCGCTCAGCGCGGCCAACAGTCCCGGAGGCTTTTACGTTCTCGCGCTCCGTGGTTTTTGCAAAGAGGAGCTCTGTGGCAGCACCCTCATGGGCTGGTTCGCTGTCCAGAGCGGTACGGGGCGCGTGTTCGAGTGGGACGTTGGTGAAATGAGGCTGGGTGCGCCAATCGACCTGCATCCGTGAAGACTGCGTTCCGCCCATGATCGCCCCCCGGGCGAGCAAGAGGCGTCGATCGGGCATTCGGCCCGATTTGTGAAATCAACCTTGCTCGAGATGCCGCTTCATCTCGGCAAGCCCCGCGGCCATCATCGGCGAGAAACGTGTCGCGAGTTCGGCGGGAAGCACGTCGGCAGTCCAGCTGACGAGCGCGCCGCCTTCGGCATCGAGCACCGTCATGACGCCGTTATGATGTTCGACGCCCTGGATGGTCCAGGCGAGCCTGCGCCGTTCGTCGTCGCTGTCGACGATGACCTCGTCCGCCACGGCGCCGTTGGCGAAGGTGACGCGGCGGGTCGGCGTGGGCATGCCTTCGAGCATTTCGGTCGCGCTGACGAAGCCGGGGACGAGCCGCGTATGCAATGCTGCCACGTCGCGCACGGCATCCCAGACGAACTCCGCCGGCCGGTCGATGAGGATCTGGTGGTGGATGGCAGGCAAGTCGAATTCCTCCTGCTGTTCGCTGCCATCCGGTTAGCCGCCGCGATCGGCCGGCGCTGGCAGGAAACGGACCTGGTCATCGGCGGGGCGACGACAGCGAAGGCGATTTCGCGTAAGGAGGAGCGGATGGCGAGTGAAGCCGGCACGATGCTGGATTTCGAGGAATGCGAGCGGGTGCGCTATGCGCGCGATCCCGCTTTCGACGGCGTGATCTTCATCGGCGTCACCTCGACGCGGATCTATTGCCGGCCGGTATGCCCGGTTCGCCAGCCGCTCAGCCGGAACGTCCGTTACTTCCCAAGCGCGGCGGCCGCCGAAGATGCCGGATTCCGCCCTTGCCTGCGCTGCCGCCCTGAAACCGCGCCGCACACGCCGGCCTGGAGCGGCTCGCGGGCGACCGTTACCCGCGCGCTCCGGCTGATCGAGGACGGCGCCCTCGACGAGAAGGGGGTCGACGATCTCGCCGGGCGGCTCGGCATGGGATCGCGCCAACTGGCGCGGCTGTTTCGCAAGCACCTCGGCACGACGCCGACCGCCGCGGCCCGCACCGCCCGCATCCAGCGCGCGAAGAAACTGATCGACCAGACGCAGCTGCCGATGACGGAAATCGCCCATCTTTCCGGCTTCCGGAGCCTGCGCTCGTTCAATGCCGCCTTTCAGCTCCTGTACCGGCGGCCGCCGAGCGCGCTGCGGCGTCTGGCTCCGAGGCCGACGGGCTAGGGTGTTCCGAGAGGGCGCGAAGGCGCTGGGTCGTCGAGGAAGGAATTCCGGTGAACTGATTGAGTACAATCGCCATGTGGTACGCGTGATGTGGTCGGTCGGCAGCCGCGCGGGCTATTGCACCACGTTGAAGAAACGCACGATCCGCGACGCCTGATAGGCGACGACGAGCAACAGCACCGCGATCTGGATGCGTTCGCGCGGGCTGAGCAAGCCGACGAGACAAACCAGCGCGAGGCCGGCCTGCGCGATCGGATATTCGATTCCGAGCGAGGCGAAATAGGCCGCGCCCTTCGCCCAGGTGTCGAGAAGGTCGATTGCCAGCCATGCGATCAGCATGCCGAAGAACCACCGCCGGCGGGCCATGAAATATTCTTTGTAGCCCTGGATCGCGGCGACATCGCTGGGGACGAGCACCGCGCAAATCAGATAGATGAGGAAGGCATATCCAAGGACGAAGGCGTAAAGCTGAAACGTCCAGCTCTCGACCAGGCGCAGGCGGAACTCCCACCACCACCAGAATACCGCGTTCACGAACATATAGCCGACCCAGGCGAGGTGGACCCACCACACCCGCACCCGATCGGGCTGTTCGATCATTCTCGCGACGCCCTGCATCAGGTGCGTCATCGCGAGCCCGATCACGACCCCGGTCAGAACAATGACATATTCGAACATATTCATGAAACGTCCCCCTCACGCCGCACTTCTGGAATGATGCCGCTCCCGTTTGCGACCAACTTCGCAGCATCGAGGGCGTTCGGGCATGCGATCAGTCCTCCGCCGAAATGTCTCTCGCTGCCGGGGTCAAAGCGGGCGTATCTCGACCGTCCGGAACCTGACCGTCCCCGCCGCGCGCTGGAGGGCGAAGGGGCCTTCGGCATGGGTGGAGTCGCGGGCCGCTTCGACGGTCCTGCGGCCGTTCAGCGTGACGCTGAGCCTGTCTCCGCGCGCGGTGATGACCATGTCGTTCCAGCGGCCGCCGGCTTTGGGCATCGGCGAAACCGCCGCGACGCCGACGATCGCGCCGGTGCCGTAGGTCGGGTCGGGCCGGGTGTCGTAGATGTTGACCTCGTAGCACGCGGTCGCGCTGATCTCGGTGCGGCCGGCGCAGCGGATGAACACGCCCGAATTGGCGTCGTCGCTGACCCAGAATTCCACCCGCAGCTCGAAATCCCGGTAGCTGCCGTTCGAGACCAGGAACGTGGCCGGTCCCGCATCGGCGGAGACAATGCCGTCCGCCACGCGCCAGGCCCCCTCGCCGGTCGTGGTCCAGCCGGCGAGGCTCGTGCCGTCGAACAGGGATTCGAAATCGCCGCGGGCCAGCGCCGGTGCGGCCAGCGCGATGGCGGCGAGCGCGGGCAGGACGCGCCGGCCGCGACTCATGCGGGCGCCCGGCGGAGGAAAGATGCGACCAGGCGGCGCGGGTCGGGCGAACGGACCAGGGCGAAGGCGCCGTCGCCCGCAATGACCTGGATGCCGAGCAGCGCCAGCCAGACGAGCGGAAGCTCGGCCCCACCCTGGGTGAAGTAGAAACCCTTGCGCGCCAGCCAATATTGCGCCGCTCCGATCATCATCGGCATCGCGTAGAGCGCCACATAACGGGTGAGCACCCCGGGGATCAGCAACAGCGCGCCGAGCAGCTCCGCCGACAGGACATAAGCGGGCACGAAGGCCGGATATCCATTGGCCAGGAGATTGCCCCACCAGGCGCCCAGCCCGCCCGGCAGGATCGCCAGCTTCCAGTACAGATGCGCGATGAACAGCGCCCCGAGCAGGATCCGCAGGGCCAAGGCGGCGGAAGCCGGAAGCGAATCCTCGCCAAACGCGCGTCCTGAAATCCGCATCGAGTCTCCTCTGCTCCTTCGCGATTATTACACCGCCGGAATGAAGAGAAGCCTCATTTTCGGGGTGGGCAGCGCAGGCGGCCAGCCGGTTGGAAAGAACGGCGGTCGCGGCGAGTCAGTCGGTTGCCTTGAACAGGCGCCTGTTCGGCTTCGGCAGGTTGATGTTCTTGCGGCTGAACTGCCAGTAGAGCATCATGCTCAATGAAGCGGCATAGAAGCACCAAACCGAGGCGAAGGCGTGGGCCTTCACCAGGAAAACGACGGTGAGGCCGGCCACGTTCAGGATGCCGAACCAGCGCACGATTCTGTGACTGGAGAGCAGCAACGCCCCGCAGGTGGTGAGCAGATAGACCGTGCGAATCGTGAGCCCGCCGGTTCTCTGATTGCGATAATGAATTGAGTGATGCTCGATGGTGGCACCGGACGGATGGTTGAGCACCGCCCAAAGGACCCAGATGCACAATATCGCGCCGAGCACGGCAAGCGCCGTCGTAGCATGGCGTCGCCATCCGGCCGGCTCCATCAGCGCCACCGACAAGGGAATGAGGAACGGCAATATCCCTTTCGCAAAGAGAATGAAGAGCAAGGTGGCCTGATCGGCGGCCGTTTGTCCGATCCGGCCCTCCAGGCCCAGCCAGACGAAGCCTTCGATACATTGATGGAGCGCGAACAGGAGCGGCAAAGCGGCGAACGGGATCGCTCGTGCCTGACGGACGTGGGTGAGCGTTGCGATACCGACAGCACCGATGACGCTGCTCGCCACGAAGCTCGCGGTGGCCGAGAAGCACATCAGGAATAAGGATCAAGGAGAAACAGGCAATATTCCGCCACTGCCGTCTCCGATCACTCAGTGCCTTTTCAAAAGCTATTGCGAGCGCAGGGCTTCCGCCACAAAATAGGTTACACTCGTCTTCCGTTTGGCATTGCGGTGGCATTGCGTGACAGTGCATTCAATGGACCAGGCTAATTGTCGCCGTGCCAGGTTGGACGCGAGCAACACCCCAAAGAATGCACTGTCACCGAATTCCGGGGACGCGGCGTTGCCGCGCGCGGGCCAAAGGCCCGCACCCCCACCCCAAACCCCTCCCCACAAGGGGGAGGGGCTTAATCGTCATCGAGCTGCCTTGTTAAGCCGCGTTGATCGGCTTGATGTCGATGTCGATCATTCGGTGGAAGAGACCACACGGCCGAGGCGTTCGCGGCCGGCGGCGTCCGCTTCGACGTCGGCCGCCGTTTCGCTCCTGGCGTCCGTGCTCGCGGCAATTTCGGAGGGAGCCGGCGCCGGCGGCTCCGTCTCGGTGGTGGTGACGACGCTGGTGATGTCGTCGTCTTCGCGGGCGACGATGATCGTCTCCTGGCCGTCGGCGCCCTGCAGGCGCAGGATGCGGCGGTGCTGGACGCTGCGCCATCCGATGGCAACGATGGTCAGGAAGACGCCAAGCCCCAGGACGATCGCGATGAAGGTTGATGCTGAGTCGGTCACCTGGATTACCCCTGTTGAAATTAGCTACCCGCCCCTAACGCCTGAAAAGTTAAAAGGATGACGCACTCGGAAACTGGATTGCTCGAAACAAGTGATCGATACAGTCTCAACTGCAGGGGTTGGGGGATCGCATGATGGGCCAGCGAGAACGCATGAACTGCGCGACCAATGACTGGGAGGCAGCGCCATGGGATGCCAGCGATGAGATCGCCGACCGACAGTTAAGAGGATTTCGCGAACGGTCGGCAAAGGCTGTCCGATGGACTGCAGTTCGCGACCTGCCATCTCACGAACGCGACTTGTTCTGGAAAATCTCCCCGGATGTCGTCTATTTCGCCGAGCATGACGGCGAGCAGCTGCTTCTCCTCCAACTCGCCTGGCATGGGTTTCCCGATCCACCGGAATGGGGCTTGGCCTCACGGGCAATTGGAGGTGAGGCCACGAGATGGAGCGAGTGGGGCTATTTTGCTCATCTGCCGGAAGCCTGGGTCGTCCCCGAGCCGCCCTCGCCCACATAAGAGCTTTCAATCCACCTCTTGGGTTCGGCCTGTATCCTGCTTCATCGGGCAGCCAAAAGCGGCCTGCCGATCCGCCAGGCGAAGGGCGCGCGGCGTTCGTCGATATCGGCGATCAGGTCGGCCGGCTCATCTTTCAGGATCCACCGGGTGAGGCGCTCGTAATGGGCAATGAAGCGGGCGAGCTCCGCGTCGCTCATGGCGGGGCGGGCCGACTGCGAGTCCCGGTTCAATCCCGCCTCCTGCTCGGCGCGCCAGCCATGGACGCATTCGAAGGATGGGGCGCGCAGCATCAGGCGCAGATCGAGTCTGGCGAAGAAGGCCGCATAATCGCCGCCAAGGCAAGAGTTGGCGTAGCGCCGCCAATGCCCTTCGGCATCTTCCCGCGCCTCGAGCGCATTCACCGGCTCGAGCAAAGCGGCTTCTGCTTGCGGACGGGCGCCGACGCACCATCCTTCGAGGATGACGACATCGGGACGCCCTTCGAAATCCGGCCAGGCTTCGCGCGGGGCGCGGTCGTCACTTGGCTTGTCGAACCGCGGTAAAGCAGTGACGCGTTCGGGCTCCGCCTGCAGCAACGTGTCGACCGTGCCTGCCATCAGCCGTACGTCGTGGGTGCCGGGCACGCCGCGCGTTTCCAGCAGCGGATGGACCGTAAGGGCGAGGTCGCGCCGCTCGCGTGCCGTCAGGTAGAAATCGTCGATCGAGAAGACCACGGTCCGTGCGCCCTGGCGGCCGAGCCGCTCGGCCAGCCTTGCCGCGGTCGTCGACTTGCCGCTGGCCTGGGATCCGACAAGGCCCACCAGGACAGACCTGCCCTGGGCCTTGCGCGCCGACTCGATCGCGGCGGCGAAGAGCGAGTCGCCCCATTCGAAAGCCAGAGCAGGATCGACGGAAGGCATTCGGCTGGTCCTTAGGGGCGGCAATCTCCGGCCCGGTCTGGAAAGAGGAATGGATTCTGCGGTGCCGGAAGGAAAGGGGTTTCGCGCGAAGGACGCGAAGGCGCGAAGTTCGTGGCGTCGTCGAGGCCGCGCCCTCTGTCCGCCGCTCCCGCGCCCCCCGCGGCGCAGCCGCTTTTGATCTATTCGCGCAGGGACGCAGAGACGCGGAGGAGAAGAGGTTCCAGCGCTTCGCGCGAGAAGTGGAGCCTGCGCGGGCATCTCTGCGCCCCTCCCTTCTTTCTCTTCGCGGCTTCACTACTTCTTCGCGCCTTCGCGTGAGCCAATTGGACGTTGGAGCGGCACGGGTGCCTCAAACCCAGAGGCGATGGCCCCGCCATCAGGGGGAAGGGCGAGAGGAGCCTTGCCAATTGTCTGAGTAAACAATATTGCCGGAGCAGGAGGGGCCATGAAAAGTCTGCATTTTGCCGCACTTTGCCTGATGGCGGGCATCGGTGTGACCATGAGCCAAACTGATCAGGCGCAGGCCGCCGAAGCGACCCGGGCGCGGTTCGGTGCGCTTGCCGACGGCACATTGATCGAAGGCGTCACCCTGACCAACCGGCATGGGGTGTCGGCGCGGATCATCACGCTGGGGGCTGCGCTGCAGGCGCTCAACGTCCCCGACCGCGCGGGTCGGACCGACGACATCGTGCTCGGCTACGACACGCCCGCCGAATATCTCGCCAAGCCGCAATATTTCGGCGCCACCGTCGGCCGCTACGCCAACAGGATCGCAGCCGGGCGGTTCACCCTGGACGGGCATCAATACAGGCTCGAGACGAACAATGGCGCCAATCACCTGCATGGCGGCACGCGGGGGTTCGACAAGAGGGTGTGGACGATCCAGTCGGTCGGCGACGGCAGCGTTACCCTCGCCTATCGCAGCCCCGACGGCGAGGGCGGCTATCCGGGCAATCTGAATGTCACGGCCACCTACGCCCTGTCCGAGAGCAACGAGCTCAGCATCACCTATCGCGCCACCACCGACCGGCCGACGATCGTCAACGTCACCAATCACAGCTTCTTCAACCTCGCCGGCGAGCGTGCCGCGACCGATGCGCTCGCCGCGCGGCTCACATTGCATGCGACCGCCTATACGCCGGTCGACGAAGGGCTGATCCCAACCGGGGAGATCAGGCCGGTCGCCGGAACGCCGTTCGATTTCCGCACGGCGACGGAGATCGGCGCGCGGGTGCGGGACGGAAGCGACGCGCAGATGCGGATCGGCCGCGGCTACGATCATAATTACGTGGTCGACGGCGCGCCCGGCACGCTGCGGCCGGTGCTGCGGCTGGAGGACCCGCGCTCGGGGCGGGTGATGGAGATGTCGGCGACCGCGCCGAGCGTCCAATTCTATTCCGGCAATTTCCTCGACGGCACCGTGACCGGGAAGCAGGGGCGGATCTACCGCCAGGGCGACGGCCTCGCCTTCGAGCCGCAGGTCTATCCGGATTCGCCCAATCATCCCGCCTTCCCGAGCGCGCGGCTCGATCCCGGGCAGACCTATGTGAACGCGATGGTCCTGCGCTTCTCGACCGTATCGGCGGAATGACCGCCGAAGAGGGAAAGGAAGGCGCGCCGCGCGAACTTCGCTCGCGCAAATGGTTCGACGATCCGGCCAATGCCGACATGACCGCGCTCTACCTCGAGCGCTACATGAATTTCGGGCTGTCGCTCGACGAGCTGCAATCGGGCAAGCCGATCATCGGCATCGCCCAGACCGGCAGCGACCTCAGCCCCTGCAACCGCCACCACCTCGTCCTCGCCGAGCGGATCCGCGAAGGCATAAGGGAGGCGGGCGGGATCGCCATCGAATTCCCGGTCCATCCGATCCAGGAGACCGGCAAGAGGCCGACCGCCGGCCTCGACCGCAACCTCGCCTATCTCGGGCTGGTCGAGATATTGTTCGGCTATCCGATCGACGGGGTGGTGCTGACCACCGGCTGCGACAAGACGACGCCCGCCTGCCTGATGGCGGCGGCCACGGTGAACATCCCGGCGATCGCACTTTCGGTCGGGCCGATGCTGAACGGCTGGCATAAAGGCGAGCGCACCGGATCGGGCACGATCGTGTGGAAGGCGCGCGAGATGCTCGCCGCCGGCGAGATCGACTATCAGGGCTTCATCAAGCTGGTCGCCTCGTCCGCGCCCTCCACCGGCTATTGCAACACGATGGGCACGGCGACGACGATGAACGCGCTGATCGAAGCGCTCGGCATGGCCCTGCCCGGGTCCGCCGCGATCCCGGCGCCCTATCGCGACCGCCAGGAAGCCGCCTGGCGGACCGGGCTGCGCATCGTCGAGATGGTCGCCGCGGACCGCAAGCCATCCGACATCCTGACCCGCGAGGCGTTCATCAACGCGATCCGGGTCAACAGCGCGATCGGCGGATCGACCAATGCGCCGCTGCATCTGATCGCGATCGCTCGCCATATCGGCGTGCCGCTCGTCATCGACGATTGGCAGACTTATGGCCGCGACATCCCCCTGCTGGTCAATCTTCAGCCGGCCGGCGAATATCTGGGCGAGGATTTTTACCGGGCCGGCGGTGTGCCGGCGGTCGTCGCCGAGCTGATCAGGCATGGCCTGGTCCACGAGGACGCGCTCACCGTCAACGGATCCAGCATCGGCGACAATTGCCGCGGCGCGCAGATCGAGGACGAGCGCGTGATCCGCCCTTATGATCGCCCGCTCCAGGCCGAGGCCGGCTTCCTCGTCCTCCGCGGCAATCTGTTCGACAGCGCGATCATGAAAACGTCAGTGATCTCCGAGGAGTTTCGCGACCGCTATCTTTGCGATCCCGACGATCCCGATGCGTTCGAGGGGCCGGTCGTCGTGTTCGACGGGCCGGAGGATTATCATGCCCGGATCGACGATCCCGCGCTCGGCATCGACGAGCGCACCCTGCTGATCATGCGGGGCGCCGGCCCGATCGGCTATCCCGGCGCCGCCGAGGTGGTGAACATGCGGCCGCCCGCCGAGCTGATCAAGGCGGGCGTCCACGCGCTTCCCTGCATCGGCGACGGGCGGCAATCGGGCACGTCCGGCAGCGCCTCGATCCTCAATGCCTCCCCGGAAGCCGCGGCGGGGGGCGGGCTGGCATTGCTGCGCACCGGCGACCGGATCCGGATCGACCTTGGAAGGGGCGAGGCCAATATGCTGGTCGGCGACGAGGAGATTGCCGAGCGTCGCGCCGCGCTCGAGGCGGCCGGGGGCTATGCCTATCCGAAGAGCCAGACGCCCTGGCAGGAGATGCAGCGCGCGGTCACCGGGCAGACGGACAGCGGGGCGGTGCTGGAGCCGGCGGTGAAATATCAGCGGCTGGCGCAGACGGTCGGGGTGCCGCGGCATAATCACTGACGGCGGCTTTGCCGGAGAGGGGTGTTCGGCGTCTGCGGATGAGCTTCGGGCGCCGACTGGAAAGGGATTTCACGCGAAGGCGCGAAGGAAGAAGGACGCGAAGGGCGCGAAGTCCTTGGTGTCTTCGAGGCTGTGCCTTTCGCCCTTCTCCCGCGCGGCGCAGCCGCAGTGATATTTTCGCGCGGAGACGCGGAGACGCAGAGACGCAGAGGGGAAGAGGATTTTGGCGCTTCGCGCGAGGCGTGGGAACTGAAGCCGGCATCCCTGCGACTCCGCGCGGACCCCCTTTCGTTCTATCATTTCGCGTCTTCCCTTCTTCTTCGCGCCTTCGCGAGAAATGAATTGGGAGGTGGAGCAGCCCGGGTCTCTCAGGGTCGGGCGAGGCGGAACAGGCCGGCGCCGTGGGCGGGGAGGCGGGTGGAGAAAAGGGTGCGGTGGCGGCCGAGCGCGGCCCCGCTCCAGAGATCGGTGACGCTGGCCGCCGAACCGATTCCGGCCGCTTGCAGATCGATGGCCACCTCCTCCGCCGCGTCGCCCAGATTGAACAAAGCCGCGTAGCGATCCCGTGAGCGCGAATCGCGGGCGGTCCAGGCGATGTGGCGGTCGGTGCGGTAGAGCTGGCGGCCGTCGCGGCTGTGCTGGTCGACGGCGATCACCGCCGGGTTGGTGAGCAGTGCCAGGGTACCCTCGTCGAGCGCGCGCAAATCTCCGCCCATGATCAAGGGCGAGCGAGCGATGGACCAGAGGGTCATCATCATCCGCTGCTCGTCGGGGGTGAAGCGGGTGCGGCGTTCGCCCAAAGCGAGCAGGCCGAGGGGAAGCATGTCGGCGTCGGGCCAGGCGCCGGGGCGGTGGTGCGGGGCCCAGTTTGCGAGCCGGGCGAACTGCTCGACGAGCAGGCGCCACTCGTCCCAGAAATCGTCGCTGATCCGCCACATATTGGCATGGGCCGCGACGTGGACGGCGGCATCGAGCGGAGTCTCGCCGGGCGACAGGCTGAGCAGCATCGGCCGGCCCGATCTGTCGATCGCGCGGCGCACCGCCTCGATCTCGGGACGGTTGCGCGCATAGGGCCGGCTGAGGTCGTCGACCTTGACGAAATCGACGTGCCAGCGGGCGAGCTGGGCGAAGACGCTGTCATAATAAGCCTGGGCGCCGGGCCTGCTCATGTCGACGCCGTACATGTCCGAATTCCACGGGCAGATATTGACCCGGTCGGCGATCTCGCCGCAGCGATGGGCTGTGCCGAGGATCGGAAGGTTGCGGTCGGCGGCGAGGCGCGGGACGCCGCGCATCAAATGGAGCCCGAATTTCAGCCCGAGGCCATGCAGGAAATCGGCGAGCGGCCGGAATCCGAGGCCGCCGGCCGACGAGGGGAAACGATTGCGGGCGGGAAGGAGACGGCCCCAATCGTCCATCGTGAGTTCGGCGCCGGCGCGATATGCAAAGCCGGTGGCGCCTGGTTCATACCATTGAATGTCGACGGTGAAGACGTCGTAGCCGAACGACAGCAGCTTGTCGGCCATCACCGCTGCATTGGCGCGCGCCTGCTCTTCGTTCAGCGTGGCGGCGAAGCTGTCCCAGCTGTTCCAGCCCATTGGCGGCGTCGGCGCGAGATCGTGGAAGTCGCGGCCCGGCCGGGCATGCGCCAGCGCGGGCAGCAGGCCGGCCGAGGCCAATGCGCCGATCGCGGCACGACGGGTCCAGCCGCCGATCATGAAGCAGCCGGCGCCGCATCGACAGTGCGGACTTCGTAGACCGGCGCGTCGCTGCCGTGCGTCTCGATGCGGATGCGGATCCTGTCCTTGCCGCGGGTCGATTCGGCGGGCAGCTCATATTCAAGCGAGACCCAGCGCGCGGCGGCGGGCCCGGGTCGCCGCTCGGTCGCGACTGGCACGCCGTCGGCCTGGATGGAGAAATTCTTGTCGACCTCCTCGCCCCAGTAGAGCGCGCGCAGCGCCATCGGGCCGGGGCGCACGGCCAGATCGAATTCCAGATAATGCCCCTCCCCCCACCAGGCCTGGCGACCGCTACGGCCGGCCCAGGACAGGAGGTCGCTCTGGTTCGAAGCGAAGGCGTGCGCGGCCTCCGACTCGGCCTCGCCCAGCGTGATCCAATCGACGGTGCGCGCATTGAGCACCGCGCGCCCGGCCAACCCGTAGGTGAAAGCCGGGACGATTTCCGACAGGCGCGCTTCGCTGACGGTCGGGAAGTAGACAGCGGTGCGGCGGTCGTAGAGGCTGAAGAAGGGCAGGAGCGTCACCGCTGCCGGGCGCGCCTCGAGCCGGTAATGCGGCCCCGGTCCAAGCCGCTCGGGCGGGCGCGGCGCGGGCCCCAGCCGCCTGGGGGGCAGCGATTCGAACGGCGCCGATGCCGGCCCAAGATCGGCGGCGAGGACGAGAGGGCCGTGAAGCCAGGCGGTGACGGCGGGATCGTCCGGGGTGGGCTCCGCCCGGAGCGCCATCGGCAGCGTGAGCGCGATCCGGTCGCCGGGCCGGAAAGGGCCGGGCAGGATCGCATAGCCGGCGCGGCGCTCGAACCTGGCCGGAGCGCCGTTGAGCCGAACCGCCGGGGCGGCACACCAGCCCGGCAGTCGCAGCGCGATCGCACGTGTGTGCGGCGGCGTGGCGGCGATCGTGAGCCTGACATTTTCGTCGAGCGGATAATTGGTCTCGAGCCCGAGACGCAGCCCCTCCCAGTCGAGCGACGAAGGGATGAACAGGTTTACATAAAGCGTCGAATCGTCGTGCCAGTAGATCGAATCGCCATGTTTTGCGTGACTCTCCATGCCCGAACCGACGCAGCACCAGAGGCTGTCCTCGCCGGTCCAGGTGCGCCGCGCGCCGGCGGCGAGCGGCATGAAATAAGCGAACTTGCCGGTCTCGGGGTGCTGGGAGGCGAGGACGTGATTGAGGTGCACGCGCTCGTAAAAGTCGAACAAAGCGGCGTCGGGCGCCCAGCCGTAGCAATGACGGACGAGCTTCAGCATGTTGTAGCTGTTGCAATGCTCGCAGGTCCGGTCGGTGATCCGCGACGAGAGGGCGCCGGGCGGGCCGAAATGCTCGCGCTCCGAATTGCCGCCGATCACGTAGCTGTGCTGGCGCGCGACCGTATCGCGGAAGTAAATGGCGGCCGTCCTGTGGCGCTCGTTCCCGGTCAGCTCGTAGAGCCGCGCCAGGCCGATCAATTTGGGGATCTGGGTGTTGGCGTGCAGGCCGGGAAGGATGTCGCGCTGTTCCGCGAGCGGATCGAGCACGCGGCGATCGCGGATACGCTCGGCAAGACGAAGCCAGCGCGCGTCGCCGGTCAGCGCATGGGTCTCGGCATAGCTGTGGTTGAGGCCGCCATGTTCCGCAACGAGCAGGCGCTGCATCTGGGTGTCGTCCAGGCCTTCGAGGATGGTGGCCAGATAGGAGGCCATGGCAAGCATGACCGGCATCGCCGCTTCGATCCGCGCGAAGCGGATCGCGTCGATCAGGCCGGCATGGACCTTGTGCCAGGTGTAGAGCGGCACCCAGCCGCCATTGACGTCGAACAGGCCGGCGCGGATGTCGCCGCGGCGCAGCTCCTCGAAGACGATCTTGCCGTCGACGATCCGGCCGTCGCGCTCGACAGTGGTGCCGCCGATATAGCCATCGCCATGCGCGGCCTGGCAGCGGGCAAGCCCGGCCACGATCGCAAGCGCGCGCTCGCGCATTGCGTCGTCGCCGGTCTGGGCGTGCATCAGGCTGCAGGCGGAGAGATAATGGCCGAGACTGTGGCCGGCGATGCCCCTGCCCTCCCAGCCGCCATAGCTCTGCGCGCGCGGCGGCAGGCCGGCGCTCACGTGGAAATTGTGGAGCAGCCGGTCGGGCTCGAGCGCGAGCAGGAAGCGCCGGTTGGTCTCGACCGCGCGCAGGAAAGGCGACGGACGCAGACGCACCGATTCGAGCGGGACCGGCCGCGCCCGGATTCTGGCGCTTCCGGCCTGGCCGCGCAGCGCCGCCGGACCGACCAGCGCCAAAGCGCTCGCCGAGACCAGGAAGAGGCGCCGCGACAGCATCAGGGTCCGGACCCTGGTCCTATTGCACCGCGACCACCGCGACCGATCGCGCCGGCAGGTCGAAGGCCAGCCGGCCGCCGGCGTTCGACCCGGAATATGGGACCGGATGGATCCTGTTCGGCGCATCGAACGTGTTGTGCGTATCCATTGCCGGGCCGGTGAGGATCTGCCCCGTCGCATTGCCGGTGAGCGCGGTCGTGACCCGCGCCGAACGATTGGGATCGAGATTGACCAAAGCGAGCCAGAGCCGGCCGTCGGCGCCGCGCGCCGCGGAGACGTCGACCATCGGCAGGTCGTTGCCCTCGAACCGGTAGCGGGGGCCCTCGACGCTTGCCGGATAGGGCGTGGCGCCCCGGAACGGCTGGTACATGTCGAAGATATGATAGGTCGGGGTCAGCAGCATGCGAGGACCATCGGTGAGGATCATCGCCTGCAGCACGTTCACCATCTGCGCGATCGCCGCCAGCTTCACCCGCTCGGTGTGGCGGTGGAAGATGTCGAGCGTCAGCGCCGCGACGACCGCGTCGCGCAGCGAATTCTGCTGGTAGAGGAAGCCCGGGGTCGAGCCCTGCTCCTGATCGTACCAGGTGCCCCATTCGTCGACGTAGAGGGCGACCCGGCGCTGGGGATCGTAGCGATCCATGATCGCGCTGTGGCGCGTGATATAGTCGTCGATGCGGCGCGCCTTGACGAGGGTCACCGCCCATTGATCCTCGCCGAAGCCCAGAGCGGGGCCCTTGTGCTCCCAGGTGCCGGGCAGGGTGTAATAATGGAGGCTGATCGCATCCATGTGTTGCGCCGCCTCGCGCATCATCACTTCGGTGAAATTGTAATCGGTGTCGTGCGCGCCGCTGGCGACGCGGACCACCGGAGGCACGCCCGGCGGATTGGGCAGGAAGGTCTGGTAGCGGCGATGGAGATCGGCCGAATATTCCGGCCGCATATTGCCGCCGCAGCCCCAGGTCTCGTTGCCGAAGCCGAAATAGCGCACGCGCCAGGGGCGATCGCGGCCGTTGCGTCGCCGCTCCTGGACCAGAGCGGACGGCGTGCTCGCGGTCATATATTCGAACCATTGCCCCATCTCGCGCGGCGGCATCGAGCCCATGTTGCCGGAGACGAACGCATCGGCGCCGAGCAATTCGACGAAGTTCATGAATTCATGGGTGCCGAAGGCGTTGGTCTCGATCACGCCGCCCCAATAGCGGTTGATCCGCGCGGGGCGCCGGGCGCGCGGGCCGATGCCGTCGCGCCAGTCATATTCGTCGGCGAAGCAGCCTCCGGGCCAGCGGATCACCGGCACCCGCAGCCTGCGCAGCGCGGCGAGCACGTCGTTGCGATAGCCGTTCGTGTTGGGGATCGGGCTGTTCTCGCCGACCCATATCCCCTCATAGACGCCGCGGCCGAGATGCTCGGCGAACTGACCGTAGATCGCCGGCTCGATGCGCGCGCCGGGATGGGCTGTGTCGATGGCGATCGTGACATTGGCCGGCGCGAGCGGGCGCTGCGCCGCGGCGGGCAGGCAGAAGGCCAAGGCGGCGGCGAGCGCCGGGACGAGCAAACTGGCACGCATCATGATCATTCTCCTGATTCCGGTTTCTCGTCGAACGACGCGACGACCTCACGCCTGCCGAGCAGGAAGGCATCGGCGACGTGGTGGAACGGGGTGAGATCGACCTCGCACGCGCGCGTGTCGATCAGGGTGGCGAAGCGCCGGTAGAGGCCGGCATATTCGGACTCGTCGCCGACATCGACGCTCTCGCCGTCGATCGCCAGCTTCGAGCCGCCGAGCGAAAGCCTGAGGTGGCGGCCATCGGCGAACACGTCGATATCCCAGGTCTGCGGCCCCCTCTGGTCGAAATCGAAGGCGACCGAGACCGGCGCGGCGCCGTGCAGATAGTCGAGATCGGCGGCGATCGGCGCCGCCTTGTTGCCGGGGAAAAACAGCGCGGCCGAACGGAGCTCCAGTGGTTGCGGCAGGATGCGGGTGAGCACCGACAAAGCATTGATGCCGGGATCGAACACGCCGATCCCCGGCTCCCAGATCCAGTCCTGGCCGGGATGCCAGACGCGGACATCCTCCTTCCAGGTGCAGGTGACCCGCTCGATCGTCCGGCCATGGATCCAGCGCCGGGCCGGCTCGACGCCGGCCGCCTGGCGCGAATGCCAGGTGGCGTAGAGGATTTGGCTGGCGGCCTGCGCCATCGGCAGGAAGCCGGAGGCCTCGGCGATCGTCCCGGCCGGCGGCTTCTCGATCAGCACGTCGAGGCCGTGATCGAACGCGTCGGCGATCAGCGCGCGGCGGCCGATCGGCGGCGTGCAGATCGCGATCGCCTGGACGCCGGGATCGGCCGCCATCATCGCGCCGATCGAGCGATAGCCCGGCACGCCCTCCGGGGGCTCGTGGCCGGTGACCGCGGCGACCAGCTCGAAGCGGTCGCTCGCGGCGATGGTCGGCACGTGCTGGTCGCGGGCGATCTTGCCGATGCCCGCGAGCGCGATCCGTATCGCGCTCATAGCGGCGTAACCTTCACCGGGGCATGCGCCGCTACCGCCAGGCGATTGCGCAACGGCAAGGCGAAGGGCGCCGCCGAGACCTCGAAGACGTCGCCTTCCTTCGTCTCGATGCCGTCGGCGAAGGACAAGGTGGCGGTGCCGAAGAAGTGGACGTGGACGTCGCCGGGTTGGCGGAACAGGGCGTATTTGAAATGATGGTGCTCGAGATTGGCGATGCTGTGCGACATGTTCGCCTCGCCCGAGAGGAACGGTTTCTCCCAAAGCACTTCGCCGTCGCGCAGGATCCGGCTGGTGCCGCGAACGTCCTGCGGCAAATCGCCGACGAGCAATTCGGCGCCGAGCGCGGCGGGACGAAGCTTGGAATGGGCGAGCCAGAGATAATTGCCGCGCTCGACGATATGGTCGGAGAATTCGTTGGCCAGCGCGAAGCCGAGCCGGCGCGGATTGCCGTCCGGGCCGATCAGATAGATGCCGGCGATCTCCGGCTCCTCGCTGCCGTCGAGGGCGAAAGCGGGGGAATGGAGATCATCGCCGGTCCCGACGATGCAGGCGCCATTGCCCTTGTAGAACCATTCGGGCTGGACGCCCTCGCCTTCCCGCTCCGGCTTGCCGCCTTCGACGCCCATCGTGAACATCCGCATCGAATCGGTCATGCCCGCCGCGGCGGCCCTGTGCATCTTGTCGCGGCCCTCGGCCGAGCCGAGATGGGTGAGACCGGTGCCGGTGAGATGGAGATGGGCGGGATCGGGATGGTCGATCGGCGCGAGCAGGCGGCCATCGGCGTGGATCGTCTCGAGGTCGATCGCCGCGCCCAGCCTGGCCGTGCAGGATTCGCGCAGGGACTCGGCCTGGGCCACCGCACACTGGGCCAGCTCATAGACTGTCGAGACGCCGTCGAGGCGCGCGGCACCCGCATTGCCGGCTACGGCGACGTGGCGGCTTCCATCTTCGTCCCGATACTGGACCAGCCGCAACGCAATCCCCCTGGCAAGGCATTACTCAGACATAAAGCCAATCTTCAGGGGGATCAATCCAGCCGGGGCCCGCAACCCGGATGGGCAACCGACAAATCGCTTGCGCTCGACACGACGCCGCCTTAGCTTTTTGTCTGAGTAATAAGGGGGAGCGTGCGCTTCCGCCGGCCGGCGGGCGCGTGCCGCGCGGGGTCCGAAATCGCGCAAGTCCGCTCTCGCACTGGAACGGAGAGATTTCGATGCCCGCAGGCGTTCCGACCCCCGATATCCAAGGCTCCGGCGCCAGGCCCGCCTATCGCGGCGCTCTCGTCCTGCTCGCCTCCTTGTTCTTCATGTGGGGCTTCATCAGCGTCATCAACAACACCCTGCTTCCGCACCTGCGCAGCGTGTTCGAGCTCAACTATCTCCAGACCACCCTGATCGAATCGACCTGGTTCATCGGCTATCTGGTCGCGTCGATTCCCGCCGCGAAGCTGATCGAGCGGATCGGCTACCAGCGCGCGCTTTCCATCGGCCTGATGGTGATGACGGCCGGGTCGCTCGGGATGATCCTCGCCGCCAGCCTGCCCTCTTACGGCGTCACCCTTGCCTCCCTGTTCACCGTTTCGTGCGGGATCGCATTGCTCCAGGTCGCGGCAAATCCCTATGTGGCGGTGATCGGCCCGCCCGAGACCTCGGAATCGCGGCTCACCCTGGTGCAGGCGTTCAACACGACGGGCGACGTGCTTGCGATCGTGTTCGGGAAGTATCTGATCCTGGCCCGGACCACGGGGGGCACTTCGGCGGATGGCACGCAGCTCAGCCATGCGCAGCGCATGGCCGACGCGCAGGCGACCGAATTGCCCTATCTGATCGTCGCCATCGTGCTTGCTGTGCTGGCGATCGCCATCGCGCGCGCCAGGCTGCCGGCGCTCGGCGCCGCCACGCAGCGCGCCTCGGCCGAAGCGCGCAAGACCTTGTCGCTCTTTCGCCATCGCAATCTCGTGCTCGGCTGCGGCGCGATCTGCCTTTGCGTGCTGTCGGAGATCGGCGTCGGCAATCTGTTCATCAATTTCGCCTCGCAGCCGGGAGTGGCCGGCATCACGCACGAGGAGGCCGCCTTCTACCTCATCTTCGTCTGGGGCGGGATGATGGTCGGCCGCTTCGCCGGCGCGTGGATCATGCGCTACGTGGCGGCCGAAAAGGTGTTGGCGGTGTTCTCGCTCGTCGCGCTCGCCGGCGCGCTCGTCGCCACCTTCGTCCCCGGCCCCGCCGCGATGTATGGGCTGATCGCCGTCGGACTCGGCAACTCGATCATGTTTCCGACGATCTTCGCGCTTGCGATCCGCGGCCTCGGTCCGCTCACCGAGGAAGGCTCCGGATTGCTGATCATGTCGATCGCCGGCGGCGCCCTGGTGTTCATCCAGGGCAGCATTGCCGATCGGTTCGGGCTGCAATGGGCATTCATCGTCACGGCTTTGTGCAGCGTCTATGTGCTGTTTTATGCCTTGTGGTGGAGCAAGCCGAGGGTTGTGGGTGAGGAGGCGGCGGAAGCTCGTTAGATCCTCCCCGGGACGGGGAGGATCTAGTCTCAGTTCACTCCCCGCCGCTCGCCTGCTTCGTGCCCTTGTCGAAGCGGTGGCGGGGCGGGCGCGAGCTGGTCGTGTCGAGGAAGGCCATGTCGACCAGCTCGGCCATCGCCTTGTGCGCCGCGGCCGCGTCTCCGGCCGCGACGGCGTCGAACACGCGGCGATGATCGGGGACGGGGTCGCGGCGCAGCGGCGTGTTGCGCTGCTTGAAGATCGTCGTCCAGGCGACGGCGGCGCCGACGCCGCTGGTCAGCGTCACCAGGAACGGATTGCCCGACGCGGCGAGCAGGGCCGCGTGGAAATTCTGATCGGCGAGGCGGCCATCCTCGGAGGCCAATGTGTGTTTCGCCATGCCCTCCAGCGCCTCGGCCATTTGCGCGACATGTGAGTCGGTTCGCCGCAGCGCGGCCAGCGCCGCCGCCTCCGGCTCGACGATCTTGCGCAGCTCGAACAGGCTGGCGAGCAGATCGTCGTCGGGCTCGAACTCGAAGATCCAGCTCAGCACGTCCGGATCGAGCAGGTGCCAGGCCGCGCGCTCGCTGACCCGCGTGCCGGTCTTCGGGCGCGATTCCACCAAGCCCTTGGCGGCGAGGATGCGCAAGGCCTCGCGATAGGCGGTGCGCGACACGTGCAGCCGGCCGCTGGCCGCGACCTCGCCGTTCAGCACCTCGCCCGGCTTGTAGCGGCCGGAGACGATGTGGATGCCGAGATCGCGTGCGATCGTGCCATGTATTCGCAGCGACCTGCGGCGCGCACGCGCGTCCGGCGTTTTCTGTGCCTTGGCCTTCGCTGCCATCGATCTGTCTTAGCGCGGACAATATGTTTCACAACCTCAGGGTTGTGCCGCCGCCGCCCTCAGCTTCGCCGCGACGCGAGCCTTCGTTCCCAGGCGAGCGCGTCGGCGACGATCAGGTCGAGGCGATCGCGCTCCGGTCGCCACGGCAGAGCGGCAAGGATCGCCCGATTGTCCGCGACCAGCGCGGGCGGATCCCCGGGGCGGCGCGGAGAGAAAAGGCGCTCGAGCGACACTTCCGCGACCCGGTCGACGCTGTCGAGCACCTCGAGCACCGAAAAGCCCGTTCCATATCCGCAATTGAGGATCATGTTGTCGTCCGGCGCGGCGACGAGCCGCTCCAGCGCGGAAAGATGGGCCGCGGCAAGATCGCTGACGTGGATATAGTCGCGAATGCCGGTGCCGTCGGGCGTGTCGTAATCCGTGCCGTAGACGTCGACATGGCCCCGCGCGCCGATCGCCGCCTCGACCGCCACCTTGATGAGGTGGGTGGCCCCCCGGGTCGACTGCCCGGCGCGGCCGCGCGGGTCGGCCCCGGCGACGTTGAAATAGCGCAACGCGCAAAAGTTCAGGTCGTAAGCCGCGGCGCTGTCCTTCAGCATCCGCTCCGTCATCAGCTTCGACCAGCCATAGGGGTTGATCGGCTCGGTCCTGGCGGTTTCCGGGATCGGGACCCGGTCGGGAATGCCGTAGGTCGCGGCGGTCGAAGAGAAGATGAAGTGACGGACTCCTCCCTCGACCGCGCTCGCGATCAGCGCGCGGCTCCTGGCCGTATTGTTCTCGTAATATTCGAGCGGCTGGGCGACGGATTCCGGCACGATGATCGAGCCGGCGAAATGCATCACGGCCCCGATCCGATGCTCGGCGATCAGCTGTGCGACCAGCCCGCCGTCCGCAATATCTCCCCGGACGAACACGGCTTCCCTGGGAACCGCCCAGTCGAAGCCGGTGGAAAGATCGTCGATCACGACGACCGGCCAGCCGGCATCGAGCAGGGCAAGCACGGCATGGCTGCCGATATAGCCGGCGCCTCCGGTGACCAGGACCGGCAATCTGCTGCTTGTCATCTCCACTCCCGCGGGTCGTGCCGAAAAACGCCGCTTCGCAACCGCCCGTCCCCTTTGCGGTTCCTCGCCCTGCCGCCGCCGCTGATTTGGGTTAGCCAGTTTCCTGGCTGTTGGGCTGGAACCGCGTCCCATCCTGCGTTTTTACTGAATTGTCTTTCTAATACAGGGATTTCCAGCTTTGAACCAGATGACCGACGCCTTCGCGCCGGAGGGGCGCTCCTTTGTCGTTTCATATCCATATACTTTGATCTGCTTTTCCCATTTGCGCTGGAACTTCGTCTTCCAGCGGCCGCAGCATCTGATGAGCCGTTTCGCCCTGGCGCATCGCGTCATCTATTGGGAGGAACCGGAATTCGCGCCCGCGGATTGCGAGCCGGCGCTCGGCGTTCGCGCCTGCGCGGAAACCGGCGTCGTCGTCGTCACGCCGTCGCTTCCGGAGCAGATGCCCGAAGACGCGCGGCAGGCGAGCCTCAAGAGACTGCTGGACGAATTCCTGGCGGATGAGTCGGGAATGCTGGTGCGCTGGTATTACACGCCGATGATGCTGCCCTTCTCGCGGCACATCGAGGCGGCGTGCACGGTCTACGATTGCATGGACGAGCTCGCCAATTTCCGTTTCGCGCCGGCGAACCTGCTCTCGCTCGAGAGCGAATTGCTGGCGAGGGCGGATCTGGTCTTCACCGGCGGTTACAGCCTTTACGAGGCGAAGAAGGACCGTCACCCGAATATCCACGCCTTTCCATCGAGCGTCGACCAGCCCCATTTCCGCAAGGCGCGCGGCGATGCCGCAGTGCCGCCCGACCAGCAAGCGCTCGGCAGCCCATGCCTGGGCTTCTTCGGCGTCGTCGACGAACGGATGGACATCGACCTTCTCGCCGCCCTGGCCGATGCGCATCCCGAATGGGCCATCGCAATCCTGGGCCCCGTGGTGAAGATCGATCCGGCCGAGCTGCCGGTGCGGCCGAACCTCCATTATCTGGGCAGCCGCGACTATGGCCAGCTTCCCGCCTATCTGGCCGGCTGGGACGTCGCGCTGATGCCGTTCGCGATCAACGAAGCGACCCGGTTCATTTCCCCGACCAAGACGCCGGAATATCTGGCCGGCGGCTGCCCAGTCGTCTCCACGCCGGTCACCGACGTGGTCCGCCATTATGGCGACCTTTCGGGGGTCTTCATCGCCGATGGCACCGATGCCTTCATCACCGCCTGCGAGCAGGCCCTGGCGCTGGCGCAAGGCAGCGGCGAATGGCTGGTCGAAGCGGACGCCAAACTCAGCCACCTGAGCTGGGACACGACCCATGCGCGCATGGCCGGGCTGGTCCAGGAAGCGCTTGCCGTTCCGCCAGACCTTCGCGCGCTCTCGGGCAGGGCGAAGAAGCCGTACGACTATCTGGTCGTCGGCGCCGGATTTGCCGGCGCGGTGCTTGCCGAGCGGCTGGCCAGCCAGCACGGCGCCCATGTCCTGGTCGTCGACAAGCGCCCCCATATCGGCGGCAACGCCTATGACCGGCTCGACGATGCGGGCGTCCTGATCCACCAATATGGCCCGCATATCTTCCACACCAATTCGGACGAGATCGTCGACTATCTCTCCCAGTTCACGGCCTGGCGGCCCTACGAGCACCGGGTGCTCGCCGAGGTGCGGGGCAAGCTGGTGCCGATTCCGATCAACCGCACGACGCTGAACAGCCTGTTCGACCTGAACCTCGGCACGGATGAGGAGGCCGCGGCCTATCTCGCGTCGCGCGCCGAGCCGGTCGCCGAGATCCGCACGTCCGAGGACGTGGTCGTCTCAGCGGTCGGCCGCGAGCTCTACGAACTCTTCTTCCAGGGCTATACGCGCAAGCAATGGGGCGTGGATCCGAGCGCGCTCGACAAATCGGTGACGGCGCGAATCCCGACCCGCACCAACACCGACGACCGCTATTTCGGCGACAAGCACCAGATCATGCCTGCCGACGGCTATTCCGCCATGTTCAACCGAATGCTGGACCACCCATCGATCGACGTCCTGCTCAGCACCGACTATCGGGACATCGCCGGCGAAGTAGAGGCGGACCACCTCATCTTCACCGGTCCGATCGACGAATATTTCGGGTTCCGATACGGCAAATTGCCCTATCGAAGCCTGCGGTTCGAGCACAAGGTGGTGGATGCCGAGCGCTTCCAGGCATTCGCGACCGTCAATTATCCGGATTCGGATGTGCCCTACACGCGGATCACCGAATATAAGCACCTGACCGGCCAGCAGCACGCCCGGACCAGCATCACCTACGAATATCCAAGCGCGGAGGGCGATCCCTACTATCCGGTCCCGCGGGCGGAGAACCAGGCGCTGTTCAAGAGATATGAAGCGCTGGCCGACGCCTGTCGGGACGTGACCTTCGTCGGGCGCCTCGCGACCTACCGCTATTACAATATGGATCAGGTCGTGGGTCAGGCGCTGGCGACGTTCCGCAAGCTGTCGCTCAGGCGGGCGACTGCGCGGGACGGGATCCTGATCCAGGCGGCGGAGTGAAGGGCAGGTCGGCCGGGACGTCCCTGGCCGCGCCGACCTCTTCAAGCCAGGCGTTCAGCGCCTGATCGAGCGGGCGCAGCAGCGTGCCGCGCTCGCTGGCCAGCGCCGTCGAGCGGAACGGCAGGGTCTCGCGGGCAAAGATCAGGCCCGGATCGAGGCCGGCGCCCTGGGCGATCGCCAAGGCGAATTCGTACCAGCTGACCGCGCCCTCATTGGCCAGGTGCCAGATGCCGGTTTCGCCGTCGATCAGCAGATCGAGCACGGCGTGGCAGAGATCCGGCACGAAGGTCGGGCTGACGATCTCGCTCGCCGAAGCACTGACCGGCTCGCCGCGGCGCAACGCCTCGATCACCGCCCAGGCGAAATTGTGCCGGTCCCACGGGCCGAAGAAGGCGCTGGTCCGCACGATGAGCGACTGCCCTCCCGCCGCGGCGACCAGGCGCTCCGCGGACTGCTTGCTGTGGCCGTAGACCGAGGCCGGGCCGGTCGCGTCGCTCTCGCAATAGGCGCGGCCGCGCAGGCCGTCGAACACGAGATCGGATGAAAAGGTAACGAAGGGGATGGCCCGCGCGGCGGCGGCGCGGGCGAGGCGCCCGGCGCCGGTGGCATTGGCGGCCATGCATGCGTCGGCCTCACGCTCCGCATCCGCGACACGCACGAAGCCGGCGGCGTTGATGATCGCCCAGGGGTCGAAATGCTCGATCGCCGCAGCCATCGACCGCTCGTCGGAAAGGTCCAGCTCGGCGCGGCCGGTGAGGCGGACCGGGAGGCCGCGATGGGCGGCAATTCGGGCCAGGGCGCTGCCCAAGGTGCCGGTCGCGCCGGTGATGAGCAGCGGCTTACCCATGTCCCGCCGCGCCTCGCCGGCGCCGCACCACGGATAGAAGCTGCTGGGCCGCCGCCACCAGCCGGGTGATGCGAGGATCGGATGATCGAACGTCCCGCCGCGCGTCAGCGCCGCCGCGGCCCTGGCGATGGCGGTGGGGCGCGGGACCGGCGCGCGGATGTCGAATGCGCCGGGATCGTAGTCGCCGTCATCGCGCGTGACCAGCGAGCGCCAGTCGACAGTGCCGAACAGCGACCACAAGGTCACCGCGCGGATATCGAGTCCCTCACGGCGCAGCAGCGCCACTTCGTCCCAGGCCTCGCGGAACCAGCGCAACTGCTCGTCGCGGGTACAGCCATGGTGCACTTCGGTGACCGCCAGCGGGATGGCGTAGCGCCGCCATGCCTCGTCGAGGCGGGCGCCGAGGCCCACCTCGGGGCGGAGGCTCTCGACCCGCACCGCCTCGGCATCGACGTAGCGATCGCGGCCGTTCCCGCCCGGGTCCAATTCCGGATAGAGATGGGTGCGATCATCGAGGAAGCGGTCGCTGGTCAGGTAATGATTGATGCCGATCATGTCCGGCCTCGCCGCGCCGTCCGCGAAGGCCTCGAGCTCCGGTTCTCCGATCCCCGCGTCGATCAGGAAGGGGAAGAGCGGATGACGCGGCGTGACGCGCCCGGCGAGCAGGTCGAGGCTGAGCCAGCGTCGCTCATTCTCGTGCTCGGCCTGGTAGCAGAGCCGGGGTGTCGAGAAGATTTTGCCGAGGTCTTCGGTCTGTATCAGCTCCGCGGCTGCATTGACCGAGCGGATCGCCGCCATCGCCGCGGCGATCGCCTTGCACTGATTGACCACCGCGCGAAGAAAGTCCGGATAGTCGCGGCGGTGCGGGTACCAATGACCGTAGAGACAGGAGAAGCGCGCCGTGGTCAGCGGCTCGTTGATCGGCGTCCATCGCACGATGTGCGGGTAGCGCGCGGCGACGCGCATCGCATAATCGGCGAATCTGGCGGGAAAGTCGGGGTCGAGAAGGCTCGTATAGACCGGCCCGGAGCCATGGTGCAGCAAGCCGCCGATCACTTCGATGCCGCGCCCGTCGAGCGCCGCCATCCGTCGATCGGTCCAGGCGAAATCGAAGCGCTCCGGGTGTTCCGGCGCCACACTTTCCCAGAGGATCGGATAGCGGACCGTCCTGATGCCGAGCGATGCGATCAGATCGATATCGGCATCGCGCGCGCGATGGCCGGTCTCCAGCGCCTGGTCTCGCCAGCGGTCGCCGAGGCGCACGATCGTGCATTCGGGTCCAGCCCATAGTTGCAGGGGTTGCTCCGCGGCCCGGCCGGCCGGCGCGACGATGTCCCTCAATCGCCTTTGTCGCCCTCCCCTTCGGGTTTGCTCTTGGCGGCACGCTGGCGCACGTCCCGGCCGAGCGAGCGCGACTGATCGTCGGACTCGCCGAACGTCCCGTCATCGTTGCGCCGCTGGTACCTCTTGTCGCCCTGGTGTGGCTCGATCAATTCGCGTTTGCTCATCCTCGCCTCCTGCCTGCGGACCGTCCGATCCGTCCGCAGCCAATGATGGCGCAAAGGCTAAGTTCCTGAAAATTTGAGTAAACTGGATCAGTACGAATGCGCGGATTCGCCCGACCAACCAGCCCATATCGGGCCCGCGCCTCGACATCCGAGGCGACGGACGGCGCCCCCCGGGCTAATCCACCAGCCGCCGCGACGCGTAAGTATATTCCAGCGCCAGCCGCCGCGCCGTCTCCTGCAAATTGGCCGCAGCGGCGTGGCCGCCCTCCATATTCTCGTAATAATAATAAGGCGCCCCGATCTGGGCGAGCCGCGCCGCCGCCTTGCGGCCGTGGGCGGGGTGGACGCGGTCGTCGGCGGTCGAGGTCTCGATGAACGGCATCGGGTAGGTCCGGCCCGGCGTGAGCCGCTGGTAGGGCGAATAGCCTTCTATCCAGGCGCGCTGCTCGGGAATGCGCGGATCGCCATATTCGCCGATCCAGGACGCACCGGCGCCGATCAGGTGGTAGCGCAGCATGTCGAACAGCGGCACCTGGATGATCGCGGCGTTGAACAGGTCCGGCCGCTGGGTGATCGCGGTGCCGACCAGGAGGCCGCCCTGGCTGCCGCCGACTGCGCCGAGCCGGCGCGGCGAAGTGATGCGGCGCCGGACGAGATCCTCCGCCACCGCCTGGAAATCGTCCCAGGTCCGCTGCTTGTGGGCGAGCTGGGCACTCTGGTGCCAGTCGGGCCCGAACTCGCCGCCGCCGCGCAGATTGGCGACGACATAGGCATTGCCCTGCTCGAGCCAGAGCCGCCCCATCGTCCCTGAATAATTGGGCACCTGGCTGACCTGGAAACCGCCATAGCCGTAGAGCAGGGTGGGCGTTGAGCCGTCGCGGCGCATCTCGCGCGGCCGGATCAGGAAATAGGGAATATGGGTGCCGTCGCGCGACACCGCCTCCAGTTGCTCGACGACATGGTGAGAGGCGTCGAAGCGGGCCGGCGTGGTCTTGATCCGCTCGAGCGCGCCGGTGGCGCCGTCCCAGAACCAGAGCGAATTGGGGGTGAGATAATCGGTGACGCTGAACATCGCCTGCTCGTTGCGGTCCGAGGCGGCGGTCAGGCCGATCGTCGCGTTGCGCGGCAAGGCGATCTCGGCGGTGCGCCAGGCGCCGTCCGCATAATCCATCGCGAAGGCGCGGCCACGGACATTGTCGAGGATGTTGACGATCAGCCTGCCGTGGGTGGTGCCGACGCCGCTCAGGGTCTGGCGCGGGCCGGGCGCCCAGACCAGGCTCGGCCGCGCCGCATTGGGATCGCGCTCCCATTCGGCGAGATCGTAGGAGACCACCGAATCGGTTGCGAAATGCAGGCCGGGGGCCGCGTCCCAAGGCTCGTCGAGCGTGACCAGGACGCGGCCGTCGATGATCCCGGCGAGCGAGGCCCGGCCCGGTATGTTGAGGACGACATTGCCGCCCGGCCGGAAGATGACCCACTCACGATGGAATATGTCCCGCGAGCGCACCGCGCCGATGCCGTGGGCATTGCCGTCGCTGTCGCGCAGCACGAAGCCGCTGGCGCCGACGTCGTCGGCATTGCCGCGGAATATCTCCTGGGCCTGATCGAGGCTCTGGCCCCGGCGCAGGCGCTTGATCACGAACGGATAGCCGGACTGGGTCATCGTCCCCGGTCCCCATTCGCGGGCCACAAGGATCGTGTTCGCATCCTCCCAGGTCACGTCCTGCTTGCCCTCGGGCAGGCTGAAGCCGCCGTCGACGAAGCGGCGCTCGCGCAGGTCGAACTCGCGCACGACATTGGCGTCGCGGCCGCCGTCCGAGAGGCTCACCAGGCAATAGCGCTCCTCGGGCGGCAGGCATTGCATGCCCTGATAGACCCAGGTCTTGCCCTCGGCCCGCGCCAGCGCGTCCACGTCGAGCACGGTCTCCCATTGCGGCGTCTCGGTGCGGTAGCTTTCGAGGGTGGTGCGGCGGAGGATGCCCTGGACGTGCTCGGCGTCCTGCCAGAAATTGTAGAGACCGTCCGGCCGCATCGACACCGCCGGGATGCGGTCGCGCGCCTGCAATATCTGCAGCGCCCGATCGTAATTGGCCTGGTAGCGGGGATCGCCCTGCAGGTCGCCAAGGGTGCGGGCATTCTCCGCGCGTGCCCAGGTCAGCGCCCGCTCGCCCCTAATCTCCTCGAGCCAGGTGAAGGGGTCGTCGGCCGGCGGGGTCGCCGCCGGCTGCGCCACGGAGGTTGCCCCGGTCACCGCCAGTATTCCCGCCAAGAGCAAAGAACGCGCACCCATGATGGCCTCCATTTCATCGTGGGGCGGACGCTAGGAGGGGGAGGAAGGGAAGGCAATTCCTCCCTGTGAGCGAAGCTCATGGGGAGGGGGACCATGCGAAGCATGGTGGAGGGGCTTTACGGACTCAGAAAGCCCCTCCACCGCACTTCGTGCGGTCCCCCTCCCCATCGCTTCGCGACAGGGAGGAAAAGGGGGCTAGCCCCGCACCTCGGGCAAATATTCCGCATCCGCGTGGTCGCTGAAGCGGGTGATCTTCGCCTCGAACTTGAGCTTCACCTTGCCGGTGGCGCCGTGGCGCTGCTTGGCGACGATCAATTCGGCGAGCTGGTAGACCCGCTCCATGTCGCGCTGCCACTGCTCGTAGCTCTCGAAGATCTTGCTGTCGTCGCCTTCGATCGGGCGCTTCGGCTCGTGGGCGGCGACATAATATTCCTCGCGGTAGATGAAGAGGACGATGTCGGCGTCCTGCTCGATCGAGCCCGATTCCCTGAGATCCGAAAGCTGCGGCCTCTTGTCCTCGCGCTGCTCGACCGCGCGGCTGAGCTGCGACAGCGCCATCACGGGCACGCCAAGCTCCTTGGCCAGGGTCTTGAGCCCGCGCGAAATTTCCGAAATCTCCTGGACGCGATTTTCGCTGCCGTTGCGGCCGGTGCCCTGGAGCAATTGCAGATAGTCGACCACCACGAAGCCAATGCCGCGCTGCCGCTTCATCCGCCGCGCCCGGGTCCGCAAGGCGGCGATGGTGAGGCCGGGCGTGTCGTCGATATAGAGCGGCAGCGTCTCGAGCTCGCCCGCGGCCCGCGCGAGATTGCGGAAATCCTGCTGGCTGATCTTGCCCATGCGCAGCGCCTCGGAGCTGATCCCGGATTGCTCGGCGAGGATGCGGGTGGCGAGCTGGTCCGCCGACATTTCGAGGCTGAAGAAGGCGACCGGGGCGCCGGCCGATTTCTCGGGCGCGATGCCGTCCTCCATGTCCTGCAAATAGCGGCGCGCGGTGTTGAAGGCGATGTTGGTGCCCAAAGCCGTCTTGCCCATGCCGGGTCGGCCGGCGAGGATGATCAGGTCCGAGCCGTGCAAGCCGCCGGTCTTGGCGTTGACCGTGTCGAGGCCGGTGGTGAGGCCTGAGAGGCCGCCGCCGGAATTGAGCGCCTTCTCGGCCATCTGCACGGCCATCCGCGTCGCCATCGCGAAGCTCTTGACCGAGCCCTCGCCGGCGCCCTCCTCGGCGACACGATAGAGCGCCGCCTCGGCATTCTCGATCTGGCCCTTGGGATCGACCTCGTCGCTGGTATCGAGCGCCTGCTCGACCATCTCGCGGCCGACGCCGACCAGGGCGCGAAGCAAAGCGAGATCGTAGACCTGCGCCGCGAAATCACGTGCGCCGATGATCGCCGCACCGCTGCCGGTCAGCTGGGCAAGATAGGAGGGGCCGCCCACCTCCCGCATCTCCTCGTCCGCCTCGAACAAGGGCCGCAGCGTGACCGGGCTTGCGATCATGTTCTTGTCGAGCAGGCGCAATATCTGCTCGTAGATCCGCCCGTGCAGCGGCTCGAAGAAATGCTCGGGGCGAAGCTTGAGCTGGATGTCCTCGGCGATGCGGTTGTCGATCATCAGCGCACCGAGCAGCGCCGCCTCGGCCTCGACATTGTGGGGCAGCGACTGGGCGCCGATCGGCGGCGCGATATCGTTAACGGGTTGTGGATGGGCCATGGGTTTCTCCGTAACCCATCCGCCGCGCCGCTCAAGCCAGCAACCCTGTGGAACGCCTGTGGATAGGCTCGAACCGTCCCATTCGCTCCGAGTCATCCCGGACTTGATCCGGGATCCATGAACACCGGCACGTCCATTTTCGCACGCCGTGTTCATGGATGCTGATTCGAGTTCAGCATGACGGCGCTCCCCACCACTGGCGAAAAAATGCTGCACCCGCTAACAAGGGCCATGGCCGAGCCGCGCATCATCGATATCCAGCTCGACGAGCGCTCGATCCTGCGCCGCAATGCGGACATCGAGCAGGAGCGGCGAATCGCGATCTTCGACCTGCTCGAGAAGAATCATTTCGATGCGCTCGGCCATGACGGACCGTTCCGGGTGACCCTGCGAGTCGAGGAAGGCCGGCTCGCGATCGAGCTGGCAGATTCGGCGGGAACGGACCTCGGCACCATCCGGATCGGCCTCGCCCGGTTCCGCCGGCCGGTCCGCGACTATTTCGCGATCTGCGATTCCTATTTCAAAGCCGTGCGCGGCGACGGCGCCCGCGGTATCGAAGCGATCGACATGGCCCGCCGCGCCCTCCACAATGACGGCGCCGAATTGCTCAAGGAATGCCTCGCCGGCAAGGTCGACGTGGATTTCGACACTGCTCGGCGTCTGTTCACATTGATCTGTGTACTCCACATCAAACAATCGACGACGGCGGTCGACTCGCACGGCGCTGGTGAGGCCGCCCGCACGGGATAGGAGCCGGCCGATGTCCAGACGCGCCTTGTTTGTCCTGGCCCCAACCTTGCTCGCCGCCGGCTGCGCGACGACCGAGCGAGCCTATGATCCGGTGCGGCAGGTCCATTATTCCGCCATCGGCGAGACGCCGTTCTGGATGGTGGCGATCGGCGACGACCGGATCGTGCTGCGGCTCGGCGGCGAGAACGGCGCCGCGGCCCCCGAAGACCTGAGCTGGCCACGAACCCTGCCCCGCATCGTCGATGGCGGCCGCATCTGGGAATCGGGCGATGGGACGCGCGTGATCGCGATCGAGACCAGCCCGGGGCCCTGCACCGGCTCGCGCGGACAGCGTTACGAGGATCATGTCCGCGTTCGCCTCAGCGGCCGGGAGCTGACCGGCTGCGGCGGGCGGCTGTTCAGCCCAGCGCGGCAGTGACCGCGTCCTGGCGCCGCGCCCTTGACTTCCCGCGCGCCGCTCCCGCATCGGGAGCGGGATGAGCATCCTTTCAGACCGCTGGATTCGCGAGCAGGCGTTGGCCCACGCCATGATCGAGCCGTTCGTCGAATCGCAGCGCCGCGACGGCTGCATCAGCTACGGCCTCTCCTCTTACGGCTATGACGCGCGCGTCGCCGACGATTTCAAGATCTTCACCAACGTCGATTCGGCGATCGTCGATCCCAAGGACTTCGCGGCGAACAGCTTCGTCGACCGCAAGACCGACGTCTGCGTCATCCCGCCCAACAGCTTCGTCCTGGCGCGCACCGTCGAATATTTTCGGGTGCCGCGCGACGTGCTCGTCATCTGCCTCGGCAAATCGACCTATGCGCGCTGCGGAATCATCGTGAACGTGACTCCGCTCGAGCCGGGCTGGGAGGGGCATGTCACGCTCGAATTCTCGAACACCACGCCGCTGCCGGCCAAGGTCTACGCCAATGAAGGCGCCTGCCAGTTCCTGTTCCTGCAGGGTAACGAGCCCTGCGAGGTCACCTATGCCGACCGCGCCGGCAAATATATGGGCCAGCGCGGAGTCACCCTGCCGAAGCTGTAGATGGCCAGTCTCGCCACCGCCGCGATCCGCCCGTTCGTTCCCGGCAAGGACTATGCCCTGTCCAAGAGCTTCTACGAGGCGCTCGGCTTCACCATCGATTTCGATGCCGGCGAGGTTGCCGGCATCTCCTGCGATTCCGGCTCCTTCCTCCTCCAGAATTACTGGCACGAGGGCTGGGCCCACAATTTCATGATGCAGCTGGTGGTCGAGGACCTCGACGCCTGGTGGGCGCATATCGAATCGCTCGATCTGCCGGGGCGGTTCGGCGTGCAGGCGCCGCGGCCGCCGGCGCTGCAGCCCTGGGGGCTGACGCTCGCTTATGTCTACGGACCGAGCGGCGAGTTGTGGCATATCGTACAAAAGTAGCGACTGCCGAGAGTCGGGTAAAAAGGAGACGGATGATGGCGGAGATCGACCAGAGCCGGTTCGAGGCCCTGATGGGAAAGGCGCTGACCGATATTGGCGGCGCCCTGGCGGTGCTGATGGCCCATATGGGCGACAAGCTCGGCCTCTACCGGGTGCTCGACGATCACGGTCCCGGCACCAGCGCCCAGATCGCCGCAAAAGCCGGGCTCGACGAACGCTATGTGCGCGAATGGCTGAGCGCGGTCGCCGCCGCCGGCTATGTCGATTATGACGCGGCCGAAGAGACCTTCAGCCTGTCGCCCGAGGCCGCCCTGATCTTCGCCGCCGAGGGCGACCCGCGCTGCCTCCAGGGTTTCTTCCAGGCGGTGAAGTCCGTCTATGACGACGAGGAGAAATCGACCGAGGCAATTCGCGACGGCCGCGGCCTGAGCTGGGGCGACCGCTCGCCCTGCTGCTTCTGCGGCACCGACCGCTTCTTCCGCCCCGGTTATGCGATGAACCTGGTCGAAGGCTGGATCCCGGCTCTGACCGGGATGGAGGGAAAGCTGAAGGCCGGCGCCCGCGTGGTCGACATCGGCTGCGGCCACGGCTCGTCGACCGTGCTGATGGCGCAGGCCTTCCCCAATTCGACCTTCACCGGCGTCGATTTCCATGCACCCTCGGTCGAGGCGGCCAGGACCAAAGCGCGCGAGGCGGGGGTTGCCAACGCCAGCTTCGAGGTCGCCGCCGCCAAGGACTTCACCGGCAAGGATTACGATCTCGCCTGCATCTTCGATGCGATCCACGACATGGGCGATCCGGCCGGCGCCGCCGCCCATATCCGCGAGGCGCTGAAGCCGGACGGCAGCTTCATGATCGTCGAGCCGCTTGCCGGCGATACGCTCACCGACAATCTCCATCTGCTCGGCCAGATCTTCTATTCGATCTCCACCTGCGCCTGCGTGCCGGCGTCGAAGGCGCAGGAAGTCGGGCTCGCGCTCGGCGCGCAGGCCGGCGAGGCGAGGCTGAGCGCGGTGCTTCGCGAAGGCGGCTTCGCCCGCGTGCGCCGCGCGGCGCAGACCGACACCAACATGGTCCTTGAGGCGCGCCTCGCATGAAGCTTGTTCCATTTCTTGCCGGCGCGCTGGCGGTGGCGGCCGCCGGCATCACCCTTGCCCAGCCGCCCTCGCCCGACCGGCAAGCCGCCACCCAGGCCGATTACCGCGCCACGTTGGGCCGGCTTGGGATCACGTCGATCCGCCCGGGCGCCGACGGCTTCAACCGCGACGCGCCCAATGCCGCCAATCGCGACGAAGCGCGCGTCGGCACCTACACGCTCCCGCCCCTGCTGGTCGATGCGCGCGGCCGGCCGGTGACCAGCTCCGGCGACTGGCGCCGCCGGCGGCGCGAGATCGTCGAGCAGTTCGACAGCCAGATGTACGGCCGCGTCCCCGCCAACGCGCCGGCGATCCGCTGGGATTTCACCGCCCAGGAAACGAGCAACGTCGGCGGCATGTCGATCGTCACCCGCCACTATCTCGGCCACGCCGCCGTGTCGGGACTCAGCTCGCCGCCGCTGGCGTTCGACCTCAGGATCGACATGCCGGAGCATGTGCAGGGGCGGGTGCCCGTGATCCTCGAATTCGGCCTTCCGACGGGCTTCCGCTTCCCCGGCCCGCCGCGGCCGCAGCCGCCCGGCCCGGATGGACGCGAGCAGGTGCTCCGCCGCGGCTGGGGCTTCGCCGTGCTCGTGCCGTCGACCGTCCAGGCAGACGACGGCGCCGGCCTGCGCGAAGGCGTGATCGGGTTCGCCACCGGCGGCCGCCCGCGCGCCAACGACGCCTGGGGCGCTTTGCGCGCCTGGGCATGGGGGGCGAGCCGGGCCTATGACCTGCTCGCGGTCGATCCGCACGTCGACCGCCGCCGCATCGCGATCGAGGGCCTGTCGCGCTACGGCAAGGCCGCATTGGTCACCATGGCCTATGACGACCGCTTCTCAATCGGGTTCATCGGCTCGTCAGGCGCCGGCGGGGCGAAGCTGCTGCGTCGCGATTTCGGCGAGCGGATCGGCAATCTCGCCGCATCGGGCGAATATCATTGGTTCGCGCCCAATTTCCTGCGCTACGCCGGCCCGCAGACCGAGGCCGACCTGCCGGTCGACGCGCACAGCCTGATCGCGCTCGCCGCGCCGCGGCCCCTGTTCATCGGCGTTGGAAATCCACAAGAAGACAATTGGGTCGACGCCCGCGGCAGCTGGGAAGCGGCCCGCGCCGCCTCGAGCGTCTATCGGCTGCTCGGCGTGCCTGGCCTGGTCGGCGACACCTATCCGGCAATCAACGAAACCCGCGCCGAAGGCCGGATCGCCTTCCGCCAGCATGAGGGCGGGCACACCAATTTGCAGAACTGGCCGGCCTTCCTCGACTTCGCTGCACGCGAGTGGCGGCTCACCCGATAGCAGCGCACTCAGTGGTGCGGGCAATCGTGGACAGGGGTGCCGCGGATGAGGCTTTCGCCAGCTTCGAACGTATCGACTCGCATCGACCGCCCCGCCACCAGATAGCCGGACGTTTCGGGCCGCTTGCAGAATCCTTCCAGGAAGTAGGAAGTGATCGCATAGCTCGGCGTGCCGCGGCGCCACCCTTGCGGTCCATAGAAGGTGAAGACGAGCCAGCCACGCGGCGTTAAATTTGTCCTGCCGACCCGGCGGCCACGGCACGGCTACATGCCTTCAGGAACTCTTTCATCTTCCTCGTCCGGCTTGTTCCGGGACGGCGGCGCGGGGGCCGGGCGACGATCGTCTTCATGCACCCGGGGAGGCGGTGGCGCGGGCGCGGGGCGGCGCTGGTCTTCCCGGGCGCGCGGCGCAGGCGGCGGAGGCGTGAATGCGGGTCCGGGCCCGGTGCCGCGTTCGCGCAGGCGCGCGGCCTCGGGCGGCACGGCGCCGGCGGGGAGGCGCACATTGTCGCCGATCTCGATATTGCGGGGATCGATGCCCGGATTGGCCGCGACCAATGCTCCGACGCCGACCCGCGCCCAGCGCGCCAGCGAGTAAAGCGTGTCGCCGGGCCGGAAATTATAGGTGAGCGCGGACGACCGCGCGGGCTCCTCCTTGTCAGGCTCCGCGGCCGCTGCTCGCCCGGGAATCACCAGCCTCTGGCCGATCTCGATCCACCGCGGATCGGCAAGCCGGCTTGCACGGGCAATCGCGACGACGGTCGAGCGGCAGCGGCGGGCGATGCTGTAGAGCGTATCCCCCCGCACCACGACATGTTCACCGCCGCATCCGCCCGGCGCCGGCGCCGGCGGGCCGGCGGCAAGGCTGGCCGACAAGGCAAGGAGCAGGGCTGGGGCAAGCATGCGGGACATGGCGACTCCGGAATGATTTGTTAACCATGTTGCGACTCGAATCGCTGCTTGGCAACCGGGGCTGGCGGAGCGCCGTCCCTGTTTGGCATGGTGGCCGACGCCAGACCGTCATGCTGAACCCCTCGACTGGCTGGGGACAGGCCTGATTCAGCATCCAGCTGTACGCGGCGGGAGAGGCGGCGGACTGGACCCTGAAACAAGTTCAGGGTGACGGTAAAGGGAGGCGGGCCGGCGCTTCAGCCCGGATGCTGGTCAGAGGCGATGGCGTCGCGGCCGCGGTGGATCATCTCCACCCAGTCGCCGAAGGCCGTGATGAAGCGGGTGAGCAGCTTGACGAGCGAGGGATCCTTGATCGACCCATCCTCCGCGAAAAAATCGCCGGCGCCGCTCAGATAGGCTTCGGGCTGCGGCATGATCGGCATGTCGAGGAAGACGCAGGACTGGCGCAGATGATGGTTGGCGCCGAACGCGCCAATGCTGCCCGGGGTGACGCTCACCACCGCGCCCGGCTTCTTCTCCCATGCCGACTTGCCATAGGGCCGCGAGCCGACGTCGATCGCATTCTTGAGCACGCCTGGGATCGAGCGATTATATTCCGGCGTCACGAACAGCACGCCGTCGGCTCGCCTGATCCGCTCCCGGAATGCGGTCCAGGGCGCGGGCACCGCGTCCGGATCGAGATCCTGATTATAGAGCGGCAGGTCGGCGATCTCGACGATCTCCAGCTTGAGCGAGGCGGGAGCGAGGCTCGCCAGCGCCAGCGCCGTCTTGCGGCTGAACGAACCTTCACGGAGGCTGCCGAGGATGATTGCGATGTCGCGATTGTGGGTCATAATCTCTCTTACGCGCAAATGCGGCCCCGTTCCACGCCCATGGTCTGCGGCCGCGAGCGGCTACAACGCCAGGCAGTGCAGGATCATGTGGCGGGTGCGATTGTCCCAGACCAGGCTGCTGCAATGCGACAGCCGGTCCGCGCCGACATGGACGACGAATGCGGCGCGCTGGCGGCTGGCGCCGGTCACCACAAGCTCGTCGGGATCGGCATCCGGCTCGGGCGGGAGGCTGAGATTGCCGCGATTGTCGCCGGTGCGCACGCGGAGCGTGCGCAACTCCAGGCCCCGCAGGCTGACCGGCCGCGCGAACGCCATCGGCCGGACCGGGCGAGCGACGTTGAATTCGATCACCTGGTCCACCGCGTCGCCAGCCCAGCTGCCGCCATTGAGCTCGGCGAGCGTGGCGCCGGCGCCGGCGGTGGCGAGGCTGAATGGCTTCATCAGCGAGAACTGGAAATGGAATTCGTGCTCGCCGAGCGTCAGCGGCACATAGAGGCCGAAGCTGCGATTGTATGCCATCTCCATCTCGAACACCGCCTCGCCCTCGTGCGGCGGTCCGATCGTGAAGGTCACCCGATCGTAGGGCATGTCGGCGGGGCCGATCACGCCGTCGGCGCCGGCGACCACCGGCCGGTCGATCCACACCAGCCGGCGATTGCCCGCGACGCCGCCGATCGAGACGTTCGCGACCTTGGACGCGCCATCGAGCCGCACCGGCCCGATCCGCGTCCGCGACCGCATCAGCGAGGGCCGCAGCCCGATCCGCGCCGCCGCCTCCGGATTGAGGACGACATAGCCGGACGTCTCGGGGTCGACGCGGAGCCGCACCGGCTGGCCGTTGATCAGGGCCTCGATCACATAATCGGCGCGCGCTTCCACCACGAGATCGGCGGCCGCGGCGGAGGCGGCAGGCAGCATCCAGGCCAGAAGGAAGCACGGAAACTTGAGCATCATCCGGCTATTGCGGGCGCGCGTCGGGAGCCGGCGGCGGGCAGGCGCGGATCACCGGGCCGGGACGGGTCGCGGCGCCCGCCTCGGTGGTATCGACGCGCATCGCATTGCCGTGAACGAAATATTCGAAGTCGCGGCCCTCGCAGAAGCTGTTGACGAAGATATCGGAGATCTGCGCGGCGGACGCGCTCCGCCACCCGGCCGGACCATCGAGCACGATGACCACGATCGGCTCCTCGGCATAGATGCGGGTGATGGTCACGCCGCCTTCATAGGTCTGGCCGACCACGCCCTGGATGGCCTGGGCGAATTGAGCCGGCGTGATGGCGACGGGCTCGGGGGCCGCCTGCGTGGCGAGAGAAAGAGCCAGAACCAGGGTATCGATCATCGCGCCCTCCCTCCAGGACTCGACGATAGATGCAAATGACCCGGTGTCAAAGCATCACAGGGCGCCGAGCCGGCCGGCCTGATAATCCTCGATCGCCTGCACGATCTCCTCGCGGCGATTCATCACGAACGGGCCGTGGGCGAAGATCGGCTCGCGATAGGGCGCGCCGTGACCGAACAGGATGGTCGCGTCGCCGTCCGCCTCTATGAGGACGATGTCGCCGTCGCCAAGCTCGGCGAGACTGTGCGCGGCGAGCGGCGTGCCGCCGACCTTCGGCGCGCCGCTGACCACGTAGAGGAACACCGTCCGTTCCGGCGCGACAGGCAGCTCCAGCCGCGCGCCTGGCCGCAGCTTCAGCACCATCATGGCGATGTCCGCGATGCTCTCGACCGGGCCTTTGACGCCGCGATATGCGCCGGAGATCAGCTCCACCGTCGCATTGCCGTCGTCACTGTCGACGGCCGGGATGTCGGCGGCTTCGAGGCCGACATAGGCCGGCGCCGTCATTTTCAGCCGCGCCGGGAGGTTCACCCAGAGCTGCAGGATCTCGAGCGGACCGCCCTCTTCCTTGAAGCTTTCCGGCGACAGCTCGGCGTGGACGAGGCCGCTTCCCGCCGTCATCCACTGAACGCCGCCGGCATGGATGACGCTTTCATGGCCGCCGCTGTCCTTGTGGGAGAGCGCGCCGTCGAGGATGAAGGTCACGGTCTCGAAGCCGCGATGCGGGTGCGGACCGAAGGGCAGGCCGCGATTGTGCGGCGGATAGATTTGCGGCCCGTGATGGTTGATGAACAGGAACGGATCGAGGCTTTCAGCCGACGCCTCGGGCCGGCGGGTGACGAGATCGCCGATATCCTCGCGCCGGGCGGGGTGATTGCGCAGGACGTGCCGGATCGTGCTCACTTTTTTCGTCTTCCCTGGTGGCGGATGTTGGCCGGGCGGCCGCGGCGGCCCTGGGTTGCGCGCGCCGCGCCGCGCGACGCGCCCTGTGGCGCGTTCGGCACCTCGAAGCGCAGGCCGCCGCTCACCGGATTGGCCTCGGCGAGCCGAAGCGTCAGCCGCTGCCCGAGCGTGTAGGTCACCCCGCTCTCGTCGCCGATCAGGCTCTGGCTGGCCTCGTCATAGCGGAAATAATCGCGGCCCAGCGTCGCCGCCGGCACCAGTCCGTCGCCGCCGAGCTCCTCGACCGTGGCGAAGAAGCCGAACGGCTGCACGCCGGTGATCCGGCATTTGACCAGGGCGCCAACCTGGTCGGACAGATAAGCGGCGACATAGCGGTCCATCGTCTCGCGCTCGGCGATCATCGCGCGGCGCTCCAGATTGGAGATGAGCTCGCCGATCACGTCCATCGACGCGGCCTCCTCGCCGGTCAGCCCACCTTCGCCCAGGCCGAAAGCGCGAACCAGCGAGCGGTGGACGATCAGGTCCGCATAGCGCCGGATCGGCGAGGTGAAATGGCCGTAGGAGCCAAGCGCCAGCCCGAAATGGCCGTGATTCTGCGGGCTGTACACGGCCTGGGTCTGGGTGCGCAGGATCTGCTCCATGATCTGCGGCCGGTAATCGGCATCGCCGATCCGCTCGATGATGCGATTGAACGTCTCCGGCTTCACCACCTGGCCGAGCGCGAACTCGACGCCGAAGGTCTTCAGATAATCCTTGAGCGCGACCAGCTTCTCGCGGCTCGGCGGCTCGTGCACGCGGTACATGACCGGAGCCTTCTTCGCCTCCAGCGCCTTTGCCGCGGCGACGTTGGCCGCGACCATGTAATCCTCGATCAATTTGTGCGCGTCGAGCCGCTCGCGCGGCGCCACCGACAGGATCCGCCCCTTTTCGTCGAGCATCACCCGCCGTTCGGGCAGGTCCAGCTCGAGCGGCCCGCGCTTCGCCCGCGCCGCATAGAGCGCGCGCCAGCAGTCCCAGAGCGGCCGCAACGTCGATTCGACCAGTGCGGGCTCGACGGTCGGTGTGCTGGGTTCGATCCCGGGCATCGAACAAGGCGAGGAATAAACCTCGACGCTTTCCTCATCACCGTTCGGGCTGAGCTTGTCGAAGCCCTTTCCTTTTCCCGTTCTCCCTGAAGAAGGGAGGGCTTCGACAGGCTCAGCCCGAACGGATCTGGCGTGGACATGATCAGCGTCGATCGCCGCCTGCGCGTCCTCATAGGCGATATTGGCCGCGATCCGCACCCGCGCCCGGCTGAACCGCCACGATTTGAGCGTGCCGGCCTTCGTCACCTGGAGATGGCAGACCAGGGCCGCGCGATCCTCGCCTTCCTTGAGCGAGCAGATTTCGGCGGAAAGCGTTTCGGGCAGCATCGGCACCACCCGGTCCGGGAAATAGACGCTGTTGCCGCGCTTGCGCGCCTCCTTGTCGAGCGCGGAGCCGGGCCGGACGTAGAAGCTCACGTCGGCGATGGCGACGATCGCCTTCCAGCCGCCCGCATTGCCCGGATCCTCATCGGGCGCCGCCCAGACCGCGTCGTCATGGTCGCGCGCGTCGGCGGGATCGATCGCGACGATCGGGATGTGGGTGAGGTCCTCTCTCGCACCGAGATCGAGCCCCGCCACCCGCTCGGCCTCCGCGATCACGCCATCGGGAAACTCGTGCGGAATGCCGAGCTTGTGGATCGCGATCAGGCTGAAGCTGCGCGGCGCGAACGGGTCGCCGAGGATGGAATCGACCCGCGCCGCCAGCCGCGGCGGCCGGCCGGTCTTCTCTGCGAGGACGAGGTCGCCCGGCTCGGCGCCATTGAGATCCGAGATCGGCAGCTCGCGCCTCTCCTTCTTCTCGACCGGCCGCAGCCAGTGGCCGGTGCCTTCCTTGTGGACGACGCCGAGCACCAGCTCGCTGCCCTTGAGCAGCTTCTTCATCGGATGGGCGACGAGACCGTCATGGCCCTCCTCGGTGCGCGACAGCACCCGATCGCCGACGCCAAGCGCGCTGTCCTTGCCGCGCCGCTCCATCACCCTGAGCCGCGGCGGCGGCCCCTCCGCCTCCCAGCGCTCGGGCACCGCCCAGGCGCGGCCGCTGTCGTCGATGTCGACCACGCGCAGCACCGTCACCTTGGGGACGCCGCCCATCTTGTGGAACGCCCGCCCAGGCGCGGAATCGATCAGACCCTCGTCAGCCATGTCGCGCAGCAGCGCCTTCAGCGCGATCTTCTCATTGCCCTTGAGCCCGAACGCGCGCGCGATCTCCCGCTTCCCGGCCGGATCGTCCGACGACTGGATGAAATCGAGGATCTGCTTCCGGCTCGGCAGCCCGCCGTTCCTGTCGGGTTTCTTCGCCATGCGCGTCTACTGCGCCCCCGGGGCCGGCGGCACCCATGGCACGAACGCCCCGCCCGGTACCGCAGATGCAACCGGGCTCTCCGATCCGTCCGCGGCTACGGAGGATAGGCCGAACACCCAATCGTCGACGCGGACGCCGCGCAATCGCTCGCTATGCACGCCGCAATCCACGTTCGGAATTACGACTCCGCCCCTGTTGGTCTGGACCCCCATGCCGCAACGGCGCGCGTCCAGGCGCAGACTATGCTGCCATTGGCTCGCATCCGTGCGCCGCCAGCGCACGACGTAGCCGACAGCTCCCGGAACCGATCCCCATTGCAAATTCGTGTCCGTGCTCACCGCTCCCTCGACCGCCGGCGCCGGCGGCGCCGGCGCACGTGCGAGCGCAGCGATGGTGGCGACATTGAGCTGCGTCACGCGGCGCAGATAGGGGAAATCCATATGGTCGATCGTGTCGCCATAGACGATGCCGTTCTCGGTGCGCAGGTCCTGGTGCTGCCAATTGTAATTCTCCACCGCGACCGAGAAACGGATGGCGGGGAAGCCCAGTTGCTGGAACGAGATATGATCGCCGCCCCGGCCGAATCGGTCGGTGCGCCAGATCTGGCGCACGTCGAGGCCGAGCGACAATTGGCCGGCAAGCGTGTCGACGAAGCGCGACAGGTTGCGCGACGGCGAATCGTTCTCGCCGCCGAGGCTGCGCTGCTGGGCGATCAGCTCCGGAGTCGCGTCGCGGCGGACGCCTTCGGAAAGGACGCGAACATGGCTGTCGTCGCACAGACCGTCCGAGCCGCAGCTGTTGCCGATGATGTCGTTGTTGAGGTTCGCCTCGACCTGCCAGCCCTGGGCGCGGGCGTAGCGGGCGAGGATCTCGCTTCCGTTGAGGCCCTGCTCCTCGGCGGAGACCAGACCGTAGACGATCGTCGCCGGGAAGCGATATTGCGACAGGACCCGCGCCGCCTCGAGGACCGCAGCGGATCCGGAGCCGTCGTCATTGGCGCCAGGCGCATCGGCGGTCGCGTTCATCACGTCGGTGACGCGGCTGTCGATATGGCCGGTGATGACGATCACCCGATTGGGCTCGCTCGTCCCGCGCTGGATGGCGACGACGTTCTCGACCAGGGTCGGCGACGGGATGCGACGGTTGGTGACCGTGTCCGACGGCCGGACGATCGTGAGGCAGCCGCCACATGCCCGCGAAATACCCCGGAACTCGCGCTCGGCCCAGTTCAGCGCCGCGCCGATGCCGCGGGTGGGATTGTCGCGGACCGACAGGCTGTGGCGGGTGCCGAAGCCGACCAGGCGCTCGACCGTCGCGTGGAGGCGCTCCTGCGACACCTCGTCGGCGAGCGCACGCAGGGTCGGATCGGGCGCGGGGGCGCCTCGCCGAGGCTGGGCCGTCGCCGAGGCGGCGAGGGCAAGAAAGGCAAGGAGAAGGGCTGCTCTTTTCATGGCGCGGACCAGTGGACCCGCCGCCAGGTCTTCGCAAGTCCCGGACCGGGGCTCGACGGGCGCCGATCGCGCTTGCGAACTTGGCCGGGCCGCTTATGCCGCCAGTGACCTGATCGTCCGCAGGACCAGGGAGCGCGATGTCATGCCTGAGCGCAGTCACGCAATCGCGTCCCTCGTGGCCCATATCGGAGGAATGGATTGAAATCAGCTGCCGCTCCCGCCGAAGGTTGGCTCATCAAGGCGCCGGGCTCCCTCGTCCGTATCGAAGCCTGTTTCTCGGGCGCGGCCTATGCGCCGCACCGCCACGACAGCTATGCGATCGGCATCACTCTCGCGGGCCTGCAGACCTTCGACTATCGGGGCGGACAGCGGACCTCGCTGCCGGGGCAGCTGGTTATCCTGCATCCGGACGAGCTGCACGACGGCCGCGCCGGGGACGATCGCGCCTTCCGCTATCGCACCGCCTATATAGCGCCGGCCGATGTGCAGAAGGTCCTGGACGGACAGCCTTTGCCCTTCATTCCCGGCGGCATTTCCAGCCATCCTCGTCTCGTCGCCGCGGTTCGGGCCCTGCTGGGGAATCTCGACCAGCCGCTGACCGAGCTCGAAAGCCAGGACGCGCTCTACGATCTCGCGACCGCGCTCCAGGAGGCTTCGGGCGTGACGGCAAGCGCGAAGCTCGCCAATTATCGGGCGGCGGCGCAAGCGCGGGATTATATCGAATGCCATGTCGATCGCCATTTCTCGCTCGGCGATCTCGAGCGCGCGACGGGCCATGACCGCTGGCAATTGTCGCGGGATTTCCGGGCCGCGTTCGGCACCAGCCCCTATCGCTATTGGGTCATGCGCCGCCTCGACAAGGCGCATGCCATGATGCTTGCCGACGAAAGCAATGCGGATACCGCCTTTGGCTGCGGCTTCTCCGATCAAAGCCATTTCAGCCGGTTCTTCAAGCGCGCATTCGGATTGACCCCGAACGCCTGGCGCCGCGCCGCGCGCGGCCCGCACGATCGTTCAAGACGGGCGGCGTAGTTGCGCCTAGCAACCGACCCCGCCACTGCTTTACACGACTAATACAGTCTGGCAGAGCCGGGGCACCTGGATTCGGAGGACGATATGCTTGAGCTCACCGACGTCAGCCACGTCTACGCCAACGGCACGCGCGCGCTCGACCATGTGACCCTGTCGATCCCGCGCGGCATGTACGGCCTGCTCGGGCCGAACGGCGCCGGCAAGTCGACCCTGATGCGGACCATCGCCACGCTGCAGACGCCGAGCGAAGGCGCGATCGCATTCGGCGACATCGACATCATCGCCGAACCGGAGAAATTGCGGCGGACGCTTGGCTATCTTCCCCAGGATTTCGGCGTTTATCCCCGAGTCTCGGCCTACGACATGCTCGATCACATGGCGGTGCTGAAGGGGATCGCCGCCAGGGCCGACCGCAAGGCGGTGGTCGAATCGCTGCTCGCCCAGACCAATTTGTGGACCGTGCGCAAGAAGGCGCTCGCCGGCTTCTCCGGCGGCATGCGCCAGCGCTTCGGCATCGCCCAGGCGCTGATCGGCAATCCCGAGCTGATCATCGTCGACGAGCCGACCGCCGGCCTCGATCCCGAGGAGCGCAACCGCTTCCTGAACCTGCTCGCCGAGATCGGCGAGAATGTCGTCGTCATCCTCTCCACCCACATCGTCGACGACGTGTCCGATCTCTGCCCGCAAATGGCGGTGATCGCCGATGGCCGGATCCGTCTCGAGGGCGCCCCCGGCACATTGATCGAGGGGACGCGCGGCCGCATCTGGACCAGGACGATCGAGCGCACCGAGCTCGAGGCGGCTCGCGAGCGCTACGAGATCATCTCGACCCGGCTGTTCGCGGGGCGGAGCGTCATCCATGTCCTCGCCGATGCCGATCCCGGTGAAGGGTTCGCGCCGGTCGAGGGCGGGCTCGAGGACGTTTATTTCTCGACCCTCGCCCAAGCGCGCCGCGCGGCCTGAGGAAGGTCGCCATGTTCGCACGCATTGCCGCCTTCGAGCTGCGCTACCAGCTCAGTAACCCGGTCTTCTGGGTCGCGGCGACTCTATTCTTCCTGTTCTGCTGGGGGTACGTCGCCAGCGAGCAGATCCAGATCGGCGGCGCCGGCGGCAGCACCCACGAGAACGGCCCGTTCAGCATCGCCCAGGCGATGGTCACCTTTTCAATCTTCTACATGTTCGTGACGACGGCCTTCGTCGCCAATGTCGTCGTGCGCGACGACGATACCGGCTACGGCCCGATCGTCCGCGCCACCCGGGTCACCAAATTCGATTATCTGTTCGGCCGCTTCACCGGCGCATTGCTGGTCGCGATCCTGGGCTTCCTTTCCGTCCCGCTCGGCATTTGGATCGGATCGCTGATGCCCTGGATCGATCCGGAGACGCTCGGGCCGAACCTGCCGGTCTATTATGCCTGGCCCTTCCTGGCGCTTGTGCTGCCGAACATCCTGCTCACCTCCGCCATCTTCTTCGCGCTGGCAACGGCGACGCGCTCGATGATGGCCACCTATGTCGGCGTCGTCGCCTTCGTGATCGTCTGGCTGGTGATCAACACGTCGCTCGCCCGCAATCCCGAATATCTCGAGCTGGCCGCCTTCACCGATCCGTTCGGCATGATGTCCTACCTTCTGACGGCCCGCTACTGGACGGCGGCCGAGCGCAACAGCCTGGTGCCCGACCTTGCCGGCTTCATCCTTTGGAACCGGATGATCTGGATCGGCGTGTCGGCCGCCTCCCTTGCCATGGCCTATTCCGCCTACCGCTTTGCCGACCGGGGCATGTCCCGGCGCAAGACACGCAAGGCGCGCAGGCGGGAAGAGGCGGCGCAAGCGCTGGCGGCCGAGCCTCATCTCGCCGGCGGCGCGCTGCCGGCGCCGGCATATGACGCTGCCACCGGGCGCGCCCAGTTCCTGGCCCAGACGCGGCTGGAGATGCGCCTGGTCTTGCGCAGCCCCGCTTTCCCGGTGCTGCTCGCGCTCGGCGTGTTGAACTCGGTCGGCGCCCTCTGGTTCGGCGACAATGTCTACGGAACGCCGACCTATCCGCTCACCTTCACCCTGATCCCGCTGCTGGAGGGTACCTTCACGATCGCTCCGTTGATCATCGCCATCTATTATTCGGGCGAGATGGTCTGGCGGGACAGGGACCGCAAGACGCACGAGATCATCGACGCGACGCCCTTGCCCAATTGGGCGTTCGCGGTTCCGAAGACGCTCGCGGTCGCCTTGGTCCTTTTGTCGACCCTGGTGGCCAGCGTCCTCACCGCCCTGGCCGTCCAGCTGCTCAAGGGCCACACGGATTTCGAGCTCGGCAAGTATCTGCTCTGGTACATCCTGCCGCTCGGCGTCCAGTTGACCCTGCTCGCGATCCTCGCGGTCTTCATCCAGGCGCTGAGCCCGAACAAATATGTCGGCTGGGGCCTGCTGGTGCTCTATCTCGTCGCCGAGATGATCCTCTCGAACCTCGGCTTCGAGCATAATCTCTACCTCTACGGCGAGGCGCCGGAAACACCGCTCTCGGACATGAACGGCGCCGGCATATATTGGCAGGCAAGCTGGTGGTTCCGGCTCTACTGGACCGCCATCGCCCTCGTCCTCCTCGTCCTCGCCCACCTGCTGTGGCGGCGCGGCACCGAGACCCGGCTGAGGCCCCGCCTCCGGCGGCTGCCGGCCCGGCTGCGCGGCGCGCCGGGCCTGATCGCCGGCTCGGCGCTCGCCGTCGCGATCCTCACCGGCGGATGGATCCTCTACAACACCAACATCCTCAACGACTATCGAACCGAGGACGCCGGCGAGATCTATGCCGCCGAATATGAGCGGCGCTTCCTGCGCTACGAGAATGTGCCGCAGCCGGTGATCAGCCGGGTCAGGCTCGTCGTCGACCTCTATCCCGACCAGGTCAGGGCCGAGATCACCGGCGCCTACCAGCTCAGGAACCTCACCGGCCAGCCGATCAGCGACGTCCATGTCCGCAACGGGGAGCGGTCGCTCGAACTGCTCGCGGTCGAATTTCCCGGCGCGCGCATGATCTCGCGCGACGAAGAGTTCGACTATCGCATCTACCGTCTCGACCGGCCGATGCAGCCGGGCGAGACCCGTGTGGTCGGCTTCCGCGCGCGCCGCGAGCAGATCGGCTTCCGCAATTCCGGGGCGGACACGCGGCTCGTCCCCAACGGCACCTTCCTCGACAATCGGGAGATTTCGCCGGCGATCGGCATGAACCGCGCCTCATTGCTCCAGGACCGCACGACGCGGCGCAAATATGATCTGCCGCCCGAGCTCCGGCCGGCCCGGCTCGAGGATCTGGGCGCGACCCGCCGCTCCTATTTCGGCGGGGGCTGGTCGACCGCGGACATCAGTATTTCGACGGTGGCCGACCAGATTCCGATCGCGCCGGGCCGCAAGGTCAGCGACGTGGTGCAAAGCGGGCGGCGCACGGCCCGCTTCGTCTCCGATGCGCCGATCCTCACCTTCTTCTCGATCCAGTCGGCGCGCTATGCCGAGGCGCGCCGCGCCCATGGTGGCGTCAACCTGTCGGTTTATTACGACCCGGCCCACGCCATGAACGTCCCGCGGATGCTCGACGCGCTCGCGGCCGGGCTCGATTATTACCAGGCCAATTTCGGGCCCTACCAGTTCGACCAGGCACGCATCATTGAATTCCCTGGCTATGAGAGCTTCGCCCAGGCCTTCGCCAACACCATGCCCTATTCGGAGGCGATCGGCTTCGTCGCCGACAATAGCGACCCGGACGCGATCGACTATGTGAGCTACGTCACCGCGCACGAGCTGGCCCATCAATATTGGGCGCACCAGGTGATCGGCGCCGACATGCAGGGCGCGACGATGCTGTCGGAGACGCTCGCCCAATATTCGGCCCTGATGGTGATGAAGCACCGTTACGGCGAGGACAAGATCCGCCGCTTCCTGCAGTTCGAGCTCGACAATTACCTGCGCAGGCGGGGCCAGGAGGGGCTCGAGGAGCTGCCGCTCGGCCGCGTCGAGAACCAACCCTATATCCATTATCGCAAGGGCTCGCTGGTCATGTACCTGCTGCAGGAGCGGATGGGCGAGGCGGCGGTGAACCGCGCGCTCAGGGGCCTGCTCGCCCGCTACCGTTTCCAGGGCGCGCCCTATCCGCGCTCGGCCGACTTCATCGCCCTGCTCCGCCGGGAAGCGACCACGCCCGAGCAGCAGGCCTTGATCACAGACCTGTTCGAGCGGATCACGATCTACGATCTCAAGGTCCGCGCGCCGACCGCGGTGCAGCGCCCCGACGGCCGCTGGGACGTCACCGTCGAGGTCGAAGCGCACAAATTTTATGCCAGCGGCCGCGGCGAGGAAAGCGAGGCGCCGCTCGCCGACCGGATCGAGATCGGCCTGTTCACCGCCCTGCCGGGCCGCGGCAGCTTCGACCGCAACAACGTGCTGATGATGGAGCGCCGGCCGGTCCGTAGCGGCCGCCAGGTCTTCCGCTTCGTCACCGCGCGGCGGCCGACCCATGCCGGCATCGATCCCTACAATTTCTACATCGACCGCAATTCGAACGACAATGTCGCGACGGTGGGGTGAGGGTCGGGCGTAGCATCGCCCGCATTTGATCGAGCCAGCACGGGGCTTGGTCGAACTTGTGGTGCGGAGCGAAGGACGAAACCTAGGGCTGATTCACAGGTCGCTTCTAGGTCCTCCCCCTTGAGGGGGAGGGTTGGGAGGGGGTGTCGGGCGTTGGAGCTTTGGTCTCGGACCGCCGAACCCCCTCACCCCAACCCTCTCCCCTCTGGGGAGAGGGGGCTATCGGCGACCGCTGGCCTCTCCTGGCCCGTTGCAAAGGACCTTGCATGCTCCGCTTCGTATTCACCGCGCTGACCGCATTCTTCCTCCTGGCCGGCCCCGCCGCGGCCCAAATCGCCCAGGCCAAAGTCGATGCGCTGCTCGCCGCAGATCGCGCCTTCTCCGCCGCCGCCGCCGGCGCACCGACCGCGGCCGACGCCCTCGCCGCGATGTTCGACGCCGAGATCGTGGCGCCGGTTCCGCCCCGGGGCCTGGTCGCCGGCCGCGACGCCGTCGTCGCCGCCTTGCGCGCGGCGCCCGGCTTCGGCGAACCGGGCATTTCGTGGGCGCCAGTGCGCGGCGGCATCTCCGCCGACGGCAGCCAGGGCTTCACCTTCGGCTTCCTGACATTGGCCGCCGGCGACCCCGCCCGCCGCGAGCGCAAATATCTCGCTTACTGGGTCCGCCGTCCGCAGGGCTGGCGCGTCGTCACCTGGCGCGCGATCCCGCGCCAGCCCGGCGCGGTCTCGACGGCGATGCTGGCCCCTTCCTTGCCCGGCTTCGCCGCCCGCGCGCGAAGCGACGCACGGCTGATCGAGGCCCATCGGACGAGCTTGGCCGCCGCCGAGCGCGCCTTCTCCGATCGCGCCCAGATCGTCGGCCTGCGCGTTGCATTCCGCGAATATGGCCGCGAGGATGCGATGAACATGTATAGCGGCGCCGGCTTCAGCCTCGGCCTCGACGCGGTCACCGCCAATTTCGACGCGAACGAGACGACCAGCCCGGTATCGTGGAGCACCGAGCGGAGCTTCGTCGCCTCCTCGGGCGACCTCGGCGTCAGCATCGGCACGATCCGCGCCAACCGCCCCGGGGCCGAAGGGCGTCCCGACAGCTTTCCCTTCTTCACCATCTGGCGGCGCGACGCGCCCGACGCACCCTGGCGCTATGTCGCGGAATGAGACTGACCCGTAGAATTACCTGATTCTGCCTCGGGACATTCCCGGTTAATGAAGCCGGGCAACCGAGATTCAATTCTCCGGAGGCTTCGAGTCGGGTAGGCGACTGCCCGACTCGTTAGCCTCCGCGAAGACTTGTCCGGGCCTTTCAGGGCCGCAACCCCCAACCGACATGATGACCCTCGGAGTGCCCAGGACGAGCTTGTTCGGCCTCGATGGACGCGGGCGATCCTCGCATGCCGCTGTTTGTGGATCCTGAAACAATTTCAGGATGTCGGCCGGCCTTCAGCCAGCCGTCACCTCCTGCTCGATCGCGCCGAAGATCGAGTGGCCGGATTCGTCCTCCATCCAGATGCGGACCCTGTCGCCCGCCTTGAGGAACGGTGTCGCCGGCTTGCCGTCGAGGATCGTCTCGACGGTGCGGATCTCGGCGAGGCAGGAATAGCCGCGGCCGCCGCGATCGACCGGCGCGCCAGGACCGCCGTCCGCGCCCTTGTTCGAGACCGTGCCCGAGCCGATGATCGTGCCGGCGCCGAGGTTGCGCGTTTTGGCGAGGTGGGCGACCAGGGTGCCGAAATCGAACGTCATGTCCTCGCCAGCGTCAGCGCGGCCGAAGGGTTGGCCGTTGAGATCGACCCTGAGCACGCCGTGGAGCTTGCCGTCCCGCCAGGCATCGCCAAGCGCGTCGGGCGTCACGAACACGGGCGACAGCGCCGAGGCCGGCTTGGACTGGAGGAAGCCGAAGCCCTTGCCGAGCTCGGCCGGGATCAGGTTGCGCAGCGAGACGTCGTTGACCAGGCCGATCAGCTTGATGTGGCCCAGCGCGTCTTCCCGCGACACACCGCGCGGCACATCGTCGGTCACCACCACGATCTCGGCCTCGAGGTCGCAGCCCCAGGCCTCGTCGGCGAGCGGGATCGGGTCGCGCGCGCCGAGCATCTCGTCCGAGGCGCCCTGATACATGAGCGGATCGGTCCAGAAGCTTTCCGGCATTTCGGCGCCGCGCGCCTTGCGGACCAGTTCGACATGATTCACGTAGGCGGAGCCGTCCGCCCATTGATAGGCGCGCGGCAGCGGCGCATCCGCCTCGCGCTCGTGGAAGCGGTCGCGCGGGATGACGCCGTGGGCGAGATCGGTGGCGAGCAATTGCAGCTGCGGCTCGATCCGCGCCCAATCGTCCAGCGCCGCCTGCAGCGTCGGCGCGAGATGATCGGCCGATGCGCACCAGGCGAGATCGTCGCTCACCACCACCAGCCGCCCGTCGCGGCCACCTTTGAGAGATCCCAGCTTCATTTCAACTACCCTTCGTCATTCCGGCGAAAGCCGGAATCTCCCTGGCTTGAAGAAATGAGATTCCAGCTTTCGCTGGAATGACGGCCCGGGAGGTCGGGGCCCGCACTGGCATTTCCGCCCCGCCTTGGCTAGGGCCGCGTTCATTCCAGCATCTTCGAAGTCACGAGGCCATCATGCGTAATATCGATCATTTCGTCGCGGGCGCCGCTTATGCGTCCGGCGAGCGGCAAGGCGACGTCTTCGACCCAAATAATGGCGGCGTCCAGGCCAGGGTCGGCCTCGGCTCCAGCGGCGACCTCGAACGCGCGGTGGCTGCCGCACGCGCTGCCTGGCCGGCCTGGGCCGCGACCAACCCGCAGCGCCGCGCCCGGGTGATGTTCAACTTCAAGGCGCTGGTCGAGGCCAATATGGAGGATCTCGCGCTCCTCCTCTCCTCCGAGCATGGCAAGGTGATCGCCGATGCGCGCGGCGACATCCAGCGCGGGCTCGAAGTGATCGAATATGCCTGCGGCATCCCGCACGCGCTGAAGGGCGAATATACCCAGGGCGCCGGCCCGGGCATCGACGTCTATTCGATGCGCCAGCCGCTCGGCATCGTCGCCGGCATCACGCCGTTCAACTTCCCGGCGATGATCCCCATGTGGATGTTCGGCGTCGCCATCGCCTGCGGCAATGCCTTCATCCTCAAGCCGAGCGAGCGCGACCCTTCGGTGCCGGTGCGCCTCGCCGAATTGATGAAGGAAGCCGGCCTGCCCGACGGCGTGCTCGGCGTCGTCCATGGCGACAAGGAGATGGTCGACGCGATCCTCGACCATGAGGACATCAAGGCGATCAGCTTCGTCGGCTCGTCCGACATCGCCCAATATATCTACAGCCGCGGCACCGCGAACGGGAAGCGCGTCCAGGCCTTCGGCGGCGCCAAGAATCACGGCATCGTCATGCCCGACGCCGATCTCGACATGGTGGTGAACGACCTGGCCGGCGCCGCATTTGGTTCGGCCGGCGAACGCTGCATGGCGCTGCCGGTGGTCGTGCCGGTCGGCGACAAGACCGCAGATGCGTTGCGAGAGAAGCTGATCCCGGCGATCCGGGCACTCAGGGTCGGCGTCTCCACCGACGCCGAGGCGCATTACGGCCCGGTCGTCTCCGCCGCCCACAAGGCGAAGATCGAATCCTATATCCAGATGTGCGCCGACGAAGGCGGCGAGCTGGTCGTCGACGGCCGCGGCTTCAGCCTGCAGGGCCACGAGGAGGGCTTCTTCATCGGCCCGACCTTCTTCGATCATGTGAAGCCGAGCTTCCGCTCCTACAAGGAGGAGATTTTCGGCCCTGTATTGCAGATGGTCCGCGCCGCCGACTTCGAGGAGGCGGTACGGCTGCCGAGCGAGCATGACTATGGCAATGGCGTCGCCATCTTCACCCGCAACGGCCACGCCGCGCGCGAATTCGCCGCGAGGGTCAATGTCGGCATGGTCGGCATCAACGTGCCGATCCCGGTGCCGGTCGCCTATCATACGTTCGGCGGCTGGAAGCGTTCGGGCTTCGGCGACATCGACCAGCACGGTCCCGAGGGCGTGCGCTTCTGGACCAAGAACAAGAAGATCACCCAGCGCTGGCCCGACGGCTCGGCGACCGGCGAGAATGCTTTCGTCATTCCCACGATGGGGTGATGACGGGGTGATAGCGCTGCCGTCCGAAGGTTCGCCGCGTCATCCGTGTTCATGGATGCTGAATCGAGTTCAGCATGACGAAGGTGTGGCCTTCGCGCGCCGCGCTTTCATACCGGTCGCGGCGCGCGCTATGACGGCCCCATGAAGCTCTATTACGCCCCCGGCGCCTGCAGCCAGGCCCCGCACATCATCCTTCACGAGACCGGCCTGCCGTTCGAGAAGGTGCGGGTCGATCTCGAAACCAAGCGGACCGAGAGTGGCGCGGATTTTCTCGCGATCACGCCCAAGGGTGCCGTGCCCTTGCTCGAGCTCGACGACGGCGCGCTGCTCACCGAGAATGCGGTGATCCTGCAATATATCGCCGATTTGGCGCCGGGCTGGCACCTGATCCCGCCTTACGGGACGATGGAGCGCTATCGCGCGCTCGAATGGCTCAATTATATCGCGACCGAATTGCACAAGGGCTTCGCGCCCCTCTTCCACCCGACCGGGGAGCCGCGCGAGCATGCGATGGCGGCGATCGCAGCGAAGCTCGATTATGTCGAGAGACAGCTCGGCATCGGGCCGTTCCTCGCCGGCGAGCAATTCGGAGTCGCCGATTCCTATCTGTTCGTCGTGCTCGGCTGGGCGCGCGTCTTCCGCTTCGATTTCGAGCGCTGGCCGGCGCTCAAGACCTTCCGCCAGCTCGTCGGCGCAAGGCCCGCGGTGCGCGCTGCCCTCCATGACGAAGGATTGGCCCCATGATCCGAACCCGCCTCGCCCTGCTCCTCGCCGCCTTCTTCGCGCTGGCGGCGCCCGCCGCCGCACAGAAGCGAATCGCGCTCAGCTTCGACGACATACCGCGCAGCGCCGGAACCTTCATGACTCCGCAACAGCGCACCGAGCGGCTGATCGCGGCTCTACACACTGCCGGGGTCCCGCAGGCCGCCTTCTTCATCAATCCCGGCAATCTGCAGCAGCCCTGGGGCGCCGGGCGCGAGGGGCAGATCGAGTCCTATGTCCGCGCCGGCCACGTCCTCGGCAATCACAGCTTCAGCCATCCCCATCTCAGCGAGATCGGCGCGGCGGCCTATGTCGCCAATATCGACCAGGCCGCCGCCTGGCTGCACGGACGCCCCGGCTATCGCCCCTGGTTCCGCTTCCCCTATCTCGACGAGGCTTCGCGCGACATTCCCACCCGCGACGCGGTCCGGGCCGCGTTGCGCGAGCGCCATCTCCAGAACGGTTATGTCACCGTCGACGGCATGGACTGGCTGCTCGACCAGCTGATCGGCCAGTCGCACGCCGCCGGCCAGGCGATCGACATGAACGCACTGCGCGATCTCTACGTCCGCATCCTGGTCGAATCCGCCGAATTCGCCGACCAGCTCGCCCGCGACGCCCTCGGCCGCCAGCCGGTCCAGGTGGTGCTGATGCACGAGACCGATATCGAGGCGCTGTTCATCCCCGACGCGGTGGCGGCTTTGCGCGCCCGCGGCTGGGAGATCGTCCCGATCGACGAGGCCTATCGCGACCCGATCGCGACGGCCGAGCCGGACAGCCCGTATCTTTCCAGCCGGATCGGCGCGCTCGCCAGCGTCCCGGGCCAGCCGCCGCGCGAGCTCAGCCCGAATCTGAACCGGATGGATGTGATCACGCAGGCGTTCAACACCGAGGTCCTGCATCTGCCAGCGGCGGCCGTTCCGGCCCCAGCGCAATGACCTTCCCCCGTCATCCCGGACTTGATTGCGGCGCGATCCGGTTTCTGCTGCCTCTGCTGCCTCTGCTGACCCTGCTCACCTTTGCCGTCCCGAGTGACGCCCAGCCTGCTTCCTATCGGGCAAGCTACGGCCCACTAACCGTCTGCCTTGCCGGCTACGCGCTCGATGTCCGCGCGGACGAAGCGGTTACCGCTCGGTTTGACCAGGCGGGCGCAATTGTGAGGCTCGGCATGTCGATCGACCGATTCGAGACTCTGATTGCCACGATCGAGAGCCCCGCGCCCGATGGGCGTCGCGCGACAAGCGCTATCGTCGCGGTCGGCGGATTGGGTGGCGTTTTGAAATATGATTATCCAACCCAAGGCTATTATCGCGCCGGAATTCCCGGCGAGGCTGTATGGACCGAGGAACGCCGGCACCGCGAGTATGTGCTGCCCGCGCGCGCCGGCGCGCCGGCACTGCGCGTCACCTCGGACCGGTTCGAGACCCGCGACGACGACCGCGTGCTGCTGTCGCGGTTCCGACCGCGCGATGCGGCGACCACCTGCCAGGAGGTCCCGCCTGACCCGGACAATCAGCGAACGATCGAGGCGACGTCCTGGTCGCCGGCACAAATCGAGGGGCCGGCCTATCTCTGCCTTGGCGAGCTCGGCATGGACCTTCGCGAAGGTGAATTCGCCCAGTTTCGCTGGCCGCAAGGCGGCTACGGCCCGCTCGGCTGGCGAATACGCGGCGATCATTATGGCATGACCGTCCGCGGCTCTCGCGAATCTCGCCCTGGCCATCCTCGCGCCTACGGCCGGTTGCTCGACATGGGTTATCGGGTCGGGCGCGCCAATGGCGACAGCGTCACCTTGTTCGCGCCAGACTCCTATCCGCGCGACCCGAGCCAGATGGGCCTGGTCTTCCTGACAATCTGGGGCTTGGACGATGCCGCGCTTCAGGTGATGCTCCATCGCCTCGAATATGTGCGGCGCGGCACCCGGACCTGCGCGCCGCCAGCCGGTGCCGCCGCGGCGCGCGACCGGCATTGACGCTCGCCGGGCGCGCGTGCCGTCCTGCTTTGCCATTTTCGAGCGCTTTGCTTAGACGGCCCGCATGAGCCAGTTCGACCTGACCGACGAGCAGCGCCAGATCCAGGAGATGGCGCGGCAATTCACCGCCGATGCGATAACGCCCCACGCCGCCTTGTGGGACGAGAAGCATATCTTCCCGCGCGACAAGATCCGCCAGGCCGCCGAGCTTGGCTTCGGTTCGATCTACGTTTCGGAGGAGAGCGGCGGCATCGGGCTCGGGCGGCTCGAAGCGGCATTGATCATGGAGGCGATGGCCTATGGCTGCCCCTCCACCTCGGCCTTCATCTCGATCCACAATATGGCGAGCTGGATGATCGACCGCTTCGGCAATGCCGCGGTGAAGGAGAAATATCTCCCGTCGATGACCACGATGGAGCGGATCGGCTCCTATTGCCTGACCGAGCCGGGCTCGGGCTCCGACGCGGCGGCGCTGAAGACCCGGGCGGTGAAGGACGGCGATGACTATGTCGTCTCCGGCTCCAAGGCGTTCATCTCGGGCGGCGGCGAGAATGAGATTTACGTCTGCATGGTCCGCACAGGCCAGGACGGGCCCAAGGGCATTTCCTGCCTGGTGGTCGAGAAGGACATGCCTGGCGTTTCGTTCGGCGCGCAGGAGAAGAAGCTCGGCTGGCATTCGCAGCCGACCGCCCAGGTCAATTTCGACGAGGTCCGGGTGCCGGCCGAAAATCTGGTCGGCGGCGAGGGCGAGGGCTTCCGCATCGCGATGATGGGCCTCGACGGCGGCCGGCTGAACATCGGCGCCTGCAGCCTCGGCGGCGCCCAGCGCTGCCTCGACGAGGCGGTGAATTATACCAAGGAGCGCAAGCAGTTCGGCCAGGCGATCGCCGATTTCCAGAACACGCAATTCACCCTCGCCGACATGGAGACCGAATTGCAGGCGGCGCGGATGCTGCTCTACGCGGCGGCGGTGAAGGTCACCGAGAATGCGCCCGACAAGACAAAGTTCGCCGCCATGGCCAAGCGCCTCGCCACCGATAGCGGATCGTCGATCGTCGATCGCGCCCTGCAGCTCCACGGCGGCTACGGCTATCTCCAGGATTATCCGATCGAACGCTTCTGGCGCGACCTGCGCGTCCACTCGATCCTCGAAGGCACCAACCAGGTGATGCGCATGATCGTCGGGCGGGAGCTGACGAGGCAGTGATTGCGGTGAAAGAAATCCTCCCCGGAACGGGGAGGTGGCAGGCGAAGCCTGACGGAGGGGTCGAGGCGCCCGACCCCACCACCGCCTTCGGCGATGAGAAGGGACGATTGTCCCCGACAAGCGTCGCCACGCCCGGGGGGCGTGGCAACCTTCTCATCCCTCCCCGTTCCGGGGAGGATTTGTGAGCGACTCCATCATCGCCCTCACGGAAGGCCGCGTCGGCCGCCTCAGGCTGAACCGCCCCAAGGCCCTCCACGCGCTCGACCTCGACATGGTCCGGGCCATGACCCGCGCCCTCCAGGACTGGCAGCAGGCGCCGGAGGTGAAGCTCGTCCTGATCGACCATGCCGAGGGGCGCGGTTTTTGCGCCGGCGGGGATGTGGTGACCATCGCCCGATCGAGCCAGGGCCATGGCGCCGCGGGTCAGGCCTTCTTCTTCCAGGAATATCGCCTCAACCACCTCATGTACACTTACCCCAAGCGCGGGGTCGTGTTCATGGACGGGATCACCATGGGCGGCGGCGTCGGCATCGCCTGCCCGTGCAAATACCGGATCGCGACCGAGCGGACCGTCTTCGCCATGCCGGAAACCTCGATCGGCCTGTTCCCGGATGTCGGCGGCGGGCGCTACCTCTCCCGGCTGCGCGGCCGCGTCGCCCAATTCCTCGCGCTCACCGGCGCGCGGCTCGACGGCGCCGAGTGCGTCGCTCTGGGGCTCGCCACCCATTATATCCCGTCCGACCGGCTCGATGACGTGAAGCGCCAGCTGATCGAAGTGCCGGAGCATGTCGAGGCGATCCTCCGCGCCGCCAGCGTCGAGCCGCCGCCGGCAAGGATCGTCGATCATTATGCGATCATCGACCGCTGCTTCGCCTCCGACCGGCTCGAGGACATATTGGCCGCGCTGGAGGCGGACGGTTCGGAATGGGCGCAAAAGGAGCTGGCCACCCTGCGCGCCAAATCCCCGACCGCCTGCAAGGTCTCGTTGCGGCTGCTCGTCGAAAGCCCGCTGCAATTCCATTTCCTCGACGAGATGCGCCTGGAATATGGCATCGTCGTGCGCATGTTCCGCCACCCCGACTTCATCGAGGGCGTGCGCGCGCTGCTGATCGACAAGGACAATGCGCCGCGATGGAACCCGGCGACGCCCGAAGACGTAACCGATGCGATGATCGACCGGATCTTCGAGCCCCTGCCCGCCAAGGAAGCCTGGACGCCCTTATGACCGACAGCCGCGTCTGGAAGCTCCCCGAAACCGCCCCGAGCCCGGCCGAGCTGGCGGCGGCCTGGACGAAGGTGATCGAGAACGGTCTCGCCGCCATGCAGAATCGCCCGGCGACCAGCTTCGCCTTCGATCCGACCGCGCCGGCGCGGGCGATGCTCGATTTCTCGGCACAGCTCTGGTCGAACCCGATGGCCGTACTGCAGGCGAGCCAGGCGGCTGCTTCGGAATGGGCTTCATTGTGGAGCGCCGCCGCCCGCCGGGCCGCCGGGCAGCAGGTCGAGCCGGTCATCGCGCCCGAGCGCGGCGACCGCCGCTTCGGCGATCCGGCCTGGTCCGAGGACCCGGTGTTCGATTATCTCAAGCAGGCCTACCTGCTGGCCTCGCGCCAGGCGACGGATCTCGTCACCAAGGCGGAGGGGATCGACGAGGCCACCCGCACCCGCGCCGAATTCTTCACCACGGCCTATCTGAACGCTTTGTCCCCGGCCAATTTCGCCTTCACCAATCCCGAGGCGATCCGCCGGGCGATCGACACCGGATCGATCAGCCTGCTGTCCGGGCTCGCCAACCTGCTCGCCGACGCGGCCACCGACGCCAGGCTGCCGGTGCGCCGCGCCTCGGCCGCGTTCGAGCTCGGCACCGACATCGCGGCGACGCCGGGCAGCGTCGTCTTCCAGAACGAACTGATGCAGCTGATCCAATATGCGCCGCAGACCGCGACGGTGCACAGGAGACCCCTGCTCTACGTGCCGCCGCTGGTGAACAAATATTATCTCCTCGACCTCCAGCCGAAATCCTCGCTGATCCGATGGCTGGTCGAGCAGGGTCATACATTGTTCGTCATCTCCTGGATCAATCCGGGGCCGGACCTCGCCGACAAGGGCCTCGCCGATTATCTCGAGCTTGGCCCCGTCGCGGCTCTGGGGGCGATCGAGAAGGCGACAGGCGAGCGCGAGACCGACCTGTTCGGCTTCTGCATGGGCGGCACGCTCGCCGCCATCGCCGCCGCATTGCTGGCGGCGCGCGGCGAGGGCGAGCGCATCGCTTCTTTGACCACGATCGGTTCGATGTTCGATTTCGCCGACATGGGCCAATGGTCGACCTTCACCGATCCTTCGCAGGTCGAAGCGATGGAGCGCCATCTCGAAGCCCAGGGCGTGCTCGCCGCGCACGAGCTGCAGGGGCTGTTCTCGGTGGTGCGCGCAAACGACCTGATCTGGTCCTCGGTGGTCAGCCACTATCTGCTCGACAAGGAAGCGCCGCCCTCCGACATCCTCCACTGGTTCGCCGACGGCGCCCATATCCCCAGGGCCTTCCTGCTGGACTGGACCAACAAGATCCTCAGGGACAATGCGCTGACCGAGGCGGGCGCGCTCGAGATCGGCGGGGATGCGATCGATCTCGGCAAGGTCGCCACGCCGGCGATGATCATCTCGCTCAAGGACGATCACGTCTCCGCCTGGCAGGCGACCTATGACGGCGCCAGATTGCTCGGCGGCGAGACCCGGTTCCTGCTCGGCGGATCGGGCCACAATGCCGGCGTCATCAACCCGCCCTCGGCCAACAAGCATGGCTATTGGACCAACGAACGGATGCCGCCCACGGCCGAAGCCTGGATGGAGACGGCGACGCGGCACGAGGGTTCATGGTGGCCGGAATGGCAGCAATGGCTGGTGCGCGACCCCGGATCGGGGTCCGGGGCAGGCGGCGGGGAGCAGGTGAAGGCGCGCAAGCCGAAGAAGCCGATCGAACCGGCGCCGGGTTCTTATGTGCGGATGAGGTAGCTCCACTTCGGTCATTCCAGCGGCAGCTGGAATCTCACTTCCTTGACGGATGTGGAAGCAAATGAAGAGAGATTCCAGCTTTCGCTGGAATGACGATTAGGGACGAGAACATGACCTACGAAACGATCCTGGTCGAGCAGCGCGGCGCGGTGACGCTGATCACCCTCAACCGCCCGCAGGCGCTGAACGCGCTCAACTCGCAGGTGCTCGGCGACCTGATCGCCGCCTTCGCGGCCTTCGACGCCGACGAGAGTCAGCATTGCGCGGTGCTGACCGGCTCGGAAAAGGCCTTCGCCGCCGGCGCCGACATCAAGGAAATGGCGGACCAGGGCTTCGCAACGATGTACGGATCGAACTTCTTCCAGGGCTGGGAGAAAGTCACCGCCACACGCAAGCCCTGGATTGCCGCGGTCGCCGGCTATGCGCTTGGCGGCGGCTGCGAGGTGGCGATGATGGCCGACTTCATCATCGCCGCCGACAGCGCCAAGTTCGGCCAGCCCGAGATCAAGCTGGGCGTTACGCCGGGCATGGGCGGATCGCAGCGCCTCACCCGCGCGATCGGCAAGGCCAAGGCGATGGAGATGTGCCTGACCGGACGGATGATGGGCGCCGAGGAAGCCGAGCGCTCCGGCCTCGTCGCCAAGGTCGTCCCTGCGTCCGACCTGCTCGACGAGGCGCTGAAGACGGCGGAGGCGATCGCGTCGATGGCGCCGCTTGCGGCGATCGCCACCAAGGAGATGATCAACGCCGCCTACGAAACCGGCCTCGCCCAGGGCATCATCTTCGAGCGCCGCCTGTTCCACGGCCTGTTCGGGACCGAGGACCAGAAGGAAGGCATGGCTGCGTTCGTGGACAAGCGGGCGGCGGAGTGGAAGGGCAGATAAGCCCCTCTCCCCCAACCGTCATCCTGACGAAAGCCAGGATCCATGAACACCGGTGGCTGGAACCTTCGAAGACGGTGTTCATGGATCCCGGATCAAGTCCGGGATGACGCATCAGGAGTAAGCATCAATGGCACGCGTCGCATTCATCGGGCTTGGCAATATGGGCGGGGGCATGGCGGCCAATCTTGCCAAGGCGGGTCACGAGGTCCGCGCATTCGACCTTTCCGAGCAGGCGCTGGACAAGGCGAAAGGCAGCGGCTGCCTGCCGATGGGATCGGCAGCCGAGGCGGTGCGCGACGCCGAGGCGGTGATCACCATGTTGCCCGCCGGCAAGCATGTCCGCGACGTCTATGAAAGCAATGTCATCGGCGAGGCGCCCACCGGCGCGATCCTGATCGATTGCTCGACCATCGACGTCACCACCGCCCGCGAGGAGATCGAGAAGGCGGCCGACGCCGGTTATGGGATGGTCGACGCCCCCGTCTCGGGCGGCATTGCCGCGGCCGACGCCGGCACCTTGACCTTCATGGTCGGCGGCACCGAGGGGGCGTTTGAAAATGCGCGGCCGTATCTCGACATCATGGGCAAGACGGTGATCCATGCCGGCGCGCCGGGCTCGGGCCAGGCGGCCAAGATCTGCAACAACATGCTGCTCGGCGCCTCGATGGCGGCGACCTGCGAAACCTTCGTCATGGCGAAGAAGCTCGGCCTGGACCTGCAGACCTTCTTCGACATCTCCTCGAAGGCTTCGGGTCAATGCTGGTCGATGACCAGCTACTGCCCCGTCCCCGGCGTCGGCCCGCAAACCCCGGCCGACCGCGATTATGAAGGCGGCTTCGCGGCCGCCCTGATGCTCAAGGACCTGCGCCTCGCCATGGAGGCGGCGCAAAGCGTGGGCGCCTACACGCCGATGGGGGCGGAAGCCGAGACGCTCTACGCGCGCTTCGCCGACCTGGGCGGTGGTACCAGGGACTTCTCCGCATTGATCAAGATGATCGACGACAGCTGGGAAAAGCCTGCGGCGCCATCCTGAAACCCGCTGCGTCATGCTGAACTTGTTTCAGCATCCAGTTGCGAGCGGACTGGGAGGCGGAGGACTGGATCCTGAAACGAGTTCAGGATGACGGTTATGGCGCGAGCAACCGCTTCACAGCATCTCCCCACCCGGACAGCCGCGTGGCGCGCGTTTCCTCCGCCATTTTCGGCTCGAATCGCTCCACCGCGCCCCGCATCGTCGCCGCCTCCTCGAGCGACCCGAACATGCCAACCCCAACCCCGGCAAGCATCGCCGCCCCAAGCGCCGTCGTCTCGACGAACGCGGGCCGCTCCACCTCCAGATCGAGCATGTCGGCCAGATCCTGCGCCAGCCAGTCATTGGCGACCATGCCGCCATCGACCTTGAGGCACTGCCAGGCGGCGCCGTCGCCGGCGAAGGCGATCATCAGATCCCGGGTCTGGTGCGCCTGCGCTTCGAGCGCGGCGCGGACGATGTGGGCGCGGCCGGTTGCGAAGCTGAGCCCCGAGATTGCCGCCCGCGCCTCAGGCGCCCAGTGCGGCGCGCCAAGGCCGGACAAGGCCGGCACCAGCATCACGCCGCCGCTGTCCGCCACCGAGCGCGCCAGTTCCTCGCTCTCCGGCGCGGTCGCGATCAGCCCGAGCGAGTCGCGCAGCCACTGGATCAGGCTGCCGGCGACGAACACCGAGCCTTCGAGAGCGTAGGCGCGCTTGCCGGCCAATTGCCACGCCACCGTGGTCAGCAGGCGGTGACGGGAGACGGGCGCTTCGTCTCCGTTATGGGTGAGCACGAAGGCGCCGGTGCCATAGGTCGCCTTGGTCTCGCCGGGGCTGAGGCAGGCCTGGCCGATCGCCGCCGCCTGCTGGTCGCCGGCCATGCCGCAGATCGGGATCGGGGCGCCGAACAGGGATGTGTCGCCAAAGCGGCCCGCGCAATCGACGATCTCGGGCAGCGCGCCCCCGTCCACGCCGAACAGGTCGAGCAGCCCCTCGTCCCAGCCGCCGGCGTGGATGTCCATCAGGGCGGTGCGCGACGTGTTGGTCGCGTCAGAAATGTGCAGCCCGCCGGTCAGCCTGAATATGAGCCAGCTCTCGACCGTGCCGACGCACAGATCGGGGCCGGCCTCGCCTATCTCCGGCACATTCTCCAGCGCCCAGGCGATCTTGGTCGCGCTGAAATAGGGATCGAGCAGCAGCCCGGTCTTCGCCTGCAGCGCCTCCTCATGCCCTTCGCCTTTCAGCCGGGCGCAAAGGTCCGCCGTGCGCCGGTCCTGCCAGACGATCGCCCGGCTCAGCGCCGCGCCGGTCCGCCGCGACCAGAAGACGATGGTCTCGCGCTGATTGGTGATCCCGATAGCCGCGATCTTCTCCGCGCCGCCGGCCTGCTCGACCATCACCCGCGCGCAGGCCAGAGAGGATTGCCAGATTTCCTCCGCGTCATGCTCGACCCAGCCCGGCCGCGGATAATATTGTTTGAGGTCTCGCTGCTCGGTCCCGAGGCAGGCCCCGTCCACCCCGAACAGCATCGCCCGCGTGCTCGTCGTGCCGGCATCGATGACGAGGATCCTATCGCCCATGGCCGAAGCTTCCACGGAAAGCCGGGCGATGTCGAGCCGCTAAGTCCCTCCCCTTGATGGGAGGGGTTTGAGGGTGTCGCCGGTCACATTTCGCGCTACCCAACGCCCATGGACGATTTCGACCTCCTCATCATCGGCGGCGGCATCAACGGTGCTGCGATCGCGCGCGATGCGGCGGGGCGCGGGCTCGACGTGTTGCTGGTCGAAAAGGACGATCTTGCCAGCCATACCAGCTCCGCCTCGTCCAAGCTCATCCACGGCGGGCTGCGCTACCTCGAGCAATATGAGTTCAGGCTGGTCCGCGAATCCCTTCACGAGCGCGAAATCCTGCTGAACAGGGCGCCCCACCTCGTCCGCCCGTTGAAGTTCGTCCTGCCGGACCCGCCCGGGGGCCGGCCGTTCTGGCTGATCCGGGCCGGCCTCCTCCTCTACGATCTCCTCGCAGGCCGCGGCAGCCTGCCCCGTTCGCGCCGCGTCGGCAGGAAAGACGCCGATCTGGCGGCGCCGCTCCGCCCGGGCTTCGATCTTGCCACCTATTGGGACGCCTGGGTGGACGACAGCCGCCTGGTCGTGCTCAACGCGCTCGACGCGCACGAGCGCGGCGCCGAGATCGCCACCCGCACCGAATTGCTGTCCGCCCGCCGCGACGGCGCGGCGTGGACGGCTGCGCTCTCCGGCGGCCGGAGCGTCACCGCGAGCATGATCGTGAACGCGGCCGGGCCGTGGGTCGCGGATGTGCTGAGGGGGCATCTCGGCGCCGATTCCAAGAGCCGCGTCCGGCTGGTCAAGGGCAGCCACATCCTCGTCCCGCGCCTCTGGCAGGGCGACCATGCCTATATCCTGCAGAATGCGGCGGACGGCCGGGTCGTCTTCGCGCTTCCCTATGGCGAGAGCAGCCTGATCGGCACCACCGACGTGCCCGTGGACCGCCCCGAGGATGCCGTGATCAGCGCGGACGAGATCGCCTATCTGTGCGCCGCGGCCAATGCCTATTTCGTGAAGCAGACCGCCCCTGGCGACGTGACCTGGTCCTATGCGGGCGTCCGCTCGCTCTACGACGACGGCGAGGCCGAGGCGAAGGACGTCACCCGCGACTATCATCTCGAGCTTGATCCGGCGCCCGGCGCCAAATTGCTCTCGGTGTTCGGCGGCAAGATCACCACCGCCCGCCACCTCGCGACCGAGGCGCTCGACATGCTGGGGGTCCCCGGCCGCAAATTCACCACCACCACCTCGCTTCCCGGCGGCAATGTCAGCGCCGCGTTCAACGCGAGGATGGAGGCGCTTGGCGCGTGGCTCCCGGCACCCTTGCTGCGCCGCCTCGCCGGCGCCTACGGCACGCGCATCGAATCGGTGCTGGGGGAGGCCGACTCGCTCGACGCCCTTGGCCGCCATTTCGGCGCCGGCCTCTACGAAGCCGAGGTCCGCTATCTGATCGGCACCGAATTCGCGCGCACCGCCGACGATATCCTGTGGCGCCGTTCAAAGCTCGGCCTGGTCATGTCGAAGGCGGAGCAGAAAGCCCTGGACCGCTGGATCGGAACGGACGCCGCGGCGCGCCGTTGACCGGACATGGACCAGGTCATCGGCTGGAAGCTCGACGCCGGGCAGCGCGGCGAGCTCCTTCTGCAATTCCCGCCCACATACCCTCACGTCGTGGCCGATCACGTCACCTTGCGCCGGACCTCCGCGAATGCGCCGCTCCCCGAAGAGGCGGAGGCCGAAATCGTCGGCCGCGCGGATGACGGCGCCGGCGTCGAAGCCATGGTGGTACGCCTGAACGGGACCACAGACCGCCCCGACGGCTCGACCTGGCACATCACCTGGTCGCTCCACGACGGCCGCGAGGCCAACGAAAGCAACGAGGTCATCGCCGAGCGCGGCTGGACCGAGTTCGACTTGCCCATGCCGGTCATCCTCATCCCGGCGCGTTGGCCCTGAGCCGGCGGCCTAATGGCCTGCGGGCGCCGCCGCCGTCGCCACCGGCGGGCCGAGATCCAGCCGCATCGCCCTGAAATCGAGCGTGTAGCTTTCGAACGCGCGAAGCGAATCCGATCCGATCGCACCGTACATGCGCGGCGTCGGGCCGCCGGGCGCGGCCAGGGCGATCTGCAGGCTCGGCAGCTGCCATGCCCGCCCGCCGATGGCGAGCGGGGCGTTGCGCCAGGTCGCGACCTGCGCACTGGCCGCCCCGCCGGCGCTCATCATATGGGCCTGGCCGGTGGCGAGCGCGGCGATCCGGTCCGGATTGGCCTCGGCATAAAGCGGGCTGAGGCTGCTGCGGTTGGCGCCGGTATCGAGGTGGAGCGGCACCTCCCGGCCGTCGACCGCCACCGCGACGAAGACCTGGCCGGCGCCGGCGAAGAGGTTAGGCTGGGCCCGCTGCGCCTCGCCCGGTGCCAGCACGGAGAACCGCCCCGCCGACGGCTCCATCCGCACCCGCCCGAGAGCGCGCATCACCGGCAGGCCGATGATCGCCCTGATGTCGTAGCCGCCAGGCACCGGGAAGGTGAGCTGGCTGTCGTCGATGATCAGGAAGGGCACGTTGCGCAGGATCGTGCCGGCGATCTCGAGCCGGTCGGCGACGCCGAGGCGGACGGCCACGCTGCCCTCGACGCCGTTGCCGACCCGGGTTCCGCCCTCGATCACCGTCACGCCAAGCCGCCGCGCCGTCTCGGTGGAAAGGACCGACAGGCTGGCGCCGGTGTCGAACACCGCTTCCTGCGCCTGGCCGTTCACGGCGATGTCGATTCGCTGCAGGCCGACCCGGTCGGTCCGGGCCGCGATGCTGTGCGTGGAGATCGCGCCTTCGATCGTCTGCGGCGGATGTTCGCCGAGCAGGGCCGCGGTCTGCCATTGCTGCTCGCTTCGCACGGCGCCCTCGGCATCGCCGCGCGCGGTCTGCGCCTCGGCGAGCGCCCGGCCCCAGCGCGCGGCATCCCGGTAGGCGCCGCGCAGAAAGGCGTCGGCGGCAAGCAGCGACTGCGCCGCCTCCCGCAAGGCCGGGTCGCGCCCTGACGCGATCCGCGTCAGCGCCGGGTCGGCCGGCGCGGCGTCGAGCCGGGCGATTGCGAGGCGGCCGCGAATGACGATCGCGGCGTCGCCGCGCGCGGCGGGCAGCGCGCTCAGCAACGGACCGAGATCGCCCTTGTCCGCCGCGTCGAAGGCGGCCTCGAATGCCGTTGGCGCCCGCGCCGGCCCGGCATGGGCTGCCGGGGTCGCGGCTGAGCCATGGCCTTGCGCATGCGCCGGGCCGGCGCCCGGCAAGGTCCCCGCCAGCAAGGCGGCGGTCAGATAAATGAATGTCCTCATCTCGAACCTCTTTCCATATCCCGCTTGCCGCGGGCGGCCAAAGTCTATAGCATCGTTCTGCGAATATCTCTTTTCGTATTACGATAATAAATGGCTGTCAAGCAATGAGCGAGCTTCCGTCCAGAATCCGCACGTCCGCCCGCCGGCTGCGCTTTGCCGCCCTCGCCGCGATCGCCATGTTCGAGCTCGTGCTGCTGCTTGCGGTCGGCGTGCTGATCGCCGGCCGGAGGAGCGAATTTCCGGCGCTGCAGATCCACGAGGCGGGCCTGCCGCCCTGGGCCACGGCGCTGTCGCTGCTGCTGATCGGCCTGCTCGTCGGCATCGCCCTGTTCCGGCTGGTGCGGATGCTGAAGAGGGTCGAGGCCGGGGCGCCGTTCGCTGCGGCGGGCGATCTGCGCGGTTTCGCCTTCTACCTGCTGCTCGCCGTCCTTGCTTCGGTGTTCGCGCCTGCCATTATTGGGCTGGGCATCGCGGCGATGATTGGCGCGCCGCATCGCATCGATCTCGCTTTGGGCATGACCGAGATGCTCACCCTGCTGGTCAGCTTCCTGCTCTTTTTCGTCGCCCGTTTGCTCGACGAGGCGCAACGCCTCGCCGACGATCACAGTCAGATCGTCTGAGGCCGGCCATGGCGATCATCGTCCGCCTCGACGTCATGCTGGCGCTCCGCAAGGCCCGCTCGAAGGACCTCGCTCAGCATGTCGGCATCACCGAGACGAATTTGTCTCTGCTCAAGTCCGGGAGGGTGAAGGGGATACGCTTCGAGACGCTCGATGCGATCTGCGACTATCTGGACTGCCAGCCGGGCGATTTGCTGGTTCATGAGCGCGATGCGGCGGACTGATGGCTTCGAACAGGCGCGGTGGCGCGACGCTGAACCAACACGTCATTCCAGCGCCAGCTGGAATCTCTCTGCTTTTGCGGTGCCGGTCCAAAAAGAAATGAGATTCCAGCTTGCGCTGGAATGACGGCAAGGGAGAAGCCCTAACGAAGCTTCGAAATCTTCAGCCCGTCCGCCTTGGCCCGGACCTTGATCGAATCCTCGCTTCGGGTCATCGCCCTGGAGATGCCCTTCAGCGACATGCCCTTGCCGGCGAGCAGATGCAGCTTCTGGATCTCGTCGCTGGTCCAGGCCTGCCGGTGCCGTTCGAAACGCTCCGCCATGTGCTGCCTCCTGAAACGAAAAGGGCCGCCCGCAAGCGACCCCTCTCTCTAATCTCAATGACCCGATCAGGCCATCGGCCCGATCCGAAGCCGCTCAGGCGGCCTCTTCGGTCTCGTAATCCGCCTCGACCGGGCCGCTGTCCTGGCCCTTGGCGTCGGGATCGCGGTCGACCAGCTCGATGATCCCCATCGGCGCGGCGTCGGAAGCGCGGATGCCCAGCTTGAGCACGCGGGTATAACCGCCGGCGCGCTCCTGGTAGCGCTTCGCCAGCACGTCGAACAATTTCACCAGCTGGGTGTCGTCGAGCAGCCGCGCATGCGCCAGGCGCCGATTGGAGAGGCCGCCTTTCTTGGCGAGCGTGATCAGCTTCTCGACATAGGGCCGAAGCTCCTTCGCCTTGGGCAAAGTGGTGGTGATCTGCTCGTGCTTGATCAACGCGGCGGCCATGTTGCGGAACATGGCGGTGCGGTGGGAGGAGGTGCGGCCGAGCTTACGGCCGCCGACGCGATGGCGCATGGTCATTCCTTCGTTCGTCCGGAGCCCGTTTCAGGTAGCTCCGGCCAGGCTGCCGTGAAGAGGGACTGCCCAAACCTCTAACGCAAAAGACGGAGCCGCGGCCCCGTCCTGCCGCGCTCCCAAAGCGGATCGAGGGTCGAAAGTCAAGTTCGATCGGCCTTGCACGACCGGAACCGTTCGACCTGCACGAAAATATGTCTAGCTGCGAAGATGCCGCTCCACGTCGTCGCGCATCGACCCGACCGCCTTGACTGCTGCCTTGAGCTCGTCCTGGGTGCAGCTGAATCGGCCGGTCCAGTAACGCAGCTCCCAATCCTCGTTCACGTTCACCCGGTCGCGATCGGCGGGACCGCGGTTCTTGAGATCGTCTGCCATGTCTTTCCTCCCTCGATCTCCTGCCGGTCGCCGACTTGAGCTTTCATTGCCGCGACTCGGCCAGGTCTTCTCACGCGTCGCAGCCTGACATCTCGCAATGACCTTGCCAATGCAAAAGGGCCGCCTCGCGGCGGCCCTTCTATTGGAGTGCAAGTCATGCTGGGTGACGGCTTCAGCCGAGCAACTCCTGCTCGAGCTTTTTAGCCATTTCCTCAATGTTTTCCGGCGGCCAGCCCGGGATATCCATCCCGAGGCGCAGCCCCATCGAAGCGAGCACTTCCTTGATCTCGTTGAGCGACTTCCGGCCGAAGTTCGGCGTGCGCAGCATCTCGGCTTCGGTCTTCTGGACCAGATCGCCGATATAGATGATGTTGTCGTTCTTGAGGCAGTTGGCGCTGCGCACCGACAGCTCCAGCTCATCCACCTTCTTGAGCAGATAGCGGTTCAGCTGGTTGGCGTCGGCTTCGGTCTCGGCCGCCGACGGGATGGCGATGCCGGCCATGGTCGGGACCTGCGCCATGCCCTCGTCGAAGTGGACGAACAGCTGGAGCTGGTCCTGCAGGATGCGGGCCGCATAAGCGATTGCATCGTCCGGGCTGATCGTGCCGTCGGTGTCGACGGTCAGGGTCAGCTTGTCATAGTCGAGCTCCTGGCCGACGCGGGTATTCTCGACCTTGTAGCTGACCTGGCGCACCGGGCTGTACAGAGCGTCGACCGGGATGAGGCCGATCGGCGCATCCACCGGACGGTTCGAGGCGGCGGGGACATAGCCCTTGCCGGTCTCGGCGGTCAGCTCGATGTTGAGCGTCGCGCCCTCGTCGAGGTGGCAGATGACCAGATCGGGGTTCATCACCTCGATGTCGCCGGTGGTGGCGATCTGGCCGGCGGTGATCTCGCCGGGGCCGGTGGCGGAAAGCTGGAGGCGCTTGGGGCCCTCGCCTTCCATCCGAAGGGCGATCTGCTTCACGTTGAGGACCATGTCGGTCACATCCTCGCGCACGCCGGTGAGCGACGAGAATTCGTGGAGCACGCCCTCGATCTTGATCGCGGTGATTGCGGCGCCCTGCAGCGACGAGAGCAACACCCGGCGCAGCGAGTTGCCGAGCGTGAGGCCGAAGCCGCGCTCGAGCGGCTCGGCGACGAAGGTGGCCTTGCGGCGCGCGTCGCCGGGGGTCGCCTTCTTCTCGAGTGAGTTGGGCTTTTTCATTTCCTGCCAGTTCTTTGCATTGACGGCCATGGATTTTCCCTTGGTCCTTGGGGAAGCTGGGCTGCTTCCCGATTTCTAACTTCTAAAACGCGAACCACCTTCGCTCCTTGCGGAGCTTCGGCGGTTAAACGCGGCGGCGCTTGGAGGGGCGCACGCCGTTATGCGGGATCGCGGTCACGTCGCGAATCGAGGTGATCTGGAAGCCGACCGCCTGCAGTGCGCGCAGCGCGCTCTCGCGCCCGGAGCCGGGGCCCTTGACCTCGACCTCGAGGGTGCGAACGCCATGCTCCTGCGCCTTCTTGCCGGCATCCTCGGCGGCGACCTGGGCGGCATAAGGCGTCGACTTGCGGCTGCCCTTGAAGCCCATCATGCCCGCGGACGACCAGGCAATCGCATTGCCCTGCGCGTCGGTGATCGTGATCATCGTGTTGTTGAAGCTGGCGTTCACATGCGCGACGCCGGCGGTGATGTTCTTGCGCTCGCGCCGCCTGAGGCGCTGAGGTTCGCGTGCCATATTTAAATCCCTAATCCAAAACCTGTTATAGCGCCGGTGGGGTCTCGAACCTGCCTCCGGCGGAGAAGAAGACGGGTCCGTCCCCCGGACGGCCCCTTACTTCTTCTTACCGGCGATCGGCTTGGCCTTGCCCTTGCGGGTGCGCGCATTGGTATGCGTGCGCTGGCCGCGGACCGGCAGGCCCTTGCGATGGCGAAGGCCACGATAGCAGGCGAGGTCCATCAAACGCTTGATGTTCATCGCCGTCTCGCGACGGAGGTCGCCTTCGACCTGATGGTCGGCGTCGATCGTCTCGCGGAGGTGAAGCACCTCCTGGTCGGTCAGATCCTGGACGCGGCGCTCGGCGGGAATGCCGAGCTTGGCGGTGATTTCCTTCGCCTTGGTACGGCCGATGCCGTGGATGTAGGTAAGGGCAATCTCGACGCGTTTGTTGGTCGGGATATTGACGCCCGCGATACGTGCCATTGGTTTTGTTCTCCTGCTCCACAGGCCGCTTTGGCATCGCGGCCCATCTCAGCGCTGCTGCAATCCCGAAACAGGCAAAGCCGACGCGCGCACGAATGCGCCGCCGGATACCGGTGAGCGGGATGTGCGCCATGTAGGTTTCGAGTCCCGCGCTGTCAACAGGGTGGGAGAGGGAAATCAGCCCCTGCGGAACGGTATTTCGGTGGTCGTATAGGTCAGCGCCCGCCAGACCCATTCGAGCGGCCCGTAGCGATAATGGCGCAGCCACCAGGCGGCAAGGACGAGCTGGGCGGCGAAGGCGGCGATGCCGATCGTCAGCGCCTGCGCCTGGCTGAGCGCGGCATGGAGGCCGAGTCCGAAGCCGTAGAAGACCGGCACGAACAGCAGGGACTGGCCGACATAGAGTGTGAGCGTCGTCCGGCCGGCCGGCACCAACGGCCCCAGCAGCCGGCGCGCCCTGCTCTGCCACAGGAAAATGACGACCAGCGCCGACACGGCGGTCCAGGCGAGGTCGCGCCAGGCATTGATCAGGTCGCGCAACGCGGATTTGGGCATGGCCTGCGCCTCGCCGAAGCCCGCGGCATCGACGATCGCGCCGCCATGGAAGCTGAATATCAGTTCGACGGCGAGCGCGATGCCGAGCGCCCACCAGCGCACTTTCGCGAACCGCTCGGGCGCCGCGAAGAACCCGGTCCGGCCGAGGATGATTCCGAGAAGGAACAGGCCGAAAATGTGCATGATCCGCCCGGTCTCGATGTAGAACCACCATTTCGCGACCTGCCCGTCCCACAAATTGGTGGCGAACAGGTCGCCGAGCCCGCCCTGGACGTAGTTCCGCAGCGTGGGATCGGTCCAGAAATGCGGCGGCTGGTTCGCCCAGTCGGCGCCCTCCAGGCCGGCAACCAGCCGGAACAGGGGGTAAGGCAGTAGGAAGCACAAGGCGGCCAGCACGCCGAGCACGCGATTGTCGCGGATGCGGTCGAGCGGCACCAGCAGCAGGCCCAAAGGCGCAAGCACGACGATGATGTCGCCGCGATAGACCAGGCCGTGCAGCCAGCCGATCGCAGCCAGCAAAATGAGCCGCCAGACGAACCGGCCGGAGAAATCGACGCCGCGTTCCCCGGCGCGGTGCATGATGATGTAGAAGCTGAAGCCGAAGCAGAGCGCGAACAGGGCATAGGCCTTGCCGGCGAACAGGGCGAACACCCAGTCGTGCACCGCGCTCGGCTGCGGGTCGAGCCAGTAGAGCTCGAAATATTCGACCATGTGGACGAGGAACAGCCCCATCAGGGCATAGCCGCGCAGCGCGTCGACCACCTCCAGCCGGGCATTCGGGGCCGAGCCGAAATTATGCGTCATTCGTCATCAGCCGGCGGCGGTGTGCAGCGCCGCATGACGCGCGCCTGCCAGAGCACCAGCAACGGAGTCAGTCCCAACTCCGCGCCAAGCGCCACGAGATGCGCGCTCGAAGGGCCATCGCCAAGCGCGATGCCGAGCAGGCGCGCCAGGCCGCCGCAGACGATTGCCCCCGCGGCCCAGCGGAATCGGACGATCCGGCTTTCGATCCGCGGCACGCAGGAAAGCAGGACGAGGCCAAGACCGAAGAACAGACCCGACAGATAGCGGTAATGGCTGAGCAGATCGGGCGCCGCCTGCCCCGGCTCGACGCCGGCAAGCATCGCCGGGCCCTCGATCACGCCCCTCAGTCCGAAATAGAATGGCGAGAGGCAACCGATCGCCACCGCCGCCTGCAGCAGCCGGCGCTCCAGCCCGGGCGTCATCGCGGGATCCCCCTCAGGGCGCGCTGTCGAGCCCGCGCCGCTGGCGGATCGCGAGCAGGCCCGCCATCAGGCCCATGCCGAGCAACAAGGGCGAGCAGAAAGCGAGAATGTCCGCGCCGTCTTCGCCGAAATGGCTTTCGGCAATCCGCCAGGACACGCCAGCGACGACGACCAGCGAGACGGCGAAGCTCGACCAGATCGGCCGCCGCCGGCCGGGGGCCGGGCGGTCGAACAGGATCGAGTAAGCCGTCGCCAGGAAAATCCCGGCCTGGACGACGAGCATGACGATGATCAGGGCTCTCACGACCTTCCTCCCCCAGGACTGTGCCGGTTGAAGCTGCCACCAATGAGCGGCGTCGGCAATGGCCGGCGCGCTCCGCCGCTTGACGGCGGCGCCGGCGACGCCCAGCTTCGTTCGCAGAGGGGATTTTCGCAATGCGTGGAGTGTCAGTCCTGGTCGCGGTCGCGACGATGATGGCGGCGGCGCCGGCGCCAGGCCAGGGCGGACCGACGGATGGCCCCGGCCCCTCCTTCGACTGCACGCGCGCGTCGACCGCGGTCGAGCACATGATCTGCGCGGGCACGGAGCTGCGCGCGCTCGATCTCGGCGTCTCCCGCTTCTACGCCAGCGCCCGCCGCGGCGCCCACGCCGCACGCATCCCGCGCGAGCAGCGCGCCTGGCTGCGGGAGCGCGACGCCTGCGCCACGCCGGCATGCCTGCGCGCGGCGCTGAGCGAACGGCTTTGGCGCCTGTCCGAATCCGTGGGCAGCGATCTGACCACTTATGACGACGAGGATGCCGACGCCAGGATGGCGATCGTCGATCTCGGCGGCGGCTGGTACGCGTTCGGGACAATCGGCTATTGGCAGGGCCCGACCACCAACAGCGCCGTCGCGTCGGGCGCCTTCCGCCTGCGGGGCGATCGCGGGGAGGTCGCGGCCGGATCGGACGAGGATTGCGCCTTCACCCTCACCCGCCTCGACGGCGACCGCTGGCGCCTCGCCGCCACCCCGCCCGCGGCCGGCGGCACCTGCGGCGGCATGAACGCGACGGTGGAGGGGACGTACGGCCGCGGCATGCGCTGATCTGCAGGTTGGCTACGACCGCAAGCGGCACGGCCTGTCGGACCTAAGGATCGAACGCTTACGCATAGGATAGCAGCGCATCGCGCTTGGCGGCGAGCGCGTCATAGTCTTGCCCGGAGGCATGCCCCGTCCGCGACATTGCCCGGGCCAGCCGCTCCGAGGCCGCCGCCTTCATCTCCCCCACCCCGCTTGCCGCCTCATCGCTCTCGGCCAGCACGCCCGAGCCATGCAGCACCACGTCGCAGCCCGCGGCAATGGCGCCCCGGGCGCGTTCGGCGAGGGTGCCCGACAGCGCCTCCATGCTGATATCGTCCGACATCAACAGCCCGTCGAAGCCGATCCTTGTGCGGATGATGTCGGCGATGATCGTGGGCGAGAGCGTGGCGGGGCGTTCCGCGTCCCAGGCGGCGTAAAGCAGGTGCGCGGTCATCGCCATCGGCGCCTCGCGCAGCGCACGGAAGGGGGCGATGTCGTCGGCGAGCTCCTCATCGGTGGCGTCGACCCTGGGCAATTCATGGTGGCTGTCGGCACGGGCGCGGCCGTGGCCCGGGATATGCTTGAGCACGCCGCAGACGCCGCCCGCCGCGAGCCCGTCGAGCGTGGCGCGGGCCAGTGCGGCGACCCGCATCGGCTCGGCGCCGAAGGCGCGGTCGCCGATCACGTCGTGGGCGCCGTCGTGGCGCAAATCGAGGACGGGGTGGCAATCGACGTTGATGCCCATTTCGGCGAGCGTCAGGGCGAGCGCCTCTCCATTGACGCGGGCTGCCTCGATCGCGCTGATCGGCGCCCTGTCGTAGAGTTGGCAGAAGCGCCAGGGGGGCGGGAAGACAGGCCAGACCGGCGCCTTCAGGCGTGCGACACGCCCGCCCTCCTGGTCGATCAGGATCGGCAGATCGGAGCGGCCGGAAAGCGCGCGCAGCGAATCCGTCAGTGCGCGCAGCTGCGGCTTGTCGGCGACGTTGCGGCCGAACAGGATGAAACCTGCTGGATCCCTTTCGCGGATGAAGGCCCGCTCGCCGTCCGTCAGCGCTGGGCCGGAGAGTCCGAGGAAGGCGGCAAGCATGGCTCGCCTTTAGCAAGCGCCTTCGCCGCAATGAAAGGGGGAGGAGTCGCAGCCGACCCCTCCCCCACCCCGCGACTTCCCCCCGCGGGGATCCGCCGCAGACCATGACCGTTTCGAAAGGAGGATCGAATACCGGGTCATGATCCCGCGAAAGCGGCGGGGGCCGGACAGATGGCCCCCGCGCGACGGCTTACTGGCTCCGCAGCTCGGAGATGTGGAGGCGGGCGTCGCGCAGCGCGGCGCGGCCATAGGTGCCGACCCAGATCTCGTAGCGGCCCGAAGCCGGACGATTGAAGCGGACCTGCGGGTTCATGCCGTTCACCCCGCCGTCGTCGTCGCAATACCAGCGGCCGTCGGGACCGTTGACGACGAGCGTCGTGTCGGCGGCCGATGCGACCGAGATGATCAGCGGCAGCGAGCCGGCGTCGAAGGTGAGGCGCACGTCGGGCGCGGAGGTGATGAAGCCGGCGCAGGCCGAATCGATGCTCGCGGCGTCGAGGCTGCCGCCGGACTGGACACGGATCACGCTCGGATCGGGCGTGAAGCCGGTGCTCAGGTGGAGCGTGCCGTAATTCGGCGTCGCGTTGAAATCCTGGGCCGTGGCCGAAACCGCCGCGGTGGCGAGCAGGGCGGACGCGGCAAGTGCGAAAGAGCGAAAGCTGGACATCGTGTAACTCCCAAATGGATGACTGCGTGCCGCGCCGCCAATCCCCCGGCTGCTCGACGACGGCGAACATTGACCGGCCGAAACGAAAAGTAATTCCCGCTTATGTCCTGCCCCTGACCCCCTTCTTGTCAGGATTGCGGACCCGACAAGTGTCGGAATGGTCCAATGCCGCCTGCGCGCGCTAGAAGTCGGTCTATATTTGGAAAGTTGAATGACCGACGCGCCGCTCACCATATTGATCCTCGAGGACCAGGGCCTGGTGCGCGCCGGCATGCGCGAGCTCATCCAGATCAGCGAGCCGCACGCCCGCATCGTCGAGGCGGCGAGCTTCGACGACGCGGTGGCGCGGGCCGAGGCGGGGCCGATCGACATCGCCTTCCTCGACGTCGACCTCAAGGGCGAGAAATCGGGGCTCGATTTCCTGCGCTGGCTGCGGGCGCGGGAGATCGACACGCGCGCGATCATGCTCTCCGGCCGGGCCGAGAAGGAGCTGGTCCTCGCCTGCCTCAATGAAGGCGCCAGCGGCTATATCTTGAAGGACATGGAGAGCGACGGGCTGTTCCGCCGCGCGCTCGACACGGTGTTCGAAGGCGGCGTCTTCCTGCCGGCGACGGTGATCGGCCGCGGCGGCTTCTCACCGTCCCAGCCGGTCGCGCCGGCGCCGGTCTCGCCGGAATCGCTCGGCATCACCGGCCGGTCGCTCGAGGCGCTCTATTATGTCTGCCAGGGCCTCCCCAACAAATCGATCGCCCGCCACATGGGCATCGAGGAAGGCACGGTCCGCAAGGACTATCTTCCCAAGCTGTTCCGCATCTTCAAGGTGGTGCGGCGGACCGAGCTGCTGATCGAGGTGGCCCGGCGCGGGATTGCGGTGCCGATGCCGGAGACCGTGGGGGCCTAGGACCTCAAGTCCTGCCCCCCTGGGGAGAGGGACTATCCTACCTCCTGCGCCGCTCGCGCAGCAGGTCCATCGCGGCGTGGACCAAGGCGACGTAATTCGGGCTCATCGGCACGACATATTCATTCTCGCCCCAGAAGAACGGCCAGATCTCGCTATTCTCGGGGAGGTCCGGCTTGACGATCAGCACGCCGGGGACGACGCCGCCGGCGATGAAGGAGAAATCGGCGCGGTTGCTGCCATAGGCGATTTCCTTCGAGACCGTGCCGACTGACGAGACGAAGGAAATGTCCGAGCCGGGATGGGTGCCGTGCAGATAATCGAGCGCGCGGAAGACGCCGTTGCCGTCGGTCAGCTCCGGGAAAGCCTGGTGCAGCGCGAAATCGAGGAGACCGGTCTGGATCACCGCGCCGTTGCCGGCCCAGCCGCCCTCGGTGATCGGCACCCCATAGGGATTGGCCCGCCGGCTTTCCGCCGCCTGCGCCACGAACGCCCGCGCCGCCGCCTCGACGTCCGTCCGGAACGCGGCCGGCATGCGCGGCATCGCCCTCAGCGCAAGGATTGCGTGGAATGGGAAGCGCCGGGCGAGCGACGGCCAGAGCGCCTGGATCCGGTCGGCATATTGGCGCTCGCTGGTGGCGAGGAGCAGCTCGACCGCAGCGGTGAATTCCTCCGTCTCGAGTGGCCCGCCGGTGGTGTTGCCGTGACTGAAGGTGAAGGGGGCGTGGCCATGCTCCTCGGTCCAGACCCGCCGCGCGATCGCCAGCGAGCGATCGGCGAGCCTGTCATTGGATCCGCGCGTGGCCCGGCTGGACGCGGCCAGAGCGGCGATCGAACCATAGTTCAAGCCGGACGAGCGGCTGGTGAAGACCCAGCGGTCGTCTGGCGTGCCGCTGCGGCCGCCGCGTTCCTGGCCCGGGCGCAACGCGGGATCGTAGACCAGTCCGTCGGTCTTGCTCGCCGCGTCGCCGAGATGGGTATATTGGGCGACGTCCGGCTCGACGATGCCGTTGACGGCGTGGCCGACCGCATCGAACTGCGCGACCAGCTGCAGCGTGCCATGCTCGATCTGCTGGATTATGTCGGGGCGGCCGTCGGGCACGTGCAGCTCGACGCGTCGGCGGGCATGGTCGATCAAGGTGGTGTCGCGCTCCGGCCGATATTGCTCCCAAAGGCCGACCAAAGTGCGAACCACCGCATATTGGGTCTGGGTGCGCTGGTCGAAATCGCCGGCGTCGAGCCAGCCGCCGACGGCGAGGCCGGGGATATGCTCGCCGGGGCGGAAACGCGTGTCGGTGGTCGGGCCCTGGCGGTAGAGGTCGAGATGCTCGTGATTGACCGGCGCCTGGCGGGCATCGTCGCGATGGGCGTCGCCGTGCCAGACCCGATAGGCCTCGTTGACGAACATATGGTCCATCTGGACGGGCAGGAAGACATCCATGCTCGGGTGCCAGGCGTCGGCATAGATGTCGGGCGCGATGCGGAAGGTCGCGGTGCGCACGCCGCCATGTTCCAGCACGTAGATGCCCGGCTCGCGCACCGCGGTGAAATCGAAGAGCCGGTAATCGTATCGCAGATAGCGGCCCCAGGGCCGCGGCGCGGCGGAAAGCACCTGGGTCATCGACCCGTCGGCGCCGACGCGCAGCAGGCGGGTATTGCCGGCGGAAGGGGCGTTCGGATCGAGCTCGATCACCGCCACCTTGCTCTGCTCGGGCGCATAGCCGAGCTGGCTATGGCCGATCACCGGCGGTCGCACCCAATCGGCGACGCTGTTCACCCGGATCGTCCATTCGAGGACACGGCCGGTCCGGCCCGCGGGAAGCGCGCTGCGCAGCACGAACCAGCCATTCTGGGCCTGGTTGCGCCCATCGAAGAGGCCGAGCGGCGCGCCGTTCGACGTCACCGTGACGCGACGGGCCGGATCCTCGGGCGCAAGGGTGATGCTTTGGCCGGTGGCGAAGGGCAAGGCCTCGGCGCCCGGCCCGATGTCGCGGCCGCTCGACGGCAGGCGCTCGCCGCCGGCCACCATCGTCGCCGCGGGATGGAGCGGGAAGGTGCCGCCATTGCCGTCCGCGATGAAGCTGTGGTGGAAATAGGCCGCGGGCAGGAATTCGAGGTTGAATCCGGCCCGCCCGGCGAGCGCTGCGGGCAGCGGCTGATCGAGGATCACCGCCAAATTGACCGTGCCGGCGCGGCGCTCGGCGCGGATCCGATAGCGGAAATGATGTTCTGGATATTCCAGCACTGCCTCGATCGCGCCGCTGGCCGCGTCGACCTCGCGGCTGACCATGCGGCCGATCGGGTCCCACTGGCCGGGTGTCGCCGAGAGGCGGACGTCGCCGTTGGTGGCAGTGCGCACGCCTTGCTGGACGATCTCGACGCCGCTGATCTTGGCATCGGCGAACAGGCCGTCATACCAGTTGCTGAACACGAACAGATTGACGCCGCGGCTCTCGAAATAGCCGGCGCGGTTGAGGCTCAGATCCTGGGCAAAAGCCGGCGATGCGGCCAGCAGGGCCAGACCGCCAAGCAGGCGAAAAATCCCCGTCCCCTTCATGGCTCCACCTCCTCGTTCGCCGCCGCGACGCAGGCGGCCGCGATTTCCGCCGTCAGACTTTCGGGCGAGACCGGCTTGCGCAGCACCTTGCCGGAACCGAGCCAGCCATCGCCGGCGACCTTCATCTCGCCGGTGACGACGATCAGCGGCAGCGGCGCCTCGAACATCGCCGTGGTCAGCCGGACCACGTCTTCGGCGGTGCGGCCGTCGGGGAGGCGATAGTCGGTCAGGAGCAGGTCGGGCGTGCGCTCCAGAGTCGGCAGGGCCTCTTCCAGCTCGGCGACCGAGCCATAGGCTTCGTAGCGCAGGCCGAGCGTGTCGAAGAGGGCAAGCGCCGACTGCCGCACCAGCGCGTCGTCCTCGACGTAGAGGATGTAGAGCCCGCTGATGTCGACCGCGCCGGGCTGTGCGGCCATCTCCCGCGGCTGACCTTCCGCCGCCTCGGCGCCATAAGGCAGTTCGAGCGAGAAGCGCGTCCCCGATCCGGCGCTGGAGCGCATGTCGAGCCGGTGCTCGCCGAGCAGGGGGATGATCGCGTTGACGATCGAGAGGCCGAGCCCGACCCCTTTCTCGCGGTCGCGCTCGTCATTGCCGAGCTGGACGAAGGGCCGGAATACCCGCGCCCAATCCGCCTCGGCGATGCCGACGCCATTGTCGACGATGTCGATGCGGACCCGGCTCGGCAGGCAGACGATGCCGAGGATCACCGCCGACCGGCCGGCCTCGCTTTTGGCAGGATCGCTATATTTGATGGCGTTGGCGAGGAGGTTGCCGATCACCCGGCCGAGCAGATGGCGGTCGCTGCGCACGACGATCGGCCGGTCGCGGCGCCAGCGCAGGCGCAGCTTGACGCCGCGTTCCTGCGCGTCGGCGAGGCAGAGCGCCGCGGTCTCCTCGATCAAGGCGGGCAGATCGACGTCGCCAAGCTCCGCTTCGACGAAGCCCGATTCGAGCCGCGATATGTCGAGCACGGCGTTGAACGAGGTCCGCGTCAGCCGCGACGCATCCTGCGCCAGCGACAGCATCTGGTCCGCCTTGGCCGCATCGCCCTGCCCAAGCGCATGGCGGGCCGCGCCGAGCAGATTGGTCAGCGCCTGCATCGGCTGGCGAAGATCGTGGGCGGCGTCGGCGAGGAACTTGGACTTTGCGACATTCTGCTGCTCGGCGAGCGCGCGCAGTTCGTCCTTGGCCTTGACCAGGGCCGAGGTCTTCGCCCGCGTTTCGCGCTGGGCGGTCTCCATCCGCGCGTTGCGGTCGGTCAGCGCCCGCTCGCGGGTGAAGGCGGCGCGCGCCGTCCGCTCCAGCTCGACCGCCACCGCGCAGCCGATCACCGAGAAGGAGAAGAGGTAGATGAGCGCCGCCAGATTATAATAGGACAGCGACTTGTTCATATATTCCAGCAGGTTCTTCGGCGCGACCGTCTCCGTCGTCTCCGAGAACATGAGGAAGGCGAAGCTCGCCACCAGGCAGAACAGGGTGAGCGCGTAGACCAGCCGGCTCGGCAGCCGGAACAGGCCGAACAGGAACATCAGCATCATCGGCAGGCAGATGTAGTAGAACAGGTAATTGTAGGGGAAAGGCGCGACCGCGATCATCGCCAGCGACAGCAGATAGAGCGCGCAGCCGCACGCCGAAAGCGCCCCCATCACGGCGCGATAGCTGGTGCCGCGCCATTGCAGGGTCAATGCCGCGGCGGCGATGAAAAAGGTGCCGGCGCCGCGCAGCGGGAAGATCCAGTCCAGCGCCGGGCGGAAATCCTGATTGCGATAGCCGTGGAAATAATCCCAGCCGAAATAGGAGACCCAGACCAGGGCCAGCAGCGCGACCGCGGCATTGCGCGCCGTCGTCCAGCGCCGCACGCTTTCGTCGCGAAACTCGGCCTCGATCGACGGCTCGAAAAGCGCCGGCGGCCGGAACATGTGGACGAAGATCGCCAGCCGCCCCGGCTTGCGCGCGGGCGCGGCGCCGCTGTCCCCATTTGCCTTGTTCGACGCCACGCCAGCCCTCCGCGACCGGCAATCTAGCGGGAGGGCCGAGAAAGAGAAGAGCGTGGGTGAAGCGCCGGAATCCGAACGATATTCAGGAAGGGCGAACGTTCTGCCCGGGAAGCCGAAAACCGGCCAACTGCCTAGATCAGCAAGTCCGTCGGCGCCTCCGCCTTCCGCTTCAGCCAGGGATCGCCGGTTCGCTCCATGGCGATCAGTTCGTCGGGCCAGCAGCGCTCCTGGAAGGCGACCACGTCCTCGAGCGAGCCGTGCAGCCAGCGATCATAATCCTCCTCGTGGAGCAGGACCGGCATCCGGTCGTGGACCGGACGGATCGCCTCGTTGCAATCGGTCATCAGGCCCGAATAGACCGCGCCCCATTCGGCGCTGTCTTTCCACATGCCGGCCCAGGCGAAGATCGGCCGGCCGTGAATGCTGAACCAGGTGCGGGTCTTCGCGCCCTTCTGGCCTTCCGCCTCGCAAAAGCCGGTGAGCGGGATGATGCAGCGATTGCCGGGGCGCGGCGCGACGAAGCGCCACATGAAGGAGCCGAGATCAGCGATGTTGTTGACCGGTTTGGGCTTGATCGGCAGGCCGGTGACCTTGCTCTTCAGCGGAAGCGGGAAGCCCCAGGTCATGCCCTGGACGATGCGCTCCCCTTCATGCTCGCGCACGACCAGGCCCGGGCCGCCGGGATAGACGTCGCCCGCCGGCACGTTGGAGCCGAACTCGAGCTTTGCCTGGAACAGGGCCGCGATCTCGGCCGCGCTCGCCTTGTTGGTGTAGAGGTTGCACATGGCGCCAGATTAGCAGCGTCGCCGGCGTCCGCAATCGAACCATTGCGGAGGTTCGAGCGCGGTGTCAGAACGAGTCCATGGATCAGCCGGGGCAGTCACCGGCGCCGGCCCCAGATGGAGAAAATGGCAGGATGAGCGAGCATCACGGAAGCTGTCATTGCGGGCGGATTCGCCTGACCTTGCGCGAAACGCCGTCGGAGGCGGCCGAATGCAATTGCTCGATATGCCGGCGCACCGCCGGGCTGTGGCATTACGGTCCTCCGGACACGGTCGACGTGGAGGGCGAAGGGGTCTCGTACCAGCAGGGCGATCGCGCCCTCGATCTGTGGCACTGCCAGGCCTGCGGCTGCACGACCCACTGGACGCCGACCGATCCGGCCTATCCGCGCATGGCCGTCAACCTCAGGATGTTCGATCCGGCGCTGTTGCTGGACCTGCCGCGCCGCCTGGTCGACGGCGCGAGCTACTAGCGCGAACCGTCTGCCCGGTCTGCGGGACGTTGCGGTCAGACCAAAAGGCGGGCCTCCCGCACAAAAGCGAAATCGCCCTCCCCCGGCCATGCCCGCCCGTCGGGATAGCGCAGCTCGACCCCGGCGAGGTCGGCCGCATCCGCCAGCCACATGTTGACGCCCATGAGGGTGTTGCCGAACTTCGCCACGGCGTCGGGCGTCAAAACGAAATGCGTCGTCGACCCGCAATCGGCGCAGAAATGCACCTGCGCGTTCGGCGCGTCCTTGTCCTTGCGGACATAGGCCCCGGTCACTCCCGCGACCGAGACCTCGGAGGGATGGAAATAGCCCCACCGGGCGCCCGACTTGCTGCACAGGATGCAGTTGCACTCGTGGATGTAGTCCGGCCGCTTTTCGAGGTCGATCGTGATTTGACCGCAAAGGCAAGAGAGGTTGAGCATGCGCGGTCCCTAACATCGGGGCCGGTTGGCCGATAGTCGCCTCTGTGCCGGTCGCGAACCGCCGGCGCGTCTCGACCGGACATTTCTACCGCCGGCGCCGCGCCTCGTGGCCCCATTCCTGCTTGCTCGGCATGGGGAAGCGCATGTCGGTGGGCGGATCGTCGCAGAAGATCAGGCGCGGCCTGCGCTTGATCCGGCCGCGGTGCCAGCAATGCAGGCAGAACAGCCGCTGCTGCACATGCTCGAAGCGATCGTTCCAGCCGTTGCGGTTGAAGAGGCGCCACAAGGCCGCGGTCGGAAAGACCGCGGCGTGGCGGCAATGATCGCAGACGATCCGCACCGCGCTGTGGCGGATCGCCGCATCGTAGAGATCGCGAAAGGGGTGAAGGTCCGCCACATCAGTCCTTCGCCCGCGCGCGCTCCGCAATGGCGCGGTTCTCGGCGTGCACCCTGTCCATCTCGGCCTCGGGGCGGGTCAGCTCGTAGACGTAGAGGATCTTCTCCGCGAGATGGCGGGCAAGCTCGTGGCGGGCATGCTGGATCCGGGTCGCGTCATAATCCTCGCCGCGGCGCGTCCACAGGTCCCTGAGCAGGGACGGCCGGCGCTGCGAGAGGACGGAGAGCCAGATGATGAAATTCTTCTCGATCTCGGCGAGGTCGACGATGTGGCGCGATTCGGGCATTGCGAACATATAGGGAACAGCGGCGCGGGAGTCTCGCTTCCTATTCGTCTATGCCCGCCCGCTCGGCGCGGTCTCTCAGGTGCCCGAGGCTTCGCAGGATCTTCGGCCGCATCGTGGCCGATTTCATCCAGGCGGGCAGCCGCGCCATCATCGTGAGGCCGGGGACGGGGCCGCGCTCGCGCAGCTTCGCCCCGAGATAGTGTTCGAGCGCGTCGAGATGCGCGAGATTGTCCACCCACAGCGTCTCACCGCCGACCTGCGCCGTGAGATAGAGACGCATGCGAACCACCGGTGGCTTCGCGGCGCCTTTGGGCGGGAAGGCGATATCCGCGCGATAATCGACGACCTCGCCGCACGTCGGGCATCGCACGCGGACGTGAAGCGCGCCGTCCTTCTCCAGCGCGGTGGGCATAGGCTCGGCCGGAAGCGGGTTGCGGCAATGCGAGCAGCGCGGGTCTTCCTGGCGAATGCGCGCCCATCTTGAAGAAAACGGCGCTGGATCCTGGATCGTCCTGTAACCGCAGCGCAGGCATTGCGCTGTCGACCCGTCATGCTTGGCCGGGCCATCGCATGCGGGGCAATGCACCCAGGTGACACGTCCGAAGCCGGCCAGCTTCAACCCAGGATCGCGCGCTCTATCCCGATCCATGTTGCGCTCCCAGCTCCAGACCCAGGCCGGACATTCGTATCGGCCCCCGGATGGCGCAGCGCAACAGCGTGCCGCCCTGCACTACGCACCGCCGGGGAATTCGGCCGGGCAACAAGGGAAGCGGTAAGCGACCCTCAGCCCACCACCGAGCAGGCCTCGCCGGCCACCTGCAGCCGCCTGCAGACGTTGGCCGCGTCGGCGCCGGAGGCGCGGAGGCGGTAGAGGGTGCGGCCGCCGGACTGGACCGGGACCAGGTTGTGGCTGAGCGGCGCGAGGTAGCGGAAGCGGCCGGCCAGGGAGCTCCAGGCCTGGTTGGCGCTGGCCTGGCTGGAGAAGGCGCCGAGCTGGATGGTGACGCCGCCGGCGGCGGGCGCCGGCGCGGGAGCCGGGCGCGGCGGGGCCGGAGCGGGCGCCGGACGGGCCGGCGCGGCACCCGGCGCCTGGGCGGCCGGCGCGGGCGCCGGAGCGGCCGGGCGCGGCGCCTGAGTGACCGGCGTCTCGGGCACTGCGTCGACGTTGAGATTGCCCTGCGGCGTCTGGCCGGCGCTGGCGGCGGCGGCGACCTCGCCCTCGCCGGAGACGTTCATCCCACCCGGATTTTCGGGGCGCACCTTGTAGTCGCCTTCGGGCGCGGCAATGACGTCGCCGCTGGCGCCGGGCTGGCCGCGATTGCCGAGCCAGAACAGGCCGCCGACGATCACGCCGATCGCGACCAGGCCGATGACGATGGCGGCAATGAGCTTGGCGACCGACGGGCCGTCGCTGCCGCCGTCATCCTCCTCGACAGCCTCGAGCCAGGGCAGCCGGTCCTCGTCGCCCACTTCGAGCTCGTCGTCGTGACGACCATTATCCTGTCCGGTTTCACTCATCACAGCATCTCCTCGGCCGCCGTCACGCCCATGACGGAAAGGCCGTTACGCACAACTTGCCCGATCGCGTCGGCCAATTCCAGCCGGGCGCGTGTCAGATCGGGATTCTGTGCCATCAGGAAACGCTTTTCGGGATCATCATTACCCTTGTTCCACAAAGCGTGGAACGCGGCCGCCAGATCGCCGAGCCAGAAGGCGATGCGGTGCGGCTCGTGGGCGGCGGCGGCGGCCTCGATCGCGCGCGGGAATTGCGCGGCCTGGGCCACCAGCGCCAGTTCCTCCCCATCGAGCAGGGAGAGATCGGCCTCGGCGGGCAGCCTTATCCCGGCCTCGTCGGCGCGCCGGTGCAGCGAGCAGATCCGGGCATGGGCATATTGGACGTAGAAGACCGGATTGTCCTTCGATGCCTCGACCACCTTGGCGAAATCGAAATCCATCTGGGCGTCGTTCTTGCGGGTCAGCATGGTGAAGCGCACCACGTCCCTGCCGACCTCCTCGACCACCTCGGCCAGGGTGACGAAGCTGCCCGAGCGCTTCGACATCTTCACCAGCTCGCCGCCGCGCAGCAGCCGCACCATCTGGACGATCTTGACGTCCAGCGCCGGCCGCCCGGCCAGCGCCTCGACCGCCGCCTGGGTCCGCTTGACCGTGCCGGTATGATCGGCGCCCCAGACGTTGATCAGCTCGTCCGACTTTTCGAGCTTCTGCATGTGATAGGCGGTGTCGGCGGCGAAATAGGTCCAGCTCCCGTCGGACTTGCGGATCGGCCGGTCCTGGTCGTCGCCGAATTGGGTCGAGCGGAAGAGGAGCAGCTCGGTCGGCTCCCAATCATCGATCGTCTTGCCCTTGGGCGGCGGAAGCGTCCCCTTGTAGACCAGCCCCTTCGTGTCGAGCAAAGCGAAGGCGCGGTCGACGGCCCCAGATTCCTGAACCTCGCGCTCCGAGGCGAACAGATCGTGGTGGACGCCGAGCGTGGCGAGGTCTTCCTTGATGATCTCGAGCATCGCCGCGACCGTCCGGCGGCGGAACGTCTCGAGCCAGGCGCTTTCCGGCGCGTCGGCGTAAAGCTCGCCGAACTCGGCGGCGAGCGCGGCGCCGACCGGCTTCAGATAATCGCCGGGATAGAGGCCTTCCGGGATCGCGCCGATCTGCCGCCCGAGCGCCTCCTGGTAGCGCAGGTGCGCGGAGCGGGCAAGGATATCGACCTGCGCGCCGGCATCGTTGACATAATATTCGCGGATCACCTTGTGGCCCGAATATTCGAGCAGGGTCGCCAGCGCGTCGCCGACCACGGCGCCGCGGCAATGGCCCATATGCATCGGCCCGGTCGGATTGGCCGAGACATATTCGACGTTGACGGTCCGGCCCTGCCCCATGCCGGAACGGCCATAAGCTTCGCCCTCGGCGAGGATCGTCCTGAGTTCGCCTTCCCAGACCGAGCGATCGAGGCGGATGTTGATGAAGCCGGGCCCGGCCAGCTCGGCGCTGGTCACCTCGTCCAGCGCGGCGAGCTTCGGCACGATCGCTTCGGCAAGCGCGCGCGGGTTGGTGCCGGCGCGCTTGGCCAGCACCATCGCCGCATTGGTGGCGAGATCGCCATGGGCGGGATCGCGCGGCGGCTCGACCGCGACCGCATTGCGCTCGATCCCGGGCGGGAGCGCGCCCTCGGCCTCGAGCGCGTCGAGCACCTCGTTCACATGCGCGGCAAAGCGGGCGTAGAGCGTCACTGTTCAATTCCAAAGCCTAGAGAGGGCGCGGCCTTAGCGGACAGCGGCCGCGATTTGAAGCGCCGTGGGCTGGTTCGCTCGGAGCGAAGAATGAGCATCTCGGTGGCGGCTCCGCCATTCCATTTGCGAACTTCCCGCGGGCGCGGCATCATCGCCCGGTCCCAATTCGGGGGGGCACATGCTGCATCCGCCTTTTCTTCTTGCCGCGGCCCTTGCGTCGTCGGCGATGACGCTCCCCGCCCAGTCGCCGCGGCCGACGTTCGATCCGGACGATCAGGATATCGTCGTCCACGGCACGCCGGCCTACATCATCGTCCGCGGCCGCCCGCGCTGCCGCCCGCTGCGCGACGATCCTTATAATGACGTCGCGGCACCGCTCCATCACGGCCAGAGCGTCATCGCCCCGAACCGCCGGACGGGCACGCTCGAACTGCGCCGCGACGACGACCCGATTTCCGGCCCCGACCGGTGGCACCGCGCTGGCACGGCGCTGGGCGCATTCGTGTTCCGCGCGCCGGGCAACGGCTCCACCATGTGCATCGGCGCCATTGACGATCCGCGCGGCTTCGGCCAGCTCCGCCAGGAGCTCGACGCCCATCCCTATCACGGCCGGATCCTCCGCTTCACGGCCTGGGTCATGACCAGCGAGGCCCGCGAAGTCCGGTTCTGGCTGGCCGCCGGGGAGCATCGCGTCCTGCTCGGCGAAGATGCCAGCGCCATGCCCCTGCGCGGCACGCGCCGCTGGACGCCGGTGAGCCTGACGATCGGACCGGTGCCGCGATTCGCGACCAAGATCAGCTACGGCTTCCTGCTGGAGGGAGGAGGTGACGTGTGGGTAGGGCGGCCCAGCTGGAGGTCGTCGGAGCGCCGGCCGTTCCCGCACGACCGGAGGCTCGCTGACGGAGGGCGGCCGGTCAGAGGTGAACCTGAAAAGCGTTCAGGTTGACGACGTGCGGGTGAGCCGGTGCAGCTCGCGATTGTGATGGACGAAGCGCCCGGGCCCGAGCGGGCCGACGAGGGCGGCGATCGCGTCCGCGACGATGGTCGCGTCGATCGCCGCATATTTGTCGAGACGCCCGCGCAGGAGGAGGTTGGTGATCGGGCTGAGCAGGATTGCGGCGCGCTCGCCGAGCCGCCGGTCACCGCCGCGCTCGCCACGCAGCAGGCCCGGGCGGACGATGTCGAGCCGGTCGAAGCCTAGCGCCGAGAGCGCCGCCTCCATCTCGCCCTTGACGCGGGGATAGAAGAGTCGCGAGCGCGGATCCGCGCCGACGGAAGAGACGGCGATCAGCCGGCGCACGCCCGCCTCGCGCGCGGCGCGCGCGAACGAGACCACCATGTCGAAGTCGACTGCTCGAAAAGCCTCGTCTGATCCCGCCGCCCGCGCTGTCGTGCCGAGGGCGGAAATCGCGACATCGGCGCTCAGGGTCCCGGCGAGGCCGGGCCAGGCCTCGGGAGGGGCGACATGCTCATGCCAGGCCGGCGCGCGACGGCCGGTGGGGCGGCGGAGCAGCGCATGGACCTCGCAACCTTGGGCGAGCAGGCGGTCCGCGACCAGATTGCCGACCAGCCCAGTGCCGCCGATGAGAAGGATGCCGGTGCCCATACGCGACGGATAGGGCGCTCAAGCCGAAAAGTCAGGTGCGATCGATGGCGGTGCGCGCGGATCCGGCGGCGCGGCGCCTTTGCCAGCGTAGCGCCAGACCGTCACGGCAGCAGCATAGGGAATGCCGAAAAACAGTAGGAAGAAGTCCCAATATTCCAGAATGAGCCATGGATCGCCGAGCGCACCCAGCACCAGGGGAAAGAGCAGGATGGTCGGGGTGATCACCAGATTCCAGCCTGTTTCCACGCCGCCCGCATATGGCTTTCTGTCGCGTGGCACGTCGCATTCCTTTCGCTGTCGCCGACGAGTATTCACCACCGCCAGCCCCCGGGATTAGCTGCGGCCGTGACTGCTGAACGCAGTTTTTCAATAGCCAGACTGATCGTCCGCTACGGAGATCGTTTCGGATGCGGTTGGCGACGGGCGCAAAGCTGTTATATCCCGGTGCTGTTCGTTGCGTATGCGTCCAACCGAATGGAGGGACTTTATGGACGTCGACAGTCTCAAGGCCGAGCTCGAAGAGCATCTCGCGAAAAATCCGGACGAACATGCGCCGAGCGGGTTTCGCGATCGGTTCGATACTTTGGTCGCGCAATATAAGTCCGACGATGAGGACGTTCCCAAGGCCACTCTGGAAGCGCAGCTCCAGAAGATCCGCAGCGAGGCCGAGGCTGCCTGGGCCTGCTGCGCCGCGCCTCATGCCGGGGAGGCGCCGCCGCCGCGGGCCGAGCAGGTGGACGCACCGGCCGATCCCGGCGGCCCGGTCAGCGCGCCGGCGGACCAGCCCGCGGACACGCCCGCATCCGGCTTCATGCGCTATGGCCTGACCATCGTCGCCGCATTGGTCGTGCTGGCCGCGGCTTATTATTTCTACCGCCGCTGACCGCCGGTCCGCCGCTAGAATCCCTCCGGCAGTCCGGCCGGACCGATCAGGTCTCGATACTGGCGAATCGCATAGCGGTCGGTCATGCCGGCGATGAAGTCGCCGATGGCGCGCGCCGCGGCGGCCTCGGGGCGCGGCCGCCATTCCGGCGGGAGCCGCTCGGGATCGGCGCGATAGGCTTCGAACAAGGCGGCCAGCATGCGCTGGGCCTCGGCCCGGACCGCCTGAACCGAGGGCGCGTCGTACATGCGGGCATGGAGGAAGGCCTTGAGCGCATGCTCCTCGACCGCCATTTCCTCCGAGAAGCCGGCGAGCGGGCGGCCGGCGGCGCGGACCGCCTCGACCGATTGCACGCCGGACTCCCCGATCCGCCGCCGCGTCTCGACCAGGACGTCGTTGACCATGCGTCCGATCAGCTCGCGGACCAGCTCGGGGATCAACCGCGCCTCTCCGGCGTCGCGGTGGCGTGCCCGCACCCCCTCCCAGGCTTGCCGCGCCAGCTTCACGCCAAGCAATTCCTCGAGCGTGAACAGGCCGGCGCGAAGTCCGTCGTCGATGTCGTGATTGTCATAGGCGATGTCGTCCGCAATGGCGGCGACCTGCGCTTCGAGCCCGGGCCAGCTCGAAAGCTCCAGCGGCCACAGCGCATCGGCCTCGGCCAGCGCCCAGGGCGGCGCGGCGACCGGGCCATTATGCTTGGCGAGCCCTTCCAGCGTCTCCCATGAAAGGTTGAGACCGTCGAAACCGGGATAGGGCGTCTCGAGCCGGGTGAGCAGCCTTATGGTGTGCGCATTGTGATCGAAGCCCCCGACCGCGGCCATCGCCGCCTGCAGCACATCCTCGCCGGCATGGCCGAACGGCGGGTGACCGATATCGTGGGCCAGAGCGAGCGCTTCGGTCAGATCCTCGTTGAGGCCGAGCGCGCGCGCCATCGTCCGCGCGATCTGCGCGACCTCGAGGCTGTGGGTGAGACGGACGCGGTAATGATCGCCGTCGGGGGCGACGAAGACCTGGGTCTTGTGGCGCAGGCGGCGGAACGGGATCGAATGGATGATGCGGTCGCGGTCGCGCTGGAACGCATCGCGCGGGCCGCGTTCAGCGCGATCGTCTTCGGGATGGAGCCGACCCCTGCTCCTGGCTGGATCGGCCGCGAGAGGTGCGCGTGTCATTGGCAGCTGGCCTCCGCTCTTGGCTGGACCGGGTGCGGGACGTGCGCGGCGTATCGTCGCTCGCCCTCCGGCTCTGGGTGGAACGCGACGAGGACGACGCCCGGCTGGAGGCGGCGGAGCCCCGGGTCGTGCCGGACCGCGTCGCCGGCGTGTTCCTGTCGGCGGCGCCTGCGCGCCCCCGGCTGGTCGTGGTCCGCGCGCCGTTGCGATCGTCGCTGCCGGACCGACCGGCCCGCGTGCGGCTGTTGCTCCGTTCCTCGGACGCCGAGGCGCGGCCGCTGCGATTGCGCGCGGTGGGCCGATCGTCGGCCGCGGCCGCGGCCCGGCCGGAACGGCTGGATGACGAACGCCGGTTGTCGCTGGTGGACGTGTTGCGCGCGGCTGCCTGGCGGCCAGCGCGCGTGGTGGGCGCCGGCTGGCGATCCGGCTGGGCCCGGCGCGCGCTCCTGGAGGACGAGGAGGAGCTGGCCGCTCCGCTGCCCTGCAGCCGGTCGAGCGATTGTCCGGCGGCGCTTTGCCACGGGATCGCGGCGATGCGCATCCGGGTGAGCTGCCCGATATAGTCCTGCGCGGCGGCCTCATCGTCGAACGGGCCGAGCAGCAGGCGGTTGGTGCCGCGATCGGCGACCGTCCAGGCGGTGCGGCTTTCGACCAGGCCCGGGGCCTGCGCGTGCACGTCGCGATAATGGCCCGACAAGGCACCGCGTTGGGCGCCGTGGGCGATCTGCACCCAATAGCGGCCGGCACCCGCCCGCGCCGGCGCCGGCGCCGGCGCATTCTGGGCACGATAGCGGGCCTCCGCCTCGCGCGCGGCGGCGTCGCGCGCCTGGCGTTCGGCCGGGCTGAGCGGGCCTGCCGGCGCCGGGCCTCTCGCCGCGGCCGCGGCGGCGGCCGCCGCCTCCTCTTCGGTAAGCGAACCGACCACGGTGGCGATGTCGGAAAAACGCGTCGTCGGCGCCTGGCGCGCCGGCTGGCTGGGCTGGACCGTCATCGACTCGAACTGGCGGACCGAGGGCGCCGGATCGATCGGGCCGAAGCCCGGCGTGGCCGACTGGATCGGGGGCGGAGGCCTGCGCTCCTCACGGCTGGTATCGAGCGTGAAATTGCCGCCAGGGACGAAGGCCGGCGCCTCGCGCGGCCGGTTGACCGGGGGCCGCTGGAACTGCTGGTCCGGCTGCTGAGCCTCGTCCTCGGGCTCATTTTCGTCGTCCGGATTTGACGGCGCGAAACGCTGCGGCTGCGCTTGCGCGACTTCGACCCGGCGCGACGGCTGAACCGCGGGCGCGACGTCGCGACGCGGCGTGCGGATGAGGCTGCCGACCCGCTCCTCGCCGGCGGCGGTGGCGCCGGGTCGTCGGCGCGGCGCGCTGTTGACCGGCTCGGCCAGCGGCGGTTCGGATCGAGCCTGCGGCCCGCCGCGGGCCATGGCGAGCGCGCCCGGATCGGCTCGCGTGTCGACGTTCGATGCGATCTGGCTGGCGCGGCCATCGCTCGGGAAGCGGCCGAAATTCACCGCCGCGGCCTTCTGCGCCGGGCTCAGCGAGGCGAGCCGGGCGAAGAATGGCGCCATCGCCTGCGCGTTGGGCGCCGGCATCAGCCGGCGCGCGGTATCGTCGGCGCCGGCCGCGTCCCCGGTCAGCGCCAGCACGAACGCCTGAGTCCGCCAGGCGGCGCGGTCGTGACGGCGAAGCTGGGCGTCGATCACGCGTAGGGCCGCGTCGCGCTGGCCGCTGATTGCCAGCGACAGCGCCATCCGGCGCTCGACCTCGGGATCGCTGCGGCGGCGCAGCGCCAGCGCATAATCCTGCTGGGCGCGGCGCGGATCGCCGATCATGTCATAGGCAAGGCCGCGGTCGGCGGCGATCTCGGCCTCGGGCGCGCCGCGCTGGGCGGCCTCGGCGAACAGGATCAGCGCCTGCTCGGGCCGCTCGCTCAGCAGCATCGCCGAAGCCTGCCCGGCCTTCACCCGCGGATCGTCGGGCGCGATCTGCCCGGCGCGGGTGAAGAAGCCCGAAGCGGCCTGGCCGTCGCGCAGGCCGATGGCGGCGCGGCCGGCGCCGATCAAGGCATCGAGGCTGCGCGGATTATTGGCCAGGGTGGTGAGATTGCGGCGCAATTCCGCGCCCGGCCCGTCATCGAGCGACTGCACGACCGCGCCGGGCGGCAGCCGCGAATTTTGCGGCTCCGGCATCGGATCGTCCACGTCCTGCGCGCGCACGGGCCCGGCCGCCAAAATCATCCCCGTCGCCGCCAGCAATAAGCCGCGGCGAAACCCCCGCATCGCCGATAATGTCATGCCCCGGCTAGACCGCGCTTCGCCTGTACCGGCAATGACCGGATCGGGGCCCTGCGGCGAGGCGGTAGCGGGGAGGGATGAAATGGGAACATGTCGGCCTGAAGTCCTCCCCCTTGACGGGGAGGGTTGGGAGGGGGTGTCGGGCGTCCGAGATCCAAACTCAGCCGCAGAACCCCCTCACCCCAGCCCTCTCCCCCGTGGGGAGAGGGAGTCCCCTACTGATTGTTCTGCCGGTTCAGGAACCTGGGAATGTCGAGCGGGTCGCGGGCGGTGCCGGTGCGCATGCGCGGGGCCTCGGTTTCCTGCGATTCCTCGACCTGGGCCTTGGCGGCGCCGCGGGCGATGTTCGACATGCGCTCGAACAGGGTGCCGCCGGTCTTCGCCTCGGGCTCCGCCGGCAATTCCTCGCGGGTCAGCCAGGAGCGGGTGGCCGTCACCGGAGGCTCGTCCGGACCGGCAATGTCCTCTTCATGCAGGTCGACGCTGTCGAGCAGGAGCTCTTCGCCCTCGTCTTCGTCGGCCATGGTCGCGTCGAGCGTCAGCTCGTCGGGCTCCGCGGCCTCTTGCTCCATCGTCTCGGGCTCGGGCGCGTCTTCCATGATCTCGTCGGGCGCGGTCAGGGTGATCGGCGTCAATTCAGGCTCGGGCGCCACCTCGGTGCGCGGCGGCTCGGCGGCGCGCACGGCCGGGAAGGTGAACACCTTGGCCGGTTGCGGGATCGGCATGACCTCCTCGGCGCCAATGCCGGTCGCGACGACCGAGACGCGGATCTTGCCGTCGAGATCGTTGTTGAACGCCGAGCCCCAGATGATGTTGGCGTCGGGATCGACCAGCTCGCGGATATGGTTGGCGGCCTCGTCGACCTCCATCAGCCGCATGTCGTCGCCGCCGGTGATCGAGATAATCACGCCCTTTGCGCCCTTCATGCTGACGCCGTCGAGCAGCGGATTGGCGATCGCCTGCTCGGCGGCCTCGATCGCCCGATTGTCGCCGATCGCCTCGCCGGTGCCCATCATCGCCTTGCCCATTTCGGACATGACCGAGCGGACGTCGGCGAAATCGAGATTGATCAGGCCGGGCATGACCATGAGATCGGTGATCCCGCGCACGCCCTGCTGCAGCACTTCGTCCGCCATCTGGAACGCTTCCTTGAAGGTCGTGTTCGGGTTGGCGATGCGGAACAGGTTCTGGTTGGGGATGACGATCAGGGTGTCGACATGCTGCTGCAGCTCGGTGATGCCGGCTTCGGCGGCGCGGCCGCGGCGATTGCCCTCGAAGCTGAACGGCTTGGTGACGACGCCGACGGTAAGGATGCCGCGATCGCGGGCCGCCTTGGCGATGACCGGCGCCGCGCCGGTGCCGGTGCCGCCGCCCATGCCGGCGGCAATGAAGCACATGTGCGCGCCTTCAAGCGCGGCTTCGATCTCGGCGATCGCCTCTTCGGCGGCGGCCTTGCCGATCTCCGGCCGCGAGCCGGCGCCGAGGCCCTGGGTGATCTTCAGGCCAAGCTGGATCTTGCGATCGGCGAGGCTGTGGTTGAGCGCCTGCGCGTCCGTATTGGCGACGATGAAATCGACGCCCTGGACGTCCGACTGGATCATGTTGGCGATGGCATTGCCGCCCGCGCCGCCGACGCCGATCACGCTGATCCGGGGGCGAAGCTCCTCCACTTCCGGACGGATGAAATCGATGCTCATGCACAGTCTCCCCAATGCCGCGCCGCAATGCGACGCGCTTGCTCTAAGTGCTTTTGCCCGATGCGATTCTCGGGCGCGAGAAAAAAGTTAACGTTCACGTCATGTTTTCCCCAGAAATCGTCAATACTGAGTCCGAAATGCCGCAATCAGGCGCGAAAGCCAGCCGCCGGGGCCTCTGCCCTCGCCGCCCGGACCGCCAAAGCCGTTGCGCAGATCGCCCTCGTCGGACGCAGCAAACAAGGCGAGCCCGGCCAGGGTCGAGAAAGCGGGGCCGCTATGGGCTTCGGGAAGGCCCGGCATCGACGGTCGCCCGACCCTGACCGCGCGGCCCAGCACGCCCTGCGCATAATCGGCAATGCCCTTCAATTCGGCGCCGCCGCCGGTCAGGACCACCTGCCGGCCGAACGGTCCGGCGAAGCCGAGATCCTTGAGCGCCGCTTCGATCAAAGCGGTCAGATGCTCGAGCCGCTGGCGGACCACGGCAACCAATTGGGCGCGGGTGATGCGGGCGCTTTCGATTCCTTCCTGGCCGCCGGCGATCGGCGCCAGCTCGATCATGTCGTGATTGTCTCGCGGCGATGTCATCGCCGAGCCGTAGAAGCATTTGATCCGCTCGGCCTCGGCGCGCCTGGTGCCGAAGGCGGCGGCGATGTCGTCGGTGATGTCGCTGCCCCCGAAGGAGAGCGAGCGCAGGCCGACCAGCATGCCGCCGGCGAAGACAGAGACGTTGGTCACGCCGCCGCCGAGCTCGACCAGTGCCACACCCAATTCACGCTCCTCGTCGCTCAGACACGCCTTCCCCGCCGCAACCGGCGAGGCGACGATAGCTTCAACGCCCAGGTGTGCGGATCGGACACACAGATCGAGATTCTTCACCGGCGACGGATCGGCGGCGACGACGTGGATGTCGACCGCGATCTTGTCGGCGTGGAGGCCGCGCGGCTGCTTGACGCCGTCGACGCCGTCGATCGTGTAGAGCGCCGGAATGGCGTGAAGGATGGTCCGCCCTTCCGGATCGATCGATTCCCGGCCGGCGTCGAGCAAGGCGTCGATATCCTCGGCGGTGATGCGGCGGCCGCCGATCGCGACCTCGACCCCGGCGACGTTGCTGACCAGCCCGCCGGCGGAATAGCCGACGAAGACCTGGTCGACCTGGGTGCCGGCGATGCGCTCGGCCTGCTCGACCGCCTCGCGGATCGCGATCTCGCTGCGTTCCATGTCGGCGATGAAGCCGCGCTTGACGCCGCGGCTCTCGCGCTGGCCGGTGCCGAGGATGCGCAATTTGCCCTCCTCGTCCGGCTCGGCGATCAGCGCGCAGACCTTCGACGAGCCGACGTCGAGCACCGCGACCAGGTTGCGTGCCGGAGGCGTTGGGGTGCGTCTCGCCATCAGGAGGACCTCGCCATCAAATGGTCCTCGAAAGATCTTGCGGCGGCTGGCCGGGATCGGGGGTTGTGGCGGGCGGCACGATCGCGCCCGGCTCGCGCGAGATGCGGATATAGGTCCGGCGCGGATCGCGCATGTCGATGCGGGCGAAGCCGCGGCCGAGCAACGGATCCTGCTGGTCCATCATCGCGAAGCGGGTGATGGCGCGGCGGGCCTCGTCGTCGCCTTCGGGCAAGGTGAGCAATTCGCCGCTCTGGAAGCGTATGTCCCATCGCCGCTGGCCGACCCAGGTGGCGCCGGCAATCTGCGGCCGCAGCCGCGGCGCGGCCTGCATCAGGGTGCCGAGCCCGCCGATATGGCGGTTCGCGTTGGAGCCGATGACCAGAGGCAGGTTGGGCATATGGTCGATCCGCACCGGCTCCAAGACCACGCCGTCGGCATCGATCAGGCTCAATTGCTGGTTGTTCTGCCAGATCGCCACCGGCTGGCGCTCGACGATGTCGATCACCAGGGTGTCGGGCAGCCGCCGCGACACGCGGGCTTCGCGGATCCAGCCGAACCGCATCAGCCGCGCGCGCGTCGCCGCCAGGTCGACCAAAGGCATCGCCATCGAATCCTGGTCGAAGGCGACATTGTAGATGGCAAGCCTCGAGACGCGCTGGGCGCCGGTGATCTCGACCCGCTTCAGGGTGAAGCCGGCGCCGCCGACGCCTTCGCCCAAAGCGATGCCGGCAAGCTGCGGCAGGCGAAAGGCAAGCACCGCGGCGACGATCACCGCGCAGGTCATCCCGGCCAGCGCCCAATTGCCGAGGCGGCGGGTCCAGACCGGCGAAATGCCGATCGATTCGAACAGGCCCTGCTTCTTCGGCTTGCGCGTGCTGACGCCGCGCGAGCCGGTCCGGCCGCGCGGTTTCGCCTTGCCCCGCGCCGGCGCGCCGCGTGCGACCCGCGCGCTCACAGCGCCGCCTCCACGATCCGCTCGACCAGGGTCGCGTAATCGATCCCCCGCGCCCGCGCCTGCTCCGGCACCAGGCTGAGCGGCGTCATGCCGGGCTGGGTGTTGACCTCGAGCAGGTAGAGCCCTGCCTCGCCCCTGGAATCGTCCCAGCGGAAATCGGAGCGCGAGGCGCCCCGGCAGCCGAGCAGGCGGTGCGCCTTCAGCGCCACGGCGAGCGCCGCATCGCGGATATCGTCGGGAATGGCGGCCGGGCAGACATGCTCGGTCATACCCTCGGTATATTTGGCGTCATAGTCGTAGAAACCCGATTTCGGGCACAATTCGGTCACCGCCAGCGGCTCGTCGTCGAGCACGGCGACGGTGAGCTCGCGGCCCGGGATGAACGGCTCGGCGAGCAATTTCTCGAACTCCTGCCACGGGCCCTTCGTGCCGGCCGCGATCGGCTCGCCATGATTGCCGCCCTCGCGGATGATGGCGACCCCGACCGACGAGCCCTCGTTGACCGGCTTCAGCACATAAGGGCGCGGCATCGGATCGGCGGCATAGAGGCTCTCGCTTTCGACCAGTCGTCCCTCCGGCATGCGGATGCCGTGCGGGACGAGGACCATCTTGGTCAGCTCCTTGTCGATCGCGATCACCGAGGTTTCGAGGCCGCTATGGGTATAGCGCAGGCCCATCAGGTCCATCATGCCCTGCACCGTGCCGTCTTCGCCGGGCGTACCGTGCAGCGCGTTGAATACGACGTCGGGGCTGAGATCGGCGAGCGTGGCGGCGATGTTGCGGTCCATGTCGATCCGGGTGACCTTGTGCCCGCGGCTTTCCAGCGCGTCGGCGACGCCGTTGCCGGTGACCAGGGACACGTCCCGCTCGGCGGACCAGCCGCCCATGAGGACTGCGACGTGGAGGGGCTCAAGCATTCGTACGCAACCCGTTCAGATTAACACAAAGCCCGTTCGGGCTGAGCCTGTCGAAGCCCATCACTTCTTCTCGGCCGCAGGACAAGGAGAGGGCTTCGACAGGCTCAGCCCGAACGGTTTGGGGGATAGTCATGCGCCCACCCCCACGCGCTGGATTTCCCATTCGAGCTCGGCGCCACTGTCGGCCAGGACCCGGCGGCGGACTTCCTCGCCGAGCGCCTCGATGTCGGCCGCCTTCGCCGCGCCGAGGTTGAGCAGGAAGTTGCAATGCTTCTCCGAGACCTGGGCATCGCCGATGGTGAGCCCGCGGCAGCCGGCATGATCGATCAGCTGCCAGGCCTTGGCGCCGGGCGGGTTCTTGAAGGTCGAGCCGCCGGTGCGCGAGCGCAAAGGCTGCGATGCCTCGCGCTCGGCGGCGATCCGGTCCATCTCGGCGCGGATCGCTTCGGGCGCGTCTTCATTGCCGCGGAAGGTGGCGCCGACGACGACGCACCCCTCCGGCAACGCGCTGTGGCGATAGGTATAGCCGAGCTCGGCGAGACCGAGCCGCCTGCTCTGGCCGTTGCGCAGGACGATTTCGCAATCGACCAATATGTCCTTCACCTCGCGGCCATAGGCGCCGCCGTTCATCCGGACGAAGCCGCCGACCGTGCCCGGGATCGAGCGAAGGAACTCGACGCCGCCAATGCCGGCGTCGCGCGCGGTGGAGGAAACCAGGATGCCGCTCGCGCCGCCGCCGCAGCGCAAGGCCGTGGCATCGAGCCGCTCGACGGTCGCGAACGCCTTGCCGAGACGCACCACCACACCGGGCACGCCTCCGTCGCGCACGATCAGATTGGAGCCGAGCCCAAGCGCCATGACCGGCACGTCCGGATCGAGATCGGCAAGGAAGTCGCTCAGATCCGCTGCATCGGCGGGCTCGAACAGCCAGTCCGCACTGCCGCCGGCCTTGAACCAGACCAACGGGGCAAGCGGCGCATCGGCGGTCAGCCTGCCGCGCACGCGGGGGAGAGAAGCGACGGCGCTCATGCCGCCTGCCGCGCCCTGGAGATGCCGTCGGCGAGGCCGGCGGCCCATTTGGTGATGTCGCCGGCGCCGAGGCAGATCACCATGTCGCCGGGCGCGGCGAGATGGGTGAGCTGGCGGCAGACATCGTCGGCATCGGTCGCGACATGGGCGCCGAGATGGCCGCGTTGCTTCATCCCCTCGACCAAGGCGATGTTGCTCGTCCCTTCGATCGGCTCCTCGCCGGCCGCGTAGACCGGCGCGACCAGGACGATGTCGGCGTCGTTGAACGCCCCCTGGAACTCGGCCATCAGATCGTGGAGGCGGGTGTAGCGGTGGGGCTGGACGACGGCGATGACCCGGCCCGTGGCGCCCTCGCGCGCGGCGGAGAGGACGGCGGCGATTTCGACCGGATGGTGGCCGTAATCGTCGATGATGGTGATGCCGTCGACTTCGCCGACCTTGGTGAAGCGGCGCTTGACGCCGTGGAACTTGGCGAAGCCGCGCTGGATCACCGCATCGTCGATGCCCATCTCGGCGGCGACGCCGATCGCGGCAAGCGCATTCTGGACATTGTGGCGGCCCGGCATCGGCAATTCTATGCCGGTGATCGTCCGAACCTCGCCGGCGCGGTCGCGCAGCGAGACGTCGAAGCGGTTGCCGCCCGGGTAGGGCGTCACGTTGTCGCCGCGTATGTCGGCCTGGGCGGCGAAGCCGTAGGTGACGATGCGCCGATCCCTGAGGCGCGGGATGATCGACTGGACCTCCGCGTGATCGACGCAGAGCAAGGCGGCGCCATAGAAGGGCACGTTCTCGATGAAGGCGACGAACGCGTCCTTGACCTGGTCGAAGCCGCCATAATGATCGAGATGCTCGGGATCGATGTTGGTCACCACCGCGATGGTACCGTCGAGCCTCAGGAAGGACCCGTCGCTTTCGTCGGCTTCGACCACCATCCAGTCCGAGCTGCCGAGCCGCGCATTCGAGCCATAGGCATTGATGATGCCGCCGTTGATCACGGTCGGGTCGATGCCGCCGGCATCGAGCATCGCCGCGACCATCGAGGTCGTCGTGGTCTTGCCGTGCGTCCCCGCCACCGCGACGGTCAGCTTCAGCCGCATCAATTCGGCAAGCATCTCGGCGCGACGGACGACCGGGATGCGCCGCGCATAGGCGGCAACCACCTCGGCATTGGTCTTCTTGATCGCGGTCGAGATCACCACCACCGCGGCGTCGCCGAGATTGTCGGGGCCGTGGCCGATGGCGACGGGGATGCCGAGCTTGCGCAGGCCCTCGACGACATAGGACTCGGCAACATCCGAGCCCTGCACCTTGTAGCCCAATATGTGCATCACCTCGGCGATGCCCGACATGCCGATGCCGCCGATGCCGACGAAATGGATCGTGCCGATGTCGGTGCCGACGCCCTTCATGCCGATGCCGCTCATGCCGGCACGCCGCGCGGCATCGGCCGCAATATCGCGTCGCGGACGAAAGCCGGGTCGGCGCCGGGATCGCGCCCGGTCCGCTCGACGAGATCGGCGAGATCCTTTGCGGCGTCGGGCCGGCCGACCGCCTTGGCGCGGGCCGCGGCCTTGGCCAGAGCGACGGGCTCGAGGCCGAGCTTCTGCATCTGCTTGGCAAGCTCGATCGGGGTGAACCGGTCCTGCGCGATCATCCGCGCGCCGCCGGCCTTGGCCATCTCCCTGGCGTTGAAGGTCTGGTGATCGTCGGTCGCGCTCGGCAGGGGCACCAGGATCGCGGGCCGGCCGGCCGCGGTCAGCTCGGCGATGGTCGAGGCGCCGGCGCGGCCGATGACGAGATGCGACCAGGCGAGCCGCTCGGGCAGATCGGGGAGGTAGGTGGCCAGGTCGGCGGGGATGCCGAGCGACGAATAGCGCGCGCGCACCTGCTCGATGTCCTCGGCCCGGCATTGCTGGGTGACCTGGAGACGCCTCCGGAAATGCTCCGGGAGCAGGGCCAGCCCCTCCGGCACCACCTCGGACAGGATGGAAGCGCCCTGGCTGCCGCCGGTCACCAGCACGCGGAAGATCCCGTCCTCGGTCAGTGGCGGGAAAGGCTGATCGCGCAGCGCCAGCACCTCGTCGCGGACCGGATTGCCGACGAGATGGACCCGGTCCGCCGCCTTGCCGGGCAGGCGCTGGACGTTCTCATAGGCGGTGGCAATCGCATCGACCCTGCCGGCCATCAGCCGGTTGACCCGCCCGAGCACCGCATTCTGCTCGTGCAGCAGGGTCGGGATGCGCTCGCGGCGCGCGGCGAGCAGTGCCGGGAAGGCCGGATAGCCGCCGAAGCCGATCACTGCCGAGGGAAGGAAGGTTTCGTAGAGCCGGAGCGCCATCGCCCGGCCGGTCATGATGCTCCGCGCCGCGCGCAGCCAGCCGATCGGCCCGCCGGCCAGCCGCCCGGCGGGCAGGACGTGGACCTGGACGTTGTCGAACAGCCCCGGGATCCGCGCGCCGCGATCGTCGGTGATCAGGGCGACGCGATGCCCGCGAAGCAGCAGTTGCTCGGCAAGTGCGTGGGCCGGGATCATGTGGCCGCCGGTGCCGCCGGCGGCGAGGACATAATGGCGCGACATCATTTCGGCCCCCTCCATCGCACCACATAAGGCGTGCCGTGGAGATGCGGGTTACGGCGGCTGAAGGCGAGGAGGAGACCGAAGCCCATCGCAAGCGCGATCATCGACGAGCCTCCATAGGAGATGAACGGCAGGGTCATGCCCTTGGACGGCGCGATATGGACGTTGACCGCCATGTTGATCAGCGCCTGCAGCCCGAACTGGGTGACCAGGCCCGCGGTGGCGAGGACGAGGAACTTGTCCTCCTCGTTGAGCAGGCGGACCAGCACCCGGACCACGATCGTCATGTAGAGGATGGCGATGGCGAGGCACGCGATGATGCCGAATTCCTCGCCGATCACCGAGAAGATGTAATCGGTATGCGGCTCGGGCAGCGAGAATTTGCGGATGCCGGCGCCCGGGCCGGCGCCGAACAGGCCGCCGGCGGTGAGCGTCCGGAGCGCCGATTCGACCTGATATTGATCGCCCTGCTCGAACAGGAAGCCGTCGATCCGCTGGGTCGCCACCGGGTAGAAGAGATAGGCCAATATGAGCAACAGGATGCCGCCCGCGCCGAGCATGTAGAGGATGCGCATCGGCGCGCCGGACAGCATGATCAGCACCACCCAGGCGGTGACGAAGATCACGGTCTCGCCGAGATTGGGCTGGCGCATCAGCAGCAGCGCGACGATTCCGGTCAGCACGGCGGTGAGCGGCACCACCGGCAGCGCCTTGTCCTTCTCCTTGAAGGAGAGCAGCCAGGCGATGGTGACGATGAACAGTGGCTTCAGGAATTCGGAAGGCTGGAACTGGGCGAAGCCGGCGCCGAGCCAGCGCCGCGCGCCATTCACCTCGACGCCGAGCACCGGAACCAGGAACAGGCAGATGATGAAGAAGGCCGCGCCGAGGATCGAGAGCCGCCGCGCGGTCGATTTGGGCATCATCGAAATCGCGATCATCACCGGCACGGCAAGCGCGATCCACATCAGCTGGCGGTAGAAATAGTAAAGCGGCGGCACGTTGATGCCGCCTCCCGAATAACGCTGGCTGGCCGCGGGCGATGCGGCGGCGACGGCGATCAGTCCGATCACGATCAGCACCGCGACGAGGACGAGCAGGACCTTGTCGATCTCCCAGAACCAGCGGCCGATCGCGCTCCGGTCGGAGCGGCCAAGACGCGGCGCGAGGGTTTTGCGGACGGGGGCGGCGCCGCTCATGCCAGCGCCTCCACCGCGGCCTTGAAGGCATCGCCGCGCGCTTCATAATCGCGGAACTGGTCGAACGACGCGCAGGCCGGCGAGAGCAGGACGACCTCTCCAGGCACGGCCGCGGCGGACGCGTCCTGGACGGCGGTGATCAGCAATTCGGATTCGCGCACCGGCACCTTGCCCTCGAGCAGGCGCGCGAACATCGGCCCGGCCTCGCCGATCGTGTAGGCGGCGCGGACATGGCCAAGCTGGTTTTCGCAGGGGCCGAGATCCTCGGACTTGGCGAGGCCGCCGACGATCCAGTGCACCGCCGCGTAGGAGGCGAGCGCCGGCGCGGCGGAATCGGTGTTAGTCGCCTTGCTGTCGTTGACGAACCGGACTCCGTGCTTCTCCGCGACCAGCTCCATCCGGTGCGGCAGCGATCGATAGGTTTCGAGCGCGCCGGCGATGAGCGCGTCGTCGATGCCGAGCGCGCGCGCCGCCGCAACCGCCGCCGCCACGTTCTGCGCATTGTGCGGCCCCTGCAGCGCCGGCCAGCGCGACTGGTCCTTCACGTCCGCCGACGCAACGAGGAAACGGCGATTCTTGACGGAGTCCGCGATCGCAAGGGTGTAGGAATCCTCGGCCGCGATCACCGCCGCATGGTCGGGCGACTGCAAGGCGAACAGCCGCGCCTTGGAGGCAGCATAGGCTTCGACGCCGTCATAGCGGTCGAGATGGTCGGGCGTGACGTTGAGCAGGACGGCGACGTCGCAATCGAGGCTGAAGGTGAGGTCGATCTGGTAGGAGGACAGCTCGAGGACGTAGAGGCCGCCCGCCGCCAGGGCGTCCTGGCCCATGATCGGATAACCGATATTGCCTGCCATGGTGGCGGGCAGGCCGGCCGCCCTGGCGATATGGTGGATCAAGGCGGTGGTCGTCGATTTGCCGTTGGTGCCGGTGACGCCGACCACGCGGTGCGGCGGCAGCGTCTGCCGCGCCTGGGCGAACAATTCGATGTCGCCGATGATCGGGACGCCGGCGGCGGCGGCCTGCGCGGTGATCGGGTGGCGGTTCAACGGTACGCCGGGCGAGACGATTATGCCGTGGAAGCCGGTGAGGTCGATGCTGAGAAGGTCGGCGATATCGAAAAATTCCTCCCCGGGACGGGGAGGGGGACCGTTCGCCGTAGGCGAATGGTGGAGGGGGGGCTGAGTCTCGCTCCGAGCCCCCTCCACCACGCCGCTACGCGTCGCGATGGGCAGGGTCGGATCGCCCCGCGATCCGAAGCCATGTCCGGGGGACATGGCGACCGGCCCATCCCTCCCCGTCCCGGGGAGGATCTTAGAAACGGCTTCCACGGCTTGTGCGCGCGCCTCCTCGCGATTGTCCCAGGCGACGACGGAGGCGCCGCTCGCGACCAGGGCCTCGACGCTGGCGAGGCCCGAACGGGCCAGGCCGAGCACCGCGTAGCGTCTGCCGCGAAAGACGGGGCTGGTGATCACCGCAGCTTCAGCGTCGCCAGCCCGGCCAGCGCGAGCACGAAGGAGACAATCCAGAAGCGGATCACCACGGTCGGCTCGGACCAGCCGAGCTGCTCGAAATGGTGGTGGATGGGGGCCATCAGGAACACGCGCTTGCCGGTCCGCTTGAAGACCAGGACCTGGATGATCACCGACATCATTTCGACCACGAACAGGCCGCCGATGATGCCGAGCACGATCTCGTGGCGCGAACAGACGGCGATGGCGCCCAGTGCGCCGCCGAGCGCGAGGCTCCCGGTGTCGCCCATGAAGACCGCGGCCGGGGGCGCGTTGAACCAGAGGAAGGCGAGGCCCGCGCCGATGATCGCAGAGCAGAGCACCGTGAGGTCGCCGACCCCGAGCACGTGCGGAATGCCGAGATAGGTGGCGAAGATCTTGTTGCCGACGAGATAGGTGATGATGATGAAGGCGAGGCTGGCGATGATCACCGGCATGGTGGCGAGGCCGTCGAGCCCGTCGGTCAGGTTCACCGCATTGCCGAACGCCACCACGACGAAGGCCGCGAACAGGATGTAGAACGGGCCGAGATCGATCACCGGCCCGTTGTAGAAGGGAATGTAGAGCGAGGTGGCGCCGCCCCAGGAGATGATCCAGCAGCCGAGTCCGGCGATGGCGAACTCGGCGAGCAGCCGGACCCGGCCGGAAACGCCCTTGTGGCTGCGCTTCTTCACCTTGTCGTAATCGTCGAGGAAGCCGATCGCGCCGAAGCCGAGCGTGATCAGCATGCACGCCCACAGATAGCGGTTGGAGAAATCCATCCACAGGAACATCGAGATCGAGAGCGAGGTCAGGATCATCAGCCCGCCCATGGTCGGCGTGCCGCGCTTGGCGAGGTGGGAGAGCGGGCCGTCGTCGCGGATCGGTTGGCCCTTGCCCTGGCGCACGCGCAGCCAGCCGATGAACTTTGGGCCGATCAGCAGGCCGATGAACAAAGCGGTCGCCACCGCCGCGCCGGCGCGCAACGTGATGTAGCGGAAGAGGTTCAATAATCCCGGATAACCGAGCTGATCTGCGATCCAGTAAAACATCAGTCGTCGTTCCCGCTCGCCAGCGCCTCGACGAGGGCGGCAAGGCCGATGGAATTGGATCCCTTGATCAGCATCGCGTCGCCGGGCCCGATCGCCGCGCGCGCGAGCGGAAGCGCCGCCGCCGCGTCGGCCACATGCGCTATTTCGACCGTGCCGCCAAGGGCTTTTGCAAGCGGCTCCATCCCGTCGCCGACCAGGATCGCATAATCGACATGGGCGGATTCGAGCGGCGCGGCGAGCGCGGCGTGGAAATCGCCGCTGCCGGCGCCGAGCTCGCGCATCGTGCCGAGCACGGCGATGCGGCGGCCGGCCACCTTCTCGTCGCCGAGCACCTTGAGTGTCGCCGCCATCGAGGCCGGGTTGGCATTGTAGCTTTCGTCGATCAGCAGGGCCTCGCCCCCCTCGACGGCGACGCGGTGGCGCCGGCCCCTGCCCTTGAGCCCGTCCAGCTCGGCCAGCGCGAGGCCGGCGAGCGCGAGGTCGCCGCCGACCGCCCGGACCGCGGCAAGCACGGCCAGCGAATTGGCCACCCAATGCAGGCCGGGCTGGCTGATCGTATAGCTCAATTGCGCGTCGGGGAGCCGCGCGGTGACCATCGATCCGCCGCGGGGCCCGCGCACGATATAGGAGGGGTGCACGTCCGCGGCCTCGTCGAGGCCGAAGGTCAGCACCTGCGCCGCATGGGCCCTGGCCGCGGCGGCGAGGCGGTCGCGATGGGGACTGTCATATGGGACGATCGCGGTCCCGCCCGGCTCGAGGCCTTCGAAAATCTCGGCCTTGGCGTCGGCGATCTCTGCCTCGCTGGCGAAATATTCGCGATGCGCCGGAGCGATCGCGGTGACGATGGCGACGTGGGGCCGGACCAGCCGGGTCAAGGCGGAAAGCTCATTCTTGTGGTTCATGCCCATCTCGAACACGCCGAACCTGGCATCGCGGCTCATCCGGGCGAGCGACAGCGGCACGCCGGTATGATTGTTGTAGCTCTTCACCGAGCGATGCGCCCGGCCCGGCCCGGCCCGGTCGAGCGCGGCGTAAAGCGCCTCCTTGGTGCCGGTCTTGCCTACCGAGCCGGTGACTCCGACGATCCGTGCCGCGCTGCGCCGACGGGACGCGCGGCCGAGATCGTCCAGCGCCCTCGTCGTATCGGCAACCAGCACATGCGGGTGCGCGATCTGCTCGCTCACCAGCGCGCCGGCGGCCCCTGCGGCGAACGCCTTGTCGACGAACAAATGGCCGTCGGTCGCCTCGCCCTTCATCGCGACGAACAGGTCGCCCGGACCGATCTCCCGCGAATCGAAGGCGATGCCGCCGGCTTCGAAATCTCCCTGCACGGATCCGCCGGTGGCCTCGGCGATCTCCCCTGCCGTCCACAATGCGCTCATGCCGCCTCCTCCCGCGCCACGCTGACGTCGTCGAACGGGAGGATGCGGTCGCCGACGATCTGGCCCTGCTCGTGGCCCTTGCCGGCAAGCAGGATGAGGTCGTCCGGCCCCGCCAAAGCGATGGCGCCGCGGATCGCCTCGCGGCGGCCCGCCACTTCCTGGGCGGCCGGCGCCCCCGCGAGGATGGCGGCGCGGATTGCGGCCGGATCCTCGCTGCGCGGATTGTCGTCGGTGACGATCACATGGTCGGCGAGCCGGGTCGCGGCGGCGCCCATTTCGGCGCGCTTGCCGACGTCGCGATCGCCGCCTGCGCCGAAGACGAGGATCAGCCGGCCCCTGGTATGCGGCCGCATGGCCTCGATCGCCGAGACGATCGCATCCGGGGTGTGAGCGTAATCGACATAGACCGGCGCGCCGGCGCGGGAGATCACCGCGCGCTCCAGCCGCCCGCGCACCGGATGGATGCGCGCCAGATCGGCCAGGGTGCGGCCGACGTCGCCGCCGGTGGCGATCGCCAGCCCGGCCGCGGTCATCGCATTGGCCGCCTGGTAGGCGCCGATCAGGGCCATATCGATCGTATGGACCTTGCCGCCGGCCTGGATCGTCAGTTTCTGGCCGAGGGGGGTCGTCTCGCGCGCGAGCAATTTCAGCGTTTCGCCGTTGGCGCCGACGCTGATCACCTTCAATCCACGCGCCAGGCAGCGGGCGACGACTTCGTCCGACTTGGGATCGTCGGCCCAGACCACGGCGGTCGCGCCGGGCTCCAGCACATCCTCGAACAAGCGCATCTTGGCCTCGAAATAGAGGTCCATCGTCTCGTGATAATCGAGATGGTCGCGGCTGAGATTGGTGAAGGCGGCCGCCTGCACCGGCAATCCCTCGGTCCGATATTGCGACAGGCCGTGGCTCGACGCCTCGAACGCGGCATGGGTGATCCCCATCCGCTCGAGGCCGGCCATGTTGGACAGGAAGGTGACGATGTCGGGGGTGGTGAGGCCGGTCGTGACCTGGTCGTCCGAAGTGGTGACGCCCAACGTGCCGATGCTGGCCGACCGGTGCCCGGCCATCCGCCAGAGCTGGCGCACCAGCTCGACGCTGGAGGTCTTGCCGTTGGTGCCGGTCACGGCGACGATGGTGTCCGGGAAGGGCTGGAAGAATTTGGCCGCCAGCCGCGCGAAGGCGCGCCGCGGCTCGGCGGCGGAAATGTGCACCGCGCCTTCGACCGCGGCCTCGGGCCGCGACACCACGGCCACCGCCCCGTGCGACACCGCCTCGGCGATGAAATCCTCGCCGTTGAACCTTGCGCCCCTGAAAGCGCCGAAGACGGTGCCGGGCGCGACCTTGCGGTGATCTATGGCGAAGCCGGTGATGGGCGCCGTTTCGCCGCTGCCGGTCAGCGCGCCGAGCCTCATCAATCGTTCGCGGGTGGCGCGGTGACCGGGGCCATCAGGTCGGCCGTGTCGATGTCGCGGCTGGTGTCGGGAATGATGCCGAGCAGCGGCCCGGCGCGCTGGATGACCCGCGATACGACCGGCGCCGCGGTATAGGCGGCGGTGGTCACGCCGCTGTTCGCCGGAGTCGGTCGGGGGCCGTCCATCATCACCAGCACCACATAGCGCGGCGCGTCCATTGGGAAAGCCGCCGCGAAGGTAGAAACGTTGAGATGACGATTATATCCGCCGCCGCTCAGCACCTTCTCCGCCGTTCCGGTCTTGCCGCCGACCCGGAAGCCGGCCGCCTCGCCGCGCCGGCCGGTGCCCTGCAGGACGTTGAGCCGGAGCAGCTGGCGGATGCGGAAGCTGGTCTGGGCGGAATAGACGCGCCGGCCCGAGGCCTGACGGCCCGGCTCGACCCGCAGCAGCGTCGCCGGCCGCCAGATGCCGCCGTTGACCAGCGCGCTGTAGGCGGCGGCGAGGTGCAGCGGCGTGATCGCGATGCCGTGGCCGAAGCCGGAGGTCATCACCGTCGCCCGGCCCCAGTCGCCCGGCCAGAGCGGCCGGCTGCTCTCGTGCAGCTCGATCTGCGGCGCCAGGTTGAAGCCGACGGCGCGGAACGCCGCCTGCATCCGCTCCGGGCCCATCGCGTCGGCGATGCGGGCGGTGCCGATATTGGAGCTGTGGATCATCAATTCGGGGATGGTGATCATCCGGTTCATTTCGTGGCCGCGATCGTCGCGGATGCGGAAGCGGCCGATCTGGATTGGCGCGGTCGCGTCCCAGCGCTGGTTCATGCCGGTAACCACGCCGGCTTCCATCGCCGCGGCGACGGTGATCGGCTTGAACACCGAACCGAGCTCGTAGACGCCCATCGTCGCCCGATTGTAGAGAGCGCTCGGATCGGAGCGGCCGGCCGCATTCGGATTGAAGGTCGGCGCCGACGCCATGGCGACGACCTCGCCGGTCGCGACGTCCATGACGATGCCGGTGCCCCCTTCCGCATTCATCGACGTAACCGCGCTCGCCAGCTCGGATTCGAGGATCGACTGGACGCGGCTGTCGAGCGCAAGCGCGATCGGCGTGGCCCGCTGCGCCGGATCGCGCAGGCGCTCATCCAGGAAGCGCTCCATGCCGCTGACGCCATGGCCCTCGAGGTCGGTCCAGCCGAGCACATGGCCGGCCATCGCGGTTTGCGGATAGAGCCGCTCCGGCTCGCGGTCGAACACGATCGCCGGCTCGCCGAGCGCGTTCACCGCGGCGACCAGATCGGGCAATGCGCGGCGCGAGAGATAGACGAAATTGGCGTGGCTGCTCAGCAGCGCGCGATATTGGCCGGCGTTGCGCTCGGGCATCAGCACGGCAAGGCGCTCGGCGATCTCGCGCCGGTCGCCGATGATCTGCTGCGGATGGACCGCGATCGACCAGGCGTTGATCGTCTGGGCGAGCGGGACGTTGTTGCGATCGACGATGTCGCCGCGCGGCGGCAGCAGCGGATTGGCGAGCGCGGCGGCGCCGGTGCGGTCCGTGAAGACGTGCAGCGTGGCGAGCCGCACGACGATGACGAAGGTGACGCCGACGAACAGCAGCATCATCAGCATCAGCCGATGATAAGTGAGGGCGAGCCCCTTCTCCTCGACGGTGGCGGGCGCCGCCGGCCGATCGATCCGGGCCGCGAGCGTGGCCATCAGTTGCGCGTGCCGCCGCCGCGCTCGGCGCGGGCGGCGGTGCCGATGTCGCGCAGCGTCCGATCGTCGAGCAGGCTGGAGCGGCGCGCCGGCGGCGACGCCGGCTCGGCGGAGGCAGTGCGGGTCCGGGCCGGGGCAGCGGCGCGGGCCGGCGGCCGGACGACCGGCGCGGCGGCGGCGGTACGAGCGCGGACCGGGGCGGTGGAACGGGCCGGAGCCTGAGCGACCGGGGCGGCGGCGGTGCGGGCGCGGACCGGCGCGGCGGTACGGGCCGGCACCTGGGCGACGGGTGCGGCGGCCCCGCGGACCGGCGCGGTCCTGGCCCCCGTGCGGACCGGCGTGCGGGCCGGCGCGCTCGCCGCGGCAAGGCGTGGCTCCGGCGGCTGGACCAGGACCCGGGGCGTGGTGGGTTGGGAATTCATGGCCATGCTGGTGCGCTGGACGGTCGCCTGGCGCAGCGGGGCCGGGGCGGCGACGGCGGGTGCGCCGGCGATGGCGCGCTGCGCCACGGGCGCGGCGGGGGCGGCGATCGGGGGCGGCGGGGCGGACGGCGTCTCCGCCGAGGCCATCTGGACGTCGGCCTGGCCGTCGAGCGGCGAGGTGTCGCGGGTTTCGAAGCGGGCGAGCTGGGCGCCCTGGACGAACTGTCCGGAAGCCGGCGGCGCCAGCGCGAGCACTTCGGTATTCCACTGCTCGAGCTGGGCGAGACGGCCGCGGGTGCCGACCTCGGTCTGTAGCGCGCGGATCTGCTGCCGGGTTTCGACGATGCGCTGCTGGAGGCTGGTCAGGTCGGCGCGTTCGGAAGCGACGCGCAGCGAGAGCATGTAGCAGCCAAGCGCGGCCGCGCCGACGGCGGCGACCCAGACCACGGGCTTGAAACCCCTTGCGATCATCCCTGTGCTCCTTCCTGTCTCGTGCCCCAGGCCGGGGCCGCGGTGCGGCGCGCCGCCCGCAATGTTGCCGATCGCGCGCGCGGATTGGCCTTCACTTCCGCCTCGCTCGCGCGAACCGGCTTGCCGACCGCCTCGAAGGTCGGCGCCGGGCCGGTCTCGTTGGCGGCGGGACGATGGCGCGATCCACCCGCCTGCGATCCGCTGCGCGCCTTTAAAAAGCGCTTAACGATACGGTCCTCGAGCGAATGAAAGGTCACCACGGCTAGGCGGCCGCCGGGCGCAAGCACTTGCTCGGCGGCCGCCAGCCCGCCCTCGAGCTCCTGCAATTCCTCGTTCACGTGGATCCGGATGGCCTGGAAGGTCCGCGTCGCCGGGTCCTTCTTCATGCCGGCATGATGGCCAAGCGCCTTGCGCACGACATCGGCGAGCTGGCCGGTCCGCTCGATCGGCCGCGCCGCGACGATGAAGCGGGCGACGCGCCGGGACCTCGGCTCCTCGCCATAATGGAACAGGACGTCGGCGATCTCGGCCTCGTCGGCATGGTTGACGAAATCGGCGGCGCTCGGCCCGTCGCGTTGCATGCGCATGTCGAGCGGTCCGTCGCCCTGGAAGGAGAAGCCGCGCTCGGCCTGGTCCAGCTGCATCGACGAGACGCCGATATCGAGCGTCACGCCGTCGACCTGATCGACGCCACGGGCGGCCAGCGCCTGACGCATCCGGGAGAAACGCTCCGGAACCAGCGTCAGGCGCTCCCCGCTCGAGGCGGCCAGCGTCTCGCCTGCTTGGATCGCATCGGAATCGCGATCGAAGGCGATGACGCGGGCCGCTCCCTTTTCCAGGATGGCCTTGGCGTAGCCGCCCGCGCCGAACGTGCCGTCCACATGGGTCTCGCCTGGGGCGACGGCGAGCGCATGGACGACCTCTTCGACGAGGACGGGAATGTGGGGCGCGGGGGCAAGGCTCATAAGGCGACCCCCCTCTCCTCGAGCGCCTCGGCGGCGAACTCGCGGATTTCGGGATCCTCGCTCTTCAGCGCGAGCTGCGGGTTCCACAGCTCGAAGGTCGCGCCGACGCCGACGAACAAGGCGAGGTCCTCGAGCTGGCCGCGGCGGCGCAGCTTTGAGGTCAGCAGGATCCGGCCGCTGGTATCGTAAGGGACTTCCTCGGCGCTGCCGAAGCTGCGGCGGTCGCGCGAATAATGGGCGAGCGGGTCGCGCTCCTCCTCGGCGAGGCGGCGGCGCTCGTTGTCGACATAGAGCGAACGCAGATAATTGGTGTCGAAACCGGAAAGACAGGGCTCGGTGGGGTGGCGGGTCAGGACGATGGCGCGCGTGTCCGAGCGGCGCTCGATCTTCTGACGGATACCGGCCGGAACGGAAAGACGGCCCTTGGCGTCGACCGCCACCAGCGCGCTTCCGCTAAAGAAATGTTCCAGCACCGGGTCCAATTTCAGGTCCGTCCCCTTAAGCAGACCTTCCCCGTTCGCGGGCGCGCACCATCGCACACCCCGCGTCGCATCGCGGCTGGAACAGGAAACGCCCCTAATTACCCGCAGTGGATAACAGGATGCGTCCGGCTTTAAAAGGGGATTTCGTGCCTAAATTGGGGATTCGATGCCCGGCAGAGGGGGCAATGGGGGTAAACACGGTAGAAAAAGGGGCAAAAACCCATGCCTTTGTTCTTTGTTCGTTCCGTGGTTAAACATGTGGATAAGTCGGTGCATCGTGCGACTCACCGTGCCGGAGCCACGACTGGCGGCGCCGGCGCGGCGCGGTTGGAGTCGGCATTGCCAGGCGCGACTCCCAATTGGGCAAGCGGTTCGGTCGGCTGCGCCGTGGCCGGCGCCGCCTGGGCGGGAACATTGGTGCCGGCCTTCTGCTGCTCGATCAGATTGGGCGTGATCGGCGCTTCCCGCGTCGGATTGCGGGTGAACACGGCGGCAAGCAGCACCGCCAGGAAGACGAAGGCGAGACCGGTCAGCCCGATCCGTACCCGCTGCATAAGGTCATTTCTCCTCGACGCGCGGAACCTAATCCAAGCCCGGCGCTTTGTCGAACCCCTGCCTCGGCTCGTCGAATCGCATTGTCCAATACCCATGCGACACTTTCGATCTTGACGAGCTTTGCTGCACCCGCGAAGGATGTCGCCATGTACAAGACCCCCCTCCTTGCCGCTGCGGCCAGCGCGGCTCTCTTCGCACTTTCGGCCTGCCAGCAGAGCGGTCCCGAAACCATCAACACCTACGATCCGCAGGCGCAGGCGCTGCAGAACGCGGCGCCGGTGCAATTGCCGCCGGCGATCACCGACAATCGCACCTATCGCTGCAGCGACAACAGCCTGTTCTATGTCGAGTTCTACAACAACAACACGGCGATGATCCGCACCACGCGGGAAGGCACCCCGACCCAGCTGACCCAGACCGGCGGCGCGGGCCCCTATACCGGCAGCGGCCAATCGGTCAGCGCCAATGCAACGCACGTCACCGTGAACGGAAAATCCTGCCACACCTGAGGCGGCGCGCGAGCAGTGGAAATAAGGGCCGGTCCGGGACATCCGGGCCGGCCCTTTGCTTTTGGCGACGGGCCTTCATTCGATCGCGACCGGGGCCCTGCCCGCGTCGGCGCGCGAATTCACATGTCCGACGCGAACACCCTCAGCCGGTGGCCGTCCGGATCGAGCGCGACGAAGGTGGTGCCGAAGCTCATCCGCGTCGGGGCCTGGATGATGGCGACGCCGCGTTCCTTCCAGTCGGCGTGCAGCGCCTCGACGGCCGCCTTGTCGGCAACGGCGAATGCGATTTCGCTCGCGCCGGTCTCGCCCGAGCTTTGCGGTTCGACCGTCTCCTTCAGCCACAGGCCGAGCATCACGCCGTCCCGCAGCGGAAGCATGGCGAAGCCCTCCTTCCGCTCGATGATCGGAATGCCCAGCAGCTCGCTGTAGAAGGCGGCGCTGGCTGCATCGTCCACGACGTGCAGGAGCAGGAAGCTGAAGTCCGGCATTCAAGGTCTCCTCGGATCGGCGGCACGTGGATTCGGGCGCCGGTGAGGAGGCTTACGATGTCCTGCTGTCAGTTTATGTCAGCAGTCATTGCTCAGCGATGCAGCGAAGCAAACGCCACTCCTTGAGCAAGGCGGCGCGGCGACGTGGATAGCGGCTGGACGTCACGTCGAGCGCGGTGATCCGGTCGGTCCTGAAGTGGCGGTAGCCCTCGCGAAACTCGCACCAGGCGACGACGACGCGCACCTTGTCGTAAAAGGCCAGCGCGACCGGCCAGATCGTCCGCTCGGTGGCGCTGCCATGTTCGTCCGCATAGGCGATCCGCAGGCGCTGCTCGGATCTTATCGCCTGGCGGATCGCGGCGAGCTCGGAATCGCCGGCCGCGATCGGCTCGCCCGGGCCGATCAGCAGGCCCGATGCGAGGATGCCGTCCTTGAGGTCGTCGGGCAGAACGGCGCCGATCTTGGCGAGCAAGTGGCGCGCGGCCTTGCCCAGCATCCCGTCCGCCCGTTCCGAAACCCAGCGCGAGCCGAGCACCAGCGCCTCGATCTCCTCCTCGGAGAACATCAATGGCGGCAGCATGAAGCCCGGCCGAAGCACATAGCCCACGCCTGCTTCGCCATCGATATGCGCGCCCTGCGCCTTCAGGGTCTCGATGTCGCGATAGAGCGTGCGCAGGGATATGCCGAGCTCGTCGGCCAGCACGGCGCCCGCCACGGCCCGCCGATGGCGGCGGAGCAGCTGGATCAATTCGAGCAGGCGCTGCGCGCGCGACACGTCGGCTCCCCCCTTTTATGCCCCCTCGGCGCATGCTGCCATGAAATGACAGCAGGGCGATGTCAAACCGTCCATATCCGCGTCCGCCTTCACCTTCGGCCGTGGCGGCGTTAGGAGGGGTGCATGGACTCCCTCGTTTCGACCGAATGGCTGGAAGCCGAGCTTGGCGCGCCCGATCTGAGGGTGATCGACGCGACCGCCTTCCTGCCCGGCAGCGGCCGCGACGCCCGCGCCGAATATGAGGCCGCGCATATCCCCGGCGCCATATATTTCGACATCGACGAGATTGCGGACGACGCCAGCCCCCTGCCCCACATGCTGCCGCCCGAGCATAAATTCGCAAGCCGGATGCAGTCGCTCGGCCTCGGCGACGGCAATCGCTTCGTCGTCTACGACAATTCGCCGCTGCACAGCGCCGCCCGGGTGTGGTGGATGCTGCGCATCTTCGGCGCCCATTATGTCGGGCTGCTCGATGGCGGCCTGGAGAAGTGGAGGGCGGAAGGGCGGCTGCTGGCGAGCGGGCGCGAGCATCACCGCCACGGCCATTTCACGGCCTTCCTCGATCGCAAGGCCGTCGTCGACAAGGCGGCGGTGCGCGCGCTGATCGGCGGGGAGGAGCAGATCGTAGATGCCCGGCCCGCCTCGCGCTTCGCCGGCGAGGATGCAGAGCCCAGGCCCGGCGTGGAGGCCGGACATATTCCCGGCGCGCGCAACGCGCCGCAGAGCGAATTCTTCAATGCCGACAATACATGGAAACTCGGCGGCGACCTGCGGGCGGTGTTCGACGCCGCCGGGGTCGACCTGTCCAGGCCGATGGTGACCAGCTGCGGATCGGGGGTCACCGCCGCGGTCGTCTTGTTCGGGGCGCATCTGCTCGGCAAGCAGGATGTCCGGCTTTACGACGGCAGCTGGTCCGAATGGGGCGCCGACCCTGAAACCCCGAAGGCGAAGGGCGCGGCGTGAAGGACAGGAAGATCGAAACCCGCCTCGTCGAGGCCGGGCGCCGCGCGGAATGGACGCAGGGGATGGTCAACCCGGCGGTCTGGCGCGCCTCGACCATCTTGTTCGACAGTGTCGCCGATCTGAATGCCTCCAATCCGCCCCGGGACGGCGTGCTCCATTACGGCCGCAACGGCACGCCGACGACCTGGGCCTTGTGCGAGGCGCTGACCGAGCTGGAGCCCGGCGCCGAGATGACCAGGCTCTACCCGTCGGGCGCCGCGGCGACCGCCGGAGCCCTGCTGGCGGTGCTCAGGGCCGGCGACGAATTGCTGATGGTCGACAGCGTCTACGGCCCGACCCGGGCGCTTTGCGAAGGCATATTGAAGCGCTTCGGCGTGACCACCGTCTATTATGATCCGATGATCGGCGCCGGCATCGACGCGCTGATCGGGGAGAAGACCAGGGCGGTCTTCCTGGAAAGCCCCGGCACCCACACGTTCGAGGTGCAGGACGTGCCCGCCATCTGCGCCGCCGCCAGGGCGCGCGGCCTCGTCACCCTGATCGACAATACCTGGGCGACGCCGCTCTTCTTCCCGGCGATCGCCGCCGGCATCGACCTTTCGATCCTGGCCTGCACCAAATATATCGGCGGCCATGCCGATCTGATGCTCGGATCGGTCACCGCCACCGCGGCGGTGGCGCCGCGGCTCGAGCAGACGCGGCGGGTGATGGGCCAATCCGCGGGCCCGGACGATGCCTGGCTGGCGCTGCGGGGCCTGCGCACGCTCGGCCTCCGGCTGAAGAGCCATCAGGAGAATGGCCTGAAGGTCGCGCGCTGGCTGGAGGCACAAAAGCAGGTGGCGCGCGTGCTCCACCCCGCCTTGCCGGGCTGCCCGGGCCACGAATATTGGCTGCGCGACTTCAAGGGCGCGACCGGCCTGTTCAGCTTCGTCCTCGACGGCGGCGACGAAGCGGCGCGCGACCGGCTGATCGATTCGCTGGAGCTGTTCGGCATCGGCTATAGCTGGGGCGGCTATGAGAGCCTCGCCATTCCCCCCGACATGGTGCGCACCGCGACCAGCCCGTCATTCGAAGGCCCGCTGGTCCGCCTCCATATCGGGCTCGAAAATCCCGACGACCTGATCGAGGATCTCGCCGCCGCGCTCGCCGGCTACGGCGGCGACGGATGAACGAAATGGCCGCCAGTCTCGGCATCTCCTTGCCCGGGACGGTGGATCTGTTCGCCCTGGCCCTCGCCGCCGCGATCGCCGCCTTCGTCATTGCCATTGCCTGGCTGGCCGGGCGCTGGGCCGGGCCCCACATCGCCCGCTTCTGGGAGCGCAAGGCCGGCGCCCGCGCCGAAAGCTTCGTCCCGCGCGTCTGCGCCCTGGTCCGCTATCTGATCGTCTGGCCGGCCCTGGTGCTGGCGCTGCGCCTCTATCACTGGCCGCCGGCGGCCGCGTTCCTGCTCGGGCTGGTCGCGGCGGGCGCCGCCGCCCTGATCGTCCGCAACGTCGCCCGCGGCGCCAATCTCTCGCGCTGGGTGGCGTGGTCGCTGGCCCTGTTCCTGTTCGTCGCCATCCTCGCCGACGCGGTCGGCGGCCTCGACAACGTGACCAGGCCGCTGGATTCGCTCGCCTTCAGCATCGGCTCGCGGCGGCTCTCCCTGCTCGCATTGATCCAGCTGCTTATCGCGCTGCTCGTCCTTTATGCGGCGGTGAAGCTCGCCAACCGGCTGATCGGCGAGTCGCTCCAGCACGCATCGGGCCTCGATCCGACCCAGCGCCTGCTGACCCAGAAGCTCGCCGCTCTGGCGGTGATCGCCATCGCCTTCTTCGTCGGCATCGACCTTGCCGGGATCGACCTCACCGCGCTCGCCGTCTTCTCCGGCGCGCTCGGCCTCGCAATCGGCTTCGGCCTGCAGAAGACGTTCGGCAATCTGATCGCCGGCATCATCCTGCTGATGGACCGGTCGATCAAGCCGGGCGACGTCATCTCGGTCGGCGAGTCATTCGGCCAGGTCAACAAGATCGGCGTGCGCGCGGTTTCGATCGTCACCCGCGACGGCAAGGAATATCTGATCCCGAACGAGCTGCTGATGACCCAGGAGGTCGTCAACTGGTCCTATTCGACCCGCGACGTGCGCATCTCGATCCCGGTCTCGATCGATTATGATTGCGACGTGAAGCTCGCGCAGAAGCTGCTGATCGACGCCGCCAATGCCAGCCCGCGCGTCCTCGCCACGCCCAAGCCGAATGTGTGGATCACCAAATTGGGCGAGAACGGGATCGACCACGAGATCCGCGTCTGGATCGTCGATCCCGAGGCGGGCATCGGCGCCGTGCGCTCCGAAATCCTCGCCAAGGTGCTGGAGCTGTTCCGCGAGCACAGGATCGCGATTCCGTCGCAGCAGCGCGAGATCTTCGTGAAGGAGTGGCCGCAGAGCGGCCAGCCGATCAGCGCAGCAGCGCCGCCATCTCCCTGAGCGTGCGCTCGAGCGTCATGGCAAGGCTCGCGGCGGCGGCCCGCGGCGGCGGGGCGCTTCCCGCGGCGAGCAGGGCCTCGACGCCTGCGGCGGCCCAGAGCGCGGTTTCGGCGACGAGCGATTCGAAGCGGCGCTGCGCCACCGGCAAGGCGCGCTCATAGGCGTCGCTGATCCGGGCCGCCTCGTCGAGCCGGCTTTCGTGCGATGCGGATTCCGGCAATCCCGCGATCCGCTCGACCAGCCGCAGCGCCTCGCGCAGCTGCGCGACCTGGCGGCCCGGGTCCTGCCCGGGCGGTGCGGAAGAAGGCGGCGCCTGATGGGTCATGCCGAAGAGGCTAGAGTGTCAGCGCTAAGGAAGCGCTAACGGCCATTGCCTGTTCATCCGCGCTGGGGCAGTCCGACGCCGATGTTGAGGGTCCTTCCTTTCGCCGCCCTGCTCGCCGCCACGCCCGCCGCGGCGCAGGATGCCGCGGCCGAGCCGCCTCCCGCTTCGATCGCCGAAACGGGCGCATTGCCGGTTTTCGACGTCAGCGCGGAGGCGACCCTGTTTTCGGATTATCGCTTCCGCGGCATCTCCCGCTCTGGCGAGGATCCGGCGGCGCAGGCCGGGATCCAGGTCCGCCATGAAAGCGGCTTCTATGCCGGCGCGCGGGCGACCACGCTCGGCGGCAACGACCGCTTCCGGCTTCGCAACCCGGCCTTTCGCGATCAGGGCGACGTCCAGGCGGATCTTTATGCGGGCTATGGCCGCAGCCTCGGCGGCGGCTTCGATCTCGATGCGGGCCTGATGTACTATGCCTTCGCGGGCGGCGGCGGCGCGACCGATTATGCCGAGCCTTATGCCTCGCTCTCCTATCTCATCGGGCCGGTGCAGATGACCGGCGGCGCCAAATACGCCCCGTCCCAGGCCGCGACCGGCCATCAGGACATGCTCTATCTGTTCGGCCAGGTCGATGTCAGCCTGCCGTTCCGGCCATGGTCGTTCAGCGCGCAGGCGGGCCGGCAGGATTGGGGCGCTTATGGCAGCTACTGGAACTGGTCGCTCGGCGGGCGCTACCACGTCCAGATCGAGGGCATCCCGAACACCGAGATCGGTCTGCGCTACGTCGATACGGATCTGCCGTCGTTGTCCGGGCAAGACGCGGCGCTGGTGGCGACGCTGGAGCTGACTTTCTAGCTGATTTCCTCTCCTCCCTGTCGCGCAGCGATGGGGAGGGGGACCGGCTGAAAGCCGGTGGAGGGGCTTACCGACGCCGAATTGCCCCTCCACCGCACTTCGTGCGGTCCCCCTCCCCATCGCCTGCGGCGACAGGGAGGAAAGGGGCTGGGCTCAGCCCCCGCTGGGAACCGTGACCCGCGCCTCCTGGCCGTCGCCGGCCGGCAGCTGAAGGATCGTCTGCACCAGGGTCCCACGGCTCACCACCGCGGTCTGCGGATCGCCGGCGACCGAGCGGGCGCCGAGCGCGGAGCGGTCGGCCTGGGCGGCCTGGAGGAGGTTGTTCTCGATCGCGGCGCGGGGCGCCGGGCCGCCGAACAGGGCCTGGAGCGCCTGGGCGCGCGGATCGGTGCCGCTCTGGTCGGGCTCGCCGGGCCGCGGCGGCTGCAGCGCGAAATCGGGCGGCACCACCAGAGGCTGGTTGCGGGCGACCGCGAACTCGTCGGGACGCTCGCGGTTGAACGGCCCGCCGCCGGCGCAGCCGGCGAGCGTGGCGGCGGCCGAGACGGCCAGGACGAGATAAGCTTTACGCATGGCTCAGGCTTCCTTCTTCTTCGCCCTGCCATCGCGCATCAGAAGCGCGCGGACAAGCAAAAGCAGCACGCCGATGGTAATCGCAGCGTCGCCGACATTGAAGACCAAAAACGGCCGCCATTCGCCGAAATGCAGGTCGGCAAAGTCGAGCACATAGCCCAGGCGCACGCGGTCGAGGATATTGCCGAGCGCGCCGCCGAGCACCAAAGCCAGCGCCGTCGAATCGTCGCGCCTCTTCTCGCGCCACAGCCACAGGGCGACGAAGATCGCGATCGCCGCGGTCAGCCCGACCAGCAGCCAGCGCCCGAGATCGCCCTCGGCCGAGAGCAGGCCGAGCGATACGCCGGTATTCTTGACGAAGGTGAGGTTGAAGATGTCGATGATCTCGATCGATCGCCGGAATTCGAGCTGGAGCGGATAGGCCACCACCCATTTGACCGCCTGGTCGAACGCGAAGACCAGGAAGGCGACGACCAGCGACACCGAGCGGGTGCGCTTGAGCCGCAGATCCGCCGGCAGCGGCCCGCGAAACGGCTCGAAATCCACCGGCTCAGCCGGGAGCGCGCTCTCGTCCTCAGCCATGCAGCACCTCCGCGCAGCGCCCGCAGAGGCCGACATCCTCGGTCACTTCCGGCAGCAGCCGCCAGCAGCGGCCGCATTTGAGATAGTCGCTCCGAGTCACTTCGATTCCCTCGCTATGGTGGGGCACCACTTCGGACACGATGTAGATTTCGGCAAGCTCGGCCGGGCTCTCGCCGGTCAGCTCCAGTTCCAGATCGGGATAGACGACCCGCGCCTCGAGGCTCGAGCCGATCACCTTGTCGCGGCGCAGCGGCTCGATCCGTTCGGTCACCCGCTCGCGGGTCGCGCGGATCACGTCCCAGCGGGCGGCGAGCGCATCGTCGCGCCAGGCGGCGTCGATTGCCGGCCATTCCAGCAAATGGACCGAGCCGCCTTCAGGATAGCGGGTCTGCCATACCTCCTCGGCGGTGAAGCACAGGATCGGGCTCACCCAGCGCACCAGGGACTGGAAGACATGATCGAGCACGGTGCGATAGGCGCGCCGCTTCAGCGCGGTCGGCGCGTCGCAATAGAGGCTGTCCTTGCGGATATCGAAGAAGAAGGCGGAAAGGTCGTCATTGGCGAAGGTGGTGATCAGCCGCGCATAGCGGTTGAACTCGAACTTCTCGGTCGCGTCTCGCAACTCGGCGTCGAGCGTCGCGAGGCGGTGCAGGACCCAGCGCTCCAGCTCGGGCATGCGCGCCGCCGGCACCGCCTCGTCGGCGCCAAAGCCTTCGAGCGCGCCGAGCAGGTAGCGGAAGCTGTTGCGCAATTTGCGATAGGCGTCGGTGGTGGTGGCGAGCACCTCCTTGCCGATGCGGACATCCTCGAAATAATCGGTCGAGGCGACCCAGAGGCGCAAGATGTCGGCGCCATTGTCGCGGATGATGGCGAGCGGATCGACGACGTTGCCGAGCGACTTGGACATCTTGCGCCCGTTCGAATCGAGCGCGAAGCCATGGGTGAGCACGGCGTCGTAGGGCGCCCGGCCGCGCGTCCCGCAGCTTTCGAGCAGGCTCGACTGGAACCAGCCGCGATGCTGGTCGGTGCCTTCGATATAGAGGTCGGCGCGCACGCCCTCGCCGTAGCGCGCCTCGATCACGTAGGCGTGGGTCGATCCGGAATCGAACCAGACGTCGAGGATGTCGTTCTGCGGCTCGTAATCCTCGAGCCGGTAGCCCTTGCCGAGCAGGGCCTGGTGATCGGCCGCGAACCAGGCGTCTGCGCCGCCGGCGTGGAAAGCGTGGATGATCCGCGAATTGACCGCCGGGTCCTTGAGATATTCGCCGGTCTTGCGGTTCACGTAGAGCGCGATCGGCACGCCCCAGGCCCGCTGCCGGCTGATCACCCAGTCCGGGCGGCCTTCGACCATCGCACGGATGCGGTTGCGCGATCGTTCGGGAACCCAGCGGGTGCGCTCGACGGCGTCGAGCGCGATCTCACGCAGGGTGGGGCCATTGCTTAAGCCCTCTCCCCCGGGGGGAGAGGGTTGGGTGAGGGGGTTCGGCGTCGTGGAATTATTCGCGGACTCAGGACGCTCGCTTGACGCTCGCTCCCCCTCACCCCAGCCCTCTCCCCGCCGGGGAGAGGGAGCTTGCGGCCGATCCATCGGAATGAACCATTGCGGCGTGCAGCGGTAGATGACCTTGGCCTTGGACCGCCACGAATGCGGATAGCTGTGCTTGAAGTCCGCGCTCGCAGCGAGCAGCGCCCCGGCCTCGCGCAGGTCGGTGCAGATCGGCCCGTCCGGCGCGTTGAACTTGTTGTTGATCACGCTGCCCTGGCCGCCGAGCCAGGCCCAGTCCGGCCGATATTTGCCGTCGCCCTCGACCGCGAACACGGGATCGATGCCGTGCTCCTTGCACAGCAGGAAATCGTCCTCGCCATGGTCCGGCGACATATGGACGAGCCCCGTGCCGGCGTCGGTCGTCACGAAATCGCCCGCAAGGAATGGGCGCGGGCGGGCGAAGAAGCCGCCGAGCTTGTGCATCGGGTGGCGGGCGACTGTGCCGGCGAGATCGGAACCTCTGATCATCTTTCCCGCGACAGCCAAGTCAGCTTCCAGGCCTGTTCGGGCAGCAAATGCGCTCATGAGTTCTCGAGCTACGAGAAAGACCTTATCACTCACACCACACAAACCGTATTCGACTTCCGGCCCGTAGGCGATCGCCTGGTTCACCGGGATCGTCCACGGCGTGGTCGTCCAGATCACCGCATGCGCGCCAACCAGCTCCGCGATCGGGCTCTCGACGATCTCGAACGCCACATCGATCTGCGTCGAAACCACGTCCTCATATTCGACCTCGGCCTCGGCCAGAGCGGTCTTCTCGACCGGCGACCACATCACCGGCTTGGCGCCGCGGTAGAGCTGGCCGCTCTCGGCGAACTTGAGCAGCTCCTCGACGATCTTCGCCTCGGCCTCGTGCTTCATGGTGAGATAGGGATCGTCCCATTCGCCCTGCACGCCGAGGCGCTGGAACTGCTCGGACTGCACCTTCACCCATTTCTCGGCATAGGCCCGGCATTCGGCGCGGAACTGCGCCTTGGGGACGTCGTCCTTGTCGAGCTTCTTCTTGCGATATTCCTCCTCGACCTTCCATTCGATCGGCAGGCCATGGCAATCCCAGCCGGGAATGTAGGGCGCATCCTTGCCGAGCAGGCTTTGCGAGCGGACGACGATGTCCTTGAGAATCTTGTTCATCGCATGGCCCATGTGCAGGTCGCCATTGGCGTAGGGCGGGCCGTCGTGGAGGATGAAGCGCTCGCGCCCTTTGCGGACGTTGCGCAGCTGCTCGTAGAGCTTGTCCTGCGCCCAGCGCGCGAGGATCGCCGGCTCCTTCTGGGAGAGGCCGGCCTTCATCGGGAAATCCGTCTTCGGCAGGAAGACGGTGTCTCTGTAATCTGGTGCTTCTGACATTGGCGCGGACTTAGCGACGGCGGCGGCTTTATGCTACCCGTCGGCGAGACGGCGGCGCGCCTCGTCCGCATCGGCGGCAATTTGCGTCTCCAGCTGCTCGAGACCGTCGAACGAGGCTTCGTCGCGGATGAAGGAGATCAGCTCCACTTCGACCTGCTGGCCGTAGAGATCGCCGTCGAAGTCGAAGAAATAGGGCTCGAGCAGCAGCTTCGGCGGATCGAACATCGGCCGGACGCCGAGATTGGCGACGCCGTCCATCACGCGGCCCCCCGGGATCCGGCCGCGCACCGCATAGACGCCGAAGCGCGGCCGTAGATAGGGGCCGAGCGGGATGTTGGCGGTCGGCCAGCCGATCGCGCGGCCCCTCTTGTCGCCATGCTCGACCATGCCTTCGATCGCGAACGGCCGGGTGAGCAGGCGGGCTGCGGTCTCGCAATCGCCGGCCTCGAGCGCGTCGCGGATCCGGCTCGACGAGACCGGCTCGCCCTCGTCGCCGACCGGCGCCACCGCGTCGACCGAGATTCGATTGGCCTGGCCGAGCAGTTTCAGTACCTCGACGTCGCCGCCCCGGCCCTTGCCGAAGGTGAAATCCTCGCCGGTGACGACGCCGGCGGCGCCGACCCGGCTGAGCAGGTAATCGGTGACGAAATCGGGCGCGGTGACCGCGGCGAGCGCCTCGCCGAAATGGAAGACGAGCATCGCATCGGCGCCGGCCTCGCCGAACAGCCGCTCGCGCTGATCCAGTGTGGTCAGCCGGAACGGCGGCAGGTCCGGCTTGAAGTGGCGGACCGGGTGCGGATCGAAGGTGGCGACCAAAGCCGGGCGCCCCTCGGCGCGGGCGCGCGAGACGGCGCGGCCCACCACCGCCTGGTGACCCTTGTGGAATCCATCGAAATTGCCGAGCGCGACGATGCCGCCGCGCAAGCGCTCCGGAACCGCCGAGCCCCCGTCCAGGCGCTCCATGCGGCCGCTATAGGCAATGGCGGAGGGAGGGACAATTGATCGCCGCCGCCGCCTTCCCTCTCACGTCATCCTGAACGTGTTTCAGGATCCAGTTTCGCGCCGCGGGGGAGGCGGCGAACTGGATCCTGACTTTCGTCAGATGTCGGTAGGAAAAGGAGACTGAACCGGCCCCGGAACATTGCGGCCCCGCTTGCTTTCCGTTACGACGAAGCCGCATTCTGCCAGGAGGATCTCATGACCCCTCGTTTCGCAATGCTCGCCATATCCGCCATCGCCCTCGCCGCCGCGCCCGCTCATGCCGTCGGCAAGAGGGGCAATGAAAGCTGGGGCCGCGCCGGCGTCTCCCTCGCTTCCTATCATGACGACGCGCTCGATTGCGCCAATCGCGCTTATGGCGTCGAGGTCACCATGCGGCCCTACGGGCCGGCCTGGTCGGCCTGGGCGGGCACCTTCCTGCCCGCCGGCGTCTGGACCAGCCTCACGCCCGATACCGTCCCGATCTACACGACCACCTGGGTCGAAGGCTATCGCCACGCGGCCTGGATGGACACGGTCGAGCAGCTCCAGGCGGTGGTCGATGCCTGCCTCACCGGCAAGGGCTATCAGCGCTTCCGGCTGACCTCGGCCCAGATGCGGGCGTTGCGCGGCCTCGAGCCTGGCTCAGCCGAGCGCGAGCGCTTCCTGCACAGTCTTGGGTCGGACGCGCGGGTGCTCAACGCGCAGGCGATCTAACGCCGGCAAGTGGGCAGCCAAAGCCCTCCCCCTTGAGACTCTAAAGCCCTCCCCCTTGAGGGGGAGGGTTGGGAGGGGGTGTCGGGCGTTCGGGATTATTCGCGGCCGCCGAACCCCCTCCCCCAACCCCTCCCCTCCGGGGAGGGGAGTCAGCTACCGCCGCTCCAGCCGGACGAAGCTGTAGGCCGGAATGCCCCCGCGGGCTTCAAAATCCTCACGCGCGGTTTCGCGCCAGATCGCTGAATCGAACGGCGGCATGACCGCGTCGCCTTGGGGCGCGATATGGACTTCGGTCAGCTCGATCGCGTCGGCCCGGCCCTCGAACAGGCGGAAAATCTCCACCCCGCCGATCACGGCGATCTCGGGCGCGGCGGCGGCGAGCGCCAGCGCGCCCTCGGCGTCGTGCGCCACCTCGGCGCCGTCGGCGGACCAGCCCGCGTCGCGGGTCAGCACGATATGGCGGCGGCCGGGCAGCGGGGCGGGAAAGCTCTCGAAGGTCTTGCGGCCCATCACCATCGGCTTGCCCATGGTCATCTCCTTGAAGCGACGCTGCTCTCCGGGAATGCGCCACGGAATCGAGCCGTCGGCGCCGATGACGCCATTGTCGGCGCGGGCGAGATGGAAGATGATCCTGGCCATCCCTGCCCTATGCGGACGCGGACGCGGCCTGCCAAGAGCGCGGCGAGACGCGCTATCGTTTGATCCATGAGGGTTGCACCCTCTCCGTTCGTCCTGAGCCTGTCGAAGGGCTCTCCTTCTCATTCGGCGGAAGAAAGGGAGGGCTTCGACAAGCTCAGCCCGAACGGACCTGAGATTCAATGTGACGGACTGCTATTCTAGAACGCCGCTTCGGGCAGCCCCCCCATCATCTGCGCCCGCACCAGCGGCACCGGCGGCCCGCCATAGGACAGGAACTGGTCGTGAAACGCCTTCCAGGCGGCACGGCCGCCGCGCGTCGCCGTCCAGTCCGCGCGCAGCCGGCGGATCATCATCTTGTCGAGCAGATAGTTGAGATAGCCGGGATCGATCGTGCCCCGGGCCGCCTGCTGCGCGGCCGTGCCGGAGCCCTGATAGCATTGCTGCTGGAACATGAGCTGGGCCTGGGCGACGCTCATCCCCTGGGTGTGCATCTGGATCGCGGCCAGGTAGCGGCAATTGCGGAGCAGCGCGTTGAGCAGCTGGCCGATATGCGCTTCGGGCGTGCCGCGCAGGCCCGCCTCCCACATCATCTCCTCGCTATAATGCGCCCAGCCCTCGGCGAAGCCGGAAAAGACGAACAGCCGCTCGGTGAGCAAAGGCGCGCGGTTCGAGGCGAGGAACTGGACGAAATGGCCGGGCATCGCCTCGTGCACGCTGGTGAACAGGAGGCTCTCTTCGTCGATCGTCGAATTGGGCGAGATGTAATAGATGGAGGGGATTCCGGTCTCGTAGGGGCCGGGCGGATCGATATAGGCCGGGTTGCCGCGATTATAGGGCGGGCTCTCGCGGACGATGACCTGCTCGTTGCCCGGGATGGTCAGCAGGTCGTTGGCGATCACGAAAGCGCGCAGCTCCGCGATCTGGCGCGTCGCCGCGGCGATCCGGCCGTCGGGCGGCTGCTGGCCGCTCGCCTGGATCACGCAATTGAGCACGCTCTGGCCGGGCGCATAGGCGCCGCAGGCGCTGGCCAGCGCGTTCTGGTTGCGGACGAGGTCGGCCTGGCCGAGCGCGAGCAGGTCGGCGATCGGCGTGGTCACCGCCTCGTTGGCCTCGAGCATCCGCGCGAAGCGCGCGGCGCCGAGCGCGAAATTCTGGTTCGCGCTCGCCGCGTTGGAATCGATATAGGTCGCCAGGCTGTTCATCGCGGTCACCGCGGCGTTGATCGCGGTCGCCAGCTGCTGCTGCAGGTCGGGATCGTTCACCCCGGCGAAGACCGGCTGGATGTCGCTCGCATAAGAGGTCGCGTAGCCGTGGAAGGCGGCGCTGGCATAGGAGATGAAGGTCGCCGGCATCGGCATGCGCAGATTGGCGCGAATGCGGGTCGTTGCCGTCGGCACGGCCTGGAGGAAGGCGATCGTCGCGCGCATCCGCGTCGGCAGGTCGGCATAAGCGCGGGTCAGGTAGACGTTCGGATCGAGCCCGCCATTGATGTAGAAGGACGGGTTGCTGTGCGGCAGGTCCGCATCCTGCAGCCAGAAGATCTGGGCCGAAGCGACCTGGGCGAGATAGGTCCGCTCGAATGCCTGGGTCGGATCGAGCCCGGTGAAGGCGTTCGCCTGGGCCAGCACGTTCTGCCAGAAGGCGGTCGTGGCCTGCAGGCCGGCCTCGCTCCAGTCGGGCAGGCGGCCGTCAAAATCGTGCCGGCCCTGATAGACGGCGAAAGCGGGGTCCAGCGCGAACAATTGCTCGGCCGTCTGGCTGACGAAGCCGGCCCATTCGCTGGCCGGGCGGGGGGCCACCGTCGGTGGTGGCGGCGGCGTCGGCGTGGGTGTCGGCGTCGGCGTCGGCACGACGGCCGCGCCCCCGGACGCGCCGCCGCCGCCTCCCCCGCCGCCGCAAGCGGCAAGCAGGCAAACCAGTGCAAGCAGCGCGCTTTTGCCTCGCATCGACCGGCCTCCCGACCCGTCGAGCTTAGTCAGTTTAGAACCTTCTGCAAGCGGCCGTGCTAAACCGCCACCGCGGCCTTGATATGCGGGTGGGGATCATAGCCCGAAATCTCGAAATCCTCGAAGCGATATGCGTCGATCGCGGCCGGGCGCCGCAGCAGTTTGAGCTTGGGCAGCGGCCTCGGCTCGCGGGCGAGCTGCTCGCGGGCCTGGTCGAGATGGTTCGAATAAAGGTGGCAGTCGCCGCCGGTCCAGACGAACACGCCCGGCTCGAGGCCGCATTGCTGGGCGAGCATGTGGGTCAGCAAGGCGTAGCTGGCGATGTTGAACGGCACGCCGAGAAAGACGTCGCCGCTGCGCTGGTAGAGCTGCAGGTTGAGCCGGCCGTTGGCGACCTGGGTCTGGAACAGGCAATGGCACGGCGCCAGCGCCATCAAATGGAGGTCGGCCGGGTTCCACGCCGTGACGATCTGGCGGCGCGAGGCCGGGTCCCTCTTGATCAGGTCGATCAGGCCGGCGATCTGGTCGATCTCGCGCCCGTCGGGCGCCTGCCAGTGCCGCCATTGCTTGCCGTAGACCGGTCCGAGATCGCCCGCATCGTCGGCCCATTCGTCCCAGATGCTGACCCTGTTCTCCTTCAGCCAAGCGACATTGGTGTCGCCCCGCAGGAACCAGAGCAATTCGATCAGGATCGATCGCAGGTGCAGCTTCTTGGTGGTGAGCAACGGGAAGCCGTCGGCGAGATCGAACCGCATCTGGTGGCCGAACACGGAGAGGGTGCCGACGCCGGTGCGGTCCTGCTGCTCGACGCCGGTGTCGAGGATGTGCCGGAGGAGGTTGAGGTAGGGCTGCATTGGTTTGGGTATGGCGGGTTGAGGTGGAGGTTTGCAACGCCCAATGGGAAGGCCTGAGGACTTTCCCTTCCCCTCTCCCGCTTGCGGGAGAGGGTTTGGGTGAGGGTCTTCTTCTTGTTTGGGGCTTTGGCGCGCGGAAAAAAGAAGAAGACCCTCATCCTCCCCCCGCTATGCGGCGGGCCCCTCCATCGCGACTGCTCTTTGGATCGTCCGGGGGACGATCCTGCAGCCGCGATCCCGCGAGCGGGAGAAGGGAATTCTATCTCCCCGACTAAGGCATACAGGCGGGAATATCCCCCGGCGCCGGCCGCGGTCCGCGCGCCTCGAACTGCGCGAAATAGGATTCGCTGTCGGGCAGCCGTTCGAACCGGGTGAGCCCATAGCCGAGCGCGTTGAACTCGCAGACCAGCAGGCGCTGCGGCGTGCCGTGGCGGTCGGTCGGGCGGTCGGCGTCGACGACGATCACCCGGCCGTCGGCCTTCATCGCCGCGCGCAGATTCCACAGGAATTCGGACGGGCGCGCGATCTCGTGATACATGTGGATCAGGAAGACGCGGTCGAACGAGGCGGCGGGCAGCTGCGGATTGTTGGGCTGGCCGAGCCGGATCGCGACATTGTCGAGCCGCTCGCGCTGGATGCGCTGGCCGAGCGCGCGCACCGTCTCCGGGATGATGTCCTCGGCAAGCACCCTGCCCTTGGGCCCGACTAGGGGCGAGAGCCGCACCGTATAATAGCCCTCGCCGGCACCGATATCGGCGACCGACATCCGCTCGTGCACGTCGGCCAGCCGCGCGACGGTGGCGAACTCGCCGACGCTCTCGCGGGTGTCCTCGTTCAGGTAGCGCGACGAGACCGGCGAGACCGGGCGGTGCGGCTCCGGGAAGGGCGAGGCCTTCTCGACCTGCTGGCCCCCGCAGGCGGCGAGCAAGAGAGAGGCGGCGAGGGTCGCGGCCGCGCCGACTACCCTTCTCCCGCCTGCGGGAGAAGGAGGGGCCCGCCGCGTAGCGGTGGGAGGATGAGGGTCTTGTTCTTCTTCTCTTGCTGCGCCGCAGCCGCAAACAGGAAGGAGACCCTCACCTTCCCATCTCCGCTTCGCTACGATGGGCCCCTCCATCGCGGCGGCTCTTTGGATCATCCGGGGGATGATCCTGCCGCCGCGATCCCGCAAGCGGGAGAGGGGATGAGCGCGGCAGCGGGCCAAATCGAGCCCCACCCTAATCCACATCTTCCACGTCCACCTTCTCGCCCGTCACCCGCTGCGACAAAGCGGCGGCCATGAAGCGGTCGAGGTCGCCGTCGAGCACGTCGGACGGCGAGGTCGAGGTCACGCCGGTGCGCAGGTCCTTCACCAGCTGATAAGGCTGGAGCACGTAGGAGCGGATCTGGTGGCCCCAGCCGATGTCGGTCTTGCTGGCGGCGGTCGCGTTCGCCTCGGCCTCGCGGCGCTGCAGCTCGGCCTCGTAGAGCTTGGCCTTGAGCTGGTTCATCGCCTCGGCGCGGTTCTTGTGCTGCGAGCGCTGGTTCTGGCACTGGACGACGATGCCGGTCGGCGCGTGGGTGATGCGCACCGCGGAATCGGTGGTGTTGATATGCTGGCCGCCGGCGCCCGACGCGCGATAGGTGTCGATCCTCAGGTCGCTCTCGACGATCTCGATGTCGATATTCTCGTCGACCACCGGATAGACCCAGACCGAGGCGAAGCTGGTGTGGCGCCGCGCCGAGCTGTCATAGGGGCTGATCCGCACCAGCCGGTGCACGCCGCTCTCGGTCTTGGCATAGCCATAGGCATTCTCGCCCTTGATCATGATCGTCGCCGATTTGATCCCAGCCTGCTCGCCGGCGTGGATGTCGATCAGCTCCACCTTCATGCCGTGGCGCTCGCCCCAGCGCGTGTACATGCGGTGCAGCATCTCCGCCCAGTCCTGGCTCTCGGTGCCGCCGGCGCCGGCATTGACCTCGACATAGGTGTCGTTGCCGTCGGCCTCGCCCGCCAGCAAAGCGGCGACCTTGTCCTTCTCGGCGCGCTCGGCGAGGTCGGCGAGCGCCTGGACGGCGTCGTCGACCATCCCGTTGTCGCCCTCGGCCTCGGCCATCTCCATCAGCTCGGCCGTGTCGGCGAGCTCCTTCTCGATCGCGCGCGTGGCGGCGATCGCCTCGTCGAGGCGACGGCGCTCGCGCATCACCACCTGGGCGGCCTTGGGATCGTCCCACAATTTCGGATCCTCGACCATAAGGTCGAGCTCGCCGAGCCGCTTCAGCGCGCGATCCCAGTCGAGGAAGCGGCGCAGCAGGGCGAGGGCCGACCTTATCTGGTCGATGGAGGCTTGCGCTTCGGCGCGCATGTTCTTTCCTTACTTCGTCATTCCGGCGAAAGCCGGAATCTCAATTTACTTCACGGCGAACGCCGGGATCTCTGGCCATCAAAATCTCGTATCATCGAGCTCTACGTTCAAGCTGGATCCCCGCCTTCGCGGGGACACGGCCTTCGCGCGTTGCGCGAAGGCCTAGTAAATCCCGCCCTCTCTTTGCAAGAAGTCGCTGTCGCGCCGGTCGGCGGTCGGCGCGGTCGGGCGCGCCTGGCGGACGGCGGTGAGGTCGAGCGTGTCGCGGCCGGTGGTGCGCCGCGGCTCGCTTTCCGGCTTGAACGCTTCCCAGATCACTGCCGCGCGCGGATCGGTGCCCGGCCAGGCGCCGAACACGCGCTGGCCCGAATTGCGGTCGATCGCGACCATGCGGATGCCCTGCGGCGCGCGGAACGGGATGACCGGCATGCCTTCGAACGCGGTCCGCGCGAACTGGCGGAAGATCGGCGCGGCGAGCGTGCCGCCCTGGGCATAGCCGCCCATCGGCCGCGGCCGATCGAAGCCCATATAGACGCCGGCGACGATCTGCTGCGATCCGCCGATGAACCAGACGTTGGTCGGGCCCGACGTGGTGCCGGTCTTGCCGAACAGCGGCCGGTTGAGGTCGCGCAATATCGTGGCGGTGCCGCGCTGGACGACGCCTTCTAGGATGTGGACCATCTGGAACGCGGTCATCGGATCGAGCACCTGGCGGGTGCGCAGGGGCGGCCGTGGCATCGGCCGGCCGTTCCAGTCCGGCGCGTTGCAGCCGTCGCAGGGCCGCGTGTCGGCGCGCCAGATCACCCGGCCGTTGCGGTCCTGGATATAGTCGATCAGGCTCTGGTTGAGCGCCCTGCCCTGATTGGCCAGGGTCGAGAAGGCATTGACCATCCGCGCCACCGTGGTGTCGCCGGCGCCGAGCGAAATGGCGAGGAACGGCGGATAATCGCCCACCCCCATCCGGCTGGCGAGGCGCACGACATTGTTCATGCCGATCTGGTTGGCGGTGCGCACCGTCATCAAATTGCGCGACTGCTCGACGCCCCAGCGCATCGTGTGCGGGCCGGAGCCGCCGGCGCCGCCGAAATTGCGGAAGCATTTCTGGCTCGGCGTGCCCTGGTTGGCGCAGAACGGGCCGTCGATGATGATCGAGGCCGGGGTCATGCCGTTGTCGAGCGCGGCCGAATAGACGATCGCCTTGAAGGTCGATCCGGGCTGGCGCAGCGCCTGGGTGGCACGGTTGAAATTGGAGCCGCGCACGTCCCAGCCGCCCTGCATGGCGAGCACCCGGCCCGAGCCGACCTCCTCGACCACCATGCCGCCGGAGATTTCCGGAATGGAGCGCAACGCCCAGGCATCGCCCTGCTGCTCGACCGCGATCACCGCGCCGGGGCGCAGCGCGTCGAAGGCCGAGCCGCCGACATTGCGCCGCGGCATCGAGGCCAGGCCCGCGGGAAGCCGGCCGGTGCTGCCGTCGGTGAAGCCGATCGTCGCGGCGCCGCCTTCCTTCGACAGCACGACCGCGGCGCGCCAGGTGGCATAGCCCTGCCCCAGCGGCGCGACCGCAAGCTGGCTGCGCCAGTCGCGCGCGATGTCGATGGTCAATCCCGGATCGCGCCACCCGCGGCCGCTCTCGTAGCGGGCGAGACCGTCGCGCAAGGCGTTTTCGGCCGATTGCTGCATCACCGGATTGAACGACGTCCGCACCCACAGGCCGCCGGCATAAAGGCTGTTGGGATGCTGCGGATCGGCGCTTTCGCCATAGCGCTGGATCAGGTCGCGGCGGACCTCCTCCATGAAATAGCCGCCGACGTTGCGGGTGAAATCCTGGCCGGCGCCGCGCACCGTCTCGAGCGGCGTCGCGAGCGCCGCCGCGTGCTGCGCGGGGGTGATGAAATTGTTGCGGAGCATCTCGCTGAGCACGAAATTGCGCCGCTGCAGCGCGCGCTCGTGATGGCGGACCGGATCGTAATTGGACGGCGATTTGGGCAGGATCGCGAGGAAGGCGCTTTCGGCGATGCTGAGCTGGGCGACGTCCTTGTTGAAATAGGCGCGCGCCGCCGCCTGCACGCCATAGGCGTTCCGGCCGAGGAAGATCTGGTTGAGGTAGAGCTCGAGGATTTGCTCCTTGGTCAGCACCGATTCGATGCGCCGCGCGAGGAAGCCCTCGCGGATCTTGCGGGTCACCGAATATTCGTTGCCGACGAAGAAGATCTTGGCGACCTGCTGGGTGATCGTCGATCCGCCATGGGCGCGCTCGCCGGTGCCGGCCTTGGTCGCATAATCCCAGACCGCGCCGAGCAGGCCGGGGACGTCGATGCCGCTATGCTCGAAGAAGGTCCGGTCCTCGGCGGCGAGGAAGGCGTTGATCAGGGGCGCCGGGAATTCGCGATAGGAAAGCTGGACCCGGCGCTCGCGCGCGAAGGTCTGCACCGGCTCGCCATTGACGTCGCGCACATAGGTGGGGAGCACCGGCTGGTAGTGGAGCAGCGTCTCGGCGTCCGGCAGGCCGCGCGCGAACAGCAGCCACAGGATGAAATAGGCGATGAACGGCAGCGACAGCAGGATCGCCACCACCTTCACCCAGCGCCGCTTCCAGGCCCGGCCCAGGAAGCCGAGAACGCCGGACAGGCGGCCGGTACTGCGGCGGAGGGTGATACGCTGGGCGGCTTGCTCGGCACTCATATTGGGGGCGGTCTAGCGGAAGGTGGGGCGGGGGTGAAGGTGGTGCGGGCGGGAAAGTTGGTGGGGGGGTGAGGGCGAGCCTGTTTGCATTGCCGGCAAACGACGGGCTTGAACAGGCCGCGTCGCAATCAGCCAAAGTCGCGCTCGCCTATTCCGCAAGGACGGGAGCCGTCCGTTACCGCAAAGATACGGTGACAATCTGCTATCGGCTGCCAACTGACAAAGGAGTCAGTTCGAATGACTTACGATATTATTCGGAAATCGCGATTTACAAAGTGCAGATAAGCTGATTTCTTGTTTTCGCGAGCGACAATGATTCGCCGCTGGGGGGTGATGAAGATGACGTCGCGAAAAGAGAAAGTACTGATCGCACTATCGATTGGCGCCCTGACCGCCGCGGCCATGGCTAGCGCCTCCGAGACTATCAACTACACCTATGATGCGCGCGGCCGCTTAACACAGGTTAAGCACAGTGGCAGCGTCAACAACAATATCAGCGCCACCTACACCTATGACAAGGCGGGCAACCGCAACAATCTCAATGTCGTCTCTCCGAATTCACCGCCACCGTAAGCTGAGCAGCAGATCAACTCGAAACGATAAAGGCCGGTAAGCCGGTCGAACAGAGGGGAATCACCAGCATGAAGACAACCCTGCTTCGGGGAGCGACGACGTGCGCCCTGCTCGCCAGCACCGCACTGGCCTCACCGGCACTGGCCCAGACAATCCCAGACATAGCACCGCCGCAACGGGTAATGGTCGACGAAAATGGGGTCGACCTCACCCGCGCGACCTTCACCGGCTACCGCACCGATCTCGCGATCGGCCCGGGCGGCCGCGGGGGCCTTCAGTTGGTTCAGCGTTATGGCCTCAATATGGCCGTCAGCAATTACGATTACGGCCTGTTCGTCAACGGCAGCACGACCACCGCGAGCCTGGGATATACGTCCATTCCCTTCACGCAATCGGGATCGACCTATACGGCCAATGACGGGAGCGGCGCCCGCCTGGTGAAGAGCGGCAGCGTGTGGACCCTCACGCTGGGCGACGGCACCGTCGTTGTCTATGATTACACCACGCATGACTCAGGCGACGCCCTTCGCCAGGCCCGCGCCACATCGATCACCCAGCCGACCGGCGAGAAGACCAATCTTGCTTGGGTGGACGTCACCTATTGCACGAATAACTCCGACGGCTGCGCTACCGGCGAATGGAAGACCAGCGTGCGCCTTCAGGCCGTGTCGAGCACGCTCGGCTACCAGCTCCACTACAATTACGGCCGCGCCAACGCCCCAACCGCATTGCTGGCGAATTCCTGGCGGCGACTCGATGGCGTCACCGCGATCAACACAACAGTCGATAGCTGCAGCCCGACGGCGCACAGCTGCAGCTTCACTCAGACCTGGCCGACCGTCGGCTATTCCGGCAACAACGTGACCGATCCCGTCGGCCGGACAAGCACCTATGCCTCTGGTACGCTGAGCTACAGCATCCAGCGGGCGTCGAGCGGCTCGGCCAATGTCACCTATACGTTCGATTCCGGCTTCCACGTCACGTCGGTGGTCCGCGACAGCCTGACCTGGAGCTACAGCTACAGCACATCGGGATCGACTGCGACGATGGCCGTGACGGAGCCGGGAAGCGTGTCAGGAGCCGTGCGCGTCCGCACGATCGTATCGGATCTCACCGTCGGCCTTCCGACATCGGTCACCAACGAGCTCGGCCATACCACGACTTATGCCTATGACAGCTCCGGCCGCCTCACGCGGATCACCGCGCCCGAGGGCAATTATGTCCAATATACCTACGATTCTCGTGGCAATGTCACCGAGGAGCGCCATGTCGCCAAGGCGGGATCGGGCGACACCGACATCGTGACTGCCGCTTCATATCCATCGAGCTGCAGCAACGTCGTCACCTGCAATCTGCCGACATCGACCACGGATGCGCGCAACAGCATCACCGATTACACCTATGATTCGACGCACGGCGGAATGCTCACGGCGACGGCGCCGTCCGCCAGTTCCGGCGCCGTACGGCCGCAGGTCCGCACGACCTTCACGGGGCTGACCGCGCCCGGCGGCGGCACCGTTTACCGGCCGACGGCGGTCTCGCAATGCCAGACGACATCGAGCTGCGCGGGTGCGGCCGACGAGGTGAAAGTGACGACTGCCTACAGCCAGGCGAACCTTCAGCCGAGCAGCGTCACGACCGCGGCCGGAGATGGCTCGCTGAGCGCAACGGCGGCAATCGGCCACGATTATCTCGCGCGGCCGACCAGTATAGACGGCCCGTTGTCCGGCAGCGCCGATACCAGCGTAACCCGCTACAATCTCGCCGGCGAAGTGGTTGGGACGGTCTCGCCCGATCCGGACGGCGCCGGTTCGCTGCACCATCGCGCCCAACGGGCGACCTACAATACCGACGGCCAGACCAGCAAGATCGAGGTGGGAACGGTCAACAGCCAGTCCGACGGCGACTGGGCGGCCTTCTCGGTCCTGCAAACTGTCGACATCGGTTATGACAGTGCCGCGCGGCCCGTGCGGCAAACTTTGACCGTCGGCGGCGCGCTGCAGGCGGTGCGCGAAATGAGCTACGACAGCGCCGGCCGGCCGTACTGTACGGCGGTGCGCATGAACACCATCTACTGGGGGACGCCGACCGACGCCTGTACCCTTCACGCGACCGGCTCCGACGGCCCCGACCGGGTCACGCGCAACATCTACGATGTCGCCAGCCAGGTGACCCAGATCCAGACCGGCTATGGTACGTCTGACCAGGTTAATGAGGTGACCAGGGCCTATCTCCCCAACGGACGGGTTAATACGCTCACCGACGCCGAGGCTAATCGAACGACTTATTATTATGACGGCCACGACCGGCTGAGCCTGACGCGGATGCCGCATCCGACCATCCACAACAGCAGCCAGCCCACCGATTATGAGGAACTCATCTACGACTCCGCCAGCAACGTCACCTCGCGGCGCCTGCGCGACGGCACCATCATCGCCTACAGCTACGACTATCTCAACCGCCTCACCACGAAGAACCTGCCCGGCTCGGAGCTTGACGTGAGCTATGGCTACGACGTTTTGGGCCGGGTGACCTCGTCCGCGACCTCGGCGCAGACCTTGACCTTCACGTACGATGCGCTGGGCCGCAATCTCACGCAGGTAAGCCCCCTCGGCACGGTCAGCTCTGCTTACGACGCTGCCGGCCAACGCACGTCGATCACCTATCCCGGCAGTGCGACCCTGGTAGTGAGTTATGTGTATAACACCACGGGCAACGTGACCGAGATCCACGAAAATCCCTCGGGTCTCAATTTGACCCTGGCCTCCTATGCCTATGACGATCTGGGGCGGCGGATCGCATTGTCGCGGGTAGACGGCACCAGTACGACCTATAGCTTTGACAATGCTTCACGCCTTTCGCAGCTGGTCGAAAATCTGAGCGGCACCACACACGACCAAACCCTGACGTTTAGCTACAGCCCGGCAAGCCAGATCACCGGCACGACCCGCTCCAACGATCTGTTCGCCTGGGGCGGCCATTATGGAGTCAACCGCAACTACACGGCGAATGGGCTCAACCAATATACTGCCGCTGGTTCGATCACGCCGACCTACGATACGCGCGGCAACCTCACCTCGGCGGGAAGCATCACTTACGCCTATTCCAGCGAGAATCGGCTGACCAGCGCCTCGGGCGGCGTCAGCCTCGATTACGATCCGCTGGGCCGGCTTTATCAGACGGTCGGCGCGGCGACGACCCGGTTGCTCTACGACGGCCAGAGCCTGATCGCCGAATATAACGGCTCGGATGTCCTGCAACACCGCTACGTCCACGGCGCCGGCACCGACGAGCCTTTGGTCTGGTACGAGGGCTCCGGACTTTCGACGCGGAGGTTCCTCCACCCCGACGAGCGGGGCAGCGTGACCGCGATCACCGACATGACTGGCGCCCTTGTATCGGTCAACACCTATGACGAGCACGGCATCCCCGGCGCCTCCAATACCGGCCGGTTCCAATATACCGGCCAGGCATGGTTGCCCGAATTGGGCATGTATTATTATCGCGCCCGCATCTACTCACCCTTTCTGGGTCGGTTCCTGCAGACCGATCCGATCGGCTATGGCGGAGGGATGAACCTTTACGCTTATGTCAGTGGCGATCCGGTGAACGCCACGGATCCGGCCGGAACGTGTGGTCCGGGGGATCGCGCTCCCACGGCGGAAGAGGCCGCAGCATGCGCGGCGAGCCAAGCGGCCTTCTATGCCAACTACCACCCGATGGATTACACTAACGGCAATCAAATGGCGGCTTGGGGTATGGGTCAACTTATCGCATACGAAGCAAATAGCAATTACTTGGGTGCGATCCCGTATATGCAACAACGATCAGAAGAGAACATGCGATTAGCGAAACTAGAGGCAGTTCTTGGCGAGAGGGCAATAGTCGAGATAAAGCTAGCAGGACTTAATTTTCTCGAGAGATTTGCAGCCAGAACACTTTATAATACGAATGCTACAGTGAGACAAAATATTGCCGCAGTAGTTAGGAGAATTGGAGGTCAGCAGATAACACAGGCTCAAATTGACCGGGTACTAGAAGATATTATATCTGGGCGCAGTACATCGATGAGTGGCTTACGGGAATTGGGAGGAATAAACGCGGGTACGGCTGCGTTTAGTCAAAGAGAGACGCAGTTATTGAGTACATATATAGGAGAGCTTCCTCATTCCCGTCTAAATGACTCAGTAAGGGCAAGATGGACGCAATATCTTGGAGGGAGGCGATGAGGATTGGTTACAATAAGTTTCGTTCTGTAGCAGGCACGTTAGCTCTAGCGATAATTTGCTCGTATTGTTACGTTCTTGGCTCAGTAATTTTTTATGGAACGATAATTAATTTATCGCCCGGCGATTCATCTAAGTACACCCACATAGGATATATCCTATTTCCTAATGCTATATTATATTTCTTGGAAGATGCATTGAACTCTTGGCCCCTCCGATTGTCACTTCTGCTAATAACGGACGTCATCATAATATTTTTTATGTTCCATAGCGGATTACAAAATAGAAAGTCATTATTAGCAATGATACTCTCTTTAGTAATCTATGTTTTTATTTCAGCTATATTTTCTTTTGTCGCGATGTATATATATCTATCTACGTAAGTTCGTACTACATCGGGTGATCGCGGGCGAGTCGCCCTGGCTTTACGGTGGCACGATTACGAAATTACGGTGACAGTTTACTTAACCCCAAACCGAGTAAGCTCGTCTCCCATGGCCCGCCTCGCCCGCCTCGTCATCCCGGGATTGCCGCACCATGTGACCCGGCGCGGCAACGGCCGGCAGCAGACCTTAACCTCGTAACCTGCCGTGCGCCTCGCCAAGCCAGCAGCCGCGCCCGCCAGCGCGATTCCACGTCCCATCTTCAGTCCCTCTTCATCCCGAGTGTGCGAGAGCTGCGCTGCGCACCGGCGCGTGGCTGCCGCCGTCCGCCCCAACCGCGTAGCAAAGGGGCAAGATAATGAAGTCCGTAATCCTGGCGGCCCTGGTAGTCGCAGGCGCTTCGTTGGCGTTCGCGGCCCCGGCCCGGGCGCAATCCCTGCCCTTGCCGCAAGGGAGCTACCGTAACTCCTGCAACAACGCGCGCGCGATGCAGCTTCCGGGCGGCGGCCGGCTTTTGACGGCCCAGTGCCGGACCAGCAATGGCGCCACGAGAAACACCTCCCTCCGCTTCGAGAACTGCAGGGGCGACATCGCCAACAACAATGGCACCCTCACCTGCAGCAATCTCGGCGGGGGGGTCGGCGCCACGGAGCCGGTCGTTCATCCGCCGCAGGCGGCGATCCGCTCGTTCCTGCAGCAACGCTCCGAACTGCTGTCGCAGATCAACCCTGACAGCCAGATGCTCCACCGGCGACTGAGGGGTTCGGTGTTCGGGAGGTCGGCGGATGCCGACGGGCAAAGCGGGTCACCTGAAGGCGAGCCGTTCACCCTCAACGGCAATCTCGGGCCGGATCAGATCCGCGCCGATTTCAGCTCCAGCATGGCGATAGCGCGCCCGGAAGCGAACGCCGCGTTCAACATCTGGGGAGAATTGCATTACAGCAACTATCGCAGCGACGTCCGCCCGCGCATTCCGGGTGAGTTCGCCAACCGGTCACGCGGCTCGTATCTCGTCGCGCTGGGCGGCATCGACTACCGCGTCGATCCCAGCGTGCTGGTCGGCGTGCTCGGCCAATATGACCGCATCGAGGAAAGGAGATCGACCGCGGGGACCGACGCCCGCGGCCATGGCTATCTCGTTGGTCCCTATCTCAGCATGAGGCTGGCCCCGCGGCTGTTATTCGATGCCCGCGCCGGATTTGGCGGCTCGAGCAACCGGATCAGTCCGCAGGGCCTGCCGCGCGGCGATTTCGATACCAGCCACCAGCTCTACCGCGCCGCGCTGACCGGCGACTATGCGCTCGGCAAGGTGCGGTTCACGCCGAACCTGGCGCTGCTCTATTCTGTCGATCGCCAGCATCGCTTCAGCAATCCGCTGAACGTGGTCGTTCCGGGCCAGACAATAAGCCTGGGCCAGCTGACCTTTGGACCGGAGTTCGCTTATACGATGAAGCTGAACAGCCTGACGCTGACGCCGCGCTTCGGCATCGGGGGTATCTACGACTTCCACCGTGACGACGCATCCGCTCTGGTGCTGGGCGTTCGGCAGCCGACCGGCGCGGTCCGCGCCCGAATCGAGGGCGGTGTGGACCTGGATGGCTGGTACGGCTTCGGGATCGGCACGTCACTCGGCTACGATGGCATTGGTGCCGAAGGGTATCATGTCATCATCGGCCGCATCGCGATCAGCAAACGCTTCTGAACCCCCGGACTTGTGAGCCCCCCTCGCGGTTGCTTCCCATCGTCGGGTATCGTCTGTCGGGGGATCACAGTGACACGTGCAATAACCCCTTGATTATCGCACGGAAGGGCTTTCTCGTTCACCCCCGCGCGGCTCCACTTCCCATATTTCTCGCGAAGCACGCGAAGAAGAAGGAAAGCCGCGAAGAGAAAAAGGGTCCGGATACGCGCAGAGACGCAGAGACGCAGAGAGTCTTTCTCAGATCCCCCTCCGCGCGAAGCGCCAATCCCCCTTCTCTCCGCGCCTCCGCGCCTCCGCGCGAATGAATAACAGCCGCTGCGCCGCGAAGAACTTTGCAGACCCGCACAGCCCCATCGAAACGAAGGACTGCGCGTCCTTCGCGTCCTTCGCGTCCTTCGCGTGAAACAGCTTTCTATCAGCGCCAGAGACCGGCCGCACGAGTGCGGGCCTCCCCACGAGGATGAGCGCCGCCCGGCATGGCCTCTCACGCCCTTTGCACTTTTCCCGCTTGACGAATCGGGATTGCATAGGATATTTCCGACGATTCCCGATCTCCATCAAAGGAGAACCAATGCCATATCCCCCCACGTCAGCCCCCCGCCTCAAAAGCGACGGCCGTATGAAAGGCACGGGGGACCACTCCACGCCCGCCCTCATCAATTCGATCTATCGACTCCCAAGCTGAATGCGCGCCCGTCGCGAGAACCAGGGCTTTATGCAAAAGCTCGAGGATTTATGCAAAAACGCCCTGCGTATTTACGCAAAACGCCTGCCTGAATCCCGCATATCTATGCAAAAGACGCGCGGTCGAAGCCCGGCTCCCACAATCGCACAAAGCGGGTGCCCGGAACCAGAGCCCAGGCCGGCATGACAAGCTATGCTCGCCCCGGCGGCCCGCCTTCCCTACCCCACCCGCCCCAGCGACCGCCGCGCGAAATGCGCCTCGATCGCCCGCCGCATCCCCTCGGCGATCTGCCGCCTGCCCTCGGGCGAATTGATATATTCGGCGTCGGTGCGGTTGGTGAGATAGCCGCTTTCGAACAGGATCGAAGGCATGTCGGGCGCCTTCAGCACGACGAAGGCGGCGAAGCGGTGCCAGTCGGGCCGGAACGGGAAGACGGTCGCCGCCTCGCGGTAGAGCAGCCGCGCGAATTCCGCCGAGGCGTTCATGCTCTCGCGCTGGGCGAGGTCGATCAGGATCATGTTGACGCCGGGATTGGCGGAAAGCGGCGTGCCGGCGATGCGGTCGACATTGTTCTGCTGGCTGGCGAGCAGGGCCGCCTGCCGGTCCGAGGCGACTTCGGACAATGTGTAGACGGTGGCGCCGCGGGCGGCGTCGTTGAGCGGCGCCGCGTCGGCGTGGATCGAGATGAACAGGTCGGCGTCGAGCCGGCGGGCGATCTGGTAGCGCTCGTCGAGCCCGCGATAGGTGTCGTCCTCGCGGGTCATGGCGACGCGCACCCGGCCGGTGGCGGCAAGCGCGTCGCGGATGGCGAGGCCGAGCGCCAGCGTCACGTCCTTCTCGCGCCGGTCGACGAAGGGCGAGGCGGCGCCGGGATCGCGGCCGCCATGGCCGGGATCGATCACCACCAGCGGCGGGTTCTCGCCGCGCGCCGCGGTGACGCGGGGCAGCGGGCCGCTCTCGTCGGCGCCGAGCGGATCGAGCGGAATGTTGATCGCGGGCAGGCCGCCGGCCGGCACCGCCCCGGGCACGATCCCCTGGACCAGGCCCGGCCCGAAGATCGCAAGCAAGAGCGGCAGCAGCCAATCCATGGCGGGTTCTTGCCGTTAGGCAGGCCGCGCGGTCCAGCGAAAAAGCCCCGCCGCACCGGCACAGCTAAAATTCCCCGCGGCGGTTGCCGCACCCGCCATGCGGTGCTAGCACCACGTCATCGAACATCCGGACAAGCTTTTGCTTTCCCGCTTCGATTTTATTCGCCGGCTCCGGCCGGCCATCTAGGTTGACGCTGTATGTGGTATCGCTCCCCCAGGCTCTATGGCCGCGCAGGTAATTGCGGCATGCCGGGCGGGACGCTCAGGCCGGTCTTCGGCCTTGCCTACACAGCAGACGCGAACATTCATCTTTCAACCCGGACATCAAGCGCGCGGCCGGAGTCCGCCGCGCGGCCGTCCATATTCGAGCGCCTGCACCGCGAAGCTCCCGAGCTGAACGTGCGCGCGTGGAGTAGACTTAATGACAATGCGCATGCTGATCGACGCGCGCCACCAGGAAGAGACCAGGGTGGCCGTGGTCAAGGGAAACCGGATCGAAGAATTTGATTTCGAGTCCGCCGAGCACAGACAGCTCAAGGGGAATATCTATCTCGCCAAGGTGACGCGGGTCGAGCCGTCGCTGCAGGCGGCGTTCATCGATTATGGCGGCAACCGCCACGGCTTCCTCGCCTTCTCCGAAATCCACCCGGATTATTACCAGATCCCGCGCGAGGACCGCGAGGCCCTGCTGCGCGAGGAGGCCGAGCACGCCGCCGAGGAAGAGCGGCTGCGCTCCGCCGAATATGACGACGGCGAATATGGCGACGACGATCACAATGTCTTCGAGGTCGACGACGAGCCGATGTCGGCCGAGACGGTCGAGGCCTCGGGCGGCGACGACGGCGGCGAGAGCGAAGGCGAAGGCGAAGGCGAGGACGGCGAATCCCCGCCCCGCCCGGCCGAGGAGGCCGAAGGCGGCTCCGAGGAAAGCGCCGCCGAGACGCTGCGCCGCAAGCGCCAGAACCTGCGCCGCCGCTACAAGATCCAGGACGTCATCCGCCGCCGCCAGGTGCTGCTCGTCCAGGTCGTCAAGGAGGAGCGCGGCAACAAGGGCGCGGCCCTCACCACCTATCTCAGCCTCGCCGGCCGCTATTGCGTGCTGATGCCGAACACGTCGCATGGCGGCGGCATCAGCCGGAAGATCTCCAACGGCGCCGACCGCAAGCGCCTCAAGCAGATCATGGCCGATCTCGCCCTGCCGATGAGCATGGGCCTGATCGTCCGCACCGCCGGGCTGCAGCGCACCAAGGTCGAGATCAAGCGCGACTTCGATTATCTCGCCCGCCTCTGGGACGAGATCCGCGAGAAGACGCTGAAGAGCTCGGCGCCGGCCCTGGTCTACCAGGACAGCGACCTGATCAAGCGGGCAATCCGTGACATCTACAATCGCGACATCGACGAAGTGATCGTCGAAGGCGAGGAAGGCTGGCGCCACGCGCGGCAGTTCATGAAATTGCTGATGCCGAGCCACGTCAAGAAGGTGACGCATTATGCGGACACGGTACCGCTCTTCCAGCGCTTCGGCGCCGAGGATGAGCTCACCGCCATGTACCAGCCGCTCGTCCAGCTGAAATCGGGCGGCTATATCGTGATCAACCCGACCGAGGCACTGGTCTCGATCGACATCAACTCCGGCCGCTCGACGCGCGAGCACAATATCGAGCAGACCGCCTTCGCCACCAATATCGAGGCGGCGCACGAGATCGCCCGCCAGCTTCGGTTGCGCGACATGGCCGGGCTGGTCGTGATCGATTTCATCGACATGGAATCGTCCGGCCATATCCGCAAGGTCGAGAAGGCGATGAAGGACGCGCTCAAGAACGACCGCGCCCGCATCCAGGTCGGCCGCATTTCGAGCTTCGGCCTGATGGAGATGAGCCGGCAGCGGCTGCGCACCGGCGTGCTCGAGGCCTCGACCCGCCCGTGCGTCCATTGCGACGGCACCGGCCTGATGCGCACCGCGTCGTCGGCGGGCCTGTCGGCGCTGCGCATGCTCGAGGAGGAGGCCGGCCGCGGCCGCGGCTCGCGCATCGTGCTTCGCGCCGGCCGCGAGGCCGCCGTCTATCTGCTCAACAAGAAGAGGTTCGAGATCGGCGAGGTCGAGGCGCGCTACGGCGTGATGATCGAGGTGCTGATCGACGAGAGCTTCGAAGGCGCCCGGATGAGCGTCGAATCGCACGGCCCGCCGCCGGTCGAGCGTCCCCGCCCGCAGCCCATCGCCGCGCCGGTGCTGGACGACGAGGACGAGGATGAAATCGCCGAGGAGGACGAGAGCGAGGAGGAAGAGGCCGAGTCCGAAGAGGAAGCCGGCGAGGATGAGCCGCGCCGCGAGCGTGCCGCCGGCCGCGAGCGGAGCGAACGCGGGGAGGATCGCAAGGACGGCGCCCGCCGCCGCCGCCGCCGCGGCCGCCGCGGTGGTCGCCGCAGGGATCGCCCCGAGGGCGAGGACGGCGAGCAGCCCGCCGGTGAGGCCGGTGAGGTCGAGGCGCGTGCCGATGATGCGGCCGAGTCCGCGCCGGAGCCCGCCGCCGAGCCCGCCGAAGTCGCCGAGGCCGAGACCGGCCGCAAGGCCCGCCGCCGGCCCCGCGCCCGCAAGGCCGACGATGCGGGCGTCGCAGCGGCCGCGCCGGCGGTGACCGCCGAGCCCGAAGAAGCGGCCGCGCCGGAGCCCGCTCCGCAGCCCGAAGCGGAGGCGAAGCCCAAGCCGGCCCGCGGCCGCCGCAAGAAGGCCGCGCCCGAGCCCGAGGCCGTCGCGCCGGCCGAGATCGTGCCGCCGGTCGAGGAGGCGCCGACGCCGGCCGCCGCCAACGATGCCGAGCCTGAGCCTGCTCCCGCGCCCCGCGGCCGCCGCAAGAAGGCGGCCCCTGCCCCGGCTCCCGAGCCGGAGCCGGAAGCGGCCGAAGAGGAGGAGAGCGAAGGCGGGCCGCGCCGCGGCTGGTGGCAGCGGACGTTCGGCGCCACCGCCGAATGAGTCCGGCCGAACGGGGCCGTCGTCGCCCGGGCCTGGACCGCTCTTTCATCGGGGGTTCAGGCTGTGGGAAGGATAGCGCCGCTCGATGGCTGAAGCCCGTATGAAGACGCCCCGGCCGGGGAGGTTCCTGGTCCGGCTGGTGATGCTGATCGCGATCAGCTTCGCCGCCGGCATCCAGCCCGCTTCGGCCCAGCAGATATTGCGCGATTCCGAGACCGAGGCGCTGCTGCGCGACATGTCCCGGCCGCTGATCGAGGGGGCCGGGCTGCAGCCGTCGAACGTGCGCATCGTCATCATCGGCGATCCGCAGATCAACGCCTTCACCGCCGGCGGCCAGATCGTCTACCTCAACAGCGGCCTGTTCACCTCGGCCGAGAATGCCAATGAGGTCCAGGGCGTGATCGCCCACGAGCTCGGCCATATCACCGGCGGCCACGTGCTGCGCCAGAGCGAGGGCGTGCGCCAGGCGACCGGGATCATGATCCTGTCGCTGCTGCTCGGCGCGGCGGCGATGGCGGCCGGCGCCGGCGATGCCGGCATGGCCTCGATCATGGCCGGCCAGCAGATGGCGATGGGCCGCTTCCTTACCTTCACCCGCGACCAGGAGAGCGGCGCCGACCAGGCCGGCGCCTCCTTCCTGAGCCGCGCCGGGATCAGCGGCCGCGGCTCGCTCGCCTTCTTCCGCCGGCTCGAGAGCCTCGAATTCCGGATGGATATCCCGCAGACCGATTCCTACGCGCGCACCCACCCGCTCAATTCGGAGCGCATCGCCGCGCTGGAGAATCGCTACCAGACCGACCCGGCCTGGAACCGGCCGACCGATCCGGCGCTGGAAGCGCGCTTTCAGCGGGTCCGCGCCAAGCTCTCCGGCTATGTCGACGACGCCCGCCAGGTGCTGCTCCGCTATCCCGCGAGCAACCAGTCGATCCCCGCCCATTATGCCCGCGCTTATGCCTGGCATCGCACCGGCCATCCCGACGAGGCCAATCAGGAGGCGGACGCCCTGCTCAGGGTCCAGCCGCACGATCCCTATTTCCTCGAGCTCAAGGGCCAGATCCTGCTCGAGGGCGGCCATCCCCGCGAGGCGCTGAGCGTGCTGCGCGAAGCGGTCGCGCGCGCACCGGACCAGCCCCTGATCGCCGCCCTGCTCGGCCATGCCCTGATCTCGACCGAGGATCTGGGCAATTTCGAGGAGGCCAAGCGCGTGCTGCGGCTCGCCGTGGCGCGCGACAACGACAATCCCTTCGCCTGGTACCAGCTCGGCATCGTCTACGACCGCGAGGGCGACGAGGCCCGCGCCTCGCTCGCGACCGCCGAGCGCTACAGCCTCGAGGGCAACCAGGCGCTCGCTCTGCCCAATGCCGAGCGGGCGATGATGGGCATCCCGGTCAACTCGCCCGACTGGATCCGCGCGCAGGATATTGCGATGACCGCGCGCGCCGCCGCCCTGCAGCGCCGACGCCGTTGATGGACGGCTGGAGAGCAAGCGCCCTGGCCGGCGTCGGCGGCATCGCGATCGGCGCGCTCGCGGTCGGCGGCTGGCACGCCTGGCGCGGCCCCGACCGGGCGGCGACCGAGGCGCTGGTGCGCGACTATATCCTCGATCATGGCGAGATCCTGCAGCAGTCCGTGGAGCGGATGCAGCAGCGGGCATCCGCCTCGGTGGTGGCGCAGCATCGCGCGGCGCTGGAGACACCCTTCCACAGCGCCTGGGCCGGCGCCGCAAATGGCGACGTCGTGCTGGTGGAGTTCTTCGATTATGCCTGCGCCTATTGCCGGGCCAGCAACGCCGACGTCGAGCGGCTGCTGCGCGAGGATCCGCGCCTGAAGGTGGTGTGGCGCGAGCTGCCGGTGCTCGGCCCGGACAGCCAGGCGGCCGCCTATGTCAGCCTCGGCGCCGCCCGCCAGGGCCGCTTCCGCCCGTTCCACGACCGCATGTTCGCGCTCGGGCGGCCGACCGCGACCGTGGTCGCCCAGGGCCTGGCTGACGCCGGCGTCACCCGCGAGGGCGAGACACCCGACACCCGCGCCGAGCTCGCCCGCAATTTCGAGCTGGCCCGCGCGATCAGCGCCACCGGCACCCCGACCTTCGTCGTCGGCGACCAGGTGCTGCAGGGGGCGGTCGGCTACGACGCGCTGAAACAGGCGATCGCGGCAGCGCGGGCGCGGACCTGACCTCGTGATCCCGGACTTGATCCGGGATCGATGAACACGGCGTCCGAGACTTGCTTCAGGCGGCGGTGTCTATGGATCCCGACCTTCGTCAGGATGACGGGATGCGGGCGTTGAGGGCTTGAATCCCTGCGCCACGACATACCATTCCGACGACCCCTTCCGGCTCGCCGGCGGCTTCGCATGCTTGACCGCGGTGAAGCGGCGCTTGAGCTCGGCGACCAGGTTTGCGTCCGCCCCGCCGGCGAGGACCTTGGCGACGAAGGCGCCGCCCGGGGCGAGGATGTCGGCGGCGAAATCGAGCGCGGCCTCGACCAGGCCCATGGTGCGCAGGTGATCGGTCTGCGGATGGCCGACCGTGTTGGCGGCCATGTCGGACAGGACGAGGTCGGCCGGGCCGCCCAGCGCCTCCTTGAGGCGGGCGGGCGCTTCGTCGTCCATGAAGTCCATCTGCAGGATGATCGCGCCCTCGATCGGATCGGTCGGCAGCAGGTCGATGCCGACCAGCAAAGCCTGAGGCAGGCGCTGGCGCACGATCTGGGCCCAGCCCCCCGGCGCGATGCCGAGGTCGACGATCCGTTTTGCGCCCTTGAGGAAGCCGAAGCGCTCGTCCAGCTCGACCAGTTTGTAGGCGGCGCGCGACCGATAGCCCTCGGCCCTGGCGCGCTTGACATAGGGATCGTTGAGCTGGCGCTCGAGCCAGCGGGTCGACCCGACCTTGCGGCCCTTGGCGGTCTTGACGCGGGTCCGCAGACCCCCGCTGCCGCCGGTTGGAGAGCGGCTCACTTCTTAGATCCTCCCCGGTACGGGGAGGGGGACCATGCGCAGCATGGTGGAGGGGGCCCTGAAGGAACGCAGTGGAGGCGGAGCCCCCCCTCCACCACGCGCCTGTGGCGCGCGGTCCCCCTCCCCGTCCCGGGGAGGAACCTTGTCATATCACATGCCCGTCGCGGGCCATGAGCGAGCGCAATATCCCCTCGCGTATGCCGCGATCCGCCACGCCCAACGTCTCGGCCGGCCACAAATCCATGATCGTTTCGAGGATCGCGCAGCCGGCGACGACCAGATCGGCGCGTTCGTGGCCGATGCACGGGAATTGGGCGCGCTCGGCATGGTCCATGCCGGACAGGGTCTCGCTGATCTCGCGCATCGCCGAGGAGGGCATCTTGAGCCCGTCGACGGCGCGGCGATCGTAGCTGGGCAGCGACAGATAGACGCTGGCCAGGGTGGTGACGGTGCCGCTCGTCCCCATCAGCCTGATGCCGTCGCGGCCCTTGGGAAGCAGGTCCAGGAAATGGCGGAAGGCGTGGCGGACGCGCTCGCGCATGCGGCCATAGGCGGCGAGCCGCTCCTCGCGGGTGGCGAAGTTGCGGCCCTCGCTGTCGGTCAGCGAGACGACGCCCCAGGGCGCGCTCCACCAGCATTTGATGCGGGGCTCGCCCTGGTCGGTGTCGATCAGGACGAGCTCGGTCGATCCGCCGCCAATGTCGAAGATCAGGGCCGGGCCCTCGCCGGGCTCGATCAGACGGTGGCAGCCGAGCATGGCCAGCCGCGCCTCCTCCTCGGGGGCGATGATCTCGAGGCAGATGCCGGTCTCGCGCCGCACCCGCTCGACGAAATGGCGGCCGTTGACCGCGCGGCGGCAGGCTTCGGTGGCAACCGAGCGGGCGAGGCTGACGTGGCGGCGGCGCAATTTCTCGGCACAGACCGACAGCGCGGCGACGGCGCGGTCCATCGCGCCTTCGGCAAGCTTGCCGCTGGTCGCCATGCCCTCGCCGAGGCGGACGACGCGCGAGAAGGCGTCGATGACGGTGAAGCCGTCGTCGGTCGGGCGCGCGACGAGGAGCCGGCAATTGTTGGTGCCGAGATCGATTGCGCCATAGGTGTGACGTGAGGCCCACCGCCGCGGCGGGAGGCCTGAGACCGCTTCGGCCGGTTCCGGGACCGGCGCGAGCGGAGCCGGTACGGCTTGCTGCGGCATTTCCGGACGTCTCAATTCTGTTTTCATTTCGGGCAGCCGAAGCCGCCCTCTGACCTGCGGCCATTGTACATGCGGCGGCCTTTGGGAGCAAGGACGGCAATCCATGCCGTCGTTGACAGGCGGGACGCCCCTGCCTATTTCGCGGCCCTCCTTGCCCGATCGTCTAATGGTAAGACAGCGGACTCTGACTCCGCTAATCGAGGTTCGAATCCTCGTCGGGCATCCATCCCTCCGGCTTTGCGCTTCGGCCGCATCGCGCCTAGACAGGCGGGACCGTCTTCCGGCGGGGGGAGCCCAACATGCGCATGCACCTTTCGGTTTTGGCGCTGCTCGGCCTGCTGCTTGCGTCGCCCGCCGCGGCCGATGTCACGATCCGCTACGCGCCCGATCCCCCGAACAATCGCGGGCTGATCATCGAAGCCGACGCGCAGGGGCGCGTCCGCGCCGAGACCGGTCCCGGCCAGCTTCTCATCACCCGCGATGGCGTGACCTACGTGGTGACGCCGGGGGAGGAAGGGCCAAGGGTCTCGCGGCTCGACGATTTCCTGGTGATCGCCACCGAGGCGGCGCGCGCCTACCGCCGGGCCAATCCCGTGCGGACGCCGCCGCCCGAGCTGCATTATAGGTTGAGGGAGCGCGGCCCCGAGACAGTCGGTATCTGGCCAGGCACGCGGATCGACATCGAGGTGATCGGCTCGACCAGCGAGGACTCCGCCTCCCAATGGGTGACCTCGGCCGATCCCGCCTTGGCCGAGGCGGGCCGGATCGCGAACGGGATTTTCGAAGTCCAGAGCCGGATCTTCGAGACCGTGATATCGAATCCGGGGGAGCTCATGGCTCTGCTCCAACAATTGAGGCAGCGTGGCGCGCCTCTGCGGCTCGGCGGGCAATATCACCTCGAAAGCCTGAGCGCCGACCCGGTGCCGGCCGGTCGCTTCGACCTGCCCGGCCCGGTGCTGAGCCAGGCGCAATTGCGCGCGCTGCAGCCGCATTAGGCTCCTGGCAGGACGAGGCGCGAAGATGCAGGACTTGCTGGAAGAGGTGCTGTCGGCGGCGGAGCCGCACCGTGGCAGCGGCCGCGTCGCCGATTACATCCCGGCCCTGGCCAAGATCGACCCGAACAAGCTCGGCATCGCCTTCGCCGACAAGGACGGGCGGGTGTGGGGCGCCGGCGATTGCGACGAGCCCTTCTCGATCCAGTCCATCTCCAAGGTGTTCACGTTGGCGCTGGCGCTCGACCGGGTCGGCGCCGCCTTGTGGGAGAAGGTCGGGCGTGAGCCTTCCGGCAGTGCGTTCAACTCGGTCGTCCAGCTCGAGACCGAGCGCGGCAAGCCGCGCAACCCTTTGATCAATCCGGGGGCGATGGTGGTGACCGATCAGTTGATCGGCGACCGTTCGGGCGATGCGGCGATCGCCGATTTGCTGGCCCTGCTCAGGGCGCAGGCGCGCGACGAGAGCGTCACCGTCGACGAGGAGGTGGCGCGATCGGAGTCCGAGACCGGGGCGCGCAACCGCGCGCTCGCCTGGTTCATGAAGAGCTTCGGCACCTTGACCAACGACGTCGAGACGGTGGTCGGCGCCTATTTCCGGCAATGCTCGGTGGCGATGTCGTGCCGCCAGCTCGCTCGCGCCGGCCTGTTCCTCGCCTTCGACGGCCATGACCCGGAAACCGGCGCCGAAGTGACCGCCTGGCATCGCGCGCGGCGGATCAACAGCGTCATGATGCTTTGCGGCCATTACGACAATAGCGGCGAGTTCGCCTTCCGCGTCGGCCTGCCGGGCAAGAGCGGCGTCGGCGGCGGCATCCTCGCCATCGCGCCCGGCCATGGCAGCATCGCCGTCTGGTCGCCCGGCCTCAATGCCTCCGGCACAAGCGCGGCCGGCGCCGTCGCGCTCGAGGCGCTGGTCGGGCGAACCGGCTGGTCCGTGTTCTTCTAGGGCGGGACCGGCCACCCGCACAGGTCATTTCGTCGCCGCAACCGGCATCTTGGTCGATGAGCGTGGCCTTCGTCGAACCGCGTGAAGCGATCGTCGCATCGATCGTGCGGCTGGAAAGGGCCGCGCCTAAGGGCCCGTCCAGCGGCAACCAACCAACCAGCCGCCGGAAAGGAAGAAGAAGATGACTGCAGAGACTTTCAGGACCCTGTCCTCATGGGTCGCCGCGGCGTTCCTCAGCGTGATGATGCTGACCGCCGCCGTCACCACCCACCCCGTCCTGGTCTGAGGACCGGTGCGAGGCCAAGGGACGCCGGGGCCGGGCGCCACGATCCGCTGACGGATCGGACCCGCCCGCCCCGGTCGTCCTCGACTTTTCTACAGGCTCAATCGAAGCCGATCGCGCCCCGCGCGGCGGCCACATAGCTCGGACCGACCTGCACTTCGGCGCCGTCGGCGAGCACCAGGGTGAAACTCCGCCCTTCCCGCTTCACCTCCGTCACCCGATCCGGCCGCACGAAGGCCGAGCGGTGCACGCGCAGCAGCGACGATCCCCTCAGCCGTTCCTCCAGCGCCGCCATCGTGATCCGGAGCAAATGGCTCCTCAGCGCCGTGTGCAGCAGCACATAATCGCGCGCCGCCTCGATCCAGTCGATCTGCTCGATCGGCACGCGGCGCTGGCCGTGGCGCTCGGGCACCCAGAAGCCGTCATGATCGGTGGTCGAGGCCGCGCCGCCGGCGCGCAACGCCGCGACCTCGGCCTCCAGTTGCTCGGTGCGGCTCATCGAGGCGCGCTGGGCGCGGCGGCGGCGGGCGCGATCGACTGCCTGGCGGAGGCGATCGAAGCGGACCGGCTTCAGCAGATAATCGGCGGCGTCGACCTCGAAGGCGTCGGGGGCATAATGTTCGTGGGCGGTGACGAAGACCAGCTCCGGGCGCGGATCGACGTCGATGTCCTGGGCGGCCCTGAGGCCGTTGCGGCCAGGCATCTGCACATCCATGATGACGAGATCGGGGGCGAGCTCGCGGATCCGTTCGAGCGCCTCGTTGCCGTCGCCGGCCTCGCCAACCACTTCGACCCCCTCGATATCCCCGAAGAAGGTGCGCAGCCGATCGATCGCCAACGCCTCATCGTCCACCAGCAATACGCGCATCGAGCCCGGTCTCCCCGCGTGCAGCTTTGCCGCGAGGGGCATGTCCAAGTCAATTCGCCCGCTGCACTCCGGGGATGCGAATCGTGGCGACGAACCGGCCATTGGCGGCGCCGGCGGTCAGCGTCGCGCTCTTGCCGAATACGGCTTCGAGACGATGGCGGACATTGGCCAGACCGACGCCGGCATTGGTGCCGCCCACCGCCTCGTCCGCATCGGCGGGGGCAAGGCCGTTGGAGACTTCGATGCGCAGGGTCGCGCCTTCCATGACGGCATGGATGCGGATGTCGACGGTCGCGCGCGAGCGGGCGACGGCGTGCTTCACCGCATTCTCGACCAAAGGCTGGACCAGGAAGCTGGGCACCAGCGCGTCGCAGGCATGTTCGGCGCAATCGACCGAGATGCTGAGCCGATCGCCGAAGCGCACGCTTTCGATGTCGAGATATTCCTCGGTGAGAGCCAACTCCTCGTCGAGCGGGACGAGCTCGGTTGGATTGGCGTTGAGCGAGGTGCGCAGGAAGCCCGAAAGCCGATTGGTCATCGCTTCCGCGTCCTTGTTGCGGCCGGTGACGATCAAAGCGGAAATCGAGTTCAGCGAATTGAACAGGAAATGCGGATTGAGCTGGTAGCGCAGGGCCGCAAGCTGGGCCTGCTGCGCGGCCACATTGGCCTCGGCCAGATAGCGCTCCTGCTGGAGGCCGGCGCGGCGCGCGAAATTGACGTGGAACAGGATCATGTTGACGCCGAAGACGAGGATGTAGTTCAGCATCGAGGAATAAGCGCGGGTGAAATCGGTCGGCAGCGACTGCCAGGCGTCGACCAGATGATCCGCGATCCAGCCCTGGAACATGAGATCGAACACGGTGTTGGCGCCGGCGGTGACGACCACCGCGAGCGCCCGCACCGGCAGCCGCACCAGAGGCGGCCAATCGATCGTGGCGCGCGAGGCGAGGAACATGATCATCGCGAGGCCGATCGAGACGATGATCGTCGAGCAATCGATGGCGACACCGGTCCACGGCTCGCCGGCGTGGCGGCGGATGAGGACGGGCAGGAAGATGAACAGGACGAACAGCCACAAAGCCACCGTCGAGCGCAGGGCTTCGGTCCAGCGCGCATGGCTTTTCATCGATGGCATGAAATGGGCAACTCCCCCCGGCGACGGAGCGCGATCCTGCCGCAAGACGGTCAGGGTGTCACGGGGCATCATGTTCACGGCAGATCGTTCGCATGATTGCCGATGTAGAGCGGCCGCCGCCTGAACCAAGCGGCACGTGACCAAGCAGCCTGATCGCGCGACGAAGACGCCTTTGCAGGTTGCGCACCTGCGGTAATCACTGGCTTTGGGCGCGACCTGGGGGGATGCATCCCGGCCGCCGATGGAGTAGAGCGGCCCCGAAATGGCCGTGTCCGAGACCGCCCTACTGCTGGCGCGAATCCAGTTCGCGTTCACCATCTCGTTCCACTTCATCTTCCCGGCGCTTTCGATCGGGCTCGCCTCCTATCTTGCCGTGCTCGAAGGGCTGTGGCTGAAGAGCGGCCGGTCCGCCTATCTCAACCTGTTCCGCTACTGGCTGAAGATCTTCGCGGTCGTGTTCGCGATGGGCGTCGTCTCGGGCATCGTCATGTCATACCAGTTCGGCACCAACTGGTCGGTCTTCTCCGACCGGGCCGGGCCGATCATCGGGCCGCTCATGGCCTACGAAGTGCTGACCGCCTTCTTCCTCGAGGCCGGCTTCCTGGGCGTGATGCTGTTCGGCATGGAGAAGGTGGGCAGGCGGCTCCACTTCACCGCCACGCTGATGGTCGCGATCGGCACCGCCATCTCGGCCTTCTGGATCCTCGCCGCCAATAGCTGGATGCAGACGCCGACCGGCTGGGCGATCAATGATCAGGGCCAGTTCGTGCCGGCCGGCAGCTGGCTCGACATCATCTTCAACCCGAGCTTTCCCTATCGCTTCACCCACACGGTGATCGCCGCCTATCTCACCACCGCGCTCGCCGTCGGCAGCGTCGGCGCCTGGCACCTGCTGCGCGGCCGGGCGACGCCCGAGGTCCGCACCATGTTCTCGATGGCGATGTGGATGGCGGCCCTGGTGGCGCCCGTGCAGATCTTCGTCGGCGACCAGCACGGGCTCAACACGCTGGAGCATCAGCCGGCCAAGATCATGGCGATGGAGGGTCATTTCCGGAGCCATCCGGAGGGCGCGCCGCTGATCCTGTTCGGCATTCCGGACAGCGAAGCCGAGACCGTGCACGGCGCCGTCGAGATACCGCGCCTCGGCTCATTGATCCTCAAGCACGATCTGGATGCGCCGCTCGCCGGGCTCGACACGGTGCCGCGGGCCGACCGCCCGCCGGTCGGCATCATCTTCTGGTCGTTCCGGATCATGGTCGGGCTTGGCGCGCTGATGGCGCTGCTCGGCCTGTGCAGCCTGATCGCACGGGTGAGGAAGACGCTGTACGACTGGCGCTGGCTGCACCATTTCGCCCTGGTCATGGGGCCGTCGGGCTTCGTCGCGGTGATCTGCGGCTGGGTGACGACCGAGGTCGGCCGCCAGCCCTGGGTGATTTACGGCCTGCTGCGCACCCGCGACGCCGTCTCGCCGATCGCGACGCCGGGTGTGACCGGATCCCTGATCGCCTTCGTCATCGTCTATTTCACCGTCTTCGCCGCCGGCGCGCTCTACATCCTGAAGCTGATGGGCCATGCGCCCGCCGCCGGCGAGCCGGACACGCCGAAAGGCCCGATCCGCAGCGCCGGCATCACGCCGGCGCCGTCGATGACGCGCGGGGAGGACGGCTGATGGATCTCACCGTGACGTGGGCCTTCATCATCGCTTTCGCAGTGGCGATGTACGTGGTGATGGACGGGTTCGATCTCGGCATCGGCATCCTTTTTCCGCTGGTTCCGGTCGGCCGGGAGCGCGACCAGGCGATGAACACGGTCGCGCCGGTCTGGGACGGCAACGAGACCTGGCTGGTGCTTGGCGGCGGCGGGCTGCTCGCGGCCTTCCCGCTCGCTTATGCGATCATCCTGCCCGCGCTCTACACGCCCCTGATCGCGATGCTGCTCGGCCTCGTCTTCCGCGGCGTCGCCTTCGAATATCGCTGGCGCGATCCGGGCCATCGCAAATATTGGGATTTCGCCTTCTTCGCCGGCTCGCTGGTGGCGACCTTCATGCAGGGCGTGACCCTGGGCGCGCTGCTCCACGGCATCCACGTCGAGGGCCGTTCCTATGCCGGCGGCTGGTGGGACTGGCTCTCGCTCTACAGTGTGATGACCGGCGCCGGCCTCGTCGCCGGCTATGCCCTGCTCGGCGCGTGCTGGCTGATATGGAAAGCCGAAGGGGATCTGCACGCCCGCGCGCGCCGCCACGCCCGCATCCTCGTCCCGCTGCTGGTCGCGGCGATCGGCGCGGTCAGCCTCTACACACCCTTCGTCCTGCCCCAATATGCCGAACGCTGGTTCCAATATCCGGGCCTCCTCGTCACCGTGCCGATGCCGATCCTGTTCGGCACGGTCACCCTGGCCCTGTGGTGGAGCCTGAGGCGCGGCCGCGACTGGATGCCGTTCCTGCTCACCCTCGGCCTGTTCCTGCTGTCGATGGCCGGCCTCGCCATTTCGATCTGGCCTGACGTCATTCCCGGCCGGGTGACGATCTGGCAGGCGGCCGCGCCCTATAGCAGCCAGGTCTTCATGCTGGTCGGCGCGCTGGTGCTGGTGCCGATCATCCTCGCTTATACCGGCTGGGCCTATTGGGTGTTCCGCGGCAAGGTCGGCGATCATGGCTACCATTAGGCGCCTCGCCTGGTTCGTCGGCCTGTGGGCGGCCGGGGTGGCCACGGTCGGGATCGTCGGGCTGGCGATACGGGCGGTGCTGCACCCTTAGCCGATCGCCTTCCGCGCCGCCTCCATCACGGCCGGAACCGCTTTCTCGTTCAGCGGCGCCATGACGTGGGCGCCGGCGACGCCCGGGATGGTGGCGAGCTCCGCGATATAGTCGACGCAGATCGCAGCGCCCTCGGCCTTCGGGTCGGAGGCGGCTTCGAGCCGCGCAACGATGGCGTCGGGGATGATCGCGCCGAACAGATTGGTGCGTATCCAGGCGGCCGACCTGGCCGAAGCGAGCGGGGCGACGCCGACGATGAGGCGGAAATCCTCGGACACGCCGGCCTCGCGCAGCCGTGCGACGTAGCGGCGGATGACCCCCGCATCCATGCAGAACTGGGTCTGGGCGAACATCGCGCCGGCGGCGATCTTGGCGAGCAGGCCGGCCGGCTGCCAGCCTTCGGGCGGGTCGATCGGGGAATCGGCGACCCCGGGCAGGAGCGGTGCGGGATCGGCGATGGAGCGGCCGCTGGGAAGATGACCGGCACCGATCCCGGCTGCGGTCCGCACCAGATCGGCCGAGCCGACGCAGAACACGCCCTTCGCGTCGGGCTGGTCGCCGGTTTCGGGCTTGTCGCCAGTGAGGAACAGGAAGGCGCGGACGCCCAGGGCCGCCGCGCCGACGATCGCGCCCTGCAGCGCGATCCGGTTGCGGTCGCGGCAGGTCAGCTGGACGATCGGCTCGACCCCGGCGCCAAGCATGATCGCCGCGGCGGCGACCGGGTCCATCGCCGCCCGCGCCGACGCGCTGTCGGTGACGTTGACCGCGTCGGCAAGGCCGACGAGCGGCCGCACCTTCTTGATCAGCGGGATGGGCGAGAGCGAAAGCGGCGGCGTCACCTCGGCGGTGAGCACGAAACGGCCCGAGGCCAAGGCGGATGCGAAACCGGTCATGGAGTGTGGCTTAGCGGCTCGGGTCGGCCGCGTCATCCGGTGACGCGAAGCGGGTCCCGGCCGTCGGCCCGGGGCTCGGCATGACCCGGCCGCGGGTCACCACCATGGCCAGCAGGATATCATCATCGCCGCGCCGACACAGGCCCCGGCCAGCGAGGTGATCAATACCGCGCCGGCGGCGGCATCCTTTGCAAATTTAATCTCGTCGTGAATCTCCGGATGGACGCGGTCGATCAGATATTCGAGCGCGCCGTTGACCAGCTCGGCGGCGAGGACGAGGCCGACCGACATCGCCACCAGAGCCGCCCACACCCAGCCTGGCCTCAACGCAGCGGTCACCGCCGCCGCGACGAGCGCGACCAGGCACTGGATGCGGAAGCTCTGCTCGCGGCGGAAGACGATGCGCATTCCGGCGAGCGCGAAGCCCATTCGAACCGTGAAGGACTGTCCCTTCACTCGTGTCCTGCCTCTCGCACGATCGCCCCGCCTTTCATCACTAGCCGGATGGCGCGGACCGCGCGGATGTCCGCGATCGGGTCCCCGTCGACCGCGACCAGATCGGCGAGCAGGCCGGGGCGGATGCTGCCGAGCCGGTCGGCAAGGTGGAAGAGGCGCGCATTGCCCGACGTCGCGGCGATCAGCACGGCGGCCGGGCGCATCCCCCAGGCCGCCATCAGCTCCATCTCGCGCGCATTGTCGCCATGGGCGAAGACGCCGACGTCGCCGCCCATGCACATGGTGACTCCGGCCGCCAGCGCCGCGGCGAAGCTGGCGCGCTTGATCCGGATCGATTCGGGCTCGGGCGCGGCGCCGTTCCAGCCCGAATAACGGGCGATGGCGTCGCTTGCCGCGAGGGTCGGGCAATAGCCGACATCGTGCGCGCGCATGAGCCGGAAGATTTCCAGATTGCCTTCATTGCCGTGCTCGATCGTGTCGACCCCGGCTAGGGTGGCGCGGCGCATTCCTTCGACCGTCGAGGCGTGGGCGGCCGCGGTCCGGCCCGCGCTGTGCGCGACCTCGACCGCGCCGCGCATCTCGTCGATGGTGAAGGTGGCGCGGGACGGCTCGCCGGGGCGCCAGCGATAATCGGCATAGAGCTTCACCACATCGGCGCCGGCGCCGATCTGGCGACGGGCGGCGGCGACCAGGTTCGGCCCGTCCGCTTCCTCGGCGCCCAACGCGGAGAATTCGGGATCGGCGACCTTCGGCCCATATGCGCCGGTGGCGACGAGCGCGCGAGTCGCGACCAGCATGCGCGGGCCCGGCACGATGCCGCGGGCGATGGCATCGCGCAGGCCGGCATCGGCATAGCCGGCGCCCTCGGTACCGAGGTCGCGGACGGTGGTGAAGCCGGCCATCAGCGTGGCGCGGGCGGCCGCGACCGCGCGGGCGGTGCGCAATGCCAGCGGCTCGCGCAGCACCTGATCGTCCCAGCTCGCTTCATTGTAGGGATGGAGGAAGAGGTGCGAATGGCCTTCGATCAGGCCCGGCATCAAGGTGGCGCCGGGCAGGTGGATGACGCGCGCGCCGGCGGGCACGGCCAGGTTCGGGCCGGCCGCCTCGATCCGCTCGCCTCGCACCAGCACCTGCCAGCCTTCATGCGGCGCCGGATCGACGCCGTCGAAGACGCGGGCGGGGCGGAGGAGGAAGAGCTGCTCCGCCGGCTGCGCCGCAGCCGGCGGCGCGAGCAGCAAGGCGAGCAGGATCAGGAACCAGCGCCGGCCGAGCATTGTGTGACATCCTCCCGTGGCGAAGGGTAAGGCTCGGGCCATGCGCGCGCAACATCCGGAAGAATGGGGTGAAGGTCAGCGGGTGAAGCCGAAGCGCCGCATCAGGTCGTCGCGGGTCGCGCGCTCAGGCGCTCGGCCGGGCATGGCGCGGGTGACGCGCTCGTAGATTCCCGGCGCCACCTGCCGCCACCAGGGCAGGTCCATCGCGCCCTGTCGCTCGAGATGGGCAAGATATTCGTCCAGGCAGCGGAACGTCCGGCCCCGGGCATGAGGAAGCCCCGCGATTTCGCCGCCACCTTGCGATGAGTCCATCACAGCCTCCGCTCGGGGTGTTTCCGGCCGGCGCGTCGGCACGCGTTTCTCCCGCCACAGCAACACACTCATTTATCTCGGATTTTTCCCAGAATTGGAAGCGAAAATGCCCACCTGTGCAAATAACTGTAGTGGATTTACGGTATTACTATAGTAAATGCATGATTCGTCATAATAATCTTGCCTGACTCGACTGCGTTAACCTTTCGCCGGTTGAAAGCTTTCGCAAACTATGTTCTGCTTGTTGTTGTGGAGACTCATCCATTGTGGCGAGTCGTTCAGACGCCAAGGGGGAGAAGCTCGATGTCAGCTCGATCCAGGTTCGAAATTGCGAACAATGCCGCGATCCTCAAGGATCAGGATTTCTGGCTCTGCCAATCGACAATCGGCTCGTTCAAGGCGTCACAGGGGGGAATATCTTTCGGAGACACGCTGTTCGCGCGCGCCCCCTCCCCGACTTCCGCGCCGACGACGACCGCCGCGCCGGTGACGATCGGCGTGCCGAGCACCATCCTGCTCACCGACACGATCAACCCGCCCGACGATTTCGACCTGTTCGCGATCAACGTCGTCGCGGGCCGCACCTACATGATCTCGGTCTACGGCAGCGGCGCGAATCCGCTCCAGGATTCGATCATCGCCTTGTTCGACAACAGCTTCGCCCAGGTCGGATTCGACGATGACGGCGGGGCCGGCACAAATTCGCTGCTCACCTTCACCGCCGGCTATACCGGCCAATATATCATCGACGTCGAGGCCTATCCCGGCTCCGGCCTGACCGGCCAATATACGCTGGACGTGATCCTGCAGCCGCTGGCCGACGTGGTCGATTCGACCTTCGCCAACGCCGTCCTGATCAATCCGGGCGTCAGTTACGGTTTCATCGATTCCGCGGCCCCGGACGTCTACGGCTTCGCCGGCGAGACCGACACGTTCAAAATCCAGATGACCGCCGGCAAGTTCTACTCGATCGAGGTCGCCGGCGGCGCCGACTACGACTCCGACTTCACCGCTTTGCCGTCAGGCGAGATCGACCCCTGGATCTTCCTCTACGATTCGGACGGAGACCTGGTGTCGGACAATGACGACATCGATTTTCCCAACGACATCAGCTCGCGCCTCGGCTTCTTCGCGTCGGAGAGCGGCACCTATTATCTGGACGTCCAATCCTGGGCGCCCTGGACCGGCGGCTATTCGATCACCCTCCAGGAGATCGACCTGTCGAACTTCAACCCGCTGGACGCGATCAACTGGTTCTCGGCCGACAATATCGACATCGGCCCCGGCAATGTCGTGAAGGTCTTCTTCGCGCCCGCCGGGGAGAGCTATGACGAGCTCGCCGACGACGGCGTCAGCCCGCTGCCGTCATTCGGCTGGAATGCGTTCGAGAAGCAGCAGATGATGCTGGCGCTCCAGCAATATACCAAGATCCTCGGCATCTCCTATGTCGAGACGAACATCGAGTCAGAGGCCGAGTTCCGGCTGATCACCACGACCTCCGAGCAATATGGCGCCTATTTCTATCCCCAGGATCCCGCCTTCGGCGACGCCCAGGGGATCGGCGCATTCAACGTCGACAGCGGCGGCTGGAGCTTTGACCAGCAGCAGAGCCTGCTCCAGGGCGGCTTCTCGTTCGCGACGATGCTGCACGAGCTGGGCCATGCCCACGGTCTCGCCCACCCGCACGACAATGGCGGCGGCTCAGACATCATGCTGGGCGTCACCGGCCCGTTCGACAGCCTGGGCGTCTACGACCTCAATCAGGGCGTCTACACGGTGATGTCCTATAACGACGCCTGGCAGCTCCATCCGGACGGCCCCTCCCCGTTCACCGCGGCCGGCGTCGACAATGGCTGGTCGGGCACGCTCAGCGCGCTCGACATCGCCCTGCTCCAGCAGCGCTACGGCGTCGCCAATCCCTTTGCGGCCGGCAACACGATCTACACGCTCAAGGACGTGCAGGCGGTCGGCACTTATTACGAGACGATCTGGGATACCGGCGGCGTGGACGAGATCCGCTATATCGGCACGCGCGACGCGCAGATCGACCTCACCGCCGCGACCCTCGACTACAGCCCGACCGGCGGCGGCGTCGTCTCCTTCGTCGACGACATCCATGGCGGCTACACCATCGCCAATGGCGTCGTCATCGAGAACGGGACGGGCGGCGACGGCAACGACGTGATCATCGGCAACGGCGTCGCCAATGTGCTCAAGGGCAATGGCGGCAACGACTTCCTGATGGGCAAGGCCGGCGCCGACACGCTGAACGGCGGCTCCGGCACCGACACCGCCAGCTATGCGCTGGCGACGAGCGGCGTGGTCGCCTCCCTGGGCAGCAACAGCGGCAGCGCCGGCGAAGCCAGCGGCGACCAGTTCATCTCGATCGAGAAGCTCGAAGGCAGCAATTTCGCCGACACCTTGACCAGCGGCAACGGCGCCCACACGCTGTCGGGCCTCGGCGGCAATGACAGCCTCGACGGCGGCAACGGCGCCGATATACTCAACGGCGGCGACGGCAACGACTCGCTGGACGGCGGCAACGACGCCGATACGCTGAACGGCGACGACGGCAACGACCTGCTCAGCGGCGGCAATGGCAACGACATGCTGAACGGCGGCGCCGGCGCGGACACCATCACCGGCGGCAACGGCAACGACCATATCAACGGCGGCGCCGGCGCCGATTTGATGACCGGCGGCAATGGCGACGACACATTCTCGTTCAGCGAGACCGGCGGCGCCGACCGGATCACCGACTTCAAGCATAATAACGACACGCTCGACCTGACCCAGATCGACGCCGTCGCCGGCGGCGCTGACAATGCGTTCTCGTTCATCGGCGCCGGCGCGTTCACCGGCAGCGCCGGCCAGCTCCGCGCCTTCAGCTCGGGCGGCAATTTCTTCGTCGCCGGCGACGTCAATGGCGACGGCCTGGCCGACTTCACCATCCAGACCAACATCCTGCTGGTGAACAGCGACTTCGCCCTCTGAGTCTCAGTCGCACCGACCAGGGCGGTCCTGACGAAATCTTTGCGGCAAGTCACTCCTCCCGCCGAGGGCAGGGCTATCGCATTTGTCCGTATTCTTGGATCACTCACCCGTTCGGGCTGAGCCTGTCGAAGCCCTTTCCTTTCTTGCGGACATAGAAAAAGAGGTCCTTCGACAGGCTCAGGACGAACTGTTGGAAGGGCTCGAACCCATACGCGATTCCCCTCCCCTTTGAGGGGAGGATCGTGGCGGCGTCAAGCGCTCACCCACTCGCGCACGCGGCGCTGAAGCACGGTGAGCGGCAGCGCGCCGCCGAGCAGCATGGCATCGTGGAACGCCTTGATGTCGAAGCGGCCGGCCATTCGCCGCTCGGCCTCGTCGCGAAGGCCGGCGATCACGGTCTGGCCGACCTTGTAGGCGCAGGCCTGGCCCGGCCACACGCAATAGCGCTCGATCTCGCGGATCGCCGAGCCTTCCGGTTCGGCGGCATTGTCGATCATGTAGCGGATCGCCTGCTCGCGGCTCCATCTCTTGTGGTGGAGGCCGCTGTCGACCACCAGCCGCACGGCGCGGAACAGATAGGATTGGAGATAGCCGATCCGGCCGAGCGGATCGTCGTCATAGACGCCGAGCTCGTCCGCCAACCGCTCCGCATAGAGGGCCCAGCCTTCGCTAAAGGCGGAAAAACCGCCGGTGCGGCGGTATATCGGCAGCGCGCCGGCCTCGCGGGCGATGGAAATCTGGAAATGATGGCCGGGAATGCCTTCGTGCCAGGTCAGGGTCTTGAGGCCCATTTTCGGCCATTCGGCCGTGTCCTTGAGATTGATATAATAGATACCGGGCCGCGACCCGTCGAGCGGGGCGCCCTGATAATAGCCGCCCGGCGCGCCGGCCTCGATCGCCGCCGGCACCCGGTTGATCTGCAGCCGGGCGCGCGGGATGGTGTTGAACATCCGCGGCAGGCGCGGTGTCATGTCCTCGACATAGACGTTGAGCTGGGCGAGCAGCGCCGCCCGTCCTTCGTCATTGTTGGGATAGACGTAGCGCGGATCGACATTCATCGCGTTCATCCGCGCGCCGACCGTCCCTTCGGTATAGCCGGCGGCGCGCAGCAGCGGCTCGAGCTGCGCCTGGATCTCCGCGACCTGATGGAGACCGAGCTGGTGAATCTCCTCGCCGCCCATCGTCGTGGTGGTGTTCGAGCGCAGGCCCCAGGCATAATAAGCCTCGCCTTCGGGCAGGCGCCAGACGCCGCCGTCATGGCTGGCGTTCGGCCGCAGCGCCCGCAAGGCCACGATCTGCCGGTCGAGCGAAGCTGCGATCGGGCCGGACACGGCGGCGGCGGCGCGCGCCTCATAGTCGCCGGTCAGGTTCGCCTCGCGCGTCCGCCGGACTAGGGACCGGACCAGGGTGGTTTCGCCCGGCGGGGTGGCGCGCAGCCGCTCGAGATTGGAGATCGCCTTGTCGAGCACGAAATCCGGCGGCGTCGCGCCCAGCGCGGCATCATGGCGGATCCGATCGGTCTCCTGGTCGAGATTGCGGGCGAATTGCTGCAGCCGCGACAGATAATAGTCCGCATCCTGCGCGGTGCGCACCGGGTGCTGCGTGTCGAGGAAATCCGGGACCTGGTAATAAGCGCCGCCCAGCTGGCTGACCACATAAGGCGCGGGCCGGCCGCCTGCACTGCCGTAGTGGAAGCGGGCGCCCATCGTCGCGACTTCGCCGCGGAAATCGGCAATGTCGTAATTGAGCCGGCCGGCCGGGGTGAGGCCGGCATGGCCGAATGCCTGGAGCGCGCGACGGCGCCGAACCGCCTTGGCCCGATCGGCCTCGGCCCTGGCCTGGCTGCTGTCGCCGAGTTCGCCGCGCAGCGACGCCAGCGCGCCGGTGTCGAGGCCGAGCCCGGTGGCGAAACCGGGGTTGTCGCGCAGATCCTCGTTGAACCAGCCGGTGAGCAGGGCATCGAGCGCGGCGTCGCGCGAGCCGGCGGCGGCGGCCGGCTGGGCGAAGGCCGGGAAGGTGGAATCGGCAAGGCCGACAAAGGCCAGAGCGGTGGTGGAGGCGAGGAAAGTGCGGCGATCGAGCATCGGTATCTCCTGTGGCGCGCCCAGCGCTAAGCCCGCCTGCGCGAACGCGCAATATCCCGGCGCCGGCGCCCGATCCCTGCCGCCTGACGCGGATCGACGCCGATGTGGCGCCCACCCGGAAAGGGAGGGCAGGCCGTCAGGCCGAAGCCTCTTCCTCGCTCATCAGCCCGATCAGATTGCCTTCGCCGTCTTCGGCGACGGCGAGCCAGATGTCCTTGTCGCCGACCCGGGCGATGCAGTGCGCGGCTTCGACAAGTGTGACCCCGTCCGCTGCCAGCGCCGCGCCGGCCGCCCGCGCGTCGGGGACGGAATAATAGAGGATCGAGCCCTTCGCATCCCCGGCGCCTTCGGGACGGCTCAACATCAGCCGCGTCTGGCCGCACTGGAAGAAGGAGAGGCCGGGGGGCGCATCGAACAGGTGCTGAAGGCCGAGCGTCCCGCCATAAAAGGCCTTGGCGCGATCCAGATCCTGGATGGGAATTGCGATTTGGACGATATGTGAAGGATTTAGCGGCATGGCTTTATCTTTCCTGTCATGCTAACAGTTGAAAGAGATGAAACATTAGCTTAGCTAAGTATTAGGTGTCAAGATGAACGACAGCGAGATCAGGGATGTCGCGGCGCGGCTCCATTCGAGCGCAATCCGGCTGCTGCGCACGTTGCGCCGCGAGGATGACGGCTCCGGCCTTTCGGCGCCGCGGCTGTCGGCATTGTCGGTGGTCGTGTTCGCCGGCCCGATGTCGCTGGCCGGGCTGGCCGAGGCTGAGCAGGTCAAGCCGCCGACGATGAGCCGCATCGTCGATGCCCTGGTCGAGCGCGGGCTCGTCACCCGGATCGCCAAGCCCGGCGACCGCCGCAGCGTCGCGATCGAGGCAACGAAGGAGGGCATCCAGCTGCTCGACGCGGGCCGCGAGCGGCGCGTCCACGCTCTGGTCGGCCGGCTCGGCAAGCTCGCCGATTCCGAGCGGCGCGCGCTGGCGCGGGGCGTCGAGATCCTGGAGCGGGTGACGCGCTAGCAAGTCACTTCGTCACGACGAACACGCGCTTGCATCGATACGCAAACGGAACGACACTGATCGCTTCTCTTGGGGGAGAAATCACATGCAATGGATGTTCATGCCGTTCCGCCGCTACGCCGATTTTTCCGGGCGCTCGCGACGCAAGGAATATTGGATGTTCGCCTTGTTCAACGCGATCGTGAACAGCATCTTGCTGGGCATCGGCTTCTGGGGCGCTTCGGAGCGCCTGTTCAGCAGCGACGATGAGCTTATCCTGTATTTCGCCTGCACGCTCGGCATATACGGGCTGGTCGCCTTCATCCCCGCCCTCGCCGTCACCATTCGGCGCCTGCACGACACGGACCGTTCCGGCTGGTCGATCCTGTTTGGACTGATCCCGATCGTCGGCGGGCTGATCCTTCTCTATTTCTACGTCACCGAAGGCACGCGCGGGCCGAATCGCTTCGGCCCGGACCCCAAAGCGGGCGAATAAGCGGCGGCCGGGGCTTCGGCCTCGGCTTTCAGACCGGCTCGGGGTCGCCGACCTCGTAGAGGACGAGGTTTCGGTCCGAGAGCCCGAGCCGCGGCCAGGCGGCGCGCCACGCGGCGAGGTGCGCCGCGGCGAAATGGCGTGCGAGCGCGTCCCGATCGCGCCACAGCTCGCTGACCCGAATCAGGCCGGGCTCGGCGACATCGGCGGCATAGGCGTAGGACAGGCAGCCGTCCTCGCCTCGGCTCGCGGCAATCATCGCGCACATCGCCTTCCTCGCCTCGGCCAGGTTTTCCGGCGGCAGGCGGACGGTCCCGACGATCAGCAATGCCATATCTTCGCTCCCGAACAGGTGATTTCACCTAAGCAATGTCACTTTCCCGATTTCTGGGCTATGGGGGCTTCGACCGCGACTTGCTGCAGCGCAGCATCGTCGCTATATCGCCGGGACATTTTTCCCGCCCAAAAGAGTTGAAACGAGATGAGCCTGCGCAACGTGGCGATCATCGCCCACGTCGATCACGGCAAGACGACCCTTGTCGACCAGCTGTTCCGCCAATCCGGCACCTTCCGCGACAACCAGCGCGTGGAGGAGCGGGCGATGGATTCGAACGACCTCGAAAAAGAGCGCGGGATCACTATCCTCGCCAAATGCACGAGCGTCGAATGGGAGCATGACGGGACCACGACCCATATCAACATCGTCGACACGCCCGGCCACGCCGACTTCGGCGCCGAGGTCGAACGCATCCTGTCGATGGTCGACGGCGTGATCCTGCTGGTCGACTCGGCCGAGGGGCCGATGCCGCAGACCAAGTTCGTCACCGGGAAGGCGCTCGCTCTGGGCCTTCGCCCGATCGTGGTGATCAACAAGATCGATCGGCCCGACGCGCGCGCGGCCGAAGTGCTCGACGAGATTTTCGAGCTCTTCCTCAGCCTCGACGCCAATGACGAGCAGCTCGATTTCCCGACCCTCTACGCCTCGGGTCGCGCCGGCTATGCCGGGCTGACCGACGACGTTCGCTCCGGCGATTTGACGCCGATGTTCGAGACGATCGTCAGCCACATCCCCGAGCCGGGTCTCGATCCCAATGGTCCATTCAAGATGCTCGCCACCCTGCTCGACCGCGATCCGTTCCTCGGCCGGATCCTCACCGGCCGGATCGAGAGCGGCACGCTCACTCCGAACATGCCGATCCGCGCGCTCGACGTCGACGGCAACGGCGTCGAGGAAGGCCGCGCGACCAAGGTCTTCGCCTTTCGCGGGCTCGAGCGGGTAGCGGTCGAGACGGCGCAGGCCGGCGACATCATCGCAATCGCCGGCCTCGCCAAGGCGACCGTCTCCAACACCATCACCGAGCCGGGCCTGACCCAGCCGCTGCGCGCCCGGCCGATCGACCCGCCGACGCTGGCGATGAGCTTCGCGGTCAACGACAGCCCCTATGCGGGCCGCGACGGCAGCAAGGTGCAGAGCCGGGTGATCCGCGACCGGCTCGAACGCGAGGCCGAAGGCAATGTCGCGATCAAGCTCACCGAAAGCGCCGAGAAGGATGCGTTCGAAGTCGCCGGCCGCGGCGAGCTCCAGCTTGGCGTGCTGATCGAGACGATGCGGCGCGAGGGCTTCGAGCTTTCGATCAGCCGTCCACGCGTCCTCTTCCGCGACGGCCCCAAGGGCCGCGAGGAGCCTTATGAGACGGTGGTCATCGACGTCGACGACGAATATTCCGGCACGGTCGTCGAGAAGATGGCGCAGCGCAAGGGCGAGATGACCGACATGCGCCCGTCCGGGGGCGGCAAGACCCGCCTCACCTTTTCGGCCCCTTCACGCGGCCTGATCGGTTATCATGGCGAGTTCCTCTCGGACACGCGCGGCACCGGCGTCATGAACCGGCTGTTCGAGAAATACGGCCCCTTCAAGGGCCCGATCCAGGGCCGGCAGAACGGCGTGCTCATCTCGATGGACCAGGGCGAGGCCGTCGCCTACGCGCTCAACATGCTCGAGGAGCGCGGCATCCTGTTCATCGCGCCGGGCGACAAGCTCTACGAAGGCATGGTGATCGGCGAGAATGCCAAGCCGCAGGACCTCGACGTCAACCCGCTCAAATCCAAGCAGCTCACCAATTTCCGCGCCTCGGGCGGCAAGGACGACGCCATTCGGCTCACGCCGCCGAAGCGGATGACGCTGGAGCAGGCGATCGCCTATATCCAGGACGACGAACTGGTCGAAGTGACGCCGAAGGTGATCCGGATCCGGAAGCGCTACCTGGACCCGCATGAGCGCAAGAAGGCGTCGCGCAAGGCCGAGGCCGCCTGAGGCTTCCGAGGCTCGGGCCGCCGCCCACCTTCAGCGATGCGGTCTGTCTCGCCGGCCTGTTCCGCGCCCGCTACGGCGCGGCGCTCAGCCGATATCGCACCGCCGACGGCGATTTCCAGCAGGACTGAATTCTTCAGATGGCGGCCGGTTTTGAAACGCCTGTTCTTGCGGGCGAAACGTGCGTTCAATGTCAATCCGGCAAAGCCTTGATATACCGGTCTTTGCGGGCCGACGGCGCAGGCGGAGCATTCCGGCTGCGCCCGGGGCCAACGCAAGGTCATGTTTGCCGGTCAGATCCTGGGCTCGCCGGCGCTGGGGGCAGCCAGCAAAGTCCATCATGCTAAGAAGGAATATCCGATGAAGAAACTGGTTCTGGCGGCCGTTGCCGCCGCGTCTCTTGCTTCGCTTTCGACCGCCGCCTCCGCGCAGCGCGTCGGCGACTGGGTGCTGGCTCAGTGGGAGGACAGCACGCAATATTTTCCGGGCGTGGTCATCGCCACGGCGGGCCAGCAGGTCACCGTCCGTTTTGACGACGGCACCACCGAAAACCGGCTCGCCAGCGACGTCCGTCCCTACAACTGGCGCGTCGGCACCCATGTCGAATGCCGCTGGACCGACGGCCAATGGTATGCCGCGACGATCCGCATGATGGGCGCCGACGGCCTCACCCTGGACGTCCGCTACGATGCCGACGGCGTCAACCAGCGCACCAACACCGGCCGCTGCCGCACGCCGGCATAAGCCAATGGCGGGGAGGCGGGCGACCATCCGCCTCCCCGCTTGATGCCGCCGCTCCCATACATGCGCGACGGTTCGCTTGCGGGCTGTGGCGGCGCAGTCCATTCTGCCCTCCGGAAGGGGAGCGGAGATGCGGGCAGGCATGATTGCATTGGGCGGCGCCATGATATTGGCTGCCGCGGCTTTGGGTGGACACGCCTTCGCCTCTCAGGCGGGACCCGCGTCCGCTCCGGCGCCGGCGGAGACGCAGGTGGACGTGACCGCCTGCCAGGCCTGCCACGGCGCCAATGGCGTCAGCCGCAATCCCCGCATTCCCAATCTGGCGGGGCAGCAGCCCGATTATCTGGTCGCCCAGTTGCAGGCCTTCAGGAGCGCCACCCGCAAGAACAGCCTGATGGAGGCCGTCGCAGCACAGTTGAGCGACGCCGAGATGACCGCCCTTGCCCGCTATTGGGGCAGCCGACCGGCCGGCGGCGGCGACGCGCATGCGGCGGCCGCGGGCCCCGCAATCCCCTCGCGCATGGCCTTTCCGGCGGACTTTCCGAACGGCTTCACCCTGTACCAGACGGCGACCACAAATGGCGCGGTCGCCGAGCATCATGCCAATGCGGCAGCTCTTGCCGCCGCCCGCGCCGGCCGGCCTTTGCCCGACGGTTCGGTGATCGTCGTCGTCAATCGCCCCGCGGCGGGCGCCCCGCCGACCGGCTACGCCGCCATGGAGTCGCGCGCCGGCTGGGGTGAGACGATCCCGGCCCTGCTGCGCAACGGCAATTGGGATTTCGCCGTGTTCGACGCCCAGCGCGTCCGCAACGAGCGCCTCAGCCAGGCGCAATGCCTCGCCTGCCACCGCCCCCAGGCGGCGAACAGCCACGTCTTCACTTTGGCGGAATTGCGGGCGGCGGCGGCGCGGGTAGGCCACTGATCGGCCGCCGACGACTTGTCGCCAACGCCAATCCCGGTCCGGAAACAGGTTTTGCCTCACCACCGCCTTTGGCGCGCGGATCGAGGAGCTGCACGGGAACATCGACGACGCGATGCGCAATTTTGCAACGTTACGTGAGCGCCTACGCGTCCCCTGACATCTTCAGGATCAGCTTCCATTCCTCCTCGCGCACCGGGCTCACCGACAGGCGCGACTGGCGGACCAGCTCCATCTTCCCGAGCTTCGGTTCGGCCTTGATGTCCTTGAGGGTGACCGGCGGGAGCGGACGGACCGGGGCCATCGGGACCTTGACCCAGCCGCCCTCGTCGCCGTCGGGAACCGCCGGACCGGTGACGCGCATGATGCCGACGACCGAAGGGCCCTTGCCGCTATGATAGAAGAAGGCCTCGTCGCCGACCTTCATCGCATTGAGATGCAGGCGGGCCGCATAATTGCGCACCCCGTCCCATTGGGTGCCGCCGTCGCGGACGAGGTCGTCCCAAGAGAAGACCTCGGGTTCCGATTTCATCAGCCATTTGGCCATGCGCGCCTCGCTTCGTGACGGGTTCCAATGGCGCGTAGCTAGGGCTAAATCCAGCGCCGTGAAAGCCCGCCGCGCGCTCCTCCTCGCTCTTGCCCTGCCGCTGGCGGGGTGCGGCGAGCAGGCGCCCAACGGCCAGGGCGCCGAGGGTTCGACGACGCCGCCTTATGTGCGCGAGCCGACCGACAACAGCCTGCTCGCCCAGCTCGAAACGCCGGTCAGGGTCGGCGAGCTCGGCCCGAGCTTCGCCGCGTGCAATGCGCGCGGCGCGATCCGCGACCGTGGCGGCGCCGCGCCGATCGTCGTGCGCGCGGCACCCTATGAGCGTGCCGGCGAAATCGACCGGCTGCCGCCGGCATCGGAATTCTTCATCTGCACCCGCAGCCAGGACGAGCATTGGTTCGGCATCGTCTATGACGAAGGGGGACACGCGACCGACCGCTGCGGCGTCGGCGGCCCGATCGCGCCGCGGCGTGATTATCTGGGGCCGTGCGCGGCCGGCTGGATTTCGAGCGCGCGGGTGCGGCTGATCTCCGGCGTTCCGCGGGAGGTGCCGCCAACGCCTGCCGCGCCCGCGCCGCCCGCCGCGGAACGCTGAATCCGCGCGGTTCCACGGTTCATCCCGGCCCGCGCGCGGTTCATCGCTGCAGTGCAGCATAAAGCTTGATTCGCCGCGCTGGCGGGGTCAGGTGCCGGTCATCGAATGGAACGAGCGGGCGCCGCCAGGGCTTGAGGGCCGGCGGCCAGTGCAAGACGGAGCAGCAGGAAAGGCGGGTGCCGACAGCACCAGTCCGGGGGCTGCGCCGCATTGAAGCAAGTATTTGATGATCTTCAGGTTTCGCGCCGTGGCCTTTGCCGCGGCGGTCTTCACGATTGCCGGATCGGCATTGACCAGCGGACCGGCCCTGGCCTGGCAGAGCCCGATCGCCCTGCCCTCGATCTCCTCTTTCGAGCGGACCCTGGCGCCGCCGGGTACCGCCATTCCCGGCCTTGGCGACATTGTCGTCACCGCGCGGACAGAATCGCTCGCGCTCGACGTGCTGGTCGCGAATCACGCCGCCGAGAACACCAGCGATGCGGAGCAGGAATGCCTCGCCAATGCCGTCTATTTCGAGGCGCGCGGCGAGTCGCTCCAGGGCCAGCTCGCGGTCGCGGAAGTGGTGATGAACCGCGCCGCCTCGGGCCGCTACCCGACCACATTGTGCGGCGTCGTCGTGCAGCGTTCCCAATTCTCCTTCGTCCGCCGCGGCCGCATGCCCCGCGCCGACCGCGCCTCGGAAGCATGGCGCCGCGCCGTCGGCGTCGCCCGCGTCGCCGCAGCCCGCATGGCGCCGCGGCTGCTGCCGACCTCCTGCCTGTGGTATCACGCCAATTACGTCTCGCCGAGCTGGGGCCGCCGGCTCGCGCGGAATGCGCAGATCGGGCTGCATATTTTCTACTCTTAGCGCTGGGCCTCAGGCGCAGGCTGCGGTCACGGTTCCTTTTTTCCTCCCTGTCCGCGAAGCGGATGGGGAGGGGGACCGCCTGAAATGAGCAGGTCGCCACGTCCCCCGGACGTGGCTGCGCAGTGCGGGGCACTGCGCCCCTGCTCATGGTGGAGGGGCTTTACTGAGTCCGTAGGCCCCTCCACCATGCTTCGCATGGTCCCCCTCCCCATGAGCTGCGCTCACAGGGAGGATTAGAGGAGGGTCCTGAACGTGATCGAGTATCTCAGCGCCTCCACCGGCGTCAGCCGATGCTCCCATTCGCTCCGGACCGGGCCTCGCAACAAATAAATCGACCGCGGCTCGACCGGCAGCGCGAATCTTTCCCACTTCGCTCCCAGCTTGCGCCGAAAGCGCAAAGGCGCCGGCGACAGCAGCGAAATTCCGATCACGTCGCCGAAGACCGGCCGGTCGCGATGCCAGCCCAGGCCGGCGCCCGGCTCATATTTGTTCAGCAGGACCTGTGCGAGCGCGTCGGGTGCAAGGCCGGCGAAGGCGGCGGCGCGGGCGCGGACCGGTTGCAGCCATTCCGGGATCGGCGCCGTTTCGGCAAGGCCGCTGCCGTCGAACCTGTAGGACCAGCCGAACGAGACGGTCTGGCGCTTGCCCAGGAAGCCGTGAAACTCGAACGGCTTGAACTCCAGGCTTTCGAGGCGCTCGACCAAAGCCGCCTCCTCGCCTTCCGCGAGAAAGTCGGGTGCGTAGGACAGACCTTCGGGCATGTCCGACGGCGCAAGGAAACTCAATTGGTCGCTCTTCATCCGGGCCTCAACGCAATAGGTGGGACGGCGTTCGAACTTTGCAATTGACGCGGGGCCAAGGAATCGGGATGCTTAGCGCCATGAGCCCAGCGATCGCCATCGTCGCAATTAGCCCGCGCCACGCGGCTGCGGCGACGCGCGCGTGGCGCTGGTGGCGGGGCAACCCGGCCGACGCGGCTCGCCTGCATCGATGGTGACGACTCTCTAGTCCACCCTTGATCCGCAAAGGCCCGCCGCAACCCGGCGGGCTTTTTCTTTGTCTTTCGCTGCAGGAACTCCAGCCATGTACATGACCAATCTCGCCGCCGAGGCGGCGCCGCGAACCGAGACGACGACGGAGATATTGTCGCTTCTCTATGCGGGCAGGACGCTCGCCCAGGGTCAGTCCGAGGCCTTGTTCGGGGCGCTCGTCCGCGGCGAGCTCGCCGATCCGGCGATCGCCGCCATGCTGGTCGCGCTGAAGGTGCGCGGCGAGACCGTCGACGAATTGATCGGCGCCGCCCGCGCATTGCGCGCCGCCGACATGCATTTCGACCGGCCCGATTATGCTTTCGCCGACAGCTGCGGCACCGGCGGCGACGGATCGGGAACGATCAACCTGTCGACCGCGGTCGCCTTCGTCGTCGCGGCGTCAGGCCTGCCCGTCGCCAAGCATGGCAATCGCTCGGTCACCTCGCGCTGCGGCTCGGCCGACGTGCTCGAGCAGCTCGGCGTCAAGCTGGATTGCCCGGCCGAAACCTCGCGCCGGGCGCTGGACGAGGGGGGCCTCTGCTTCCTGTTCGCGCCGCTCTACCATCCCGGGCTTCGCCATGCCGGGCCGGTGCGGCGCGCGCTCGGCATCCGCACGATCATGAACATCCTCGGCCCCTGCGTGAATCCCGCCGAGCCCCGGGTGCAGTTGCTCGGCGTCGCCGAGGACAGGCTGCTCGAGCCGGTGGCGCAGACCCTGGCCGCATTGGGCGTCGAGCGGGCGATGGTGGTGCACGGCTCCGGCCTCGACGAGGTGGCGCTGCATGGCGAGACCAGGGCGGTGCTTCTGGCCGACGGCAAGCTGGAATCGCTGACCATTTCCCCCTCGGATGTCGGCTTCGCCCCGGCGCCCCTGGCGAAGATCCGGGGCGGCGGGCCGGAGGAGAATGCGGAGCGACTCAAGGCCCTGCTGCAGGGCTACGGCACCCGCACCGAGAAGCAGGCGGTGGCGATCAACGCCGGCGCCCTGCTGTTCACGGCCGGCAAGGCCGGCAGCCTGCGCGAAGGCGCGGATCTCGCGCTCGACACGCTCGCCTCCGGGGCGGCCCACAAGAAGCTCGAGGCGCTGGTCGACATCAGCAATGGGTGACGTGCTTGCCGAGATCGTCGCGCGCAAGCGGACGGACGTGGCCGCCCGGTTCGCCGGACTCGGCCTCGCCGATCTGCGCGCGCAGGCTGCACCGACGATCCGGAGTCTGCGTGCTGCTTTGGCCGGACCTGGCGCACGCTTCGTCATGGAGGTGAAGAAGGCTTCCCCTTCCGCCGGCGCGCTGGCCACTGCCGATGCGGGTGCGCAGGCGCGCGCCTATGCGGGAGCGGCGGACGCAGTCAGCGTGCTCACCGACACGCCCTTTTTCGGCGGGTCGCTCGAGGATCTGCGTGCGGTGCGCGCGGCGTTCGACGGACCAGTGCTCGCCAAGGATTTCGTGATCGACCCGCGCCAGGTGGTGGAGGCGCGGATCGCCGGTGCGGACGCGGTGCTGGCGATGCTGTCGGTGCTCGACGACGAGGACGCGTTGGCGGTGATCGCCGAGGCGCGCAGGCTCGGCATGGACGTGCTGGTCGAAGCCCATGACGAGACCGAGCTGCGGCGCGCGATCGCGCTCGGCGCGCCGTTGATCGGAATCAACAATCGCAACCTGAAGACGCTCGAGGTCGATCTCGCCACCACCGAGAGGCTGGCCGGACTGGTGCCGTCCGACCGGCTGGTCGTCGCCGAATCCGGCATAGAGGATCGCGCCGACGTGGCCCGGCTGGCGCCTCATTCCGACGCCTTCCTGGTCGGCTCGTCGCTGATGCGGGCGGCCTCGCCGGCGCGGGCCGCCAGGGCGCTGGCCTTCGGCCGCGTCAAGGTGTGCGGAGTGACCAACGCGGAGGACGCATCTTTTGCGGCGCGCTCCGGCGCGCATTGGGTCGGGATGGTGATGGTGCCGGGCACGCCGCGCGCGGTGACTCTGGCGCAGGCCGAAACCGTCGTGGACGCCGCCGATGGCGCCGCCCGCGTCGCCGTGTTCCGCAACGAGAAATTGATGGCGGTCGCGGATGCGGCGCGGGCGCTGGGCCTCGGCGCGGTCCAGCTCCATGGTTCGGAAGATGCCGGATACATCAGGGGCCTCAGGAGCCTGCTGCCGGACGGTGTCGAAATCTGGGCGACGGGCGCGGTCGGCGATGCTGTGCCCGAGCCGCGGCTCGGCTCCGACCGGACCCTGTTCGACACGTCGGTCGGCGGGCGGACCGGCGGCACCGGCATCGCCTTCGATTGGGCGCGGATCAGTGGCCGCGGCGAATTGGGCGACGCTCTGCTCGCGGGTGGTTTGAAGCCGGAAAATGCGGCCGAGGCGGCGCGGGTCGGCGCCTACGGGCTCGACGTGTGCTCGGGCGTCGAGGCGGCGCCGGGGCGCAAGGATCCAGCCAAAATGGATGCCTTCTTCGCCGCCCTGCGACTGCAGGTGCGCGGGGACGCTGTCGTATATGGTTGAGCATTTTACCACCGTTCGTCCTGAGCCTGTCGAAGGACCTCACTCCTTTCAAGTGCAAGAAAGGAAGGGGCTTCGACAAGCTCAGCCCGAACGGTTGGGGGCCTCGGGATTCAGCTGGGATCCCTCTGCTGTCCGCGGGGAGACAATATCATGCTGATGTCGGGCCGGTTCGGCGCTTATGGCGGCGCCTATGTGCCGGAGATATTGATGCCGGCGCTGGAGGAGCTCGAGGCCGCCTTCCTCGCCTCGCAGACCGATCCGGCGTTCCAGGCGGAGCTTGGCGCCCTGCTCGCCGATTATGCCGGGCGGCCGACGCCGCTGACGCTCTGCCGCAATTTCGGCGGCGGCAAGGCGCGCATTTACCTCAAGCGCGAGGATCTGCTCCACGGCGGCGCGCACAAGACCAACCAGGTGCTTGGCCAGGCCCTGCTCGCCCGGCGCATGGGCAAGACGCGGCTGATCGCCGAGACCGGCGCCGGCCAGCACGGCGTCGCCACCGCGATGGTCGGCGCCCTGTTCGGGCTCGAGACTCGGATCTACATGGGCGCGCACGACGTCGCCCGGCAGGAATTGAACGTCTTCCGCATGCGGCTGATGGGCGCCGAGGTGGTCCCGGTGACCAGCGGCCAGCAGGGCCTCAAGGACGCGATCAACGAGGCGCTGCGCGACTGGACGGCGAGCTTCGGGAATACCCATTACCTGCTCGGCACCGTCGCCGGCCCCCATCCCTTCCCCTTGATGGTGCGCGAATTCCAGCGGGTGATCGGCAAGGAGGCGCGGGCGCAGATCCTCGCCGCCGAGGGACGGCTGCCAGACGCCGCGATCGCCTGCGTCGGCGGCGGCTCCAACGCGATGGGCCTGTTCGCCGATTTCGTGGACGACAGGGACGTCCGGCTGATCGGCGTCGAGCCGGCCGGCAGGGGACTGGACGGCAGCGAGCATGGCGCGACCATCCAGCGCGGCCGGCCGGGCGTGCTGCACGGCGCCGAAACCTATGTGCTGCAGGACGAGGACGGGCAGATCAATGAGAGCTGGTCGGTGTCGGCCGGCCTCGATTATCCGGCGGTCGGGCCGGAACATGCCTTCCTCAAGGACAGCGGCCGGGCCGACTATGTCGGCGCGACCGACCAGGAGGCGCTCGACGCCTTTGCTTTGCTGGCGCGCACCGAGGGAATCGTCTGCGCCTTCGAATCGGCCCATGCCTTGGCCCATGCGCTGAAGCTTGTCGACGAGGCCGACCTGCTGGTCGTCAACGTCTCGGGTCGCGGCGACAAGGACATGGCGCAGGCTCAGACCCTCATGGGCCTGTCCTAAGCCGATGGGCCGCTACGAGACGATGTTCGCGCGCAACCAAGGCGTATTCGGCGCCTTCGTCATGCTCGGCGATCCCGATCTGGAGACCAGTGCCGCGATTCTGGACGAGCTCGTTCAGGGCGGCGCCGACATGATCGAAGTCGGCATCCCCTTCTCCGACCCGGTCGCCGACGGCCCGGTGATCCAGGCGGCGGCGGTGCGGGCGCTGGCCCAGGGCGTGCGCACCGCGGATTGCTTTGCCCTGATCCGCGGCTTTCGCGACCGCCATCCCGACGTGCCGGTCGGCATCCTCACTTATGCCAATCTGGTGCTCGCACGCGGCCGCGACGCATTTTACCAGGCCGCGGCCGCGTCCGGCGCGGACAGCGTCCTGGTCGCCGACGTGCCGCTGATGGAGGCCGAGCCCTGGGCGGCGTCGGCGCGCGCGGCGGGGATCGCGCCGGTGCTGATCGCCGCCGCCAACACGCCCGCCGAGCGGCTGGCCCGGATCGCAGCGCTCGGCGAGGGCTATACCTATTGCGTCGCCCGCGCCGGCGTGACCGGCGCCGATGCGCAGGTCCGCTTCGACCATGAGGCCATGCTCGACGCCCTGCGCGCAGCCGGCGCGCCGCCGCCGATCTTCGGCTTCGGCATCTCGCGGCCCGAGCATGTCCGCGCCGCGCTCGACGCGGGCGCGGCGGGCGTGATTTCAGGCTCGGCGATCGTCGACCTGGTCGCGCGCGGCGAGCCTTTGGGGCCGTTCATCGAGTCGATGAAGGCCGCCACTTATTAGCTCCTCAATAAAACCCTCCCCTTGAGGATTGCGGCCGCTCCTTGGTTCGTCCGGGGACGAACCTGCGGCCGCAATGGTTGGGAGGGGTGTCGGGCGTTGGAGCACCAACCCGGACTCAGAACCCCCTCACCATGAGCAGGTTCGGGCCGCCCCGCGGCCCGAAGTCATGTCCGGGGGGACATGACGACCTGCTCATCCTCTCCCCACAGGGGAGAGGGGGCATTTTCGCGATCACGGCCATCGGTCCGCGATTATGCTGCACTGCGGGAACCGGCTGACAGGGCTCGACGTTCTTCCCGGAGCCGGAGGTCGTTCCCATGCGTATTGCCCAGATTGCGCCGCTCGCCGAAGCCGTGCCCCCCAAGCTCTATGGCGGCACCGAGCGCGTCATCTGGTGGCTCACCGAGGCCCTGGTCGATCTCGGCCACGATGTGACCCTCTTTGCCAGCGGCGATTCGGTGACCTCGGCCCATCTCGTGCCCTGTGCCCCGACGGGGCTCAGGCTCGCCGGGATCAACGATCATACCGCCAGCCTTATCGCGATGCTCGATCGCGTGCTTGGCGTCGCCAACCAGTTTGACATCCTCCATTTCCACGTCGATTTCCTGCAATTTCCAGGCTTCCGGCACCTCGCCGGTAAATGCCTGACGACCCTGCACGGGCGGCAGGACCTGCCCGATTTCTGGCCCGCCTACCGCGCCTTTCCGGAAATGCAGCTGGTCTCGATCTCGAACGACCAGCGCCGGCCGATCGCCGACGCGAATTTCGCCGGCACCGTTTATCACGGCCTGCCGACGGACCTGATCGCCTATGGCGAGGGCGAGGGCGGCTATCTCGCCTTCATCGGCCGCATCTCGCCCGAGAAGCGCCCCGATCGGGCGATCGAAATCGCCCGCCGCGCCGGCATGAAGCTGAAGATCGCCGCCAAGGTCGATCGCGCCGATGCGGTCTATTTCGAAACGACCATCAAGCCTTTGCTCGACGATCCGATGATCGAGTTCATCGGCGAGATCGGCGATGTCGACAAGGGCGCCTTCCTCGGCGGCGCCAGCGCCCTGCTCTTCCCGATCGACTGGCCCGAGCCGTTCGGCCTGGTGATGATCGAGGCGATGGCGGCGGGCACGCCCGTGATCGCCTGGCGCTGCGGATCGACCCAGGAAGTGATCGAGCATGGCCGCAGCGGCTTCCTGGTCGACAGCATCGACGAGGCGGTGGCAGCGGTGAAGGCGGTCCACAGCCTGCCGCGCCCCCGCGTCCGCGTCGCGTTCGGGGAACGCTTCACCGCCGAACGCATGGCGCGCGACTATGTCCGGCTGTACGAGCGGCTGATTGCGGCCGATAGGCCGGCCATGTTCGGAAAGACCCTGATCGCGGCGGAATGAACGAATTAGCGCCTTCAGCCCCTGTCCTGAGCAGCGTCGAAGGGGCCTGGGCCGGGCACGAAGCCCATGAGACGCCCGAAAGCTATCATATCGAGGCGACCAAGTCGCTCGTCGACCGGACGCTACGCACGCTCAAGCATGACGACATGTTCGGCGTGTTCGACAAGCAGGGCGATTGCCGCGGCGGCGGCGACGGGCCGGACGGCCTCTATCATCAGGACACGCGCTTCCTCTCCCGCCTTTCGGTGCGGATCGGCGGCATGGATCCGTTGCTGCTCGGCTCGGTCCTGCTCGACGACAATGGCGCATTGGCGGTCGATCTCGCCAATGCCGATTTCCACGGGCCCGACGGCAAGGTCTGGCTGCAGCGCGATTCGATCCATGTCGCACGGACCAAATTCCTGTGCGGCACGACCTGCTACGAGCGGATCAGGGTACGCCGTTTTGCCCCGGTCGGACGGACGATCCCGCTCGAAATCGCCTTCGACGCCGATTTCGCCGATCTGTTCGAGGTGCGCGGCGATACACGGCCCCGGCGCGGCACGCTGAGCGCGACGATCGTCGACGGGCGCACGGCGCGCTTCACCTATGTCGGGCTCGACGCGATTACCCGCTGCACCACGGTCAATTTCGATCCGCCCCCCGACCGCCTCAGCGAGCGCTACGCCTGCTGGGACATGGATCTCGACGCCTCGGAGCGGACCAGCGTGGTGATGAAGACGGCCTGCACGATGGACGGGCCGGCCGCCGAGCCGCCGCACCTCCTCTCCGCCTACCGGACTGCCCGGCGGCTGCGGAACCAGCGGGTCAAGGAGCGCTCGAGCATCACCAGCTCGAACGATCTGTTCAATGCGGTGATCGACCGAGCGTCGTCGGACATCGACATGCTGCTCACCCAGACCGAATATGGCCTTTATCCTTATGCCGGCATTCCCTGGTACAGCACGATCTTCGGCCGCGACGGCATCATCACGGCGATGGAGCTGCTCTGGATCTCGCCCGAAATCGCCAAGGGCGTGCTCGAGACATTGGCCGCGACCCAGGCGACCGAGACCAACGAAGCCGCGGATTCCGAGCCCGGCAAGATCATCCATGAGATGCGCGGCGGCGAAATGGCGCGGCTCGGCGAGGTGCCGTTCCGCCGCTATTACGGCTCGGTCGACGCGACGCCGCTCTTCGTCATGCTGGCCGGCGACTATCTGACCCGCTCCGGCGATCTCGACACGATCCGGTCGATCTGGCCCAACATCAAGGCGGCGCTCGGCTGGATCGACAATCATGGCGACGTGGATGGGGACGGCTTCGTCGAATATGCGCGGATGACCGAGCGCGGCCTTGCCAACCAGGGCTGGAAGGATAGCTGGGATTCGATCTTCCACGCCGACGGCAGCGCCGCGGAGGGACCGATCGCGCTCTGCGAAGTGCAGGCCTATGTCTTTGCCGCCAAGCGCGCCGCCGCGCAGATGGCGCAGGCGCTCGGTGAGGACGGCACTATTTATGCGCGCGAGGCCGAGGCGATGCGCCAGCGCTTCGAGGACCGCTTCTGGATCGAGGAGCTTGGCTGCTACGCGCTCGCGCTCGACGGCAGGAAGGAGCCCTGCCGCGTCCTTTCCTCCAATGCGGGCCATGCCTTGTTCGCCGGCATCGCAAGCCCGGAACGGGCGGAGCGGCTGGCCCATCTGCTGACCGGCACGCGCTTCTTCTCGGGCTGGGGGGTCAGGACCATCGCCGCGGGCGAGGCGCGCTACAACCCGATGGCCTATCATAACGGATCGGTGTGGCCGCACGACAATGCGATGATCGCGCTTGGCCTCGCCCGCTACGGGCACAAGGCGGAGATGCTCACCATCTTCCAGGGCCTGATCGAGGCCGCGGTCTATGATGAGTTCCGCCGATTGCCCGAATTGTTCTGCGGCTTCACCAGGCGGCGCAAGCGCGGCCCGACCGCTTATCCGGTCGCCTGCTCGCCCCAGGCCTGGGCGGCGGCGGCGCCCTTCGCCCTGGTTGCGGCGGCGACCGGACTCGATCTCGGCTGCGCGGAGGGGATCGTCCGTCTCGCCAATCCGGCTTTGCCGCCCTTCCTCGACGATCTCATCCTGCGCGACGTCAGTGTCGCGCAATCCCATCTCGACCTGCGCCTGTCGCGCATCGGCGACGACGTCACCACCGCCGTCACCCGGCGCGAAGGCAAGGCCTCGCTGGTGATCGTCAAATAGGTCGGCTAAACCGCCGCCATGTCCACCTACACGATCGACACCTCGACCAGCCGCGCCACGCCGACGCCGTCGCCCGGCAAGCGGCTGACCGCGCCGGGATTGCTCGCGCGCAAGGGCAAGGAGCCGATCGTCGCGCTGACCGCCTACACGATGCGGATGGCGCAATTGCTCGACCCGCATTGCGACCTCCTGCTGGTCGGCGATTCGCTGGGCCAGGTGATTTACGGCCTGCCTTCGACCATCCCGGTCAGCCTCGACATGATGTGCGCCCATGGCGCCGCCGTGGTGCGCGGATCGTGGCATGCCCTGGTCGCGGTCGACATGCCGTTCGGCTCCTATGAGGAAAGCCCCGAGCAGGCCTTTCGCAACGCGGCGCGGGTGCTCAAGGAAACCGGCGCCGCTGCAGTCAAGCTCGAGGGCGGCGAGGCGATGGCGGCCACAATCGCCTTCCTGGCGGCGCGGGGTATTCCGGTGATCGGCCATGTCGGCCTGACCCCGCAGGCGGTGAACGCGCTCGGCGGTTACCGCGCACGCGGCAGGGCCGGGGCCGAGGCCGACAAGGTGCTCGCCGATGCCCGCGCGGTCGCCGAGGCGGGCTGCTTCGCCCTGGTGATCGAAGGCGTTCTGGAGGAGGTCGCGGCCGAAGCGACCAGGGCCGTGGCCTGCCCGACCATCGGCATCGGCGCCTCCGCTTCGTGCGACGGCCAGATCCTGGTCACCGAGGACATGATGGGCCTGTTCGAGCGCACGCCCCGCTTCGTCAAAAGGTTCGGCGACCTCGCCTCGGAGATCCAGGCGGCCGCTTCCTCCTATGCCGAGGACGTCAGGAGCCGCGCCTTCCCGACCGAGGACCAGATCTACCGAAGCAAGTGAGTTGACCTCGGTGTCGGTCCACCGAGCGGGACTTTGGGCCCGTTCATCGGGCCTTCCGTTTGCCGGGCGGCATCGGTAAGGAGCTTTTCAGGGGCGCGCGCCCGCCGTGCGCCGGCGGGCGCCGCGACTGTTTTTGAACGGACGGCATGAAGGCGCGGTCCAGCTGCTTGTGGAGAGGTGAATTGGCGCTCAAGCCAGAAGACGGCGAGACGTTCCTGCGGGAAGTGGACGAGGAACTCCGCCGCGATCAGATGAACCGCTTCGTCAGGCGTTATGGCTGGCTGATCGGGGCGGCCATCGTCCTCGCTTTGGGCGGGTTAGGCGGCTGGATCTGGTGGCAGGGCCATCGGCAGGAGACGGTCGCCAAGGAAGGCGAGACCCTGACCTCGGCGCTCGACAGCCTCGAGGCGGGCAACCGCAACGCCGCCGCGCCCAAGCTCGCCGAACTGGAGAACAGCTCCGTGCCGGGCTATCGCGCGGCCGCCTTGTTCGCCCGCGCCAACAGCCAGACCGCCGCCGGCAACGCGCCGGCCGCGATCGCCACCCTGAGCGCGATCGCCGCCAACCAGGAATTCGACGAAGTCTACCGCCAGGCCGCCCTGGTCCGCCAGACGCAGCTCGAGTTCGACACCTTGCCGCCGCAGCAGGTGGTGCAGCGGCTGCGCCCGCTCGCCCGGCCGGGCAGCCCCTGGCTTGGGTCGGCCGGCGAGATGCTGGGCACCGCCTATCTGAAGCTGCGCCGTCCCGATCTCGCCGGCCCGGTCTTCGCCGCGGTCGGGCGCGACCAGAACGTTCCGGACTCGATCCGTACAAGAGCCGTTCAGATGGCTGGCTCTCTAGGTGTCAATGCCATCGACGAGCCGGCCGCGCCCGGCGCCGGGCCGCCTGCTCCGGCGGCCGGCCCAGCCCAGCCGCCCGGCCCCGCTCAGCCGGCTCCGGCCGCAACAAGGGATAATGCCCAATGAAGCGTTTCATTCTCTCCCTGGTGATGGTCAGCCTGCTGGCCGGCTGCGGAATCCTTCGCGGCCGCCGCGGCCCGACCACGCCGACCGTGGGCACGCGCATCAACGTGCTCGGCACGGACGCCAATATCGAGGCCGATCCGACCCTGGCCGACGTGCCGGTGACGATCCCGGGGCCGACCGCAAATGCGGACTGGCCGCAGCCGGGCGGAAATCCGTCCAAGTCGATCGGCCATGTCACGCTCGGCGCGTCGCCGGCCCGGGCATGGAGCGTCAGCATCGGCGACGGCGACAGCGCCGCCGGCCGCCTCGCCGCCGAGCCGATGGTCGCCGACGGCCGCGTCTACACGATCGACACCATGGCCCGCGTGCGCGCCTACGCGGCCGATACCGGCGCACAGATCTGGGAGCATCAGGTCCGCGGCGAGAACAGCCCGCGCGAGACGCTCTATGGCGGCGGCGTCAGCTACGATAACGGCCATCTCTACGTCGCCAACGGCGCCGGCGACGTCGCCGCGCTGGACGCGGCGACCGGCAACCAGGTGTGGATGGTCAAGCCGGGCGGGCCCCTGCGGGGATCGCCGACCATCGGCAACGACACCGTCTGGGTGCTCTCCCAGGACAGCCAGCTTTACGCTCTCAACGCCGCCAATGGCGAAAGGCGCTGGCAGTCGGCAGGCTCGTTCGAGCTGGCCGGCGTGTTCGGCGCCGCCTCTCCCGCCTTCGCCCAGTCGACGCTCGTCGCCGGCTACGCCTCGGGCGAGCTCACCGCCTATCGCTACGAAAACGGCCAGGTCACCTGGCAGGACGCGCTGGCCCGCACCGGCATCTCGACGACGGTCGGCCAGCTCTCGGACATCGACGCCGATCCGGTGATCGACAATGGCCGCGTCTTCGCGATCGGCCAGGGCGGGCGCATGGTCGCGGTCGAGCTGATCACCGGGCAGCGCGTCTGGGAATTGAACGCGGCCGGCATCTCCACCCCGTCGGTGGCGGGCGAATGGGTGTTCGTGGTCACGGATCGTGCGCAGCTGCTCGCGGTCGCCCGCTCCTCCGGCAAGGTGCGCTGGATTGCCCAGCTGCCGCGCTGGCGCAACCCGCGCAACAGCAGCGGGCCGATCTTCTGGCGCGGGCCGGTGCTCGCCGGCAACCGGCTGGTCCTGGCCAGCTCGCGCGGTGAGATCGTCTTCGCCTCGCCGGTCGACGGCAGCATCCAGCAGACCATCCAGCATGATGAGGCGATCTCGCTTCCGCCGGTCGTCGCCAACAACACGCTGTACATCCTCGACGACAGCGGCCGGTTGACCGCCTACCGGTAAACCGGCAGGGCAGCGGACCTCATGTCCAAGCTGCCCATCGTCGCGATTGTCGGACGTCCCAACGTCGGCAAGTCCACGCTTTTCAACCGGCTCGTCGGGCGGAAACTGGCGCTCGTCGACGATCGTCCGGGCGTGACCCGCGACCGCCGCGAGGGCGACGCCAATCTGCTCGGCATGGATTTCCGGGTGATCGACACCGCCGGCTATGAGGATGAGGATCCGGACACGCTGCCGGGGCGGATGCGCGCGCAGACCACCGCCGCGGTGCGGGACGCCGACGTCGCCTTGTTCATGATCGACGCCCGCGCCGGCGTGACCCCGCAGGACGAAGAGATCGGCCGCTGGCTGCGCTCGGAGAAGACCCCCGTCATCCTCGCGGCCAACAAGGCCGAGGGCCGCGCCGCCGAGAGCGGGATATTGGAAGCCTATTCGCTGGGCCTCGGCGAGCCGATCGCGATCAGCGCCGAGCATGGCGAGGGCGTCGCGGATCTGTTCGAGCAGCTCCGGCCGCATGTCGAGCGTGACGAGATCGAGGAGACGGCCGACGATGAGAGCGATCCGACGCTGAAGCTTGCCATCGTCGGCCGGCCCAATGCGGGCAAATCGACCCTGATCAACCGGATGCTCGAGCAGGAACGGCTGATCACCGGGCCGGAAGCCGGAATCACCCGCGATTCCATCGCCATCGACTGGGAGTGGCAGGGGAAGCCGGTACGGCTGATCGATACGGCCGGCATGCGCAAGAAATCCAAGGTCGACGACAAGCTTGAGAAGCTTTCGGTCGCCGATGCCCGCCGCGCGGTCGACTTCGCCGAGGTGGTGGTGCTGCTGCTCGACGGCACCCGTGGGCTCGAGGCGCAGGACCTGAGGATCGCCGACCATGTCCTGCAGGAAGGCCGGGCGCTGGTCGTCGCGATCAACAAATGGGACGTGGCGGAAGGCCCGAGCAGCCTGTTCAACGGCATCAAGGGCGCGCTCGACGAAGGGCTGAGCCAGGCCCGCGGCGTGCCGCTGATGACCGTGTCCGGCAAGACCGGCAAGGGCATCGACCAGCTGCTCGCCGCCGCTTTCGAGACGCGCGAGATCTGGTCGAAGCGAGTCACCACCGGCCAGCTCAACCGCTGGTTCGAGGATGCGATCGAGAAGAATCCGCCGCCGGCGCCCGGCGGCAAGAGGATCAAGCTGAGATACATCACCCAGGTCAACACCCGGCCGCCGAGCTTCGTCCTGTTCGGCACCCGCGTCGATCAGCTGCCGGACACCTATTTGCGCTATCTGGTGAACGGCATCCGCCGGGAGCTGGGGTTCGGCGCAGTTCCGGTCCGGCTGCAGGCGCGCCCCTCCAAGAACCCGTATGCAGACGGCCCCAAGAATTAGTTGCCCGATTGATGGATAAGGCCGGCTTTACAGTGTTCTTCGTCTGAGACGTCAACATCCTGTTTACCCTCTCCCGCTAGAATGAGCGGACCGGAAAGGGGACCGCTCTTGAGCGAAGCCGCCACGATCGTCGATTGGGCCAAATTCTCGCGCATGCGCTTCGAGCTCGGCGCGAACTTCGTGCGAATCCTCGGCTATTTCCGCGAAGACGGCGAGAAATCGGTGGCCAGGATCGAAGAGGCGATGCATCGCCAGGATGCCGCCGCGATCGTGCTCCCTGCCCATACGATGAAGGCCGAGGCCCGCCAGTTCGGCGCGGAGCCGCTTGCCGACCTGGCCGAACAGATCGAAATCGCCTGCCGCCGGGCGCTCGAATCGCACCTCTTTCCCGATGACATATTGCCCGAGGTGGCCAAGCTGCGGCCGCTTTACCTGCAGACCATCGCCATGCTCGAGGAAGAGACCAACCCGCTGCAACAGCGCCGCGCGGGCGGCGCCTTCGGCAAGAAGCCGAGCAACCAGGAATTCGGGCGGCTTTAGGGTTTGAAGGGAATCTGAGCCCCACTCTCCGTTCGCCCTGAGCCTGTCGAAGGGCTTTCCTTCTCATAGAAGTAGCGCAGGGAAGGGCTTCGACAGGCTCAGCCCGAACGGTTTGGAGGTTACTCTCCCTTCCTAAACTCGACCGTCGCCGACGGACGGCGCGGACCTCGCATCGCCTGAGGCCGCCCGCGCGCCAGGCTGCGCCAGAGCCATTCAAGTGGACCGTAATCGAAGCGGTCCAGCCAGGGCTTCGACCAGATCAGCATCAAGGCCCACATCGCCACGACCGGAATCCAAAGCTGGACGCGGCTGAGCGCGCCGAACAGGCCGAAGCCCCAGCCGTAGAACAAGGCAGTCATCAGGATCGACGTACCCAGATAATTGGTGAACGCGGCGCGGCCGGCGGCGGCGATCCTTTGCACGAGCGGGCCGCCGCGACGTGTGAGCAGGATCACCAGGGCCGCGATCGCGACGATCATCGGCGGCCGGGCCAGAACCGGCGCCGCGATGCTGAAGGCGACCAAAGTCGGCACGGCGAAATGATCCCTGAAGATCAGCCAGGCGAAGATGGCATAAGCCGGGATGGCGATGCCGAAGCCCCAGGCGGCCACGCGCATATAGGCCCGATCGGACCAGGCGCCGGTCAGGAACCCTGACTTCAGCGCGGCCATCCCGAACAGCATGTAGGCGAGCGTTTCGGCGCCGAACTCCCACAAGGCATTCAGCGGCGCCGAGCCGTTCTCCGCCCAATTGGCGGCGACGATTCCGGACCATGAGCCGCGATAGCTGGCCAGGATCTCGGCGAGCCGGGCCGGGGCGTAGAGGCCGAAGCCATCCTGTGTCTCCGTCCAGCGCGCAACCGTCGCCGCGCTCGCCCCCGGCGCGGCGGCCTCCGCGGCCAGCTGGAACAGGGTCACCGAGAAATAGGCGAACAGCGCGAACTGGGCGACGATCAACGCCGCCCCGATCCCGATCAGCTTGCGCGGGGTCGAGTCGCGATGCAGGTAGGCGATCATTCCGATCGGCGCGTAGAGCGCGAGGATATCGCCCCACCAGATCAGGTAGAAATGGATGAGGCCGAAGACGAGCAGCCAGGCCATGCGGCTGTAGTGGACCATGGCCGGATCGCGGCCCCCGGCCTCGGCGCGCTGGACGACGAGCAGCAGCGAGGCGCCGAACAGGAACGAGAAGAGGCCGCGCATCTTGCCGTCGATCAGGATGAAGCTGAACACCCAGGAGGCAAGATCGGCCGGGCCCTCGGTGCCATAAGCCAGCGGGTTCAGATAGGCGGCACCCGGCATGGCGAAGGCGACGATGTTCATCGCCAATATCCCCATCACGGCGACGCCGCGGACGATATCCAATGTGGCGATGCGCTCGCCCGGCGCGGCGCCGGTCATGCCGGCACCGCGGCGCGGCGCATCGGCTGGATGCCGCGGCGGGCAAGGCTGCGCCACAGCCATTCGAACGGACCGTAATTGAAGCGGTCGAGCCAGGGCTTGGACCAGAGCAGCATGACGACCCACATGGCCGGAGCAATCAGCCACGCTTCGAGCCGGCTGAGCTGCCCGTACAGGCCGAGGCCGAAGCCGTAGAAGATGGCGGTCGCGATCAGGCTGGCGCCGAGATAGTTGGTGAAGGCGGCGCGGCCGGCCGCCGCGATCCGCTGGACCAGCCACCCGCCGCGCCGGCTCAACAGGATGATCAGCGCGGCATAGCCCACCATCATCGCCAGCCGGAAAGGCGCGGTGGCGACGAAGAAGATGAAGAAGAACAGGGCCACGTCGAATCCCGACCGCCACTCGATCCAGGCGAAGACGGCATAAGCAGGGATCGAGACGGCCATCGTCCACGCGGCGATGCGGCGATAGCGGGCGTCGTCCCAGGCGCCGCGCAGAAATCCGGATTTCAGCCCGGCCATGCCCAGCAGCATGTAGCCCAGGGTTTCGAGCAGGCCGAAGCCGAGCTGAAAGAGCGGGCCGAACAAGCCATCGGTCAGCTGCGCGCGAACGATCCCGGTCCAGGGACCCAGATGGAGGGCGAGGTCATCCGCGAGGGCTCGGCTGTCGGGCGGCGCGAACTCGCCGCTCATCGAATGCCAGGTGGAGACCGCCTCCGCCGAAGCGCCCGGGGCACGCGCCGCCGCCTCGGCGGCGAAGAACTGCCACGCGCCCGCCGCCAGAAAGACCAGGTCGACGACAAGAAAGCCAAGCGCCCACAAAAGGAGCGCGCGCACGGCTTTGCCGCGGAAGAGATAGGCGATCATGCCGGTCAGCGCATAGAGGGTCAGGATGTCGCCGAACCAGATCAGGTAATAATGGATGCAGCCGAGGACGAGCAGCCAGAACATGCGGCTGTAATGGATGTCGGCCGCCGAGCGGCCCCGGGTCTCCGCCCGTTCGATCACCAGCAGCATGCTCGCGCCGAACAGCAGGGAGAAGAGGCCCCGCATCTTGCCGTCGATCAGGATGAAGGTCGCGAACCACAAGACGAGATCGGCCGGCGACGAGAGACCGTAGGCGCTGGGATTGAAATAGGCCTGCATCGGCATCGCGAAGGCGATGACGTTGACCCCGAATATGCCCATCACCGCGACGCCGCGAATGATGTCCAATGTGGCGATGCGCTGGCCCGGCTCGATCGTGACGCTCATCCGGTGCCCCCTCCCGAATATCGGGACGAGTGATATCGGATCGGCCGCTTCGTTCAAGCTGCGTCACGCCGACCGCCAACGCGGCAGCGCCTGCGGACGCCCCTGTGGTGGTCAATCCTCTGCCGGCTTGCTCTGCAGCTGGATGTAATTCTGCAGGCCCATGCGCTCGATCATCTCGAACTGCGTCTCGAGGAAATCGATATGCTCTTCCTCGCTGGCCAGGATGGATCCGAACAGCTCGCGGCTGACATAGTCGCGCACCGTCTCGCAATGGGCGACCGCGCCCTTGAGCTGCTCGACCGCCTCGCGTTCGAGCTCCAGGTCGGCGCGCAGCACCTCCTCGACGCTCTCGCCGATCCTGAGGCGCCCCAGCATCTGGAAATTGGGCAGGCCGTTGAGGAAGAGGATGCGCTCCGAGAGCCGGTCGGCATGCTTCATCTCGTCGATCGATTCGTGGCGCTCATAATCGGCGAGCCGCTTCACGCCCCAATTGTCGAGCATGCGATAGTGCAGCCAATATTGATTGACCGCGGTCAGCTCGTTCTTCAGCGCCTCGTTGAGCAGCTGGATAACCTTGTCGTCGCCCTTCATCGGAGCCTCCTGTTTCGCTCGCACCCATAAACCGTGCCGGGCCGGATAGCACCGAAAAAATGGCGGAAAACTGCGAAAAATTGAGCGCGGCTGCTACGCATTCGCAACTCACGGACCGTGGCTTGGCCGCAAATGCGAATCACTCACGAGAGGACGGTCGCCCACCCCGAACCTGGTTTAGGGTGAAGCCGGTCTGGCTAGGCGCTGGCCAGTTCGGCGGCGATGATCTCGCGGGCGAAGGTGAAGCATTGTCCGCAACGCGGCTTGCAGCCGCGAGCGCGATAGGCGCTGGTCGGGCAGGACGCGCCGGCGCGGGCCGCGGCCCGGACCTCGTTTTCGCGAATCGCATTACAAACGCAAACGATCATGGGGATTGGTCTAGTCGATAATGCGACACGTTCGCAATAGTATTTTAACTAGTCGGGCGGTTTTCCTTGCGGATGACGAGCTTCAGCCCGGACCAGGTTTCGTCGACCGCGCAGACCTTCACGTCGATCAGGCCGGTCGGAAGAGCGACCTCGCGAATCACGTCCTCGGTGATGTCGGTCGGGACCCTCGCCGCCTTCTTGGGCCAGGACACCCAGAGGAAGCCGGCCGGGGCGAGATGGGGGAGGATGCGCTTGATATCCGCCTCCATCTCGGCGCGATCGGTGACGAAGATATGGGCGGCGTCGATCGGCGTTTCGGGCCAGAGCAGGTGGGTGAGCGTCAGGCCGGACGATTCGATCTCGCGGCGGACGGCGGGCGGCATTTCGTCCCACCAGGTGCGCATGCCGTCCTTCAGCGACAGCTTTCTGGCCAGCGGTGTGTTCGAATAACCGGAAAGCGCCATGGTCCCTCCCGTCGGTCAAAACGTTATCCCGCGTAACCGACGAAAAGGAAAGAAGATTGCGTCAGGCGATTGTGCTCCGGGTTCGGAAGTGGCGCGCGGCGATCCAGGCGATCGGCAGGCCGACCAGGACGATGTGGCAGAAGAGCTGGGTACCGATCGCACGGGCGCTCGGCGGAAACGGCCCGCCGAAGCGCAGCGGCACGACGACGAGGTTCATCACGACATAGGTGACGAGCCCGTAGACCACGCCCCAAGTCGCCCACTTCGCCCGCAGCGCCGGGAACCGGTCCGCCGCGATGACGTAGGCGGCGGCCATGATCGCCATCAGGACGAAGTGCACGACGAGCCCCAGGACCGAACCGGCCGCGCCCCATTCCGTCGCCCCCGGAAACGGGCCGGAAGCCACGCCGCGCAGCATCGCTGCCGGCTCGCGTCCGAAGAACAAGGTGAGGCACACCGCCGCCAGGATGTCGAGCGTACCCGCCACGGCGGTGGCGACAAGGATCGGGCGCGCGAGTCCCTTGGGCATGAGTCTTCTCCCTCCACGAAGATGGCCCGAGCCCAGGGCTATGAAGGCGGGATGCTATCACCCATCAAGGCGGGGAAGAACCCCTCATGCGCGCGGGCCAGATCGGCGAGGGAGACCGCATGGTCGCCGTCCGGCAGCTCGAAGATCAGGCGGCTGCCCTTGGTCCGGCCGATCGCCTCGACCTCGACGCCGGCGGCGTGGGCGCGCTTCAGGAAGGTGAGCAGGCAATCGTCGGCGACCGTGGCGACATAGACGCCCTGGTCCTCGGCGAAATAACCGGCATGGCCGAAATGGGCCGGGCCGTTGATCAGCGCGCCGATCCCGCTCGCAAGCGCCATTTCGGCGATGGCGACGGCCAGGCCGCCGTCGGAAACGTCGTGGCAGGCGGTGATGGCGCGGCCGGCGATGGCGGCGCGGACGAACGTGCCCGCGGCATGCTCGGCGAGAAGATCGACCGGCGGTGGCGGTCCGTCCTCTCGGCCGTGCAGCTCGCGCAGCCAGAGCGACTGGCCGAGATGGCCATGGCGGTCGCCGATCGCGACGATGACGTCGCCGGAGCCCTTGAAGCCGATGCCGACGGCCTTGGTCCAGTCCTGGATCAGGCCGACGCCGCCGATCGCCGGGGTGGGAAGTATGGCCTGGCTGGAGCCATCGTCCGTCTTGGTCTCGTTGTAGAGGGAGACATTGCCGCTCACGATCGGGAAATCGAGCGCGCGGCAGGCCTCGGCCATCCCTTCGATACAGCCGACGAACTGGCCCATGATCTCGGGCCGCTGGGGATTGCCGAAATTCATGCAGTCGGTCGCCGCCAGCGGCCGGGCGCCGACCGCGCAGAGATTGCGCCAGGCCTCGGCAATCGCCTGCTTGCCGCCTTCATGAGGGTCGGCCTTGCAATAACGCGGCGTGCAATCGGTGGTGATGGCGAGCGCCTTTTGCGTGCCGTGGACGCGGACGAGCGCCGCGTCGCCGCCGGGAGGCATGACCGTGTCGGCGCCGACCTTCTGGTCATATTGCTCCCAGATCCAGCGGCGGCTGGCGATGTCGGGCGAAGCCATCAGTCTCAGCAGGTCCGCGGCGATATCGGTGGAATCCGGGACGTCGCCCAGCGCCGCCGGCGGCTCGGTCCTGGTCCAGGGCCGATCGTAGCTCGGCGCATCGTCGGCAAGCGGCGCGAGCGGAATGTCGGCGGCGACCTCGCCGTTCCAGCGCAGCACCATACGGCCGGTGTCGGTGACCCGGCCGATCACCGCGAAATCGAGCTCCCACTTGCGGAAGATTTCCTCGGCCTCGGCTTCGCGGCCGGGCTTCAGCACCATCAGCATCCGCTCCTGGCTTTCCGAGAGCATCATCTCATAAGGCGTCATCCCTTCCTCGCGGCAGGGGATCGCATTCATGTCGAGCTCGATGCCGACGCCGCCCTTGGACGCCATCTCGACCGAGGACGAGGTGAGGCCGGCGGCGCCCATGTCCTGGATAGCGACGATCGCGTCCGACGCCATCAGCTCGAGGCAGGCCTCGATCAGCAGTTTCTCGGTGAAGGGATCGCCGACCTGGACGGTGGGGCGCTTCTCCTCGCTGTCCTCGGAGAAATCGGCGCTCGCCATGGTGGCGCCGTGAATGCCGTCGCGGCCGGTCTTGGAGCCAACATAGACGATCGAATTGCCGATTCCGGAGGCGGCCGAATAGAAGATCCTGTCGGTCTCGGCGACGCCGACGGTCATCGCATTGACCAGGATGTTGCCGTCATAAGCGGCGTGGAAATTGACCTCGCCGCCGACCGTCGGCACGCCGACGCAATTGCCGTAGCCGCCGATGCCGGCGACCACGCCGGCGATCAGGTGGCGGGTCTTCGGGTGGTCCGGCCGGCCGAAGCGCAGGGCGTTGAGGTTCGCCACCGGCCGCGCGCCCATGGTGAAGACGTCGCGCAATATGCCGCCGACCCCGGTCGCCGCGCCCTGGTAGGGCTCGATGTAAGAGGGGTGGTTGTGGCTCTCCATCTTGAAGATCGCGGCCTGGCCGTCGCCGATGTCGATCACGCCGGCATTCTCGCCCGGGCCGCAAATCACCCACGCCGCCTCGGTCGGCAGCTTCTTCAGATGAATGCGCGAGCTCTTGTACGAGCAATGCTCCGACCACATCACCGAGAAGATGCCGAGCTCGGTCAGATTGGGCTCGCGCCCCATGGCGTGGAGGACACGCTGATATTCGTCGGGAGTGAAGCCGTGCTCGGCGACGATTTCGGGAGTGATGCCAGCCATGGCCGCGCGCTTAGCGGGCAATGCGGCGCCATGCCAGCCACCAAGAGCGCAGCCGGTACATGCCCTGATTCGCCGGATCAAATTCCGGCTGCTAATGTTGTCGGCCCATGTGGACGGAAATCAGGACCGCCTATCGCGACAGCTGGATGGTCGCGCTGACATATCCATTGCTGTTCGCACTGCCGGTGGCCGCCGAATTCGCCCAGCATGTCGTCGAGCAGGGTATCGGCATGTACGCCAGCCTGGAGGCGATGGAGGCGGCGGGGGACAATGGCTGGCGGATGGGCTTCGGCGTCGTGAAAGTCCTGTCGCTCTTCATGCTCGTCTATTGGGTGAGTCGCGCGCTCGCGGCGTTGCATGGCGCGGCCTTGCGCGTGCTCGGCGACAGGCATTCCGCACGCCTGTTTGCAGGCGTGGTCGTCTGGAGCCTGGTGACCGGAATGCTGCAATTGTTCGGCGGGCATCTCATCTCGCCCTATCTGACGAGCCGCGCGGCACTGATCGTCGGCGCGCTGTTCGTCATCGCACTGATCGTCTGCGACATCTATCTGAGCGCCTGGAAGATCGGCGCCTCGCTCGGCAATGCGCGGCTCAGCTTCACGCGCTCATTCTCTGTCATGCACGGAAATTTCTGGTGGAGCCTCGGCTATTTCATTCTGATGTTCCTGCCGCTGATGGCCCTGCACTATGCATTTGCCGTTCTTGCGGTCGGCAAGGGCCCCATTGTGCTGTGGGCGCTGCTCGCGCTCGACGCATTGACCGTCGGCTATCTCGGTATCGTGCTGGTCGCGACATCCTATGCCATTGCGCGGCGCGGCGCCGCGCGAAAGGGCGAGGCGCTCCTTCCCTGACTATCGGCCGGGAACGGGCGCGATTACGCCGAGCCGCGCAAGGATATCCAGATATTCGGCGACCTCCTCGACCGGCGCGGCGCCGACGGTGGCGGCAAGCGCATCGCGGATGTCGCCGACGCTGCGGCGTCCGTTGACCAGGTTGAGCGCCTCATAGCCGAAGGACGCGCCTTCCCCATCCGGTGTGCGCGCCAGCAGGCGCGGCCGCGACAGATGCGCCTGGGCCAGATGATCGTCGAACCAGCTATAGCCGAAGCCGTCCATCGGCCCTTCATTGCGGATGCGGCGATAGACCGGTCCGGACGGGGTCGATGCCTGCGGCCGCTCGGGCAGACCAACCATGCCGATCGAATCGGGCCAGAAGCGGGCGAGCGACAATTCGATCTCGATCTGCTGGAATATGCGATTCTGCCCCAGGACCCCGAGATCGGTGACGGTCGCTCCTGCCGATCTCATCTCCTCGATGCGGCGGCCCGTTTCGGCGGCGCGTTCCAGCCTTCCGATGCGAAGGATCGGCTGAACGCTTTCCGGCGATGCGGCCGTCGCCAGGAACCAGCCCGATGCGGCGGCGATGAACATGGCGCGGCGCATCTTGGTCGGATCGAGATTCTCCGGCACGTCGCGTTGGGTGTGGATGTAGCGGTCGGGCCAGTCCGCGATGTAGATCACCGGCACGCGCCAGCTGCCTTCGGCCCAGACCTGATGGTCGCTGCCCTCGTCGAAGCCGCCAATGACCGCCTGCAGCGCGCGCCGGTCGCCCTGCGGATCGACCAGCGGCATGGCGGCGGTGCCAGTGTCGGCATAGGCCAGGGACTGGGCGTTGACGTAGCGGGCGAAGGCGAAGCCGACGTCGCTGACGAAGCTCGGCAGGCTTGGCGGCGAGCCGTGCACGCGCAGGATCGACTTGGTGATCTCGCTATTGCCGCCGATCATGTCGAGATGGATGGTGGCGAGCGTGCGCCGCGCGAATTCGGGCCGGGCGTTGAGGAGCGAAATCGTCCCTTCCACCTCCGCCGGCCAGATGAAGCGGAGGGTGCGCTCCGGCCGCGGCAGCGCGCCGCTGCGGATCAGGCGGCTCAGGGTGCGGGCGATCTCCAGCTCGCCGGCGCAGCCGCTGGCATTGTCGTTGGCGCCCGGCGAGGGATGATCGAGGTGACATGAGAAGACGATCTCGTGGGCGCGGTCGCGGCCGGGGATGATCGCGGTCGGGATGAGATAGGCGCTCGGCACCGGCCCGGCATCGACCTCGGCGCGCAGATGGACGGCCTCGCCGCGCCGCAGCCGCTCCTGCCAGCCATGGGCGCGCGCCGGCGAAACCATGAAGGCGAAGGTGGGATGGGCCGCAAACGTCTCGAGATGGCCCCAGCGGATCAGGCTGCGGTCCTCGCCCCACCAGCCCGTATGTTGATTCTGCGCCCAGGAGACGATGCCGGCGGCGCCGAAGCGGCCGACCGCCAATTCCTGCACCTCACTCGGCTGCGAGGAGGTGAGGACCAGCCGGCCGCGCACGTCCTTGCCCTGATAATCCGCCTCGGACGTGCCGGCGCCGATATCGACGAGGTCGGCATCGGCGCGGCCCGAGATGCTGTCCTGGGCAAGGCTGATCGGCTGGTCGGCCCAGGAGGCGATGCGCTCGGAGCCCTCCCACAATTCGGCGAAACGGGCATTCCAGCCTGGCCGCGAGCGCTGGGTGCCGTAGAAGATCCGACCGTCGGCGGGCAGCGCGATGATCTCCACCCCTTCGAGTCCGGCCTCGCGAAGCCCGTCCCGGATCGCCTCGGCCGCGGCGCGATAGCCGGCCGAGCCGCGCATCCTGTGATGTTGCGAGAGCGCCCGGACCGTCCACAAGGCGGCCGACCCTGAAAGCTCGGCGCCGATCGCTTCAGCCTGCGCGCGCGGCAGGAGCGGCGGCGGCGGCGAAACCGGCGCGGGCTGGGCGGCGGCGGCGCCTGCCGCGAGCAGCAGCGGGAGCGGGAGGAGGCAAAGGCGCATGCTCAACGCGCCTCGCGGCGGAGCGGCCGCTTCAGGTAGAATTCGCTGTAGAAGGCGGAGAAAAAGGCGGCCGCCGGCACCGCCACGATCGCACCGAGCAGTCCGAAGGCAAGCGCGAAGGCAAGCGTGAAGAAGAGGATCAGCACGGGGTGCATCTGCATTGCGGCGCCGCGTATCTTGGGCGCGACCACGCTCCCCAATATCTCGTTGCTGACCAGATAATAGACCGCCACCCAGATCGCCGTCATCGGGCTGATGGTGAGCGCCAGGACGACTGGCGGGAAAGCCATCACATAGCCGCCGATGCGCGGGATGAAATCGGCGAAGAAGGCGAGCACCGCCCAGACCAGGGCCCCCGGCACATGCATCAGCGACAGGAAGATGAACACCGCGACCGCCTGGATCGCGCCGATGACGAGGCTCGCCTTGGTCCAGCCGATCACCGAATGGGCGGCGCGCCGATAGGCGCGCATGCCCGCCGGCAGATAGGCGTAAGGCAGGCTGCCGAGATAGGCATTGAGCAAGGGCCGGGGATCGAGCACCGTATAGGCGACCGTGCTGAAGAAGACGATGGCAAGCGCGACCCCGCCGAGCAGCGACAGCGAGATGCCGCCGAGGCCCTCGAACAGCTGACTCGCGCTGGGCACGGCGTTGCGGATGCTGGTTCCGTGCGGGCCGAAAAAGCCCTGCAGGTCGGGATAGCGGGTCAGCCATGCGGCGATCTGCTGATCGATCTGACCGACCAGCTGGGGAAGCCGGTCGCCGAGCAGCACCATCTGTCCGGTCAATCGCGGGATGACCAGCGCGCCGAGCAGGATGATCGAACCGAAGAAGATCAGCAAGGTCAGCAATCCGGCCATACGCCGGGAAAGACCGCGGCGGATGAACCAGTTGACCGGCGCCGACAAGGCGATGCCGACGACGAGCGCGAAGAAGAGCAGCAGGACCGCGATCACGATCCGCTCGAGAAACCAGAGCGCGGCCACCGCCGCGGCGGCGGCGAGGACGAAGCCGAACCAGGCGCTGAAGGCCGCGGGCCGTCTCTCGAGGGTCGGTTCCATGGACCCGTCCTAGCCGAGCGCCCCTTCCGCCAACAAGACCGAACCGCTAAAGCGCGGCCATGGATTTGACCCATCTCGGCCGGCCCAGCGCCCTTCCCGCCTCGCCGGCGGAGGCCGTGCTCGATTATGTGCCCAATCCGCGGCCCGGCGCGACCTATCTCGTCCGCTTCGCGGCGCCCGAATTCACCTCGCTCTGCCCGGTCACCGGCCAGCCCGATTTCGCCCATCTCGTCATCGACTATGCGCCGGCCGCTGCGATCGTGGAATCGAAGTCGCTGAAGCTCTTCCTCGGCGCCTTCCGCAACCACCAGGGGTTTCATGAGGATGTGACGGTCGGCATCGGCCAGCGGCTCGCGGCCGAGATGGAGCCGCTGTGGCTGCGGATCGGCGGCTATTGGTATCCGCGCGGCGGCATTCCGATCGACGTCTTCTGGCAGTCGGGCCCGCCGCCCGAAGGCCTGTGGGTGCCCGATCAGGGCGTCGCCTCTTATCGCGGTCGGGGTTAGGCTCCTGCCAGAGGGTCCGCGCATCGTGGTTCTCGGGGCCGGCTCAATCGGCTGCTGGATCGGCGGCGCCTGGGCTGCGTCGGGGCTCGACGTCACCCTGATCGGCCGCGAGAGCGTGCGCGCTGAGATCGCCGCCAACGGCCTCACCTTGACCGACGGCGAGGACGGGCGGATCGAATTGCGGCCCGACGAGGTCAAATTCTCGACCAGCGCCAAGGCCCTGGCCCGGGCCGACATCGTCCTCCTCTGCGTCAAGAGCATGGCCACGGAAGCCGCCGCCAAGGAGATCGGCCGCAACGCGCCGAAGAAGGTGAACGTCATCAGCTTCCAGAATGGCGTCAGCAATGTCGACCTGCTGAAGCAGGCCTTGCCGAAGGCGACAATCCTGCGCGGCACCGTGCCGTTCAACGTCGCGGCGCTCGGCAATGGCCGCTGGCACAAGGGCGTCGCCGGGACCTTGATGGCCGAGGAGCACGACGTCACCCGCGCCCTTGCCGAGCGGATCGGCAACCGGCCGGGACGCCTGAAGCTGTCCGGCGACATGGTCGGAGTCGCCTGGGGGAAATTGCTGATCAACCTCAACAATGCGGTCAACGCATTGTCGGGCAAGACCCTGCTCGAAGAGTTGAGCGACCGCAATTACCGGCGCGTGTTCGCGGCGGCGCAAATCGAGGCGCTGGAGATCCTCAAGGCGGCGGGGATCGAGCCGGCGGCGGGGGGCCCGATCCCGCCCAGGCTGATGCCGCACGTGATCGGCGCACCCGATTTCATCTTCCGGCCGATGGTGCTGAAGCGGCAGAAGATCGACGCCAACGCCCGGTCCTCGATGGCCGACGATTTCGCGGCGAAGCGCAGCACGGAGATCGACTATCTGAACGGCGAGGTGGTGAAGCTCGCCCGCAAGCTTGGGCTGAAGGCGCCGGTCAACGAAGCGATTCTCGTGCTCGTCAAGCAGGCCGAGGCGGGGGTCGAGCGGCAATGGAGCTCGGCGGATTTGCGCGCCTACGTCCTCGAGCGCCACACCGGCGCCGCGGGTTTCGGATACTGAGGCCCGCACCGGACCCCAGCCACCACTCTTTCGTTTGACAGCCGCCCTGCCCCGCTGCATTTCGCCTCCGGGGACATCGTGAAGAAAGGCCGCAACCATGCGCCGCATTCCGCTCGTCTCCGTGCTCTCGCTCACCGTCGCGCTTGCCGCCTGCGCCACAACCGGCGCCAACGCGCCTCCTGCCGCCGCCCCCATCGCCGGCGCCGTCGCCGAGGTTCCAACGCAATTGCCGCGCAACGTGCGGCCGCTCCATTATTCGATCTCGATCGCCCCCGACGCGCCCAATCTGCGCTTCACCGCCTCGACCCTGATCGACGTCAACGTGACCGAGGCGACCGACACGATCGTCGTCAACGCCCTCGATCTCGACTTCTCGTCAGTCACCATCGACGGCGGCGCCCGCGCCCGGGTCTCGACCGATGCCGACGCCCAGACCGCGACCTTCCGCTTCGATGCTCCGATCGCGGTCGGCCGCCATCGGCTGGCGATCGATTATAGCGGCAAGATCAACACCCAGGCGGCCGGCCTGTTCGCGCTCGATTACCAGTCGGACCAGGGGCCGAAGCGGTCGCTCTTCACCCAGTTCGAGGCGTCCGATGCCCGCCGCATGTTCCCGGGCTGGGACGAGCCGAATTTCCGCACGCCCTACGACCTGCGTGTCACCGTCCCGGCGGGGCAGCAGAGCGTCGGCAACATGCCCGAGGCCGGGCGCGAGATGCGGCCCGACGGCAGCGCGATCGTCACCTACCGCACCACCCCGCCAATGTCCTCATACCTGCTCTTCCTCGCCGTCGGCGAATTCGACAGGATCACCACGGTCGCGGCCGGCACCGAGATCGGCGTCGTCACCCGGCGCGGCGCCGGCGAGCAGGGCCGCTGGGCGCTCGAGGCACAGCGCCAGATCCTGCCCTGGTACAATGCCTATTTCGGCACGCCCTATCCGCTGCCCAAGCTCGACAATGTCGCCGGACCGGGCAGCAGCCAGTTCTTCGGCGCGATGGAGAATTGGGGCGCGATCTTCAGCTTCGAGAACATATTGCTGGTCGATCCGACCATCACCACCGAGGCCCGGCGGCAGCAGATCTTCAACGTCGACGCGCATGAAATGGCGCACCAATGGTTCGGCGACCTGGTCACCATGGCCTGGTGGGACGACATCTGGCTGAACGAGGGCTTCGCTTCGTGGATGGCGACCAAGTCGACCGAAGCGATCCATCCGGAATGGGAGACCAATCTCGACCGGATCGACGGCCGCGAGGCGGCGATCACGCTCGATTCGCTGCGCACGACCCATGCCGTCGTCCAGCACATCACGACGCCCGACCAGATGAGCCAGGCCTTCGACGCGATCACCTATGAGAAGGGCGAGGCCGTCATCGCAATGCTCGAAGACTATGTCGGCGAGACCGCATGGCGCGACGGCGTGCGCGCCTACATCCGCGCCCACCGGCTCGGCAACACCCAGTCCGACGATCTGTGGCGCAGGATCGAGACGGCGGCGCGCCGGCCGGTCACCGCCATCGCCCACGATTTCACCCTCCAGCCCGGCGTGCCCCTGATCCGCGTCGAGAGCGGCGAATGTACCGGCGGCCGCACCCGGGTCGCGCTGCGCCAGGGCCAGTTCAGCCGTGACAATCGGGACGGCCAGCCGCTCGGCTGGAGGGTTCCGGTGATCGCCCATGCCGGAGGCCGCGAGGCGCGCACCCTGATCGAGGGCGGCGCCGGCCAGGCGGTGGTGCCCGGCTGCGGACCTCTCGTCGTCAATTACGGCCAGGCCGGCTATTACCGCACGCTCTACAGCGCGCCCCTGCTCGCCCGCCTGATCCAGTCCTATGCGCAGCTGCGCCCGATCGACCAGATCGGCCTGCTCGCGGACAATTGGGCGCTCGGCCTTGCCGGCTACCAGCCCGCCTCGGCGGCGCTCGACATGGCCGACGCGGCCCCGGCCAATGCCAATGGCCGCCTGCTGACCCGGATCGCCAACATGCTGGCCCAGGTCGAGGGCATGTATGAAGGCGACGAGGCTCACCAGACAATGGTGCGGGCCTATGCCTCGGCCAGGCTCGGCCCGGCGCTGCGCCGGCTTGGCTGGGCGCCGCGGGCCGGGGAGACGGCCAGCGACGCCGTGCTGCGCGATACCGTGATCGGCACGCTCGGCCGGCTCGGCGATCCGGCCGTGGTCGCCGAGGCCAATCGCCGCTTCGCCGCCAACGACCCCTCGGTGACGGCGGGGCCGTTGCGCCAGACGATCCTCGGGATCGTCGCCGCCAATGCCGATGCGGCGACCTGGGAGCGGCTGCGCGTCATGGCCCGGGACGAGCGCAACCCCTTGGTCAAGGTCCAGCTCTACAATCTGCTCGGCAGCGCCCATGATCCGGCTTTGGCCCAGCGCGCGCTCGACCTCGCCCTGACCGACGAGCCGGGCGCGACCAATTCGAGCCAGATCATCGGCAGCGTCGCCGTCGGACATCCCGACCTCGCCTTCGATTATGCCGTCGCCCATCGCGACAGGGTCGAGCCGTTGGTCGATTCCTCGTCGCGGACCAGGTTTCTGCCCGGCCTGGCGTCGCGCTCGTCCGATCCCGCGATGGTGGGGAAATTGCAGCAATATGCGGAGCGCCACATGACCCCCCAGTCGCGCGCGCCCGCCGACCGCGCGATCGCGTCGATCCAGGACCGGCTGCGGGTCAAGCGCGACCAGCTGCCGGACATCACCCGCTGGTTCGATGCCCGGCGCGGGCAAGTTGCCACTGGAACATGAACGGGTTTGAGAGAGGCCGGGGTAGTTACTAAATCGGCTGAATCTGGAATCGCCAAGAAAATAGAATTCCCCGCGATTTTTGAGAGGGTTGGGGAATGCATCACCCCCGCGGTCGCATTCGATGATCGGTGGGGGGACTGAGGGGCGTCTTCTTTCCCTCTGGTGCGCGTCGGAGCCGTTGCATGGCCAGACCCGTAACCGGGTGCGGCGGGCGCAATTGAGAGCATCAATTACGTCGGATGTTTACTTTTTGTTCTCATTCCTGTCAACCGGTGTGGCGATTGGAAGAGCGCGAGACGGCGACCCGGCCTAGGCCAGTTCTGCGCCGCGCGCGGCGCGGGCGTTGCGGCGGTAGAGCCACAAGGTGAGCAGGGCGAAGATCGCTGCGCCGCCCCAGACGGCGAACGGCCGGAATTCGTCCGGGACGATGGCGAGCGGGCTGGAATTGCCGGTGGCGACGACGATGCCGGCGAGCAGGACTCCAAACAGGCTTTCGCCAACGATGAGGCCGGTCGCGGCAAGCACGCCAAGCCTCTTGTAGGTCTCCGGATCGCGCGTCCGCACTGCCCCGCTCTCGTAGATCTTGCCGACGATGGAGCCGATGACGACCATCAAGGAGGTCGACATCGGCAGATAGATGGCGATGCCGACGCCGAGCGGCGGAAGCCTGAGCAGCTTCGCCCGGCCCAGCGACGTATCGAGGATGATCAGGACGACGCCAAGAATGGCGCCGTAGCCGATCATCGTCCAGTCCAGCTCGCCGCCGAGGACGCCGCGCGCCAGGGTCGAGATCAAGGCGGCCTGCGGCGCACCGAGCGCATCCGGGCCGGCGCCGGGCATGCCGGCAAAACCATAGCCGGCGTAGAGCAGGTTGAGCACCGGGGGGATGATCATCGCGCCGAACAGGACGCCGAACAGCAATGCCACCTGCTGGCGCCACGGCGTCGCGCCGACCAGCTGGCCGGTCTTCAGATCCTGGAGATTGTCGTTCGAGATGGTGGCGATGCCGAACACGACGCCGGTGACCACCAGGGCGTAGGCGACGAGTGGCATGGTATCGCCGCCGCGCCCGAGCACCACGACGAGCAGCAGCGAGGCGCCGAGCGCCGACAATATTCCGATCCCCGAAACCGGGCTGTTCGAAGCGCCGATCAGCCCGGCCATATAGCCGCAGACCGCGGCGATGAAGAGTCCGACGACGAGGATGAAGAGCAGGCTGCCGCCGACCACGAGCGGGAGATTGCCGGCAGCGACTCCGTTCAATTGCCAGACCAGCAGGATCGCGATCGGGACCAGCGCGGCAAGCGAACCGAGGCCGACCAGACCAATCGGAATGTCGCGCTCGGTGATCGGCAGTGCGGCGCCGTCACCGGCCTTGCGTATGTTCGAGGCGGCCATGGCCGATTTGAGCCCCTTGAGGATCGGCCCGATCACGGTGAGCAGGGTCCAAACCGCCGCAACGCCGATCACGCCGGCGCCGAGCAGGCGGACCTGATGGACCCAGACGTCGTTGGCGAGATCCTCGGCCGTGACGCCGGCGACCTGCGGGGCGATCGCGCTCAGCCAGGGCACTGCGATGCCCCAGGCGATGACCAGGCCGAGCGCCATGGCCATGCCGACCGAAATGCCGACGAGATGGCCGGCGCCGAGCAGGGCGAACTGGAAGCCTGGATTGAAGCCGCTGACCCCTGCCCCGACCCGGAAGAAGCCGGCTGCATCGGCGGCGGCAAGCTTCAGCGCGGTGAGCAGGGCGAAACCGCCGGACACCGCGGAGCCGGCGATGATGGCGGTGAGGCCGGCCCTGCTCCCGGCCTGGCCGGAGCGCGACGCTTCGCCGACCTTGAGCACTTCGGCCGCGGCAACTCCCTCCGGAAAAGGCAAAGGCGAATCGCTGACCAGGGCCCGGCGCAGCGGCACCGAGAAGAGCACGCCGAGCGCGCCGCCGAGGAAGGTGATCAATGCCGTCGGCCAATAGGGAAAGCCATGCCACCAGCCGATCATGACCAGCCCGGGAAGGACGAAGCAGATTGCCGCGAGGGTCCCTGCCGCCGAGGCGACGGTCTGGACGATATTGTTCTCGAGGATGTTGGAGCCGCGGAACATGCTGAGCACCGCCATCGAGATCACCGCAGCCGGGATCGAAGTGGCAAAGGTCAGGCCGACCTTGAGCCCGAGATAGACGTTGGCGGCGGTGAAGAGCAAAGTGATCGCGCCGCCGAGGAGCACGGCGCGCACCGTCAGCTCGCGCAAGGTCGCGGTCGGCGCCGCCTGCGAATCGCTCATCCTCATCTCCCTCTGAACAGTCCGCCGAGCAGACCGCGCACGATGGAACCGGCCAACCGATTCACCATCTGACGCTGCACCGACTTGCCGAGCTGCCGCGTGACTTCCTCGGCGAAGGTCGGGTTGGCGCGCCGCTCGCGCTCGACCCGTGCCTCCTCTTTGGCCCGCGCCTGCGCCGTCTTCGCGGCATCGGCCTGCGCCTGCGCGGCCGCGGCGGCCGCGGCGGCAGCCTCGGCGCGCGCCTTCAATATCTCTTCCGCGCTCTCGCGGTCGACTGCGGAATCATATTTGCCCTCGACCGGCGATATCGAGCGGATGATCGCCCGCTCCTTATCGGTGAGCGGGCCAAGGCGCGAGCGCGGCGGCTTGATCAGGGCGCGCTCCACGGGCGACGGCGCACCATCCTCCTGGAGCAGGGATACAAGGGCCTCGCCGACCTTCAGCTCGCCAATGGCGACGGCGACGTCGAGGCCGGGATTGGACCGGAAGGTCCGGGCCGATGCCTCGATTGCCTGCTGTTCCTTTGGCGTATAGGCATGGAGCGCGTGCTGGATGCGATTGCCGAGCTGCGCGCTCACCTTGTCGGGAACGTCGATCGGATTCTGGGTCACGAAATAAACGCCGACCCCCTTCGACCTGATCAGCCGAACGACCTTCTCGATCGTGTCCTGGAGCGCGGCCGGCGCGTCGTCGAACAGGAGATGGGCCTCATCGAAAAAGAAGACGAGCTTCGGCTTTTCGGGATCCCCCACCTCCGGCAGATGCTCGAACAGCTCCGACAGCAGCCAGAGCAGGAAGGTCGCATAGAGCCGCGGGCTGGTCATCAGCCGGTCGGCGGCGAGCACGCTGACATAGCCGCGGCCCTGCTCGTCGACCTTCAGGAGATCGTCGATGTCGAGCGCCGGCTCGCCGAAAAAGCCGGCGCCGCCCTGCGCCTCGAGCTGGAGCAGCTGCCGCTGGATCGTGCCGATGGTCGGGCGGGTGACGTTGCCGTAGCGGGCGGTCAATTCCGGGGCGATCTCGGCGCAATGAATCAGCAACGCCTGAAGATCCTCGAGATTGAGCAGCAACAGGCCCTGCTCGTCCGCGAGGCGGAAGGCGATGTTGAGCACGCCTTCCTGGGTTTCGTTCAGGCTAAGCAGGCGTGCCATCAGCAACGGACCCATTTCGGATATGGTGGTCCGGATCGGATGGCCCTGCACGCCGAACAGATCCCAGAAGATGACGGGATTATCCGCGTAAATGTAGTCGGTCATGCCCAGCTCGGCGGCGCGGGCGCTGAGCGCCGCGTGCGCAGGGGCCTGGGGCGAACCGGGCATGGCAATGCCGGCGAGATCGCCCTTCACATCGGCGACGAAGACGGGAACGCCCGCGGCGGACAGGCTCTCGGCCATGATCTGGAGCGTGACCGTCTTGCCGGTACCGGTCGCGCCGGCGACGAGGCCATGGCGATTGGCGCGATCGAGCATCAGGAGCTGGGGCCGGCCGCCGCCAAGCCCAATGAAAATCGACTTGTTATCGTCCATCAGCCGGATGCCGCCTCGTTTCCGCTTGCCGCACCCTTCCCCGAAGGGAAGCGGCGCGGCAAGCCATTACGATGGATCAGCGCCGCGGCGCGGGCACCGCGGGTCGCGTCGGCGCAGCGGCGCCGGCGCGCGTCAGATCCACGCCGATATAGGCGGGCGGGTTGTTGCCCCGCTTCACCAGCAGCAACACCGTGTTGCGTCCGGCGCGGCGCGCCGCGTCGACGATCGATGCGGCCGCTTCGGGGGTTGCCGTCGGCTGCTGGTTGATCGAAATGATGACATCCCCCGTCTGCACGCCCTTCTGGCCGGCGTCGCTGCCTGGATCGACCGTGCCGACGACGAGGCCGCGGACATTGAGGTCGCGGATGTTGAGCCGCTGCGCCATGGCCGGGGTCAGCGGCTCGAGCGCAAGGCCGAGGCTCGCCTGGGCGGAGCGCTGGCCGGCCGACTGGGTCGCCTCGCCCGGCTTGCCGCCGGGATCGGTGTCGTCGGTCGCATTGTCGTCCTCGATGCCGTTCAGCCGCGCGAGCGCCTCCTCGGTCGGCCGCTCGGCGATGGCGACGGTGACGGTGCGGCGGCCGCCCTGGCGGATCACCTCGACCGGCACGCGTGCGCCGATCCGCTGCTGCGAGATCAGGTAAGCGAGCGTCGCGTCCGGCGTGATCGGCTGGCCGGCGACGCTGACCACGACATCGCCCTGCTGGATGCCGCCGCGGTCGGCCGGGCCGCCCGGAGTCACCGAACGGATCAGGGTGCCGCGATTGCGGGGAATGCCGAGCGCGGCGGCAACGCCTTCGTCGACCTCCTGCATGCCGACGCCGATATAGCCGCGCTGGACGCGCTGGCCGCGGCGCAGCTGGTCGACGACCGGCGAGATCTGCTCGGCCGGGATGGCGAAGCCGATGCCGACATTGCCGCCGGTCGGCGAGATCAAGGCGGTGTTGATGCCGATGACGTTGCCGTTGATGTCGAACATCGGGCCGCCCGAATTGCCCGAATTGATCGAGGCATCGGTCTGGATGTAGCGGTCGTAGAGGCCGGCGCCGATATTGCGGTGCAGTGCCGAGACGATGCCGGCGGTAACGGTGCCGCCGAGCCCGAACGGATTGCCGATCGCGATCACCCAGTCGCCGACCCTGGTGCGGGTCGAATCGCCGAAGCGCACGAAGGGAAGCGGGGTGGTCGGATTGATCTTGAGCACCGCGATGTCGGCGACCTGGTCGCGGCCGACCACCTCGGCCTCATATTCGGTGCGGTCGGAAAGCGTGACTGTGATCTGCTCGACCACCGCGTCCGGCCGCGCCGGGGCGATGACGTGATTGTTGGTGACGACATAGCCGTCAGCCGAGATGATGAAGCCGGAGCCAAGCGAGCCGCCGCGCTGGGTGACCGGCGGCTGGCCCTGGCCCTGACCCTGGTTCGGGGCCTCGCCGCCGAAACGGCGGAAGAATTCCTCGAAGCCCGGCGGCAATTGCTGCTGGCGGACGGTAACGCTCTGCCGCGTGGCGATGTTGACCACGGCCGGCTGGAGCCGGTCGGCGAGATTGGCGAAGCTCATCGGCGCGCCCCCGGGCGGGGTCGCGGTGGCAAGCACGCCAGGCTCGTTCTGCGCGGTCTGCGCGCCGAGCGGGCTGAGGCTCAGGCTCGCGGCAGCGCCGCCGAGGAGAATGGCTCCGGTAATTCCATAAACGTAACGCACGTGAGTGATTCCTTCCTAGAAACGGGTCGGCCGGGAGCCCTCCGGTCTCTCCAGCACGCTATGTAAGACGCCTGAACGCAGATTGAATGATTACCCTTGTGGTTTTCATCCTTTTCATCGACCGCCGCCCCCGCCCCCGCGGAACTGGCGCAGATATTCGTTGTTCGGCGACAGGATGATGTTGGTCCGGCCGCGCGGCTGATCGCCGGTCGGCGTCTCGGTGACGAAGCTGGTCTGGTAGGACTGCATCGCCCGATAGAAATCGTAGAAATCCGCATCCTGGTTGAAGGCGCGGGCATAGGTCGCCACCGCCTCTGCGTCGGCCTCGGCGCGGATGATCTGGGCCTGCTTGAAGCCCTGCGCCTCGATCGAGCGCGCCTCCTGGACGCGCGCGGTGCGCATCCTTTCATAGGCGGAATCGAGCGGCGTACCGTCGGGCAGATCGGCATGCTTGATCCGCACATCGACGATCTCGGCGCCGTATTGGCGGGCGACGCGATTGAGCGCGTTCTGGATATTGTCCATCATCTGGCCGCGCTCGGGGCTGAGCAGGGCCGCGAAGGGCTGACGGCCGAGCTCGTTCCTGAGCGCGGAGGAGAGGATCGGCCGCAACTGGTTGCTGACATTCTCCTCGGTCGCAGCCGAGATGTACATGCGCAACGGATCGACGATCCGGTAGCGGGCGAAGGCATCGACCTCGAGCCGCAGCTGATCGGCGGAAAGGACCTGCTGGTTCTCCATCGCGATCGACTGGATGCGCTTGTCGATCCAGACGATCTGCTCGAGGAACGGCACCCGCATCGCCAGCCCGGCGCCGGTCTGGCCGTAGGGCTCGTTGGGCCGGTACCGGTTCACGATGCGCTCGGGCTGGCCGAAGCGGACGATCACCGCCTGCTTGGTCTCGGGCACGATCGAGAAGGTGCTTGCGACCAGGATCAGCAGCAGCACCGCGATGATGCCGAGCGCGATCGGATTCCTGAAGATACGGGTCATCGCGCCGGCGCTCCCTCGGCAGGAGCCGCCGCCGGCGGCTGGGCGCGGCGCTGGACCTCGGGCAAAGCGAGATAGGGCGTCACGCCCGGCGCCTCGACGATCGTCGTGTCGACATGCTGCAGGACGCGCTCCATCGTCTCATAATACATGCGCCGCCGGGTCACCGCCGGGGCCGCGCGATATTCGGCATAGACCTTCTCGAACGCGGCGGCCTCGCCCTGGGCGCGCGCGGTGAGCTGCAGCGCGTAGGAGCGGGCATTGTTCATGGCGCTCTGCGCGCGCTGCTGCGCGGCGGAGACTTCGAGGAAGGCCTGGTTGACCGCATCGGGCGGCGCCGACTGGTTGATGGCGATGCCCTGGACCTGGACGCCGGCGCCGTAATCGTCGAGCAATTGCTGCATGCTCTGTTCGACCCTCTGCTCGAGGTCGGCGCGGCCGGCGCCGATCGCGTCGTCCAGCGAAACGCGCGCGACCACCGCCCGCATCGCCGCCTCGGCGACCTCGCGGATGGTGGCGTCGGGATCGGCGATCTGGAAGGCGTAAAGCTCAGGATTCTTGATGTTCCAGCGGACGGAATAAGCGAGGTCGATGACATTCTGGTCGCCGGTGAGAATGAGATTCTCGCCGCTGCCCGGAATGGCGATGGTGCGGATCTCCTCGACGTCGAGCTTGGTCACGCTGCCGATGGGCGAAGGCCAGGAAAAGCCGATGCCCGGCCCCATTGTGCGCGAATAGCTGCCCAAGGTGGTGACGACGCCGCGCTCCTGCGGCCCGATCCGCCACACGCTGGTGAACAGGATCCAGAGTGCGATGAAGGCGACCAGGCCGTAGAGCCAATAAGGCCTGCCGTCGCGCGGGAAGCCGCCGCTGAACCGCTCGCGGCTCTTCCTCAGGAAATCGTCGAACGGACCGGGCCCACCGCTTCCGCCGCCGCCGGGCGCGGGCTTGCGCCGCCGCGGACCCCAGGGATTGCGCGGCCCATCGCCGCCGGAACCGTCGTCGCCGCCGCCCGGGCCCCAGGGCCCGCCCCGATTGTCGCTGAGCGATGCCCCATCGCGGGCGCCGCGGCCGAATAGTCGTCTCATGCGCGGCCTTATAGGGAGGCGCTTTGCGGAAAAACAGTGCCAAGCGGCGCGGCTTTGCCCAGGGCCTGCACCCCAACCGGCAATGGCCGTGATTGCCCGCACGAAGCAGATCGCTTCGGGGTAGCGATCGACCCGAGCTGGTGCGCCACTCTCCTCGCTCCTACCCCTGCACCAAAATCCGCTCCGTCACGACCGTTGCCGGTTGGGGGCGCAGGCCCTATCGCGTGCCACCATGAGTGAAGAGCTGGAATCAAGGCTGGCGGCGGTGGAGGGCCTGAAGGACCGCGTCGCGATGGCGCGGGTCAAGGACGGGGTCGCGACGGTGATGCTCGACGCGACCGGGCTTTCGGCGGAGCAGAGGGCCGGGCTGGAGCGGCAGGTGCGCGCCGCGACGATCGCCATCCCCGGCGTGACCGACACCCGGGTGGCGATGACCGCGGAGAAGATGCAGCGCACGATCATCGCCATCGGCAGCGGCAAGGGCGGCGTCGGCAAGTCCACCGTCTCCGCCAATATCGCGGTGGCGCTGGCGCGGATGGGCCGCAAGGTCGGCCTGATCGACGCCGACATCTACGGCCCGTCGCAGCCGCGGATCATGGGCAATGCGAGCCGGCCCGAGCTGGTCGACCAGCAGATCGTGCCGGTGCCCTCGCACGGCGTGCGCATGCTTTCGATCGGCCAGCTGATCGAGCCCGGCACCGCGGTCGCCTGGCGGGGCCCGATGACGGCGAGCGCGCTGACCAGCCTGATGGACGGCGACTGGGGCGATTGCGAGATCCTGATCGTCGACCTGCCCCCCGGCACCGGCGACGTCCAGATGACATTGATCCAGAAGTGGAAGCCGGCCGGCGCCGTCATCGTCTCGACGCCGCAGGACCTGTCGCTGATGGACGCGACCCGCGCGATCGACATGTTCCGCAAGATGGACGTGAAGGTGATCGGCCTGGTCGAGAACATGGCCGGCTATGCCTGCCCGCATTGCGGCGAGATCAGCGAGCCGTTCGGCAGCGGCGGCGCGGAAGCCGCCGCCGGCGTAATGCACATCCCCTTCCTCGGCCGCATTCCGCTGAGGATGTCGATCCGCGAGGCCTCGGACGCGGGCCGGCCCCCGGCCGCGGGCGAGGGCGAAGAAGCGGATATCTTCCGCGCCCTGGCCGTTGCATTGCTCGAACAGGTGAAGGAGGCCGCCAATGCCGCTTGAAAATGACGAGGACATCCAGGCCCTGCTGGCGGAGACGCGGACCATCGCCATGATCGGCGCTTCCGACCGGCCGGACCGGCCGAGCTACGGCGTGATGGCCTATCTGCAGAGCCGCGGCTACCGGGTGCTGCCGGTCAATCCGCAGATCACCGGCGAGCATGTGCATGGCGAATATGTCTGGCGCGAGCTCAGCCAGATCGGCGAGCCGATCGACATGGTCGACATCTTCCGCCGCCCGCAGGCCGCCGGCGAGGCAGTCGACGAAGCGATCGCGGCCGGCGCCAAATCGGTGTGGCTGCAGATCGGGGTGATCAACGAGGAGGCTGCGGCGCGAGCCGAGGCGGCGGGGCTCAAGGTGGTGATGAACCGCTGCCCGAAGATCGAGATCCCCCGGCTCGGGGTGCCGAAAGTCGGCTAGGTCCGCCAAGCCCACCCCGTCACCTTCCCGCCGTTCCTCCACGGTCCTCTCCATCCTCCCGATCTGGAGAGGGGAATTCCTACGAGGTCCTGGCGATGCCGAATGCAGGCCGACGCGCCAATCCTCTTGCTTTTCAAATTATCGCACGCAATTGAATGGTGCGCGACGGACCAATGTGCCTGAAAGGACCGACTGGTACCCGGCCGTATGGAAAGCGATGCGGGGGGTTCACGTGCGAAGCAAGGACGAGAAATCCGGGACGATCGGAGCGTTCGTCGCGCCACGGCATATCATGGCCGCGGCCATTGCAATTGCCGTCCCATGGCACGCGCCCGCCGGAGCCCAGGGCCGGACGGACGAGAATGCGATCACCCAGGCCGAGGATGCGTTCGGCTTCAGTCTCGGCCGCGAGACGCTGGGCATCTATACCGCGGGGAATGTGCGCGGCTTCTCGCCGACGAGCGCCGGCAATGTGCGCATCGAAGGTCTGTATTTCGATCCCGCTGTCTTCGGACTGACCGATCGCCTCCTTCGCTCCTCCAGCGTGCGCGTCGGCCTGGCCGAGCAGGGCTTTCCGTTCATCTCGCCCACCGGCGTCGTCGATCTGCGGCTGCGCAAGCCCGACGATCAGGCGGGCGCCTCCTCCCTCGCCGCGACGGACAGCCGTGGCGGTGCCAGCGTCGAGCTCGATGCCGTCCTGCCGCTGACAAGCCGGTTGAGCCTCGGCTTCGGAGGGAGCGCCGGCGAGACGCAATTCGCCGACGGCACCGACAATATCTATCATAATGAGGCCCTCATCGTCCGCTGGCGGCCGTCGCCAGCGGTCGAGATCCTGTCCTTCTGGAACAGCATGAGCGATTATGACGACGAGGCCGGTCAAACCTATGTGATGGCGGGCGCGGCGCTGCCGCCCAGGGAACATAAAGGCCGGTTCAGCGGGGCGCCATGGGCCGACATAAGGTCGGAGTCGGCAAGCGCGGGGCTGCTCGCCTCGTTTGCGCCGGCGCGTAACTGGCTGGTTCGCGCTGGACTATTCCGTTCGGTCGCCGACTATCGCCAGGCCTTCACCTTCCTCCTGCTGGACGGGGACCAGCAAGGCGAGGCCCAGCGGGTCGTCATCGCCGATCCGCGCATCGTCAATCGCAGCCATAGCGGCGAACTGCGGCTTTCCCATGTCGTCAGCGAAGGAGATCGGCTGCATACATTGCATCTCAGCCTGTGGGGGCGCCGGCGTGCGCTGCAGAGCGGGGGATCGCAGATCCTCGATTATGGCCGCGCGGACATCCAGGAGCCGCTGAACGTTCCCCGGCCGGATTTCCGCTTCGGGCCGCTGCGGCACGATCGGGTCGTCCAATGGAATGCGGGCCTGGCTTATGAAGGGCGCTGGCGCGGCAGAGGCGAGCTGGGTGTCAGCGTTTCGCGGGCCGATTATGCCAAGAGGATCGCCGCTCCCGGCGCGCCGGCGGTGGACTCCAGCTCACGTCCATGGCTGTACAATGTCATCGCCGGGGCGAATCTGAACCGGTTCCTGGTTGTCTATGCCGGCATGGCGCGTGGGCTCGAGGAGAGCGGCCAGGCTCCGGTCAGCGCGGCCAATCGCGGCCAGGCCCTGCCCGCCATCATCACCAGCCAGCGCGAAGCAGGCCTGCGCGTCACCCTCGCCCCACGCCTGCATCTGATCGCCGGCATCTTCGATCTCAAGAAACCCTATTTCAATTTCAATGCCGCCAATTTCTACGAGGTCGCGGGCAGCGTCGAGAATCGCGGGCTCGAACTGTCGCTGTCCGGGCCGATCACCGATCGACTGAGCGTCGCGGCCGGGGCCTATCTCCTGCGCCCGCGGCTCACCGGGCAGAGCGTCGCGGCGGCGGAAGACCGCCTCCCCGTCGGGCTGCCGTCGAGGCTGGTCCAGGCCAGCCTCGACTGGCGCATTCCCTGGGTCAGGGGGCTGTCGCTCGACGGCAGGCTTTCGAACCAGGGACGCGTGCCGGCGACAGTCGACAATGCGGTGTTCGTGCCGTCCCGGACGACGTTTTCGCTTGGCGGACGCTATCGGTTCAACGCCTCCGGCAAGGATCTGACCTTGCGGATCTCCGTATCGAACGTCGGCAATGTCAGCGGCTGGACGGCCGTCGCGCCAGGGACCTATTACGCGATCTCGGGACGATCCGCTTCCGCCTATCTGGCAGTCGACCTTTAGCTCGGCGTCCCCGCCCCGTCCGTAAACTGGCGGGCGGCCCGATGGCCCGGACATGCCCCTCCCACCGCTTCGCGGCAGGCCCCTCCATCGAAGCGGGAGAAGGGCCAAGGCTACCGCGTCCGGGCGATCTCCTGGCCGCCGGCCATCTGGAAATTGCCGCCATTCTGCGACGAATCCGGAGTCAGCAGCCGCACCCGCCGATTGGCGAAATCGACCGAGACGCGGCGGAACAGCCGGAGCGCGTCCATGCCGAGCAGGATGGCCGGGCGGTCGAGCAGCTGGAGCTGCCGGAACGGATGAACGTCGGCGAAGGCGATCGGCATGAAATTGATGTCGGCGTCGCCGATCCGCATCTGGCGGGCGATGCTGTATTCCGCGGTGATCTGGCCGCCGGTGACGCTGACCATCGTGATCGGCGCCGTCGGGCCGAGCCGGTGGCGCCGGGCAAGGGCATTGCGCAGCGCCATATTGCCGACGCTGATCTCCGAGCCCGTATCGACGATGACCCAGACGCGCTGGCGGTCGATCGAGGCGTCGATCAGCATCAGCCGGCCGAAGCGGCTGCGCGCGGTGACCACGATCGTCCCCTCGGGCCAGCGCGGATCGGCGCGGCGCGACGGCATGATCGTCATGTTGCGGTTCTGGAAATCGAAGATGACCCGTTGCTGCTGAAGCGTGTCGACGCCGAGCATGCCGGCAGCGCCGAGATTGACGCGCGCGAGAGCGGGCGCCTGGATATCCTCCATCGTGCGCTGGCCGACCCTTAGGCCCTGGACCACCACGGTCGGGATCTGGCTGACCTCGGTCATGCTGTGCACGGTCGCGGTGGTGCCGGGCCCGAGCGCGAGCGAAGTGGCCAGCTCGCGTGACACGACGGTCCGTTCGGATCCGGTGTCGACGACGAAATTGAAGGGGCCGTGGCCGGCGATGTTGACGGGGACCGTCATCCGCGTGTGCCGGTCGGTCCCGTAATCGAGCGTCTCGGCCGCGCTCTGGTCTGGGAGCTGGGCCAGCGGCGCGGCCGGCTGCTCCTGGCCCTTCAGCGGCGACGACAAGGCCAGCGCGGCGGCGATCCCCGCAAATCCGAGCGGGCTCAGCCTTCGAGTCATTTCACCCATCCCACCAATCCTCTCGGCGAGCAGGATATACCTCTTTGCGGGAATGCGAAGAGCCCTTCGACGAACCGCGTCCCGGGTTAGACCACGTTCATCGCCCGCTCGCGGAGCCGCTCGACGGCGGCGGCGTGGATGCCGGGGGTGGCGACGAGGACGCCGAACGCCTCGCCTGAGGCGGTGTTGAAGGCGAGCGGCTGGCCGAGCGCGCCGGTCACGGTCGCGCCGGCCTCCTCGGCGATCAGGGCGGCGGCGGCGATGTCCCATTCGAAGCCCCAGCGCAGGGTGGCGACGAGATCGGCCTCGCCGGACGCCACCAGCGCAATGCGCAATGCGATCGAATTGGGCTTGGCCACCGCGACGAGGTCGCTGTCGACGCTGGGCAGCGTGTCCGAGGGAACGCGGGCGCCGGTCAGCTCGGCGCGCGGGCTGACATGCAGGCGCACGCCGTTGCGCCGGCTCCCCTCGCCGCGGGCGGCGGTCCACAGCTCGTCGCGCATGGGCGCGGCGAGGACGCCGAGAACAGGCACGCGATCCTCGACCAGCGCCACCGACACGCACCAGCCCGGGCGGTCGCGCAGATAGTCGCGGGTGCCGTCGATCGGATCGACCACCCACAGGCGCGGCCGCTCGATCCGGTCGCTATCGTCGAGCGTCTCTTCGGACAGCCAGCCGGCCTCCGGATCGAGCGCCGCCAGCTGCTCGCGCAAATAGGCATCGACCGCGAGATCGACGTCGCAGACCGGATGGCCCGGCACCTTCTCCCAGGTCTTGTAGTTCGTGCCGCAGCGGGCGGCGGCGATCCGGCCGGCCTCCGAGGCGATCTCTGCGACCCGCTCAAGCACCGGCGACCGTCATACCGTCGATCCGCAGGGTCGGCACGTTGACCGTCCGGCGATGCTCGAGGTCATCGGCCGGGATCATCGCGCGGTACATGTCGATCAGATTGCCGGCGATGGTGATCTCGTCGACCGGCGTGGCGAGCGCGCCATCGACGATGATGAAGCCCGAGGCGCCGCGGCTGTAATCGCCGGTGACCGGATTGACCGCGCTGCCGATCATCTCGGTGACATAGAGGCCCAGCTTGATGTCGGCCATCAGGGCGGCCGGGCTCAGCGATCCCGGCTCCATATGGACGTTGGTCGCGCCCGCGCCCGGCGCGCCGCCGATGCCGCGGCTTGCATTGCCGGTCGTCTCCAGCCCCAATTGCCGCGCCGAGGCGCTGTTGAGCAGCCAGCCGGTCAGGCGCCCGCCCTCGACCAGACGGCGGGTGACGGTGGCGACGCCCTCGCCGTCGAACGGCTTGGAGCGCAGGCCGCGGCGGCGGTGCGGATCGTCAACGATGACGATCGCGGAATCGAAAAGATCCTCATCCTCGCGGCCGAGCAGGAAGCTGGTCTTGCGGGCGATGGCGGGGCCGGACAGGGCGGCGAGCAGGCTGCCGATCAGACTGCCGCCGACTCGCGGATCGAAGACGACCGGCATGGTGCCGCTCGCCAGCTTGCCCGGATCGAGCCTTTTCACCGCGCGCTCGCCGGCAAGGCGCCCGATCGCCTCGGCCCCGTCGAGATCCTCAAAATGGCGGGTGGAATGGCTCGCATAATCGCGCTGCATTCCACTTCCGGTTCCGGCGATCACGCTGGCCGAACCATTATAGCCGCTTGTCGTGTAGCCGCGCGCGAAGCCCTGGCTGGTGGCGAGCGCGATGACGTTGCGGCCGGCGCTTACCCCGGCGCCTTCCGAATTGGTGATGCCGGGGACGGCGCGCGCATAGTCCTCGATCGCCAGCGCCCGCGCCTTGAGCGCGACCGGCGCGGGATCGGCGCCGTCGTCCGCCTCGAAATCGGGCGCCTCGCCGCGCAGCAGCCGATCGTCCGGGGCCAGGCCGGCATTGGGATCCTCGGGCGCTTCGCGCGCCATCGCCGCGGCACGCTCGACCAGGGCGGCGAGCGCGTCGGACGAAAGATCGGAGGAGGACACGCTGGCCGAGCGGCGGCCGACGAAGAAGCGCAGGCCGATCTCCTCGCCTTCGGACCGGGTCACGTCCTCCAGCTCGCCGAGCCGCACCTGCACCTCGGTCGATGCATCGCCGATATAGAGGGCATCGGCGGCGTCGGCCCCCGCCTTCTTCGCGGCCTCGATCAGGGCGGCGGCGCGGCCCTCAGCTTCATGGACGTCCAGCATGGGGGCGAGGTAGAGGCTCGGCGTTCAAAAGCAACCTTACGAATTCCCGACGACGAGGCAGGCGAGGAACATGAGCAGGCCCGCGGTGCGGTTCGACCGGAACTTGGCCAGCGCATCGTCGCCGTCGTCGGGCCTGAGGGTCGCGGCCTGCCAGAACAGATGCAGCGCGATCGGCAGCAGGCCGAGCAAGGCGAACCATTCGCGCCGCACCAGATGGAGCGAGACCGCCCACAGGCAGAGCGCGACCAGGTAGCAGACCGCCACCCCAAGCCGGGCATGCTTGCCCAGGGCAAGGGCCGAGGAGCGGACGCCGACCAGGGCATCGTCTTCCTTGTCCTGCAGCGCGTAGATCGTGTCGTAACCGATCACCCAGAAGATCGACCCCGCCCAGAGCAGCCATGCGGGCGCATCGAGATGCCCGGTCACCGCCGGCCATCCGACCAGCGCACCCCACGAGAAGACCAGGCCGAGCCAGGCCTGCGGCCACCAGGTGATCCGCTTCATGAACGGATAGGCCGCCACCGGCGCCAGGCTGGCGAGCGCGACGATCTGGGCGGTCCGATTCAGCTGCAGCAGCACGACCAGGCCGATCAGGCTCATCGCGACCAGCAATGCCCAGGCCGCCCTCAGCGACACCCTCTTGCTCGCCAGCGGCCGCAGCCGGGTCCGCTCGACCCTGGAGTCGAGATCCTTGTCGACGATGTCGTTATAGACGCAGCCGGCGCTGCGCATTGCCCAGGCGCCAAGCGCCAGCCAGAGGACCAGCAGCCAGCCCTCCCAGCCCGCGCCGGCCAGCATCACGCTCCACGCGCAGGGCCAGAACAGGAGCCAGGCACCGATCGGGCGATCGAAGCGGATCAGCGAGGCATAGGGACGGACGGCCGGCGGCAGCGCGCCGATCAGGCCTTTCTGCTCGCTGTCCGGAACGATGTCGGAGGCGCGATCTGTGTCTATTTCTCTTTCCACCGCACTCCAATGACGTTCGCCCCGAACGAAGTCGAGGGGCCTCCCGACCGGCATGGTCGACCCGAGCATTGTCTCGACTTCGCTCGACACGAAGAGTTAGGGTTGGGCCATGCCAGTCAGCCTTGCCGCGATGATCCATGACAGGCTGAAGGAGGCCGCCGATCCGGCGCGCGCGGACGGCATGCAGGCCTATATGAAATCGGCCATGCCTTATCTCGGCGTTTCGACGGTGCCGATGCGCAAGGTCTGCAAGGCCGTCTTCGCCGGCCTCGACTGGCCGGACAGCGCCGCATGGCAGAAGGATGTGCTGGCAATCTGGCGCGGAGCCCGGTTTCGGGAAGAGCGCTATGCGGCGATCGAGCTGACCGGCGTCCGCGCCGCCCACGCCTTCCAGCGCATGGATGCGCTGCCGATGTACGAGGAGATGATCGTCGATGGTGCGTGGTGGGATTATGTCGACGCCATCGCCACCCAGCGGCTCTGGGAGATTCTCCAGAACGATCGCGACGCAATGAAGGCGGCGATGCTGGCCTGGAGCGGCGACGGGAACATGTGGAAGCGCCGCAGCGCGATCCTCTGCCAGATCAAGGCGAAGGCGGCGACCGACCTCGATTTCCTCTACGCCTGCATCGCGCCCTCGCTGGATTCGAAGGAGTTTTTCCTGCGCAAGGCGATCGGCTGGGCGTTGCGCCAATATGCATGGACCGACCCGGCCGAGGTCCGGCGCTACGTCGCCGCCAATGCGGCGCGGCTCAGCGGCCTCAGCCAGCGCGAGGCGCTGAAGAATGTCGGGAAGTGCGATTGATGGTCGCAACGCCCGCCTGGCCGCCGCGCAGCCTGCCGCGCCTGTTCGTGGAACAGGTGCTTGCCGAGGGGCTGAGCGTGACCGTCGACGGCAATTATCTCGCCGCGGTTTTGCGGCTCGGGCCGGGCGACCGGGTGAAATTGTTCGACGGCCGCACCGGCGAATGGCTCGCCGAGATCGCCGAGGCGGGCAAGAAGCGCGTGACCCTGATCGTGGGCGAGCAGCTGCGCGGACGCGAAAAGGTGCCCGATCTCTGGCTGCTGTTCGCGCCGATCAAGCGCGGGCGGATCGACTGGCTGGTCGAGAAGGCGACGGAGCTCGGCGTCGCCCGCCTCGTCCCCGCCATCACCCACCGCACCATCGTCGACCGGCTCAATCTCGAGCGCCTGCGCGCCCACGCCGTCGAGGCCGCCGAGCAATGCGAGCGCACCACGCTCCCCGAGCTTGCCGAACCGCGCAAGCTGGACGCGATCCTGCGCGACTGGCCCGATGGCCGCATCCTCTATTTCGCCGACGAGGAGGGTGGCGCGCCGCTCGCCGCCACGATCGCGCCCGGCCCGGCGGCGATCCTGATCGGGCCCGAAGGCGGCTTCACCGAGGAGGAACGGGGGTGGATCCGGAGCCTGCCCTTTGCCCGCCCGGTGTCGCTCGGGCCGCGAATCCTGCGCGCGGATACCGCGGCCCTCGCCGCAATCAGCCTCTGGATGGCGACCGCTGGGGACTGGTAGCCCGCCAGGCCAGGCACCTTGTTCCCATTTACGTCATGCCCGCGAAAGCGGGCATCCAGCCTGGGAACGAGAGCCCGAGAAAGAAGCTGGATTCCCGCTTTCGCGGGAATGACGAAGAAAAAAACCTAGGCGGCAGCAGCGAAGAACATCAGGTGGACCAGGCGGCCATCGTCGGGGCCGGTGCCGAAGCCGGGGCCCGAATTGTGGAACATCCACGGGCTGAACAGGATCAGCCGGTTGAAGCGCATCGGCGCGACGAAGCTGCGCTCCCATCGCGCCGGCTTCAGCGTGTCCTGGTTGACCACCTCCTCGATCAGGCGATTCGGATCCTCATAGCCGGCGCGCATCATCTCCACCCGGTCGGCGGGGATTTGATCCAGCCCGGTCCGCTTGTGCCGGAAGAATTCGGTGCCGCCCCGGCAATGTTCCGGCAGGCTGAGGTAGAGGATGCCGGAATAGAAGCAGGGATCGATGTGGACGCCGGAGAGCCCCTTCTCGCGCGCCAGGGTCAGCCGGCAATGGCAATGCGTGGTGCCGGGCTGCGGTACGACCGGCGCGCCGATCAGCTTCGACACCGCCGGATCGAGCCCTTCGATCGGCAACGCGTTCGTCGACAGCAGACCGGGATAATTGCCCTGCTTGAAGGCGGGATCGTAATCGAGCGCCAGCGCCATGCGGCGGACCGCCATCGGGTCGCGCAGGAAATTGTCGACGATCATGAAGGACGGAAGCATGGAAGGCTCCTATCCGTGCGGCTGGGCGGCTGCAAATCGAAGGAAGAAGGTAGCCGATCGAAACCCGCTGGCGGGCCGCCTCGCCCGCCGCTAGAGCCGCGGAATGACGACCCGCACCGATACCGGCGGCAATGACCGCCTCGTCGAAAGCCGCGACGATCTGCTTGCGACCTTCGCCAAGGGCGAGAAGCCGCCGGAGCGGTGGTCGATCGGCACCGAGCATGAGAAATTCGTGTTCCGCTGCGCCGATCACCGGGCGCCATCCTATGACGAGCCGGGCGGCATACGCGACCTGCTTGGTGCGCTGACCGAATATGGCTGGCAGCCGGTGGTCGAAGGCGGCAACGTCATCGCCTTGAGCGGCCCCGACGGCGCGGTCAGCCTCGAGCCGGCCGGCCAGCTCGAGCTCTCCGGCGCCCAGCGCACCCATTTGCACGAAACCTGCGCCGAGACCGGCCGCCACCTCGAACAGGCCAAGGCGGTCGGCGAGAAGCTCGGCCTGTGCTTCCTCGGCCTCGGCATGTGGCCGGACAAGACCCGCGCCGAGCTGCCGATCATGCCCAAAGGGCGCTACGCGATCATGCTCAACTACATGCCGAAGGTCGGCACGCTCGGCCTCGACATGATGCTGCGCACCTGCACCATCCAGGTGAACCTCGATTACGCCTCCGAAGCGGACATGGTCCGCAAGTTCCAGGTCGGGCTCGCGCTTCAGCCGCTCGCCACCGCCCTGTTCGCCAATTCCCCGTTCACCGAAGGCAAGCCCAACGGCTTCCTCTCCTTCCGCAGCCACATCTGGTCGGACACCGATGCCGACCGCACGGGCATGCTGCCCTTCGTGTTCGAGGACGGCTTCGGCTACGAGCGCTACCTCGATTTCGCGCTCGACGTGCCGATGTATTTCATCGTCCGCGACGGCAAATATATCGACGTCGCCGGCCAGTCCTTCCGCGACTTCCTCGACGGCCGATTGCCCGGCCTGCCTGGCGAGAAGCCGCGCGTGTCCGACTTCATCGACCATCTTTCGACCATCTTTCCCGAGGTGCGGCTCAAGTCCTTCCTCGAGATGCGCGGCGCCGATGGCGGGCCGTGGGGCCGGATCTGCGCCCTGCCCGCTTTCTGGGTCGGCCTGCTCTACGATGACAATGCGCTCGCCGCCGCCTGGGACGAAGTGAAGGACTGGAGCCTCGACGCCCGCCAGCGCCTGCGCGACGGCGTGCCCAAGCTCGGCCTCAAGGCGGAGACCCCGACGGGCGAGACGCTTGGCGAATTCGGCAAGCGGATCCTGGCCATCGCCGATTCCGGGCTCAATGCGCGGGCGCGGCTCAACGCATCGGGCGACAATGAATCCGGCTTCCTCGATCCGCTGCGCGAGGTGCTCGCATCGGGCAAGACGCCGGCCGAGCGGCTGCTGGACCGCTATCATGGCGCCTGGAAAGGCGATATCTCCCGCATCTACGCGGAGGAGAGCTTCTGATGGGCGAATATCGCGGCCTTTATCCCCCGATCGAACCTTATGAGAGCGGCCGGCTCGACGTCGGCGACGGCCACAATATCTATTGGGAGCGCTGCGGCACCAGAGGGGCCAAGCCGGTCGTCTTCCTGCACGGCGGCCCCGGCGCCGGCTGCAGCCCCGATCATCGCCGCCAGTTCCATCCGGCGCGCTACGACATCATGCTGTTCGATCAGCGCGGCTGCGGGCGCTCGACGCCTCATGCCTCGCTCGACGCCAACACCACCTGGCACCTGGTCGACGATATCGAACGGCTGCGTGAGATGGCCGGGATCGAGCGCTGGATGGTCTATGGCGGCTCGTGGGGCTCGACGCTGGCGCTCGCCTACGCCCAGACCCATCCGGACCGCGCCACCGAGCTCGTGCTCAGGGGCATCTTCACCTTCCGCCAGTCCGAGCTCGACTGGCTCTACGTCCAGGGCGCATCGGAAATCTTCCCGGACAAGTGGCCTGATTTCCTCGCGCCCATCCCCGAGGCCGAGCGGGACGACATCGTCGCCGCCTATCATCGCCGCCTGACCGGCAACGATCCGGCGGCGCGGCTCGAGGCGGCCAAGGCATGGAGCAAGTGGGAAGGCGAGACGGTGACGCTGCTGCCCGACCCGCACTTCATCGAGGAAGCGACCAGCGACGATTATGCGATCGCCATCGCCCGCATCGAAAATCACTACATGGTCAACAAGGGCTGGCTGGAAGAGGGGCAGCTGCTCGACGGCGCCGCCAGGATCAGGCACATCCCGGGCGTGATCGTCCAGGGCCGCTATGATTGCTGCACGCCGCCGGTCACCGCCTGGGATCTCAAGCAGGTCTGGCCCGAAGTCGAGCTCAACATCGTCCCCGCCGCCGGCCATTTGTTCAGCGAGCCCGGGATCACCGACGGCCTGATCCGTGCGACGGATGCCTTCGCGGCCGGCTAGACGCCTGGCCTCATCCGACTTCTGTCGGATTGCACCGCCCGCCCCAACGGGCTACCGCTGAATCTGCACGGTCTGTCGTGCATCGGATTCTAAGGGGACTCCTCATCATGCGCCTGCACACGCTTTCTCTGGCCGCTCTCGCCGCCGCCCTCGCCGCGCCCGCGATGGCGCAGACGGCCGAGCCCGTCCACATCACCGGCGAGCTCACCACCAGCGACTCCCGGGGCGAGGAGCAACATCGCTACGACGACATCCGCGTCCGCCTTGAATCGGGCCAGCGCTATCGGCTGTCGGTCAATTCGGAGGCGTTCGATCCGGTCGCTCACCTCTACCGTCCCGGCACCGTCTTCACCGAGGAGACCCAGGTCGCGATGAACGACGACGGCGACGGCCTCAACTCGCGCATCTCCTACACGCCGGCCGAGAGCGGCGATTACACGTTGCGCGTGAGCGGCTTCGCCGAGGACGCCCGCGGCGCCTATACCGCCGATGTCGCGATCCTGCCGCCGCTGGCGCCGCCGATCACCACGCCCGGCCGGCAGGTCGCGGTCAACGGCAGCTGGCTGCTCTGGGAAGGCGAGCTCAGCGACACTGACTCCGATGCCGGCGGCAAGCATTATGACGATTACCTGATCCACATCGACGCGCACCAGATCCGCTATGTCGCGCTCGAGGGCATGGGCTTCGATGCCGTTGTCCAGATCATCCGCCCCGCCGACCGCGGCAGCGACAATCCCGACGTCGTCGATTCCGACGACGACAGCGGTGTCGGCTTCAATTCGCTCATGGCCTTCTCACCCGACGAAGCCGGCGACTACATCGTCCGCGTCACTTCGTTCGGCGAGAATGCGCGCGGCACGTATCGGCTCTGGGTGAGCCAGTAGGGACTGCCTCCACTCCCCTCCCTCCTGCTGGGAGGGGAGTTACTCGGCGGGGGCCACTTGCGTTGGGCGCCCACGCCCCGGCCTCAGCCACGCAATCAGGCGCGGGATCGGGCCGTTGCGCTCCATCCAGGCGGCATAGTCGCGATAGGCGGGATCGGCGGAGAGGTGCTGCTCCTCGGTCCGCGCGCGCCAGTAATAGACGCCGCTGACGAAGGCCATCACCACCGTATTGCGGATCATGTCGACCGGATTGCCGGTGGTCGCGAGGAACGGGATCGTCCCGAACCACCAGAACAGGTTCTTCGAAAGGTAAGCCGGGTGCTTGCTCCAGGCATAGGGGCCGTGGGTGAGGATGCCGCGATGGGTGAGGTTGGAGAAGCGCAGGCCGAACGCGACCGTCGCCCAGGCGTAGACGCCGGTGAGGACGACCAGCCATGCGCCCATCAAGGCGCCGGCGAGGGGGTAAGCGGCCAGCCAGTCGGTCCACTGGCCGGCGCCGACATGATAATCGAGCGGGCCGCCATTGCCCATCATGATGAAGGGCGGATAGCAGATCAAAGCCGCCGTCCAGCCCGCCGCATAGGGATTGGCGGTGCGGATATGGGCGTCGAGCGGCTTCATCGTCAGCACGTAGCCGACCGTGGCGAAGGTCACGTCGATCATGAACATCGCCGCGATCAGCCAGTTGGCGAGATTGACCGGATTGGCGGCGATCCAGGCCGAATCGGCGTTGACCGTCTCCCACCAGTTTCCCGGCACGATGGAGATCATGAAGGCGAGGAAGAAGCCCTTTACCCCCCAGGCGCGGTAGAAATGGTGCAGCTCGGTCCTGTCGGCGCGGTCGCCGCGGCCGATCAGCAGCTGGCCGAAATGCCATGCGCCGTCGCGCGGCTCGACCAGGCGCCGGTCGAGCCAGAGGACGTAAGGGATGGAGAGGACCAGCATCGGCAGCACGGCAACGCCCAGCACCTGCATCGAGAACAGATATTGCCCCTGCCAATACCAGCGCGCGACGCAATAAAGCGCGCCGATCACTGCCCAGATCCCCCACAGGCCGACGATCTTGGCGAGGCTGATGTCGGCGCTTTCGCGCCACGGCCGCGGCGGCGAATCCCAGTCGATCCCGGTCGAGGGGTTGCGATGGACCATGTCGACGAAGAGCGACCACAGGACCATCGGCACGCCGCAGGCGAGCAAGGCAAGGAGGGACGCGAGCGGCCCGGCCATCCCATAAGCGCGCGCCACCAGCATCCAGGCGAGCAGGCCGGCCAGGCCGACCACGCCCGTCATCGTGCTCACCGCGGATCGGGGACGCGGGTCGGCGCGGACAGCGGGGTCGACTTCGAGGGTGGATGCGAGCGGGGCGTTCATGGCGTTCTGCCTAAACGAAACTGGTAACCGACGCGTGAACGACGCGCCGTGCCACCGTCAAGAATTCGATCCGCCAATCTGCGCGGGGAGGGAGGCCGGCCATGGTAAACCGCGCGTAAACGATCCACCTTGCCAAGTGCGGACAAAGCGGGGGCCAAGGTAAGGACTTCTTAAAGCCTTTGGGGAGCAAATTGCTGACGAAGTCGCAGTGCACAGAATCTCGCAGGGACAGATGAATGTTGGCTGAGAATCGGACCGTGGAGACGGGCTTCTCCTTTTCGAACGAAGTGCCATTGCCGCCGGAGCGTCGGGGAGACGAGCGGCTCATCAGGATCTTGCGGGTCGGCACGCTGATCATCGACGGCCGCCGCGAGCTTTGCCTGATCCGCAACATCTCGGCCGGCGGCGTGATGGCCCATGTCTATTCGAAGCTCATGCCCGGCCAGCGTGTCACGGTCGAGCTCAAGGCGACCCAGCCGGTCGCCGGGCGCGTCGTCTGGGTCGACGAGGCCGAGGCTGGCATCAAGTTCGACACGGCGATGGACGTCGCCGAATTGCTCGCCAACCCGACCCTGCTCGACAATGGCTGGCGGCCGCGCACGCCGCGGGTCGAGATCGACCGGATGGCGACGCTGCGCGCCGGCGCCCGCACCTATTGGGTGCACGCCCGCGACATTTCCCAGAGCGGCATCAAGGTCGAGACCGATCACCCGCCCGCCGCCGACACGGAAATCGTGGTCGCGCTCGACGGCCTGCGCCCGCTTGCCGGAATCGTGCGCTGGAGCAGCGACAGCGGCTGCGGAATCGCCTTCAACGAGATGATCCCGTTCGGCGAGCTGATCGCCTGGCTGAAGGGCGCCGGCTGACCACCTGAGGCCACGGCCCCTCTCCTATCCCGGAAAATCCGCCTCCAGCGTGCGGAAGGCAATTCCGCGCAGGAACAGGGTCTCGCCGGTCAGCCAATCCTGCCGAAGCAGATTCTCGTCGCCGAAATCGACCGCCAGCCACTGGCGGATGATCTGGCGCAGCGCGCGGCGATGGCTGCCGTCTGCCTGGCGGTAGGCCATCACCGACGCAGCGCCGATCCAGGGCGCCGCGGGATGCCGGTAATCGTCGAAGAAGCGGCCGCCGGTGATGAGCGGGACATAGGCGCCCGATGCGAATTGCTCGGTCGCCGGGGGCAGCGCGCCGGCGGAGCGGATGAAGGCGTCGGCGGCGTGGCTGTCCCCCGCCTCGCCGGCCACGCGCGTCGCCACCGTCGCATAAGCGGCGAACACCAGGTTTTCGGTGCGGCGTTCGTTGCTGGGATAATCGGACCAGGAGGCGCCCTCGGGCGGGCCGCGGTTCAGCCAGGCGACGGCGCGATGGATCGCGGCGTCGACCTGGCCTCTCTGCGCCGCGGGAATGATTCCGGCGCGCCGGGCCTCGGCCAGCGCGATGGTCAGCAAGGCGGTCGGATGGACGGCGGCATTCTCGTTCGAACGCACCGCGTTGAGGCTGATCATCCACCAGCCCTCCGGATGCTGGCCGGCAAGCACCGTCCCGAGCAGCTGCCCCGGGATCGGGCGTCGGAGCCGCGCGGCGGCGAGGATCACCCATGCATTGGCGATGCTGTGCGGGACCGAATCCGAATAATAGCAGCTGCAGTCCCGGGTCTCGACCGAACGCAGATAGGCGAAATAGGGATCGGCGAGCGCACGACCCTCGTCGGGCGCGGCCGCGATCAGCTGGCCTGAGCCCCATGCCCAGGTCGAGCCCATCATCGCCGGATCGCCCGACAACTGATTCTCGGCCGCGCGCGCGACGCGCTGGCGGGCGGGCCGCGCCGCATCGACCGACGCGCCGAGCTGCTCGCGCGAAACCGGCGGCGTATCGGGGAAGATCACGTACACCAAAGCAGGCCAGGCGAAGAACAGGGCGATCGCGGCGACCAGCGCGCCGGCGCCGAGGCCGATCGCCAGCTTCCTGCGCGGCTTGCGCTTGCGTTCCGGCGGCGCGGCGGCCGCGCCGCCGGTTCCGATCCGCGCCCCGACCTCGCCGAGGAACTTGTCCTGAACCGCCTCGAGCTGGCGGGCCGAGCGGCCGATCATCAAGGCCTGGATCATGAACAGGCCCATCGGAAAGTCGGTCGGCGCCAGCTCGTCGACCATGACGGGCAGCAACTTGCCCGCCTCGCGCGCGATGATCGCCTCGTGGCGCACATTGGGCGAGGCTACGGAGGATTTGGTCCACAGGGTCACGACCAGCCTGGCGCCGGTCAGCCGCTCGCGGATCCAGCTGTCCCAATCCTGTCCGGCCGGCGTCGACTGGTCCCAGAAGACGTCGTAGCCTGCCTCCTGCAGCAGGTCCCGCACCCGCAACGCGACCGGGCGATCCTTGCTCGAATAAGAGATGAAGATGTCGGTCAGGCGCACCTCCACGTCCGCGAGGAAGGACTAAACGAGCCTTCGTTCATTTGCCAGCGCTCACCGTCCTAGCGCGTGAAGGTCGCGTTCCCGACCGCATTGCCGTTCGAATTGATCGAGCCGGTGAGCCGCGAAGCGCCTTCGTAAGTCAGATTGAAATTGTCGGGCGAATAGCTTCCGCCACCCTCGATCAGCTGCGGATTGGCGCAGCGGACCAGGACGTGCTGCCGGTTGCGGGTGAGCGTGCAATCCTCGCGCACCCTCTTGCGCCCTTCCGGCGTGGTGAACGCCAGAGTGAGCGGGCCGGCGCCGCGATGCGCTTCGAGATCGCCTTCATAAGTGACGCCTTCGGCTTCGAACCTGACGTGCCAGTGGCCGGACACGTCGGCGCTGAACACGCCGCGCACGGCCAGCATCATGATTGCGGCGCCGATCAGGAACACCACGCCGCAGGCGATGCTGACCAGCAGCAGATTGCCGGCGGCCTTGCCGGGCTCGAGCACCGACTGATCGGGATCGTCGGGATCGTAGCGGACCTGGATGGCGGCGCCGACCGGCCAGGGCGCCAGTATCTGTGCGGCGCCGGCGCGCGAGCGCGTCGAGGTGAGGCCGAAACGCAGGCGCGACCCCTGCCGCTCGCGGCCGTTCACGACGTAGGAATAGTGGATCAGGGGGAAGTAATAATATGCGGTGCGCCTGCTTGCCGAGCCGCCGCCGCGCTGCTGGATGTCGGTGGAGAGCACCTTGCCCGGCGCGTCGAGCCAGCGCCTGGCGGCCTCGACCTGGGCGCGAGAACGGAAATGAGCCCGCGCCGCCCAGAGGGCGCCGGCCAGCCCGACCAACGCCACGAAGATGCCGAGATAGCCGATGGAATCCATATTCGCCGTCCCCCCGCACAGTTGTCCGGCGCGAACTAGGCATGCCAATACGCTCTTAGTAAAGGGGGAATCTGAGAGCGCGGCGGGCTGGAGCGGGTAGCGGGAATCGAACCCGCGTCACAAGCTTGGAAGGCTAGTGCTCTACCATTGAGCTATACCCGCGCACGCGCGAGCGCTCCCCTGCCTCGGCAATGTTCGTGCGTCAACATTGCCCGTATCGAGACACCTGGCCACGTGCCCTCCATCATGCGCGACGCGCGCGCCGATTCAGACTATATCAAGAGAGGGGAGATAGCGCGGCGCCGGTGGAAGGTCAGCAATCCGGAACGACGGGCGCTCCGCCGGGCGGAGACGCAAGGAACGGCGCGGTGCCGCCGTTCGAGCGCATCGTCGCGGAATATGGGCCGCTCATCTCGCGCATCGCCATGTCCTACGAGGCCGATCCGACGCTGCGCGAGGACCTCACCCAGCAGATCTTCCTCGCGGTCTGGCAGGCGCTGCCCAGCTTCCGCGCGGATTCCTCGCTGAAGACCTTCATCGCCAGGGTCGCGCAGAACCGTTCGATCTCGTTCGTCACCAAGCAGGTCCGCCAGCCGCGGCTCGCCGAATTGCCGGAGCGCCTCGAAGCGGACACGCTCAATCCTGAAGAGGAAGCGATCGAACTCAATGAACGCGAGATGCTTCTCGCGGCGACGCGACGCCTTCCTTTGCCACAGCGCGAAGTCATCATCCTTGTCCTGGAAGGTTTCAGCTATCCGGAAATTGCGGAAATGCTCGACATCGCGCCAAATGCTTTGGCGTTACGATTGTCACGCGCGAAGTCCGCGTTAAAGTCCATGTTGGAGCACAAGTAATGAGTGATTTCGACCTGGATCGGCTCGGCGACGTCTGGCGCCAGCAACCCGATCCAGCGGAAATGGAGCGGCTTCAGCGGACCGCCATCGCCGTGGCCCGGCGGGCGCGCCTTGCCGCGATCGTGGATGTTTGCGCGGCGGTCGCGGTCGCCGCAGTGGTCATCGTGCTGGTCATCACCAATCCCAACATGCAGACCCTGGTGATGGGATCCGCGGCGATCCTGGTGCTGCTCGGCAGCAACATCCGGCTGCGCCGGCTGCGCCAGGTGGAGCTGATGGGCCTCACTGGCACCACCGAGGACATGCTCGATCAATCGATCGCCCGCGTCGAGACGACCCTGCGCCATCACAAATTCACGCTCTTCGCGGCGCCGTTCGTGCTGATCGGCTCATGGCTGGGCTTCGCCACGGCCGCGGCGCCGCGACCGGAGTCGATCTTCGGCATGCTTCGCGAGATCCCCGGGTTTCGACCGATCCTGTTCGCGACCGCGATGGCGGCGCTCGTCGCCCTGGCGATCTTCCTCATCGTTTCGATCAGGCGCGGCCGGCGCGAGCTGAACCGGCTGAACGCGATGCGCGAAGCCTATCGGCAAGAGCGCGATTCCTCAGCGCCCTGATGAAATCATGGTAAACACAATCTAATTCGCGCTTTAGCAAAGTCTCAATCGCTCTCTGCCATATCGGACCTTCCCGTTGAAGAACTAGGGAAGGGAAAATAATGGACAAGATTCGCATGAACGTGGAGGAGCTGCCTGAGCTCGACACGGAAGTTGCGATCTCCGGATCAGTCAAGCAGCAGGAAGTGGGCGGTGGACTTTGCCTCTCCGTTGCGGCCGGAATCGCCATCTATCTCAGCACTTGACGTGCAACTGGGCCCGGCGGCCGGGTAAACCCGGCGCCGGGCCGACCCTTCATCCAGACAGACCCAGGCGACGCGCCCGACTTGCGGGCGGCGGCTTAGCAAGTCCGTAAGAAGTAATCGCTAGAGCGGACGTTCCCGGACCCGATGGAATGGACATGACGCGCGCTCAGCAAAACCAGGCCTGGCTTGCCGACCGCGAACGCCAGGCCCGCACCCAGAACGACATTGACGGCTTCGCCGGCGACTGGAATCGCGGCGCAGTCCAGCGCGCATTCCAGAGTGCGATGGCCGGCATGACGTCGCAGGATGCGGAAGCCGCCGCCGATGCGGCGCGCGCGCTCTTCGCGAACGACGATTGGGTCGATTGCCTGATCGATAGCCTCGCGGCGCCGATGCGCGCCGATCCCTATTTCGATCCGCCCTTCCGGGCGATGAGCAGCGGCCTTCATGACGGCCTGGTCGTCTTCGAGTCCGAGCAGATGTCGATCGCCGCCGGCGTCACCAGAGTGATCGACCTTGCCGCCAGGAAGAGCGCCAAGCGGGGGGCGACCTCGGTCGGATTTTCGGGCCGGGTCAGCGTGCTGAAATTCGTCAAGGCGGGCGGGGCGCGCATCTCCCAGTGGGAAGCGCCGCGCATCACCGAGGATTTCTCGGCGACGGCGGCGGGACATTGCGTGCGCACCGGCGAGCGCCTGCTCGCCGACGGCGACATCCTCACCGTCGACGGCCGCTACCAATCCTACGTGATCGAGCAGGCGCGCAGCAACCTCCTCGTCCTCCAGGCCGAGATCAATCTCGGCACGGCGCCGCTCAGCGTCGAATATGACAGCGCGACATTGTCCTATGTCGGCTGCAGCGCCACCCGCGACGGCGCCTCGCGCATCCAGATGATCACCACATTGCTGCGCAAGCTCGGCAGCGACGCGGCCTTTCCCGCCATCGCCGGCTTCCTCGATCATCCCGACTTCTTCGTCCGCTGGCATGTGATGCGCGAGCTGCTCGGCGTGGATGCCGAGGCCGCGCTTCCCCACCTCAAGCGCATGGCCGCGCGCGATCCACACGAGGACGTGCGCCGCGCCGCCCGTTCCGTGCTCGACCGGCTGCAGATCCCGAAGCCCAGGAAGGCCGCCTGAACATGCCGCGCATCATCAGCTGTGCCGAGGACGAGAGCCCGATCGCGCTTGGCGATCTCGTTGCCGCGCTCAACGACGAGAGCTTCGATCCGGCCGACGAGGACAGCTTCGCCGCCGCCGGGCCAATGCTGAAGCGGCTCGCCAACAACCGCGCCTTTCTCGCCGACATCGCGGTGGCCGAGCTCAAGGACCGCTGCACCCGCCAGAGCCTGGAGAATCGCTATTCCAGCCAGGTGATCATGCTGCACCGCGCCTCGGAGAAATATTTCATCCGCGCCAATTTCTGGCCCTCCCCGCGCGACAGCCTGTTCAAGTCGAGCGGCAATTCCCCCTTCTTCTACGATGTGCCGCACGATCATAATTTCTCGTTCCTCACCGTCGGCTATCTCGGCCCCGGCTATTGGAGCGAATATTACGAATATGAGCATGACAAGGTCGCCGGGGTGCCCGGCGAGAAGGTCGACCTGAAGTTCATCGAGAAGGCCAGGCTCGATCTCGGCAAGGTCATGCTCTACCGGGCCCACCGCGACGTCCACAACCAGTTGCCCGCCGACGACATGTCGGTGTCGATCAACATCATGCACGCCACCCCCGCGCTGCCCTTCCTCAATCAATACCGGTTCGACGTGAAGAATTGCGAGATCGTCTCCATCCTCAACAACAGCGCAACCGACGCACTGCTCGCGCTCGCGGCCAATCATGACGGCGGCAATGCGCGCGACCTGGTCGAAACCTTCGCGGCGGGCCATCCGTGCGAGCGCATCCGCTTCGGCGCTTTGAGAGAGCTTGCGGCGGCCGAGACGGATCTCGACGCCGGCGTGGAACGGCTGGAGCAGGGAAGCCATTCGGCGAATGCCTTCGTCGCCGCAATGAGCGCGCACGAGCTGGCGCGCCTGCAGGCGACCCGCCACTGGATCGAGCGCTAGACGCTCAGCGTCTCACCCCTTCGGGGGCCTCCTCATTGTTCCGCACCTCGATCTCGACAGGCACGACCCATTTGACGCCGGAAGGCTGATCGCCGTCATATTTCGCCTGCTTGGCGTTGACGGCGTCGCGCACGGCATCGTCGTGGGATTCGCGCCACGGACCGGTCAACGCGGGGGTACGGTAGCGATAGCGTCGCACGTTTCCTGCCCTCCCAAACCCCTAGTCTCGTCCGGCGGTCGAATCTTTCGGCACGTGGTTAATTTTTTCTTTGGTCCTATCGTTCGCCTTCGATTCCCCTCCCGCCCACGAGGCCCTAGAGAGCGGGAAGGAGCCCGACGCAGAATGGCGAAAATCGGAAAATCCGCGCTTCGGCGCTTCCTCGACAGCGAGGCGACCGGCGGGCTGTTGCTGATCGCCGCGGCCGCTCTCGCCCTGGCCGCCGCCAATAGCGGCCTCGCCAAATCCTATCACGATCTGCTCGACGCCGCGGCCGGACCGCTTACGATCCACCAGTGGATCAACGACGCGTTGATGGCCCTGTTCTTCCTGCTCGTCGGCCTGGAGATCAAGCGCGAGTTCCTCGACGGCAATCTCGCCACCTGGGAACGGCGCCTCCTCCCGCTGATCGCGGCCGCGGCGGGCATGGCAATGCCGGCCCTGGTCTTCCTCGCCGTTACGGGCGGCGATCCGCTGCTCGCCAGAGGCTGGGCGATTCCCGCCGCCACCGACATCGCATTCGCGATCGGGGTGCTGGCCCTGCTCGGCAGCCGCGCGCCGGCGAGCCTGAAACTGTTCCTGACCACGGTCGCCATCGCCGACGATCTCGGCGCGGTGGCGATCATCGCCCTCTTCTACACCGACACGCTGAACCTGGCCGCGCTCGCCGCCGCCGCGGCGATCCTCCTTGCGTTGTGGGTGCTTGGAAGGTTCGGCGTGAGAAGCTTGTGGGTCTTTCTCGCCGGCGCCGCCATGCTCTGGTATGCAGTTCACCTTTCGGGCGTTCATGCGACGATCGCCGGCGTCCTTGCCGCGGCCGTGATCCCGCTGGTCAAATCGCCGGGGGCGCAGGACGCGCCGCATTCGCCGCTGCACCGTCTCGAACAGGGACTGTCGCCCTGGGTCGCCTATCTGATCCTGCCGCTGTTCGGCTTCGCCAATGCCGGCGTCGCGCTGGGCGGTACCGGCGCCGGCACGTGGCTGGCGCCGCTGCCGCTCGCCATCGCGCTCGGCCTGTTCGCCGGCAAGCAGGTCGGCATATTCGGCGCGGTCCGGCTCAGCGTCCGCTTCGGCTGGGCGGGCCGGCCGCGTGGCGCCACCTGGCTCCAGATCTATGGCGTCGCCCTGCTGTGCGGCATCGGTTTCACGATGAGCCTGTTCATCGGCGCGCTGGCCTTTCCGGGCCGGCCGGCGCTGGCCGAGGAGGCCAGGATCGGCATCCTGCTGGGCTCATTCCTTTCGGCGGTGGCGGGCTATCTGGTGCTTCGGCTGGCGCCCGCGCGGCCCATTCCGATCGAGCCTGCCGCAAGCGATTGACCTCACTGCCAAAAGCAATGAGGCCGCGCAGGAAAAGCTGGTATTAGACGGTCGCCGCCACTAAATCGCCCGGTTCGGCCTTTAGAGTGGATATTGTGCGCCTTCGACACCGATTTGCGACGGCATCCGTCTGCCTTGTCCTGAGCGCGACCGCGCTCGGACAAGTGACGCCTCCGTTGCCGGCACCGACAGGCCAGCCGATGACGATCGATTTCAGCGCCGATCCCGTGCTGCGCCTGCGCCGCCAGCAATCCGGCTTCGATCAATTCCGCACTGCGATCGCAACCGCGGTCGAGCGCCATCCGAGCACCGCCGAGATCGCCGCCGGCGAGGATGAGGCGCGCGCAGTGCTCGCGGAAGCGCGGCAGGCGCAGCTGCCGACCGTCGATCTCAACCTTTCCTCCTATCGGGTGATCTCCCGCGAATTCTCGGACGATCCGTTCAACATCATCGAACGCTCGCGGCCGCGGCAGCGCACCGACGCCCTGCTCTCGGTCCAGCAGGTCCTGTTCGATTTCGGCGCGACCGCCCGGCGCATCACCGCCGCCGGCGCCCGCCTGCGGGCCGCCGGCGCCGATCTCGAGGCCCAGGCCGACCGGGTGGCGCTTGGCGCGGTCGCCGCCTGGTATGACGTATTCGCGTTCCGCGCCCTGGTTTCGCTGACCGAAGCGTTCGTCGCCAGCCAGCGCGACCTGCGCAGCGCCGTCGAGGTCCGCATCCGGTCGGGGGTTTCGGCCGACGGGGACCTCGCCCGGGTCGATTCGTACATCGCGCAGACGGAGACCCGCCTGGCGCAGTTCCGCCGCACGCTGGCCAATGCCGAGGCGCGCTTCACCGAGCTGACCGGATCGCCGCCACCGCGGCTCGAACGCGCGCCGACGCCGGGGCCGGCGGTGGCGAGCCGTGACGAGGCCATCCTCGCCGCGGAACATTCCGCCACGGTGCGCAGTGCCGATGCGCAGTCCGATGCCGCGCGGGACGAGGCGCGCGCCGCCCGCGCCGACCGCCTCCCCCGCATCGCCGCCGGCGTCGATGCGGGCCGCTACGGCGTCATCGAGACCGATCGCGACTATGACATTCGCGGCAATATCGGCCTTCGCTACCGGATCTTCGGCGGCGGCGGCGCCCGCGCCGACCAGGCTTCGGCCCGCGCCCGCGCCGCCGACGCCCATGCCTCGCGCATCCGCGAGGAGGCCGGCCGCGACGCCGCCATCGCCTGGTCGGACGTGCGCGCGCTCGAGCAGCAGCTCGATGCGATCGAGGCCTCCTACATCGCCAGCCGGCGCTCGCGCGACGTAATCGCCGAGCGCTTCCGCGCCGCTCGCGGCACCTTGTTCGACGTGGTGGCCGCCGAGGACAGCTATTTCAGCAGCGCAACCGCCTATATCCAGGCGCTGACCGAGTTGGACGCGGCACGCTACGTGCTGTTATCCCGCATGGGCCGGCTGCTCGACAGCCTTCAGATCGACGCCGACCGGTTGAGGGGCGAGGGATGAGCGCCGACAATCTGATCAAGATCCCGAAGCCACGGCTCGCCGAATGGCTGATGGCGCCGATGCGGGCCAATCGCGGCACCTATTGGAAGGTCGCACTTGCGGCGGTGTTCATCAATATCTTCGGCCTGCTGACCTCCCTGTTCACGATGACGGTCTATGATCGCGTCGTGCCCAACAACGCCACGTCGTCGCTGGTCGCGCTTACCATCGGCCTCGCCATCGTCGTCATCTTCGATTTCATCCTCAAGATGCTGCGCGCCTATTTCGTCGATCATGCCGGCGCGCAGATCGATCGCGACATCGGCGAGGCTGTGTTCGAACGGCTGCTGGCGATGCGGCTCGAGCTGAAGAAGGGTTCGACCGGCGCGCTCGCCGGCATGATGCGGGAGCTCGAGGCGCTTCGCGACTTCTTCGCCTCGGCGACCATGACCGCCGTGGTCGATGTGCCGTTCATCGTCCTCACCCTGGTCCTGGTCGCCGCGATCGGCGGCTGGGTGGTGATTGTGCCCGGCCTCATGGTGCCTCTGGTGATCCTGGTGGGCTGGCTCACCCATCCTGCGATGGAGCGGCTGTCGGCGCGGGCGATGGGCGAAGGGCTGCTCAAACAGTCGGTGCTGGTGGAAGCGATCGGCGGGCTCGAGACGGTCAAGACCTCCGGCGCCGCGCCCCTGCTTTCGCGGCGTTGGCTGAAGGCGGTCCAGCAGCATTCGGACTCTTCGCTGCGCCAGCGGCTCGTCTCGACGATCGGCGTGACCTTCGCGACCTCGGCCGGCACCATTTCCTATGCGGGCGTGGTCATCATGGGCGTCGGCCTGATGGCCGAGCGCCAGCTCACCATGGGCGGCCTCATCGCCTGCTCGATCCTCGCCGGCCGCGCGATCGCGCCGCTCGCGCAGATCTCGCAGCTGATCTCGCGGCTCACCTCGACCCGCACCGCTTACCGCCAGATCAACGAGATGATGGAGATGCCCTCGGAGGGGCCCGAAGGCGACGCGCTGAAGCTCTCCGGGGTCGAAGGCAAGATCGAGTTCCGCAACGTCGGCTTCAGATATCCCGGCGCACCCGAGCGGGCGCTGGACGGCCTGAGCTTCACCATCCAGCCCGGCGAGCATGTCGCGTTGCTCGGCCGGGTCGGATCGGGCAAATCGACGATCGCCCGCCTGGTGCTGGCCCTCTACCCGCCCGAAGAAGGGCTGATCATGATCGACGGCACCGACGTGCGCCAGCTCGATCCCGCAAGCCTCCGGGCCAATGTCGGCGCGGCGATGCAGGAGAGCGTGCTGCTGACCGGATCGGTGCGCGAGAATATCGTACTCGGACGGCCCGGCATCACCGATGAGGACATGGTGCGGGCCGCCCAGATTTCCGGCACCCACGAGTTCATGGGCCAGATCGCCAATGGCTACGACCTGAGGCTCGCCGACCGCGGCGAGGGTTTGTCGGGCGGGCAGCGCCAGTCGATCGCGATCGCCCGCGCGATCGCCGGCCGGCCGCCGATCATGCTGATGGACGAGCCGTCCAGCGCGATGGACGCGCAGACCGAGGGCGCGCTCATCCAGCGTCTGCGCGAGGAGCTGAAGGGCCGGACCGTCCTGCTCATCACCCACCGGCCGCCATTGCTCCAGCTGGTCGATCGCATCATCCTGATGGACAAGGGCAAGATCGTCTCGGACGGTCCGCGCGACAACGTGCTGAAGCAGATCATGCGCCCGAAAGCAGCCTGATGCACGGCACCCATCTCGAAGACCTGACCACCAGGATCAAGCCGCGCACGGCCTCGAACATGCTGCTGTGGTTCGTGGTCGCGTTCATCGTCGCCTTCTTCGTGTGGGCGGCCTTCGCCGAGCTCGACCGGACGGTGCGCGGCCAGGGACAGGTGATCCCGAGTGCGCGCCTTCAAATCGTCTCGAACCTCGAGGGCGGCGTCGTGAAGGAAATTCTGGTCCGTTCCGGCCAGCTGGTGCGCGCCGGCGATGTGCTCCTCCGGCTCGACCCGACCACGACCGGCTCGGAGCTGGGCAGCGGCCAATCGCAAGTGACCTCGCTGCAGGTCAAGATCGCCCGGCTCGAGGCGGAGATCGTCGATCGCGAGCCGGTTTATCCGGCGACCAGCGACCCGGCGATCGCCGACCAGGTGCGGATCGAGCAGGCCCTGCACGCCTCCCGGCTCGCCAACCTCGCGGGCATCCTCGGTGCCGGCGAGGCGCGGCTGATCGAGATGCAGCGCAGCGTCGGCGAGGCCGAGGCCACCTACCGCGCCCGCACCAGCGCCTATCAGCAGCGCCGATCCGAGGCAGGCATCATCCGGCCGCTGGTCGAGCGCGGCATCGAGCCGCGGCTCAGCCTGGTCCAGGCCGAGAGCGCGGCCGATATCGCGCTCAGCGAGATGGAGGGTGCGGCGCAGACGGTGTCGCGCGCGCGGTCCGCCGTCGCCGAGGCGCGTTCGACCCTCGCCCAGGCCCACCAGGAATGGCGCGCCCAGGCCGCGACCGAGCTCGCCACGGCCCAGGCCGAGCTGGCCGCCCGTTCGCGTGGCCTGCCCGCTTTGGCCGATCGCATGCAGCGTACCGTGTTGCGCGCGCCGCTGTCCGGCCGGATCAACCGCGTCCTCGTCAACACGGTCGGCGGCTCGGTCCGGGCCGGCGAGCCCGTGGTCGAGCTGGTTCCGTCCGGCGACAGCCTGCTGATCGAGGCGCGGGTGCGGCCGGCCGATATCGCCTTCGTCCGGCTGGGCCAGCACGCCCGGGTGGCGGTCACCGCCTATGACCGAGCGATCTACGGCCTGCTCGACGGTAGCGTGGTCGGCATCTCGCCCGATGCGATGGCCGAGGAACGGACCGGCGAGACCTATTATCTGGTGCGGGTCCGCACCACTGAGAATTCGCTGCGCGATCCCAACGGCCGGCCGATGCCGATCGGCCCGGGCATGGTCGCCGAGGTTGACCTGCTCGGCGACAAGCGCACCGTGCTCCAATATCTGCTGACGCCGATCACCCGGATGAGCGAGACGGCGTTCCGCGAGCAATGATCCGAAGCGGCCGATCCGTACAATCGGATCGACCGCTCCGGGAGCTCACTGCCTGCTCTGGCCCTCGCGCCCGGCGGCCGGCGTGCATGTGCCGGTCCGGCGCCCCGTGATATCCGTATCGATCTCGACGTCGCCGTCGCCGGTGAGGACGGTGCGCAGATTGCGGTGAAGCGTCACGCCGTCCGCCGTGAAGGTGCCGTCGACGGTCATCGGGATATCGCCCGCCAGGCCTTCGCGGCGGCAGTTGACGGTGACGTTGGCGCGGCCGTTGCGGACATAATAAGTCGCGTAGCTGCAGTTGAAGCCGTCACCCGAAAACAGCTCGGTCGGCAGCCGGTCGCCGGGCGCGACGCACAAATTCTGGGTGGTCCGGGTGCCGACCGGCGTGTCGATCCGCGCCGTCCCCTGATCGGCCTTGCGGAAGCGGGTGACCTGCGAGGTCAGCTCCCACTGGCCGGGCGACGGCGCCGCGGCGGCCGGCGCCGCCTTGTTCTCGGCCGGGCCGTCGCCGCACGATGCGGCGAACAGCAACGGAAGCAAAGCCAATGCGCGCATTCCCGTATCTCCCCCTCCTGATTATCAGGCCATCCTAGCCGGGACGGGCGGGGATTTGAAGCGGCGCGCGATCCGGTCAGGCCGGGCAGTCGCCGGTGCGCCGGGCGCTGAGCGTGCCCGACATGCGCACCGATTGCGGCCCCTGCGTTCCGGCCGGCGGACGGATCTCGCTGGAGATCGTCGCCTGCATGGTGGTGGCGGTGAAGGTGCCATCCATGCTCGTCGTCGAGGTCCCGCGGCCGGGCGCCGAGCAGGTGCCGCGAACCCGGATCGTGCCGGCGGCGAAGACCGAATCGCCGAACTGGCAGGCATTGCCGTTGCTGCTCGGATTCATCATCCGTTGGGTTGGATTGGCGGCCTGCTCCGGCGTCATGCACTCGGACCGGGTTTGCGGCCGGGCCATCATCGCACGCATCGCGGCGAGCTCCGCCGGCGGCGCGCCGGGCACGTCGATCGTGGAGAACTGGACCGTGGTTTCCCACATGCCGGGCTGGAGCGAAACGGCGCCGGGCGAACAGGCGAACAACAGCGCCGTCGGCGCCAGCAGCAGCAGTTTCTTCATCACATCCTCCCAGTCGGCTTCAGCCTTCCCAATGTCGGAATAACCCGTTGCTGGCAACCGGGGCGCGCGCCTCTTTATCTGCCGTCCCGGCTCGCCCCGGGGCCCGGCGTCGCGGCATTCGCCTGTCCGGGAGGGCATTCGCCGACGCGGCGCCCGACCAGGTGATTGATCGAGGAGGTCGTCCGGCCGTGCATGGTCGAGCGCATCTGCTGATTGATGTCGTAGCGCGTCGGGCTGAAATTGCCGTCCATGGTGACGGTGACCTCCATGCCGGGCCGGCTGCAGCTGGAGGTGCCCTGAATGCGGCCGCCGGCAATCGTCACCCGGCTGTAATCGCAGTCGATGCCTGCGTGCCCGCCGCCGCCGCCGAGGAACGAGGCATTGGCCCGGCCGACCTCCTCGGGAGTCACGCAGGACCGGACCGTCGTCGGCGGAATTTGCGGCATCGGCATGCCGGCCGGCAGATCGCTCGCCTCGGCCGCGCGCATCTCCATCGTGATTTCCCACAAACCGGGCTGGATATTGAGGTTGCCGCTGCCGCCCGCCGGCGCGGCCGCAGCCGTCGGGGCGGCGGACTGCCGATTGTCGCCGGCCTGCTGATTGGCGGATTGCTGATCGGTGCTCCGGCTGCCGCAACCGGCAAGCAAGGCGAAGCTGATTGCGGCGATGTGAGGCCTCATCTCTTTCTCCCGGTCAACGGCCTTCGACTCCTAGCGCCGACGCCCGCCAATCGCCATATGAAAGCCATGGCGATCACCATCCGCACCAGCCTCGAAGAGCCCGAAACCGGCGAGGCCTTCGTCCCGCACCGTCCCCAGCGCCCCGACAAGGCGGAGGGCGGCAAGAGGTTCAACCTGGTTTCCGACTATCATCCGGCGGGCGATCAGCCGCAGGCGATCGCCGAGCTCGTCGATCAGCTGCGCCAGGGCGAACGGACCCAGGTCCTGCTCGGCGTCACCGGCTCGGGCAAGACCTATACCGCGGCGCAGGTGATCCAGACGCTGCAGCGCCCGGCGCTCGTGCTGGCGCCCAACAAGATCCTCGCCGCGCAGCTCTACGGGGAGTTCAAGAGCTTCTTCCCGGACAATGCGGTCGAATTCTTCGTCTCCTATTACGATTATTACCAGCCCGAAGCCTACGTCCCGCGCTCCGACACCTATATCGAGAAGGAAAGCTCGGTGAACGAGGCGATCGACCGGATGCGCCATTCGGCGACCCGCTCCCTGCTCGAGCGCGACGACGTGATCATCGTCGCCTCGGTCTCCTGCATCTACGGCATCGGCTCGGTCGAAACCTATTCGGCGATGATCTTCGATCTCAAGAAGGGCCAGAGCGTCGACCAGCGCGAGATCATCCGCAAGCTCGTCGCGCTCCAGTACAAGCGCAACGACCAGGCCTTCGCCCGCGGAAATTTTCGCGTCCGCGGCGACAATCTGGAGATCTTCCCCTCGCACTATGAGGATATGGCCTGGCGGATCAATTTCTTCGGCGACGAGATCGAGTCGATCGTCGAGTTCGATCCGCTGACCGGCAAGAAGATCGCTGCGCTCGATTATGTGAAGGTCTACGCCAACAGCCATTACGTCACCCCGGGCCCGACGCTGAAGCAGGCGATGGAGGCGATCCGCTTCGAGCTGACCGAGCGGCTCAAGGAATTGCAGATCGAAGGAAGATTGCTCGAAGCGCAAAGGCTCGAGCAGCGCACCAATTTCGACCTCGAGATGATCGCCGCCACCGGCTCGTGCGCCGGCATCGAGAATTACAGCCGCTTCCTCACCGGCCGCCTGCCCGGCGAACCGCCGCCGACCCTGTTCGAATATCTGCCGGAAAATGCCCTGCTGTTCGTCGATGAGAGCCATCAGACCGTGCCGCAGGTCGGGGCGATGGCGCGGGGCGATCATCGCCGCAAGCTGACCCTGGCCGAATATGGCTTCCGCCTGCCCTCCTGCATCGACAATCGGCCGCTGCGCTTCAACGAATGGGACGTGATGCGGCCGCAGACCGTGGCCGTCTCGGCAACGCCCGGCCCCTGGGAGCTCGACCAGACCAGCGGAGTCTTCGTCGAACAGGTGATCCGCCCGACCGGGCTGATCGACCCGCCGGTCGAGATCAAGCCGGTCGAGGACCAGGTCGACGATCTCATCTTCGAAGCCAAGAAGACGGCCCAGATGGGCTATCGCACCTTGGTCACGACTTTGACCAAGAGGATGGCGGAGGACCTGACCGAATTCATGCACGAGTCGGGCATGCGGGTGCGCTACATGCACTCCGACGTCGAGACGCTGGAGCGGATCGAGCTGATCCGCGACCTTCGCATGGGGGTGTACGACGTGCTGGTCGGCATCAACCTGCTGCGCGAGGGGCTCGATATTCCGGAATGCGGCCTGGTCGGGATCCTCGATGCCGACAAGGAAGGATTCCTGCGTTCCGAAACCTCGCTGATCCAGACCATCGGCAGGGCCGCCCGCAACGTCGAGGGCCGGGTCATCCTCTATGCCGACCGGATCACCGGATCGATGGAGCGGGCGCTCAGGGAAACCGACCGGCGGCGCGAGAAGCAGCGCGAATATAATGCGCTGCACGGCATCACGCCGACCACGATCAAGCGCGACATCTCCGACATCCTCGCCGACGTCTCGCAGCGCGACGGCGTGATCATCGACACCGGCGACGCGGACAGGCCGCATCTGGTCGGCCACAATCTGCGGGCCTATCTCGACGATCTCGAAAAGCGGATGCGCAAGGCCGCCGGCGATCTCGAATTCGAGGAAGCCGGCCGCCTGCGTGACGAGATCAGACGGCTGCAGGCCGACGAGCTCGGCCTGGCCACCGAGGGCCACCGCGCGCCGGTGATCGGCCATTCGACCGAGGGCAAGCCGGGGACGCGAAAGACCCGCTACGGAAAGCAGAAGCAGATGCGGATGGGATCCGGCCGCCGAATGCGCTGAGTCGCGGAACCGGGCGGCCATGTGCCGGTTGAATCGGCATGATCCGCAAGCTCAAATCGGGTTATCGCCTCTATTCGCGCAAGAAGGACCCGAAGACCGGGAAGCGACGCAATCTCGGCACGTTCGAGACTCGCGAGGCAGCGCAGAAGCACGAGCGCGCGATCCAGTATTTCAAGCGGCACTGAGGCGGCGCGGCCCTTCAGTTAAACGCGCCGATGATCGCACCCATTGCGGTGAATTGCAGGGTGAAATAGCCGCCGTTGATCAGCCACAGTCCGAGTGGCCGCCGCTCGAAAAGGTAGTTCACGCCAAGGCTCGCCGTGACCCAGCACAGGCCGACAGAAAGGCCGGCGAGGGTGGCATATTTGATCTCCATCGGGCCGATGAACATCGCCAGCACGAAGGCGGCGATCAGGTTGAGCAGGAAGGCGCCGCCGAAGACAATCGCCGGATTGCCGGATCTGAGCTTCTCCTCGCTCTGTCCGGTCAGCGCCATCCATTGTTTCGCGAACAGCAGCGAATACCACAGGCCGCCAAGTACGAATGCCGACAGGGCCGCGAGCCCCACCGCAAGAAAATTGATTCCAGGCATCTTTCCCTCCCTCGTCGACAATTCAGGCCGGCAGCTTCTCCTGCCGGGCCGTCTCGATCAGCATGTCGAAATGCGCGCGCAGCACCGCGATGTTGCGATCGAAGCTGGTGATGTCGCGATAGGTGCGCGCCTGCATGATCGCGCCCTCCATCACGGTCAAAGTAAACTCGGCCAGGCTGCGCCGGTCGAGCGTTGCGGGAAGCCGGTCGCCGGCGGCGACGAGGCAGGTCTCGATCGCGTCGACCCATTGCCGGAAGTTGACCGAGAGCAGATTGCGAATGCCGGGATCGGGCTCGTGCAGCTCGAGCGCAAGGCTGCCGATCGGGCAGCCATAGGTGCAATCGGTGGTGACGAGCTGGGTGCGATAGCCGTTCAGCAATGCGAAGATGCGATCGATCGGATCGTCGACGCCAGTCCAGGCGGGCTGCAGCAGCCAGGTCTCGATGCCGTCGCGATAGGCCTCGAGCACGGCGCCGAGCACATCCTGCTTGCCAGGGAAGAAATGATAGAGGCTGCCGCTGTGGACCTGGGAGCGGCTGAGGATGTCCGCGACCGAGGTGGATTGGAAACCCTTTTCCCAAAACAGCTCCATTGCGGTCATGACGATACGGTTGCGTGTGTCTGCGTTCATGCGTTGGTTGAACGATCAATCAAGTCGTCTGTCAAGCCTCGTTGTCCAAAAGGCTCCCAATCTACCGCGAAACGAGGGTAAGAGCGCTGCCAAGGAGGATTCGTCAATGATCCGTTTCGCGCTGCCCCTCGCATTCGTCCTGCTGGCCGGCTGTGCCCGCTCGGAGGAAGCGAACCTGCTGCCCGCCGACACCAACGGCAGCACCCGCGTCGCGGAACAGGTTCGTCCCGAACGCGCCGACGAGGAGCCGGCGCTGGGGGCATGGCGCGACACTATCCAGGACACGCAGCGCGCGCTCGAATTCGGCCCGCAAGGCGCGCCGCCCTTGTTCAGCCTGGCCTGCGACGTCCGCCGCGGCCTGCTCCTGCAGCGCCACGGCATCCAGCCGGCGGGCGACCTGCCGGTCATGATGGTCTCGGTCGGCAGCGAGACGCGCCGGCTCGCGGTCACGGGTGGCGACGGCCCGATCCCGATGCTGCGTGCGAGCTTGAGCCCGAGCGACGAGCTGGCCACCCATCTGTCGCGCGCGGCGGAGCCGATCACGATCCGCATCGGCGATTCGCCGCCTCTGATCCTGCCGCCGAGCCAGTCCATCGGCACATATATCGGCCAATGCGCCAGCGGCGGGCTGCCGACGTCCGGATCGGATGCGGCCGGCAACAGCACGGCGCCCAGCAATGCGGCGGCGCCGGCCAACATAACGGCCGCCGGCGACTGAGCATGGTCGCATTGCCGCGTTACCGTCTTCCCGCCTGCCTTGCCATTGCCGCGCTGGCCGGCTGCGTGCCTCGCGCAGAGTCCCCGCCGCCCCGGCCCGCGCCGATCCAGCGCCCTGCGCCGGTGCGTCCGACCGCCCCGCAGGCACCGACGCCACCAGCGGCACCGCCGACAGCCTGGCAGGACGGGGCGCTGACGCCGGGCGACTGGAGCTATTCCGGCGCCGGCGCCAACCCGCAGGCGACCTATGCATCGCCCGACGGGCCGCTCTTCACCCTACGCTGCGATGCGGGTCGGCAAATCAACATCCTGCGGCCAGGCGCCCCGAGTGGACCGATCACCATCGTCACCGGTTCCGGCCAACGCATCCTGCCGGGTTCGGGCAATGACGGTCAGGCGCAGGCGACCTTGCCAGCGTCGGACCCCTTGTTCGAGCAAATCATATTCAGCCGCGGCCGTTTCCTGGTCCGCGCAGCGGGCGGCGGCGATCTGGTCCTGCCGTCCTGGCCGGAACCGGCACGGCTGGTCGAGGAATGCCGCGCATAGCCTGTTCGTTGTCGCCGCCTCGTTTACGCGGAAATGATTCAGGTCGCCATGCCCCCGGGCATGGCTGCGGATTGCCGGGGGCAATCCGCACCTGATCATGGTTCCGCTTTTCCGCACGAGGCTAATAAAAAAGCGCCCCGAAGCGGCGCGCGAAGCATGGAATCCTAACGTCAAAATATTTGAGATCAAGACTTGATCCGGGATTCCCCGCGAATCATATTGGCCGTGTCATTCAACTAGCGAAAGGAGGTGATCCGATGTCTCATGGTTCAGCAGAGGGGTCGGTCAAGTCCGTTCGGGAGCTGAAAGCCTAGGTCTTTCAAGAGCTTCCGGGCAGTCGGCTTCCGGCCGCTGACCATGTGAAAAGGCCGTCGGGGAACCAACCCGGCGGCCTTTCGCTTGTTCGGCGAGGAGCATCGCGATGAACGAACAGGAAGACAAAACCAAAGAGGGCGGCCAGGGCCACCCGCTGCCCGACAGCGCGGAATCGCGTGACGACCAGATCCCCGAGCATCTGATCCGCGAAAAGGGGCATGGCGACGACGCGCACGAGCCCGCTTCGCCTTCGGGCGAACGGACCGCCCCCGACGGTGAGAGCTACGAGGTCGGCCCGAACGGAAGCTGAGACCGCCGCTCGAAGGGAACTGTTCGTGCGCTCGCGTGTCTGTTACGCTACAGATACGAAAAGACGGAGCACATATATGGCAAAGAAATCCACTGGTGGAACCAAGGCCGGCGGCAAGGCCAGCGCCGATCGAATCCCGGATGCCCTGAAGGAAGCCGGCCGCCGCGCCGCCGATCTTGCGCGCAACCCGATCGCGCGCGGCGTGCTCGTCGCCGCTCTCGGCTCCGCGGCCGCGGCCCTCGCCGCCAACAAGAATTTCCGCGAGAGCGCCAAGAAGGGCGCCCGGCAGGCGCAGAATGCCGCCGAGGCCGCCGCCGACGCAGCGGCCGAAAGCGCCAACCGGATCGGCGCGGCGATGATCGACGCCGTGACCGAGGCGGTCCGCAAGATGATGGGTGATATCGAAGATGCCCCCGCTGCCGGCGCGACTTCGGCCACAGCCGCTCAGGCCACAGCCGCTCCGGCCAATAGGTCGTCGGCAAAACCAGCAGGCAAGGCATCGGCGGGAAAGACCGCGAAGGCAAAGAAGCCTGCCGCCGCCAAGTCAAAGCCTGCCGCCAGGCCCGCGGCCAAAGCGTCCGCTGCCAAGGCGCCCGGCGCAGCGAAAACCGCGGCCGCCAAGCCCAGCGCCGCAAAGAAGCCGGCCGCGAAGAAACCGCGCGCCAAGAAGTGAAGCCCGGGCATTTCACGCCACAATAAAAAAGGGGCGCTCCGACCGGAGCGCCCCTTTTTCGTTCATTGCTGGTCCGCGATTAACGGCAGCGGCGCGACTGCCTGCTCCTCTGCACCTCACGGCCGACCAGCGCGCCGGCGACGGCGCCGATCACGGTGCCGGTGGTGCGGTTGCGGCCACCGTCGAGCGAGCGACCGATGAGGGCGCCGCCGGCGCCGCCGATGAGCAGGCCGGTGGTGCCATTGCCACGACGGCAATGATAGCGCCCGCGGCTGTCGCGCCAGGTCGGGCCCTGGTAATTGCCATCGCGGTCGTAGTAACGGCGCTGTGCCTGTGCGCTGTCCGTCGGCAAGGCCATCGAGACCGGAATGGCCATGGCGGACGCCGAGACGGCGAGGATGAGGTTACGCATCGATCTTCTCCCTTTTGAGCTGAAAACTCGGATGGACAACGCGTCCGTGACGCGGACAGTTTCATTAACCTGAAACAACGATTCGGTCACCTTGTGGCAATGCGTCTGGACGCAGCCGCCGCCCCTGCCTAGAGGCGATCGGCAACCCCTTGGGTCGGTAGACCCAGGATATTGATCTGCCGCGATTTCCAAGTCGTCAGTTGATTCTTTCTGACTGGAAATCGCTTTGGAAAGCACAGAGATTGGCAAACGTTACCGTAATCGGCGGCCAGTGGGGCGACGAGGGCAAGGGCAAGATCGTCGACTGGCTGGCAAGCCGCGCCGATGTCGTCGTCCGCTTCCAGGGCGGCCACAATGCCGGCCATACCCTCGTCGTCGGCGACCAGACCTATAAATTGTCGCTGCTCCCCTCGGGCATCGTCCGCGGCACATTGTCGGTGATCGGCAACGGCGTCGTTCTCGATCCCTGGGCGCTGAAGGCCGAGATACAAAAGCTCGGCGAGCAGGGCGTCGCGATCACGCCGGACAATCTCCACATCGCCGACACCTGCCCGCTCATCCTGCCCTTCCATCGCGATCTCGATGCGTTGCGCGAGGATGCCTCGGGTTCCGGCAAGATCGGCACCACCCGGCGCGGGATCGGCCCCGCTTATGAGGACAAGGTGGGCCGCCGCGCGATCCGGGTCTGCGACCTGGCCCATCTCGACGATCTCGACGCCCAGCTCGACCGCATCTGCGCGCATCACGATGCGCTGCGCGCCGGCTTCGGCCAGAAGGGCATCGACCGCGACCGGCTGGTCGCCGACCTGCGCGAAATCGCCGAGTCCGTCCTGCAATATGCGCGCCCGGTGTGGAAGACGCTGAACGAGGCGCGGCAGCGCGGGCGCCGGATCCTGTTCGAAGGCGCGCAGGGCGTGCTGCTCGACGTCGATCACGGCACCTACCCGTTCGTCACCTCGTCCAACACGGTCGCCGGCACCGCCGCCGCCGGCACCGGCCTCGGCCCGTCCGCCGCCGGCTTCGTGCTGGGCATCGTCAAGGCCTATACGACCCGGGTCGGCTCCGGCCCCTTCCCCACCGAGCTTGAGGATGCGATCGGCCAGCGCCTCGGCGAGCGCGGCCACGAATTCGGCACGGTGACCGGCCGCAAGCGCCGTTGCGGCTGGTTCGACGCCGTGCTCGTCCGCCAGTCCATGGCCGTGGCGGGCGTGACCGGCATCGCATTGACCAAGCTCGACGTGCTCGACGGGCTCGAGGAAATCCGGATCTGCACCGGCTACACCTTGCGCGGCGAGACCTTCGACCACCTCCCTGCTCATGCCGCGGACCAGAAGGCAGTCGAGCCGATCTACGAGAGCATGCCGGGCTGGCCGGAATCCACGGCGGGCGCGCGCAGCTGGCGGCAATTGCCGGCGCAGGCGATCAAATATATTCGCCGCATAGAGGAGCTGATCGCCTGCCCGGTCGCCCTGGTTTCGACCAGCCCGGAGCGCGAGGACACGATCCTGGTGCGCGACCCCTTCTCGCACTGAGGGGGATCAGGAGCAGCCCTCGATCCACTGGACGTTGGCCCATGTGCCGACGCGCATCGATTCGATCCGTTGCGTGTCGGGGCTCGTTTCGAAGATCAGGCCCTGCGCCGCGCCTTCTCTATGGTAGACCAGATAATGGCCCTCCGGCCCGGTATAAGGATGCGGTTCCACGCTCAAGGCGGCACCGTAGATCCGGCGAACCTCGGCTTCGCTCATGCCGAGATGCGCCCCGCTCGCCGTCCGATAGCGGGCATCGTCAATGTCGATACGCACCAAGCGGCCGGCGACGACCATCATCCCCAGACCGTCGCGCCCGGCGATGCGCCAATAGGCGCAGGTGCTGCCTGGCTCCACTTCGCCCTCGCGGCGCGCGCCCAGACGGCGCAGAGCTGCCAGCGACATGCCGATGCGCAGATCGCCGATGCCGCTCAGCGTGACCGGCGGTGTCGCGGCAAGCGCGGCAGCGGCGATCAGGCTCAGCATCATGTCGTGGCGATGTCCGGCGCGTCTTCGGCCTTCATGCCGATCACGTTGTAGCCGGCATCGACATGGTGGATTTCGCCGGTGACTCCGCTGGCGAGGCCGGAGAGCAGATAGAGCGCGGCGCCGCCGACATCCTCGATGGTCACGTTGCGGCGCAGCGGGCTGTTATATTCGTTCCACTTCAGGATGTAGCGGAAATCGCCGATGCCGCTCGCGGCCAGCGTCTTGATCGGCCCCGCCGAGATGGCGTTGACCCGGATGTTTTCCGGGCCAAGGTCCATCGCCAGATATTTGACCGAGGTTTCGAGCGCGGCCTTGGCGACGCCCATCACGTTGTAATGCGGGATCACCTTCTCGGCGCCGTAATAGGACAAGGTCAGGATGGAGCCGCCTTCGGGCATCATCGCCCGCGCCCGCTGCGTGACCGCGACGAAGCTGTAGGCCGAGACGTTCAGGGTCAGCAGGAAATTTTCGAGGCTGGTGTCGACGAACTGGCCGCGAAGCTCGTTCTTGTCGGAGAAGCCGATGGCGTGGACGAGGAAGTCGATCGTTTCCCAGCGCGCCTTGAGCTGGGCGAAGGCGCTGTCGAGATTGGCCATGTCGGCAACGTCGCAATCGATCAGGAAGGCCGCGCCCAATTGCTCGGCGAGCGGCCGCACCCGTTTCTCCATCGCCTCGCCCTGATAGGAGAAGGCCAGTTCCGCGCCATGCTCGCTCAACGCCTTGGCGATGCCCCAGGCGAGCGAGCGATCATTGGCGAGGCCCATGATCAGGCCCCTCTTGCCTTCCATCAAGCCGGTCATTCTTTCTCCTTTTCGGCGTTCTCGATCGCCGCGTCCTCGGCAAGCACCGCCTTTTCGAACGCCTTATACTCGGCCGCGGCGGCGGCTTCTTCCTGCACCACCGCCACGACGTCCTCCTCGGTCGGCGTCGGCGTTTCCGCGAGCGCCGCGTTGAGCTCCGCGCCGATTACCAGACCGAGACCGATTATGAAGAAGAAAAACAGCGATATGATGACGCCGGCCAGGCTGCCGTAGGTGAGATCGTAGCTGGTCAGGCTGGACAATATCACCGGCAGCAAAGCGGTCGTGGTCACCCACCAAAGGGCCACGAAGGCGGGGCCCGGCCATTTGCGGCACCCGGAGCTGCGGTAGCGCTTCGGCGTCAGTACGTAGAAGAGCAGATAGAGCGAGCCGAACAGGACCAGAGCCGGGGCCGCGCGCAACAGGGTCAACAGACCGACCAGATCGCCGGCGCCCGGAATCCGGTCGACCAGGAATTGCTGGACCCCCGACAGCAGGATCGAGGCGCTGAATGCGACCATCGCCAGCACGACCGCGGCGATGATCATGCCGACCGAGCCCAGCCGATATTCCCAGAAGGGCCGGCTGTAGGTCACCCCGTAAGCGCGGCGGATGATGTCGCGGATCGTCTCGATGAAGCTGCCCGTGGTCCACAGGCCGACCAGGGCGCCGAGCCAGAGCAGGCTGCCCGATCGTGCATCGAGCACATCGTGGATCGGACGGCTCAGCACGTTGGCGACATCGGGCGGCATGGTCTGGAGCAGGGCGTTGACCGCATCCATCCCCTCCGCGGTCTGGCCGAACAGCCGCGCGACCGCGGCGGCGACGATGACGAAGGGGAAGATCGAGAGCAGGGCCAGATAAGCGAGGTTGCCGGCGTGGATGAAGCCGTCCGAATAGACGCCGATCGAGACCCGCTTGATCACCTCCCAGGTTCGCGTGCGGGAGGTCCTCTCCCGGATCGTTCCGAGATGGGCTTTCGCGCTGGCGAGTCGCTTGCGTCTTGCTTCCGGGGATTCGGGTGAAATGTCTCGCACGGGTGCTTAAACGCCGAGCCCCGCCCGCGGGTTCGTCTTGCCGCGCCCGCTCCAGCTTTCGAGGAAGCGGGCAAGGTCGGCATCGTCGGGCACGTCGACCATCAGGGTGACCAGCTGGTCGCCGCGCTGGCCGTTCTTGCCGGTGAAGCCCTTGCCCTTGAGGCGCAGCACCTTGCCCGAGCTCGACCCCTTGGGCACGCTCAACATCACCGGCCCGTCCACGGTCGGCACCCGAACCTTGCCGCCAAGCGCGGCCTCGTCGATCGCAACCGGCAGCTCGAGACGGATATTGTCGCCTTCGCGGCGGAAGAAGCGGTGCGGCTTGATGTTGATCGTCACCAAAGCGTCGCCGTTGCCGGCCGGGCCCGGCTGGCCCTGGCCGGCCAGGCGGATTTTGGCGCCGTCTTCGACTCCGGGCGGCAGCTTGATGTCGAGCGTCTTGCCGCTGCCCAAGGTCACCCGCTGGCCGCTCAGCTTCGCGGCGTCCTCGAACGGGACCTCAAGCCTGTAGGCGACGTCGGCGCCCTTCTGCGGCGGCGCCGAGCGCCGGCCGAAGCCGCTGAACGGCCCGCCGCCGCCGCCCCGCTTGAACAGGCCTTCGAACAGGTCGGAAATGTCCGCCGCCTCGCCGCCGCCGGAAAATTCGAAGGGTTCGCCATTGGGCCCGCGAAAGCCGCCGGCGCCGCCGCCGCGCCCCGCCCCGCCGCCCGGCCCGCCGCCATAACCGAAGGGCATCTTGGGATTGCCCTCTTCGTCGATCTCGCCACGGTCGTACTGGGCGCGTTTATCCTTGTCGTTGAGGATGTCGTAGGCCTGCGTGACCTTCGAGAAGCGCTCGGTCGCCTTCGGATTGTCCTTGTTCTTGTCGGGATGCAGCTCCTTGGCGAGCTTGCGGTAGGCCTTCTTGATCTCGGCCTCGCTGGCGCCACGCGCAACGTTCAACTGCGTATAAAGATCGGCCATTGGCGCTCCGTTCTCCAGCCAGCCTCAAAAGTCCACTAGATTGCGCTTGACCCCCAAAGGCGCAAGGGCGTCGGGGTAGCGGCGCGAGAGCGGGATGCGCGTTCCATCGGTGAGCCTGAGGCCATAATCGCCCGAACCTTGCGCATTCGCTTCGACGACATGGGCGGGATTGGCCAGCCACGATTTGTGGGTGCGGACGAAGCCGGCGCCGGCAAGCGCCGCTTCGACGCCGGCCAATGTGGTCCGCATCAGCGGGCGGCGTCCGTCGACGAGGAAGAATTCGACATAATTGCCCGAGGAGCGCGCGCACAGGATGTCCGGCGTCGCCGCGCGGATCCGGCGCTGCCCCTCGTCGATCTCGAAAAATTCCGGTTTCGATGTCGCCGGCTCCCGTGTCGCGCTCGTTTGCCGCAACCGGCGCACGATCCAGAACGTGGCCGCGTAGAGCGCATAGGACAGCACGTCCTTGCGATATTCGTAGATCAGCTCGCCGCCGCCGCCGAAGCTGTAATCCTGCCCGGCCAGGAAATAGACCGCCTCGCGCAGGGCGACCATCAGGCCGATATGGAGCAGCGAAAAGGGGATGGTGGCGATGATGTGCGCGGCGATGCCGAGCGGCCATCGCCGGCCCTCCGGCGGAAAGCGCGCGACGATCGCCATCGGCACCCAGGCAAGAGCCAGCAGCACGATCCCGCTCGTCGCTTCCCACGACGTGGGCTCCCACCAGGGCAGAGGCCGTCCGACGCGGCCGCTGTCGTGGAGGGTACTCAGGACGTTGACGACGCCGAAGAGCAAGGTGGCCATGGCCAGCACCGCATAAGCGATCGCCCAATCCGGCGGTCGCGCCCTGCCGGTCGTCCCGCCCGGAGCGCCGCTCGTCACACGAGGGTGCCGGACAAACCGCGGGAGGGGCCGCACGTCCCATCACGCTGGCGGCCGCGCCGCGGGCGACTCCATAGACGCTGCGTCCGCAATCGAGGCAGGCCATATTCATGCAAAACGATGCTCAAAAAATTCCCGCCCGGCTGGTCTATCTCGACTGGATCCGCGTCGCCGCCTTCTTCGTGCTGATCCTCTATCATGTGGGCATGTTCTACGTCACATGGGATTGGCACGTGAAGAGCGATCATGCGGGACACGCGCTCGAGCCGGCAATGATGCTCGTCAATCCATGGCGGCTGACGCTTTTGTTCCTGGTCTCGGGCGCTGCCACCCGCTTCATGGCCGACAAGATGCCGGCCGGGGCGCTCGCCGGCCGCCGTACCATCCGCCTGCTGATCCCGCTCGTCTTCGCGATGGCCGTGATCGTACCGCCGCAAAGCTATTACGAAGTGGTCGAGAAGATCGGCTATTCCGGCACCTATCTCGCCTTCTGGGCGCGCTATCTGGCCGGCGATCCTGGCTTCTGCGATGCCGACGGGTGCCTGTCGCTGCCGACCTGGAACCATTTGTGGTTCGTTGTCTATCTGCTCGCCTACACCTTGCTGCTGTCGCTCGCCCTGGCCGTCGCGCGCGGGCCGCTGCTCCAGTTGGGCGCCTTCCTCTCCCGCAATTTGCGAGGGCCTGGCCTGCTGGTCTGGCCGATCCTGTTCCTGGCGGGAGCACGCCTGGGCCTGTTCCCATATTTCGAGGTCAACCACGCCTTCGTCGGCGACTGGTACAACCACGCCGTCTCGTTCGCGGCCTTCCTCTTCGGTTTCCTGGTCATGAAGGACGGCAATATCGCCGCCGAGTGCATCCGGCTGCGCCATATCGCGCTCGGGCTGTTCCTGGCCGCCTTCGCCCTTTATGCCTCTTATGTCTGGGCCTACCGCGCTGACGATGCGGTTCCGCCCGAAGCGCTGCGGATCGTCATGCGCGTCGTCTATGCGGTCGACCAATGGGCGGCGATCGTCGCCGTCCTGGGCTATGGCGCACGCCATCTGACCCGCGATACGCCGTTGCTGCGCACGCTGACCGAGGCGGTCTTCCCCTTCTACATCGCCCACCAGACGATCATCGTCGTCGCCGGCCACCAATTGAAGGCGCTCCACCTTCCGGCACTGGCCGAGGGCGCTCTCCTGGTCTCGATCACCATTGCCGGCTGCTGGCTGACCTATGAGATCGCCCGCCGAAGCGGCCCGCTCCGCCCGCTCCTTGGCCTCGCCTGGCGCAAGCGCAGCCGGCCTGCGCCGAGCGCTCTCGACCGGATGCCCGCCGCCGACTAAAGGCCCGGCATGGCCACCGACCCGCATCAGCTGTTCGAGCAGTGGTTCGCCGAGGCGCGGGCCGGCGAACCGAACGACGCCGAAGCGATGGCGCTCGCCACCGCGGCCGGGGACTGCCGGCCGTCGGTGCGGATGGTGCTCCTCAAGGGCCACGATGCGCGCGGCTTCGTCTTCTACACCAACAGCCAAAGCCGAAAGGGCGACGAGCTTGCCGCCAATGCGCGGGCCGCCTTGCTCTTCCACTGGAAGTCGCTGCGCCGCCAGGTCCGCATCGAAGGCGCCGTGATGCCGGTCGCGGCGCTCGAGGCCGACGCCTATTTCGCCAGCCGCTCGCGCGATTCCCAGCTTGGCGCCTGGGCCTCCGACCAGTCCCGTCCTTTGGCCGGCCGCGACACGTTCGAAGCCCGCTACGCGCAACTCGCCGCGTCCTACGAGGGCAAGGAGGTGCCGCGCCCGCCGCACTGGTGGGGCTATCGCGTCGCGCCCGAGCGGATCGAATTCTGGACCGACCGCCCGCATCGCCTGCACGAGCGCCGTCTGTTCACCCGCGCCGGCGCCGGCTGGACCGAGGGCCTGCTCTACCCATGAGCCCCGCTTCGGACCGTCTCCAGGAACGCGCCACCTTGACCACCCGCGCGGCACTGGCGAGCGTCGCCGCGGCACTCTTCCTGCTCGGGCTCAAGGTCTTTGCCGCCCTGGCGACCGGCTCGGTGGCGATGCTCGGTTCGCTCGCCGACACCGGCCTGGACCTGATCGCCTCCCTGGTCACCTTGTTCGGGGTCCGCGTCGCCGCGATCCCGGCCGATCGCGAGCATCGCTTCGGCCACGGCAAGGCGGAGGCGCTGGCGGCGCTGGCGCAGGTCGTCCTCATCTCGATCTCGGCGATCGGAATCGGCTGGCAAGCGATCGACCGGCTTCTCCAGGGCGACCGCACCGCCAATGCCGAATATGGCATCGCCGTTTCGGTCGCCGCGATCCTCGTCACCCTGGTGCTGGTCGCCTATCAGCGCTCGGTGGTCCGGCGCACCGGCTCGGTCGCGATCCAAACCGACAATGTCCATTATCAAAGCGATCTCTACCTCAACCTGTCGGTGATCGCGGCACTCGCGCTCGATCAATATCTCGGCTTCAGCGGCGCCGATCCCCTGTTCGGCCTCGGCATCGCCCTGTGGCTGGTGTGGGGCGCCTGGAAGGCGTCGAGCCACGCGCTCGACCAGCTGATGGACCGCGAATGGCCCGAGGAGAAGCGCATGCGCTTCCTCGCCATCGCCTCCAGCCGTCCCGAAGCCAAGGGCATTCACGATCTGAGGACGCGCAGCAGCGGCGCCCATGACTTCGCCCAGTTCCACATCTGGATCGACCCGGAAATGACTGTGGCGGCGGCCCACGACATCGTCGAAGCGATCGAAGGCGACCTCGACCGCGAATTCCCCGGTTGCGAGGTGCTGATCCATCTCGATCCGGAAGGCCATGTCGACCATCCCGGCAACGCCCTGCTCGAAACCGACGAAACCAAGGAAGCGATACCCGAATGACCGAATTGCGCTTCGTCCAGGTCGACGCCTTCGCCGACCGGCCCTTCACCGGCAACAGCGCGGCGGTGATGCCGCTCGACGCCTGGCTGCCCGACGAGGTGCTCCAGGCGATCGCGATGGAGAACAATCTCAGCGAGACTGCCTTCACCATTCCCGGCGAAGATGATGACGTGGATTACGAGCTGCGCTGGTTCACGCCCGCGGTTGAGGTCGTGCTCTGCGGCCACGCCACGCTCGCCAGCGGCCATGTCCTGATCGGCGATCGCGACCGCATCCGCTTCCGCACCCGCCGCGCCGGCATGCTGGAAGTCGCCAGGAACGGCGATGGCTACGCAATGTCGCTTCCAGCCTGGAAACCCGATCCGAAACCGCTCCCCAGCGTGCTCGCCGCCTTGGGTTGCGATGCCCGCGAGACTCTCTGGCATCCCGGTCGCTATGCCCTGATCGTGGTCGACAGCGAGGCAGACGTGCTTGCCGTGAAGCCCGATTTCCGCGCGCTCGCCGCCGAGGGCGACATCCTTACCATCGTCACCGCGCCCGGGTCGAAGACCGACATGGTCAGCCGCGTCTTCGCCGCCGGCGCTGGCATCGACGAGGATCCGGTAACGGGCTCCGCCCATTGCATCAGCGTGCCTTATTGGGCCGAGCGGCTCGGCAGGAACGACCTCACTGCCTGGCAGGCGAGCAGCCGCGGCGGCTATCTCACCGGGCGCCTCGCAGGCGACCGAGTCATCCTCGGCGGAGGGTGCGTCACGCTCATCGAAGGGGTGATGCGGATTTGATCCTGCTGGCGGCCCTGTCGGCAGCGCTCGCGGCACCTGCCTTCGAACCGCGCGATTGCCCGGAGCCAATCGCCGGGCAAGCAAGCTGCGGAATCGTTCGCGTTCCCGAAGATCGAAGCCTCGCCGGCGGCCGCACCATCGCGCTCAACGTCGTTGTCATGCGCGCGACCGGCATCCGCCGCCTACCGACCCTGTTCGACCTCGAAGGCGGTCCCGGCCTGCCCTCGACGAAAAATGCCGGCTTCTATCTCACCGACGGCGCCGCCTATCGCACCGGGCGCGACATCGTCCTGTTCGACCAGCGCGGCACCGGCGCTTCCAATCCACTGAACTGTCCCGATCTCGCCTCGCCCGCGGATCAATATGAACCGCTCTATCCCGCCGAACGCGTCGCCGCCTGCCGCGCCCGGCTGGCCGCCGGCGCCAACCTCGACCTTTACGGCACGGACATCGCCGCGGCGGATCTGGACGCAGTGCGCCACGCGCTCGGGGCGAGGCAGATCGACATCGTCGCCTTGTCCTACGGCACGACGCTCGCGCTGCGCTACATGACGCTTTATCCCGGCCGCGCCCGCGCGGCGGTCTTGTTCGCGGCGGTGCCGCCCGCCGCGCGTCCGCCGAGCGGCCATGCCCCCGCGGCCCAGTCGGCGCTCGACGCCCTGTTCGCCAGCTGTGTTGCCGAACCGGCCTGCGCGGCGGCCTTTCCCGACCCAACAGGCGATCTCCGGCGCGCGCTTGAGCGGCTCCCGGCCTTGCTGCCGCGCGAAATCTTCCTCGAGAAGATCCGTGGCATGATGTACGCGCCCCTGTCGGCGCGCGCGTTACCTTTGATCCTGCACCGCGCCGCTTCCGGCGACTTCGAGCCCTTCTACGCCCGCACCCGGCGCAGCGCTGCGAATCCCGCATCGGACGGCGTCTATCTCTCGATCACCTGCTCGGAGAGCCTCGCAGCGATCGATTATGAAGCATCGGCAGCGGCCGCGCGCGCGACAATATTCGGCGACTATCGCCTCCGGCGCCAGCGGGAAGCATGCGGCGCATGGCCGAGCCCTCCGACCGCCGCCGGATTCTTCGATCACCCTGCACCATCCGCTTCTGTGCTGATCGTTTCCGGATCCCTGGATCCTGTGAGCCCGCCAGGCTGGGCGGACTCGATCGCAAGCACTGCGCGCCGCGTTCGCCACGTCGTCCTTCCGGGGAGCGGCCACGTCATGGACGGAATGAGTGGCATCGACACCTGTCTCGATCCGCTCGTTATCGGCTTTCTCGACCGCGCCGACCCGGAAGCGATCGACGCTGGCTGCGTCGCCGCGATGCGGCCGCCGCCCTTCGAAGTCGCGCTTCCCGTACCTTGAGGTCGCTTCGACGCGTCCTGAGAATCGTTCGCCGCAAATCTGGCGCCCACGGATTCCCCTCGGACTCCTTTGGGTAAAGAATCGAACCGGTAGCGGGGAGGTCGCCGGTCATGTTGAGCATCCTGATCGTCGAGGACGAACCCTTGTTCGCCGAGACGCTCAGGCATCTGGTCGAGCTCAACCCGCTATATCGAGTTACCGCGCTCACCGACGACAGGATCGGCGCCCTCGCCGCGGTCTCGCGGCGGCGGCCCGACCTGGCGCTGATCGATCTCCAGCTCGCCAATGGCAGCACCGGCTTCGCGGTGGCGGCAAAGCTGCACGATCTCGGCATCCCCTGCCTGTTCACCACCGGCAAGGCCCCCGATTTCCCGATGCCGGACCTTGCGCTTGGCTGCCTGATCAAGCCGTTCAGCGAAGAGGATCTCGTCCGCGCACTCAAGGCGGCCGAGGACATCATCCGCGGCCGGGCCAGCGTCCGGGTCCGCCCCAGCCGACCGGGCAATTTGCGGCTCTATGCCGAGGAAGCAGCGTTCGCCGCAGCGGAGCCGCTCGGCCTGCTGCCGAGTCCGGAGCGATCGAATGCCCGCCGCGGAATAAGGGCGCGGGCGGGCCGGTTCTGGCGCCGGCTCAGCTTCGGCTAGAGGGCCGCGCCAACTCCACCGCGATCCAGGCGTCGATCTCGCTTTCGAGCACGTCCAGCGGCACCGAGCCGTTGCGCAGCACGGCGTCGTGGAAGCGGCGAATGTCGAAGCGGGCGCCGAGCGCGGTCTCGGCGCGGCGGCGCAGCTCGAGGATCTTGAGCCGCCCGATCATGTAGCCCAAAGCCTGGCCCGGCCAGCTGATATAGCGATTCACCTCGGCCTCGATATTGGTGTCGGTCAGCGCCGTATTGTCGCGCATGAAGCGGATCGCACGCGCCTTGTCCCAGCCGAAGGCGTGGATGCCGGTATCGACGACCAGTCGGCTGGCGCGCCACATCTGGTAGCTCAATTCGCCCATGCGCCGCGCCGGCGTGTCGTAAAGCCCCATCGCCTCGCCGAGGCTCTCGGAATAAAGGCCCCAGCCTTCGGTAAAGGCGGTGAAGCTCGAGAAATTTCGGCGGAACGGCGCGATATCCATCTCCTGCTGGAGGGCGATCTGGAAATGATGGCCGGGAATGGATTCGTGCAGCGACAGCGCGGGCACCTCCCAGAGCGGCCGCTGGTTCAGCCGCGACGTGTTGACATAATAAGTGCCGGCAATGCCGCTCTCGGGCGAGCCCTGGCTGTAATAAGCTGTGGTCGTCCCCTCGGCGGTTTCGGCGGGGATTTCGCGGATGGTGAAGGTCAGGCGCGGCAAGGTGCCGAACAGGCGCGGCAGCCAGTAATCGACCTCCTTGTTGACCCGCGCGGATTCGGCAAGCAGCTGCGCGGCGGTGGTCGGATAATAGATCGGGTTGGTCCGCAGCTCCTGGATATAGGCTTCGCGGCTCGGGAAGCCGGCCTCGCGCGCCACACGCTCCATCTCGCCGCGGATTCGCGCCACTTCGCCAAGGCCGATATCGTGGATCTGCCGCGGCGTCAGGTTGGTGGTGGTGTGCTCGCGCACCATAAGGGCGTACCACTCGGCGCCGCGCGGCTGGGCGGAGACGCTGTCCGATCTGGCGCAATGTGGCAGATAGTCGCGCGTGTAGAAATCGAGATGCTTCTGATAGGCCGGGTTGACGATCGTGCTGATGATCGTCCGCGCCCGCGCCTGCAGCGCCGCCCATTCGCTTTCGCTGATCGTCGACGGCCGGGTCGCGGCGAACGGCTCGTAGAAGCGCGAGTGGGCCGGATCGGCGGTGATGACGCCGGAGATGGTCCGCTCGAATCCGCCGAGCACCGAGCAGGGGAGGACATAGCCGCCGCGCACCGCATTGGCGCTGATCGCCAGCGCCTGGTCGTTGAGCCGCGGATATTGGGCCATGCGGGTAAGGTAGGAGTCGAAATCGGCACGGGTGGCGAAGGGCAGGCCCCGGGCGAGGCCGACAAAGCCCTGGTGCCAGCCATAATAAGTGGTGAAGAGCATGTCGCGCTGGCCGAACCCATCCTCCTCGACCGTCTCGCCGAGCTGGCGGATTAGGATCGCGCGGTTGACCCGGTCGGCCGGCGTCAGCGGTTCGGGCGGGATCGCGCGCAGCCGGACGAGGAAGGCCTGCGCCTCGCGCGTCCGCCGCGCGCGCGCCTCCGGGCTGATGTCGCGGATCGCATTGTCATAGTCGCGCACGCCCAAAGCGGTGGCGTCGGTGGGATTCTCGCGCAGCAGCCAGCGATATTCCTCGTCCATCAGCCGATGGAGATCGTCGGCGGGCGTGGCCGCGGCGGGCGCTGCAGTCGCCAGGACGATTGCAGCGAGAAAAGCAAGGCGCATCATGGTCTCCCCTTTTCCCTTACCCTATCCGCACGTCCGGTCCGCGCAAATGGCGGTTCGTCGAAAAAGCGCTGGCGCTCGCAGGGCGGGCCGCTAGCGTCCCGGGCAAATATCCGGAGAGGAAGCTCAATGACCGTCGCCGAAGCCACGCCCGCGCTCGACATCGCGGACCGGGACGACCGCGCCTTCCTCGGCCACCCCAAGGGCCTTGGCTATCTTTCCTTCACAGAGGCGTGTGAACGTTTCTCTTATTATTCAATGCAGTCTCTCCTGGTTCTCTATCTGGTCAATTATCTGCTGCTCCCCGGCCATATCGAGACCGTGTTCGGCTTCGACTGGTTCCGCGGCACCTTCTACGGCGAGCTTGAGGGCCAGCCGCTCGCCTCGGCGATCTTCGGCACCTATAGCGCACTCGTCTATTTCACCCCGATCCTCGGCGGCATCCTCGCCGACAGGCTGCTCGGCCGCACCCGCACCATGGTGCTTGGCGGCGTGCTAATGTCCATGGGCCACTTCCTGATGGCGTTCGAGCCCGCCTTCCTGTTCGCCTTGCTCTGCCTCGTGCTCGGCGTCGGCTGCTTCAAGGGCAATATCGCAAGCCAGGTCGGCGGCCTGTACGGCCCGACCGACCTCAGGCGGGCGATGGCCTTCCAGATCTTCTACATCGCGATCAACGTCAGCGTCATTGCCGGCCCGCTTATCTCCGGCACGCTGGGCGAGAAGATCGGCTGGCATTACGGCTTCGGCGCGGCAGGCGTGATGATGGTGGTCGGCCTGATCATCTATCTCCGCGGCCGGCGCCACCTCCCCGCCGACGAGACGACGCGTGCCGAGCGCGCCGCGCGACCCAAGCTGACCCGCGAGGATTGGCCGCCTTTGATCGCGCTCATCCTGCTCATCCCGGTAATGGCCATCGCCCTGCTCACCAACCAGGAGATTTTCAACGCCTACCTCGTATGGGGAGACGAGCAGTTCAACCTGACCTTCTTCGGATGGACCGTGCCAACCACCTGGCTGATCACGGTCGACGCGACCTTGAGCTTCTCGATGCTGGTCGCGGTTGCCGCTTTCTGGAAATATTGGAGCCTCAAACGCACCGAGCCGGACGAGCTCGGCAAGATGATTATCGGCAGCCTGTTCACCATCTCCGGCGGCCTCTGCCTGTTCGCGGCGGCCTTCTTCCAGGAGCCCGGCCATAAGATCGGCGTCACCTGGCCCCTCCTGTTCCACCTGCTCAACAGCATTGGCTTCGCCCATATCCTGCCGGTCAGCCTGGCACTCTTCTCCAAGATCGCGCCCAAAGCGATCAACGCCACCGTGATCGGGCTCTATTATCTCGCCTTCTTCGCGGCGAACGCGATCGTCGGAAAGGTCGGCGGTTATTATTCGAGCCTGCCGACGACGACCTTCTGGCTGCTGCACGTCGCCAGCGCCACGATCGGGCTGGTCGCCTTCGTGCTGTTCAAATTCTTTCTCTCCAGGCACCTCGTCAAGGTCGAGGTGCCGGATTGACTCCAAGACAGACCGGGCGTAACCGCCCGGTCCCAAATTCGGCACAGCGCCGAAACGACGGAGGATGATTTGCTCGATTCAAATCAGAGAATCGGCTGCCATCCCGCCACCGTCCCGAGCTTGCCGAAGCGCTAGAAGCTTCGCCGGGTCCGGGACCCGGCGGGATCAACCAGCCACCAACTGAACCAACGACCGCCCGGACTCCGTCCGGCGGTCAAGCAGGTGTGTGTGATGGGCGAGAAGCTCCTGGCGCAGCGGCTGATCCGCTTGCTGCGCGAAATCAATGGACGGTCCAGCCGGACCGCGCTGGCGCTGCTCGACTGGGCACGCGACCAGCGCGACTGGCTGTGGCCGCAGATCGACTGGCCGGCCGGCATGGCCGACCCGTACGACCCCGCGCCGGCCGAGGCCGCGCCCGATCCGCTCACCTGGGACGGGCTGGCCGATCTTGCCGAGGCGATCGACACAAAGGAGCCGGAGCCGGTTCTCTTCGCCGCGGTCGATGCCGTGTCCGAACTCGTCGGCTTCGCGCCGTTCGAGCGCGAAGTGCTGCGCATCGCGGCGGGGCTCGACCGGCTGCCGCGCCTTGCCTTGCTGCGCGGCCGGCTGTTCGGCGCCGGCGAAAGCCTGCTCGCCTTGGTCGGGCGCCTCGCCGGCGCCGGCCAGGGCGACGCGGCGCGCCTGGTGCGGCGCTCGGGCCCGGTCGAGATCGGCCTGCTCTGGTTGGGCGACGGCGACTGCCACGGCGGCGGCTCGGACATCGGCATCGACTGGCGGTTCGGGCGCGTGATCGACGCCGGCCTCAGTGGCCCGGACGAGCTGGTCGACGCGCTCGCCGGCATCCGTCAGCGCGCCGCGCTGGATCCAGAGGATTTCGCCGAACATGAAGATGCGTTCCGGCTGCTCGTCCGCCTGCTCGAGGGAGCGCTGCGCGACCGTGCGTCAGGCATCAACGTCCTGCTCTACGGTCCGCCGGGCACCGGCAAGACCGAGTTTGCCCGGACGCTCGCCACGGCCGCGGGCGCGGCCCTGTACGCGGTCGGGGAAGCTTCCGACGCCGGCGAGGAGCCGTCGCGCTGCGACCGGCTGACCGCGCTGCGGCGCGGCCAGCGCCTGCTCGCGCGCCGCGGCGATTCCCTGCTGCTGTTCGACGAGATGGAGGACATGTTCGCGCCGGACGGCATCTCCGTCGTCCACGGCCAGCCGCGCGCGTCGTCCAAGATCTTCGTCAACCGGCTGCTCGAAGGCAATCAGGTGCCGACCATCTGGACCAGCAATGCGATCGGCCAGGTCGATCCCGCACACCTGCGGCGGATGAGCTACATCCTCAAGATGGGCTATCCGTCGGCGCGGGCGCGCAGCCGGATCGTTACCCGGATTGCCGAGGCGGAGGATATGGTCGAGGCCGGCGCCGGCCTCGAGCAGATGCTGCCCGCAGAGGAGGGCGCGACCGGCGTCGCCCGCAACGCGTTGCGCGCGGCGGCGCTTGCCGGCGGCGGCGCGCAGGATGCGGAGGCGGTCGGCCGATCGCTGATCCTCGGCCTGCGCGGCGGGCGCAGCCTGGCGCCGAAGCCGGACGGGTCCGGTCTCGATCTCAGCCTTTACGAAGCGGATCGGCCGATCGGCGCGCTCGTCGACCGGCTCGCGGCGAAGGGCGCGCCGGCCGATGTGTCCCTGCTCCTCACCGGTCCGCCGGGGACGGGCAAGACGGCACTTGCGGCGCTGGTGGCGGAGCGGCTCGACCGGCCGCTTGCCGTGCGGCGCGCGTCGGACCTGATGTCGCCCTGGGTCGGCGAGACCGAGGCACGGATCGCCGAAGCCTTTGCCGAGGCGCGTGACAGCGGCGCGGTGCTGCTGTTCGACGAAGCGGATTCGCTCCTCTTCGATCGGGCCGACGCGCAGCGTTCGTGGGAGGTCAGCCAGGTGAACGAATTGCTCACCTGGATGGACTCGCACCCGCTGCCGTTCATCGCCGCGACCAACTATCCGCGGCGGCTCGACCCGGCGGCGCTCCGGCGCTTCGTCTTCAAGATCGCGCTGGAGCCGTTGTCGCCGCTGCTTGCGGATCGCGCCTGGATTCGTTTCTTCGGCGGCAAGGCGCCTGCGGAATTGGCTCGGATCGGCGGGCTTACGCCCGGCGACTTTGCGGTGGTCGCGCGCCAGCTGCGCTACCGCGATGAGGCCTCGCCCACGGAGATCCTCGCCTTGCTCGACGCCGAGGCGCGGGCCAAGCCGGAGGCGATGGCGCCGATCGGTTTCTAGTCCGGGAGCGGCGCCTTAGGCGGCAGTGGAAAGAGGGTGACGAACCGTTCGGCAAGAGCGCGGTCGCCGTCGATCCTGAGCACGCCCTCGGCCTCCAGCATGTCGAGCGAAGCGCCGCCGTAGACGGCGGACGCCACCGCGCGCGGCGTACCGGTGAAGGTAACGTCGGCAAGGGCAGCGTCGCCGCGCTCGGCGCCGATCGCGCCGCCCCTGATCCACGAGACGTAGGATTCCCGGCCAAAGCGGAAGCCGAACGTCGCATCGATATCCTTCGGCAGGCCCGGCTGGCCCATCGCCTGGAACGACAGGATGAGCGAGACCGGGCTGAAATTCTGGGCGACGTCGTGCCCCGGCGATCGCGTCGCCCAGCGCGCCAGCGCGCCCATGATCGGCTTCGATTGATAGCCCCACTCGGTCAGGCCGTAGACCTGGCCCGAGGCGGGCGGCGGCAAGGTCTGGCGCAGGACGACACCGGAGCGCTCAAGCTCCTCCAGCCTTTGCGTCAGCGTGTTGGCGCTGAGCCCGGGCAAGTCGGCGCGAATGTCGCTGAATCGCTTGGGCCCGAGCATGAGTTCGCGCACGACGAGCAGCGCCCAGCGGTCGCCGAGCAGATCGAGCGCATGGGCCATGCCGCAGCCATCCTCGTAGCGGCGCGGGCGGGCGATCCGCGAGTCGGTTAGATTTTCTAACTGCATAGTTGCTTTTTATAACAGATGAGCGCATCTTCGTCAAATCCCGAGTCGCCAGGCGATTCGAAAAGGCTGAATGGAGAGGCAGGATGCAGGAGCTGAAACCCGCTGTGGAACTGGCCGAGGCCAGCAAGACGCGCTTCCCCAATGAAAGCGCGGACTATCGCAAGGCGCGCACCGCCCTGCTCGCCGAGGAGATCGCACTGCGCCGCCAGATCCAGCGCGTCGCCGCGCAGCGCCGGGCGCTGCCGCCGGGCGGCGAGCCAGGCAAGGATTATCGCTTCCTCGACAAGGACGGCAAGGAGATCGGACTCGCCGATCTTTTCGGCCGGCACGATACCTTGTTCACCTATTTCTGGATGTTCGGCCCCCAGCGCGAGCGGCCCTGCCCGATGTGCACCTCGTTCGTCGGCTCGCTCGACATCCCGACCCCCGACATCGAGCAAAGGCTCGCGATCGCGATCATCGGCCGCTCTCCGGTGGCGCGCCAGCTCGCCGTCGCCCGCGAGCGCGGCTGGACCCACCTTCAATTCTACCAGTGCGTCGGCGACGATTTCCCCAAGGATTATGGCGCGCTGGGTCCGGATGGCGACGAGGGTGCGATGGTCCTGGTCTGGCAACGGCGCGGCGACAAGGTCAGCCTGTTCTGGGGCGCCGAGGGCGGCGCCGAGACGGCCGATCCGGGCTTCGACCCGCACCTCGCGCCCGATCCGACGCCGCTGTGGAATATCCTCGACTGGACCCCGGGCGGCCGCGGCACCGACTGGTATCCCAAGCTGGAATATTGAGGCGCGGCGGACTGCGCCCTTCCCCCCGAACCATCACCATATTTCAAAAAAAGCACGAAGGAGCCTGACCATGTCCAAGATGATATTCGTGAACCTGCCCGTCGCGGACCTGCCCGCGGCCCAGGCATTCTACGAGGCGATCGGCGCCACCAACAATCCGATGTTCACCGATGAGACCGCCGCCTGCATGGTGTTCACCGACGTGATCCACGTCATGCTGCTCACCCATGACAAGTTCGCCCAGTTCACGCCCAAGAAGATCGCGGATGCGAAGGCGACCAGCGAGGTGCTGATCTGCATCTCCGCCGACAGCCGCGAAGAGGTGGACGACATCACCGAGAAAGCGCTCGCCGCCGGCGGCCGCGAGCCGCGCGAAAAGCAGGATTACGGCTTCATGTACGGCCGCAGCTTCGAGGATCCGGACGGCCATATCTGGGAGCCGATGTGGATGGACATGGAAGCCGCCACCGCCGCCATGGCCAGGGAGCCGGAGACGACCGAGGCCTGAGCCCCCGCCACCCGACAGGAGACGCCCCATGTCGACCGCGATCCTCAACGACCCCAACGCAACCGGCCCGGGCCGCGGCGCCGTCCGTGCCGGCTGGGCGCTGAGCATCGTCGCCATCCTCTTCTTCGCGATGGATGGCGGAATGAAGCTGGCCTATCTGCCGATCGTCGCCGAAACCTCGGTCCAGCTCGGCTGGCCCGGCGATCGCTTCACGGTCTACCTGCTGGCGGGCCTGCTGCTTGGGTCTACCCTGCTCTACGCCCTGCCGCGCACGTCGGTGCTCGGCGCGGTGCTTTTGACCGGATATCTCGGCGGAGCGGTGGCGACGCACGTCAGGGTGGGCAGCCCTTTGTTCTCGCATGTGTTGTTCGGAGTGTATTTGGGCCTGTTCGTCTGGGGCGGCCTGTGGCTGCGCGATCCCCGCGTCCGCGCGCTCCTGCCGTTGCGCGACTGATACGAAAAACCAAGGAGAGAAACGATGACTTACGTCAATGGCTTCGTGATTGCCGTTCCCACGGCCAACAAGGAAGCGTTCCGCAAGCAGGCGGCCGAGATGGTGCCCCTGTTCAAACAGTTCGGCGCGACCCGCGTGGTCGAGGCATGGGGCGACGACGTCCAGGACGGCAAGGTCACCGATTTCAGGGGCGCCGTGCAGGCTCGCGAAGGCGAGACCGTGGTCTTCTCCTGGATCGAATTTCCTTCGAAGGAGGTCCGCGACGCCGCCGATCAGCAGATGCGCAGCGATCCGCAAATGCAGGAGATGGGCGGCGAGATGACGTTCGACGGCGCGCGCATGATCCTCGGCGGCTTCACGCCGATCGTCGACGAGAGCGGCGAGGGCGAGAACGGCTACACCGACGGCTTCGTGGTTCCCGTCCCCAACGCCAATCGTGACGCCTATCGCGAGATGGCCGCGAAAGCCGCCGCCGTGTTCAGGGAATATGGCGCGGTGCGCGTGGTCGAGGCCTGGGGGGACGACGTGCCCGACGGCAAGGTCACCGATTTCAAGCGCGCCGCCAAGGCCGAGGACGGCGAGGAGATCGTCTTTTCCTGGATCGAATGGCCCTCGAAGGCGGCCCGCGACGAAGCCTGGGCGAAGGTCATGGCCGACCCGCGGATGCAGCCCGATTTCGCCAACATGCCGTTCGACGGCAAAAGGATGTTCTGGGCCGGCTTCGCGCCGATCATCGACACCAATCGCTGAAAGCTGGTCGCAGGGAGGACGTGATGGCGGACGATTTTTTCTGGTACGAGCTGATGACCCCCGATCAGGCGGCATCGCAGGCTTTCTACACCAAGGTGGTCGGCTGGACCGCCGCGGCCCAGAACATGGACGGCCACGGCAATGCCTATGTGGTGGTCTCGGCGGGCTCGCGGGGCGTTGGCGGCCTGCTCAAGCTCACCGATCAGATGATCGCAGGCGGCGCGCGGCCCGGCTGGGTAGGCTATATCCACGTCGCCGACGTCGATGCCAAGGTGAAGTCGATCCTGGATGCCGGCGGAACGGCGCCGATGCCGCCCATGGAGATACCGGGTGTCGGCCGCATGGCGATGGTGGCGGATCCGGGCGGCGCCGCCTTTTACGTCATGACCCCGAAGCCGCCGGAAGGCGCGGATCCCGGGCCGATGCCGCCGGCCGGCACGCCCGGCACGTGCGGGTGGCGCGAACTGTTCTCGGCGCTTGGCGACAAGGTCGCGTTCGATTTCTATTCGGCGCAGTTCGGCTGGGAGACGGTCGGCGAGTTCGACATGGGAGACGAGATGGGCGTCTATCGCTTGTGGGGCCATGACGGCGAGCAGCTCGGCGGCATGATGAAGAAGCCAGACAACATCCCGGTCTCGATGTGGAATTTTTACTTCACCGTCGAAGGCATCGATGCCGCCGTGGCGCGGATCAATGAAGCCGGCGGGCAGGTGCGGATGGGCCCGCACGAAGTGCCGGGCGGCCAATGGGTGGTCCAGGGCATCGACCCCCAGGGCGCGAGCTTCGCCCTTCTCTCGGCGACCAAATAGGAGGACGCGCAAATGGACAAGATCATCCCCTGCCTGTGGTACAACCACACGGCCGAAGAGGCGGCAAACTTCTACGTCACGCTCCTGCCGAACAGCCGCGTCGACAATGTCGTGCGCTCGCCGGCCGACAATCCCTCGACCAAGGAAGGTGCGGTGCTGGTGGTCGAGTTCACCCTCGCCGGCCAGAATTACATCGGCCTCAACGGCGGTCCGCTCTTCCCCTTTACCGAGGCCGTGTCGCTGCAGATCCGCACCGAGGACCAGGAGGAGACCGACCGGCTCTGGGATGCGATCGTCGGCAATGGCGGTGAGGAGAGCCAGTGCGGCTGGTGCAAGGACCGCTGGGGCCTGTCCTGGCAAATCACCCCCAAAAGGCTGCTCGAGCTCAATGGCGATCCCGATCCGGACCGCGCCCGCCGCGCCATGGCGGCGATGATGACTATGAAGAAGATCGACATCGCCGCCGTCGAGCGGGCCGCCGACGGCAATTAGCCACTGGAACGACCCCTTCGCCATTCCCGCGCAAGCGGGAATGGCGGACCCTAAAGCGTCACCTCCGCGACCTTGTTCTGATAGCTTTCCTTGGGATCGCGGCCGAGCAACCATTCGATCGCCGCGCCGATCGGAGTCGCGTTCAGCCAGATCTTGGCGCCCTCGGGATCGAGCCGCAGCAGGGCAAGCTTGGGGTCGTCCTTGCCGCCCTCGAACCACGCGGCGACGAACGGATTCCACAGCCGGTCGATCACGGCGCGGTCGTTGTTGAGGGTCAGCGTGCCGTGGAGGCTGGCGAAGAGGTGGTGGCCCTTGTCCGTGAAGGTGGCGATGGCCCGGTTCGATTCGCCGAGCGCTTCGACGAGGCTGTGATCCTTCGCGGTGAAGATCCACAGCGGCCCGCCTTCGTCTTCCTCGGTGAGCGCAGTCATCGGCTGGGTATCGCCGCCGCGCGCGCCGTCGAGGCCGAGCATGATGGTGCGGTCGCTTTTCAGCGCCTTCCAGAAACGGTCGCGGATTTCAGTGTCGCTCGGGATTTCGGGATCTCCTCCTGGACTTGGAGGAGGAAAGCGCACGGCCTCACACCGGGTTCCCGCGCCGCCTGATCAGCAGCATCGCGGTGGTGAGCGCGAAGGGAAGCAAGGCGACCCCGCAGAGAAACCGACCCGCCGGATCTGCGGCGAACGTTCCGGCCAGCAGCGGCACCGCCGCTGCGACGTTCAGCGCGATCAGCCGATCCTTGGCGCCATCGGCGCCCGCCCTGCGCATGTTCACGAAGACCAGCACGGCGTAGAGCGCGAAGAGCGCCACCCAGCCGAGCGAGACCCAGATATTTGTGGGTTCGCGCACGCGGTCGTTGAAGCTTGCCGTGAGGAATGCGAGCGAGACCAGCGCCATCACCAGGAAGAGCGCTGAATAGAAGGCGTTCACGATCCGAAGCAGACTCATCCGCGCCTCACGTCCTGCGCCCAGACTGGCCGACTTTCTCCTGCACCGCTAGAGGCCTTGCACGTTTTGCCCGGGGGACTGCCATGAGCTTCGAATCCGTCCGCACATGGCTCGCCGAGCACGCGCCCGACCTGCGCCTGATCGAAGGGCACCAAAGCACCGCCACCGTCGCGGAGGCGGCAGCGACGCTCGGCGTCGGGCCGGAGCGGATCGCCAAGTCGCTTGCGATCCGCGCCGGCGGCGAGACCTTCCTGCTCGTCACCCGCGGCGACGCGCGCCTGTCCAACGGCAAGTGCAAGGCCGCGTTCGGCGCGCGACCGCGCATGCTCGGCGCGGAGGAGACCCTGGCGTTGACCGGACACCCGGTCGGCGGCGTCTGCCCGTTCGGCCTCGCCACGTCGCTGCCGGTCTACCTCGACGTCTCGCTGCAGGATTTCGACCTGGTCTATCCCGCCGCCGGCTCGCTCACCTCGTCGGTGGCGGTGACGCCCCGGCGCTTGTTCGAACTTGTCGCCAAGGACTGGGGCGACCTGTGCACCCTGCCCGAGCCGCCGGATCATGGTCCAGGCCCCGAATAACGGAAGCCCTCCAGCAGCCAGGGGGGTGGGCTGCTGGAGGGCTCCTCATACGCCCCGGCGCGTCTCTCTCAATCGGCAACCGGTCTGGCAAACTGGAAAACGGATCACTGTTTCGCCGGTTCCAATAGCCGGCCCCACAGGCGAACGCAAGAACAAAAACGGAACAACAGTCACGCCGCGCGCTTGAACGAATCCGGATCCGCGTCGCGCCACCAGCGGCCGAGCGGAGTCCGGGGATCGATCCCGGCGCCGAGCAGCTCGCCCTCCGCCACGAAGCGATAGATTTCGTCCATCTGCTTCATCTCGGCGACATTGATCCGCTGCCGCAAATGCCAGGGCCGGAAATCGTCCGGCGAGTCCAGGCCCGCGGCGACCACCATGTCGTGCAGCGCCCTCATGGTGGCGCGGTGGAAGTTCGCCACTCGCTGCGCCTTCTCCTCGACGACAAGCCCGCGTTGCCGCGCCTTCGACTGGGTGGCGATTCCGGTCGGGCAGGTATCGGTGTGGCAGCGCATCGATTGCACGCAGCCGAGCGAGAACATGAAGGCGCGCGCCGCATTGCACCAGTCGGCGCCCAGGGCGGCGTTCATCGCGATCGCGGCGCCCGATGAGACCTTGCCGGCGGCGGCGAGCTTGATCCTGCCCTTGAGTCCGGTGCCGACCAGCGCGTTGCGGGCGATGATCAGGCCTTCGCGCAGCGGCATGCCGATGCTGTCGGACAGCTCCTTGGGGGCGGCGCCGGTGCCGCCTTCGGCCCCGTCGATGACGATAAAATCGAGGTGGACGCCGCTCGCCACCATCGCCTTGACCACCGCCATCAATTCGTGCGGATAACCCACGCACAGCTTGATCCCGACCGGCTTGCCGCCGGCCAGATCGCGCAGTCTTGCGGCGAACTCGACCAGCTCCCTCGGGCTGGTGAATGCGGAATGGCAGGCCGGTGATTGGCAATCCACGCCTTCGCGCACATCCCGAGTCTCGGCAATTTCGCGGCTGACCTTGGCGCCTGGCAGCAGCCCACCATGGCCGGGCTTGGCGCCCTGGCTGAGCTTGATCTCGATCATCTTGACCTGATCGTGCGCGGCGCGATCCCGGAACCGCGCCGGATCGAACCGCCCCTCGCCGTCGCGGCATCCGAAATAACCCGAGCCGATCTCCCAGACCACGTCGCCGCCATGCATGAGATGGTAGGGCGAGAGGCCGCCCTCGCCGGTATCGTGATAGAAGCCGCCGATCTTCGCGCCCCAGTTCAGCGCTTCGATCGCGTTGGCGGAGAGCGCGCCGAAGCTCATCGCCGAAATGTTGAGCCGAGAGGCGCTGTAGGGCTTTGCGCACTGATCGCCGCCGACAATGACCCGCGTCTCGGCCGGCGCGTCCTGGCGCGGCGCCATCGAATGGGCGAGCCATTCATATTCGCCGGAATAGACGTCGAGCTCGGTGCCGAACGGGTGCGCGTCCTCGGCCGCGTGGGCGCGGGCATAGACCAGGGCGCGCTCGTCATGGCTGAACGGCCGGCCATCGAGATCGCTCTCGACGATATAGGACCGAAGATAGGGCCGCATCCATTCGAACAGCCAGCGCAGCCGCGCGGTCAGCGGATAATTGCGCCGCAGCGAATGCCGGGTCTGGAACAGGTCGTACAGGCCCACCGCCGCCAGCGGCACCGCCAATACCAATCCCCACAGCAGTCGCTCGTGATGGTCGAGCCCGAAGCCAAGCAGCAAGGCGCAGGCGGCAAGAGCGGCAAGCAGCAGGATGTTGCGCGCGATCGGCCGGTCGCTGAACATGGCCGCGCCGAGGCTTCCCTGACTCATACACGATACTCCCGAGTCGCCGCCCCCGCGCACCCTAGGCCGAAAGCGCGACACGGCCAGTCCTTATCGGGCGGTCGCCCGGGACCGCCATCCGGCTCCGCGGAGCTGGCCGTCAATGGCGGCGGGGATCGGCGTTCGTCGCGCCCAACGGCTGGCGCTCCGCTTCCCGGACACTTATGCAGATCCCGCACAAAAGGGGGGCCTTCAGATGCACAGCTACAAGAATCCGGCGACCTTGACCAAGGTGACGGTCGTGGCGCTCTCGATCTACATGGCGGTGGAGGCCGTCCTCGCGTTGATTTCGATCTACGTTTACCGGTCGATCGAAACCGGACTCGATCTCGCGACCGTCGGCGTCCTCGGAACCGTCGCGATCGTGAACATCGTGGCGATGATCGCCTGCTTCATCCTGGTCGGCTGCTGGATTTATCGCGCCAGCGCCAACGCTCATACGCTGAGCGACGAAATGACCATTTCCCCGGGATGGGCCGTCGGCTGGTATTTCGTGCCGTTCGCCAATCTGGTCAAACCTTACCAGGCCATGCGCGAAATCTGGATGGCGAGCCATTTTCGCGGAAATTGGCACGGCGAGCCGACACCGGGGCTGCTCATCGGCTGGTGGACGTTGTGGATCGTGACCAATATTCTCGCCAATCTCTCGCTTCGCTTCGGCATGATGGACGAACAGGGACAGATGCTCGGGCTGACCACGACGCTGGATGTCGCGGCATCGTTGCTCTCCATTCCCTTGTGCGTGATCCTCATCTCCATCATCCGGCAGGTCGCGCGCGTCCAGGCCTATGCGCCGTTGGATGAAACCTTCTCATGAACTCCGAATAGGCCCGGCCGGTGGAACCCGGGTGCCGCGACAGACTCAGCTTTGCAAATTGCGAACGCCCTCGACATCTACGTCATTGGAACATATAGTGAACGAATGTCCATGCTTACGGTCGAGCAGAAGCTCGCCATCCTTGCCGATGCCGCCAAATATGATGCCTCCTGCGCCTCGTCGGGAACGAAGGCGCGTGACAGCCGGGGCGGAAAGGGGATGGGCTCGACCGCGCCGGGCATGGGTATTTGCCATGCCTATGCGCCGGACGGCCGGTGCATCTCGCTGCTCAAGATCCTGCTGACCAACAGCTGCATCTTCGACTGCCATTATTGCATCAACCGCAAGAGCTCGAACGTGCGGCGGGCACGGTTTACCGTCGCCGAAGTGGTCGACCTGACGCTGAGCTTCTATCGCCGCAATTATATCGAGGGCCTCTTCCTTTCCTCGGGCATCATCCGTTCGCCCGATTATACGATGGAGCGGATCGTCGAGGTCGCGCGCTGCCTGCGCGAGGACCATGATTTCCGGGGCTACATCCATCTCAAGACCATCCCCGACGCCGACCCGGCCCTGGTGCGGGCAGCGGGTCTTCACGCCGATCGGATCTCGATCAACGTCGAGCTGCCGACCCGGGCGGGGCTCACCCGCCTGGCCCCCGAAAAGGATGGCGCCCGGATCGAGAATGCGATGCAGGACATGAAGGTCGCGATCGCGGACGGGCATGATGCGAAGGCGCGCTACCGATCGGCGCCCTCATTCGCGCCGGCCGGCCAATCGACGCAGATGATCGTCGGCGCCGATGCCGCCAACGATGCGGCGATCGTCGGCCGGGCGGCCGGACTCTACGACCGCTTCCGCCTCCGACGCGTCTATTATTCGGCCTTCTCCCCCATTCCCGACGCAAGCGCGGTGCTGCCGCTGGTGCGCCCGCCCTTGATGCGCGAGCATCGGCTTTATCAGGCGGACTGGATGCTGCGTTTCTATGGTTTTTCCAGCCGGGAGGTCGCGGCGTCGACCGACCCATCCGGCAATTTCCCGCTCGACATCGATCCCAAGCTCGCCTGGGCCCTCGGCCACCGCGCCTTCTTCCCGGTCGACGTGAACCGCGCGCCGCGCGAGGCTCTGCTTCGGATCCCCGGCCTGGGCGTCAAGGCGGTGGACAAGGTGCTTGCCGCCCGCCGGCTGCGACGCCTGCGGCTCGCCGATCTCGGCCGCCTGACGCGATCGATCGCGACGCTGCGTCCATTCCTGATCGCGGAAGACTGGCGCCCCACCCTGCTTGCCGACCGCCTCGATCCGGTCCCGCGCGCGAAAGCGGAGCAGCTGGAGCTCTTCACGGCCTGATGCGCAATATTCTCCTGCAGTCCGAAGACGATTTCGAGGGTTGGCGCAGGGCGGCGCGAAGCCTGGCCGAAGCGGGCGTGCCCGCGGCAGAGACGAGCTGGCAGGTCATAGGTGGCGCCGGGGACCTCTTCGCCGGGGAAGAGGCGCCGGCCGCGGACGCCCTGCCCTTCCCAGTGCCCCGCTTGTTCGTCGTCCTCGCCAGGGCGGCGATCCTGCACCGCGATCCCGAGCGATTCGCATTGCTCTACGCGATGCTGCTCCGGCTGCGCGACGATCCGCGCGCGATCGCGGACAGCGCCAATCCGCTGCTCCATCGTCTCGAGGCGATGGCGAAGGCGGTCAGGCGCGATATCCACAAGATGCATGCGTTCGTGCGATTCCGCGAGGTCGAGGGGCCGGCGGGCGTGCGGTCTGTCGCCTGGTTCGAACCCGACAATCATATCGTACGGGCCGTCGCGCCCTTCTTCTCGCAGCGTTTCGCGAACATGGCCTGGTCGATCCTGACTCCGGAATTGTCGCTGCACTGGGATGGTAAGATCCTGCGCGAAGGCCCCGGCGCGGCGAAAGCGGACGCGCCCGCCGGCGACCCGGTCGAGGAGATCTGGAAGACATATTATGGATCCATCTTCAATCCGGCCCGGCTCAAGCCGAATGCGATGCTGAAGGAGATGCCTCGAAAATATTGGAGAAACATGCCCGAGACCGCGTTGGTGGCGCAGTTGATCAAGGGCGCGCAGGCACGAGAGAGGAAAATGGTCGCGACGGCGGCAACGGTCACTGGCGATAATGCCCTGAAAAGCTGGGAATCGATCCGCGCGGAAGCGAAGCATTGCACCCGCTGCGATCTCTACAAATGCGCGACCCAGACCATATTCGGCGAAGGACCGCTCGACGCTTCGATCCTCTTCGTCGGCGAGCAGCCGGGCGACCAGGAGGACCTTGCCGGCCGGCCTTTCGTCGGCCCTGCGGGACAGCTGTTCGACCGGGCGCTGAAGGACGCAGGCGTCGACCGGGGCCGCACCTACGTCACCAATGCGGTCAAGCATTTCAAGTTCGTCCAGCGCGGCAAGAGGCGCATCCACGACAAGCCCGACGGCGGCGAGATCGCCGCGTGCCGATGGTGGCTGCAGCAGGAACTGGCGCTGATCCGACCGCCGCTGACCGTCGCCCTGGGCGCCACCGCGGCGCGCGCCCTGTTCGGCAAGGTCGTCACCATCTCGGCATTGCGCGGCCGGGCCCACGCGCTGCCGGAGGGCGGCGAGACCTGGGTGACCGTCCATCCGAGCTTCCTGCTGCGCGTCCGCGACGATCGGGAGGCCGAATATGCGAAATTCGTCGAGGATCTGGCCCGGATCGGCGAACGCGCCGCCGCGCTGGTGCGCTAGAAGAGCCGCTCGACCGCATCCTTGAGCAGGAAACCGGCGAGCAGCAGCCCGGCGATAGCAATCAGCATGGTGCGAAGCACCCCCGCATAGCCGCTGCTGGCTCGCGCCAGAGAGCAGACGAAGAACAGGACGACGCCGCAGGCCACCAGCGCGTAGCCGAAGAAATGATTGAATGCCCCATGATGGGTGAACTGGACGACGCAGCCGATGAAGATGGCGACGACGGCGAGCGTGAAGCCCGAGACAAGGATCTCCCGGTCGGCATAAGAGGACATTGGCGATGCGCCCCGCAAGAACTTGCCGCACCGAGGATAAGCGGCACCCCTTTATCAGGACTTAATTGTATGTGGAGTCGACAGTCGAAGTCGAGTCGAACTCGTGCTTTACACGGATTTTACCCAGCTCTCGAAGAGAGCTTGTCGTCGCTCACCGCGTCATAGGCTGACCAGCATCTTGCCTGTATTGCCGCCGCTGAACAGATCGAGGAAGGCCTGAGGCGCGCGCTCGAGTCCTTCGTGCACCGTATCGCGCGACGTCACTTGCCCGCCTGCGATCCAGCCGCCCATGTCCCGATAGAATTCGCCCATTTCCGAGAGATAGTCGGTGTAGATGAAGCCCTTGATCGTCAGCCGCGCGCCGATGATGCGGGTGACATAGCGAAAGGCGTGGTTGGAGCCCGAATTATAATCCTCGATCATGCCGCAAATGGCGAAGCGGGCCTTCTGCCGCGCCGCGGCCATGGCCGCGTCCAGATGATCGCCGCCGACATTGTCGAAATAGACGTCGATGCCCTTGGGGGCAGCGTCCGCCAGCAATTTCACGATTGGTCCCGATTTGTAGTCGATCGCCGCATCAGCGCCGAGCGACAGCACCCATTCGCACTTGTCGGGCCCGCCCGCCGCGCCAATCACGGTCATGCCCTTCGCCTTGGCGATCTGCACCACCGCCGATCCGACGGCGCCCGCCGCCGCCGACACGAAGACGATGTCGCCTTCCTTCGCTTCCGCCACGCGCAGCAGCCCGAAATAGGCGGTGCCGCCGGTGAGGCCGAGATTGCCCAGCCATTGCCGGTCGTCGACCGGCAACGGCGGCACCTTGTTGAAGGCTTCGGCCGGCCCGGCCGCGACGTCGCGCCAGCCGAGCATGTGGAAGACGGTGTCGCCGACCGCGAGGTTGGGCGACCGGCTCTCGACCACCTTGCCGACGGCGCCGCCCTGCATCGGCTCGTCGATCGCGAACGGCGGCACGTAGGATTGCACGTCGTTCATCCGCCCGCGCATATAGGGATCGACCGACAGCCACTTGTTCTCGACCCGGACCCAGCCGTCCTGGAGATCGGGCAGCGGCGTCTCCTTCAGCGCGAAATTGTCCATGTTCGGCAGGCCGGTGGGCCGCGACATCAGATGCCAGGCGCGGGTCGTGTTCATATCGCTCTCCTCGTTCGCCAAGCCTTTCGCGGCAAAGGGAGGCGGAGTCAAAAAAATGGCCCGGCCGGAACGGATCCGGCCGGGCCTTGCGGCCGCACATCGCCGCGGCTCATTCCTCGTCCGGATAGGTCCCGGCAAAGCTGCGGTTGAGGACGTGCGGGCCGCGCCGGCCGACATGCTCGCGCTCGAACAGGGCGCGGCTCCTGTCCTCGGTCTGCCAGCGGCGCCGCGCCTCCTCAGCCTCGATGTTGAGCACGACCTTGTCGTCGACATTGTCGATCCAGGCGCAGGGAATCGCATGATGGACGCCGCCCGCGGCCTCGTCGCTCCTGGTCAGGATGACCCGGTCGCCGCGCGTGCAATCCACCTTGCCGACATGGCCGCCGTCCGACCCGACCACCGCCATATGCTCCCTGACCCTGGCGACCGCCGCGCGCTGCTCGCCGCGCCGTTCGCGCCAGGCGCCGAATTCGCGGTCGAAGCGCGATTGATTTTCCGAGCGATATTCGTCGAAGTCGCGGTCGAATTCCGCCATCCGCCGCTGGCGCCACTCGGCATAATGCGGGTCGGTCCGGGACTCGCCCGAAACGTCGAAGTCGCGCGCCGAGGTCCGGAACGTCCCGCCGGCGCCGATCGAGGCGCCGCGACCTGAGCCCGAGCCGCCTGCCCTGGCGAAGTCGGCCCGATCCGGCCGATCGCCGGCAATGCCGGGCCCGCCGAAAAGATGATCGCCACGAGCGGTGTCAGGTCCATACCAGTCGCGGGCACCGTAGCCCTGGGTCGTGCCTGCGCGATGAAGCGGCCCCTCACCGGCATCTACGCGCACGCCGCCATTATCGCGGGCGCCCATCCGGTGCGGGCGCGGCACCTGATTGCCCCAGCCGCCGCCGAAACCCTCGTCGCCACGCCAATCGGGACCGTCGTCGCCGCGGTCGCGCCACTGCTCGCGCCTGCCTTCGTCCTGCGCCATGTCACTCTCCTTCACTCAGGGGTTGAAATGCCGCGGTAAAACGAAGCGCCCGGCCGGCCCGTTCCTGCTGGAGGCGATGGTCCGTGGCGCAGCCCGGACGAGACTCAGCGGCGCGGCGGCGCCGGGGTGAAATGCCACAGCGCGCCGCCGGCGCATTTGACCCCGGCGAGGGTTGCCATTCCACCGGCGCCGAGCGTGGCAAGCAGGCGCGCCACCTCCTCGCCGCGCGGGCTGGGACGCCCCATCGCGCCGAGGATCGACAGCAGAAGTCGGCGCTGCAGCTCGGCGGGAAGATCGGCGGCATCGAGCGTAAAGCCGGCCGGCGTGCCTTCCACGCGTTCCGCCCGGAGCCGCTCGACCATCCAGTCCATCGCCTCGCTGGCCTGTTCCAGCGCGCCGGCGCTGCGCGCCAGAGACCGGGGATCCAGCCAGGCGGCTTCGGCCAGGTGACGGCGGACGCGGACGCGGTCGAATCGCTCGTCGGCATTGCTCGGATCGGTGATCGGCGAGATACCGGCCTCGACGACCAATGCGGCGAGCTCCTCGCGCCGCCAGCCGAGCAGCGGTCGAACGATCGGCGCATTCACCGCCCGGATCCCCGACAGGCCGGCAAGCCCGGCGCCGCGCGCGAGGCGCATCACCAGGGTCTCGGCCTGGTCGTCCAGATGATGGGCGGTCGCGACAAAAGGTGCGTCGATCTCGCCGATCCACTGCGTCAGCAGCGCGTAGCGGTGCGCCCGGGCGGCAGCCTGGATGTTCGACGTCTCGGTCATCCGTGCAGGCAATGTCGCATGCGGGATATCGCGCGACCCGCAAATGGCGGCGACGAACGCCGCCTCCGCGGCGCCTTCGGGGCGCAGGCCGTGGTCGACCGTCGCCGCGTGCACGCGGCCCGGATAGGCGGCGTGAGCGAGCAGCAGCAGGGCGAGACTGTCCGGCCCGCCCGACACGGCGACGCCGAACCGTTCCGGCGCGCCGCCGGTCAGCGCTTCGAGATCGGCGCGGAAGCGGGCGGCGGGCTCGTCCATCACCTTCTCCCTAGCGTCCTCGCGCCAAGCGGGGAAATCGCTTATGCTTCCGGCGGGGAGAGGGACGATGCAGCCGACACGCAAGGTGAGCCGCCGTTCGTTCGTCGCGCAGGTCATCGGCGTCGCCACGGCGGGCGCGCTGCTGACGGTCGCGGGCGAGGCGCATGCCTTGCAGGAAACCGACTCCGACAGCGGTCCCCGGGCGGACGCCGCCGGACGCGGCCGCGGCCGGACCGGCGAGAGCGACGGCGATCCCACGGATCCCGCCGGCTATGGCCGGGCCCGCACGGGTTGCACCGATTCGGACAGCGGCGCCAATTCCGACCCGGCCGGCCGCGGGCGCTGCGCCACGGGAGAAAGCGATTCCGACAGCGGCCCCAATGCCGATTCCGCCGGCCATGGCCGGCCCCGTACCGGCATCAGCGATTCCGACAGCGGCGCCCGTGCGGATCCGGCCGGACGCGGCCGCGGCAGCGGTTCGTGCAGCGATCGCGATCGCGGTGGATATGCCGACGCTCCCGGCCGGGGCCGTCGCTGCGTTCGGCGCTAGCGCTGAAAAGCCCGTGTTTCGGCTCCGGAAGGTTCGGGCTTCCCATGCGGGAGAAATGTGTTAACGTTGGGGCGCTGTATGAGTGGCTAAGGGGAAGATCGCCATGAAACCAACACGCAAACTTAGCCGCCGGTCGTTCCTGGCATCGGTCGCAGGCACGGTAGCCGCCGTGGGCGTCATCTCCGTGGTCGCCACCGACCCGGCAGAAGCCCAATCCGGCTGCTCCGACAGCGACTCCGGACGCTATGGAGATCCAGGCGGCAACGGTCGCAGATGCGGGGGTGGCGGTGGCCGCTCCGGCTGCACCGATTCCGATACAGGCCGCTATTCGGATCCCGCCGGCAACGGCCGCTGCCGCCGCCGCGTGCGCCAGTCCGGCTGCACCGATTCCGACACCGGGCGCAATTCCGATCCCGCCGGCAACGGCCGCTGCCGTCGCCGCCAGCGGCGCTCCTGCACCGATTCCGACACCGGTCGTTACTCCGATCCGGCGGGACGCGGCCGCAACTGCTAGGGCCTTTTCCGGCCCCGGCCGGCAAGGGTGACATCTTTGGGGAGCGGGCAATGCCCGCTCCCCTTTTCCTGTTTGATTGACCGCGGCCCGTTGCGGCCGGCGCCCTACGATGATCGAAGCCGATCGTCGCGCCTTCGTCGATTCAATCGGGTGTGGCCGATAGGCCCCTGCGCCGACGCGTGGGCGTCAGTTCGCCTGGCAACGAGCGTCGGTGCGGGCCTCGGGAAGACGGCGGCGGATTTCGTCGCGCATGTTCGGATAGACCTGGCCGAGCTCGTCATAGACGCGGCAGGCCTCGGGCCGGCGGTTGAGCCGGGTCAGCGCCTGGCCGAGATAAAACAGGCTGTCGGCTGCCCGCTCGCCGCGCGGATTGTCCTGATAATTGGCGAGCAGGATGCGGGCAGCGGTGGCGGGCTTGTTGTCGTCGAGATAGGCGCGGCCCTGGAGATTTCGGATCCAGCTCGTCCAGCGCGTATTCGGGAAGCGGGTCGCGGCCGCTTCGAGCGCGGTCTGCGCCTCGGCATAATGACGCTGGTCCCAGAGCCGGAAGCCGGCATTGTAGGCGCCCTCGGCATCGTCGGGCGCGGTCGAGGCAGGGCGCGGGGGCGCGGCGGCCGGCGGGCTTTCGGCGGGCCGCGGCCGGACCGTCGGCACGAGCGGCGGATCGACGTTCGGCCGAACGGGCGCCTCGAGCCGCTCGATCCGTCCGCTGAGCTCCGCGCGCAAACGCGTGATCTGCTCCCCGACGGTGTTGCTGCGATGATTGGACTCTTCGATCTGGCCGGTCAGCGTGCGCAGCTGCGCCTCGATCGCGTCGACCCGTGCCGAGAGATTCGACAAAGCGTCGCCGGAGAAATTGCCGCCCGGCACGGCGCCCGGCTGGTCGCCGATTTCGGGCTCGACGAACTGGGAATTGCCGTTGGGGAAGACGCGCCGCTGCACCGCGCGCAGCTCCAGCTCGATCCGGTCGACCCGGCGGTCGAGGGGTTGCGCCCGCTGCGCCGGCGCCGGCATCGCGACGCCGGCCAAAAGGACCAGGCCGAGAAGATGAAAACGCATGTGAACCCCCGCATTCCTGAACCAGCGCATGATATGGGAGGATCGCGCCTGTCGCCAGCCTTAAGCGACGAAAACTATTGCGTCGGCGGCACCGAGAGCGACGCGGCCGGGGGCGGCGGCGCGGGTGCCGGCGCGGCCTGCGCGCGGGCAGTGAGATCTTCCGGCCGCAGGCTGACATTCTGGATCGTCACCTCGGTGGGCGCGAGCGGGCCGAGGTCGGTCGCGCCGACCAATGTGCGCAGATATTGCGGCCGCCCGGTGCGGATCATCGGGTTCCGGGCGTCGACCGGGAGCTGGTAGCGGTCGCCCGCGGCCATGATGCCCATGAAGATGGTGGGTCCTGTCGGCCCCTCGGTAATGCGCAGCCAGGCCTCGCCGGTCGCGACCAGGGTGACGGGCTGTCCGGCAGCGGCCTGCGGCGGCGGCGCGGCCGGTTGAGCGGTGGCCGGCGCCTGCTCGACCGGTATGTCGAGCTGCGGCACCGCGCTCGACTCGCCGTCGAGCGAAGTGCTGCGCCAGAGCAGATAGGCTCCGATCAGGATCGCGACGAAGATCACGGCGAAGATGAGCGACTTGGGCGGGACGCGGGCCGGGTCGGCCTGCGCATAATATTCGGGCGCGGCGGCGCGGTGGCTCGGCCCGCCGATCCGCTCGCGCAGCTCTCGCGCCAGCGTGGCGCCGTCGAGGCCGATCGCATTCGCGTAATTGCGCGTGAAGCCGACGGCATAAGTGGCGGCGGGCAGCGCCTCCCAATCTTCGCGCTCGATATTCTGAAGATGGCGGATCGGAATCCGGGTGCGGCTGGCGACGTCGTCGAGGCTCAGCCCCTTCGCCTCGCGCGCGCGCCGAAGCTGCTCGCCGATCGAGACATCCGTATCCGGTCCGAGTTCGTCCTGGCCGCTCATCGTCCCTCTGTCCGCGCCATGCTTAACATAGTCAACCGACGCCGCTGAACATGTCGGCGACCGGACTTAACCAATCGATACGCCGTTCGCCTCCGCCCAATCGGCAAGCGCGCCGCGAAAATCATTCGGCGGATGCTTGAGCAGCCGGCCGACCGCCGCCTGGCAGGCCTTGCCATCGAGCGAGCGGATCATCGCCTTCACCGGCCCGACCGCGACGGGGGTGATCGACAGCCGCCTGATGCCGATGCCGATCAAGGCCATCGCCTCGAGCGTCCGCCCGCCCATCTCGCCGCAAACGCCGAGCGGAACATCATATTTGTCCGCTGCGATCGAGATCCGCTTCAGGAAGCGCAGGATCGCCGGCGAGAGCCAGTCGTAGCGCTCGGCGAGACGCGGGTTGGAGCGATCGGCGGCGAACAGGAACTGGGTGAGGTCGTTGGTCCCCACCGAGAGGAAATCGATCCGCGGCAGCAACATGTCGAGCAGCTCGGCCAGGGAAGGCACTTCGAGCATCGCGCCGTACAGCACCCGCTTCGGCAGCGCCTTCTTCCGCTCAGCGAGCCAGGCCCTCTGCTCCTCGACGATCGCCTTGGCCGCGTCGAACTCCCAGGGCTCGGAAACCATCGGGAACATGATCTGCAGCTCGCGGCCGGCGGCGGCTTCGAGCAAGGCACGGGACTGCGCCTTCATCAGCGTCGACCGGTCGAGCGCGAGGCGAAGCGCCCGCCAGCCCATCGCAGGATTCTCCTCCGCCTCCGGGCTCGGGTTCAGATAGGGAAGGCTCTTGTCGCCACCCACGTCGACGGTGCGGAAGATGACCGGCTTGCCGTCCGCCGCATCGAGCACCGCCCGGTAGAGCCTTTGCTGGCTCTCGCGCCGCGGCAGGGTGGCGGAGACGAGGAACTGGAATTCGGTGCGGAACAGGCCGATGCCGTCCGCGCCCGTCGCGCCAAGAGCGGCGACGTCGTCGCGCAGACCTGCATTGACCATCACCGAAATGCGGGTGCCGTCCTTCGTCACCGGCGGCTTGTCCTTGACCGCGGCATATTCGGCGCTGCGCTTGCGGCCCGCCGCGAGCTTGGTGTCGAACGCCTCCTGCATCGCCTGGGTCGGCCGGGCAAAGGCGACCGCCTCGCCGCCGTCGATCAGGACCAGATCGCCGTCGGCGATCTGCTGGCGGACGTTGCGCACCCGGCCGATCATCGGCACGCCCATCGCCCGCGCAACGATGGTGACGTGCGCGGTCAGCGATCCTTCCTCGAGGATCACGCCCTTCAGCTTGCGCCGGTCATATTCGAGCAGCTCGGCCGGCCCGAGATTGCGGGCGATCAGCACCGCATCCTGCGGCACGCCGGCCTTGGCGGCGGTGCCGAGCTGGCCCGAGACGATGCGCAGCAGCCGGTTGGCGAGATCGTCGAGATCGTGCATCCGGTCCTGCAGCAGGGGGTCGTCGATCTGGCGCATACGCTGGGCGGTGCGCTGGCGGACGCGCTCGATCGCCGCCTCGGCGGTGAGGCCGCTGTCGATCGCCTCGTTGATCCGGCGCGACCAGCCCTCGTCATAAGCGAACATCTTGTAGGTCTCGAGCACCTCCTGATGCTCGCCGACCGTGCCGAATTCGGCCTGGCCCATCATCGAATCGATCTGCTCGCGCATCTTCTCGAAGGCCGAATAGACGCGGCGGCGCTCGGCCTCGGTGTCCTCGGCGACGGTATGCTCGATGAGGATTCTCGGCTGGTGGTAGACGGCGACGCCCTCCCCCATCCCGTTGACCAGCTTCAGGCCGGTCAGCCTTGTCATGCCGTCCTCGCGGGAGGCATCGCCCGGCGCCGCCGCCTTGTCGGCAAGGCCGGCATTGGCGATCAGCTCGGAAAGCACCATCGCCACAGTCTGCAGTGCCTCGATCTCGAGCTCGTCATAAGCGCGCGGATCTGCGTGTTGGACGGCGAGGACTCCGATCGCCCTTTCCTTGCGGATGATCGGCACGCCGGCGAAGCTGTGGAACAATTCCTCGCCGGTCTCGGGCCGGTAGGCAAATTCGGGATGGCCGGCGGCCTCGGCGAGGTTCAGCACCTCGGCCGCCTTGGCGATCGAGCCGACCAGGCCCTCGCCAAGCGCGAGCTTGGTGACGTGCACCGCCTCCTGGTTGAGGCCGACGGTGGCGAACAATTCGAGCAGGCCGTCGCGCAGCAGATAGATCGAGCAGACCTCGCTCGCCATCGCCTCGGCGATGATCTTCACCACCTTGTTCAGTTTCGCCTGCGCGCCGAGCTTCGACGCCATCACATCGTGCAGGCCCGTCAATATTTCGCGGGCGGAGGCGGCTGAGGTGGCGGTGGCCATATGCTCGCCGCTATCAGATATGGCGGCGCCGTTCCAACGCGTTTCAGCGGGGGCCTGCCGCGGCCGCCCAGGAACCGGGTGTGGCCGGGTCAACCCGAGGGATCGGCTCGGCCGAGCGGCGTCATCACCCAAGCGAGGCAGACCGGTTCAGCCATCTGATCATCGCTCGTCCAGAGGATTTCGGCGATTTCCTGAAGCCTGGCGTTGATCGTCGCGAGGCCTTCGGGATCTGGCCGGCCGAGCAGGCGGAAGAAGCCGTAATTGCGCCCCTCCCCTTCCGCGGACCGGCCCGGCACGGTGCCGGCGGCGCGGAAGTCGCGCTCCATCTGGCGGGTCAGTGCTGCGACGATCTCGTCCATCTCCTCCCGGTGCCGGCCCTCGGCGAGCGCGCGAATCAGGCGCATGCGCGGCGCCGGGGTCGCATAAAGCGTCTCGCGCTTGCGGTTGACCGTCCGCGCGCCGGCCTCGGCGACCAGGCCGACTTCGATCAGCATGGCGAGATGGTGGTAGAGCGCGGAGGGGCGCGCGCCGATCTGCAGGGCGAGCGCGCGCACCGACAACGGGCCGGCGGCGGCGAGCGCGTCGATGATGTCCAGCCGGCGCGGCGAGGCGAGCGCGGCGATCTGCGCCCGCTCCATGATCCAGTAGGTTCGATCGTCCGCCACTTCGGGTCCCTCGGTCCTCGCTTGACTTGTCCAAAATATGAGGATTTATTGATTAAGTCGTCGCAGCATGGATGTGCAATGAGGTTCGTCACCCACCTTTTGCTCATCCTGGCCGCGGCGGCAATCAGCGTCGACGCCGCGGCCGTCACCAGTCCCCAGGCCGCGGCGATCGATCCTGCCCGCCTCTCCCGCCACATCCGCGCCCTCGCGTCCGATGCATTCGAGGGACGGGGCCCCGGCACCGAGGGCGAGCGGCGAACGCTCGACTACATCATCGGCCAGTTCCGCGCTTTCGGCCTCCGGCCGGGCGGCGAGCAGGGCGGCTGGACCCAGGCGGTGCGCATGAACAGCGTCAGCATCTCATCCGAGCGGCGGCTGATTCTGGGCGGGACGGGCCCGGGCTGTTCGGCGGACCTGGGCGAAACGCTCCTCGTCTCGACCCGCAACCCGGCGCCGCATGTCGACATCGCCGATGCGCCGCTCGTCTTCGCCGGTCACGGCATCGTCGCGCCGGAACTGGGCTGGGACGATTATCGGGGCCTGGACGTGCGCGGCAAGATCGTCGTCGTGCTTGCCAACGATCCCGACCATGAGCTGGACCACGGCCCGTTCGGCGGCCACGCCATGTCCTATTACGGCCGGATGAACTACAAAGTGGAGGAGGCCGGGCGGCACGGCGCGCTCGCCATCATCGCCGTTCATCACGATGCCTATGTCGGGCAGCCCTGGCGCTTCACCAGCGGCAGTTATGCCGGCCCATCCAACGGCCTGCCCGGGGCGGCCGACGCGCGGGTCGCCTTCGGCGGCTGGCTGCGGCAGGGTGCGGCGGAGCATCTCTTCGTATGCGCGGGGCTGGATCTGGAGCGGGAGCGCCGCGCCGCCCAGGCCCAGGGCTTTCGCGCCCACCCGCTTGCCGGGCTGACCTTGTCGGCGCGGTTCGGTGCGAGTGTCCGCACCGTCGACACCCATAATGTGATCGCCCTGCTGCCGGGCCTGCGCCACCCCCGGGAGAGCTTCGTCTACACGGCCCATTGGGATCATCTCGGACGCGGCCGCCCCGATTCGACCGGGGACACGATCTACAATGGCGCGCTCGACAATGCCGGCGGAGTCGCCGGCCTGCTCGAGCTTGCCCGGGCCTTCGCCGCCGGGCCTCGGCCGCAGCGCTCCTTGCTGTTCATCGCAACGACGCTCGAGGAAAGCGGCCTGCTCGGCTCCGAATATTACGTCGCGCATCCACTCCATCCGCTCGCGACGACGGTCGGCGGCATCAACATGGACGCGATCAACCTGTTCGGCCCGACCGGCACGATGGAGGTGACCGGCCTCGGCCATACCGACCTCGAAGACCATCTCGGCGCCGAGCTGGCGGCAACCGGCCGGCGCATGCAGGACGATCCCAACAGCGTCGTCGGCTTCTATTATCGCTCCGACCATTTCCCGTTCGCACGGGCCGGCGTGCCTTTCCTGTTCGCCGGCTCCGGCTGGGAGCTGGCCGAGCAGCGTGCGCCGAACGTCCGCGATCCACAGGTCGGCACCCGCTTCCACCAGCCCTCCGACGAATGGTCGCCCGACCTCGACTTCGCCGCGGCCGCCCGCGACGTCACCCTCTATTACCGGGTCGGCCTCAGGCTCGCCAATTCGCGCGAGTGGCCCGGCTGGCGCCCAGGCACCGAGTTCGCGGCGTTGCGGGCGCGGAGCGCGGCGCAGCGCCACTGACCTGAAATCCGACCGGCTGTCCCAAAAGGCGCTTGCTACTCACGATACTGTGTGACATATAGTGTGTGAAACATAGGGTGTGACACACAGCTATGCCGATCGAAGACGACCAGTTCGACAAATTGCGCATCGAGCTGCGCCGCGGCTCCCTGGTGCTGGCCGTGCTCGCGGCGCTGCGCGAGGAACGATATGGTTACACGCTGCGCACACTGCTCGACGATGCCGGCCTGCCGATCGAGGAAGGCGCGCTCTATCCCCTGCTGCGCCGGCTCGAGACGCAGGGGCTGCTGACCAGCGAATGGCGCGAGGAGGGACGCAACAAGCGCTTCTACCGCCTTTCGCCCGACGGCGAGGCGATTCTCGCCTTACTCCAGGCCGAGTGGGAGGCGATCGGCGCCTCTCTCGGCCGGCTTCTCAAATGAGGGCAAGGCCATGGACCTGATCGAACGCTATCTGAGCGCCATCAAGCGCAACCTCCCCGCCCGGAACGCCGACGACATTGTCGCCGAGCTGCGCGACGCCATTGCCAGCCGCATCGAGGATCGCGAGGACGAGCTTGGCCGTCCCCTGACCTCGGAGGAGATAGCGGCCGCGATCAAGGATTTCGGCCATCCGCTCGTCGTCGCCGCCCGCTTTCGCAAGCAGCAATGGCTGATCGGTCCCGAGGTCTTCCCCTTCTATATTTCGGTCGCTCGGATCGTGCTCCTGACCGTGGCCGCGATCATGGTGGCGGTCGGCGTGGGCCAGGTGCTGTTCGGCGACCGCGAGCCGCTGCAGGCGCTGCTGCAGACGATCGGCGGCCTGTCATCGTCGTTGCTGATCAGCCTCTCGATCGTCACCATCGTCTTCGCCGTGCTCGAGCGGGCGGGCTTTCCGGCCGAGCATATCGGCACCTGGAATCCCGAGCAGTTGCCCGACGTCGGCGACGCGCAGCCGGGTCCCTGGAAAGCGGCGGCGGAGGTCGCGCTCAGCCTTGCCTTCCTGCTTTGGTGGGCCGGGCTGTTCAGCCTGCCCATTCCCGCCGGCAGCGCGGAGTTCCGGATCGAGCCGGCGCCCGTTTTCGCCGAGCTCTACTGGCCGATCCTCATTCTCGCGGCGGCGCGCCTGCTTCACAACCTCATCCAGTGGCTGCGGCCGCGCTGGAAGCTGGTGCTCGGCGTGACCAACGCCCTCACCGCGATCGGCGGCCTGGCGCTGCTCGCCATGCTCTACCGCGCCGGCCATTGGGCGACGGTGGTTTCGACCGGCCTGCCGGCGCACGAGGCAGCCGAGCTCCAGACCAGCCTCGACCTCGCCCTCAAGATCGCGATCGTCGTGACCGGGGCGATCTGGATCCTTGCCAGCCTTGGCGCCTTGTGGTCGCTGAGCCGCGAGCGCCCCAGGCACGCCACCGCGTGACGTCCGCTGCGGCGCTGACGGGGCCCGGCGCTCAGTTCCTCCCCGGGACGGGGAGGATCTCAACTAACGCGACGGCCAGGTCCAGGGGGGAATGGTCCGGTCCCGGACGATCGTCTCGCCAATCCGGACGTCGCGCAACGAGCGATAGCCCGAGATGGCGAGGGTCGTGATCACCGCCGCAGTGCGCTGTGACCGATCGTCAACGCGCCAGTCCGGTTCCGCCGACGGGCTCGGTCTCGACGCTGCTTTCGAAACCGGCGATGAGCGGCCGGCCCCGGGCGATCGCCGCCTGCACGGCGGGAAGCCGGAGCGAGGCCGCGTGACTCTCGCGGCGGTCCCAGACTTCGGTGATCCAGATCGCGTCGGCGTCGGCGGGATCCCTGGCGACGATATAGGAAAGACAGCCCGGCATCGCTTCGGTGCCCTCGAGCAGGATGGCGATCAGGGCGTCACGCTGTCCCGCGACCGCCCGCATCTTGCCGATCATGCCGTACATCCCTCTCCCCTCGGCGAATGCCAGCGCGTCCACCGGCATCATCGCAAGGCCGACCGCGCCGACGACGAAGCCGCGCCGCCCGATCACGCGCCGGCGGAGCGCCGTTCGAGCGCATGGGCGGCCTCGTCCATCAGCTGGGCGAGGATGATGGCGAGGCTTGCTTCCTCCTTGACCATGCCGACCGACTGGCCGGCCATGACCGAACCGGTCTCGACGTCCCCATCGATCACCGCGCGGCGCAGTGCGCCGGCCCAATAATGCTCGATCTGGAGCTGGGCCTCCGCCATCTCGACCTTCTCCTCGTCGAGCAATTGGGCGACCTCGCGCTGCTTGGCGGCGAAGCTTTCCATCTCGCGATTCTTGAGCGCGCGGACCGGGATGACCGGCAAACGCGGATCGATCTGCACCGAGGTGATCGCGTCGCGGGCCGAGGCGCGGATGAACGCCTTCTTGAAATTGGGATGGGCGATGCATTCGTGGGCGCAGACGAAGCGCGTGCCGAGCTGGACTCCGGCCGCGCCCATTTCCAGATAGCCGGCGATCAGCCCGCCATGGCCGATGCCGCCGGCGACGAAGATCGGCACCTCCTGGGCGAGCGGCGGCAAAATTTCCTGGGCGAGGACCGATGTGGACACCGGGCCGATATGGCCGCCGGCTTCCATTCCCTCGATGACCAGGGCATCCACGCCCGAGCGGATCAGCTTCTTCGCCAACGCGAAAGCGGGCGCGAAGCAGATCAATTTGGCGCCATTGCCCTTGATCCGGTCGATCGATCCGGTCGGCGGCAGGCCGCCGGCGAGGACGACATGGCTGACCCGATGCTGGGCGCAGACGTCGATCAATTCGCTGAGCATCGGATGCATGGTGATCAGGTTCACCCCGAACGGCCGCTGCGTGCGCTTCTTGGTCTCGGCGATTTCGGTGTCGAGCAGATCGGGCGTCATCGCCCCGCAGGCGATCACCCCGAACGCGCCGGCATTGGACAAAGCCGAGACGAGGTGGCGCTCCGAGATCCAGCTCATCGCGCCGCCGAGCACCGCATAATCGCAGCCGAGGAAATCGGCGCCGCGCTTCATCAGGCGGGCGAGGCGGTCGTGGCCGATCGCGTCGCTCATGCCGCATCCTCCGCGTCGAGGCCGAAGGCGGTGTGGAGGACCCGCACCGCGAGTTCTGCATAATCCATGTCGATGATCACCGAGATCTTGATCTCCGAAGTGCTGATCGCGAAGATGTTGATCTTCCGGTCGCCAAGCACCTCGAACATCTTCGCGGCGATGCCGGGGTTGCTGCGCATGCCAACGCCGACGATGCTGACCTTCACCACATCGGTATAGTGGATGATCTCGCCATAGCCGGTCGCCGCCTTGTTCTGGGCAAGCCCGTCGAGGCAGCGGTCGAGCGAGGCCTTGGTGACGGTGAAGGTCACCGCGCTGCGTTGCGCCTCGACCGGCGAGCTCTGCACGATCATGTCGACGTCGATGCCGGCCGCGGCGAGCGGGCCGAAGATCTTTGCGACGGTGCCCGGTTCGTCGGCCAGGCCGAACAGGGTGATCATCGCCTCGTTCTTGTCGTGGGCGATGCCGGTGATGACGTTGCGTTCCATAGTCCTGTCCTCGATGGCGTCGTCGGCGACGATCATGGTGCCGGGCACGTCCTCGAACGAGGAGAGGACCTGAAGCGGCATTTTGGTGCGCATGGCGAGACCGACCGAGCGCGTCTGCAACACCTTGGCGCCGACGCTGGCCAGCTCGAGCATCTCTTCATAAGTGATCGTGGCAAGCTTGCGGGCGCGCGGCACGATCCGCGGATCGGTGGTGTAGACGCCGTCGACGTCGGTGTAGATGTCGCAGCGGTCGGCCTTCATCGCCGCCGCCAGCGCGACCGCGGACGTGTCCGAGCCGCCGCGGCCCAATGTGGCAAGGTCGCCCGCAGCGGTCACACCCTGGAAGCCCGGGATGACGGCGATGCCGCCGAGCGCGAAGGCCCGTTCGAGCACCTCGGCGTCGATATGATCGATCAAAGCGGCGGCATGGCCGCTGGCGCGGATCGGCAGCTGCCAGCCCATATAGGAGCGGGCCTCGAGGCCCATGCCCTGGAGGGTGATGGCGAGGAGGCCGCTGGTCACCTGCTCGCCCGACGCCACCACCACGTCATATTCGCGCGGATCGTAGAGCGAGGCGGCCTCGCGGCAGAGCTGGACCAGCCGATCGGTCTCCCCCGCCATCGCCGAGACGACCACCGCCACCTGGTTGCCGCGCTCCGCCTCGCGCTTCACCAGGCCGGCGACATGGCGAATGCGCTCGATGCCCGCCATCGAGGTGCCGCCGAATTTCATCACGATGCGGGCCATGGCTGCGCGCTTACGAAGAGGCAGGGCTCAAGGCAAGGCGGCGGACGGGATTGGCCTGTTTAGAGGAGGCTGCCCTCAGGCCAGCCAGTCCGGCACCGAATCCGCCGCGATCAAATCGGCGATGCTGACCCGCTTGCGCACCACCGCCCAGCGGTCACCGTCGACCAAAACCTCGGGGGTCAGCGGGCGGCTGTTGTAGGTGCTCGACATGGCTGCCGAATAGGCGCCGGCGGTGCGGAACAGGACGAGGTCGCCGGCTTCGGCATGGTCCATCTCGCGCGCCGTCGCGAAGGTGTCGCCGCTTTCGCAGACCGGGCCGACGACGTTGGCGACCATCTTCTCGCCGCGCGGCGCGACCGCATCGATCGCGTGCCAGGCGTCGTAGAGCGCCGGCCGCATCAGATCGTTCATTGCCGCGTCGACGATCAGAAAAGGTTGCGAGATGCCGGGCTTCACCCGGATGACGCGGCTGAGCAATATGCCGGCATTGCCGATGATCAGCCGCCCCGGCTCGAACACCAGGCGCGCCCCCCAGCCACCGGCGATTCGCCGCACCATCTCGCCATATTCTTCCGGGCTGGGCGGATCGGCCAGAGCGGGGTTGTGGGGAATGCCGAGCCCGCCACCGAGATCGGCAACCTGGATGTCGAGGCCGCCGGTGCGCAATTCGTCGATCAGCGCGCCGACCTTCCTGAATGCGGATTCGAGCGGAGCGAGGTTGGTGAGCTGGCTGCCGATATGGACGGCGACGCCCTGGACGGCGAGGCCCGGCAGAGCGGCGGCGCGGCGATAGGCGGCAAGCGCGGTGTCGATCGGGATGCCGAACTTGTTCTCGGCCCCGCCGGTCGAGATCTTCGCGTGGGTGCCCGCCTCGACATCCGGATTGACCCGGAAGCCGACCGGCGCGGTGAGCCCAAGGGAGGTCGCGACTTCGGACAGCATCTCGGCTTCCGAGTCGGATTCCAGGTTGAACTGATAGAGGCCGCCCTTCAGCGCCTCGGCCATTTCCGCCTCGATCTTGCCGACGCCCGAGAAGACGATCTTGTCGACCGGGATGCCGGCGCTGCGGGCGCGGGCATATTCGCCGCCCGAGACGATGTCGGCGCCGGCCCCGGCCCGCGCCAAGGTGGCCAGCACCGCCGCATTGGGATTGGCCTTGACCGCATAAGCGATCAAAGGATCGGGCAAGGGCGCCAGCGCGGCGCGCATCACCTCGACATGGCGGACCATGGTCGCCGTCGAATAGACGTAGACCGGCGTGCCGACCGCGGCGGCGATTTGGGCAAGCGGCACGCCTTCGCAATGCACTTCGCCGTCCAGGAGGTGGAAATGGTCCATCGCTTCCAGCCCTTTTCCTGTGCGGTGAGACAGTGCAAGGAGAATCGATGGCAACGCACAGCAGCATCGACCCCAAGGAGGCCGCCCATTTCGGCGCGCTCGCCGGGGATTGGTGGGATCCGAAGGGCAGCTCGGCGATGCTGCACCGGCTCAACCCGGTGCGGCTGCGCTACCTGCGCGACCGCATCGACCAGCATTGGGGGCTCGACGAGACCAGCCTGAAGCCGCTTGCCGGCCGGCGCGCGGCCGACGTGGGATGCGGCGCCGGCCTGCTCGCCGAGCCGCTCGCCCGGCTCGGCGCCGCGGTGACCGGCATCGACGCGGCGCCGGAGAATATCGCCGCGGCGCGCGCCCATGCGCTCGGCCAGGGCCTGGAGATCGACTATCGCGTCGGCGGCGCCGAGACGCTCGACGGGCGCTTCGATCTCGTGACCTCGCTCGAAGTGGTCGAGCATGTCGCCGATCCGGCCACCTTCATCGGCGGGCTGGCCGCGGCGGTGGCCGACGGCGGGCTGCTGATCCTCTCGACGCCGAACCGGACGGCGTGGTCGCGGCTGATCATGATCGGCCTCGGCGAGGGCGCAGGCCAGATTCCCAAAGGCACGCACGATTGGGACAAGTTCATCAGCCCGGACGAGCTGAAGGCGCTGGTCGCGGACGCGGGGCTGGAGGTGGTCGACACGACGGGCATCGGCTGGACGCCGACCCGGGGGTTCGCGCTGACCGACGATCTTTCGCTCAATTATCTGGTGACGGCGAAGCGCGCCGGAGCCTGATAGTTATCGCCCTCCTTTGCCGTTCGGGCTGAGCTAGTCGAAGCCCTTTCCTTCTCTTCTTCCGTAAGAAGGAGAGCCCTTCGACAGGCTCAGGGCGAACGGAAAGTGTTTTAAACCCCTTGGTCAACGCACCTCGCGCGACAGCCGCGTCATCAATATCGCGGCGCGCCTGGCCTGGCGGTTGAGGCTGTCGAGGGCGATCCATTCTCCTTCGGCATGGGCGCCGCCGCCGGCCGCGCCCATTCCGGCCAGAGTGTCGGCATCGCCGGCAACGAAGCTCGAATCGGCGGCGCCGCGTTTCGCGGGATCATATTCCGGCATTTCGGCGAGGCCGAGGTCGCGGTTCACGCCGTTGAGCCGCGCAAGCAGGGCGCGGTTGCCGGCGGTCGGCGCCATCGGCGGGTAGCCGTCTTCGGAGAAGACCAGATCCGCCTCGGTGCGCGGCAGATGCTGGGCGACGATCGCCTGCATGCGGCTGCGCGCCCGCGCCTCCTGTTCGGGGGTGAGGGAACGGACGTCGCCGCGGGCGATCGCCGTGGAGGCAGTGATGTTGGTCTTGCCGGACGCGGTGACGCGGAAGCCGTCGGCATCGATCGCGGCGGGCGTGCCCCCGCCGATCACCCCGACATTGTAGGTGAGGTTGGGCTCGGGCAGCTCGCGGCGGAAGCCGTCGAGGATGCGGGCGATCTCGTAGATCGCGCCATAGCCGAGCTCGCTGCCGAAAACGCCCGAGCTGTGGCCGGTGCGGCCGCGGGCGGTCAGCGTCCAGCTGGTCGAGCTGCGTCGGGCGACGCTGCCGAAATCGCGGCCGTCCTCGACCGCGAGATTCTCGAATTCGAGCGCGACCTCCGCCCAGCGCCCCGCCTCGATCAGGTCGCGGCGGGCAGCGGTGATCGGCGCACCCGGCCGTTCCTCGTCGCCGGTCATAACCACCATGATGTCGGCGTCGCGCAGAGTCCCCGCCGCCTGCATCGCCCGCAATGCCGCGATCAGCACCACGTTGCCGCCCTTGCAGTCGCCGACGCCGGGGCCGGTGGCGCGATTGCCAGCGCGGGCGAAGGTCTGGAATGGGCTGTCAGGCTCGAACACCGTATCGAGATGGCCGATCAAGAGGATGCGCTTGCCGCGGCCGTTGCCGCGATGGGTGGCGACGATATGGCCGGCGCGGCCCGTCGCGCGCATGTCGACCCAGCGAACGTCGAAGCCAAGCGGCTCCAGCTCGGTCCGTACCATCGCGCCGACCGCAGTCACGCCCTGGAGATTCAGGGTGCCGCTATTCTGGTTCACCATCCGCTCGAGCAGCGCGATGGTGCGGTCGGTCTCGCGGTCGACCGATGCGGTGATCGCCTGCTCCTCGCGGCTGAGCCGGGCCTGGGCCGGCACGGCCGCGGTGAGGAAGGCGAGCAGGAGGAGGAGGATGCGCATGACCGCCTCCTTCCCCTTCCTCCTCCAGCGGTCAAGATCGAACCCGACCAGCCTTCATGCGTTACGCAGCCGGAAGGAGAGCCCATGACAGATTCGCGCACGCCCCGCACGAAGGAGGCCCAGCTGCCCGACGCGCTCGACCAGAATCCCGACGCGCATCCCGGCCAGGGCCTGTTCGGCGAACATGGCTCGGAAGACGCCCAGCTCCAGGCCGAAGCGGAACAGGGCGAAGACGATGTCGAGCAGGGGGGATCGGCGACCCCCTGAGGGCGAGCGAGTCGCGTCCCGGCACATCCACGGCGCCGGCATTAATCCTCTGTTCCTTTTCGCGCGGCTAAAATGACTGTAGAAGCGGCGCAAAGCAGTTCAGTCAGGATTTCCACATGGCCAATAATTTCATCCGCTCGCTGGCTCTGGTCGGCGCCGTCGTCTTCGTGCCGGTGACCGCCGCCTCGCTCGCCCAGACCGACGTCAATTCCTATCGCGAGCTCGACCAGTTCATGAGCGTGTTCGAGCGGGTGAAGGGCGAATATGTCGACCAGGTCGACGACGCGACGCTGATCCGCGGCGCCATCGACGGAATGCTCGCCAGCCTCGACCCTCATTCGTCCTACATGAACACACGCGAATTCCGGAACATGATGACCACGACCGATGGCAATTATGGCGGCCTCGGTCTCACCGTCACCATGGACGACGGCGCCGTGAAGGTGATGGCGGCGACGCCGGGCGCGCCGGCATCGACAGCGGGGCTCAAGACCGGCGATTTCATAACCCATATCGACGGGCGGCTGTTCTACGGCGGCACGCTCGACGAGGCGGTCGACCGTATGCGCGGCAATCCCGGCACCACCGTGCGGCTGACCATCGTCCGACCGGGCCGCGAGCGGCCGTTCGACGTCACCATCACCCGCGCGATCATCGACATACCGGCGGTCCGCTCGGAGATCCGCGACGGCGTCGGCATCCTCACCGTGACCACGTTCAGCCGCGTCACCACCGAGGCGACGCAGCGCGCCATTGCCGACATCGAGCGCCAGCTCGGCCACCCGCCGCTCGGCTACGTGCTCGACCTGCGCTCCAATCCGGGCGGGCTGCTCGACCAGGCGGTCGGACTTTCGGACCTGTTCCTCGAGCGCGGCGAGGTCGTCTCGCAGCGCGGTCGCCGCCGCACCGACATCGAGCGTTATTATGCCCATCCCGGCGACGCCGCCCGCGGCCTGCCGATCGTCGTCCTCGTCGATGCCGGCACCGCATCGGCCTCCGAGATCGTCGCCGGCGCGCTGCAGGATCATCGCCGCGCCATCGTGATGGGCGTGCGTACTTTCGGCAAGGGCTCGGTCCAGACCCTGATCCCGCTCGGCAACGGCGACAGCGCGCTGCGCCTCACGACGGCGCGCTACTACACGCCGTCGGGCCGCTCGGTGCAGGAGGGTGGCATCGCGCCGGACATCCTCGTGCCGCAGCTGACCGATCCCGATTACCAGTCGCGCAGCAACGTCCGCGAATCCGATCTGCGCCGCCACCTGATCAACGAGGTCGGCGTGCAGGAGGATCTGATCCAGAATGACGGCCGGCCCGATCCGCGCTTCGCGCTGACCACGGCCCAGCTCGCCGAGCGCCACATCACCGACTATCAGCTCTATTATGCGCTGCGCACGATCGCGCGGCTCGGCACGGGGGCGCCGCCGCCGCGGATCGCCGCCACGCCCGGCCGCCGCAGCGCCAGCCGCTAGAAGGACCAGAGGTGCGCAACCCGCCGGCCCTTGCCAGGGCGCTCGCATTGCTGGTGCCGGCGGTGGCGCTCGCCGCGGCCTACGGGTCGCAATATTGGGGTGGGCTCAGCCCGTGCGAGATGTGCTGGTGGCAGCGTTACGCCCATTTTGCGGCGCTTCCCTTCGCGCTGGCCGCCTTTTTCGTTTCGGGCCGCGTGCTGGTCTGGCTCGCGGCGCTGGCGATCGCGGTGAGCGGCGCGATCGGATTCTATCACGCCGGCGTCGAGCTCCATTACTTCAAGGGCCTGACCACCTGCACCGCGACCGTCACCGGCGGCTCGGCCGAGGATTTCCTCAAGGCGATCATGGACACCCCCCTGGTCCGCTGCGACGACATCCAGTGGTCGTTCCTCGGAATTTCGATGGCGGGGTGGAATGCGATCCTTTCGCTCTCTAGTGCGTTGTTGATCCTATGGCTGAGCCTCAGACGAACCCGCACCAGCTAGCACCCGCGTGGCGCCCCGGCGATCCGCGCCCGGACGTGACCTCGATGCTGCGCGTCGACCAGGCCGGCGAATATGGCGCCACCCGGATCTATGCGGGCCAGCTCGCCGTGCTCGGCGACCGGCACAAATCCTCCGCATTGATCGCCGGCATGGCTGCGCAGGAGCAGGTCCATCTCAGCCATTTCGACGCCTTGCTCGCCGCGCGCGGCATCCGCCCGACTATCCTCCAGCCGTTCTGGGCGGTCGCCGGCCACGCGCTCGGCGCGGCCACGGCGCTGATCAGCCCGGCTGCGGCGATGGCCTGTACCGCCGCGATCGAGGACGAGATCGACGCCCATTATTCGGAGCAGCTGGCCGAGCTCGGCGACAGCGATAAACCACTTTCCGCGAGCATCGAGACGTTCCAGGCCGACGAGCGCGCCCATCGCGACGCCGCGATCGCGGCCGGTGCCGAATCGAGCATCGGCTATCCTTTACTCTATACCGCGATCAGAATGGGCTGCCGTGCCGCCATCGAAATGTCGAAGAGGATCTGAACCCATGCGCCTAGTCCTAATCGCACTCGCCGCCCTGGCCGCGTCTCCCGCTTTGGCGCAGCAGCCCGGCTTACCGGTTCCGAATGCGACCCCGCCGGCCGCGGAGCCGCGCGTCAATCAGGTGATCGTCTATGGCGACGACCCCTGCTCGCCGAGCCGCGATCCGGACGAGATCACGGTCTGCGCCCGCCTGCCCGAATCCGACCGCTTCCGCATTCCGCCCAACCTGCGCAACAATCCGAACGATCCGGCCAGCCAGTCCTGGGCCGGCCGCGCGACCGAGCTCGCTTATGTCGGCCGCACCGGCACCGAGAGCTGCTCGACCACCGGGCCGGGCGGCTTCACCGGCTGCCTCAACCAGGTCATCAACCAGGCCCGGGCCGAGCGCCGCGCCGCCGGCGACGTCAACTGGACGCGCATGATCGAGGAAGCGCGGCGCGAACGCGACGCCCGGCTGACCTCCGAAGCGCATGAAGGCGACCGGCAGCGCCAGGAGCCGTTCGTCCCGCCGACGACGCCGCAATGATTCGACACCGCTAACCTGGAATCGGGTCCAGGATCGGCCCGATCGTGGAGTCGGCCAAGCCTCGCCCCGAACCTGGAATTGTATGGCGAAGTCCTGAAGCACCGCCACGCTGATTGCGGCTGTGGTTTGTGGCGCCGCGAGAGCCCGGTGGCCTTCTCCGGGCGCCACGGCAAGCCGGTTTGCCCGCGGCACCGATCAAAGCAGGTCGCGCCGCCATCTCGCGACGGAGAACAAGGATCGTTCCCGCCGAAAGGAGAGCGATCCTGGCGACCAGGATCCACAATGACGCCACGTATAGGGCGGCGGTCGGCCCAGCACAGCGTCCTGTTGCCCTTTGAAAGCGGACCGAGCCGCAACGTCCGCGCGACCTGGCGAAGCGGCGGTTCTGCCGCAGCTCAACGGCAGGCTGATTACGGAACACTATTCATGCCGGCTGGTTCGAGGCCGCATTCGCAGTGAAATCCGCGCCAAATCCCTTCGCGCGGTTCGCCACAGGGAGAGTTCACCCAAGGAGAGAGTGGATGAAGCCGATCATTACCGCCTTCGAATCCTCGCCCGACGAAGGCCAGGGGCTGGCGCGCGACATGCGGGTGCGCTGGGCGCTGGAGGAGGTCGGCCAACCCTATGAGGCCAGGCTGCTTTCGTTCGAGGGGCTGAAAGAGCCCGCGCATCGCGCGCGTAATCCGTTCGGCAGCATCCCGACCTATGAGGACGGCGGGCTCATCCTTTTCGAATCCGGCGCGATCGTGCTTCATGTCGCCGAGAAATTTCCGGGCCTGCTGCCGCGTGAACCCGACGCTCGGGCGCGCGCGATCATGTGGCTGTTCGCGGCGCTCAACACGCTGGAGCCTCCGATCGTCGAGCGCGAGCAGGCCCCGCTCCTGGAGAAGGACAAGAGCTGGCTCGAGGAGCATATCGCGATGATCGAGGTGCGTGTGCGGGATCGGCTGGGCGACCTCTCCCGGCGCCTTGGCGACGGCAACTGGCTCGACGGCGCGTTCAGCGCCGGCGACCTGATGATGATCATGGTCCTGCGCCGGCTGGACGGCACCGGGATCGTCGACGAATATCCCAATCTCGCGGCCTATGTCGCCCGCGGAGAGGCACGGCCCGCCTACAAACGCGCCTTCGCCGACCAGGCGGCGGTGTTCACGGCCGCTTCGGGCGAGGCGGCAAGGCCCGTACGCCGCTGAATGGGACTGGGGACTTGGGACCCGGGACCAGGGACTGGTGCAATGAATGTTTTACTCCCTGGTTTGGGTTTGCGATCATCACCGCCCTGGCCAACTCATGGAGGCGCGTATGGCGGGCCCGGTCCATCTTCATGGCTATCGATACAGCGTCTACAGCCGGACCGCGCGACTGGCTCTGCTGTTGAAGAAGGTCGAGCACCGGACGATCGAGGTCGATCCGTTCGCCGAGCTCTCCCAAGCCTATTTGATGCTGCACCCGTTCGGCCGGGTTCCAGCGCTGACTCATGGGACGTTCGAGCTTTTCGAAACGAACGCGATCACGCGTTATGTCGATCGGGCCTTCGCCGGCCCTTCATTGCAGCCCGAGGGCGTGGCCGCCCTGGCCCGAATGGACCAGGTGATCTCGCTGATCGATGCCTACGCTTATTGGCCGATGGTCAGGCAAGTGTCTTCCCACGCATTCTTCCGGCCTCTTTTCGGAGAGGAGACGCGCCGTGAGGAGATCGACACTGGCCTGGAAGCAGCGGCGAAGATCCTGTCCTTCCTTGACGGTGTAGCAGGTGAAGGCATCGTCCTGAACGCGCGCGAGATCGGCCTGGCCGACTGCCACCTTGCGCCCATGATGGATTATTTCGTTCGCGCCGAGGAGGGGAAGGCGGCGCTTTCCGCGCACCGCTCGTTGCAGGGATGGTGGGATCGGATCTCCGACCTGGACGTGCTGAAGGCCACCGACCCTTTCACAGGCGCGGCGGACTCCAACTGAACCGTGGTTCCGGCACATTTGGCGCGCTGCCGGACCCTAAAACGGGCGCAGGAAAATGATGACCAGCAAAGCCAGGCAGAAGATGCCCAACACCGGGAACAGGATCTTGCGCCGTCGTTGCAGCCGGTGCGGTGTATCGTCCGTCTGCCCGGCTGCCTGGAAGTGGTTGCCGAAGCGGGCGTGGATCTGTTTACGAGCCCACGCCGTCACCTGGCCCTGGAGGTGTGCGAAGGCCGGGGCGGCGTCGTGCCGCGCGCTCGCCGGCACCGGGATTCGCAGCACCACGATCTGCGGCGCGTTGGTGGTGGCCAGCTCGCAGGCGATTTCGATAAACCCCGGCTCTCCCTCGTGCCAGCTGATCTCACCGGGCGTACCGAAACTCTTGAGGCCGTGATCATAGAGCCTGCTTCCGACGAGCAGGGATTGCTGCCCGACGACGATCGGGAAGCCTTCCGGCGGCACTGACGCCGGGAGCGTCAGCGAATTGGCCAGGGACCAGAGCCGGCCGGCGCGGGCCGCGTCGACGGCGCGGAAGGCCTCCATATCGGACGGGTAGACCTGCCAGCGCGCGATCGCATCCGGCAAGTCCAGTGCCTCCGCATAGGCGCGCCGGCGCGAGGCGCGCCAGACGAGGATCATCATGACCAGCCCGGCCAGCACCACGGCACCGCCGGCGATCACCAGCGGCAAGGCGAGAGGGGAACGGGCGTCGCTCGTGCCGCCGTAGAGAAAGAGGCCAATGCCGGCAGCGATGACCAGCAGCGAAAGCAGTATCAAACCCCCGGATCCACGCATGCGCACTCCCCTATTGGCAAGAACCTGATCCTAGGGACGGTGGCGGAAATCGCCAGCGGACTTTCGAGCGTGTCGGCGGTTCTTCAGACCCGGTGTTGCCCCCCAGCGCATCCGCCCGGCAGGATGAGGGCTCAGGCCGGTTCGAGGGCAGCCTCGGCGGCAATTGTCTCCTCGATCCAGCCGCCGCCGAGCAGGCGGTCTCCGTCGTAGAGCACCGTGGCCTGGCCCGGAGAAACGCCATATTCGGACGCCTCGAAATGAACGGTTTCGCCGTCAAAACGGGCGGGCACGGGCCTGGCCAGCGACCGGACCTTCGCTGTCAGGCCGTCTCGCAGGTCCCTGCGACACGACTCGGGAAAAGGCTCGCCGAGCCAGTTGACGCCTTCGAGCCGGGCGCTGCGCACCGCCAGCGCCTGCTTCGGGCCGACCACGACCCGACCGGCCTCCGGCTCCAGCCGGAGCACGTAGAGCGGCTCTGCCTGGCCGCCGATCTCGAGGCCGCGGCGCTGGCCGACGGTGAAGTGGATCAGGCCGCGGTGCCGGCCGAGCACGCGGCCGGCGCGGTCGACGATCTCCCCCGGTACCGCTGCTTCGGGCCGCACCTTCTCGACCACCCGCGCATAATCGCCATCGGGGACGAAGCAGATGTCCTGGCTGTCGGGCTTGCCGGCGACGGACAGCGCCAGATCGCGCGCGATCTCGCGGACCGCGGCCTTGGGCATCGCGCCGAGCGGAAAGCGCAGATAATCGAGCTGGTCGCGCGTGGTCGCAAACAGGAAATAACTCTGGTCGCGGGCGGGATCCGCGGCGCGGTGGAGCTCGGCGCCGTGCGGGCCGATGACGCGCCGGACATAATGGCCGGTGGCGAGGCAATCGGCGCCGAGATCGCGGGCGAGGCTGAGCAGATCCGTGAACTTTACCCCCTGGTTGCAGCTGATGCAGGGGATCGGGGTGCGGCCGCGGGCATATTCGTCGGCGAAGCGCTCGATCACGCTCTCGCGGAACCGGCTTTCATAATCGAACACATAATGGGCGATGCCGAGCCGGTCGGCGACCGCCTTGGCATCATATATGTCCTGGCCGGCGCAGCAGGTCTTGCTGCGCCCGACTGCGGCGCCGTGATCGTAAAGCTGCAGCGTTACCCCGATCACCTCGGCGCCGCTGCGCGCGGCCAGAGCGGCGACGACCGAAGAATCGACGCCGCCGGACATGGCGACGACGATTCGGGCCTGGGCTGCTGGCCGGCCGAGCTGGAAATCCACGTTCATGTTGGGGGTCAGATAGGGGATTGGGGCAGGAACGACAAACGCCGGAGGCAGATGAGCCCGATCACGGACGCGAGGTAGCGATGCCGCCGCCAGCGCGCGAAGCTTTGCTTCGCACCCCTCACCTGCCGTCTCCCACGATGAGAGAGAGAGACAGGTAAGGTCCAGACCCTATTGCTTTACCGGCTCTTCACCCTCTTTCCTTAAGGGCCGGGGGATGGACGAATCTTTTCAGCTGCGGGCCAGGCGCCTGCTCGGCAAGCGGATTCCGGCGCCGCTCGATTTTTCGGTGCTGACCGCGACGCTCACCGCACAGGCGGCCTCGAGCGAGGCGGCGCGAGCCCAGGCGCGCGCCAGCGCCTCGGCCGTGCCGGCACCGGCCGACCCCCTCGGCGAGATCGTGCTCGGCGGGCCGGAGCGGGCCGAGGCGGCCTCGGCGCAGCGCGGGTGTTTCAACCGTGCCGAAGTGAGACGTCGTCGCAACGACCCGTAAAGCATGATCACCGTGATATTTACCTTGGCGTTTTAGCCTTCCTTCAATGCTCTCGGCCTAAAGGAAGTGACGCAGACGGCGTTAGTAAGCCGATAGCGCGTGAAGTTTTGAGGTACGAATGATCGAGAATCAGAAAATTCGCCCCGCCCAGGTCATCGGTCCCCTCGGCGAGCCGCTTACCATCGACTCTCTGCCCGATCCGACCACGACCCGCTGGGTGGTGCGCCGTAAGGCCGAGGTCGTGTCCGCCGTCAATGGCGGGCTGATCAGCGTCGACGAAGCCTGTGAGCGCTATGGGCTGAGCCTCGAGGAATTCGCCGGCTGGCAGCGCGCGGTCGATCGTTCCGGCATGCCCGGGCTGCGCGTCACGCGCATCCAGCATTACAAGACGCTCTACGAGCGCCAGCAGAGTTATTGAGTGTTCCTGTCGGATCGGGCCTCGGGAGGCTCCGATGCCGGAAGGAAAAGCGGGTACACGCGACGACGCGACGTCCCTGGAGTCTTTGCCCTCTCCCGTGCGGCGCAGCCGCTTTGATATCTTCGCGCGGAACATGGATCTGAATCGCGTTCAGGTTGACGTTGGGGCGGTCGCCGACCCGCCTTAAATCGCCCCCTCCCAACTCCTCAGGAACAAGCGCGCCCGTGACGCGTCTTGAGGTCGGACCGCCGCAGTAACGGCGACGGGTTCGGTCTAGCAGGAGGGAAGATTATGGGCATTATCGTGTGGCTCGTGGTGGGCGGCATCGTTGGGTGGCTCGCGAGCCTTGTCATGCGCACCGACGCGCAACAGGGCATCATCCTCAACATCGTCGTCGGCATCATCGGCGCCTTCATCGGCGGCATGATCTTCAGCCGCGGCGACATCAACAACGCACCGCTGAGCGTCACCGCGTTCATCATATCCTTGGTCGGCGCGATCATTCTGCTGGGGATCGTGAACCTGTTCCGGCGCGGCAGCCTGCGCTGAAGCATCCGTCATCGGCAATGATGGGGCCGCCCGAGAGGGCGGCCCTTTTCATTCGAGCTCGAAGACCATCGTCACGCCGACCGTCAGCGCCTGCACGCCCGGGTCGATGTCGGTCTCGGCGGCGTAACCGGCGTTTCGGGAATTGGCGAAATTCGCCATCGGCGACATGTTGCCGGACTCGCCGACCGAGACGACGCGCTTGATCCGCATGCCCAGCGCGCGCGCATAAAGCTCGGCGCGGGCGCGGGCATTGGCGACGGCCAGCATGCGCGCCTCGTCGAGGGCCGCCTCCGGCCTTTCGATGCCCATGTTCGGGCCCTGGATCTGGTTCACCCCGGCGCCGACCAGGGCATCGATGACGCGCCCCGCGCTGGCAATGTCGCGGAACCTTATGCCGAGCTGGTTGATCGCCATATAGCCGGTGAAAACCCGCGGCCGATTTTCAACGTCGCGCCATTGCGGCTGGAGACTGATCGCGCTGGTGCGAATGTCGCGATCGGCAATGCCGGCGCTGCGCAAGGCCGCGCGGATCGAGTCCATCCTGGCGGCATTCTGCCGGATCGCCGCGCTCGCCGTCGGCGCCTCGGTGCTCACCCCGGCGTCGATCCCGACATAATCGGGCGGGCGCGTCACCCGGCCTTCGGCGGTGACGCTGAGCCGGGTGCCGGCAAGGCTCTCGGTCGGTGGCTGCTGGGCGGCAACAGGCGCGAGCGGCGAGGCGAGCGCCAGCAGCCCCATCACTACGAGCTTGTACTTCATATTTCCTCCCAGGCAGGCCGGATGAACGCCTTCCGGCCTTAGGCCCGGCGAGGGTGGACGAAGGCTGAACGACCGATCAGCGCCGGCCGGCGAACAGCCGGTAGACGATCAGGATCAGAACCGATCCGACGATCGCGGCGAGGAAACCCGCCCCTTCCCCGGGCCCGTACCAGCCGAGCTTCTGGCCGAGGAAACCAGCGAGAAGGGCGCCGGCAATGCCAAGCACGATCGTGATCAGGCAGCCGCTTGGGTCGCGACCGGGCGTGATCGCCTTGGCGATGGCGCCGGCGATGAGCCCGATGAGGATCCACATCAGCCAACCATGATCCGCAAGATATTGAGACATAGGGATTCCTCCTGGTCCGGCGCCTCCGCGGCACCCGCATTGAGCAATGGTAAAGCCCCGGATTTGGTTGTAAAGCGCGCTTGCGGGCGCCGGAGCGGGGAGAGACGAAGGCGGCCTTCTTTATGGCTTGTCCACGGTGATCTATTCGGCTAATACAGCTCGCGAGCCGCGGCCTGTGGACGCACTGTTCTGAGTGGGGACGATGAAAGCGATGAATATCGAGTCGACAAAGTGGAGCCGTGACGCGATCGACGACGTGGTCGTCGACGACGCGACACTTGCCAAAAGGCGGCGGCGCAAGCGGATCATCATCGCCGTGATCGTCGTGCTCGTGCTCGCGGTGGCCGCGGTCTTCCTGCTTGGCGGGCGCGGCGAGAAAGCCGCGGCGCCCGCGGGCGACCAGGGCGAGCAGCTCCCGTCGGTGACCTTCGTGGTCCCGGGCCGCCAGGACATTGCCGCGACCATCTCCTCGACCGGCTCGCTGAACGCGCGCCGCGACATGCAGGTCGGCATCGCCGGCGAAGGCGGCCAGGTCGAGCGCGTCCTGGTCGAACCGGGCCAGTGGGTCGGCGCCGGCCAGACGCTGGCGGTGATCAACCGTTCGGTCCAGTCGCAGCAGGCGGCGCAGCTCGCCGCCTCGATCGAGGTGGCGCGCGCCGACTTGCGCCTTGCCCAGAATCAGCTCGACCGCGCCCAGGCGCTGGTCGGCCGCGGCTTCGTCAGCCAGGCCGATCTCGACCAGAAGCGCGCCACCCGCGACGCCGCGGCCGCCCGCGTCCGCGTCGCCCAGGCCCAATTGGGCCAGACACGCGCCCAGATCGGCCGCCTCGACGTCCGCGCGCCGACCGCCGGGCTGGTCCTCGCCCGCATGGTCGAGGCCGGCCAGGTCGTCAGCGCCGGCTCGGGCCCGCTGTTCCGCATCGCCGCCGGCGGTGAAATGGAGTTGCGCGCCCGCCTGTCGCAAAGCGATCTGGCGCGGATCAATGTCGGCACGCCGGCGGCCGTGACCCCGGTCGGCGGCACGACGGTCTACCAAGGGGCGGTATGGCAGGTTTCACCAGTGATCGATCCCCAAACCCGGCAGGGCGAGGCGCGAGTCCTCGTTCCCTATAATCGCGACCTCAGGCCCGGCGGCTTCGCCACGGTCGACTTCCGTTCGGGCTCGATGTCGGCGCCGCTGCTGCCCGAATCGGCGATCCAGAGCGACGCCCAAGGCAATTACGTCTACATCATCGGCACCGACAACAAGGTCGTTCGCCGCAACGTCCGGGTCGGCGATACCAACGACCGCGGCGTCTCGGTCGCTTCCGGCCTTACCGGCAACGAGCATGTCGTGCTGAGCGCCGGCGCCTTCCTCAATCCCGGACAGCGCGTGAGGCCGGAACGGGCGCCCGCCGCCGCGCCGGCCGCGCCTGCCGCCGCCCGCTAAGGAACGCCGTTCATGAGCTTCCGCAATATCTCCGCCTGGTCGATCCGGAACCCGGTTCCCTCGATCGTCCTGTTCGTGGCGCTGACCCTTGCCGGTATCGTCAGCTTCATGCGGATGGAGGTGAACGACAACCCGCCGATCGAATTCCCGCTCGTCTCGGTGACGGTGGTCCAGCCCGGCGCGGCGCCGACGGAGCTGGAGACCCAGGTCACCCAGCGGATCGAGGCGGCGGTTCGCGGCGTCAACGGCGTCGACGAGATCTCCTCACGGGTGAGCGAAGGCAATTCGTTCACCAATGTCCAGTTCGACATCGGCGTGCCGGTCGACCGCGCGCTGAACGATGTGCGCAACGCGGTTGCCCAGATCCGCTCCAGCCTGCCTGACGGCATCCTGGAACCCCAGGTCGAGCGGATCGATGTCGCCAGCGGCGGCCCGATCGCTTATTATTCGGCCGAAGCCGTCGACATGACGCTCGAGCAATTGAGCTGGTATGTCGACAATGTCGTAGCGCGCCGCCTGCTGACGGTGGACGGGCTGGCCGCGGTCCAGCGCGGCGGCGGCGTCAGTCGCGAAATCCGGGTCATCCTCGATCCGGCGAAGCTGCAATCCTATGGCGTCACCGCGGTGCAGGTGAACAGCCAGCTGCGCCAGACCAATCTGAACGCCGCCGGCGGGCGCGCCCAGATCGCGGGCGCGGAGCAGGCCGTCCGCGTCGTCGGCAACGCGGCGAATGCCTTCGCGCTCGGCCAGCAGCAGATTTCGGTCGGCGGCGGCCGGACGGTCCGGCTCAGCGACCTCGCCGAGGTCCGCGACCTTTATGCCGAGCAGCGCAACCTTTCGATGATGAACGGGCGGCAGGTACTGAGCTTCGGCCTCACCAAGTCCAAGGGCTCATCGGACGTGACCGTCTATGACGCCGCTTTCGAGGAGATACAGAGGCTCGAGCGGGAGAATCCGAAGGTCCATTTCCGCCTGCTCTATTCGGGCGTCGAATATACGCGGACGCAATATCATAGCGCGATCGACGCCCTGTGGGAGGGCGCGTTGCTCGCGGTGCTGGTGGTGCTGCTGTTCCTGCGCGATTTCCGCGCGACGTTGATCTCGGCGGTGGCGATTCCGCTCTCGGCGATCCCGACCTTCTGGTTCATGGGGCTGCTCGGATTCACCCTCAACGGCATCAGCCTCCTGGCTTTGAGCCTGGTGGCGGGCGTGCTCGTCGACGATGCGATCGTCGAGATCGAGAATATCGTCCGACATATGCGCATGGGCAAGACCGCCTATCAGGCGTCGATCGACGCCGCCGACGAGATCGGCCAGGCCGTCGTCGCCACCACCTTCTCGATCGTCGCCGTGTTCCTCCCGGTCGGAATCATGCCGGGCGTCGCCGGGCAGTTCTTCAAGCAATTCGGCTTCACCGTCGTCGTCGCGGTGCTGGTCAGCCTGGCCGTGGCCCGCCTGATCACGCCGATGCTCTGCGCCTATTTCCTGAAGGCCAAGGGCCATGCCCCGCATGGCGAGAACTGGCTGATGGACCGCTACATGGGCCTGCTGCGCTGGTCGCTCGCCCATCGCTGGTGGACGATGCTGATTGGCGTGTTCGCCTTCATCATGACCATCGTCTCCTTCGCCACCTTGCCGCTGACCTTCCAGCCGACGATCAACACCGATTACAGCCAGATTGCGATCGAGCTGGTGCCAGGCTCGACGCTCGAGCAGACCCAGCGCGTCACCGAGCAGGTGGCCCGCCTCGTCCGCCGTGCGCCGGAGGTGGATGCCGCTTTCTCCGACATCAATGTCGGCCAGGCGAACATCTTCCTGACGCTCAAGCGCGACCGCCAGCGCACGAGCGTCGAATTCGAGCGGGCGCTTGCGCCGCAGCTCAACCAGATCGCCGACGCGCGGGTGTCGTTCCAGTCCCAGCAGGGCGGCGGCTTCGGCCGCGACATCACCATCATGCTTGGAGGCGACGATCCGGTGGCGCTGAACCAGGCCGCCCAGCGGATCGTCGAGGAAATGCGTCGTCTGCCGCAGGTCGTCGCGCCGCGCGTCAACGGCGACCTGCAGCGCCCCGAAATCACCATCACCCCGCATTTCAACCTCGCCGCCGACATGGGCGTCACCACCGCGGCACTGAGCCAGACGATCCGCATCGCGACGCTCGGCGACATCGATCAGAACAGTGCGAAATTCTCGCTGTCGGACCGCCAGATTCCGATCCGCGTGTCGCTGGCGGAAGGATCCCGGCAGAATCTGTCGACCATCCAGAATCTTCCGGTGCCGACCGTTAACGGCAGCACGGTGCCCTTGCGGGTGGTCGCCGACGTCAGCTTCGGCGCCGGCCCGACCACCATCCGCCGCTACAACCAGGCGCGGCGCATCGTCATCGGCGCCGATCTCGCGCCCGGCCTCGTCACCGGCGAGGCACTGCCGCAGGTCAATGCCTTGCCCGCGCTCCAGCATCTCCCGCCCGGCGTTCAGAAACTCGATGTCGGCTCGACCAAGTGGCAGATGGAGATGCTACAGAACTTCCTGATCGCGGTCGTATCGGGCATCATGCTGGTGTTCGCGGTGCTGGTGCTGCTCTACCGGCGCCTGCTGCCGCCGATCGTCAATCTCGGCTCGCTGCTGCTCGCGCCCCTGGGCGGGGCGATCGCGCTCCATATCGCGGGCTACGCCTTGTCCATGCCGGTCTTCATCGGCCTGCTCATGCTGCTCGGCATCGTCGCGAAGAACTCGATCCTGCTGATCGATTTCGCGCTCGAGGAAATCCAGAAGGGCGTGCCCAAGTTCGACGCGATCATGGATGCCGGCCACAAGCGCGCCCAGCCGATCGTCATGACCACGGTGGCGATGGTCGCCGGCATGGTGCCGACGGCCTTGTCCCTGTCCGGCGACGGCAGCTGGCGGGCGCCGATGGGCGTGACCGTGATCGGCGGCCTGATCCTTTCGACCATCCTCACCCTCGTCATCGTTCCGGCGAGCTTCAGCCTGGCGATGCAGTTCGAGGACTGGATCGGCCCCAAGATCGGTCGCAAATTGATGACCGGCGGCAAGAATGCGCCGATCCCGTCCCCGATGCCCGCGGAGTAGAATCTCGGAACGGTATGAACCAAGGGGCGTGCCGGTTATTGAACCGGCATGAGCCTGTTCCGCCGCACCGGCCTTGGCCGCTTTTCTCCCGCGCAAAGCGCGCGCGGCATGCGCGCGCTGGCGACGGCGATGCTTGCCGGCATGGCCGCGATCTTCATCGCCGCGACGCGGCTCGACCACCTCCATCCCGCCTGGGGCTTCGTGCGCGCCTTCGCCGAAGCCGGGCTGGTCGGCGGCATCGCCGACTGGTTCGCGGTGACCGCCCTGTTCCGCCATCCGCTCGGGCTGCCGATTCCGCACACGGCGATCATCCCGCGCAACAAGGACAGGATCGGCGACACGCTCGCCCAGTTCCTCAAGGACAATTTCCTCACCCCTTCCGTGGTCGCGCGGCGGATGAAGAGCCTCGACGTCGCCGGCGCGATCGGCCGCTTTCTCAGCCAACCTGCGGGCAGCGAAGGGCGGCTCCGCCGCGGCGGATCGCGCCTGCTCGCCGACATCCTCGAGGCGCTCGACCAGGAGCATCTCGGCGGCATGGTCAAAACGGCCGTGGCCGAGCGCATGCGCCGGATCGAGATCGCGCCCCTGCTCGGCCAGACGCTCGAGGCCGCGATCACCGAGGAGCGCCACGTGCCGCTGGTCGATGGCATCGTCACCTGGGCCGGCCGCACGCTGGACGCCAATGAGGACATGATCCGCGACATGGTGCACAAGCGCGCGGGCTGGATCCTGCGCCTGGCCGGCCTCGAGGAGAAGCTCGCCGACGCGATCGTCGACGGGCTTCGCAAGCTGACCATCGACATGGCGGTCGATCCCCACCATCCGCTGCGCGCCAAGGCCGAAGAGGGCCTCGCCCGTGTCGCCGCCGGGCTGCGCTCCGATCCGGAGCTGCAAGGGCGAGTCGAGGCCTGGAAGAACGACGCGATCGAGAATCCGGCCGTCGCCGACTGGCTCGGCGGCGTCTGGGAGAAGAGCCGGGCGGGCCTGCTCAAGGGCGCGCGCGATCCCGACGCTGCCCTGGCCGGCAAGTTCGGCGATGCCCTGCGCCAACTCGGCGAGACGCTGCAGAAGGAGCCGCGGCTCAAGGCGGCGATCAACCAGTTCGCCCGGCGCGCGACCGTGGGCATGGTCGCTTCCTATGGCGATGGCATCGTCACCCTGGTTTCCGACACGGTGCGGGGCTGGGATGCGCGCACCATCTCCGACAGGCTGGAAGGCGCGGTCGGCCGCGACCTTCAATATATCAGGATCAACGGCACCCTGGTCGGCGGCCTGGTCGGCCTCTTCATCCACGCCATCGAAGTCCTGACATGAGCGACGAGGCCTTACGGGAATTGGCGGAAAATCGCGGCTGCAAGCTGGTGAGCTCGCGGATCCGCACCCCCGGCCGCGGCGATTATGGCCGCTTCGGGCTCAAGGACGCGAAGACCGGCCGTGAAGTGTTCGGCTTCGGGAAGAAGGGCCTCACTGCATCGCCAGGGGAGATCGAGGCGTTTCTGCGCGGCGATGCCGCTGCGACGTGGAAGAGCTCGGTCGGCAAGACGAAGGCAGCGCCGAAGGCGAAGCCCGCGCCCGAACCCAAGGCAAAGCCCGAGCCGAAGCTCGTCCTGCGCGATGCCCGGCCCAAAGACGCCGAGGCAATCGCGGCCTTGATCACCGCCCTTGGCTATGAGGCGAGCGCGGCGGACATCAAGCGGCGCCTTGCCCTGCTCGGCAAGGCCGGCCTGGACATCGTGATCGCGGAGAAGGGCAGGATCGTCGGCGTCCTCACCACCGCCATGACGATCGTCCTCCACCGGCCCAGGCCGGTCGGCCGCATCTCGATGCTGGTCGTCGACGAGGAGGCCCGCGGCGGCGGGATCGGCACGGCGCTGGTTGCCGAGGCGGAGAAGAGGCTCGGCGCGAAGGGTTGCGGGCTCGTCGAGGTGACCAGCAACCGGAAGCGGTTGCGGGCGCACACCTTCTACGAGCGGCTTGGCTACGAGCGCACGTCCTACCGGTTTGCGAAGGCGCTCTGAGCAGCGCCGTCATTCCAGCGGAAGCTGGAACCTCTCTTTCTTCTTTGGCGGCACGCCCGGAAGAAATGGGATTTCAGCACCCGCCCGAATGACGGATTGGGCCGGCGGTGGGCTCAGCCGTCGCTGGCGCGCTCGATGTCGGCGCCGACAGCCTGGAGCTTTTCCTCGAGCCGCTCATAGCCACGGTCGAGATGATAGACGCGATTGACCTCGGTCTGGCCGCGCGCGGCGAGGCCGGCGAGGACCAGGCTCATCGAGGCGCGCAGATCGGTGGCCATCACCGGGGCGCCGACCAGATGATCGACGCCGCGCACCACCGCCGATCGCCCGCGCACCTCGATGTCGGCGCCCATCCGGGTCAGCTCGGGGACGTGCATGTAGCGATTCTCGAAGATCGTCTCGGTCAGCAGGCTGGTGCCGCTTGCGAGCGCGAGCATCGCCATGAATTGCGCTTGCATGTCGGTCGGGAAGGCCGGGAAAGGCGCAGTCGACAGCGACAGCGGCTTTGTGCCGCCATTGGCGCTGACCTTGATGCCGCCGGGCATCAGCTCGATCTCGGCGCCGGCATCGGCCAGGCCGGCGAGGATGGCGTGCATCGAATCCTCGCGCGCGCCGACCAGCTCGAGCGAGCCGCCGGTGATCATTGCCGCGCAGGCATAGGAGCCGGCCTCGATCCGGTCGGGCATCACCGAATAGGTGGCGCCATGCAGCCGATCCTTGCCGTGGATGGTGAGCGTGTCGCTCTTCAGCCCCTCGATCTCGGCGCCCATCGCGATCAGGCACGAGGCGAGATCGGTGATCTCGGGCTCGCGCGCCGCATTCTCGATCACCGTCGTGCCCCTGGCCAGGACCGCCGCCATCAATGCATTCTCGGTCGCGCCGACCGAGACCGAGGGGAAGGAAATGGTGCCGCCGGTGAGGCCGCCCTTCGGCGCGATCGCCTTCACATAGCCGGCGGCGAGCTCGATCTCGGCGCCGAGCGCCTGCAGCGCCTTCAGATGGAGGTCGATCGGTCGGGTGCCGATCGCGCAGCCGCCGGGCAGCGAGACCGTCGCCTCGCCGGTGCGGGCGAGCAGGGGCCCAAGCACCAGGATCGAGGCACGCATCTTACGGACGATATCGTAGGGCGCGACGCTGGCGGTGATGTTGGCGGCGCGGAAGGTCATCACCCGGCCGAACTCGCCCTTGCGCGAGCCCTCGACCGCGGTCGAGACGCCGAGCTGGTTGAGCAGATGGCCAAAGCTGTCGACGTCGGCGAGCCGCGGCAGGTTGCGCAGGGTCAACGGCTCGTCGGTCAGCAAGGCGCAGGGCATCAGGGTCAGCGCCGCATTCTTCGCGCCGGAGATCGGAATGCGGCCCGACAATGGCTTGCCGCCGCTGATGATGATCCTGTCCATCCGCGCGGTCTTACCTTTTGTGGACACGCGCGCAAGCGGAGGCCGAGCCCCGAAAAAAGGCGCAGAAGGGCAAGGCCTTGATTTCGATCAGGGCGCGGCCTTAATTTAGCACTTAATGTCCGCAGCTTAGGTAGGGCGCGTAGTCCGGGGGGATGAGTAACATTGGCCGGATCCTGTTTAGCTGAGCGACTCAGCCATTACGTCCGCCTGTCCGCGGGCGAGCGGGATTCACTCGAACGGCTCGAGGAGCAGGACCGCGGCCTGCGGCGCGGCGCGGTCGTGATCAGCGAGAATGAGCGGCCGAGGGAGCTTTACATCGTCCGCTCGGGCTGGCTGCACAGCTCGGTCATCCTCGGCAATGGCAGCCGCCAGATCATGCGCTTCCATTTCCAGGGCGACATATTGGGCCTGCCATTGCTCGCCTTCGCCGATTCGCCCGAGACGGTGACCGCGGTGACCGACGTCATCCTCTGCCCGTTCAGCCGCGAGCGGCTCGCCGGAGTCATTTGCGAGCACCCGAGAATCGCCGCCTTGCTGCTCGGGCTTGCGGTCGCCGACCGGGTGTCGCTCGCCGACCGGCTTGCCTCGATCGGTCGCACTTCGGCGCGGGCCCGCGTCTCCTCGCTGTTGTGCGAGATCTTCGCCCGGATGCGGCGACTCGGTACGGCGCGCGACGCGTCGATCCAGCTCCCCCTGACCCAGGAGGAAATCGGCGACGCCACCGGACTCACCGCGGTCCACGTCAACCGGATGATGCGCGGCATCGTAGAGGACGGTCTGATCGAGCGCAGCGGCAATTCCATTCGCCTGCTCGACGAGAAGGGCCTGTTCTCGGAGGCCAATTTCATCGATCGGACCGGGATCGAGACGGGGTGGCTGCCGCAGCCGCGTTAGCCGTTCAGGCCTTCTCCAGCGTGCACTGAAGGGGATGTTCGTTCTTGCGGGCGAAATCCATCACCTGCGAGACCTTGGTCTCGGCCACCTCATAGGGGAAGATGCCGCAGACGCCGACGCCGCGCTGGTGAACGTGGAGCATCACCCTGGTGGCGTCCTCGATGCTCATCTTGAAGAAGCTTTGCAGGACGAGGACGACGAATTCCATCGGCGTGTAATCGTCGTTGAGCATCAGCACCTTGTAGGGCGATGGCGATTTGGTGCGGGTGCGCGTCTTGGTGGCGAGTCCGAGCCCCGTCCCGTCCTCGTCGCCGTTCCCGGGAGTGCCGTTGGCGGCAATGATGTCGTGATGCATGTTCATGTCGAAGCGACAAATATGGCAACGAGCCGGTAAGCCGCAAGGGCCACGACGTCCCTGATCGGCGCAAAAAGAAAGGGCGGCCGCTCCAACGGGAGGGGCCGCCCTTCGATACCGGTTCGGACTCTCGCTGTTACGCTGCGAGGGTCTTCACACGCTCGGCCGCAACACTGTAGCGGCTGTTGATCGGCTCGACGACTTCGCCGGCCAGCTTCAGCACGGTCTCGCTGACGCGGGCGCTCTCGGCGACGGCGGCATCGAACGCGCTGCGGGCGAAATCGCCCTGAAGCTTGAAGAAATCGGTCGCCGACTTCACTTCCGCGAAGCTCTTGAGGACCGCGGAAGCGTCCTCGAAGCTCTTGCGGCTATATTCGGCGGCGTCCTGGCTCATCGTCTCGACGCCCTTGGCGGCGATCTTCGAGGAAGCGACGAACGCCTCAACGTTACCGCGCGTCAGATCGGCGAGCTCCTCGACGATCTTGGCGCTCTTCTCGGTGGCGGCCTTGGCGCGCTCGCTGACGTCGCCAAAGGCGGCGCGGAACTGCTCGGCGGCGATCTGGCCGGTCTCGGCGACTTTGCTGTTGGTATTGGCCATGGTCTTGACTCCTGTCTTGATGGTCCGGACCACCTTGGCGGCGGCGCGGACGGTTTTGGGGGCCGGCCTGGTGGCCGAACGAACTGCTTTGGTGGCCGCACGGGCGGTCACGCGGGTTGCTTCAGTAACCGGCTTTGAGGCCAGCTTGACTGCTTGAGTAGCCGGCTTGGCAGCCGGCCGGGGCTTGCGGGCGACGACCGGCTTTTTCGCCGGCTTGGCCCTGGTGGCGGTTTTCGCGGCAGCCTTGCGTGCAGGCTGCTTCTTCTTTTTCTCGGTCTTCGCAGCTGCCTGGGCGGGCTGCGTCTTGGGCTCGGCCTTGGCAGCGGCCCGGGGGGCGGGCTGCGACTTCGGCGCCGGCGCGGGCGCTGCGGCCGTTGCTGCGGGTGCGACTGTTTCTTCCTTGACGGGCGCGGGCGCGGCCTTCACAGGCTCCGCCACGGGCAGCACTTCCGCCTTGCTTTCAGTCACTTCCGTTGGCAATTGATCGGCCACAAATCTGCTCCTTTGATGCTGCACTGCAGCAAATAGGCGCACCGATTTCCGATTTCAAGTGTTTTTTGTGCACTGCAACATAATCGTCATGCGCCAGCGTGATTCAGTCTCGGTAACGCCCTGAATCCGTCATTCCGCGAAGGCGCCAAACCCGCACTTGGCGTACTGAAAGACGAAGCGGGATTCCCCCTTGCTCGGGAATGACGGGGGGCTGGGACCAGCGCCGGGCGCTCACCGCGCTTTCACATAGCTCCCGGGCGCGTCCTCGATTGCCTTGAGCTTGCCCTTGCCAGGCATGCGCGCACTTTTCGCAGGGACCTGCTTGTCCGAGATGTCCTTGATCCACTGGATCCAGTCGGGCCACCAGCTCCCCTTGGTTTCCGTGGCGCCGGCGATGAACTGGTCGAGCGTGTCGACCTTTTTCTCGTTGATCCAATATTGATATTTCTGCGCCTCGGGCGGGTTGACCACGCCGGCGATGTGGCCGGATCCGGCCAGGACGAAGCGCAACGGCCCGCTGAAATGGTGAGTGATTTTCCACACGCTTTGCGGCGGCGCGATATGGTCCTCGCGGCCGGCCTGGACGTAGGTCGGAGTCTTCACCTTGCGCAGGTCGATCGGCACGCCGTCGATCACGATCCCGCCGGGCTGGACCAGCCGATTCTCCCGGTAGAATTGGTTGAGATAGGCGATGTGCCAATTGGCCGGCAGATTGGTGGTGTCGCCGTTCCAGAACAGCAGATCGAACTGCGGATAATCCTCGCCCATCAGATAATTGGACGTGACGTAATTCCAGATCAGGTCGCGCCCGCGCAGCAGGTTGAACGTCGCCGCCATGTAGCGGCCGTCGAGATAGCCCTTCTCCGACGAGAGCTGGCGGATCATCTCCATCTGCTCGTCGCCGATGAAGAGCTTGAGATCGCCGCTCTCCGAAAAATCGACCTGGGCGGTGAAGAAGGTCGCGCTCGCCACCTTCTCCGCCTCGCCCCGCGCCTCGAGCAGGGCCAGGGTCGCGGCCATCATCGTCCCCGCCACGCAATAACCGATCGCGTGAACGGATTCGACGCCGAGCGCCTCCCGGACCGCATCGATCGCATCGACCTGGGCCAGGGCGTAATCGCCGATCTCGACGTCGCGCATGCTTTCGTCGGCCGATTTCCACGACACGACAAACACGGTGAGCCCCTGCTCCACCGCCCATTTGATGAAGCTCTTCTTGGGGTTGAGATCGAGGATGTAGAAGCGGTTGATCCAGGGCGGGAAGATGATCAGCGGCACGGCCAGCACCTGCTCCGTTGCCGGCGCGTACTGGATCAGCTGGTAGAGATCGGTCTGCCTGATCACCTTTCCGGGCGTCGTGGCGATGTTGGTGCCGACCTCGAACGCGGCCCGATCGACATGGCTGAGCTGACCCTTTTCGAGGTCATTCAGCATATGTTCGAGGCCGTGGAGCAGGCTTTCGCCTCGGGTCTCGATCGCGCGTTCGATCACCTGCGGATTGGTCAGCGCGAAATTGGACGGCGACATCGCATCGACGAAGGCGCGGGTGGTGAAGCGCAGCTTCTCGCGGGTTGCCTCGTCCACGCCCTCGATCGCGTCGACCGAGCCGAGCAGGCGATCGGAGATCAGCAAATAGGTCTGGCGGATCGTGTCGTAGAGTGGATTGTCCTGCCAGGCCTTGGCGGAGAAGCGCCTGTCCTTGTCGGCCTTCTCCTCGAGCGCTGTCCGCTCGCTATAGGTGCCGAGCGCCCGCTGCCAGATCGTCAGTCCCTCGGTCCACAGCTCGGACTGCATCTGCATGATCTTCGCCGGATCGGCGAACATGGTCATTCCCGGCCAGGAGGAGGCGACCTTCTCGACCGCTGCCTCGGGATCGGGCGCCGCCTTGACCGCCTCGCCCATCCGGCCGGCGAGATGCTCCATCATCAGCTGCTGGGCGCGGCCCATCACCCAGGTCCAGTGCTGCATGTCCTCCAGGCTCGGCGTCGGCAGGGCCGGCGCGGCGCCGGCTTCGGCATTGTCGGTGTCGGGATCGGCCATGATCGGGGTCCTTGTCCTCCCGCTCCTCTAGTCCCGCCTCGTGCTTCGCGAAAGCCTTCGATCTGTTGCGACATTTCCGATGGCTATGATATCCTGTGCTTCTGCACAGCGGGGGAGTCGCAAAGCATGAACATGATGAAGCGAGCCATCGGAATGGCCTGCCTGGCGGTTGCGGGGCCGGCCCTGGCCCAGTCGGGATCGGGCTGGCACGGGATCGGCCAGGCCGCGGCGCCGCCGGATGCCGCCAGTGTCACCATCGCCGCCACCGGCGAGCGCACAAATCGCGAGATCATGTTCTGCGTCGAGGGCCACGTCATGCGCCTCAACGAGGCCGTGCTCCATTACCCGGGCGGCAACACCCAGTCGATCCGGATCAGCGAGCGTGTCGCCGACGGCGGCTGCAGCCGCGGCAAGACCCTCTCCGGCCGCGACCATGCGGTGGTGAGCGCGGTCGTGACCTATGATCAGGCGACCCTGGCCGGGGGAAGCGCGCGCGTGCAATTGTTCGTCAGATAAGCCGCCTAATCGGGGTGCAGCAGGCGGTCGAGGCCGGCGCCGAGCGCCTCGATCGCCGGAATGATCGGTATCATGACCGGCTGATGACATAGCCGCAGGCAGCGGTCGGGGACGAGCCCGTCGCGACCGGTCGGTGGCTCACCCGCCACCATGCGACGGCGCGCTCCCGCCTCTGGCAGGGAGCCGAGCGGCAGCCGCATGCGGCTCTCATTGCCGCGGCCACAGACGACGATGGCGTCGTCCCCCGCCGCCGCGCGGGGACAGCGGCCGTCGACGGGGCCCATCGCTTCGTGAATGCGGGCGTCGGAAGCGGCGAGCACGTCCTCGGCGGTGACCGGCCTTTCCGCCTGGGCGAGGAGCGCGCCGGGCCAGGCGGCCGCGAAAGGGAGCAGCGCGAGGAGTGGCGTTCTCGACTTTGTCATGGGCCTTCTCTATCCGCCCCTGAACGCCGCCGAACGCCCCCGTTCGAAGCAAAGGAATGGCAGAAAAGATGATCAAGGCAAGCCACGTTCTCGATCGCGTGCTGGTATTGGAAATGGTGCGGGTCACCGAGGCGGCGGCGGTCGCGGCTTCGCGGCTGATCGGCCGCGGCGACGAGAAGGCCGCGGACGCCGCAGCGGTCGAGGCGATGCGCGCGGCGCTCAATACGCTCGACATCGACGGCACCGTCGTCATCGGCGAGGGCGAGCGCGACGAGGCGCCGATGCTGTTCATTGGGGAGAAGGTCGGGGCGGCCCAGGGCGCCGGCCCGGCAATCGACATCGCGCTCGATCCGCTCGAAGGCACCACCATCACCGCCAAGGCCGGCGCCAACGCCATGGCCGTTCTCGCCATCGCCGAGCAGGGCAATCTGCTCAACGCGCCCGACGTCTACATGGAGAAGCTCGCGGTCGGGCCCGGCTATCCGGACGGCGTGATCGACCTCGGCAGGAGCGCGACCGACAATGTCCGCGCCGTCGCCGCCGCCAAGGGCGTGGCCGCTTCGGACCTGATCGTCTGCGTGCTGGACCGGCCGCGCCACCAGAAGCTGATCGCCGAGCTGCGCGCGCTGGGCTGCGGTATCCAGCTCATTCCCGACGGCGACGTCGCCGGGGTGATCGCGGTGACCGATCCCGACACCAGCATCGACATCTATATGGGTTCGGGCGGGGCGCCGGAGGGCGTGCTCGCCGCCGCGGCGCTGCGCTGCGTCGGCGGCCAGTTCCAGGGCCGGCTGCTGTTCCGCAACGACGACGAGCGCGGCCGCGCCGCCCGCTGGGGCGTCGAAGATCTGCACCGCATCTACCATCTCGAGGATCTCGCCAAAGGCGACGTCATCTTCGCCGCCACCGGCGTGACCGACGGCACTTTGCTCGACGGCGTCAAGCGCCGCAAAGACAAGATCACCACCGAGAGCGTGGTGATGCGGGCGAGCACCGGCACGGTGCGCTGGGTGAAGGGCGAGCACAGGCCGGATCACGAGCCGGGGGGGATTTGACGCCGTCGAAGATCGCCAGGCGGCGTCACACCAATGTGGTCGGCATTCCTTCTTCCCGTCATTCCCGCGAATGCGGGAATCCACCTGCCTTTCCGGTGCCGGTGCAGGAAAGAAACTGGATTCCCGCTTTCGCGGGAATGACGAAAGGGTGGCGAAGCCATTTGAACGGATTCACAAGTCGCCGCCGCTGGCCTAGGCTCCCGCGATGCTGATGGCCTCATCCCTCGTCTGCGGCGTGTCGCGCTCGATCCTTGGGCAGCCCTGGCGTTGGCGTGCGGGGAATGCCGACGGCGGCGATGTGGGTTACCAGCCGGACGATCTGGTCGATCAATTGCTGATGGCGCGGGGCGTCGGTCGCGACGATCTCGCCCGGCATCGCGCGCCGACCCTGCGCGGCTTCATGCCCGATCCTTCCGTGTTCCAGGACATGGACAAGGCCGCCGACAGGATTGCCGACGCGGTCGAGGCGCAAGAGTCCGTGACCATCTTCGGCGATTATGACGTGGACGGCGCGACCTCCGCGGCCCTGTTGATCCGGCTGCTGCGCCAGCTCGGCCTGGAGGCGCGGGCCTATATCCCGGACCGCCTGATGGAGGGCTATGGGCCGTCGGGCGAGGCCCTGGTGCGGATCGCCGAGGGCGGCGCGACTTTGATCGTCACCGTCGATTGCGGCGCGCAGGCTTTCGAGGCGCTGGCCCAGGCCAGGGCCGTGGGCGTCGACGTGATCGTGGTCGACCATCACAAATGCGCGAGCCGGCTTCCCGAGGGCTTCGCCATCGTCAACCCGAATCGGCTCGACGAAAGCGAGGAAGGCGCCACGCATGGCCATCTCGCCGCAGTCGGCATGGCCTTCCTGCTCGGCGCGGCCCTGCTGCGGACGTTGCGCGGCCGGGGCTGGTTCGCCGGGCGCGAGGAGCCGAAGCTGATCGAGCTGCTCGACCTGGTCGCGCTGGGAACGGTGGCCGACGTCGCCCAGTTGCGTGGCCTCAACCGGGCGTTCGTGAGACAGGGGCTGAAGGTGATGGCCGGGCGGCGGAATGTCGGCCTCGCCGCGCTTGCCGATGCCGCCCACCTCCATCGCGCGCCCGAATGCCGAGACCTTGGCTTCGCGCTTGGGCCGCGGATCAATGCCGGCGGCCGGGTCGGCAAGTCGGACCTCGGCGTGCGGCTGCTGACCACACAGGATCCCGAAGAGGCAGCAGCGATCGCCGCCGAGCTCGACCGACTCAACGAGGAAAGGCGCGGCATCGAGGCCGCGGTCTGCGAGGCGGCCGAGGCGCTGACCGGCGCGCAGGGCAATCGCGCGGTGGCGGTCGTCTCCGCCGGCGGCTGGCATCCCGGCGTGATTGGGATCGTCGCCGGCCGGCTCAAGGAGAAACTGCATCGCCCGGCCATCGTCGTCGCGATCGGCGAGGACGGCATCGGCAAGGGCTCGGGCCGATCGATCTCGGGCGTCGACCTCGGCGCCGCGGTGCTCGCAGCGATGGACAGCGGCCTGCTCATCGCCGGCGGCGGCCATGCCATGGCGGCAGGGCTGACCGTGGCCGGCGACGGGATCGATGCGCTTGCCGATTTCCTCGACGCGCGGCTTTCGGCCGACGTCGCCCGCAGCCGCGACGACCGTGCCTTGCTGCTCGACGCCCTGCTCGCGCCGGGCGGGATCAACGCGACCTATTGCGACGCGCTGGATGCCGGCGGGCCTTATGGCGCCGGCTGGCCGGGGCCGCACGTCGCCGCCGGGCCGGTGAGCATCGTCAAGGCCGACGTGGTCGGCAACAACCATCTGCGGGTCATCGCCGCAGGCGACGACGGCCGGAGGGTCAAGGCGATCGCCTTCCGCATGGCAGACAGCGCGCTCGGCGAGGCGTTGCTCGCCGCGCCGGCGCACCGCAAGCTGTGGCTTGCCGGACGGCTGAAGCGCGACGATTATCATGGCGGCGGCGCTGCCGAGCTCCATCTCGAGGATGCCGCCTGGGCGGATTAGGCGCCCAACTTCCCCCCTCGCCCCGTGTGAGGCAGGGGGAAACGCAGACTCCACTTGATCCCGAAGCCGCTTTGCGGTCACATTCCGCCATCCGCACAAGACGGGACGAACAGGGGAGCGGCGATGTTGCGAAAGCTGATGACAGCGCTGTCTATGGCGGCTTGTCTTGCCGTCACCGCCGTTGCCGTTCGCGCCCAGGAGGCGCCGCGCGGCTCGGCGCGAGTCGAGGCGCTGCTTGCGCGGATGACGATCGAGGAGAAGATCGGCCAGCTCGTCCAGATGCCTGGTGGACGGCAGAAGGCGTTGAACAGCCGGATCGACGATGCCGAGCGGGCCCGGGTCCGCGCCGGGCGGGTCGGCTCCTATCTCAACGTCGCCGGTGCGGAGGCGACGCGCGCGCTTCAGCGCATCGCGGTCGAGGAAAGCCGGCTGCACATTCCGCTGCTGTTCGCGATGGACGTGATCCACGGCTACCGCACCACCTTCCCCGTCCCGCTGGCAATGGCGTCGAGCTGGGATCCGGCCGTGCCGGAGCGCGCCGCCCGCGTCGCCGCCACCGAGGCCGCGGCGGCGGGCCTGCACTGGACCTTTTCGCCGATGGTCGACATCGCCCGCGATCCGCGCTGGGGCCGGATCGTCGAAGGCGCCGGCGAAGATCCCTATCTGGGCTCGATCATGGCAGCGGCGCAGGTGCGCGGCTATCAGGGCACGAGCCTCGACCGGACCGACACGATCATGGCCACCGCCAAGCATTTCGCCGCTTATGGCGCCGCGGCGGGCGGGCGCGATTATGCCGGCGCCGACATCAGCGAGCGAAGCCTCGAGGAAATCTATTTGCCGCCTTTCTATGCGGCGGCGCGCGAGGGGGCCGGATCGTTCATGGCCTCGTTCAACGAGATTGGCGGCGTCCCCGCCCATGCCAACAGCGCGCTGCTCCGCGACACCTTGCGGACGCGGTGGCGCTGGCCGGGCGTGCTGGTCAGCGACTGGAACGCGGTCGCGGAGCTGCGCAGCCACGGCGTCGCCGCCAGCGACGCCGATGCCGCCGCGCTTGCATTGCGCGCCGGCGTCGACATCGACATGTCGAGCCAGCTCTACATGAACGAGCTGCCGCGCCGGGTCGCACGCGAACCGCGGCTGAGGGCCTTGCTCGACGAGGCCGTCCGACGGGTGCTGATCGTCAAGGAACGGCTCGGCCTGTTCGACCATCCATATGCGCACAGCGATGCCGCCCGCGAGGCCGCTGCGATGCTGACGCCCGCCAACCGTGCCGCCGCGCGCGCGGCGGCCGCCAGGTCGATCGTGCTGCTCAGGAACGAGGGCGGGATGCTGCCGATCGCCGCGGGAGCGCGCCGGATCGCATTGATCGGCGCACTTGCCGAGGATAGCAATTCGCAGCTCGGCTCGTGGCGCGGACAGGGCCGTGTCGAGGACGTGCGGCCGCTGCTTCCCGCGTTGCGCGAGGCCTTGCCGCGGGCCGAGATCTCCGTGACCGGCAACGATATCGAAGCGGCAGTCGCCGCGGCGCGGCAGGCCGATCTCGTCCTGCTCGTGGTCGGCGAGGATTTCGACATGACCGGCGAGGCCCGCAGCCGTGCCGACCTCGGCCTGCCCGGCAACCAGCAGGCGCTGGCCGATGCCGTCCTCGACACCGGCAAGCCGGTGGTCGTCCTGCTGATGAACGGGCGCCCGCTCGCCATCGACCGGCTCGCAGCGCGCGCGCCGGCCATTCTCGAAACCTGGTTCCTTGGGGTCGAGGCTGGCCCGGCCATCGCAGACGTCCTCACCGGCCGGGTCAATCCGGCCGGACGCTTGTCGGTGACCTTCCCGCGCGCGACCGGGGCCGTCCCCTTTTCCTACGATCGCCTGCCGAGCGGCCGCCCGGCCGACCCCGACCCCGCCCGCGACACGGTCCGCTACCGCGACCTGCCGATCACGCCGCTTTTCTCCTTCGGTCACGGCCTCAGCTACACGAATTTCACTTATTCCGACTTCTCGGTGCGGCGGCTGGGCAATGGATCGTTCCGCGCCACCGTCACAATCCGCAATGATGGCGCCCGCGCCGGCGACGAGGTGGTCCAGCTTTACGCCCACGATCCCGTCGCCAGCGTGTCGCGGCCGATCCAGGAGCTGCGCGGCTTCCGCCGCGTCGCGCTCGCGCCGGGCGAAGCCAAACGGATCGCCTTCACCCTCAGCCCGGCCCAGTTCGCGATCTGGGACGCGGGCCGGTGGCGGATCGAGGCGGGCGAGATCCAGCTGATGGTGGGCGCCTCCTCAGCCGACATACGCGGCCGCGCTTCGATCCGGATCGCCACCCCCGGCGAAGGCCGCGAGCCCGCCGCGGCCATCTCCACCCCCTCCAGCGAGGAGCCGATTTGATGAAGCGCCTGATCCCCGCCGCTCTGCTGTCCATCGCCGCCGCCATCTCCCTCGCAGCAGACGCGGCCGTACCGGCCCGTCCCGCTTATGAGCATGTCGGCCGGATCGAGCGGCTCGCGCCCGGCCTGGAGGGGCTGATCGACCCCAATGCGCCGATCGAGAAGCTCGCCGAGGGTTTCCGCTGGTCGGAAGGGCCGGTCTGGGTGCGGCAAGGTGGCGGCTATCTCCTGTTCAGCGACGTGCCCGCCAACCGCATCCACCGCTGGTCGGAGCGTGACGGTCTGTCGGTCTTCATGGACCCCTCGGGCCTCGTCGGCCCGATCCCGCCGAGCCTGCGCGAGGCGGGATCGAACGGGCTCATACCGGGCCACGGCAACAGCATATTGATGGCTGATTCGGGCAGCCGCACCATCGCCAGGCTCGATCTCACCACACGTCAGAAGACCGTCCTCGCCGAGCGCTATGGCGGCCATCGCCTCAACTCGCCCAATGACCTCGTCCTGGCCCGCAACGGCGCGATCTACTTCACCGATCCGCCCTACGGCCTTGCCGGCATCAACGATTCGCCGCTGAAGGAGCAGCCGGTCAACGGCGTCTACCGGCTCGACCCCGACGGCACCGTCACCCTGATCGACGGAGGCCTGAGCTTTCCCAATGGCATCCTGCTCTCGCCCGACGGCCGCACCCTCTACGTTTCCAATTCGGACCCGCGCCGCGCGATCTGGATGGCCTATCGGCTCGACGTTCGCGGCAATGTGGCCGGCCGGCGCGTCTTCGCCGATGTGACGGCGCAGGTCGCACGGGACCGGCCCGGCCTGCCCGACGGCATGGCGGTCGACCGTTTCGGCAATCTCTTCGCCAGCGCGCCCGGCGGAATCATCGTCATCACGCCGCGCGGGCGCATCCTCGGCCGGATCGTGACCGGGACCGCTGTCGCCAACTGCACGTTCGGCGGAGACGGCCGCACGCTCTACATGACTTCGAACAACATGGTCGCCCGGGTGCGCACGCGAACCCTCGGCCTTGGTTATTGACCACTTGGGGGGCACGGCCTAAGTCGCGGCCTCGCTGAACGGCCCCATCGTCTAGCGGTTAGGACGTCGCCCTTTCACGGCGAAAACACGGGTTCGATTCCCGTTGGGGTCACCACAAAATCGCGGCCGCGCGATTATTTTCCTTTTGTGATCAGGAAGATGGCGGTCTATGACGGCCCCAGCCCGGTCGCGACGCTGCGCCCGTCCGCAGTCGCCGCTGGCCAATGTGCGAGGATCACCTGTTGTTGCGTGATGTATTTGCGACAGCCGCCGTGGGGCTGCCATGCTGATGAACGCCGCCGACCGGCCGGATCGCGTCGCGGCCGAGTTGATCCGCATTCAGTTTCGCCAGATGCGCCGATCGTCGCTGACGTCGCTGCTGGTCGTTCTGTTCGTCGCCCATGTCGCGGCGATCGATGCGCCGGGCCAGTGGGTGATTGCATGGGCGGGCGCCTATGCCGTCTGGTATCTCTCGCAGGAATATCTGATCTACCGCTTCAGGCGGACCGAGCCCGACGATGCAGCGATCAAGCCATGGGGCCGGGCCGCGGCGATCGCCCTCGCGGTCTCGGGCATGATCTGGGGCGCGGGCTTCTACTGGTTCGTGAACCCCGAACAGCCGCTCACCATCGGCCTGATGATCTGCGCGATGGCGGCGCTGACCGCGGGCAGCATCGGGTTTCGAAGCACGATCCTGCCCGGCTTCTATGCCTATAATCTGTTCGTGACGGTGCCGCTCGCGGTGCGCTTCTTCGTCGAGGAGGGGTCGACCTTCGACCTGCTCGGCAACTCGACCGTGGTGTTCGCATTGGTCATCGCCAATTACGGGAGGGCGCAACACGCATTGATCCGCGACACGTTGCGCATCAGGTTCGAAAATGTCGACCTGGTCGAGGCCTTGCGCACACAAGGCGCGGCCGCCGATGCCGCGCGGGAAGCGGCGGAGCAGGCCAATCTCGCCAAGTCGCAATTCCTCGCCGCGGCCAGCCACGATCTGCGTCAGCCGCTTTACGCGCTGGGGCTCTTCTCCTCCTCGCTCGACGACATGAAGCTGGATGAGGAGGGCCGGGACGTCGTCCGCCGCATCCAGGACAATATCGGCGCGATGGAGGATTCCTTCGAGGATCTGCTCGATCTGTCGAAGCTGGAAGCCGGAATCGTCCAGCCGCGGCTCGTGCCGGTCGATGTCGACGCCTTGTTCGACCGGATCAGCCAGGTGTTCAGGCCGCTGGCGCTGGAGCGCGGCCTCGATTTGCGCCTCCGCTCCGACGGCGAATGGGTGCTGAGCGATGCGACCCTGCTCGAGCAGGTGATCGGCAACCTCGTCTCGAACGCCGTCCGCGCCACCACGAAGGGCGGCATCCTGATCGCTGCGCGGCGCCGCGCGGAGACGCTCAGGTTCGAGATTCGGGACACCGGCCGCGGCATCGAGGCCGACGACCTGAAGCGGATCTTCGACGATTACGTCCAGCTGGACAATCCCGAACGCAACCGACGCCGCGGCATGGGGCTCGGGCTGGCGATCGCGCGGCGCTCGGTCGCCCTGCTGGGGTCGCAGATCGACGTCGTCTCCAGGCCAGGGCGCGGCTCCTGCTTCGGCTTCGCCCAGCCTTATGCCGCCGCGACGGTCTCGGCGGCGCCCGGCCCGGCGCGCGAGGCCGTGACGGCGCCGCTGGGTCGCCGGCCAGATTTGCCGCTGCTGATCGTCGAAGACGATGACGATGTGCGCACCGCGATCTCGAACCTGCTGGCGCGCTGGGGCTTGCCTTTCGAAGCATTCGCCGACGCGGAAGCGGCGCTGGCGCGGGTGCAGGCGGACCGGGAGTTCGGCCTGCTCATCACCGACCAGCGGCTTTCCGGCGGGATGAGCGGCCTCGACCTCATCCGGGCGATCCGGACCGGGAATGAAGACGCGGCGCCGGCCATCATCATTACCGGCGAGGTGGATTCGCCATTGCTGCGCCGGGCGGCCGAGGAGGGCGTCGCAGTGCTGCACAAGCCGGTTCAAGCGGCGAAGCTCCGCCGCCTGCTGGCCTTGCCGGACGGCGAGACGGCGGTGGAAGAGGACGTCGGCGCGGCCTGAAGATGGCAGTCAGGGCCTGGGCAAAACCGTCCTGTTCATCACCGGCACGCCCGCCACCCCAAAGCCCCGCGCGGCGCCTGGTCGAGGTGCAGGTGATTGGCGTGGGCGGCGTTGTAGTCGGGGGAGAGGACGGTCGAGAACAGGCGGCAGGCGCCATCGCGGACGTCGCGCAGGAAGGCCGCCTTGGCGCCGCCGCCATTCCAGTCGCGCAGGATGCTGATGCTGGTGCCGTCGGCCAGGGTGAAGCCGGCGACATCAATGGCGTTGGCGGTGGCGTGCTGGCTCCAGGAACCAGTGCCGCGGCCGTACATGCGACGGCAGGAATAGCTGCCGAAATGCTGGACGCCTGAGACCGCGCGGCCGAAATGGCGCCGCGCGGCGGGCTGAACGATATGCCATTCCCACAGTGCAAGCCCGGCCGCGACCGCGCAATTGGTGGCGACGTCGGATGGCAGATAGCCGATCGTCGTCGAGCCGCCGGGCGCGAAGCGGATGGCATGGCTATAGCCGCATTGCTCGCCGTGCGCGCGGCCGGGGAGGGTCGTGAAATGCACGCCGGCGCGGGCGAGCAGTGCGATGCAGCGCGGCGCCTCATCGTCGAGATCTGCGAGCTTGCGGCTGGTGAAGGCGCCGATCGGCTGGCTGAGATCCAGCGCGGTCCAGGGCATGTCTTCGGGATGCTGGCGGGCGCGGCCGTAGAGCAGGAGCGCGCCGAGCAGGATGAGGAGCGCCAGGATGAACAGGAGGACGATCCTGCGCTTCATTCAATACCTGCGGGCAGTTTCCAGCGGCTCCGAGGTCACGGGATAGCCGATCCCCTCGGGGATGCAGAGCAACTTCTCCCCGTCGCGCTCCTCGATCCAAGGTGTGACCTTGGTCACCGGGAATCGCGCGATGTCGGCGCGGGCTTCGGCGATCGAGCCAAAACCTGCCAGGCGCTCGAGGTTTCGGCGGGTCGGGAACATGATGTGGGCGCGGCCGGCCTCGACCTCGGCGAGGATGCTCGCCGCGCTTGCCCAGAAGGCGCGGACTGCTTCGTGGGCGGCGGCCTCGGGCTCGGGCGCGTCGGCCGGCGCCTCGGCGAGGAAGAAAAGCGTGTCGAACCGCCGCGCCTCGCGGAAATTCGGGCACCAGCGTGCGAACGGCATCAGCGCCTCGGGATCGAGCGTCAGCCCATGTGCGGCGAGCAGGGAAGCGAACGGCTCCTCGTCGGCGATGCCCTGGCGCAGCGCGGCCACCGTGGCTGCGTCTGGCACTGGGATGAGGCCCGGGGCGATTCCGGTCTCCTCGATCGTCTCGCGGATCGCGGCAACTCGCCCGGCATCCGAGCTAAGCAGATCGGCGGTCAAATGATCGTCGGCGTCGACCCGCCCGCCGGGGAAGACCAGGGCCCCGGCGGCAAAGGCCATGTGGCCGGTGCGTTCGGTAATGAGGAGCTCGGGTGGGCCGTCCACCGCCGCGCGCATGAGCACGAGCGTGGCCGCCGGGATTGGCTCGGGAAGGTCCGACATGGCCCCCTGCTAGGCGGGAAGGCGGCGCGATGCTAGGGGCCGGGCATGACAGCGGAGTCGGTCGTGACGGGGTGGAATTTGTTGTTTGGCGAGGCGGGAGATGGGGCGAAAATGCGCCGTCGTGACCAATCGGATTCCCCCCCAAAGTCCTCCCCCCTCCGGGGAAAAGGGTTGCGGCGGCGCCTGACTCGGACGTTCTTGGCCTTTGTTGCCTTGGCCTCTTCCGCCGCGGCCCTTGCCGAGCCGCCGTTCGCTCCCGCGCATCCCGGCGATCGAATCGTCTATCGCGGCGCGACCGTGATCGACGGCACCGGCGGCCCGGTCCAGCCGGACATGGCGGTGATCACCAATGGCGAGCGGATCGAGGAGGTGGTGCCCGCGGCGCGGCTGACCCCGGCGCTGATCGGCAGCGCGCGGATCGTCGACCTGCGCGGCCGCTATCTGCTGCCCGGCCTGATCGACAGCCACCAGCATATGGCGACGCCGCCCAATCGGCGCCGCGCGGAGGCATGGCTGCGGCGCGACCTCTATAGCGGCATCACCGCGACCCGGATCATGGCCGACGATCTGCGCTCCATCGCCGAACTGGACCGCGCCGCCCGCGCCGGCGAGATTGAAGGCCCGGATCTCTTTTATGCCGCGATCGTGGCCGGACCCGGCTTCTTCTCCGACCCGCGCACGCAGGCGGTCAGCTTCGGCTATCAGTCCGGCGAGGCGCCCTGGGCGCAGGCGATCGACGCGCGGACCGACATTCCCCTGGCGATCGCCCGCGCTCGCGGCACCGGCGCCGCCGCGCTGAAAATCTATGCCGACCTGCCGCCGGAGCTGGTCCGAAGCCTTGCCGCGGAGGCACATCGCCAGGGCCTGCAGGTCTGGACCCATTTCATGGTCTTCCCGACCACGCCCGCCGACGTGCTTGCGGCCAATCCCGACGTGGTTTCACACACCTGCTATGGCGCCTACCAGGCGATGGCGCGGCGGCCGGCCAGCTACCGCGAGCGCTTCCCGGTCGATGCCAGCCTGTTCGCGCAAGGCGACAATGCGGCCATGGCCAGACTTTTCCGGACCATGCAGGAACGCGGCATCCTGCTCGACGCCACCTTGCGCGTCTATCGCGAGGGCGAGCGGCGGGCGACGGCGGCGCGGCCGGCCCATTGCACGCTCGACCTCGCCGCGCGGCTGACCGCTTTGGCCCACCGCGCCGGCGTATTGATTTCCGCTGGCACCGATGGCGACACCGCGGCGCAGGCCCCCTACCCCGCCTTGTTCGAGGAGATGGAGCTGCTCGTCGGCAGGGCCGGCTTCACCCCCCTCGACGCGATCCGCGCCGCCACCCAGATCGGCGCGATGAGCATGAACCAGGGCCAGAACAGGGGCGTGATCGCGGTCGGCCATCTCGCCGACATGGTCGTGCTCGAGCGCGATCCCGTCGCCGACATCGCCAACATGCGCTCCGTCCTGTTCACGGTGAAAAACGGCCGCCGCTTCGACCGCGCCGATTATCGCGCGATCACGCTGGAGGAGGCGGGCAATGATGACGATTGAGATCGGCCGCCGCTATTTTCTCGGCATGGCCGGCGCCGCGGCCCTGGTCGGACCGGCCATGGGGCGGCAAAGGCGGCCACGGCGGGTGCGCCGGCCGACCCTGATCGTCAACGCGCTCGGCGGCCTCGACGATCCCAACGTAACGGGCGAAGCGGGCGAGCGGATCATTTCGGACCGGATCATCGCCGACGCCCGTGCTTCCGGCCTCACGGCCGTCAACGTGACGATGGGCTATGTCTCCGGCAATGGCGAACCGTTCGAGCAGAGCGTGCGCGAGATCGCGCGCTGGGACGCGCGGCTGAACGGCCGCCAGAACGACCTCATCAAGATATTGAGCGCGGCTGATATCCTGCGGGCCAGTCGCGAGAACAAGATCGGCATCATCTACGGCTTCCAGAATGCGGCGATGATGGGCAGCGACGCGAGCCGGGTCGACGCCTTCGCCGATCTTGGCGTGCGGGTCATCCAGCTCACCTACAATCCCGCCAACAGCCTGGGCGGCGGATCGATGGCGCCGGGCGATCCCGGCCTCACCGACTTCGGGCGCGAAGTGATCGACCGGCTGAACCGCAACAAGGTGATGGTCGATCTCTCGCACAGCGGCCGGCAGACCTGCCTCGACGCCGCCCGCGCCTCGCGCCGGCCGATCTCGATCAACCACACGGGCTGCCGTGCCCTGGTCGACATGCCGCGCAACAAGAGCGACGAGGAATTGCGTCTCGTGGCGGAGGGCGGCGGCTTCGTCGGCATCTATTTCATGCCGTTCCTCAACCCGGCGAGCGTCGCCACCGCCGAGGACGTCGTCGCCCATATCGACCATGCGGTGAACGTCTGCGGCGAAGACCATGTCGGCATCGGCACCGACGGCGGCACCTCCGGCATCGACGACATGGCCGCCTTCCGCGCCAGCACGCGCGCCGAGGTCGCCCAGCGCCGCGCCGCCGGCATCGGCGCGGCCGGCGAGAATCCCGACACATTGCCCTTCGTCGAGGATTTGAGCGGGCCGGAGCAATTCCACCGCCTGATCACGTTGCTCGGACAGCGAGGCTACGGCGAGGCGCGGATCGAAAAGATATTGGGTCTCAATTTCGTGAATTACGGTCGCGAGGTGTGGGGGGCATGAGCAACTTCTGGATCACGTTCATCAGCACCTGGGTGGTGTCTTCCGGCCTGATGCTGGTGATGTTCAGCATCGGCTTGACGCTCGCCCTGCGCGATTTCGCACTGGTCCTGCGCCAGCCGAAGCTGGTCGGTGCCGGATTTTTCACCCATTTGTTCGTGCTGCCGGCGCTGGCCCTGCTCGTCGGGTTCATCTTTCAGCTTTCGCCGGAGCGGGCGCTGGGGCTGTTCATCGTTTCGCTCTGCCCGGCCGGAACAACATCGAACGCAATGACCTTCGTCGGCCGCGGCAATGTCGCGCTGGCGGTGGTGCTGACCGCACTGTCCAGCATCGTCACCGTCTTCACCATCCCGATCGTGCTGAGCTGGGCAGTGCCCTGGTTCCTTTCGGGCGATGGCCGGACGGTGCCTGGTCTCGACGTGCTCACGATCATGCGCCAGCTCGCCCAGATCACCCTCCTGCCCATCGCGCTTGGCATGATCCTCAAGAGGCTCGCACCAGACCTCGCGGCGCGGCTGGCAAAGTGGCTGCGGCCCACCGCATTCGTCATCATCGTCGTCGTCATCGCCTTCTCGGTGATCGCCGGCGGCAAAATGGTGCTCGACAACCTGGTCGGCGCGACGCCGGCGATCTACGCGCTCAACCTCGCCGCGATCGGCTTCGGCCTCCTGCTCGGCAAGGCGCTCGGTGCGAACGCGCGCGATTCGATGACGCTGTCGATCGAAACCAGCGTGCAGAACGTGACCCTGGCCATATTCCTGACCTTGACCGTGCTCGGCAGCCTGCCGCTCGCCGTCACCCAGAATATCTACGGCGTGGTGATGATCCTCAACGCGACCCTGCTGATCCGCTGGTGGCGGCGGCGCATCGACGCCGAAGCCTCGGCGGAAGCCGCATGATCGTCGTTTCGGCCGAGGAGGTCGCGCGGCTGCTACCCTATAAGGCGTGCATCCCGCTGATGCGCGACGCGATGATCGCCTTGTCGCAGGGGCGCACCAGCCAGCTGCTGCGCGCGATCCTCGACATGCCCGGGGGGCGCGCCTTCGGGTCTATGCCGGGCGCGATGCTCGACGACGGCGTGTTCGGCGCCAAGCTGGTCAGCGTCTATCCCGACAATTTCGCCAAGGGCGGCTCCTCGCACCAGGGCGTCATCGCCTTGTTCGACGCCGAAACCGGCGCGCCGAGCGCAATGCTCGATGCCGGCGAGATCACTGCGATCCGCACGGCGGCCGCTTCGGCCGCGGCGACCGACGTGCTGGCGCGGCCGGACGCGACCAGCCTCGCCATCCTCGGTTATGGCGAGCAGGCGAGGCGCCATGTCGAGGCGGTACGCTGCGTGCGCGACATCGGGCGGCTAACGATCTGGGGGCGCGACCAGCGCAAGGCCGAGGCCTTCGCCGAACGATATGGCGGCGACGCCAAAGCGAGCGTGGCGGACGCGGTCGCCGGGGCGGACATCATCTGCACGGTGAGCGCAGCGCGCGAACCGATTCTGCTGAGCGAATGGGTGCCCGACGGGGCGCATATCAACGCAGTCGGTTCGTCACGCGCCGGGCCGGTCGAGATCGACAACGCGCTGGTGGCGCGGGCGCGGTTCTTCGCGGATCATGCGGACGGCGTCCGAGCGCAGGGCGCCGAATATCTGAACGCGCTCGCGGCCGGGGCAATCGATGAAGAACATCTGCTCGGGGAGATTGGCGAGGTCATGGCGGGGACGCTGACGGGGCGGGCCAAGGATGCGGATGTAACGATCTACAAGTCGTTGGGGAGCATCGTTCAGGATCTGGCTTCGGCGCGCTATATCGTGGGGAAGCTCAGGGGGGTAGCCTCCGATCCTCCCTGAGACGGGGAGGATCATCAGGTCCTAGAATTCTTCCGTATCCACGTCGGCCTGGGCGGATTCCGGATAGCGGGCGCCGGCGATGGCGGCGGGTTGGAGCAAGGTGTCGATTTCGGCGATGATCTCGGGCGCGACCTCGATCTCGCCGGCGGCGAGATTTTCCTCGAGGTGGCGGATCGAGGTGGTGCCGGGGATGGGGACGACATGGTCTCCGCGGGTGAGCAGCCAGGCCAGCGAGAGCTGCGCCGGGGTGCAGCCCGCCTGCTCCGCAAGCTCGCTGAAGCGCGCCAAAAGCGTCAGATTGTGCTGGAGATTGTCGCCCTGGAACCGAGGCATCGAGCGGCGCAGATCGCCGTCCTCGAGATCGTCGGTGGACTGGACGCGGCCGGCCAGAAAGCCCCGCGCGGTCGGCGAGAAGGCGACCAGGGCGGTGCCCAGCTCCCGAGCGGTTTCGAGCAGGCCGAGCTCGACGTTGCGCGACCAGGGCGAATATTCGTTCTGCACCGCCGCGATCGGATGAACCGCATGCGCCTTGCGCAGGGTCGCGGCCGAGACTTCGCTGAGGCCGATGGCGCGAACCTTGCCGCTCGCGACCATGTCGCCGAGCGCGCCGACCGACTCCTCGATCGGCACCCTCTTGTCCCAGCGATGCAGGTAATAGAGATCGATCACATCGGTCTTCAGCCGGGCCAGCGATTCATCCAGCGTGCGCAGCAACGTCTCCGGCCGACCGTCGAGGACCCTCTTGCCGTCCACGCCGGTCATCCCGCATTTTGACGCAAGCACATATTCGGACCGCCGCGCGGCGATCGCCTCGCCGATCAGGGTCTCGTTCGCGCCGAAGCCGTAAAGCGCGGCGCTGTCGATGAAATCGCAGCCGAGGTCGAGGGCATGATTGAGCAGCCAGATGCTGTGCGCCTCATCGGGCGGCGTCCCGTAGGCATGGCTCAACGACATGCAGCCGAGGCCGATCGGGCCGAGGGTGAAAGGGCCTATGGTTCGCTTGCCGGTCATGTGCGCCGCTCTGCCGCGCCGCGGCCGATTTGAAAACGGCAAAATTGCAGCGTTCACCCCGTGAAACGACTGGTTCGAACGGTCTCGCTTCCCATGCCCGGCCATGCCTTACTGCTTCGGGGAGAGAGGCATGGGCGAATTCGCGTTCGGCGGGCCGCGCGGCGGCATCATCCAGACTGCCTTCGTGGTCGAGGATATCAGGGAATCGATCCTCTCCTGGGTGCGCGACTGCCATGTCGGGCCCTGGTTCCTGCTCGATCATTTCACCGGCGATCACCCGGTCTATCGCGGCGCGGCGTCGCGGGCCGACGTCGCCATCGCCATGGCCTTTGCCGGCCATATGCTGATCGAGCTGATCCAGCCCAATGACACGAATCCGTCGGTCTACCGGGAGACCATCGACGCCCGCGGCTACGGCTTCCACCATCTCGGCCGCGCCAGCGCGGATATCGAGGCAGACATCGCCGCGCTCGAACGCCGCGGCTACGCCCTCGCCTTCCGCGCCGGCGTGCCCACCGGCGGCGACGTCGCCTATATGGAAAAGCCCGGAAATTCCGGCTTCCTGGAGCTGATCACGGCGACCGGCGCGATGGAGGAAGCCTTTACCCGCTTCTGGCAGGCCTCGATCGACTGGGACGGCTCCGATCCGGTGAGGCCCTTCGCATGAGCGACGCCGCCAACCGCGCCGGCGCGGTGGTCCGCCCGGCTGCGACCTACCAGGCATGGCTGGTCGGCCTGCTCAGCCTCAATTTCGGCATCGTCTTCTTCGACCGCCAGGCGCTCAACGTGCTGATGCCGTTCGTCCAGCCGGACCTTGGCCTCAGCAACACCCAGGTCGGCCTGCTGGCGGGGGCGCTGTCGCTGGCCTGGTCGTTCGCCGCCTTCGGCATGGGCGGTCTTTCCGACATGCTCGGCAACCGCAAGGTGCCGCTGATCCTGACCACTCTCGCCTTCTGCCTCTGCTCGTTCCTTACCGGCCTCGCCCAGACCTTCGTCATGCTGCTCGCGGTGCGGATGCTGATGGGCGTGGCGGAAGGCGGCGTGATGCCGATCAGCCATGCAATGATCGTGACCGAGGTCGATCCGAAGCATCGTGGCCTCGCCCAGGGCATCGCCCAGAATTTCGGATCGAACCTGCTCGGCTCGTTCGTCGCGCCGGTCGTGCTGGTCGCCTTCGCCACGCTCTACGGCTGGCGCGAAACCTTCTATCTCGCCGGCATTCCCGGCCTGGTGACCGCCGCCCTGATCTGGTTCACGCTGCGCGAGCCGCCGCGGCCAACGGGATTGCCGGCCGCCAGGGCCCGTGCGGATTCGTGGCTCTCGGTCCTCAAGGTCCGCAACGTCCTGGTCTGCTGCCTGCTCGCCATCCTCCTCGTTTCATATCTGGTGGTCTGCTGGGCGTTCATGCCTTTGTTCCTGACCAGTGTGCGCGGCCTTTCCAACGACGCGATGAGCTGGGTGATGGGGACGCTCGGCATCTCGGCGACGATCGGCAGCTTCGCCATCTCCGGCCTTTCCGACCGGATCGGGCGCCGGCCGGTGATGATCGTCACCCCCTTCATCGGCGTGATCCTGCCGCTCGCGGCGCTCTATTTCACCGGCTCGGTCTGGGCGCTTGCCGCGATCTTCTTTCTCGGCTGGAGCGTCATCGGCATCTTCCCATTGTTCATGGCGACCGTCCCTTCCGAAAGCGTCGACCCGCGCCACGTCGCGACTGCTCTCGGCCTGTGCATGGGCATGGGCGAAGTGATCGGCGGCGCGCTTTCGCCATCGCTCGCCGGAGCCGCGGCCGACGCGTGGGGCCTCGCAATGCCGTTGTGGATCATGATGGCCCTGGCAATCGCTGCCGGCCTCGTCGCTTTCGCGCTCGAGGAAAGCGCGCCGCGCGTACGGCGCGCCCGGAATGTGCTCAGTGGTTTCACCGCGTGAAACAGGTGGAATTTGGGCGCGTCGCGCTGGTCCGGCTCGATTAGTATGCAACACAGACAGTAATCGAAGGACAGATCACCGAGTCACGACCAAGCATCGATCATCGATTTCCACCGGAAAAAACGCATTCGCGAAGACGAAGCGCAGGGGAGGATGGAATGAAGAGCCTGTACCTCATATCGACCGCAATATTGGCCGTCGCCGCGGCCTCCCCTGTCCTGGCCCAGGATGCGCCAGCGGACCCGCCCGTGCAGGGCGCGCGGCCCGCCACGGATGCCGAGATCATCGTCACCGCCCAGCGGCGCGCGCAGCGCCTGCAGGACGTGCCGATCGCTGTCTCCGCCTTCACCAACGAGGCCCTGCAGGAACGCGCCGTCAGCGAGGTCGCCCAGCTTTCCAACATCTCGCCGAACGTGACGCTGGACGGCGGCACCCCCTTCTCGGCCTCGTCTCAGGTGCTCTCCGCCTATATTCGCGGCATCGGCGCCAATGATTTCGCGTTCAACCTCGATCCGGGCGTGGGCATCTATCTCGATGGCGTCTATCTGGCCCGCACCGTCGGCGCCAACCAGGACCTGCTCGACGTCGAGCGGATCGAAGTGCTGCGCGGCCCGCAGGGCACCTTGTTCGGCCGCAACACCATCGGCGGCGCGATCAACATCGTCACCCGCGCGCCCGGCGACCATTTCAGGATGCAGGGCGACGTCACCACGGGCAGCTTCAACCGGATCCGGGTTCGCGGCACGGTCGACGTGCCGATCGCCGACGGCATCGGCATGGTGCTGTCGGGCAGCTTCCAGGACCGCGACGGCTATGTCCGCCACGTTCCCTATACCGGCCCTGGCGCGAACCTGATCGGCAATTCGACGCCGAGCAATTCCTTCCTGCTCGCCGGCTACGATCGCTCCAACACCGAAGGCGGCGACCATACGTGGAACGGCCGCGCCAGGATCGACTTCAACAATCACGGCCGCTTCCGCGCGTCGCTGACCGCCGATTATTCGCGCACCGACACCAACCAGCTGCCGAACACGGTGCTGCTGACCACCGGCTTCATCCCCGGCCCCTTCGCCGGCCTCAACCAGTTCGATCTCGGGCCGGCCCTGGGTTTCCCGATCCAGACCGGACTGGACGTGATCACCGGCTCTTCGGGCTTCCTGTTCGCCGGACTCTACAATTTCTGCATCGGCGCCTCGCCGGCCGACATCGCAGCGCGCAACGCCGCCAATCTGTGCGGCCCGCGCGCGACTCTCGCCGGCCCGAACACCTCCGTGCCGCTCGCCGACCCGGTGCTTGGCGGCGCCAATTTCCCGGGCAATCCGGCGCCCGATCTCGTCCCCTACGACAATCGCTTCATCTCGCCCAATATCGACCGAAGCTATGCCAACGGCCCGGGCTTCTCCGATCTCGAAAGCTATGGGGGCGCCGCGGCGCTCGAATTCGATCTCGCCTCCAACCTTACGCTGAAATCGATCACCGCCTATCGCGAGCTTCACTGGAACGCGGCGATGGACCTGGACGGCGCGCCGATCCCGGCTCTGCAGGTCAGCTTCGCGATGAATCAGTGGCAGTTCAGCCAGGAGGTGCAGCTGCTCGGCAACCTGCTCGACGGCAACCTCAATTATGTCGTCGGCGCCTATTATTTCAAGGAAGCGGGCGACCTGCACGATTATGTGCCGTTCATCGAGGGCCTGCTCCAGGTGGACGGGCCGAACACGCTCGCCACCGAAAATTACGCGGCCTTCGGACAGATCGACTGGCGGGTCGCGCCCTGGCTCGGCTTGACCCTCGGCGCCCGCTACACGCATGAGAACAAGGAATTCGAAGGCGGCCAGTCCGATCGCAACGGCTTCAATTACGACCTGTTCAACTGTCCCAACCCGCAAAGCGCGCTCTGCGTCGCACTGGTCGGCTTCAACGACCCCAATCAGCCGCTGCGCTATTATGTCGCCGGCGTGCAGGAAAAGCGCTTCAACAATTTCTCGCCGCGGGCGGGCATCCAGCTCCATCCCAGCGACAATGTGATGGTCTATGGCAGCTGGTCGCGCGGCTACAAGACCGGCGGCTGGACGACGCGCCTCTCCAACCCGCTGCCGACCGCCGCAGATTTCGACGAGGAAAAGGCCGAGAGCTTCGAGCTCGGGCTCAAAACCTATTTCCTCGGGCGGCGCGGCACCCTCAATTTCGCCCTCTTCCAGACCAACTACACCGGCATCCAGCTCAACTTCCAGCAGGGCGTCTCGCCGACCATCCAGAATGCCGGCACCGCCAGGATCAGGGGCGGCGAAGTCGAACTCAGTTGGGCCATCAACAACATGCTGCGCGTCGAGAGCTCACTGGGCATCATCAGCGCCGAATATCGCAGCGTCCTGCCCCAGTCGCAGGTCGCGGCGAGCCCGCTCCAGGCCGGCGTCTTCCCCGGCGCCGATCTGCCCAAGACGCCGCACTTCACCTTCAACATCAGCCCGCGGCTGCGCATTCCGCTCGGCGGCTCGCTTGGCTCGGTGACCCTGGTCGCCGATTACACCTACACTTCGCCCTTGTGGAACGACACGGAGCGCACCTTCCTGCTGCGCCGCGAGCAGACCAATATGGTCAATGCGAGCGTGACCTGGCGGTCGTCGACCGAGCGCTGGTCGCTCACCGCGGGCGTCACCAATCTGCTCGACGAGCGCTATCTCGTCACCGGCCAGGCGCAGATCGCCGGCGGCGTCATCTACGGCACCTACAGCCGCCCGGCCGAATGGTATGTGCGCGCCGGGGTGGAATTCTGATAGGGGGCGGACCGGATTTCGATCCGGCCCTGAACTCCCGCTGTAACGAGGAGCGTCGCGATGCCCGAGGCGGCCACCACCGAATTCTGGCGGGACATCAAGCCTGTCCCCAACAGCTTCAAGCCGGGGGTGCTGCCCGAAGTCTACATGAAGGACCCGGCCAATTCGGACCCGCGCTATTTCGTGCCGGTCAGCGAGACCGTGTCGTCGCGTCCGGTGTGGATCTCGCCGCAGCGCAATATGTGGGCCGACGTCCTGATGTCCGAACATGCCGGCCTGGTGAACCGGCACTACCATCCGCATCACATCTTCGCCTACACGATCAGCGGCAAATGGGGCTATCTCGAGCATGACTGGACCGCGACCAAAGGCGATTTCGTCTATGAGACTCCCGGCGAAAGCCACACGTTGATCTGTTACGAATCCGACGAGCCGATGAAGGTATTCTTCGTCGTGACCGGCCCACTTGCCTGGCTCGACGAGGAGGGCGAGACGGTCGCCATGTACGACGTCCACGATTATATCGCCGCCGCCCGCGCCCATTATGCCGCCAACGGCATCGGCGCGGACTATGTCGACACCTTGTTCCGCTGACGGCACCCCGCCCTCTTTCGCCGCGCCGCGCCTGGTGGGCGGTGTTCGTCTTCGCGGTCGCGCTGACGTTGAACTTCCTCGACCGGCAATTGCTCACTCTGCTGGCGACTCCGATCAAGCGCGACCTCGGCCTGTCCGACACGCAGTTCAGCGTCCTCGTCGGCTTCATGTTCGTGCTCTTCTATCTCGGCGTCGGCATCCCGATCTCGCGGCTTGTCGATCGCGGCCCGCGCAAGTGGATCATCGGCGCAGGCATCTTCTTCTGGAGCCTGATGACCGCCGTCTGCGGGCTCGCCGGCAATTTCTGGCAGCTCGCGCTGGCGCGGATGGGCGTGGGCGTCGGCGAAAGCTGCAACGGCCCGGCGACCTATTCGATGACCGCCGACATGATGCCACGCGCGCAGCTTGGCCGGGCGATCTCGATCATCAATATCGGCATCGTCGCCGGCACCGGCCTTGCGATGCTGGTCGGCGGCTGGCTGATCGTCTGGCTGACTCGGGTCGGCGTGGTCGACGTGCCTTTGCTCGGCGCCATGAAACCCTGGCAGATGACCTTTCTGGTTGTCGGCCTGCCCGGCATCATCTGGGCGGGGGTATTGGTCGCGACCGTGCCGGAGCCGCCGCGGACGGGGCGGACGGAGGTACCGTCCTTCGCCGAAGTGCTGGCCTATCTGTACCGCTGGCGCGCGGCCTTCCTGCCGATGGTGATCGCGGTCGGGGTCAAGTCGATGCTGAGCTTCGGCACGACGGTGTGGGCGCCGAGCTTCTTCGAGCGCAGGTTCGGCTGGGCGCCGGGGACGCCCGGCATTTCGCTTGGCCTGCTCGCTTTGGTCGTGCTGCCGCTCGGCCTGTGGCTCGGCGGCTGGCTTGGCGACCGGCTGGTCAAAGCCGGCCGGGACGATGCCTATATGCGCGTCGTCCTTTGGGCCTCGTGCGGCGTCCTCCCCTTCGCCATCCTGTTTCCGTTGATGCCGACTCCCGGGCTGGCGCTGGCGATGCTCGGCGGCTCCCTGTTCTGCGCCTCTGTCGGCGGCGGACCGGCCAATGCCGCGATCCAGGTCGTCACGCCGTCTCGAATGCGCGGCACGGTGAGCGCGCTCTATATCGCGGTCTTCAATCTGATCGGCTATGGTCTGGGCCCGTGGATGGTGGCGCGGCTGACCGACGGCCTGTTCCAGGACGAAAGCCGGCTGCCCGCCTCTCTCGCGATCACGGCGGCAGTGCTCGGGCCATTGGGGCTGCTGTTCAGCGCCCTCGCGCTCCGGCCTTATGCGGCGGCCGCCCGCCATGCTGAAGGACTTTGACCATGCCGAGCCTCGATCATGTCAATATCCAGACCGTAAAGCTCGCCGAAACCGTCGCCTTCTATCGCGACATACTGGAGCTTCGCGCCGGCGCCCCGCCGCCGCCGCTCGATCCCGCCCTGGTCCAGTGGATGTTCGACCCCGAGGGCCGCGCCATTTTCCATCTCTCCTCGCCGGGCGCGTTGACCGGGACGGGCGTCGTGAACAAGAGCCAGGACACCGGCCCGGTTCACCATGTCGCCCTGAGCTGCAAGGGCCATGATTCGATGATCGAGAAGCTCGACCGGTTCGGCCTGGAGCATAACGAGAATCACGTCCTTGCAATCGACCTCAAGCAGATCTTCGTTCGGGACCCGAATGGCGTGCTGCTCGAGCTGAACTATCACAAGGGCAATCATTGAGGAGAGCGAGCATGGCGACCGAGCCGATCACCCACGAGCCCGAGGCGAAGATCATGACGGCGCCGCCGTCGACCGCCTTCAGGATCGTCGACGTGCCGGAAAATTACCAGTCGGTGATCGATCTGCGCGGCACGCTCGGCACCTTCGTCGGCCCCGACACGGTCGAGAGCCCGTGGGTGCCGTTCGGCGACAACGCGGCGATCCGCCACCTCGCCTTCGACGTTCGGCAGAACATCTATTCCAACATCTTGTGGATCAAGGGGCCGGGCGTGATCGGCACCCACAAGCATCGCGGCAAGATCGTCATGCTCTGCCTGGAGGGGAGCGCGCGCTATCTGGAATATGACTGGGTGGCGACACCGGGCGCGTTCATCACCGAAGTGCCCGGGGAATCGCATACCCTGGTGACCGAGCATCCCGACGGCGTGAAATTGTTCGGCTGGATGCAGGGCGCAATCGAATTTTACGACGAGAATGCCAATTTCGTCGAAACCACCGACGTGTGGTGGTTCATGAATCACTATGAGAGCTACTGCAAGGCGAACGGCATCCCGATCAATGAGCAGCTCTACATCTGAGGAACGCCGCCATGACCATGACCGCGCCGCCGTCCGATGCCTACAAGATCGTCTCGGTGCCCGAAAATTACCTCGGCCTGATCCGCCAGCGCGGACTCGAAGGCTCCTATGTCGGCGGCTCGGAGGAGGAGAGCCCGTGGATCCCGTTCGGCGACAATGCCGCGATCCGGCACCTCGCTTTCGACGTCCGCCAGAACGTCTATTGCAACATATTGTGGATCAAGGCGCCGGGCGTCATCGGCACCCACAAGCATCGCGGCATGGTCTGGGCGATCGGGCTCGAGGGCAGCTTCCGCTATCTGGAATATGACTGGGTCTGCAGACCGGGAGAGTTCATCACCGAAATGCCGGGCACGGCGCACACCTTGGTGACCGACGATCCCAATGGCATGAAGGCCCTGTTCTGGATGCAGGGCGCCAACGAATTCTACGATGCCGACGGTGTCCTGGTCGAGACGCTCGACGTCTGGTGGTTCATCAACCATTATGAAAATGGATGCCGAGAGCTCGGCGTGCCGATCAACAAGCAGCTTTATCTATGAGGCCACGGCACAATCCGTTCCGTTCGGGCTGAGCCTGTCGAAGCCCATTCCTTCTCTTTCCTCCGCAAGAAGGAAGGCCCTTCGACCGGCTGCAAGGCGAGCGGAGCGGGAGCATGATGGAGGGAAATTCGTGAAAACCCTGGACCAGTTCGACATCGCCGGCCGCTCGGCGATCGTCACCGGCGCCGCCTCCGGCATAGGCCTCGCTTATGCCGAGGCGATGGCCGAGGCCGGTGCGAAGGTGACGCTGACCGACATCGACTTCGACGCCGCCGAGCGCGAGGCGAGGCGGCTGCGCGACGACGGCTATGAAGCGCGCGCCGGCCGGCTCGATGTCGCCGACCGCGCGGCCTTCGCGACGGTTTTCGACGATCATGCCGCCGCTTATGGCGCGCTCGACATCGCCTTCGCCAATGCCGGCATCGATCCGGGCGCGGGCTTCTGGAATCCGGCCGGCCACCGCAATGAAGACGGCCAGATCGATACCTATGATGTCGCCGGCTGGGACCGGACGATGACGATCAACCTGACCGGGGTCTATCTCACCATCCGCGAGGCGGCGCGGCTGATGAAAAAGCGCGGCCAGGGAGGGTCGATCGTCGCCACCTCGTCCAACGCGGCCCTGGTCTGCGAGCCGATCGTCGGCATGCCCTATATGGCCGCCAAGGCCGGCCTCGCCCATATGGTCCGCCACGTCGCGCTCGAGCTTGCCGAATATCGAATCCGCGTGAATGCGATCGCCCCCGGTCCGTTCGTCACCAATATCGGCGGGGGGTGGCTCAAGGACCCGGTGGTGCGCGAGGCCTGGGACAGCTCGGTGCCGCTGGGGCGGATCGCCGAGACCTGGCAAATCAAGCCGCTCGCCCTTTACCTGGCCTCCGATGCATCGAGCTACATGACCGGCAGCCACGTCCTGATCGACGGCGGGATGGCGCTCGGCAAGTTCCAATGATCCGCGCCGCCATCATGCAGGGGCTGCACAAGCCGCTGATTGTCGAGAACCTGCCCGATCCCGAGCCCGGCGAGGGCGAAGTGCTGATCCGGGTCGGGCGGTGCGGGATCTGCGGATCGGACCTGCACATGACAGAGGATCCCGCTTTCGGGCGGGGCGCGGGCGACGTGCTCGGGCATGAATTCGCAGGCGAGGTGGTGGCGCTCGGCAAGGGCACGGAGGGCGCCGAGATCGGCGATCTGGTTTCGGTGATCCCTTTGGCGAGTTGCGGCCGCTGCGAGACCTGCCTTGCCGGCGAGCCCGCCTGGTGCGCCCATTTCGGGCTGCAGGGCGGCGGCTATGCGGAATATGCGCTGACCCGGCCCAACCAGTGCGTCATCCTGCCCAAGTCGGCGAGCCTCGCCGACGGCGCGATCATCGAGCCGCTCGCGGTCGCGCTGCACGGCGTCGTGATGTCGGGCATGAAGGCCGGCGACAAGGTGCTGGTCCTCGGCGCCGGGCCGATCGGCCTCGCCGTCGCCTTCTGGGCGCGGCAGCAAGGTTCGGGCAAGGTCGTCGTCCAGGACATTGCCGGCTTCCAGGAGGAGCGCGCGCTGGCAATGGGCGCGGACGCATTTGTCGTCGATCCGGGCGATCCCGTCGCGGCTTCGGATCGTGCGCTTGGCGGTAAGGCCGACATCGTCTTCGAATGCGTCGGCGTCCCAGGCCTGATCGCGCAGGCGGTCGGCCAGGTCCGCAATCGCGGCACGATATTGCTGCTTGGCCTGTGCACCCGGCCGGACACGTTCGACAGCTTCGCGATGCTGTCGAAAGAGGTGCGGCTGGTCACCTCCGCCTTCTTCACGCGCCAGGAATATGGGGCGGCACTCGATGCGCTCGACGCCGGGGCCGCAGAGCCGCGGCTGCTGGTGACGGATGTGATCGGCCTGGATGAGGTGCCAATGGTGTTCGAGGGGCTGAAGCGGCGGACGCATCAATGCAAGGTTTTGATTGCGCCCTGAAGATCCTCCCCGGGACGGGGAGGGGGACCATGCGCAGCATGGTGGAGGGGGCCCGGCGCTGGCACTGCGTAGCCTCCGGGCCCCCTCCGTCAGGCCTGCGGCCTGCCACCTCCCCGTCCCGGGGAGGATCTTTTAGCCGAGCATCTCCATCAACTCGGCGACCCCCTCAAGCGCCAGCGCCGGTCGATCCCGCGCCGGCAGCTGTTTCAGCGTGGCCAGATCGCTAAGCCCCGTCGCGACCCCGACCGAGATCGCCCCCACCTGGTTGGCCATGCGCATCTCCAGCGCCGGATCGTCGCCGACCACCACCACCTCCGCCGTTGTGCTCCTCGGCAGGCCCATGGCGGCCAGCGCGGTGAAAAAGCCTTCCCGCGAGGGCTTGCCGAGGATCTTGGGCAGCTTGCCGGCATAGGCTCGGATCACCGCGTTCATCGCATAGCTGGTGCCCATCGCCCTGCCGTCCGCCGTCGCGAAGAAAGGGACGTGGCTCGCGGTGACGGCGATGGCGCCGGCCAATATGTCGTGCACTGCCGACTCGAGGTCGTGAAAGGTGAAGTCGCGGTGCCAGCCGGTATAGACCGCCTCGACTCCCTTCGCCGCTTGCGATGGGGCGATCACGTCGATCCCGGCGTCGATCAAGGGTGCCGCGGTGCCTTCATTGCCGAGCACGCGCACCCGCCTGATCTTTCGCGCGATGAGCCAGGCCGCGGCGGAAGTGGAGGGAGTCATCATCTCATCGTCGGCGATGTCGAAGCCGGCGCCGCGCAGGCTTGCCGCATAAGCGGCGGGAGGCTTGGCCGTGCCGTTGGTGAAAATGCGGATCGGAGTGCCTCCGCGCTTGATGCGGGCGATCAGGTCGATCGCGCCCGGGAGCGCGACATGGCCGCCGCTGGTCCGGTCACCGAGCGCGATCGTCCCGTCCATATCGAAGATGAAGCCTTGCGCCGAGGCGATCCTCTCCTTCACGCCGCAGCGGGTCCTGCATGCAGCGCCAGTCTGAAGTCGGGCCGCTCGACGACCAGGTCCCGCGCCGCCGGCCGCGCCGCCAGCTCCTTCAGCAGTTTCAGGATCGGTGCGGCTTCGGGCGTATAGGTCGCCCTGGGGCGGCCGGCGGCGAGCATCGCGTCGACCTGGTCGCTGGGCATGACCGCGCGAAGCAGGAATTCCTCCTCGTCCATATTCGCACCGAAGCGCTTCTTCAGATCGGCCAGCGCCGGGAAGCTCTCCTCCGTCTCGATCTCGCGCGCCCGCGGCCGGTCGAGGATCACCGCCTCGATCGCCGGATCGACCGCGCTGGTCGGCCGGCCGAACTTGCCGAGCACATAGCGCAGCACCTGGTCCGAGACCTGGCCGTAACGCGCCGTGCCGATCACGTTGAAGAGGGCCTGGCTCATGACCATTTGCGGGAAGGGCGTGACCATGATCGGGTGGCCCAATTCGGCCCGCACCCGCTCGGTCTCCTCGATCACCGCCGGGAAGAGATGGCCGAGCTTCAGTTCGTCGAGCTGGCGCTTCGTCGTCGTCATCACGCCGCCGGCGATCTGGTGGCGAAGGAAGCTTGCGTCGAAGCTTTGCGGTCGGCCCGGAGGGAGGCCCTCCGCCTTGGCCAGCCGCCACCAATAATCGCTCAGCTGGCCGAGCACCGCCTCGTCGATCGGGACGCTGTGGCCGGCTTCCTTCAGGTTCGCCAGCATCCGCCCGGCCTCCGGCAGCGAGCTGCCGTCGCCGAGCGGGCCGATGCCGACATGGACGGCATCGATATAGCCCAGGTCGGCGGCGGCGAGCGAGGTCACCGGACCGTAGCCGATCGTGCAATGGGCATGGATTTCGAGCTTCTTGTCGCCAATTGCCGCCTTCACGGCTGGCGCGAGGGTGCGCACCCGCTCCGGCGACATCAGGCCGCTTGGATCCTTCAGATAGAACAGGTCGACATGCGGGCTTGCGGCGAGCTTGCCGGCGAAATCGGCGTAGAATTTATCGTCGTGCACGTCCGACAGGGTGAAGGTCAAAGCGCCCATGACTTCGGCACCGCCCTCTTCCTTCACCAGCCGCGACGCCTCGATCACCGCGTCGGCATCGTGCATCGGGTCGAGCATGATGAAGCGGCGGATGCCGTCCGCCTGGAGGCGGCGGTAGACGAGGCGCATATATTCGGGATCGGCCTGCTGCCAGGCGATGAACCTGAGGCCGGTGGTGATGAACTGCAGGGGCGTGCGCGGCATTGCGGCGCGCATCCGCCGGATCCGCTCCCACGGATTGTTGCGGAAGTAGCGGACCGCGACCGCCATATGGGTCGACGAGGTGAAATCGATCGCGCGGAAACCGGCGCGGTCCAGCTTGCCGGCGATCTCCAGCATCTGGGCGGTGTGAAGGCCGGTGGCGCCCCACAGGCTTTGGTTTCCGTCGCGGATCGAGACGTCGACGAGGTGGATTTCGGCCATGTCCTAGTCCTCCCTGTCCGCGAAGCGGATGGGGAGGGATGAGCAGGTCGCCATGTGCGCCGCACATGGCTTCGGATCGCGGGGCGATCCGAACCTGCTCATCATGCGAAGCATGGTGGAGGGGCCTCGGGCGCCTTCAGCCCCTCCACCGCACTTCGTGCAGTCCCCCTCCCCATGAGCTACGCTCACAGGGAGGACTGGGAGATCGAGATTAAGCATCAGCGAAACCTTCGAAGTACCGTGTGTCCACGCCTCCAGCCACGAACCTCGGGTCGCGTACGATACGGCGATGCAACCCCGCCGTCGTCTCCACCCCTTCGATCACCAGCGCATCCAGCGCATCGCCTAATCGCGCCACCGCCTCCGCCCGATCCGCGCCGGAAACAATGATCTTGCCGATCAGCGAATCGTAGAGCGGCGGCACGACACATCCTGCGGCGATATGGCTGTCGACGCGAATGTCCGGACCCGCCGGCCACGCCGCGCGGTGCACCACGCCGGGCGAAGGCCGGAAATCGCAGCGCCAGTCCTCGGCATTGATCCGCGCCTCGATGGCATGGCCTTCGAGCGCGATCATCTCCTGGTGCAGCGCGAGCGGCTGGCCGTCGGCGATCAGGAGCTGCTGCTCGACCAGGTCGATGCCGGTCACCGCCTCGGTCACCGGATGCTCGACCTGGATGCGGGCGTTCATCTCGAGGAAGTAGAAGTCGAAGGTCTCGGCATCGACGAGGAACTCCACCGTTCCGGCGCCGCGATAATTGAGATGCTCGGCGAGCCGCACCGCGGCGCTCCGCAACGCCTCGCGCTTGTCCTCCGGTATGCCCGGCGCCGGCGCTTCCTCTACCAGCTTCTGAAAGCGGCGCTGGATCGAGCAATCGCGGTCGCCGAGATGGACGGCGCTGCTGCCGTCGCCAAGCACCTGCACCTCGACATGGCGGCCGCTGGCGATGAAGCGTTCGATGTAGAGGCGGCCGTCGCCGAATGCGGCCTCGGCCTCGGCCGAGGCCATCGCCATCGCCGCGTCCAGATCCTCTTCCCGGTCGACGCGCTTCATGCCGCGCCCCCCGCCGCCGGCGACCGCCTTGATCAGCAGGGGATAGCCGCCCTCGCGGCCAGGTACGACCGGCAGGCCTGCCTCCACGGCGATTCGCCGGGCTTCGAGCTTGTCGCCCATTGTGGCGAGCGTCGCCGGATCGGGGCCGACGAAGATCAACCCGGCATCGGCGCCGGCGCTGGCGAAGGCCGCATTTTCGGAGAGGAAGCCGTAGCCGGGATGGATCGCGTCGGCCCGCGCTCCCCTGGCCGCATCGATCATCGCGTCGATCGACAAATAGCTCGCCACCGGCAACGCCTCGTCCGCGCGCAAGGCGGGGAGCGAGTCGCGGTCGGCCTCGGTGGCACCAATGATCGTGATCATGCCGAGCCGCCTGGCGGTGTGGATCACACGCAGTGCAATCTCGCCGCGATTGGCGATGAACAGGCGGCGGATCATGGCCGGATCGTCATCAGCAATGCGTCGCCATCGACCGGCGCGGCATTGTCGACGAGGATCGCCTCGATCGTGCCGGCCGCGCCGGCATGGACCGGGTTCATCAGCTTCATCGTCTCGATGATCGCCACCACGCTGTCCGGTCCGACCGTATCGCCCGCCTCGACGAAGGGCGGCGCCCCCGGCTGCGGCGCGCGGTAGAAGGTGCCGGGCAGAGGCGGGCGGACGGCGATGAGGCCATCGCCGACTTCGACCCGCGGCGCGGCCTCGGCGATCGCGGCCGGCGCCTCGGAGGCGCTCCACTCCCATTCCTGGGTCCAGCCGCCGCCTTCGCGCGCGACCCGCAGGGTGAAGCGGGTGGTGCGCACTTCCAGCCTGTCATAGGCGCCGCCATCCAGGATCGCGACGATCTCCGCCACGTCTTCGGGAGTCAGCGGCAGATCGGCGCTCACGCCGGCTCGTGCTCCCGCACCATGGCCCGCATTGCCGCCACGATGGCATCGGCGAATTCGGGATCGTTGAAATGACAGTCCCGGGTTTCGAACGGCACGTGCGGCGGAAGCACCGAGCGCAGATAATCGGCGAACGGCGCCGGCAGATCCGGCTCGTGGATATGCCCCTGATCGCTGTCATGGTTGGAGAAGCCGCCCAGGGGCGCGAGCACCCGGACCGGCCCCTTCGCATCCGCGACCAGCGCGGCGACATGATCGGCGATCTTCCTGAGGTCGTCGATATTGGTCCGCACCGCGGTCAGCGCCGGATTGTGGACATGGTAGCGCCGGCCGGGAAATTGCGCCTGCGCCGCCTCGAGCGGCCCGCCGATGATGAAATCGACATTCCCCGGGGCGATGATGGTCGGCACGCCTTTGGCCAGGCCCGCTTTGCCGCGGTCAGGGCCGCCGGCGCACAGGCCGCCGAACAAGGTATCGACCATTTCGGTGAGGCTGAGATCGAGCACCGCCGCGACGTCGCGGTCGGCGGCGATCGAATCCATTGTCGGCCCGCCGGCGCCGGAGGTGTGGAAGACCATCACCTCGAACCCGTCATCCTCCAGCGCCTCGCGGATCCGGCGAACGCATTTCTCGGTGGTGCCGAGTGTGCCGATCAGCACCAGCGGCCTCTCCGCTTGCGCCGCCGGCTCGTAATGCGCGGCCATGCCCGCGACTGCGGCGGCGGCGTTGCGGTAGACCTCGTGGCTGATCGAGTTGATGCCGCTGATATCGGTCACCGCATTCAGCATCGCGATGTCCTTGCGGCCGACATAAGGCGCAGTGAAGCCCGAGGCCATGGTCGAAACGATCAGCTTGGGCAGGCCGTAGGGCAAGGCCTGGAACACCGCGCCGGCGAGCGCCGTGCCCATCGATCCGCCGAGCGCCAGCGCGCCGGACAGGCCTTGGTCGGCATGCGCCCGCAACGCGCAGGCCACGGATCCCTCGATCATCACCGAAATGCACTTGCCCTCGTGGCCGAGCGCGCGGACTTCCTCGATCGTCTTGCCGGCCGCCCCGGCGATCTCCTCCGGCGAGATTTCGGCGCCGCCGATCGTACGCCGCACGCTTGGATCGAGGTGGATCACGTCGCAGCCGTACGCGGTGAGATGCTCGCGCAGGAAGCGGGCTTCCTCCTCCTTGGTGTCCTGCGTGGCCAGCAGCAGCACCTTCGGCCGAACCTGCGCCATCATCCTCTCCCTGATCCATTCATCTTCGCTCCGATCCTCTTCCCGTGAAGCCATTCGTCAAGTAGATTGCACGGGGTGAAACGGCAGCCATGATCGAACGGAAGGTCAAATCGGTTCGTGCGCTGGAGCGCGGCCTCGACGTGCTGCTCGAAATCCACCGGTCGCGCGCGGCCAGCCTGAAGGAGCTCCACCAAAGCACGGGCCTGCCCAAGGCGACCTTGCTGCGGATGCTGATCACCCTGTCCAAGCGTGGGCTGGTCTGGCAGCGGCTCGCCGACGGCGCCTTCCTGCCCAGCCGCATGCACAAGGTTGTCGACTGGCACGCGGACAGCAACGAGGCGCTCGCCGAACTGGCCTCCCCTCACCTCGCCGACTTGAGCCGCCGGATCGCCTGGCCCTCGGTGATCGCGGTGCCGCGGCTCGATCATGTCGAGATCATCGAGACCAACAGCGCGATGAACCGGATCGATTCGGCAATGCTCGGCCCGATCGGCTTCAAGCTGAGCTACATCCATACGGCCACCGGGCGCGCCTATCTGGCCGCTTGCGACCCGGTCGAGCGCGCCGCGATCATCAGGCGCATCCGGCCCGCCGACGCCTCGACAGGCAGCATCGCCGCGCTCGAGAGGATCGTCGCCCAGATCAAGGAGCGCGGTTATTCGGAGCGAGACCCACCCCATCCCTGGCCGGACCGAAGCCGATCCGAGGTGGTGACCGACGGGCGCCGCTCGATCGCTGTTCCGATCATGGTCCACGACCATGCGGTGGGGGCAATCAACATCACCTGGCCCGGCCATCGAATGCAGCTGAAGGACGTGATCGCGCAGCACCTGTCGACGCTGCAGGCGACCGCGTCGGCGATCGGCCGCGCGGTGGAGGAGAAGACCGGCCGGCTCGACCTCGGCGTCGCGCTGGCCCAGCTTCCCGCCGCCGCCCTGGTGCCACGCCCGTGACGCGGGAGGTTCACTGAGATTGTATGTTATGCTAACGAATTTTGCGAGGAAGAGGAGAGCGTAAAGGTGACGATCGAACCCGGCTGGGCGGAGACGGAAGTCGATGAGATCCTGCGCCACCATGCCGGGCGCAAGGGTGCGCTGTTGCCGATCCTGAACGACGTTCAGGCCGCTTTCGGCTTCGTTCCCGATGCGGTCGTTCCGATCGTCGCGCTGGCGCTGAACCTGTCGCGCGCCGAGGTGCATGGCGTCGTCACCTTCTATCACGATCTCAAGCGGGCGCCGGCGACACGGCCGATAATCAAATTGTGCCGGGCCGAGGCCTGTCAGGCGCGAGGCGTCGACCGGGTCGTGCCCATTTTCGAAGGGGACGCGCGGATCGAAGTCGAGACGACCTACTGCCTCGGCTTGTGCGCAAGCGGTCCCGCCGCGATGTTCGGCGAGCGGCTCTTCGCGCGGCTCGACGAGCATTCGGTGCGCAGGCTGATCGACGAGGCCGTGTCGTGAGGATTTTCGTCCCCGGCGATGCCGCCGCTGTCGCGGTCGGCGCGGACGAAGTCGCCGCGGCGGTCGGGGTCGGCGTGATCCGCAACGGCTCGCGCGGCATGTTCGAGCTCGAGCCCTTGCTGGAAATGGAGACGCCGGAGGGCCGGATCGGTTTTGCCCGGCTCGCGCCCGAAGACGTGCCGGACGTGCTGCGCCTGGGCAGGGATCATCCGAGTTGCGTCGGCCTGGTCGACGAACTGCCCTTCCTCAAGCGCCAGACCCGACTCACTTTCGCCCGCTGCGGCATCACCGATCCGCAGTCGATCGACGAGTATCGCGATCATGGCGGCTTCAAGGGGCTGGAGCGCGCTTTGGCCCTCGGCCCGGCCGCGACTGTCGAGGAGGTCTTCGAATCCGGCTTGCGCGGGCGCGGCGGAGCCGGCTTCCCGGCCGGGATCAAATGGCGCACCGCCGCCGCCGCGCCTGCCGAGCAGAAATATATCGTCTGCAATGCCGACGAGGGCGACAGCGGCACCTTCGCCGACCGGATGGTGATGGAGGGAGATCCCTTCATGCTGATCGAAGGCATGGCGATCGCCGGCTTCGCGGTCGGCGCGACCCGGGGCTACATCTATATCCGCTCCGAATATCCGCACGCGATCAGGGCGATGGGCCGGGCGATCGAGACGGCGCGGGCGCACGGGCTGCTCGGGCCCGATTTCGACATCGAGGTTCGGGCCGGCGCCGGCGCCTATGTCTGCGGCGAGGAAACGTCGCTGCTCGAGAGCCTGGAGGGCCGCCGCGGCGAGGTCCGCGCCAAGCCGCCTCTTCCCGCCATCGAAGGCCTGTTTGGACAGCCGACGATCATCAACAACGTCCTCACGCTGGCCGCCGTCCCCTTCATCCTCGCCGACGGCGCCAGGGCCTATGCCGATTACGGCATGGGCCGCTCGCGCGGGACGATGCCGATCCAGCTTGCCGGCAATATCCGCAATGGCGGTCTGTTCGAGACCGGTTTCGGGATCACCCTGGGCGAGCTGGTCAACGACATTGGCGGCGGCACGCTTTCGGGGCGGCCGATCCGCGCCGTCCAGGTCGGCGGCCCATTGGGCGCCTATTTCCCGCCGTCGATGTTCCATTTGCCGTTCGACTATGAGGCGTTCGCCGCCGCCGACGGCCTGATCGGACATGCCGGCATCGTGGTGTTCGACGACACGGTCGATATGGCGAAAATGGCCCGCTTCGCGATGGAATTCTGCGCGGCGGAGAGTTGCGGCAAGTGCACGCCGTGCCGGATCGGCTCGACCCGCGGGCTGGAGGTGATCGACCGGATCATCGCCGGCGAGAACGTCGCCGCCAACCGCCTATTGGTCGAGGATCTGTGCGAGACGATGAAGTTCGGATCGCTCTGCGCGCTGGGCGGTTTTACCCCTTATCCGGTGCTATCGGCGCTGCGGCACTTTCCCGAGGATTTCGCCGAAGCGCGCGACGTGGAGACCGTGTGATGAACCTGATCCGCGATATCGACCGCGGCACCCCCGCCTCGGCCGCCGAAGAGAACGTGACGCTCACCATCGACGGCGCCAGCATCACCGTCCCGGCCGGCACCTCGATCATGCGCGCGGCGAGCCTCGCCGGCACCGACATTCCCAAATTGTGCGCGACCGACAATATGAAGGCGTTCGGCTCCTGCCGGATCTGCCTGGTCGAGATCGAGGGGCGGGCGGGCACGCCGGCCTCCTGCACCACGCCGGTCGCCGAAGACATGATCGTGCGCACCGCCAGCGAACGGATCGACCGGCTGCGCAAGGGCGTGATGGAGCTTTATCTCTCGGACCATCCCACTCCGGAGGACGGCACCGAGATGCGCGAGATGGCCGAGATGATCGGAGTCGCGCAGAGCCGCTATTTGCCGATCGCCAATCACCTTGGCGCGCCCTGCGACATCTCCAACCCCTATTTCGACTTCGACCCGGCCAAATGCATCGTCTGCTCGCGCTGCGTGCGGGCCTGCGACGAGGTGCAGGGCACGTTCGCCTTGACCATCTCCGGCCGCGGCTTCGGCGCCCATGTCTCGGCGAGCCAGGAGGAGCCGTTCCTCAGCTCCGAATGCGTTTCCTGCGGCGCCTGCGTCCAGGCCTGCCCGACCGGATCGCTGCAGGAGAAGGCGGTCAGGGAGATCGGCCTGCCCGAGACGAGCAAGGTCACCACCTGCGCCTATTGCGGCGTCGGCTGCACCTTCAAGGCCGAGATGAAGGGCGAGCAGGTCGTCCGCATGGTGCCGTGGAAGCTTGGCAAGGCCAATCGCGGCCACAGCTGCGTCAAGGGTCGCTTCGCCTGGGGATATGCGACCCACAAGGAGCGCATCCTCGATCCGATGATTCGCGATTCGGTCGACCAGCCCTGGCAGAAGGTGAGCTGGGAGGAGGCGATCGCGCACACCGCCGCCGAATTCCGCCGCATTCAGAGCAAGTACGGCAAGAGCTCGGTCGGCGGCATCACCTCGTCGCGCTGCACCAACGAAGAAACCTTCCTCGTCCAGAAGCTGGTCCGCGCCGGCTTCGGCAACAACAATGTCGATACCTGCGCCCGGGTCTGCCATTCGCCGACCGGCTACGGCCTCAAGGCCACTTTCGGCACCTCCGCCGGCACCCAGGATTTCGACAGCGTCGAGGCCTGCGACGTGATGATGGTGATCGGCGCCAACCCGACCGACGGCCACCCGGTCTTCGCTTCGCGGATGAAGCGCCGGCTGCGCCAGGGTGCCAAGCTGATCGTCGTCGATCCGCGCCGGATCGACATGGTGCGCACCCCCCATATCGAGGCCAGCTACCATCTGCCCCTCAGGCCCGGCACCAACGTCGCCGTGCTGACCGCGATGGCGCATGTCATCGTCACCGAAGGCCTGACCGACGAGGCTTTCATCCGCGAACGCTGCGACCTCGACGAATATCGCGAATGGGCCGCGTTCGTCGCCATGCCCGAGCGCTCGCCCGAGGCGATGGAGGCTTATACCGGCGTTCCCGCCGCGGACCTGCGCGGCGCGGCGCGGCTTTACGCGACCGGCGGCAACAGCGCGATCTATTACGGCCTCGGCGTCACCGAGCACAGCCAGGGCACCACCACCGTGATGGCGATCGCCAATCTCGCCATGGCGACGGGGAATATCGGCCGCGACGGCGTCGGCGTGAATCCGCTGCGCGGCCAGAACAATGTCCAGGGCGCATGCGACATGGGCAGCTTCCCGCACGAGCTGTCGGGCTACCGCCACGTCTCGGATCCGGCGGCACGCGACATGTTCGAGAAATTGTGGGGCGCGCCGCTCGATTCCAAGCCCGGCCTCAGGATCCCGAACATGCTCGACGCCGCCGTCGATGGGCTGTTCAAGGGGCTCTACGTCCAGGGCGAGGACATATTGCAGTCCGATCCCAACACCAGGCATGTCGCCGCCGGGCTGGCCGCGATGGAATGCGTCGTCGTCCACGATCTCTTCCTCAACGAGACCGCCAATTACGCCCATGTCTTCCTGCCCGGATCGACCTTCCTGGAAAAGGACGGGACCTTCACCAATGCCGAGCGGCGCATCCAGCTGATCCGCAAGGTGATGGCGCCGAAGAACGGTTATGGCGATTGGGAAGTCACCCAATTGCTCGCCAATGCGATGGGGCTCGACTGGACCTATGCCCATCCCTCCCAGATCATGGACGAAATCGCCGCGGTGACGCCGACCTTCAGCGGCGTCTCCTTCGCGCGGCTCGACGAGCTGGGGTCGATCCAGTGGCCGTGCAACGAGACGGCGCCCGAGGGCACGCCGATCATGCACATGGATCATTTCGTCCGCGGCAAGGGCAAGTTCGTGCTCACCGAATATGTCGCGACCGACGAGAAGATCGGGCCGCGCTTCCCGCTGCTGCTCACCACCGGCCGGATCCTCAGCCAGTATAATGTCGGCGCCCAGACGCGGCGCACGGCGAACACCGTGTGGCACGAGGAGGATCGGCTCGAAATCCACCCGCACGATGCCGAAAATCGCGGGATCGGTGAAGGCGACTGGGTCAAGCTCGCCAGCCGCGCAGGCGAGACGACCCTGCGCGCGACCATTACCGCCCGGGTCGCGCCTGGCGTGGTCTACACCACCTTCCACCACCCGATGACGCAGGCCAACGTGGTCACCACCGAATATTCCGACTGGGCGACCAATTGCCCGGAATACAAGGTGACCGCGGTCCAGGTCAGCCCCTCCAACGGCCCCACCGAATGGCAGGAAGCCTATGAGATCCAGGCGATGCACAGCCGGCGGATCGCGGCCGCGGCCGAAGCCGCCGAGTGAGCAACACGCTCGACAAGCTCGTCTACATGGCGAACCAGATCGCACGCGAGTTCGAGACTCAGCGCCCGCGCGAGGCGGTCGATGCGACCTGGGATCATCTCTGGCATTTCTGGGACCCGCGCACGCGCGACATGATCGTCGCTCACCTCCGGGCGGGCGGCGAGGGTCTCGGCGAGACTGCGAAGGCGGCGGTTGCGAAGCTGGCCACCCACGCCGAGCCTGAGCCGCAGACCCATGCGACGGAGTTCAACGAGGTGGGCGAAGGTGAATCCGACCGCGACCTGATGTCGGACGCGGGCTAGCCGGCCAATGCGGCGCCGGTCCGTCCGCCCCGCAGGCGGCGTTCAAGCGGCGGTTTTGAGGGTGTCGGGCGCCTTGATGCGCTGACCGTCACCGCGCGCGGCCTTCTTGACCAGGCTGACCAGGGAGCCTCCGGCCGAGATGATATGATCCTTGCCGAAACAGCCGACTGCGCCACGGCGCATCGCTTCGTCGCGCTGCTGGCAACCCGGCCCGGTAACGCTCGAAATCATCACCACCGCCGTCGGTTGCCGCGCCATCACATCGCTCAGGAAGCGCAGCCCGTCGAGGCCCGGCATGGTGATATCCAGAGTCATCACGTCCGGATCATGCTCGTTGAGCAAGTCCCATGCTTCCTCGGCATCGGCGGCGGTGCCGACGACTTCGATCTCGCGATCGTTGTTGAGGATCTGCTCGATCATCGCACGGATGGTGAGCGAATCGTCGACGACCAGAACGCGAACTTGCCTCACTTCACCTCCAGGGCAGCCATAGCCCCCGCGGAAACGGGAATCGGCCAGGCTCACCATGAAGCAATGCGAGCGCGGAGATAGTAAGGGAAACTACGCTATCATGCTGAAATTGCGGGTGACTTGGTTAACGGATCGCCCCTGCGGCGATGAGCGGGCAGGCCACGGCAATGGGCGGAGGCCGGCGACATGTCCGTCGGGACGATCGTGCGTGTTTCGGCCTTTCCGTATCAAAGGCCGGCGCGGTAAGAGCGAAGCAGAGCCTGTGGGAGCCGCGCGCGATGGACCGAAAAACCCAGATCGTCGTCGTCGGCGGTGGCGCGGGCGGGCTCGAGCTCGTCCGCAAGCTGGGCGCGCACTACGGCCGCAAGCGCCACGACATCATCCTGGTCGAGAAGAGCCCGACCCATGTCTGGAAGCCGCTGCTCCACGAGGTCGCGGCCGGATCGCTCGATGCCAATCTGGACGAGGTCGGCTATCGAAGCCACGGTCATCGCTGGGGCTACCGCTTCTTTCTCGGCGCCTTCGACGGAATCGACCGGGCGGCGCAGGAAGTGATCGTCGCGCCTTTGGTGGACGAAGAGGGGCGTGAGCTGATCGGCGCCCACCGCATCCGCTACGATTATCTGGTCCTCGCCCTTGGCGGAGTCAGCAATGATTTCGGCACGCCGGGCGCGCTGGAGCATTGCATCTCGCTCGACGACCGCGCCGCGGCGGACACGTTCCGTCACCGGCTCCTCAATCAATGCCTGATCGTCTCGCGGCAGATGCAGACCGACCCCAAGGCCGACGCCCATGTCCGCATCGCCGTCGTTGGCGGCGGCGCGACGGGGGTCGAGCTTGCCGCCGAACTTTACAACAGCGCTTCCGCGCTCGGCCATTACGGGCTCGAAGTGTTCGACGAGAGCCGGCTCGAGGTGACCCTGATCGAGGCCGGCGCACGCATCCTGCCGGCCTTGCCGGAGCGGCTGGCCGATGCCGCGCGCGACGAGCTCGAAGCGCTGGGCGTGCGTGTCCTGACCGGGGTAAAGGTGACCGAGGTCACTGCGGACGAAATCGTCACCGACGGCGGCGAGCGGATCGCGGCAGACCTCAAGCTCTGGGCCGCGGGGGTCAAGGGAGCACTGCCGGCCGCAATGGACGGGCTGGAGCTCAGCCGCAGCAACCAGCTGGTGGTCGGGCCAACGCTGCGGACAAGCCGCGACGAACGCATCTTCGCCATCGGCGATTGCTGCTGGTACGTGCCGCCGGGCAGCGACCGGCCGGTGCCGCCCCGTGCCCAGGCGGCGCATCAGATGGCCTCCTCGGTGTTCGCCAATCTGGTGCGGCTCGCCAAGGGCAAGAAGCTGCGGCCGTTCGTCTACAAGGACCATGGTTCGCTGGTGTCACTGAGCCGGTTCTCGACAGTGGGCAGCCTGATGGGCAATCTGATCGGCGGGCGGATGGCGATCGAGGGTCGCCTCGCTCGCTTCGTCTACAAGTCGCTCTACCGGATGCACCTGATCGCCGTGCACGGCTGGCTGACCGGGCTGACCCTGCTGCTGGTCGGGCGGGTCAACATGATCGTGCGGCCGAAGCTGAAGCTGCACTGATCACTCCCCTCCCCCATGGGGGCTTGGGGAAGGGGGTTCGGCGGCTGGGAATTATCCAAAAAGCCCGTGCGGATCGGTCATGACCAGCACCGAATCGGCCCGCGCCAGCGCCACCAAGGTCAGCCCCGCCTCCTCCGCCCGCGAAATCGCCAGGCTGGTCGGGGCCGAGATGGTCACCAGCAAGGGCACGCCGGCGAGAGCCGCTTTCTCGACCAGCTCGTAGGAGCAGCGCGCGGTGAGGAGGACGAAGCCGGCGCCCATGTCGCGGCCTTCGCGCAGGCAATGGCCGACCAGTTTGTCGAACGCATTGTGGCGCCCGACATCCTCGCGGGCGGCGACCACCTCGCCTTCCGCGTCGCAAAGGGCCGCGGCGTGGACGGCGCCGGTCTCGGCGTTGAGCGGCTGGTGGGCGCGGATCGCCTCGAGCGCGCGGAAGATCGCGGCGGGCGGGATCGAAGCGGGCGCCGGCAGCCCAGGCAGCGGCCGCAACGCCTGCTCCAGATTCTCGATCCCGCACAGGCCACAGGAGGATTCGCCGACGCGGTGGCGCACCCGCTGCAGCACGCGGTCGTGCCGCTCATCCGAAAGCTCTATGCCGAGCAACATGCCCGGGTCTTCGGCGCGCACTTCGATCCCGATCACGTCCGCCGCCGACTCGATCAGCCGCTCAGACCGGGCAAACCCGATTGCGAAATCCTCGATATCGGACGGACTCGCCATCATCACTGCATAGCCGATGCCCAGAAAGCTGATCGCGATCGGCACCTCGCCCGGCACCGTTCTTTGCTGCGCAGCAATTTCTCCGTCCACGCCGATTTTCTTCGCCGGAACGGACGTGACAATTTGTATGTGTTGCTGCATATTATTGATCGCAAAACCCTGAGGTGCCCAGATGGCGACGTCCACCCGTGATAGCGAAGCAAAGGCGGCCTTGGCGAGGCTGCTTGACAATTATTCGGCCGAGCTCACCACCCGCGACCACAAGTCTCTCGACGCCGCTGCGGACATACTCCGGCCGCAGACGCGGGTGTTCGTCGCCGCCATGCCAAGGGACACGGCCGACGACATGATCGCCGCCGCGATCCGGCTGCACCGCGCGAACATGGTGGCGATCCCGCACATCGTCGCCCGCAACATCCCCGACGAGGCGACGCTCGATCGGATGCTGGCCAGACTCTCGGCCGAAGCGGGGGTGGACCGCGCCCATGTCGTGGGCGGCGACCGCGACGATCCGGCGGGCGCGTTCGATTCGGCGCTGCAGCTTCTCGAGACCGGCCTGTTCGCCAAATATGGCATCAATCGCATCGCCATCGCCTGCTACCCCGAAGGCCATCCGCGCATATCGGACGCGGTTCTGGAGCAGGCACGGGCGGACAAGACCCGGGTCGCCGCCGAGCAAGGGCTCAGCGTCTGGCTGGTCAGCCAGTTCGCCTTCGAAGCGGCGCCGATCGTCAGTCTGGCGCGCAAAATGCGCGCACAGGGGATCGACGACCCCTATCGCGTCGGCATCGCCGGCCCGGCCAGCCACGCCACCTTGCTCAAATTCGCAATGATGTGCGGGGTCGGTGCGTCGCTGCGGGCGCTGCGCGAGCGCGGCGATTTCGCCCGCAACATGCTGATGGGCGAGACGCCGGAGGCCCTGCTCACGGAGATTGCCCTGGCACGCGAGGCCGAGCCCGGGCTGAACATCCAGGGGGTGCATTTCTTTACGTTCGGGTCGCTGATCAAGACGGCGCAGTGGGTGGAGAGCGTGCGGGGGTGATACCCTTCTCCCGTTTCGGGGAGAAGGAGGGGCCCGCCGCGAAGCGGTGGGAGGATGAGGGAGCTTTTTGAGGCCCAAAAGTGCCCTCACCTTCCCATCGCCTGCGGCGATGGGCCCCTTCCTCTCCCCGAAGCGGGAGAGGAGTTTTGGTCACGTCCGCTGCGTACGCCAGCCTTCGTGGTAGGTGTCGCGGGCGACCTTCGAATAGGGGATCGGGCTTACCACCACGCGGGCTTCGAACTGCTTGTGGGGCTCGACGGTGGTCTTGCGGGTACCGCCATTTTCCTCGCCCCAGACCACGCGAAGCTCGGTCCCGTCCGGAATCTCGTGGTCGATCGTGCCGAGGCTCAGTGCCGACTTCTCGTTATAGGAATAGCCGGTGAACAGGGAGAGGCCGACAGTGGCTCCGTCGGCGTCGACGACCCGGTCGTAATTTGACGAGGCGTAATTGGCGAGCGGCAGATCGAAGAACTTGTATTGCTCGCCCTCGGGCGCGAACAGCGAGGAGACGATCTTGCCCATGTCCTCGGCATTCCAGGCGAGCGTCACCTTCCTGCGCTGGCTGGCGGCGTCGAGCTGCTCGAGCGCTTCGCGGCCGTGGAAATCATGGTCGAACTTGACGAACGGGCCGTAGCCGAGCTCCCATGGGTTGAGATAATAATCCTCGATATTGTCGGAGACGAAGCTGCCGCCGATCGCCCCGGTCGCCTCGTAGGAATCGGCGCCGAGCCACTCGCGATAGGCCTTGAGCTTGTCGCCGGTGTAGATCGCCGGCAGCGGCGAGGGAATCCAGCCCGATTCGAGCGTGTTCGACGGGTAGGCGCGGCTGCCGCACTGGATCAGGCCGAATTCCTTGCCGGCCTCGACGATGGCGGCGCGGATCTCTTCCTGCTCGTCATAGGGCCCCCAGATTTCGAGGCCGGGGGCGCCGGACATGCCGTGGCGCAGGGTGCGAACCTTGCGGCCGGCGATGTTCATTTCGCTCATGTTGAAGAATTTGAGCTGCTCGAGCGGGCCGCCATTGAGCTTCTCGATCACCTGCCAGGCGTTCGGCCCCTGGATCTGGAAGCGCCAGTTCACCCGCTTCACCGGCTTGCCCATCGGCCGCGACGGCGAGCGATCGTCCTTGAGGATGTCGACGTCGTAGCCGCCGGTCTCGGCGTTGAACATCAGCCAGTTCGCGGCGGGCGCGCGGCCGACATAGACGAACTCCTCCTCGGCAAGATGGAAGATGATGCCGTCGCCGATGACATGGCCATAGGGCGTGGTCGGGACATATTGCTTGGCGCGGTTGACAGCGAAATTGCCGAACGTGTTGATGGCGGTGTCGCTGAGCAATTTCAGGCCATCGCGACCGCTGATGAACAGGTCGACCATGTGGTGCGACTGGTCGAACAGGACGGCGCTGTGCTGCCACGCCCATTGCTCCGAACGCCAGTTGGAGAATTCCGACGCGACCACGGGGTAGACGTAAGCCCCGATCTGCGAATTGCGCAGCATCTCCACCGGATTGCCGGCTTCATTGATCACTTCCTCCAGATTCTTCGCGCTCATGACAGCCTCTTCCTCTCGATTTCCAAATTCTGGTCTGCGGATTTTCTCAACGATCCCTGGGCTCGGAGAGACCCCCCGGATCGCGGAAACCCGCATCACGGAAAACCCACTCTGGGCTTGTCGGAAATAATATGCAACACAAACGAATTATGACCACGTCCTACATCCTCATTCTCTCCTGCGAAGACCGGCCCGGGCTGGTCGCGGCGGTCGCCGGCCTGCTCTTCGAAAGCGGCGGCAACATCCTCGAAGCGCAGCAATTCGACGATGTCGAAACCGGCCGATTCTTCATGCGCGTGCTGTTCGATCTCGACGGCGATTCGGATGCGTTTCGGCAGCGATTCGCCGAGGTCGCGGAGCGCTATGCGATGGACTGGCGGCTGCGGGCGCGGGACGAGCGCAAGAAGGTCATGCTGCTCGTCTCGAAGTTCGATCATTGCCTCGGCGACCTGCTCTACCGCGCCCGAATCGGCGAGATGGCGATGGACGTGGTCGGCATCATCTCCAACCATCCGCGCGACGTGCTGAAGGTCTCGATGATCGGCGACATTCCGTTCCATCACCTGCCGGTGACGAAGGAGACCAAGGCGGAGCAGGAGGCCCGGATCAAGGAATTGATCACCGCCAGCGGCGCCGAACTGGTCGTGCTCGCCCGCTACATGCAGATATTGTCGGACGACCTCGCCGGGTTCCTTGCCGGCCGGTGCGTCAATATCCATCACAGCTTCCTGCCCGGCTTCAAGGGCGCCAAGCCCTACCACCAGGCCCATGCCCGCGGCGTCAAGATGATCGGCGCCACCGCCCATTACGTCACCGCCGATCTCGACGAAGGGCCGATCATCGTCCAGGACGTCGAGCATATCAGCCACAGCGACACGCCCGACGATCTGGTCCGCAAGGGCCGCGACATCGAGCGCCGGGTGCTGGCCCGCGCCGTCCATTACCTCCTCGACGACCGGGTGCTGGTGAACGGGGTCAAGACGGTGGTGTTTCGGGATTAGGTGAGCCCCTTTCCTCCCTGTCGCCGCAGGCGATGGGGAGGGGGACCATCCGAAGGATGGTGGAGGGGCTTTACGGACTCAGTAGGCCCCTCCACCGCACTTCGTGCGGTCCCCCTCCCCATCGCTTCGCGACAGGGAGGATAGAGCAAGCGCCGAGCTATTCCTCGGGCCAGTACAGCCTCATCGGATTGTCGATCAGCAGCTTCCTCTGCAGCTCTTCCATCACCGCGATACGCGGGATGACGTCCACCAGGCGGCCGTCGTCGGGGATGCGATGCTCCATGTTCGGGTGCGGCCAGTCCGTGCCCCACAGGACGCGGTCTGGATAATCCTCGACCAGCGGGCGGACCGCGGCCACGAAATCGTCATAGGGTTCGCCCTGGGGCGACAGGCGGTCGGGGCAGGTCGCCTTGAACCAGATGTCGGCGCGCGAATCGAGCAGGGCGCGAAAGGCCTTCATGTCCGCGCCGTCCGGGCCCTGGGCCACGTCCGGGCGGCCCATATGGTCGATCACGATGGGCACCGGGATCGCGCCGAGGAACGGGCGCAATTCCGCCAGCGATTCAGCTTCGAAATAGACCACGACGTGCCAGCCGAGCCGCTCCACGCGCCGTGCGATTTCGAGGAACTTGTCCTTCGGCGCGTCGTCGACCAGCCGCTTGAGGAAGTTGAAGCGAATGCCGCGCATGCCGCCTTCGTGCAGCGAGTCGAGCGCATCGTCCCCGATCGCGGGATCGACGACGGCGACGCCGCGCGCCTTGCCATCCGATCGCGCGATCGCATCCAGCGTCGCCGCATTGTCGGTGCCATGGCAGCTCGCCTGGACGATGACGTTGCGCGAAAAGCCGAGCCGGTCGCGGAGCGCGAACAGCATGTCCGGACCCGCATCCTGCGGGAGATATTTGGCCTTGGCGCTGAACGGAAATGAAGCCATCGGCCCGAAGACGTGGCAATGCGCGTCGACCGCGCCCGGCGGCGGCACATAAGTCGGCTTCGAGGGGCTTTCCGACCAACTGCGTATCCGATCGCTCACGCGAACACCTTTCCATCCATCAATTTACGCGCCGTGCGCAGCATTGCCGCGCTGGTTACAGAGCCTGCCTCGTCCGTCTCCAGTACGCAGGTTGTTTCGCCGGTCGGATGCTCGACCGAGAGAATCTTGCGCCGTCCCTCCGGGATCGACGCCACTTCGGCAGCCGGCGAGCCGGGGATGAGGCAGGCGGTGGCGACGCTGACGGCGCCAAGCACGCCGATCGACGCATGGGCGCGATGCGGGATGAAGGAGCGGACCGTCACCGCGCCGCCATGCCGGGGCGGGGCGACCAGCATCATCTTCGGCACGGACTTCTCGGCCACGTCACCGAGGTTCATCAGCGGACCGGCCTTGAGCCTTATCGCCTCGATCCGAGCCTTCAGCGCTTCTGCATTGTCGAGCGTCTCACGATCTTCATAGCCGGTCGCGCCGACGGCTTCGGCCGCGAACACGACGCAGGGCATGCCATTGTCGATCAGGGTGCACGAGACGCCGTCGATCTCGTCGGCCGCATTGCCGGTGGGGAGCAGGGCGCCGCAGCTGGATCCGGCAGTGTCCCGGAATGCGAGCGGGATCGGAGCGGCGCTGCCGGGAACGCCGTCGATCCGCGCTTCGCCCGCATAGGTCGGGACGCCGCCCGGCGTGCGGATGGTCGCGACGGCCGCCTGGCCGGTATTGACCATGAAGATCGACACCATGGTCTCGCCATCCTGCCCCGGGACCAGCCCACGCTCGATCGCGAAGGGGCCGATGCCGGCGAGGATATTGCCGCAATTCTGGGCGTCGGTGACGATCGCCTGGTCGACGAACACCTGCAGGAAAAGGTAATCGACGTCGATCCCGTCGCGGTCAGATTTCGACACGACGGCCACCTTGGAGGTCAGCGGATCGGCCCCGCCCATGCCGTCGATCTGGCGCGGATCAGGCGATCCCATGACGCGCAGCAGGAAGGCGTCGCGTGTTCCAATGTCGGCGGGAAGATCGTCCTTCAGGAAATAGCCGCCCTTGGATGTGCCGCCGCGCATCCACATGCAGCGCACGCCTTCAGACATATTTGAGGCCCAGCGACTCCAGCTTGCCGCGCATGTCGTAAATGTCGAGGCCGAGCTCGCCGGCGGCGAGGCGCTTGCGCTTGTCTTCCTCATTGGCCTCGCGGGCCTGGGCCTTTTCCAGCACTTCGGCGGCGCGCTCGCGCGCGACCACGCAGACACCGTCATCGTCGGCGATGATCACGTCGCCGGGACTGACCAGTGCGCCGGCGCAGACGATCGGTATGTTGACCGAGCCCAGGGTCGCCTTGACCGTGCCCTGCGCGGACACCGCCTTCGACCAGACCGGGAAGCCCATCCGGGTGAGATCGCGGACGTCGCGGACGCCGGCCTCGAGCACCAGGCCGCGGCAGCCGCGCGCCATCGCCGAGGTGGCGAGAAGATCGCCGAAATAGCCATCTTCGCACGGGCTGGTCGGTGCGAGGACGAGGATGTCACCCTCCCTCAGCTGCTCGATCGCGACGTGGATCATCCAATTGTCGCCCGGCGGCGCCGAGATCGTCACCGCCGATCCGGCGATCCGCGCGCCGGGATAGATGGGCCGCATCTGCGCGCCGAGCAGGCCCGTTCGGTCCTGCGCCTCGTGCACGGTTGCGACCCCACAGACGGCAAGGCCGTCGATCAAGTCGAGCGCCGGGCGCTCGATGTTCTGAATAACTGTTCCGGACATGGCACCTCCAATGCCTCGCCACCCGACGCGGGCAAATTCGATTCACTCTGCCGCCATAAGGTCACGCTATTCCAATATTGCGCCGCACTGGACTTACAGCTTCGAGGCTCCCAAGTAGCGAGCAAATCACGATCGGACGAGGAACATCAGCCATGGGCTCCTATCTCCAGCATTATATCGGTGGCCAATGGATCGACAGCGAGGGCGGTACGTCCCACGACGTGGTCAATCCCGCCACCGAGGAGGTGGTGTCGACCGTTACGCTCGGCACCGCCGCCGATGTCGAAAAGGCGGTAAAAGCCGCACGCAAGGCATTCGACAGCTTTTCGGAGAGTTCCAAGGCCGACCGCGTCGCCTTGCTGGAGCGAGTCGTCGCGGAATATAAGAAGCGCATTCCCGACATCGCCAGGGCGATTTCCGAGGAGATGGGCGCACCGATCTCGATCGCGCTGACCGCCCAGTCGGGCTCGGGCCTCGGCCATCTGATGTCCACGATCGAGGCGCTGAAGGGCTTCGATTTCGAGGAGAGCACCGGCAAGAACAAGGTGGTCTACGAGTCGATCGGCGTGGTCGCGCTGATCACCCCCTGGAACTGGCCGATGAACCAGATCGTCGCCAAGGTCGCGCCCGCGATCGCGGCCGGCAATGCGGTGATCCTGAAGCCGAGCGAGCAGACCCCGGGATCGGCGGCGATCTTCGCCGAGGTGATGCATGCGGCCGGCGTGCCGGCGGGCATATTCAACCTCGTCCAGGGCGACGGGCCCGGTGTCGGCACCGCGCTGGCGCAGCATCCCGACGTCGACATGATCAGCTTCACCGGCTCGACCCGCGCCGGCATCATGGTCGCCAAGAACGCCGCCGACACTGTCAAGCGCGTCCACCAGGAGCTTGGCGGCAAATCGCCCAACATCATCCTGCCCGGCACGCCGCTCGACATGGCGCTGCCCGGCGGCGCCGGCGGCGTGCTGCTCAACAGCGGGCAGAGCTGCGTCGCGCCGACGCGGCTGCTCGTCCACACTTCGCAATATGAGGAAGCGATCGAGAAGCTCGCCGCCATCTTCGGCGGCAAGGCGGTCGACGATCCCGCAAAGGAAGGCGACCATATCGGGCCGGTCGTCAACAAGGCGCAATATGACAAGATCCAGGGCCTGATCCAGAAGGGCATCGATGAAGGCGCCAGGGTCGCGGTCGGCGGCACCGGCCGTCCCGCGGGCAAGGAGAAGGGCTATTATGTCCAGCCCACCGTGTTCCGCGACGTCTCCAACGATATGACGATCGCCCGCGAAGAGATTTTCGGCCCGGTGCTGGTCGTGATCCCCTACGACACGCTCGACGAGGCGGTGGAGATCGCAAACGACACGCCCTATGGGCTCGGCGCCTATATTGCCGGCGATCCCGCGGTGGCGAAGACGATCGTGCGCCGGATCCGCGCCGGCAGCGTGTTCGTCAATGCCGGCGGGCTCGATTTCAACTCACCCTTCGGCGGCTACAAGCAATCGGGCAATGGCCGCGAGTTCGGCAAGTTCGGGCTCGAGGAGTTTCTCGAGACCAAGTCGGTGATCGGCGATCTTCCGGCCGATGCGCCGCCGGCCGAGGTGGCGGGCTAGCCAGTCCAGCCTCGGGGGAGGGCTAGGTCATGGTCTTCAAGATCGCCACCGAGGAGGCCTTCTCGATCCCCGAAGTGGCCGACGCCCTCGGGCGGGTCTCGCGGACCGACAATCCAAGCCTCGACATGCCCCTGGTCGGCAATCTCTACGGCCAAGGCGCGGCCGGTGCGCATCCGTTGCTCAAGGGCCTGCTCGACTGGGACCAGCGCCTCAGGGTGATGGACGAGAACAAGGTCGACATGCAGCTGCTCTCGCTGACCGCGCCGGGCGTGCAGATGTTCGAGAGTGAAGAGGCGATCGCGCTGGCGCGGCTCGCCAACGACCGGCTCGCCGAGCGGATCGCCGCCTGTCCCGGCCGCTATGCCGGCCTCGCCAGCTTCGCCCCGCAGGACCCGGCCGAGGCTGCGCGGGAGATCGCGCGGGCGAAGACCGAGCTCGGCCTGCACGGCCTCGTCGTCAACAGCCACACCAACAACGAATATTATGACGACCGGAAATATTGGCCGATCTTCGAAGCGGCCGAGGCGCACGATCTCGCCATCTACATTCACCCGCGCGCTCCCGCCGCACAGATCGACGCCGGCTTTCGCGACTATGGCATGGACGGCGCGATGTGGGGCTACGGCGTCGAGACCAGCACCCACGCGCTGCGCCTGATCTGCTCCGGCCTGTTCGATGAATATCCGAGGCTCAGGATCGTGCTCGGCCACATGGGTGAGGGCATCCCCTTCTGGCTGTGGCGGATCGATTTCATGCACGAAGTGATGGCGCGGAGCCGGCCGATGCCGAAGCTGGCGCTGAAGCCGAGCGACTATTTCAAACGCAACTTCGCGATCACCAGCTCGGGCCAGGAGAATGCGCTGGCGCTGCGCTACTCGATCGACATGCTCGGGCTCGACAATGTGATGTGGGCGATCGACTATCCGTATCAGCCGACCGCGCCGGCGGTGAAGTTCATCGATGAGGCGCAGCCGCTGACCGATGTCGAGCGCGAGGCCGTGGCCTGGCGCAACGCGGCGCGGATTTTTCATATCGAGCTGTAGGTCCTCCCCGGGACGGGGAGGATTTTATTCCTTCACCACCATGTCGGCGATCCCGGTTTGCCGGCGGGCCAGGGCCATGCGGTTTGCGGCGCGGCGCTGCTCCTCGACGGCTTCGCGCTCCGGCGGCTGCTTCTCGTGGGGCAAGGCGGCCATCAGCTCGTCGTGGATCTCCTGGAAATCCTCCTCGTAGCCGCCGTGCGAGAGGATCCAGAAGTCGCCGCGCCTGATGCCGGCGACCACCCGCTGCCCGGCCTCCTCGATGCTCATGCCGGCCGAGAATACCGGCGCAAGTTGGCCCAGCAGCTCCGGATCGGCCGTCCCCAGCCCGGTGTCCGCATATTCGGCGGGGCGCTTCAGCGCCGAGGCATAGGCATTGGTGTCGACCAGGCCGGGGCACATCAGGGACACCCCAAGCGCGGTGGGCGCCAGCGTGTAGCGCAGGCTTTCGGTGAGGCCTCGGACGGCGAATTTGGACGCGGTGTAGATGCCCGCCTGCGGGCCGGCGAGGAAGGCCGCCATCGAGGCGACGTTGACGACGTGGCCGGTTTCGCCATGCGCTTCCATGTGCGGCAGGAAGGTGACGAGACCGTTGATCACGCCGCCGAGATTGACTCCGAGGATCCAATCCCAATCGGCATGAGTCGCTTGGTCCATCGGCCCGAACACGCTGATCCCGGCATTGTTGACGAGGATGTGGAGCTTGCCGAACTCGCGCTCCACCCTCTCGCGCGCCATGGCCCAGGCAGCCCGGTCGGCGACGTCGAGCGGCACGAACAGGGGATCGGGATGGCCGGCGTCGCGAAACCAGCGCGCCGCAGCCTCGCGGTCGCCTTCGCTGCGATAGCCGAGCGCGAGGCGGACGCCTTCCGCCGCCAGGGCTTTGGCAATGCCGAGACCAAGGCCACTGACGGCCCCGGTGACCAAAGCCGTCTTTCCTGCGAAGCTGTCGAGCGGCTTGGACATCGGTCGGCTCCGGTACGATTTGATATGGTGCACATGCGAACTTGCCAGACAGGCCATAAGAATATTCTATAGCCGGCCCGTGACGCTGCAACCCTTCGATCTCAACCTGCGCCATTTGCGCGCCGTCGCGGCGATTCGCCGCTGCGGCAGCATCAGCAGGGCCGCGAACGAGGTCTCGCTCTCGCAGCCGGCCGTGACGCAAGGCATTGCCAAGCTCGAAGCACAACTCGGTCTGAGGCTGTTCGAGCGCGGGCCCGCCGGCATGACCCCGACCGTCGAAGGCGATCAGCTTTCCGAGCGGATCGAGGCGGCCGCCGGCGCCATGATCGCCGCCTTCGAGGCGATACGCGGCGGCTCGCGGGGCGGATTCAGGGGCACTGAAAATCTCGTCACGATGAGCCAGGTCCGTGCTTTGCTGGCGCTTGCCGCGGCGGGCAGCTTTGTCGATGCGGCGCAGGCGAGCAAGCTCTCGCAGCCCTCGCTGCACCGTGCGGTGCGCGATGTCGAGCGGCTGAGTGGTGTGCCTCTGGTCGAACGGCGCGGCCGCGGTGTGCGCCTGACCCAGGCCGGCCAACGGGTCTCGCGCGGGTTCAGCCTCGCCATCGAGGAGGTCCAGGCGGCGCTCGACGAGCTCGCCCCGGCCGACACCGGCCGCATCCGGATCGGCGCGATGCCGCTCGCCCGCGCCCGCCTGCTGCCACTCGCCATCGCCCGCTTCCACAAGCTGCGGCCGGCGGCGAGAATCGAGGTCGAAGAGGGACCGCATGCCGAATTGATCGAGCGGCTGCGCGACGGCCGGCTCGATTTCCTGATCGGCGCGCTGCGCGATCCGTTGCCGGGGCCGGACGTGGCGCAGGAGTCATTGTTCGACGACCGGCTGGTGATCGTCGCCGGGCGCGGCCATCCATTGGCCGGGGAGAAGCCGCCGGACCTCGCGCGGCTTTCTTCCTTTCCCTGGGTTGTTGCGCGGCCCGGCGCCCCCCTGCTCAGGGTGTGGCGCGCCTTGTTCGAGGATGCCGGCGTACCCGTCCCCGACGCGCCGGTGACCTGCGGCTCGGTGATGATGATCCGCGGCCTGCTCGCCGAAAGCGATTTCCTGACCCTGCTCTCGCCGCACCAGATCGGCGGCCAGGGCGACCTGGTCGCGATCGGGGACCCGATCGAGAAAACGCGCCGTCCGATCGGCCTCACCACCCGCGCCGACTGGCGGCCGGCACCTGCGCAACTTCACTTCATCGACCTCCTGCGCGAAATCACGCGCGCAAACAGACTTCGGGGAATCGAATAGGGTCATGCGGATTCGGATTTGCGGGCGCGGAGCCGCCACCGCTAGCCGGGCGGCCATGATAGAAGTCGGGACAATAGCGCTGATCGGTTTCGGCGAGGCGGGCATGGCCTTCGCCGGCGCCTGGGACGCGGACACCCGCGCCTATGACGTCAAGACCGACGATCCCGCTCTGGCCGCGGACAAGCGCGCCGATTATGCCCGGGCCGGAATCGCGGGCGCCGATACGCTCGCCGAAGCGCTGGCCGGGGCGGAACTCGTGATCTCACTCGTCACCGCCGACCAGGCGCTGGCCGCTGCCGAGGCTGCGGCGAGCCTCATCGCGCCGGGCGCGATTTATTGCGATTTCAACAGCGTCGCGCCGAATACCAAGCAGAAGGCAGCGCGGCTGATCGAGGCGGCCGGCGCACTCTACGCCGACGTCGCCGTAATGGCGCCGGTCCATCCAGCCCGTCTCGCAGTTCCCTTGCTGGTCAGCGGCGCCGACGCCTGCGCCGCGCTCGCCGCTCTGGGCTTCGGCCCGCGCCGGATCGACGGGCCGGTCGGCCGCGCTTCGACGATCAAGATGCTGCGCTCGGTCATGGTCAAGGGGATCGAGGCGCTCACCGCGGAATGCTTCCTTGCCGCGCGCACGGCCGGGGTCGCCGACGAAGTCGCGGCCTCGCTCGACGCGAGTTGGCCGGGGACCGACTGGGCGGCGAAGGCCGCCTATAATCTCGGCCGGATGCGCGAGCACGGCCTGCGCCGCGCCGCCGAGATGGAGGAAGTCGCGGCGACGCTCGAAGGGCTAGGCCAGGGCAGCGACATGGCCCGGGCGACCGCACAGGTTCAGCGCCGGCTCGGCGCTGCCGCAATCCACGCGTCGGAGGCCGCATGATCATCGACTGCCACGGCCATTATACCACCGCGCCGGCCGCCCATAATGACTGGCGCGACGCACAGAAGGCCGCATTCAAATCGGGTGAGCCGGCGCCGCCTTATCCCTCCATTTCCGACGACGAGATCAGGGAGACGCTGGAAAAGAACCAGCTCCGGCTGCTGCGCGAGCGCGGTGCCGACATGACGATCTTCTCGCCGCGCGCCTCGGCCATGGCCCCTCATGTCGGCGACGAAGAGGTGTCGAAGGCCTGGGCGCGGGCGAACAACGATCTCATCGCCCGCTGCGTCGCGCTCTATCCCGAGATTTTCGCCGGCGTCTGCATGTTGCCGCAAAATCCGAAGGCGGACATGGCGGGCTCGATCCAGGAGCTTGAGCGCTGCGTCACCGGGCTCGGCTTCATCGGCTGCAACCTCAATCCCGATCCGGGCGGCGGCCATTTCACCAGCCCGCCGCTGACCGACCGTTTCTGGTATCCCTTTTACGAGAAGATGGTGGAGCTGGACGTGCCGGCGATGATCCACGTCTCGGGCAGCTGCAATCCGGGGCTCCACGCCACCGGCGCCTATTACATCGCCGCCGACACGATCGCCTTCATGCAATTGATCGAGGGCAACCTCTTCGCCGATTTCCCGACCTTGCGCTTCATCATTCCGCATGGCGGCGGCGCGGTGCCCTATCATTGGGGCCGTTATCGCGGGCTCGCCGACATGCTGAAGCAGCCCAGCCTCGACGGCCACGTCATGAACAACGTCTATTTCGATACCTGCGTCTATCACCAGCCGGGAATCGACCTGCTCGCCGAGGTGATCGACACCAAGAACATCCTGTTCGGATCCGAGATGGTCGGCGCGGTGCGCGGCATCGACCCCCAGACCGGGCAATATTTCGACGACACCAAGCGCTATATCGATGCGTTGGCCATTTCGGAGTCGCAGAAACACGCGATCTTCGAAGGCAATGCCCGCCGCGTGTTCCCGCGGCTCGACGCCAGACTGAAGGAGAGAGGCCAGTGACGGCCGAGAACCCAAAGCAGGACATTCACGAATATCTCGCCGAGCTGGAGGACATTCCAGGCACGCGGGTGTTCACCGCCCAGCGCGCGCGCAAGGGCTATCATATGAACCAGTTCTGCCAGAGCCTGATGAAGGAAGAGAACCGCCAGGAATTCCGCAAGGACGAGCGCGCCTACATGGACAAATGGGACATGACCGAAGCGCAGAAGCAGGCCCTGCTCGACCGCGACTACAACCGCGCGATCGACGAGGGCGGCAATGTCTATTTCCTGTCCAAATTGTTCTTCACCGACGGCAAGAGCTTCCTGCAGGCAGTCGGCACGATGACCGGCATGAGCCCCGAGGATTATCAGGCGATGATGGTCGGCGGCGGCCGCTCGCCCGACGGCGTGCGCTCGATCAGGGAGGGCAAGTAACATGGCCCGCATCACCGCCGGCGTCGCCACCAGCCACGTTCCCGCGCTCGGCGCGACGATCGACCATGGCAAGACGCACGAGCCCTATTGGGAGAAGATCTTCTCGGGCTACGAATGGACCCGCGAATGGGAGAAGGGCGAGAAGCCGGACGTCGTCGTCCTGGTGTATAATGACCATGCCTCCGCCTTCGACATGAACATCATCCCGACCTTCGCGATCGGCTGCGCGGAGCGCTACAAGTCGGCGGACGAGGGTTGGGGGCCGCGCCCCGTGCCAGACGTGATTGGCCATGCCGACCTCGCCTGGCATATCGCGCAGAGCTGCATCCTCGACGAATTCGATATGACGATCATCAACCAGATGGACGTCGATCACGGCCTGACCGTGCCGCTCTCCATGATGTTCGGCCAGCCGGAAGCGTGGCCGGTCAAGGTGGTGCCGCTGGCAGTCAACGTCGTCACCTATCCGCCGCCGACCGGCAATCGTTGCTATGCGCTGGGCGAGGCGATCGCGCGCGCCGTCGCCTCCTACCCCGAGGATCTCAACGTGCAGATCTGGGGCACGGGCGGGATGAGCCACCAATTGCAGGGTCCGCGCGCCGGGCTGATCAACAAGGCCTGGGACACCCGCTTCCTGGACGATCTCACCGCCGATCCGCAGCGGCTGCGCCATATCCCGCACATCGAATATCTGCGCGAGACCGGCTCGGAGGGGATCGAGATGGTGATGTGGCTGATCATGCGCGGTGCCCTCGGTGCCAACGTCAAGGAGCTGCACCGCCACTATCACGTCCCCGCCAGCAACACCGCCATCGGCCATATCGTCCTGGAGCCCACAGCATGAAAATCGCACTCGCCGGCGCCGGCGCCTTCGGGGAGAAGCATCTCGACGCGCTCAAGCTGATCGACGGGGTCGAGGTGATCTCGGTGGTCGGCCGCACGCTCGAGCCGACCCAGAAGGTCGCCGACAAATATGGCATCGGCCATGCCACGACCGAGCTGGCCGAGGCGCTCGACCAGCCGGGCCTCGACGCGGTGATCCTCGCCACGCCGACCCAGCTGCACGCGGCCCAGACCATCCAGTGCCTCGAGGCGGGCAAGCACGTCCAGGTCGAGATCCCGCTTTGCGACACGCTCGCCGACGGCGAGGCGGTGCTTGCCAAGCAGCGGGAAACCGGCCTGATCGCGATGGTCGGCCACACCCGCCGGTTCAATCCGAGCCACCAATATATTCACAACAAGATCGTCGCGGGCGAAGCGCACATCCAGCAGATGGACGTGCAGACCTATTTCTTCCGCCGCCGCAACATCAACGCCAAGGGCGAGCCCCGCTCCTGGACCGATCATCTGCTCTGGCACCATGCCGCGCACACGGTCGACCTGTTCGCCTACCAGGCAGGGCCGATCGTCCAGGCCAATGCGATCGAGGGACCGCACCACCCCGAGCTCGGCATCGCCATGGACATGTCGATCCAGCTCAGGTCCGAAAGCGGCGCGATCTGCACCTTGTCGCTCTCGTTCAACAACGATGGGCCGCTCGGCACCTTCTTCCGCTACATTTGCGACAACGGCACCTGGATCGCCCGCTACGACGATTTGTTCACCGGCAAGGAGGAGCAGGTCGACCTGACCGGCGTCACCGTGTCGACCAACGGCATCGAGCTGCAGGACCGCGAATTCGTCGCCGCGATCCGCGAGGGGCGCGAGCCCAATGCCAGCGTTGCCCAGGTCATGCCTTGCTATCGCGTGCTCGATGCGCTCGAACGGCAGCTGGAGGCGCAACGCTAAGGGGCGGCGCCGGAGGAGAGGCCCATGCAAAACGATCCGCGCGTCATCATAGACGACAATCCAATGAGCGCGCGGCAATGGATTGTGGTCGTGCTCATGATCGCGCTCAACGCGCTCGACGGGTTCGACGTGCTGTCGAGTGCCTTCGCAGCACCCGGCATTACCCGCGAATGGGGTGTGTCGCGCGAAGCCCTGGGCGTGGTTCTCTCCGCCGAGCTGGTCGGCATGGGCTTCGGCTCGGTCTTGCTGGGCGGAGTCGCCGACCGACTGGGCCGCAAGCCGGCCATGCTGTTCTGCCTCGTCGTCATGGCCGGGGGCATGTACATGGCCCACGCCGCCAATGGCGTGACCGAACTCACGATATGGCGCTTCACGACCGGCCTCGGCATCGGCGGCATGCTGGCTGCGACCAATGCGGTTACCGCCGAATCGTCGAGCCGGGCCGGCCGCAGCCTTGCCATGGCCCTCTATGTGATCGGCTATCCGCTCGGAGCTGTGATCGGCGGCTTCGCGTCATCGCAATGGCTGCTGCCGGAATTTGGCTGGCGCGGAGTATTCCTGTTCGGCGCCATCGTGACCGCGGGGCTGATCCCGATCGTCTGGCTGCTCGTACCCGAAACGCCGGCCTATCTCGTGGCGGTCCGCCCCAAGCGGGCGCTGGAGAAGATCAACAGGTCGCTTACCGCCTTGCGCCAGCCGACGATAAGCGAACTGCCGCATCTCGTCGAAGGCGCCGTCAAACCGAAGATCACCGACATCCTCAGCAAGCCCCATCTCCGCAAGGTCACCTTGCTGCTCGCCTTCGGCTACATGTTCCACACCATCACCTTCTATTATATTCTGAAATGGTCGCCGCAGATCGTCGCGGATTTCGGCTATCCCGCGGCGCAGGCGGCCACGGTTCTGACCTGGGCCAATGTCGGCGGCGCGATCGGCGGCGCGCTGTTCGGCTTCCTGATGACGAAGTGGGACATCAAATGGCCCACCATCGCCATGCTGCTGATCGGCTCGGTCGCGGTGGCGGCCTTCGGCATCGGCAAGGGCTCGCTGGAAGGCTGGCGCCTCGCCACCTTCGTGGCCGGCTTCTTCACCAACGCGGCGATCGTCGGCTTCTATTCCGCGTTCGCCCGCGGCTTCCCGGCCTATGCCCGGGCGACCGGCACCGGCCTCGTGCTCGGCATCGGCCGTTTCGGCGCGGCGGGCTCGCCGATCCTGGCCGGCATCCTGTTCGCCTGGCTCGGCAACAACCAGTTGCTCGCGGTATCGGTGATCATGGCGCTGGGATCGATCGCCGCCGCATTGCTGTTGCTCATGCTGCCGCTGCGCGACGCCGACCGCGATCCTGGGTGAGAAAGAAGAATAAGACCCTCACCCTGCCATTGCGGCGGCTCTCGGGTCCGTCCGGGGGACGGACCTGCCGCCGCAATCCCGCAAGCGGGAGAGGGTTAAAAAGGGTAGCGCAGACGCACTCCTGAGAGTCCTCTTCTAACTTCCTAAAGCCGCGCCGCCGCGATATCCGCACCCTCGCGCAACACCGCCAGCTTCTTCCACGCCACCGCCGGGTCGATCTTGCCATAACCGGCGAACGTCCCGAACCCGCAGTCGGTCGAGGCGACCACCCGCTCGGGGCCGACGATGGCGGCGAAGCGCTCGATGCGCTGGGCGATCAATTCGGGATGCTCGACATAGTTGGAGCAGGTGTCGATCAGGCCCGGCGCGAGGATCTTGTCGTCGGGCAGCTTCGCGTCGCGCCAGATGATCCACTCATGCTCGTGGCGCGGGTTCGCCGCTTCGAAAAGGATCGTCGCTGGACGCGCCTTGAGGATGATCGCCAGCACCCGCTCGAGCGGGATGTCGTGATCGTGAGGGCCTTCATAATTGCCCCAGCAGACGTGCATCCGCATACGCTCGGGCGGGATGTTCGCGGTTGCGGCGTTGAGCGCCTCGACATTCGCCTCGGCAACCTTGAGGAACTCCTCCTCGCTTGCATCCTGATAGCCGGTGTGGCGGGACATGGCCAAATCGGGGCAGTCGAGCTGAAGCTCGAAGCCGGCGGCGTGGATGGCCTCGTATTCGGGGCGCATCGCCGCCACCAGATCGGCCAGATAGGATTCGTGGTCCGGATAGAATGCGTTGGGCTGGAAGGCGGTGATCAGGCCGGGTGAGGCGGAATTGAGGAAGGCGCGAACGTTGGTGCCGGCCAGCGCCTTGGTGAAGCGGCGGATGTCGTCGTGCAGCGGCTGCAGGTTCTTCAGCCGCACCGGCGCGATGCAGGAGGCGCGGGTGAATTCCTGGCTGCCCATGATCGCGGCAAGCTTCGCCCGCAAATCGGGCAGCGGCGCCAGGTCGAGCGCGGGCTTGCGCTCGCTATGGCCGCCAAAGCCTTCGAGCCGCTCGATCATGTAGGTCGAATAGCCGACCTTGCCCAATTCGCCGTCGCTGACGATCGAAACGCCGGCGTCGATCTGCCGCTGAACGCCGTCTTCGACAGCGGCCTGGACGACGCGGTCGAATTCCGCCTCATCGTAGGGCTCGCCATGATCCCGCGCGAGCAGCAAGGGGGTTAGCTCGAGGCCGCGCGGAAGGCTGCCGACATGGGTGGTTTCGATGAAATTCATTTCCAGTGGGCGCCTGTTACCGGGTGTGGATAATGGAAGGGGACGACCCGCGTGTGCGGCCAGAATTTGGGCGTCTCACCGAACAATTCGTCCGGCCCGTGCGGATCCTCGGGATAGGTCTTTTCGAGAGGCGGCAGATGCACCGAGCTGTGTGCCCAGCCCTCCTCATAACCGGCCTGCCAGAGCATGTTGTAGTTGAGCGCCTTGATCTTCCAGACGCCCTGATCCTTGACGTAGATATTCTCGTGAATGCCGGCCTCCCAGCATTGGTCGGGCATCGGCCGCACCTTGGGCTCCTTGCTCTCGTGCGAGCCGGCCTGCATCAGGCAGCGGAAGCGGCCATGAGCGGTGGTGCCGTCGTCGGAGATGTCGACGATGTCCTGCGAGATGAAATGATCGAGCAGGAAGCCATAGACCGGACCGTTCACCCCCTGGGTGAACATGTCGCGGAACCAGCCCTTGTAGACCCGCGCGACCGACTCCTTGCCCCGATAGATGCCGTTGAGGAAATAGACGACGCCATCGTCGGCGAAGAGATCGACCGCCTCATCGTAGAGACACATGTCGATATAATAGCCATATTTGAAGTGGAGCGTGCGCACCTCGTGGATGTCGCGCAGCTCCCGCACCTCGCGTTTCAGCGCATAGAGCTCGGCCCTTATGTCGTCCATCAGCGCTTCCTTATCTCGGTTTCGGGCACCCAGGAGCCGTGCACCTGGGTGCGCAGCCGATAGGGGATGTGGATTCGCGCGACCGGACCGTTTTCGGGATGCTCGGCCTCGATCAGGTGCGCTTCGGTATGATGGCTTTCATGCTGATCGACGACGAACAGCAGCCAGCCTTCATGGCCGGGCTGCTTCGACGCGATATGGACATGCTCCTGCACCGTGGTCCCCGGCCCCGCCGAATATTGCCTTATCTCGCCGGTCTGCACGTTGAGCCGGTTGATCGTGTTGAAACCGATGCCGACCGGGCCGGCGACGATCGGCGGCCCGAATCTCGGATCGAAGCTTTGATAATAGCCGATCTCATAGGGCTTCATATGATCCCGGTCGGCGACCGCGGGCATGTCGCCCGGCGGCGCGATCATCCGCTCCGACCAGGTGTTGGCCTGGCCCTGGAGGTCGAAGGTCCAGCGGGCGATACCGGAACGGGTGCCTGGGGGGCCGGGCGGACTCGGCTCGATCCCCGAATCGCGCAGCATGAAGGGGAAAGGACTCATCTCGCTGACGCCGAAATCGAGATGGACCTTGTCGCCCTCGTCGAACGCATTCATGAAATGGAACGACATGGCCGGCGGACCGCGGAACCAGCGCATGTCGGCGACGTCGCCATCCCGCGGCATGATCCCCATCACCGTTTCCTCGTCGAAATCCCACACCCAGTGGGCGCCGCCGCCTTTCAGCCGCTCGAGATCGGTCTTGAGCGGGAAGAATGGAAAGATGGCGTGGGTCTTGGTGACGGCGAAATCGTGGACGAGGCCGGCATAAGGCGCCTTGAACCATTGCTCGCGGACCAGATTGCCCTCCGCGTCGACGACGCAATAAGCGACATCGTCGGTCGCGAGGCCGCCCGCCTCGTAGCCGTAGAGGTACATGGTCCCGGTGTCGTAATCGATGCGGACATGGGCGGTGACGGTGTCGCTCTTCAGCTTGCCGCCGAAATCATATTCGCCGATCGTCGCCAGCGTATCGGGATCGAGCTCGATCGGACGCCCGTCCTCCTTGGTCGCAAGCAGCCGGCCGGCATGGAAGATCGGCGTCGTGTTGGCGGCGCTGCGTCCCGGGGCGTGGCGGACACTTTCGTCGTCCGTATAGGGGTTGCGGTAGCGGCCGTAGAGCGAGCGCCGCGCCTTTCGATCATTCTTCAGCCGCTCGGTCATCACATAGCGGCTCTTGAAATCGGCATGGCCGTCCTCGATCCGGAACATCGAGATCATGCCGTCGCCGGAAATGTAGGTGTCCTCCTCGTAGGAGGGGGGATATTGGTGGTCGGGTGTGGCGCGATACCAGCGGCCGTCTATCTCCGCCGGGATCTCGCCCTCGACGATCAGATCGTAAATGTCGGCCTCGATGCGGGACGGCGCGTTGAAGCCGCCAAAATCCATCGTTTGTGGAAATGCGCGGGTCATCCTGATCCTCCATTCTTCTTTTCGCCGGCGAGCAGGGCTGCGGCGCGCGCCAGCAGCCGCACCACCTGGCGTTCCACCTCGGCCGTCAGGCGGCCTGTCGGCAATGCGAAGCTGAACGCACCGACAGGCTTCCCGTCGATAAAGGCGGCGCGGCCGATGCCCGCGATCCCGGGCGTATATTCTTCGCGGGTGCGGGCAATGCCCGTGCGGCGGACTTCGTCGAGCGCCGCGCGCAGATCGGCCTCTGCGGTGATCGTCGTCGGCGTGTAGGCGTCGCGCGTCGCGGTCCGGAAATAGCGTTTGAGCTCCTTCTCGGGGAAGGTCGCGAGCAGCGCCTTTCCTGCGGCGAAGGCGTGGAGCGGCGCGCGCTGCCCGACCTCGAGCGCATAGCGCAGCGCCTGAAGCCCGTTCTCGCTCGCCAGCGATTCGAGCTCGAAGCCGCGCAGGACGAAGAATCCGACGGTCTCGTTGAGATCGCGCGAAATGGCTCGGACGATCGGCGCCACACGCTCGGCCAGACGCGGCTCGGCCGCGGCCGGGCTGAAGCGCGCGATCGCCGGCCCGAGCCGATAGGATCGCCTTTCACGCGCGAGATAGGAGCGGTCGAGCAGCGTGGTGAGCAGATAGGAAAGACTGCTTACCGGAATGCCAAGCGTCACCGAAATCTCGCTCGCCGACAAGGCCCGCTCCTGCCGCGCGAGCAACTCGAGAATATCGAGGGTCCTCATCGCGGATTTGACCGTGGGGGCGGGCTCGGGCGCGGGCATGTCGGCGTCCTGATTAACCGAATGCGCATTGTTCACAAGCGCAGATGTTTCGGATATGCGAAGTCAAACAGCGCGGCAAAAGCCGGGCCGGCCGCCGCCAAGGGAGGCGAGGATGAGCGAACAGCAGGCGGTTCCCATGGCGCGGACCCCGGGCCGCTTTTTACGCAATTGCTGGTACGTCGCCGGCTGGGCCGACGATCTCGGACAAAGTCCGCTCGCGAGGACCTTCCTCGACGAACCGATCGCCTTGTTCCGCGATGGCGAGGGCGTCGCCCACGCCATTGAAGGCCGCTGCCCGCATCGCTTCGCGCCGCTCGGCCATGGCCAGGTGGTCGATGGCGCGCTGCAATGCCCCTATCATGGCCTCAAGTTCGACGGCGCAGGCGCCTGCGTCTTCAACCCGCATGAGACCGGCGTCGTCCCCCGGGCCACGCTGCGCGTCTATCCTCTGGCCGAGCGCCACGCCCTGCTCTGGATCTGGATGGGCGATGCGGACCGTGCCGACGAAGAGTTGATTCCCGATTTCGCCTGGCTCGCCGACGAACGGTGGGAGCCGGTGCGCGGCACCGCCCTGGCCGAGGGCCATTACGAGCTCTATTCGGACAATATCCTCGATCTCGCCCACGCCAATTTCGTCCATCCGGCGCTCGCCGCCAATGCCTGGACGGTGGGCAAGCGTCGCTTTCGCCAGGAGGGCGACGTCGTCTGGTCCGAATATAGCCGGCCCAACGACTATCTGTCCGAGGCGATGGCCTATGTGCTCTCCCGCCAGGGGCAGAAGGTCGATTTCTGGTGCGGCGTGCGCTGGGAAGCGCCTGCCAATCTGTTCCTCGATTTCCGCGCCGGCGACGTCGGCACCCCGGTCGAGGAGATGACCGCCCTCCCCTCGCTCCACGCCTTCACGCCCGAGACTGCCGACACCACCCATTATGTGTGGGCCGTCGCGCGCGATTATGCGCTCGGCGATGAAGCGTTCAGCGCGGGCCTTCGCGCTTCGCTCGAGGCCGCGTTCGAGCATGAGGACATGCCGATCATCCGCGACGTTCACCGGCTGATGGCGGGCCGCGATTTCTGGGACCTGAAGCCGATCATCCTGACCGGCGACAGCGGCGGCGTCCGCGCGCGGCGGGTGCTTGCCCGGCTTATCGCCGAGGAGGAAGGCGCGCACGTCGCCGCGGCCGCCGAGTAGGGTCTCCTAGAAGCGAATGCCCGCGGTGATGCCGTAGGTGCGCGGCGGCAGATAGGTGACTCCGATCAGCCGGCCCGTCGCGAGCGCGAAGGTGCTGCTCGGCCGATCGACATTCCCGAGATTGCGCACCCACAGCTGGACCTGGAGCGTCTCGGCCGCATTGGCATAGATGATCGACGCATCGGCCATCGTGTAGGAGGGCGAGCTCTCCAGATTCCGCTGATATTCGCTGAAGTAGACCCGGCTGCGGCCGTACAGGTCGCCGCGCAGCGTGACCGTACCGCCGAGCTGGCTGAGGGGAATCTCATATTCGCCATGGATCGACCAGGCCCATCGCGGCGTGTTGCGGACCTGGTTGCCGGCGAGCTGGATATTGCCGCCGCCCGGCGCGCCGAATGCGGTAGGATCGGGATTGGTGACCGGGTTGTAGGCTGGCGATCCGGGCGTTGCGACATTGGCGGGATTGAGCGGATCCAGCGTCAGGTAATCGACGAAATGGGCATCGGTATAGGCGACGCTGCCGTTCAGCCTCAGGCGGTTGACCGGGCGCAGCGCGACCTCCAGCTCGAATCCCTTGCCCGTGGTCTCGGCGGCGTTCTGGAAGATGGTCTGGAAGCCGCTCGGACCGCCCGAAATGGTCTTGTTGAGCTGCGCATCCTGAAGATCGTAGGTGAAGGCGGAAGCGCTCAGGACCAGCCGCCGGTCGAGCAGGGTGGCGCGAAGGCCGATCTCGTGATTCTGGATCTGCTCCGGATCGACGATCGTCGTGCTGCCGGCGGCATTCTCACCGGAGCCGGCCTTGAAGCCCTGGGAATAGGTGTAATAGACGAGCACGCCGGGCGTCGGCCGCCACTCCAGGCCGATTTCGGGGGTGAAATCCTCGAAGGTGCGCTCGCGGAACGTACCCGCCTCGGTCGTGCGGATGACCGGGCCACGGCCGGCGGCGGCGACGATGATCGAGGGATTGGCCGAATCGACATGCTCCCGGCTGAATCGGCCGCCGAGCTTCAGGCTGAAGCTGCTCAGGCCGGGCACGAGAGCGCCGAGGTTGATCGTCGCCTGGCCGAACAACGCCACGGCCTCGGTGCCGAGGTTGGAATGGATGCACACCCTTTTGGGCGCGATGATCGCAGTGCCGCCGCTCGTCGAGCTCGGCGAATAGCCGCACAGGGCGAATGCCTCGGCGAGATCGATGCCGGCCGCCTGCAGCAAAGGAATGGTGGACGCTTCGCCGTTGCGGCGCTGGAAACCGACATTGTCGATCGGCCGCTGCCGCTCGTTGAAATAATAGGCGCCGAGCACCGCGTTGACGGCATCGCTCGAATAATTGGTCTGGAGCTCGAAACTATATTGCTCGCTGTCGATCCGGCGCTCCTGGATCGTGCTGTTCTGGCCATTGGTCTGCAGGGAATCGATGACGGCCGAGAGGTCCAGATCCTGGAAGAGAGAGCTTTCGAAGTCGCGGTAATTGGCGATCCCGGTGAAGCTCAGCCGCGGCGTCGCCTCGATGCGGACGGTGCCGGTGAAGGAGTAGGTTTCGGTCTGCGTGCCCGGTTGGCTTTCGCTGGCGAGGTCACGCGGATTGGTGGCGTAGCCGCCGATGCCGAGCGGCGCCAGGCGGGGCACGCCGGGGAAGGTGGCGCGCAGGAAATGAACCGCGCCGGAGCTGTCGTTCTGACGGAAATACTCGCCGGACAGGAGCACATAGGAGTTCGGCGCGAGATCGAGCTGGAGCTGGCCGCGTATCATCCGCCGATTGAGGTCGTCGACGTCGGCGCCGCTGACCGGATTGACGCCGAAGCCGTCGCGATCCTCCGTCTTGCCGGCGATGCGGAACAGGATGCGGTCCGTGATCGGGCCGGAAAGCGCTGCCTCGGTGATGATAGAATTGTAGTTTCCATAGGTCAGGCGGGCATAGCCGCCGAATTCGCGCGTGGGCCGGGCGGTGATCAGGTTGATCGAGCCGCCGACCGCGTTGCGGCCGTAGAGCGTGCCTTGCGGGCCGCGCAGCACCTCGACGCGATCCAGATCGAACAGGGAGGTGAGCTGCGCCTCGGCGCGCGCGACATAGGCGCCGTCGACGTGGAGAGCGACGCCGGTCGAATTGCCGGTGGTCGACGTATTGGCGCCGACGCCGCGGATGAAGATCTTGGCCTGATTGAAGTCGCTGCCGAAATTGACGGTCGGAACGATCGTCTGCAGATCCTGGAGATTGTTGACCTGCGCCTGGGCGAGCTCATCGCCGTTGATCGCAGTGACCGCGAGGCTCACATCCTGAAGCGACTGAGCCCGGCGCTGCGCAGTGACGACGATGTCGCCTTCCTGCGCCGAAGAGGCGGCGGGGGTGGCCGGCGCGGACCCGGCCGGCGCGTCCTGCCCGAAGGCGCTGGTGCCGGAAAGGAGGCCGATGACGAAACCGAAATGCCCGACGCGCATACCACTCCCTTTCATCCTCTTGTATTTGCCACGATTGTGAAGAGCCGAGGCAAAGCGTCAAGCGTCTATATCCCTGCTTTTCATCTGGCGAACGGTCGCGCGCCGGCCCCGATAGCCCCGCGCTCCACCCACCCGCGACAGCATCGCTGCCCCGCCCGCGAGCGTAATTGCCTCGCGAATATCGTATGTGTAACATCCCTTCTCAAACGCGAAACCAACAGGTATGCGAAGAGAAAGGCCGCCTCCGCGCGCCGCTTGGAGAGGAAGATATGACGGCCGACAGCCTCGAATCGCTGCTGCAGTCCGCCGGCGACATCGTCGGATTTCTGCGCAACCAGCAGACCGGCCCCAATGCCTATCCGGGCGTGCCGGCCGAATATAGCAACTGGCGCGACGAGCAGTGGGCCTGGCAGCACACATGCGTGCTCTACAACCAGAGCTACCACATGGTGGACCTGGCGGTGGAAGGGCCGGACGCCTTCGCGATGCTCAACCATCTCGGCATCAACAGCTTCAAGGGCTTCGTGCCGGACAAGGCCAAGCAGTTCGTGCCGGTCACGCCCGAAGGCTTCGTCATCGGCGACGTCATCCTCTTCTACCTGGCCGAAAACAGCTTCAACCTGGTCGGCCGCGCGCCGGTGATCGAATGGGTCGAATTCCACGCCGCCACCGGAAACTGGAACGTGACGGTCGAGCGCGACGAGCGGACCGCGATGCGGACGGACGGACGGCGCAAATCCTACCGCTTCCAGATCCAGGGCCCGAACGCGATGAAGACCATCGAGAAGGCGCTGGGCCGGACGCCGCCCGATCTGAAATTCTTCAACATGACCACGGTCGAGATCGCCGGAAAGACGGTGCGCGCGTTGCGCCACGGCATGGCCGGCCAGCCGGGCTTCGAATTCTTCGGCCCCTGGGATGACGGCGAGGCGGTGCGCCTGGCCCTGGTCGAGGCCGGTCGGGAATTCGGCCTGCGCTCGGTCGGCGGCCGTGCCTATTCGTCGAACACGCTCGAATCCGGGTGGATCCCGTCGCCATTGCCGGCCGTCTACACGGGCGAAGGCACAAGGGCGTTCCGCGAATGGCTCGGCCCGAACTCCTATCCGGCCAAGGCATCGGTCGGCGGCAGCTTCGTCGGCAAGATCGAGGATTATTATCTCACGCCCTGGGACCTCGGCTATGGCTTCTTCGTCAAGTTCGACCATGATTTCATCGGCCGCGAGGCGCTCGAGAAGATCGCCGACGGGCCGCATCGCAAGAAGGTGACCCTGGCGCTGGAGAATGAGGATGTCGCCCGGGTCTGGGCCGGCATGCTGGCAAAGGGCGACAAGCCCAAGTTCATGGACTTCCCCTCGGCGGTCTATTCCATGCATCCGTTCGATACGGTGACGGCGAACGGCAGGACGGTCGGCCTGTCCACCTGGATCGGCTACTCCTTCAACGAGGGCAAGATGCTGACCCTCGCCATCCTCGACGCCGATGCGGCCGAGCCCGGGACAGAGGTGACTTTGGTCTGGGGCGAACCCGACGGCGGCACCAGCAAGCCCACCGTCGAGCCGCACGTCCAGACCGAGCTCAGGGCGATCGTCAGCCCCGTCCCTTATGCCGAAACCGCACGCAAGGTTTACGCGGACACGGGCTGGCGCACCCACCAGCCGGAGAATGCCTGACACGATCTCGAGACGGTAGGAGAGGCGGATGAGGATCGCTTTGATCGGCGCGACCGGTAATGTCGGCCAGCGTATAACGGCAGAGGCGGTCAGCCGCGGCCATGAGGTGGTCGCGATCGCGCGAGACGTCTCCAAGCTCGAAATTCGTGCGGGCGTCACGCCGGTCCAGGCCGATCTCACCGACAAGGAGGCGATCGGCAAGGCGATCGCCGGCGCCGACGCGGTTGTGCTTTCAGTCAGGTTCCAGGAGCTGGACGTCGAAGCATTGCTGGATGCGCTCAAGGACGCGAAGCGGCTGCTGATCGTCGGCGGCGCCGCGTCGCTCCATGTGGCGCCGGGCACGCAGCTGATCGACACCGAGGGCTTCCCGGACTTCATCAAGGTCGAGGCCGAGCCGGCGCGGCAGGCGCTCGCCCGCATACAGCAGGAACAGGAACTCGACTGGACGTTCCTGTCGCCATCGGTCTTCTTCGGCCCGGGCGAGCGGACCGGCAATTTCCGGCTCGGCAAAGACGAATTGCTCTCCGATGCCGATGGCAAGAGCCATATCAGCTACGAGGATTATGCGATCGCACTGCTCGACGAGATCGAGCAACCGAAGCATAGCCGCCAGCGATTCACCGTGGGCTATTGAGATGGACTATCGGGGCAAGACCGCCTTCATCACCGGCGGCGCTTCGGGTGCGGGCCTCGGCCAGGCCAAAGTCTTCGGCGGCGCCGGCTGCAACATCGTCATCGCCGACATCAGGCAGGATGCGATCGACGCCGCGCTGGAGGCGCTGAAGTCGCGCGACATCAAGGCGCACGGCATCAGGCTCGACATCTCGGACCGGGCCGCCTTCGCCGCCGCAGCCGACGAAGCGGAGAGCGTGTTCGGCCCGCTCCATCTGCTGTTCAACACCGCCGGCGTCTCGATCTTCGGACCGCTCGAGCAGGCGACCTATGACGATTATGACTGGATCTTCGGGGTAAACTGGTGGGGCGTCGTCAATTCGATGCAGACCTGGGTGCCCAGGATGATCGCCCATGGCGAAGGCGGCCATATCGTCAACACCGCGTCCCTCGGCTGCTTCGTCGCCAATAGCGGCGCGGGCATCTATTCCGCCTCCAAATTCGCGGTGCACGGCATCAGCATGGCGATGCGCGATGCGGTCAAGGACAAGGGCATCGGCGTCTCGGTTCTGTGTCCGGCCAACATCCGCTCGAACATCGCCGAGTCGGTCAAGACCCGGCCGGCGCATCTCTCGAACAGCGGCTACCGGGTCGACGAGCGCGAGATCGCGGCGCTGCACGAAATCTATTCGCAGGGCATGGATCCGGAGGAACTGGCCGGCCACGTCAAGGACGCGATCGGCGAGGACCGCTTCTACATCATCCCCTATCCCGAGGCGCGGCCGATGCTGGAAGCGGCCTTCCAGCAGGTGCTCGACGCGTTGCCGCCGGCCGACACCGACCTCGAGGGTCAGGCGAAGCGCGCCTCGGCGATGGGCAAATATATCGAAGCGCGGCGCAAGATGGATGCCGAACGCTACGGCGAAATGAGCCGGTGAGCGTTCGCGCCGTCCGCGCGGCGATGGCGCAGGGCATTGCGGCGAGGCCCGCGGCGCCCCGGTGGCCGGCGCGGATGGAATCACGCGCGCCGTTGCTGGAAGACGTGGCTTTCTCGGCGCGAGCGTGACAAGACTTGGTAGGTGAGACGTACAAAGCGTCCGCCGGATTGGGAGAGTCGGGATGAGCGTCCAGATGGAGCCGTTGGCGGGGCCGGCCCAGCCGGAGCCGGGCCGTGGATACCCTGCGAAGGAATGGCCGTCGTCGCCCGCGCGCTATTGGGCGCTGTTCGCCATCATCTTCGCGACCTTCATCACCTTCTTCGATCAAACCGTGTTCGGCATGCTCGCCGAGCAGATCAAGGTGGATTTCGGGCTGACAGACGGTCAGCTCGGCTTCCTTGGCGGACCCGCCTCGATCATCTGCTATCTTTTCGTCGGCATCCCGCTTGCCCGCCTTGCCGACATCTGGCCGCGAAAATACGTGCTGTCGGCGGGGGTCGCGGTGGTGGGGCTGGTCACGGCGCTCGGCGGCCTCGCGCAGAATTTCACGCAGTTCGTCGGCAGCCGCGTCTTCCTTGCCGCGGGCGGCTCGGCCCATGCCCCCTCCTCTTATTCGCTGATCGCCGATGCCTTCCCTCCCAAGGTCATCACCCGCGCCTTCGCGCTGCTGCAATTCGGCTTCATCGGCGGAGTGACGCTGGGCCCGCTGATCGGCGGCCAGCTGATCGCGATGACGGTCCAGTGGGAACCTTCCTATCTGTTCGGCCTGAGGATCTTCGGCTGGCAGTGGATCCTGGTCTGGATCGGAGCACCCGCCATCCTCGCCTCGCTGATATTCCTGACCGTCAGGGAGCCACAGCGCCATGCACCAATTGCCGACGTCGAGCAGCCGCCGGTCGGCGCCTCGATCGGACGGCAGATCATTACGTTCATGGGTTGGGACGCGGCGAAAGCGATCCACGCCAACGGTCGGGTCTATTATCCTCTGTTCGCGGCTCTCGCGCTGAGCGCGACAGAGGTGTTCGGCCTGCAATTCTGGCGCGTGCCCTTCATGATCCGCTCGTTCGGCTGGACTCCGGCGGAGATCGGCGCGGCGATCGGCATAACCGTCCTGATCGGGTCGCTGGCAGGCCTCGCCCTCGGTGCCATACTCGTCGAACTGCTCGGCAAGCGCTACCCGGACGCCAACGTCCGCGCGGCGTTCATCTGCTTTTGCGGGACGACAATCTGCACGTTCACCGCTTTGCTCATGCCCACCGGCTGGGGGTCGATTATCGCCTTCGGCTTCAGCGGCATGTTCGGCCTTGCCGGCGCCGTGCCGCAAAACGCGGCGATCCAGCGCGTCGCGCCCAATTCGATGCGCGGACAGGTCACCGCTTTCTATCTTTTCATGTTCACCTTCTTCGGGGCGATGGGCAGCTGGGTCATCGGGCTGGTGGCGCAATATATCGTCGTCGATCCGCTGAAGCTGCGCGAGGCGCTGCTGCTGACCTCGGGCGTGCTTCTGCCGCTTGCCTGTTTCCTCATGTTCCGCGCGATGAAGCCGTATCGCGAGGAGATCGAACGCCTGGAGAATCTTGGCCTCTGATCCGATAGACCATATTGAACAAGGAGAGTGATCTTGACCGATGCGACGAACACGACCGAGCTCAGCCTGCTGCGGCAAAAGCTCGACGATCTGGAGCATGAAGTCGGCCGGCTGCGCGATGAAAGCGAAATCCGCAAGGTCCAGTACAGCTACGGCTATTTCATCGACAAATCGCAATATAATGAATGCGTCGACCTGTTCGCCGAGGATGGCGACGTCTGGTTCCTGGGCGGAATCTACAAGGGCAAGGCGGGCGTGCGCCGGCTCTACATCGAGCGTTTCCAGACCACGTTCACCGACGGCCATAACGGCCCACGCTACGGCTGGCTGCTCGACCATCCGCAGCTTCAGATGGTGATCGACGTCGCTCCGGACCGCAGGACCGCCAAGGTTCGCGGCCGATCGACGATGCAGGCCGGCCTGCACGAGACCGCCAAAGGGGAGCAGCGCGCCTGGTGGGAAGGCGGCATTTACGAGAACGACTATGTCCGCGAGGATGGCGTGTGGAAGATCAAGGCTCTGCGCTACTTCCCCTTCTGGCACGGCAGCTTCGCCGACGGCTGGGCGAAGACGCCGATCGACTTCATCCCGATGGCCACGACCACCTACCCCGAGGACCCGCTCGGCCCCGACGCACTGATCGATCCGGCGCCGAGGCTATGGCCGGCGACCGACATCGTCCCGTTCCATTATCCCCATCCGGTGACCGGCAAGCCGATCGAGATCGACAACAGCCGCGCCCGGGAGGGATTCGCCGACCAATGACCGACGATGAGCGCCGCGCGATCGAGTGGGAATGCACCCGCCTGACCAATCTCTACGCCAATCTCAACGACGAGGCGCGTTGGGCGGAAGCGGCCGCTCTTTATGCCGAGGACGGGCTGATGACCCGGCCGACCGCGCCCGATGCGCCGATCGTCGGGCGTGAGGCCCTGCTCGCCGCCTTCCTCGCCCGGCCGCCGCGGACGAGCCAGCACGTCGTGGCCAACATCGTCGTCGAGGTGGAGAGCGAAGATGCGGCCACCGCAAAGAGCGTGATCCTGCTCTTCACGAGCAAGGAAGGGCCGCCCCTGATCGGCACCTATCGCGACCGGTTCGTGCGCACGCACGAAGGCTGGCGTTTTTCCGAGCGGCGCGGCGCGCTGACATGGTAAGGAAGGGCTGATGGACATAGCGGAACGCACGCTTTCCCGCGCTCCCGACTCGGTCGAGACGCAGATCGATTATCTGATCCCGAGCTCGCGCATCAACCGGCGCTTCTGGGCGCCGGGTGCCGAGCTCAACACCGGGACCTACGCGCCTTATCCGGTCACCATCCGCAACGCGCGGCTGGCCGCCGAGCCCTTCACGCTCGACCGGCACGGCTTCTGCCTCGCGCGCCACCAGAGTGCGGTGACCGACTGGCGCGACGCGGCCCAGGTCGATGCGATCTACCCGGCCGAGGTCGCCGCGAGAACGCGCGAGCTCACCGGCGCCGATTTCGTCGTGCCGATGGGCGGCATGGTCCGCTCGACCGCCAAGACCGGCCCCGGCGTCCAGCCGCCGGCGGCCGAGGCGCATGTCGATTTCACGACCCGCACCGCCGACAAGCTTGCCGCCGGCCTCTACGCCAGGGCTGCGCCGGAGGGTCCGGGCTACGACCGATTCATCGCGTTCAGCTTCTGGCGGGCGATCACGCCGCCGCCGCAAAGCTGGCCGCTGGCGCTTTGCGACGGATCGAGCGTCGGCGACGAGGAGGGCACGCGCAACACCAAGGTCGATGTCGACGTGCTCCCGGAGGGCGACGATCTCTGGCGGGAGATACCAGGCGAGGAAGACATGATGGCGGCGACCATCTTCCATCACAATCCCGCGCACCGCTGGTATTATTTCCCCGACATGGTCCGCGACGAGATCGTCTTCATCAAGTTCCACGACAGTGATCACAGCCGCGCATGGCGCGCGCCGCACACCGCCTTCCACGATACCAGCCGCCCCGATGCCACCATCCGCGAAAGTTACGAGTTCAGGGGCGTCGCCTATTTCAGCAAAAGCTGAATCGACGGACGCGCGGCTGGTGCGTCCTCAATCGCGGCGACGTCCACCTTTTCCTGAACGGCTTTCCAAGGGGCGGGGCAATTCCTAAAAAGACGGAAAATAGTATTCACCCCTAATGGTGTTTCCCCCTGATTTATGAGAGGGTTACCGGGAATTCATCACCCCGGGGCCGCCTTCCGGCATGGGCCGATCGGCCGGGTTCAAGGGGCGCGCGGTCGGGCCCGTCTCGACGCGGGTTGCGTATCGGACCGCAGGCGGCGGCGAGCAGAGTCAGCGGCGCGCGGCCATCGAAATTCTTCGGTTCCAAGCGCAGGCCTTCCTGCCTCGCCGCCGCCACGGCGGGCGACGCGTGGGCGCGATCGTGCGCGATCCTCCCTCCCGGTTCGCCTGGACGAATTCGGCCCCGGCCTGCGTTCCGGGGCAAGCTCAGGAGACGCCGCGCGGCCGAAAGGAGCGAGACCAGCCAAAAGCGCGAAAGGCGGCCACGGCCGGCTTCGGACCGGAGCCACGCATGGACCCGCCCAATCGCCTCGCCAATGGCGAGCAGGCATCTGTCGGGCGTGGCGTTCGGGCGGCCCCGAGTCTCGAGGAGCCTTGCGGTGGTGGCGTCGAAGAGCATGGAGATTTCTCCTTATTGCGCCGGGTCTGCAGGGCCGTCGGGCGGCGGCGGGCGGCAAGAAAGCGGGCACAAAAAAACGCCCAGACGGACGTTCCGCGGGCGCTATTCGGAGCATGGATTTCGTCGGATGTTTATGTTATGTTCCGCCGCTTGTCAAGCGTCATGTCCTGCCAGCGCGTGTCAAAAAAATCCCCGGCCGAAGCCGGGGACGAGGTAGGTTAGAGCCCCGTTCGCTTCGGTCAGAAGCGCCGGGTGATGGTGAGCGCCCATTCGCGCGGACGACCGGGCTGTGCCTTGACGAAGCCGGCGCCGGCGCCGCGCAGATCGAACGTGGTCAGATAATAATATTCGCCGAACAGGTTGGTCACTTCCAGCGCCGCCTGCCAGTTGTTGCTGTTGTCGCGCCAGGTGAGGCGGGCATTGGCGACGGTGAAGGCCGGCAGATCGAAGCTGCCGGTCGTGAGGCTCCCGGAGGTCAGGCTCTGGTGGCTCATGTCGAAGCGCGGGGTGAACGAGCCGACCGAGGTCGGGATCTCGTACTGGATGCCCCAGCTCCATTTCCACTCCGGAGTCGCCGGAGGCCGCGGGTTCAGCGCCCCGATGATCGCCGGCGCGTTCGAGCAGGTGTCGGTCTCGCCGGCGTTCAGGGCGCGAATCACGGTGATGTTCACGCAGGTATAGTTGAAGTCGATCCAGCTCAAAGATCCGTCGATGGTGAGGCCCGTCGTCGGATGGATGTAGGTCTCGAACTCCAGGCCCTTGATGTGGGCGTTGCCGGCATTTTGCGGCAGCGCACATGGCCCGGGCCCGCCGAATTGCGGGCAGGACAGGAGGACGAGCTGGATGCCGTTATATTCGTTGTAGAAGGCGGCCGTGTTGAAGCGCAGCACGCGGTCGAACAGGTCGAGCTTCAGGCCAACTTCGTAATTGTTGAGCGTCTCCGGAGCGAAGCCGCGGGCCTGGGCCGGGTTGAACGGGCGCGGGCCAACGCCGCCGCCCTTGAAGCCCGTCGAGAATGTCGCATAGGCCATGACGGCGGGGGAGAAGCGATAATCGGCGCTGAGCCGATAATCGACACGACTGGCGTCCGCCTGCGCCACCACGCCGCTCAGGCTGCTCAGGAAGGGATTGGGCGAACCGTCCGGATTGGCGCGGTTGAACGTATAATCCTTATGCTCGTCGGTATAGCGCAGGCCGCCGGTCAGCGTCATATTCTCGAGCGGGTGCCAGATCGCTGTGCCGAAGGCGGCCCAGCTGTTCGCATTCACCGGATCGTGACCCGGCGCGTAGACGAACTGCAGCGGGATGGCCGCGTAGCGAATGTCCTGATAGGTGAAATATTCGGTCCGCTGGTCGTTATAATAGCCGCCGAGGGTCAGCTGGAAGTTCGACGCCAGTTCGATGTTCAGACGGAGCTCCTGGCTCCAGAACCAGTAATCGAGCGCATTCTGGCCGAAACCCACATTGGACGGCGACAGATCGTCGTCCGTGTCGAAGCGGTTGTTCCAGTTGCGGTAGGCGGTGATCGACTGCACCTGCAGGGCATCGGACAGGCGGAAATCGGCGTTTAGCGCGAGCCCCCATCCGTTGAAACGCGTGTTGTTGGTGCCGGACGTCGCGACGAGGGGAATGCCCGGGGCAGCCGGCCCGGCCCAAGTGATCGCCGGTTGGTTGAATTGGGCAAAGTTGCAATAGCGGCCGCAAATGAACCGCGGACCGAAGGCCGGGCCGATGTTCAGCGTATTGCCTGGCGGCTGGGCAACGACCAGCACCTCGGCTGCATTGGTGCGGCTGTCGCGTGTATAATCGCCGGACAGCATGATATCGATGTCGGGATTCGGGTGATAGCGCAGCGCACCGCGCACCGCCGTGTAACCGACGCCGCCGAAATGATCGATCAGGCAGTCGCCGGTGCCCCGCTGCGACGGAACGCCACTCCCCGGATTGAGGCAGCCATAATCATAATGATCGACATAGCCGGTCTGCTGGCGGGCGCTGCCCGAGATGCGGGCATAGAGGCCGTCGGCAATGGTGAAGGTCGCGCCGCCGCGAACCGCGATCAGGTTGCGGCTGCCATAGGTCGCCTCGACGAAGCCGCCGCCATCCGCATCGGGGCGGCGGGTGATCAGGCGAATCGCGCCGCCGACCGAGTTGCGTCCCTGGAGCGTGCCCTGCGGACCGCGCAGGATCTCGACCCGCTCGAGATCCAGGAGATCGAAATTGGCGCCGGTCAGCGCGGAATAATAGACGTCGTCGATATAGATGCCGACGCCCGGCTCGTAAGCCGGGCTGAAATCGAACTGCCCGATGCCGCGGATCGAGGCGCCGATCGACGGGCCGAACGAGGCGCCCTGCTGGCGCAGGATCACGTTCGGCGACTGGTTGGCGACGTCGACGAGGCTGCGCTGGCTGCGCTGCTCGAGCAAAGCGGCTGGAATCGCGGTGATCGCGAGCGGCGTATCCTGCAGCCTCTGCTCGCGGAACTGGGCGGTAACGACGATGTCCGGACTGCCGGCCTGGTCGGCGGCGGGCTGAGCGGTCGCCGGCTGGTCCGCCGCCGGCTGCGCCGGCTGGGCGGCCAGGGCCGGCGACGCGGTTGCGATCGAAAGCAGCGAAGCGGTAGCAATAAGAACCGCGCGCGACGCGTGCGGGCGAAGACCGAGCCTGTTCATTTAACCCCTCCCATTCTTCCGCTTTCCCGCCTGATTTTTCAGGTTTGAACGGGAAAGCCCAACGGTGAATCGGATGCTATATATGTTTGTGTAACATACAATGCGAAATTCGCATGCTGCGCAATATTTCGAGCGGTGTATCGATCAGGCAACACGCGCCGGTGGCGCCATGCCCCCGGCCGTCACTCGCCGCGCAATGCTCCCTGGACGACCGGGTGCGCATAGTGGAATTCCACATGCTTGCGCTCCGGCCACATCGGCCGCACCTCGTCGAGCAACGTGTCGGGCCCGAGCGGATCTTCGGGGAAGGTCACGGTCGCCGGACGGAGATGGGCGGCCTGCCTCGCCCAGCCTGCCTCGTAATCGGCCTGCCACTGGACGCGATAATCGAGTCGCGCGATCTTCCAGATGCCATCCTCGCGGACATAATCGTTCTCGTAGACGCCGGCCTCCCAGAATTGCAGCGGCAGGCCCTCGGGCTTGTCGGGCCGCGACTCGTGATTCCCGCCGGCAAGCAGAGCCCGGAACCGCCCCTTGGCGCTGCGCCGGTCGTCGGCGATCGTGATGATGTCCTGCATCTGGAAATGGTCGAGCAGGAGGCCGTCGACCGGACCGGGCCTGCCGCCGGTGAAGAATTGCTGGAACCAGGTCTTGTAGAGCCGGTTGGCGCCGGCCTTGCCGCGGTAGACGCCGGAGAGGAAGACGACCTCGCCATCCTCGGCGAAGAGGTCGACCACCTCGTCATACATGCACATGTCGATATAATAGCCATAGGCGTAGTGGAGCCGCCTGATGGCGTTGACGTCCTCGAGCGCGCCGACTCGCGCCGCCAGCGATTCGAGTTCGGCGCGCAGCCCAGCCTCGTCGGACATCTCCGCTCTCCCGGTGGTATGCGTCGCATACTATGCTGCGCAGCATGGGAATCAAGCGGGAGAGCTTTTTATCCTCCCTGTCCGCGAAGCGGATGGGGAGGGGGACCATGCGAAGCATGGTGGAGCGGCCTTTGGACTCGGTAGGCCCCTCCACCGCCTTACAGGCGGTCCCCCTCCCCATCGCCTTCGGCGACAGGGAGGATAAGGTCGGGAAGGCGTCCTTATTCGTGGATGCGGTCGAGCAGCGCCATCAGCGTCTTGATCTCTTTCGCCGTGAAGCGGCTCTTGAGCCAGCGCTCATGCTCGCGAATCGCCTGCTTCGCCCGGATCAGCAGGGCGTCCCCCTCGGCTGTCAGGAAGAGCGTCTTGCGGCGGCGATCCTCGGGCGAGGGGCCGCGGCGCAGGAAGTGGCGTGCCTGGAGGCGGTTGATGATGCCCATCGTCGTCGCGCGGTCCATGAACAGGCGCTGGGCGAGATCGGTCTGGGCGACGCCGGGATTGTCGCTGACCAGCCACAGGACCGAGACCTGCTTCTGGGTCAGGTCCAGTTCGGAGAACGCATTCATGAAATGCCGATAGACGGCAACGTAAGCGAGCCGGATGTGGAAGCCCAATATGTCCTTGATCTCGCCGACGTCGCTGAGATCCACCGGCTCGACGACGGCTTCAAGCTTTGGCCTGGTCAATCTGCATCCCCCGCCTGACGATCATCCGGTTGGATCGATCGTGAGTGTAGCGTACAAATGGACCAGAAGGAGAGTCGCCTTGTCCAAGTTTCCGCAAACCCCCTCATTCACCGGCTTCAACACCCCGTCGCGGATCGAAGCCGACATAGCCGACCTCGATGTCGAGGGCGACATTCCCCAAGCGCTAAACGGCGCTTTCTACCGCGTCCAGCCCGATCCGCAATTCCCGCCGCTGCTCGGCGACGACATTGCGTTCAACGGCGACGGCATGATCACCATGTTCCACTTCGAAAATGGAAAGGTCAATTTTCGCCAGCGCTGGGCGCATACCGACAAATGGAAGATCGAGAATGAAGCGGGCCGCTCCCTGTTCGGCGCCTATCGCAATCCGCTGACCGACGATCCGGCGGTCGCCGGGCGGATCCGCGGCACCGCCAACACCAATGCCTTCATTCATGGCGGCAAGCTCTACGCACTGAAGGAGGACAGCCCAGCCCTGGTGATGGATCCGGTCACGCTCGAGACCGAGGGCTTTACCGACTTCGGCGGCATGACCGGCCAGACCTTCACCGCCCATCCCAAGATCGACCCCGAGACCGGCGACATGATCGCGTTCGGCTACGCTTCGAAGGGCGTCCTGACCAAGGACATGACCTATTATGAGGTGAGCCCGGACGGACGGCTCAAGCGCGAGATCTGGTTCGAGAATCCCTATTATTGCATGATGCACGATTTCGCGATCACCCGCGATTACGCCCTGTTCCACGTCGTGCCGATCACCAGCTCGTGGGAGCGGCTCCAGGCCGGCAAGCCGCATTTCGGCTTCGACACCAAAATGCCCGTCTATCTCGGCGTCCTCCCGCGGCGCGAGGGCGCGACCGCGGACGACATCCGCTGGTTCAAGCGCGGCAATTGTTTCGCCAGCCACGTCATGAACGCGTTCCAGGAGGGGACCAGGATCCACTTCGACACGCCCGAAGCGAAGAACAACATGTTCCCGTTCTTCCCCGACATAGACGACGCGCCGTTCAACGGCCCGGAATCGGCGAGCTTCCTCACCCGCTGGACGGTGGACATGGCGTCGAATTCGGACGAATTCGAAAGCTGCACCCGGCTCACCGACATGATGGGGGAGTTCCCCCGGATCGACGACCGCTTCGCCGGCAGGAAATATCGCTACGGGTGGTTGCTGGTGATCGACCCGACCAAGCCGGTCGAATTGAAGGGGGGCAGCCCCGGCGGGCTGATCATGAACTCGCTCGGCCTGGTCGATCACGAAACCGGCGAGAAGCAGAGCTGGTGGTGCGGGCCGGTCTCGTCGCTGCAGGAGCCCTGCTTCATCCCGCGCGGCAAGGACGCGCCGGAAGGCGACGGCTGGATCGTGATGGTGTGCAACCGGCTCGAGGAGCATCGCAGCGACCTGCTGCTGTTCGACGCGCTGGACGTGGCCAAGGGCCCGATCGCGACCGCGCATATTCCGATCCGACTGCGCTTCGGCCTGCATGGCAATTGGGCGCCGGCCGAGGAAATCGGGCTGGCGGCGGCGGCATGATCAAGCCTCGGGTTGAATTCGCCTATGAGGCCGTTGTCGAGCTGGGGCCGGCAGTGGAACATGGCATGGCGCCAGACGGCGAGCGCCGGCACATTCCGATCCTGGGCGGCACTTTCGAGGGCCCTCTGCTGCGCGGCGTGATCCTTCCCAATGGTGCCGATTGGCAGGTCACCCGAAGCGACGGCGTGTTGTTGCTCGATGCGGTCTATGGAATGCGGACCGGCGACGGCGCCGTCATTCAGGTCCGCAACCGCGGCATGCGCTCAGGCCCGCCCGAAACCATGGCTGCCCTGGCGCGGGGCGAGCGCATCGACCCGACCTCGATCTATTTCCGCGCCGCGCCGACCCTGATCGCACCTGCGGGCCCCTATGACTGGCTCAATCGGGCGCTATTCCTGTGCACGGGCGAGCGCTGGGCGGACGGAATCAAGCTGTGGGTGTGGAAGGTGGTTTGAGGTCGGGCTCCCAGGAGATCAAAGGATTCCAGGGATGAGAATGGTCTGCTTGTTGCTCGTCTTGACGGCCGCCTGCGCGACTCCTGGCGCCAGTGCAGGTAGAAACCAGGACCTCAACCGTTCGCACCGATGGGTGAATGCCGCAGATGGGGAGGTCATCCTGCTTAGCGGTGACGTCTGTTCGATGGGGGGCCAATCCTACCGCGTCAGAGATTGCTCCGATGGCAATCGATCGTGTGTGGAAAGCGATGGGCCGCTCAACCTGATCGTCAATACCGATTGCCAAGGGCAGTCGGCGCTGCAGATAGGGGAGCATCGAACATTGATATGGAGTGTCGACCATCACACTCCTCGGCTGTTTCTACGAGATTTGCGGTCGCCTCAGATGTTGTTCGAATATTCTTATCGCGATGGTGTGACGGCGATCTATTATTCGCCAACGGGGCTGGGCATGACCGACTCCACCGGTCCGGATTTTTCGCAGATCGACCGCTATCGATACGCTCACCAAGGCACCGCCCCCTATCTTCCTTGCCGGCGATCATAACTCCGCCTCCTCCCCTGCACGGGAAGAAGGTGGATGCCGGATCAAGTCCGGCATGACGGCCTCCGGGCGCAGGCGGGCAGCGTTGCAACGACGCGTTCGCGTCGTCGCGTTGCCGTCATCCCGCGCTTGTTTCAGGTCCAGTCCTCGGTCTCCCGGAGAGCTCGCAACTGGATGCTGAAACAAGTTCAGCATGACGAGAAGGGTCAGGTCCTCTGATTGCGGGCTACGCCTTCCTCCACGCGCGAACCGCTCCGCCGGCAGGCCTCGTCACGTCGTCACCCTGAACTTGTTTCAGGGGCCAGTCGTCCGGCGCACAGGGGGCTCGCAACCGGATGATGAAACGAGTTCATCATGACGGTCACGTCCCGGCGTTGCGGGCGACGCTTTCCTCCATCCGGGCGATCTGCTCGGGCGTCGCCTCGGGCTGGGCCGATTTCCACTGCGCATAATCCATGCCGTAGATCGCGCGCCGCGCTTCGTCGCGGCTGAGCGGCTTGCCCGCCTCCACCGACGCCTCGGCCACCCAGTCGGCGAGGCAGTTTCGGCAGAAGCCGGCGAGGCCCATCAGGTCGATATTCTGCGCGTCCTGGCGGTGGCGCAGATGATCGACCAGGCGGCGGAAGGCTGCGGCCGCGACCGCGTCGTCGATCTGGTCCGTCACAATCTTTCTCCCGCTTCGCGCGCCCGCTCGACCACCAAAGCCTCGTCGCGCGGGAAGCGCAGGACAAGGAAAAAGGTCAGCAGGGCGATCGGCGGGCTGAGCCAGAACAGGCTCAATATCGCCGCGCCGAGATCGCCGCCGTTCAGGTCGCTGATCAGCCCGACCGCATAGGGGCCGAGCCCCAGGCCGATGATCGTCATGGTCAATATGTAGAAGCTCATCGCCATGCCGCGCATCCGCGGCAGGACGAGATCGACGAAGCCGGCATAGACCGGCGGCAGCCACATGGTCAGCGCCAGGCTGAAGAAGACGAAGCGGAAGTAGAAACTGGAAAGGTCGTCCGCCCAATAGGTCCAGATCGCGCAGAAGGGCGAAACGACCAGCGACGCGAGCGTGACGTAGAGGCGCCCGCCCGCGATCCTGGTATTGACCCAGTCGGAGAATGGGCCGGCGAAGAGCGGGCCGATGATGCCGAGCGCGGTGATCAGCGCGCCGAACTGCAGTCCGACATTGGCCGGCGAAACGTGGAAATGCTGGATCAGGAAGGTCGGCGTCCAGGCCATCACGCCGTAATTGATGATGGTCTGGAGCGATGCGACCGCCGTGAGCAGGATCATGGACGGGCTGCGGGCGATGACGACGAAGGTCGGCCGGTCGGCAAGCTGGAGCGACTGCAGCCAGTTGAGCAGGACATAGGCGCCGAAGCCCGACACGATCCATTGCAGCGCATTGCCGGTGAGGGCCAGTCCGCCGATGCGCACCGCGACCGGATTTTCGGCGCGCAGGCCATCGGTCCACAGGGTCAGCAGGACGACGGCAAGGACGATGAAGGCAAGCCCCGCCAGGTTGATCGCCCAGATGCGCGCCGGCGCGTGGGCACGCGCGAAGCTCGCCCAGACCGAGAGCGGCAGGATGGCGCCGAGCGTGCGGCCGCTGGCGCGGAATGGATGGGGATCGTGGGGCGGCGGGATGCCGTCGGCGGCGCCGCGCACCGGCTCGGGCAGCCACCACAGCAGCAAAGCGAGTGGCAGGCCGGGAAGCGCCGCGACGATGAAGGCCGCCTGCCAGCCCTTGAACCCAAGCGGGGCGCCGACGCCATTCGGCCAGCTTGCGTCCCAGGCGTCGGCGACGGTGCCGCCGATCCACAGGGCCGCGCCCAGCCCGAGCGCGACCGCGATCGCCATCGCGCCGGCAATCATGCCGCGCCATTTCTTGGCGAAGCTGTCGGCGAGCAGCGACATGCCGGCGGGCTGCGCGCTCGCTTCCCCGATACCGACGCCGAGGCGCGAGACGGCGAGCAGTCCGAGGCCGTTGGCGAAGCCGGCCAGCGCCGTCATCACAGACCAGCCCAGGATCGAGATGGACAGCAATTTGGTGCGCACCCAGCCGTCGGCGAGGCGGCCGAGCGGCAGCGAGAAGATCGCATAGAAGAGCGCGAACACCGTGCCGTAGAGCAGCCCCATCTCCGCGGCGCCGACGCCGAGATCGGCGCGGATGCGCGGCACCAGGATCGCCAGCACCTGTCGGTCGAGCAGGCTCATCGCCTGGACGATGACGACGAGGACGAGCGCGTACCAGGCGGCGGCGCCGCCAAGCCGCGGCGACGGGACGGGGGCGGATTTGGGTTCCTGGTTCAATCCGTCTCTCCCGCTTCGTTCTTTCTTCCCTTCTCCCGCTTGCGGGAGTTTGGGGTCGGCCGTGCCCCCGGCACGGCCTGGATATCACGGGGTGATATCCACCCCCAAACTGGCTGGGATGAGGGTCTTTTTCCTTTTTTCCCCCTGCCCTCCGGCAGCCGCCAAAGGAAGAAGAGGGAGAAGAAGACCCTCACCCTGCCCTCTCCCGCGAGCGGGAGAGGGGAAACACGCCCTCTCCCGCAAGCGGGAGAGGGTATTATGCCGAGCTACCCCTCGTGCACCGCCTTCGTGACGAGGCACGCCTCCACCCCTTCGGGCCCGTCTTCCGAACCATGGCCCGACCAGCGCACGCCGCCGAACGGGGCGTCGGCGCCGCCGATCATGTTGGTGTTGATGCCGACCATGCCCGATTCGATCTCACGGGCGAGGATCTTCTGACGGCGCGAATCCGTGGTCCAGGCATAAGCGGCGAGGCCATAGGGCAGCCGGTTGGCCTCCTCGATCATCGCGCGCTCGCCGCCATAGGGGTTGAGTATCGCGACCGGGCCGAACGGCTCCTCGTTCATGATCGCCGCGTCGAGCGGCACGTTGGACAGGACGGTGGGCGCGTAGAAATAGCCCTGGTTGCCGATCCGCTCGCCGCCGGTGTGGAGGATGCCGCCTTTGGCGACGGCGTCGCCGATCAGCCGCTCCATCGCGTCCGGCCGGCGCGGATTGGCCATCGGGCCCATCTGGGTCGCGGGATCGAGGCCGTCGCCAACCTTGATGGTTTTGACCCGCTCCGTGAAACCCGAAACGAAATCGTCGAAGATATCCTCCTCGACGATGAAGCGGGTCGGCGAGACGCAGACCTGGCCGGCATTGCGATATTTGCCGGGGGCCATCACGTCGAGCACCCGGTCGACCTCGACATCGTCGAACACCAGCACCGGCCCGTGCCCGCCAAGCTCCATCGTGGTGCGCTTCATGTCGTCGGCGGCGAGCTTCATCAGATGCTTGCCGACGACGGTCGAACCGGTGAAGCTCAATTTGCGGATGATCGGCGAGCCGAGCAGGTGGCGAGACACTTCATCGGGCACGCCGAATACCGCCTGCGCCACTTCCTTCGGCAGGCCGGCGTCGAGCAGGCACTGGAGCACGCCGAGCGCCGAAGCCGGCGTCTCCTCGGCCGACTTGAGGATCACCGAGCAGCCCGCCGCGATCGGCGCGCCAAGCTTGCGGCCCGGATTGCCGAGCGGGAAATTCCACGGCGAAAAGGCGGCGACCGGGCCGACCGGCTCCTTGGTCACCGTCGAGCGGGTGCCCGCCGGCCGAACCAGCGTCCGGCCGTAAAGGCGGAAGCATTCGCCGGCGTAGAAATTGAACAGGCCGACATTCATCATCACTTCGATCCGCGCCTCGGCGAAGGGCTTGCCCTCCTCTATGGTCGCGACCCGGGCGAGATCGTCGGCGCGCTCGGCCATCAGCCGCGCCGCCCCCTGCAGCACCGCGGCGCGCTGCTGCGGCGTCGAATCGCGCCAGACGGCGAAGCCGCGCTTCGCGGTGTCGAGCGCGCGATCGAGGTCGGCCTCATTTGCGAGCGGCACCTCCCCGAGCGAATCGCCGGTCACTGGATTGCGGACGGTGAAGGTGCGCCGGTCGCCGGCCGCGACCCGCTCGCCGTCGATGATCATGTAGAGTTCTGGATAGCTGCTCATGCGTTCGCCTTACTGGCCCTCTGCCGTTCAGGGGAGAGGATTTGATGGGAGGGAGTCGGGGCCAGCTCACAAACCATGGACCATTCCCTCTCCTGTCCGCGGCAGCCGGCCGAGTCGGCTCTTGCCTTGCCGCGGAAATTGTATTGAACACTTACAAATAAGAATGCGGAGTCGGCAAGCCCGCCGCGACGAGCGGGCCCCGGGCCGAACGGGAAAGGAGGCATGGCAGGATATGCAAAATCTATCGGGTAAGACCGCGTTCGTCACCGGCGGCGCCTCCGGCATCGGCCTCGGAATCGCCAAGGCGCTCAGCAAGGCCGGCATGAAGGTGGTGATCGCCGACATCAGGCAGGACCATCTCGACCAGGCCGTCGCCGAACTGGACGGCGGCGAGGACGTGCTGGCGCTGAGGCTCGACGTCACCGACCGCGACGCTTATGCGGCCGTCGCCGATCAGGCCGAGGCGCGGTTCGGCAAGATCCATTTGCTGGTCAACAATGCCGGCATCGGCGTGGTCGGTCCGGTCGAGCTGGCCAGCTATGGCGATTGGGATTGGTCGCTGAGCGTCAATCTGGGCGGCGTCGTCAACGGCATCGTCACCATATTGCCGCGTATCCTCGCCCATGGAGAAGGCGGCCATATCGTCTCGACCGCCTCGATGTCCGGCTTGATGCCGCATCCGGGCGCGGTCCTCTACACCACCACCAAGGCGGCGGTGATCGGGATGATGGAGGCGATGCGCGGAGAGCTCGAGCCCAGGGGCGTCATCTGCTCCGCCTTTTGCCCCGGCGCGGTCGCCACCAATATCCAGGATTCGGGCAAGACCAGGCCGGAAAAATATGCCGAGACCGGCTATGAGGAGAGCGACAAGAGACGCCAGGCGAGCGGCGGCTTCGGCCATCTCTTCATGTCGAAGGAAGAGGTCGGCGAGCGCGTGCGCGAAGGGATCGAGGGCGACGAGCTCTTCATCTGCACCCACCAGGAATTCCTCCAGGGCGTGACCGAACGGGCTGAAGCGATCGTTGCTTCGATCCCCGAGCGCGAGGAGAATCCGGAGTATAAGCAGATGTTCGCCATGCTCTTCCGCAACGATGTCTATCCGGCGGAGAAGGCGCGGCAGGAGGCGAAGACGGCATGAAAGACCTTGCCGGCCGCACGGCCTTCGTCACCGGGGGCGCCAACGGGATCGGGCTTGGGCTGGCGCGGGTGCTGCTCGACCAGGGCTGCAAGGTCGCGATCGCGGACATACGCGAAGATTCGATCGAGGCGGCATTGGCCACGCTGGACAATCGCAAGGTGATCGGGGTCAGGCTCGACGTGACCTCGCGCGACCGCTTCGCCGAAGTGGCAGATGAGGTGGAGGACAGGCTCGGGCCAGTGTCGCTCCTGTTCAACAATGCCGGCATCAACCTGTTCAGGTCGATCGACGAGTCTTCCTACGCCGATTGGGATTGGGTGCTCGGTGTCAATCTCGGCGGGGTGATCAACGGTGTCGCCACCTTCGTGCCCCGGATGAAGGAGCGTGGCCAAAGCGGGCACATCGTCAACACCGCCTCAATGGCGAGCTTCCTCGCCAGCGGGATGCCCGGAATCTACAATTGCTCGAAATTCGCGGTCCGCGGTCTCAGCGAATCCCTGCGCCACAGCCTGCACTCGCACGGGATCGGTGTCTCTGTTCTCTGCCCTGGCCTCGTCAACAGCGAGATCTACCGCTCCGACGAGATCCGCACGCCGGGCACCGAAACAGGCGGAAACGCCACCGATCCCGGCTTCGTGGCGATGCTCGGCAACGTCCACAAATTCGGTATGGACCCGGTCGAAGTGGCCGAAAAGGTGGTCGCGGCGATCAAGGCGAACCGCTTCTACATCTTCAGCCATCCGGAATTCAAAGAGGAGCTCCGGGAGGTGTTCGACCAGGTGCTGGAAAATTTCAGCGACGAGGCGGCGGATCCGCAACGGCTCGCATTCGAGGAGAGGCGGCGGTCGCGCTATGCTGAGGAGCGGGCGCTGATGAAGGGCGAATAACTCCCCTCCCCAGAGGGGAGGGGTTAGGGGGAGGGGGTTCAGACTCCGAAAATTATCCCCAACGCCCGACACCCCCTCCCTACCCTCCCCCTCAAGGGGGAGGAACCTGCTTAGGTGGATTGAACATCCGCCAGAGAAAGCAACGCATCCGCCAGCGCATCCGGCGCCGAGAGGAACGGGCTATGATCCGCCTCCAGCGCGATCACCCTGTCGCAGGGCTGGAGCGCCTGCATCCGGCGCTGGTCCTGGATCGGGATGGTGCGGTCGTGGAGGCATTCGACATAGTGGCGCGGGACGGAGCCGAAGCGCTCGGGCGTGAGGCGGAGCGGCGTGGCGCGGGGCCGGTCCGGCTCGGCGGCGAGTCGGCCGAGCGCGTCGGCGACGGCGTCGGCCGGAGAAAGTTGGGCGAACACCTCCGCCGCGCGCTCGGTGTCGATCACGGTGCCGCGGCCGCCAGGCGTCGGCCTGATGATCGCCTGGAAGGCGGGATTGGGCAGCTGGTCCTTCTGGAACTCGGCGCGCGAAACGCCGCTCGGAATCAGCATGGCGCAGATGTAGACCAGCATGTCCATCGCCGCGGGATCGCGCTCGGCGGCCTGGCTGAGGACGATGCCGCCGCGGCTATGCCCGCACAGGACGACCGGGCCGTTGCCACGCACCGCCCGGCATTGGTCGACCGCGAAGGCTGCCCAATCGTCCAATGTGACGTTGGCCAGCGCTTCGTCATCACCGCCCATGCCGGGCAGATCGGGCGCGGCGACACTATGCCCCGCCGCCTCGATCCGCGCCCGCAGCGGCTCGAAGGCCCAGCCGCCATGCCAGGCGCCATGGATCATCACGAAGCTGGCCATCAATGGGTCTCGCGCGCCGGCATGGTTTCCTCGAGCCGCAGGCAGACCAGCCCGGCGGCAAGCGCGCAGCCGATACACGAATATAGCGTCGCGGAAAGGCTGAAGCCGGGCGCGACCACGCCGACGGCGATCAGCAGGACGATCAGGCCGAGCTCGTAACGCCGGTCGCGGCCCGCGCCGGCGACCCGCATCAGCGTGCGCCGCTCCACGTCCTCAGGCCCGGCGCGGTGTGGTCGGGCATGGCGAGCGCCTGCTGCGTGGCTGGCCGCGCCGTCACCCGCTCGCGCCATTCGACAAGTCGCGGCGCGCGGCTGGCGATGTCCATATCGGGGAACATCCGCTCGACCATCATTCCGCAATGCGAATAGAAATTGATGTCGGCCAAAGTGTAGCTGTCCCCGGCCAGCCATTGGGTTTCGGCCAGCTGTGCGTCGACCTTGTCGACCGCGACCTCGATCTTGCGCGTGGCGTTGGCGAGATCGGCTTCGCTGAAGCCCGAGCGCGCCGTCCGCCATTTCTCGCGCTGCTCGTGGAGCGGGATATTCTCCAGCAATGCCTCGAAGTCGCCGCTCTCGATATTGCGGGCGATGATCCCGACCATGCGGTGCCAGCCGTGGATCGAGACGAAATTCATGACATGCTCGTCGACGAACTTGTTCCAGTAGCGCATTCGGGCATTGCCCACCGGATTGTTTGGCCGGAGCGGCGGAAGGTCCGGAAAGGCGTCCTCGAGATATTCGTTGATCACCGTGGTCTGGGTGATGATCGCGCCGTCATGATCGAGCACCGGCACCTGCCCTTCCGGATTGATCGCGACGAACCACGGCTGATGCTGCTCGAACTTGTGCAGGTTCACGTAGACGCTCTCGAAGGCGAGCCCCTTTTCGAACAAGGGCAGCATCGACTTGAGCGAATTGGCGAGCGGCTCGGCGTGATAATATTTGAGCATCAGGCTCTCCAATAAGCAAAGGCGCGGATTTCGGCGGATGCGCGCGGGACAGGATTCTCCGCGCTCGGATCGGCGAAGGCGACGTGGGGGACGCCGACGATGGCGGGATCGGCGGTGTCGAACTGCTTGAAGATCAAAGCCTCGTCGGGGCTCATGTCGCGATAGTAATACCAGCGATGCCGCGGGTTGGCACGATAGAGCGAGGAGCCGAAGCGGAATTCCTCGATGCCGACCCCGTCGACCCGCGCCTCGCCGGTCACGCGATCGGCTTCCGTTACCGAGTTGGCGGCGCACACGGCCAGCGGCAGATCCTGCGGCGGCTGGGTCAGCACGCGCCAGATGTTGAAGCCGACATAGCGGCCGGCGAGCAGCGCATCGCGGTCCGGCCGGCCTTCGAGGTTGCGCGCGGCAAAGTCGGCAAAGCTCTCGCGCGACACGTCGACATGGACGAAGCCGGCGGGGAGCGAATTCACATAGGCGTCGCGATTCTGCTGCTGCGAGAAGCGAAGCACGGTGCCGCGGGCGATGACGAGGTCGGCGCCGGTGACCTCGCCGATCAATGCCTCGACCTCGGCGGCGTAGATGGTCGCGGTCTGCTCCGCATCCTCGAAGTCGGTGACCGCGCTGCGGTGCTGGACGAGCTGGAAGCCCTCGCGACCGAGGCTCGGCCGCGGATCGGCCTGCCGCGCGTCCGTGATCTCCACCCGGTGCGGCTCGAGCAGGAGGTTATCCCGCTCATGATCCCTGGCATAGAAATAGGGCATGGACTGCATCGGGGCGAGATAGGAGATCTCGGCCTCGACGGTTTGCGGGCGGGCAGCAAGCGTCGCCATTGGCTCCTCTCCGACTCGCGCGCATTTTGTATGCGCTGCTTACAAGTTCGAACCTATCAGATAGCGGGCTCGGGACAAGTGCCGGAAGCCTTCATGATCGCGGCAGGGCCGATCTGAAAAGCCCGACGCCGAGGCCTGCGAACAGGACAGAGGGGGCGAGAAGCAGGGCGAACGGCAAGGGACTCGCCTGGTTCGGACCGAGAAAACTCAGCATGTCGGTGAATGCGAAATAGAGATGCAGGCCGTAGAGGCTGTAGGCGGCGAGCAGCATGCCGATCAGCAAAGCCGCCGCTCCAAGGATCCGCCGCATTCGCATCTTCCGCATGACGGCGCGAGCCTATCATGAAGCGCGCAAATTTGCAGCCGAGATGGCTCGGCTAGGCGCTCAAAGTCCCGAGCACGCCACCGTCGACCGACCAGCTCTGGCCGGTGACGTGGCTTGCGGCGTCGGACAGCAGGAAGGCGGCGACCTCGCCGACTTCCGCCGCGCCGCCGATCCGGCCCTGCGGCACGCGCGCGGCGAGCATTTTCGCAATGTCGGGCCCGATCCCGTCGAGCAATGGCGTCTCGATGAAGCCGGGGACGATGCAATTGACCCGCACCCCATGCGGCGCGGCCTCGAGCGCGATCGCCCGCGCCATTCCGAGCACGCCATGCTTGGAGACGACATAGGCGACATTGTTGGCCATGCCGCGCTCGCTCGCCAGGCTGCCGGTGACCAGGATCGCGCCGCGGCCGCGCTCGTACATGCCGGGCAGGACGCGCTGGATGGCGTGGAAGACGCTGTGCAGGTTGACCGCCAGCAGAGCGTGGTAATTTTCCTCCGTGTAATCGAGCATTGGCGCGAAGGTGCCGCCGGTGCCGGCATTGGCGAACAGGCCTTCGATCGGGCCGAAGGTGGCCTCGGCCGCGTCGAGGGCGGCGAGGAGCTGGTCCTTCCTGCCCACGTCGGCGACCTGGTAACGGGCATTGACGCCGAGGGCTTCGACCGCGTCGCGGAGGTTGTCCTCGCTGCGGGCGATCAGGGTCACCCGGGCGCCATCCCGGATCAAGATGTCGGCGGTGGCGCGGCCGATGCCGGTTGAGGCGCCGGTGACGACGATGTGGCGGCCAGCGAAGTCGGTCACTTCTCAATCCTCCCTGTCGCCGAAGGCGATGGGGAGGGGGACCATGCGAAGCATGGTGGAGGGGCCATCGGCGCCCCAGGCCCCTCCACCGTCCTTCGGACGGTCCCCCTCCCCATCCGCTTCGCGGACAGGGAGGAAAAGGTCATTTCAGCCCCAGCAGCCCTGCGGCATTCTCCTTGAGGATCAGCGGCATCACCTCTTCGCGAAAGCCCGCCTCCTCGGCGTCCTTCATCCATTTGTCGGGTGTGATCAGGGGGTAATCCGAGCCGAACAGCATCTTCCGCTTCAGCTGGGTGTTCGCATATTGGACCACCTGCTTCGGAAAATATTTGGGCGACCAGCCGGAAAGGTCGATGAACACATTCTCCTTGTGCAGCGCCATCGACAGGCTCTCGTCGGTCCAGGGCCAGCTCGGATGGGCGAGGATGATCTTCATGTCGGGGAAGTCGACCGCGACATCGTCGACCAGCATCGGCTGGCCATATTTGAGCCGCACGCCGCCGCCGCCCTTCATGCCCGTGCCCATGCCCGAATGGCCGGTGTGGAACAGGGAGATCAGGCCATATTCGGCAATCACCTCGTAGAGCGGCCAGCACATCCGGTCGCCGGGGTGGAAATCCTGCATCGGCGGATGGAATTTGAAGCCCTTGACGCCGTAATCCTCGATCAGGCGCCGCGCCTCGATTGCGCCCATCCGGCCCTTGTGCGGATCGATCGAGGCGAAGGCGATCATCACGTCGCTGTTGTCGAGGGCGAACTGGGCGATCTCCTCGTTGGAGATGCGCTTGATGCCGAACGCCGATTCCATGTCGACGGTGAACATGACGAACGCGATGCCGCGCTCGCGATAATGGGCGATCGTCTCGGGGATGGTCGGCCGCCTGCGGTCGACCTTGAAATATTTCGAGGCGGCGTCGAAATATTTTCCCATGATCGGGTCTTCGGGATCGTGGCACGACACTTCGGCGTGAACGTGGACGTCGATGGCTTTGATCTTGGTGAGGTCCATTGGTGCTCCTTGCACCCCTCGCCCCTTCAGGGGAGAGGGAAGAGCCGCGAAGCGGCGAAGGGAGAGGGGGAGTCGTGCGAACGAGCTCAGGCTCCCCCTCTCCCCGACCCTCTCCCCGCAAGCGGGGAGAGGGAGTTGGTTACAGGGCGATGATGACGCTCTTCAGCTCGGTATAGGCTTCGACGCCCTGGCGGGCCTGCTCGCGGCCGAGGCCGGATTGCTTGTAGCCGCCGAACGGCAAGGCCGGATCGATCATCGAGTGGCAATTGCCCCAGACCGTGCCCGATTTGATCTTGGCGGCGAGCTTGTGCATGCTCGACAGATCCCTGGTCCAGATGCTGGCGCCGAGGCCGTAGAGCGTGTCGTTGGCCGACTTGGCAACCTCGTCGAGATCGTCGTAGCGCTGGGCAACCAGGACAGGTCCGAAAATCTCCTCGCGCACGACCGTCATTTCGGGGTTCACGTCGACCAGGATGGTCGGATTGACGTAATAGCCCTCGGAGCCGACCGCATCGCCGCCGGTCATCACCGAGGCGCCGGCCTTCTTGCCCTGGTCGATATAGTCCATCACCCGGCGCTGCTGCTCGTCGGAGACGAGCGGGCCCATATGGGTGTCGGGATGGAGGCTCGGCCCCGGCGCCCAGTGCGCGGCATGGCCGGCGACGCCTTCGATCAATTTGTCGAAGATCGAGCGGTGCGCGAACAGGCGCGAGCCGGCGACGCAGATCTGGCCCGAATTGAAGAAGATCGCGCCGGCGGCGCCCCCCGCGGTCGCATCGACGTCGACGTCGGGCAGGACGATCACCGGCGATTTGCCGCCAAGCTCCAGCGTCACCCGCTTGAGCGTGTCGGTGGCGGCGCGGTTGATGATCTTGCCGACCTCGGTCGATCCGGTGAAGGCGACCTTGTCGACGTCGGGGTGGCGGACCATCCGGTCGCCGGCAGTTTCGCCCAGGCCGGTGATGACGTTGATCACGCCGGCCGGGAAGCCGGCTTCGGCGACCAGATCGGCGAGCCGCAGGGCGGTCACCGAGGTCTGCTCGGCGGGCTTCAGCACGATCGTGCAGCCGGCGGCGAGCGCCGGCGCAATCTTCAGCGTCGCCATGATCATCGGGAAGTTCCACGGCACGATCTGCGCGGCTACGCCGACCGGCTCGCGGCGGACATAGGCGTGGAAGGCGCCCGTCGGCGCCGCCATCGGATTGGCGGTCTCGCCGCTCAACTTGCTCGCCCAGCCGGCCATGTAGCGCAGCATCCCGATCGAGCCGGGGATATCGACCGCGGCGGCGATGCTCTTCGGCTTGCCATTGTCGATCGCTTCGAGCTCGGCGAATTCATCGGCGTGCTTTTCGAGCAGATTGGCGAGCGCGTGGATCATCATCTCGCGCGCGATCGGCGGCAGGCCGGTCCAGCGGCCGTCGTCGAAGGCGGTGCGGGCAGCGGCGACGGCGCGGTCGACGTCGGCGTCGGTGGCGTCGACGAAATGGCTGACCTCGCGCCCGGTCGAGGGATCGATGACGGGCAGGGTCTTGCCGCCGGTCGAATCGACCCATTCGCCATTAATGAACAATTGCGGCTTGCGCGCCAGCGCCTTGCTCGCTGCGTCGGAATAGGCTGGCTGGGCGCTGATTCGGCTCATCTCGTTCATGGTCGCTCTCCGCTTTGACCCTGTTGTTTTCTGAGTCCCGTCTAGCACGGGCTAGGCGAAATACGAAGTGTTGCCTACAAATCGGCGCAACGAATCGGGGGCAGGAGAAGGATGATCGGCGCGCGCATCGACTCGGTCGCCACCCATGCCCGGACGCAGCCGGACGCGCCCGCCCTGGCCGATCTCGAAAGCGGCAGGCGCTGGTCCTATCGCGCGCTCGACCAGGCGGCGGATGGAGTCGCGGCCTGGCTCGTCGCCAGGCTCGGCCCGGCAAGCGGCGAGCGGGTGGCGGTGCTGGCGCGCAATTGCGCGGAGACGCTGATTCTTCACCTCGCGGCGATCCGCTCCGGCGCCGTGTTCGTACCGCTGAACTGGCGGCTCACCCCCGTCGAGCTCGCCGCCCTGATCGCCGATTCGGGCCCGAAGCTGCTCTTCCACGACCATGATTCGGCCGAAGTCGCCGCCGGCCTGGGCGTCGACCTGGTCGATCTCGTCGCGCTCAGATCCATGACGGGCGCGCCGCCCGCAAATGCCCGCCGCGCCTGGGATGAGCCGGCGACCCTGCTCTACACGTCGGGCACGTCGGGCCGCCCCAAGGGCGTGATCCTGACCGAGAGCAATATCTTCTTCGGCTGCATCAATTTCGTGCTCGGCAACCGGGTCGGGCGGGACAGCGTGTTCCTGTGCGACATGCCGCTCTTCCACACCGCGGGCCTTTTCGCGGCGTCCCGCGTGCCATTGCTCGGCGGCGGATCGGTCCTGATCACAAAGGGGTTCGACGCCGCGAAGACCCTGGCGAGGCTTGGCGATCCGGCGCTCGCCATCACCCATTATTTCTCGGTGCCGCAAATGGCGCAGCGCCTCTGGCAGGAGCCGGGCTTCGATCCGGCGAAGCTGCGGCATCTTCGCTTCTGGGCGACCGGCGGCGCGCCCAATCCGGCGGCGCAGATCGAGCGTTTCGTCCGCGCCGGCATCAACATGTCGAACGGCTTCGGCATGTCCGAGACCTGCTCCAATTACGGCATGCCGATGGACGATCCGGAGCTGGTCATCGCCAAGGGCGGCACCTGCGGCCTGCCTTATGCATTCGTCGAATCCCGAATCGTCGACGAGGAGGGCAACGACCTGCCGCCCGGCGAGACCGGGGAATTGTGGCTGGCCGGGCCGAGCGTCACGCCGGGCTATTGGAACCGGCCCGACGAGAATGAAGCGGCCTTTTCGGGCAGATGGTTCAGGACCGGCGACGCCGCCATGCTCGACGAGGACGGCTTTCTCTACGTCGTCGACCGCCGCAAGGACATGTATATATCGGGCGGCGAGAATGTCTTCCCGGCCGAGGTCGAGGCGGCGCTGGCCGAGCTCGCCGGGATCGCCGAGGCCGCGGTGATCGGCGTACCGGACGCGCGCTGGGGCGAGGTGGGCCGCGCCTATCTCATCCTGCGCGACGGCCATGCGCTCGACGAGGCGGAGGTGCGCGCGCATTGCGCGGCGCGGCTCGCCAAGTTCAAGGTGCCGGCCTCGGTGGTGATCGCCGCCGACATCCCGCGCACCGCCTCCGGCAAGGTCCTGAAGCACGTCCTGCGCGAACGCGCGCTCGGCGAAATGGGAGAGACAGATGCGTAGCTACGTGATCCGCGCCGGCGGCTCCGGCCTCGACGACCTGGTCATGGTGGAGAAGGACGAGCCGAGGCCCGGTCCGCGCGACGTGCTGATCCGGGTGCGTGCCTGCTCGCTCAACTATCGCGACCAATCGATCCTCACCGGCAATTATTTCGGCGGCAAGGTGCAGGCGGACCAGGTGCCGCTTTCCGACGGCGCCGGCGAGGTGGTGGCGGTCGGCGACGAGGTCAGCCTGTACAAGGCAGGCGACCGGGTCTCCTCGACCTTTTTCATGAACTGGGTGGAGGGGCCGCCCAGAGCGGGGCCCGCGATCGGCGCGCCGCCGGCGCCCGGCATGCTCTCCGAATATGTCGTCCTGCCCGAGACCGCAATCGTGCCAATGGCGGCCAATCTCAGCTTCGAGGAGGCCGCCACCCTGCCCTGCGCCGGAGTCACCGCCTGGAACGGGTTGGTCAACGGGATTGCCCCGCTGAAGCCGGGCCAGGACGTCTTGCTGCTCGGCACCGGCGGGGTCTCGATCCTCGCATTGCAATTCGCCAGGGCCGGCGGCGCGCGGATCCTCATCACCTCCTCGCAGGACGACAAGCTGGAGCGGGCCAGGGGCCTCGGCGCGTCCGAGACGATCAATTATCGCGAGATCGAGGCGTGGGGCGCCGAGGCGGCGGCGCGTTCGGCTACCGGAATCGGCAAGGTGATCGAGGTCGGCGGCTTCGGCACCTTGCCGCAATCGATGCAGGCGGTGGGCTTCGGCGGCGAGATCGCGATGATCGGAGTCCTCACCCGCGGCGAGAGCACGCCCCACCCATTGATGTTCAAGGGCGCGAGCCTGCGCGGCATGCTGGTCGGCAGCCGCGAAATGGCCGTCCAGCTCAACCGCGCGATCGAGGCCTCGGACATCCATCCTTTGATCGACAAGGTGTTCCCGTTCGAGGAGGCGGCGGAGGCGTATCGGTATCAGGCGAGCCCGGATCTGTTCGGGAAGGTGGTGATCTCGGTTTGAAGAATAAGGCTATTTCACGCGAAGGGCGCGAAGGGAACGCGAAGTACGCGAAGATGGACCGACGGCGCGGCCGGTTAATCGATCTCGATCGTTGGGACCTGGTTCACGCGCAGGAGTGGTGATGCCTCGCCATGATTGTTGACCACGCGCTTGATCCCCTCGCGAAGGGTCAGGCCACCGAAGTTCATCAGCAGGCCCAGGGGCTGCTGGAGCAAGCGCAGATAAGTGATCATTTGTTTCGTATGGAGCGGCGAAAGCCGCTCGACAGACTTTACTTCGATGACGAACCTGTTCTCGACCAGCAGGTCGGCGCGGAAACCCTCTCCCAGCACAACCCCATCATATTCGACTCTGATCGGCGCCTGTCGCTGGACCGACAATCCGTGCCGCGCCAGCTCCATCGCCAGCAAACTCTCATAGACGGATTCGAACAGGCCGGGGCCGATCTTGCGGTGAATTCTCACGCCGGCATCGATCGCCAGACGAGCCCATTCCTCGATGTCGCCCATGTCCGCCCTCTTCGCGTCCTTCGCGTTCCTTCGCGCCCTTCGCGTTAAATAGCTTCTTCTACGTCACTGCGTACGCTCGCGGCTCGCAAGCGCCTTGTCCTCGTTGGCGCGGTGGATGACGTATTGGCGGATGGTGTCGGACTGGGCGGGGTTCATCACGCTGCTCCAGGAGATCATGCCGTTCTCGCGCAGCGCGCCGTCGATGACGATCTGGCGCCAGGTGTCGACATTTTCGAGGGCGGCGCTGTAGCGCAGGTCCGGCACCAGCGCGCCGGAGATCGCCGCATCGCCGTGGCAGACGCCGCAGAAGCGGCCGTAAAGCGCGCTGCCCTGGGCCACCACCGGCGCCGCGCCGACATCGGCCGGCGGATCGAGGACGCGGTTGTTGAAGGCCGGGGCCGCCGGCAATTGCGCGCGGCCGCCGATGCGGAAGACGAGCAGCCGGCTGACGTTGCGCACCGGCCCCGACACGTCGGAGAGGATGCCCGGCGCAAGCGCCCAGACCCCGCCCCAGCCGGCCATCACCGCGACATATTGCTGCCCGGCGATCGTGTAGGTGACCGGGGCCGCGACCACGCCGGTTTGCGCCGGGAAGGTCCACAGCCGGTTGCCGCTCGAGGAATCGAACGCCGCGAAATCGCCGGCCGCCGAGCCCTGGAAGACCAGCCCGCCGGCGGTCGACAGGACGCCGCCATTCCAGGGGCCGCGATACTGGACGCGCCAGACCTCGCGCTGATGGACCGGATCCCAGGCGATCAATGCGCCCCTCGTTCCCTGCCGCGCCGCCGAACGCGCCGCGGCGACCGCCGGCATCGCCATCGCGCCCATGTCGAGCCCGTTGTTGAAGCCCTGGGCCGCCGGCTGCCAGTTTGCCTGCGACATGTAGGGAAAGCCCGCATCCATCGACGGAATGAAGACAAGGCCCGATTGCGGATCGTAGGACATGGGATGCCAGCTGTGCGCGCCGGCCGCGCCCGGCACCGAGATGAACGGCCGCCCGGTCCGGTAATAGCGCGCCTCGGGATTCTCGATCGGCCGGCCGGTGCGCATGTCGATGCCGCTCGCCCAGTTCACCTGGACGTAGTTGCGCGCCGAGATGAGCTGCCCGTTGGTCCGATCGATGACGTAGAAGAAGCCGTTCTTCGGCGCCTGCATCAGCACCTTCCTGGGCCGCCCGTCGATATTGAGATCGGCGAGGATCATGTGCTGGGTGGCGGTGAAGTCCCAGGTCTCGCCGGGCGTCTCCTGATAGTGCCAGACATATTGGCCGGTATCGGGCCGGATCGCGACGATCGAGCTGAGGTATAGATTGTCGCCCTCCCCTTCCGAACGGTAGAGCTGATTCCAGGGCGAGCCGTTGCCGACGCCGATATAGAGCAGGTTGAGCTCCGGATCGTAGGCCATCGAATCCCAGACCGTGCCGCCGCCGCCGAGCCGCCACCATTGGCCGCGCCATGTGTCCGCCGCGCGGCGCAGATGCTCGCCCTCGAAGCCGTTCGCCGGGTTGCCGGGTACGGTGTAGAAGCGCCAGATCTGGTGCCCGTCCGCGGCGTCATAAGCGGTGACGTAGCCGCGTACGCCATATTCGGCGCCGCCATTGCCGATGATCACGCGGCCGTCGATCACCCGCGGCGCCCCGGTGATCGTATAATGTTGCGACTGATCGACCGTGACCACGCTCCATTGCTCGCGGCCGGTGTGGCGGTCGAGCGAGACCAGGCGGCCGTCGAGCGTGCCGACGAACAGGCTGTCGTTCCAGGCGGCGACGCCGCGATTGACCGCGTCGCAGCAAGCGCTTGCCAACCGCTCGCGCGGCACGCGAGGATCGTAGGACCAGAGCAGGCGCCCGGTGCGCCCGTCATAGGCCTTTACCATCGACCAGGCGGTCGAGACGTAGATGATGCCGTCGATGACGATCGGCGTCGCTTCCTGGCCGCGGCTCGTGTCGAGATCGGCGAACCAGTCGAGCCCGAGCTGGGCGACGTTCTGGCGGTTGATCTGGTTCAGAGGGCTGTGGCGCTGCTCGTCATAGGTGCGGCCGGTGGTCAGCCAGTTGGCGCCGTCGCTGCGCGCGCCGACGATCGCTTCGCGGGTGACGCGGCCGGGCGCCGCCTGCTGCTGCGACTGTCCCTGCGTGCAGGCGGCCAGAGCCAGCACCACCCCGATCGCGGCGGCCAGAATCCTCGGCATCGTCCCTCTCCCGCTTTAATCTCTCTCCCCAGCGGGGAGAGGGTTGGGGTGAGGGGGTTCTGCCTCTGGAGTGAGCGCGCTGACGCCGAACACTCCTCCCTACCCTCCCCCTCGAGGGGGAGGAATTTATCAGTTCACCATCCGGTCCTGGTCGCCCCAGAATTGCTTGCGGAGCGTCTTCTTGTCCATCTTGCCCGCGGCGGTGCGGGGAATCGAGTCGGCGAAGCTGACCGATTTGGGCGCCTTGACCCCACCGAGCCGCGCCTTGGCGTGGGCGATGATCTCGGCCTCGTCGGTGCCGCCCTCGCTGACGACGACGGCGTGAACCTGCTCGCCCCAATGTTCGTGCGGGATGCCGATCACCGCGCATTCGCGCACCGCATCGAGCTCCATGATCGCCGCCTCGACCTCGGCCGAGAAGACGTTGAAACCGCCGGTCACCACCATGTCCTTCTTGCGGTCGACGATGAACAGATAGCCGTCGTCGCTGAACTTGCCGACGTCGCCGGTATGGTGCCAGTTGAAGGTGCGAATGTCCGCCGTGGCTTCCGGCATCTCGAAATATTCCTTCGAGACGAGCGCGCCGCGTACGCAGATCTCGCCGGCCTCGCCGGGCGGCAATATGTTGCCTTCGTCGTTCATCACGCAGACGCGGACCGAATAAGACGGCTTGCCGCAGCTCGCGAGCAGCTCGGGCCGCTCGCCCGCCGCCGCCTTCGCCACCGTTTCGGGCGGCAGCCAACAGGTGATCATCGGCGATTCGACCTGGCCATAGGCCTGGCACATGCAGGGCCCGAACACCTCGACCGCCTGGCGCAATTTGTCCGGCGACACGGCCGAGCCGACCAGCACAAACACCCTCAGCGAGGAGACGTCGAAGCTGTCGCGCTCGGGGTGGTTGAGCAGGCCGTAAAGCGCGGTCGGCGGCAGATACATGTGGGTGATGCCATGTTCCTGGATCGCCTCGAACACGGCGCCGGCGTCGAAGCCGGGCAGGATCACCTGGGTCGCGCCGATCTGCATCGTCGCCAGCGCCACCGGGCCGGCGGCGTGGGTGAGCGGCGCGACGACGAGGTTGACCGGCCTGTCGGTGCGTCCGCCGACCGCATTGCCGACCGTTTCGATCATCGTCCCCCAGCCGAGATTGGTGACATTGACGCCCTTGGACGGGCCGGTCGTACCGCCGGTCGGGAAGATGCCGACGATCTCGTCAAGGTTGCCGAACGGATCGCTTGGATCCTCCCATTTCGCGCCGTCGGCATCGGCGATGAAATCCTCCATGCCGGGATCGCCCTCATGCGGTCCATCCAGGCAGATGCAATGCTTCAGCCCCGGCACCCGCGCCTTCAATTCGGCGACGTCACCGGCAAGGCTCGAATGATAGAAGATCCATTCGCACCGGACATAGTTGAGATAGGCGGCATTGGCGTCGATCGCGTTGCGGGTGTTGACCGGGATCCACTTGGCGTTCGCCCGCCACATGCCGAGCAGGGTCAGAAGGACGTCGACGCTGTTCGGCGAATAGAGCGCCGCCGGCTGCTGCTGCTCGAATCCCGCCTCGAACATGGCGACGGCGATCTGCTTCGTCATCGCCTGGGCCTCGGCGAAGGTCAAAGCGCGGTTGGAGTCGCGCATGGCGATGCGGGTCGGATCGATGCCGACGCCGCGATCGAAATAGTCGATGCTCCTCATGGCTTCAGCCCCATCTGTTGATCTCGGGCCCGGGCGCCCAGGCGTGGAGCGGATCGCCGGTCGGCGACCGGGCCAGCGCCTGCTGTACCGAGTCGCGGGCATTGACCCGGGCGAGCCACGCCCTCGTCTTCGGCGCCTCGACGAACGCATCCGGGACGATCGCCACCATGCCCGCCAGCCACGCATAGGATTCGAGGTCGGCGATGGTGAAGGCGCCCAGGATCCAGTCACCGTCGATCCGACCCTCGAGGCGCTGCACGGCGAGCCTGATCTTCTCGCGCGAATCCTCGACCTGCGCTTCCGGATAATCGCCGGCGCGCTCCTTGCGCCAGCGCGCGGCGAGATCGGCGCTGGCGATCGCGCCGACCAGAGTTTCGAATTCCTCGTCGCTGATCGCCTGGAGCTTCGGCGTCAGGTGGGCGCGATTGCCGAGCAGGGAGGCGGCCGGCGCCACCCGCTCGATGATGAAGCGGCACCACATCTCCATTTCCCAGCGGGCATAGGGATCGGTCGGCTGCAGCGAGCCCCCCGAAGCCTCGTCGAGATATTGGGCGAGAAACACCGAATCGGCCATCGGCTCGCCGTCCGCGACCAGCACCGGGCCTTCACCCTCGATGCTCATCTCCACCTCGCGGTTGCGCTCGGCAGTGGAATGGCGCTCGCCTTTGGCGAGATCGATCGCCACCAGATCGGCGTCGAGCCCGCTTTCGTAGAGGGCGGCCAAGACGGTCAGCGACGGCCCGTTCGGCTCGCCATGATAAAGCGTGAGGCTCATGACTGGACCCCCCGTTCGAGGATCTTCACCCGCGCGACCATCGGCGTACGGCCCATCGACCAGATGTGCCGGGTCGCCGGCCGCTCGTAGATCTTGCGCAGCCATTCCATGATGTGCGGCGTCTTCTCGTCATTGGCGAGATCGGGCTGCGACAGGGGCAATGCATAACCCAGGTTGAAGCCGTTGACGTCCGCGAGCGAATATTGGTCGCTGGCGAGCCACGCCCGCTTCGACAGCGCTTCCTCGAGCATCGTGATGCCGACGCCGATCCGCCGGTTCGACTCGGCCAGCTCCTCCTCGGAGAAGAGATTGTAGATCGCCTTGCGCCAGGCGGTGCGGCGCTCGGGAAGCGGGATGCGGTCGATCGCCGCCTCCAGTTCCTGCGGATCGCGAGCGCGGACCGAGGGGCCGACGAAGATGCTCCAGCCGATCATCGAGAAGCTCGGGCCAAGCCACTGGTCCATGAACTTCATCCACCAGCGCACCCGCCAGCGGTCCCTAGCGTCCCTTGGCATCAGGGGCGGACCATCGAAGGCATTGTCGGCATATTCCATGATCGCGGTCGACTCGGTCAGCACCTTGTCGCCGTGGACCATCGCCGGGATGGTGCCCTGCGGGTTGATCTTCAGATAATCGGGCTTGTGCTGATCGAAGTTCAGCAGATCGAGATAATGGCTTTCGAAATCCACGCCTTTCTCGGCCAGCGCCAGCATCGGCTTGCCGCTATTGGCATTGGGTTCCCAGTGAAACAGGGTGACCTTTTCACTCACGGCGCCTCTCCCATCCTCCGCGATTCGCTGCCGCGGCTTGTTTTTCGAACGGACCAAATTAGGATGTGATACATACAAGTTTCGGGCGGGGGATCAATGCGGTCCCGGTCCCGAAAGCGAGAGGATCGAACCTATGAGCGAGGCCGCGGCCGACGTCGTCAGCACCCGGATCGAGGACCGGATCGCCTGGGTCAGCTTCAACCGCCCGGAGAAGCGCAACTGCATGAGCCCGACGCTGAACCGGCGGATGCTGGAGGTGCTCGACGAACTCGAATTTCGTGACGACGTCGGCGTGCTGGTGCTCACCGGCGAAGGCACCGCCTGGTCGGCCGGCATGGACCTCAAGGAATATTTCCGGGAAACCGAGGCGCAGGGGCTCAAGGGCGTGCGCAAGTCCCAGCGCGAGGCCTATGCCTGGTGGAAGCGTCTGCGCTGGTACCAGAAGCCGACCATCGCGATGGTCAATGGTTGGTGCTTCGGCGGCGGCTACGGACCGCTCTTCGCCTGCGACCTGGCCTTCGCCGCCGAGGAGGCGCAATTCGGGCTTTCCGAGATCAATTGGGGCATCCTCCCCGGCGGCGGCGCGTCCAAGGTCGCCGCCGAATTGCTGTCGTTCCGCCGCGCCATGTATCACGCGATGATGGGCGAGAATGTCGACGGAAAGACCGCGGCCGAATGGGGCCTGGTCAACGAGGCGATCCCGCTCGCGGGATTGAAGGCGCGGGTGACGGACGTCGCCCATGTCCTGCTCAAGAAGAATCCGGTGGCGCTGAAGGCGACCAAGGATGCGGTTCGCCGGGTGCGCGAGATGACCTACGAGAATGCCGAGGATTATCTGATCCGCGCCCAGGAGGCGTCGAACAGCTTCGACAATGAAGGCCGCAAGGAAGGCATAAGACAGTTCATCGACGACAAGAGCTACAAGCCCGGCCTCGGCGAATATGATTTGAACAAGCAGGGAAGCTGACCCGGAAAACGGGCGGCACGGAGAGGACAATATGAGCGACTCGATCATTGCCGACTATATCATCGTCGGCGCCGGCAGCGCCGGCTGCGTCCTGGCCAACCGGCTCTCCGCCGATCCCGCCAATCGTGTGCTGCTGCTCGAGGCCGGCGGCGACGACCGGCCGCTGCACAATCTCAAGCAACTCTGGTCGAACATCCTGATCCACACCCCGATCGGCTTCGGCAAGACGCTGAATGATCCAAAGGTGAACTGGATCTACGAGACCGAGCCCGATCCGGTGACCGGGCGGCCGCACAAATGGCCGAAGGGCAAGGTCCTCGGCGGCTCCTCCTCGATCAACGCCATGCTCTACATTCGCGGGCAGGCCGCGGATTATGACGGCTGGGCGCAGATGGGCTGCCAGGGCTGGTCCTATGACGACGTGCTGCCCTATTTCCGCCGGTCGCAGCATCAGGAGCGCGGCGAGTGCGAAAGCCATGGCGTCGGCGGCCCGCTGAACACCTGCGATTATACGGAGCGTAACGACGTCAGCCAGGCCCTGCTCGACGCCTGCGTCGAGGCCGGCATCCCTTATTCGCCCGACATCAATGCGCGCGAGCAGGAGGGCGTCACCTGGTTCCAGCTGACCGAGAAAGGCGGCAAAAGATGCTCGACCGCGGTCGCCTTCCTCCATCCGGTGATGAGCCGCGCCAATTTGCAGGTCGAAACCGAAGCGCAGACCACGCGCATCCTGTTCGAGGGCAAGCGCGCCGTCGGCGTCGAATTCGTGCAGGACGGCGAGACGAGGGTCGCGCGGGCCAGGGCCGAAGTGATCCTCGCCGCAGGCGCGGTCGCCTCTCCGCAATTGCTGGAGGTCTCGGGCATCGGCCGCGGCGACATCCTCCAGGCACTCGGCGTCCCGATCGTCCATGAGAGCCCCGGCGTCGGTGAGAATCTGCAGGACCATTATATGATCGGCTGCCAATGGCCGGTGAAGCCCGAATACAAGACCGTCAACGAGCTCTCCCACGGCTTCCAGCTGGCCAAGGAGATCGTCAAATATGCGGTCGCGAAGAAGGGGTTGCTGACCTATTCGGTCGCGCACATCGTGGCCTTCACCAAGACCCGTCCGGAGCTCGAGCATCCCGACGTCCAGTTCCACCTCATGGCCGCTTCCATGGACCTCGAGGCGCTCGGCCGCACCCAGGCCCTGGTGCTCGAGAAGACGCCGGGGCTCAGCTGCACGCCCTGCCAGGTCCGCCCGGAATCGCGCGGCTCGATCCACGCCAAGACGGCCGATGCGCGCGACTATCCGGCGATCATCCCCAATTATCTCTCCGACCCGATCGACCAGCAATGCGCCGTCGATCAGCTGAAGCTGGCCCGAAAGATCATGAGCCAGCCGGCGATCGTCAAATATCTCGCGGACCCGTCCGACCATTTCGGCGATACGGACGAATCGATGCTCGGCTATGCCAAGGTTGCCGGCGGCACGCTCTATCATGCGGTCGGCACCTGCCGGATGGGCTCCGATCCCGCCGCGGTGGTCGATGCCGAACTCAGGGTGAAGGGCGTCGACGGGCTGCGTGTCGTCGACGCCTCCATCATGCCGCGGATCAGCTCGGGCAACACCAACGCGCCGACGATCATGATCGCCGAGAAGGCGTCGGACCTCATCCTCGGCAAATCCGCGCTGCGTCAGGCCGCCTGATGGGGTTGGACACCATCGACGTCCGAGAGGCCGCGTTCGCCCTGTTCCGCGATTTCGGGATGACCACGATCTTCGGCAATCCCGGCTCGACCGAGCTGCCGATGTTCCGCGGCTTTCCCGACGAATTCCGCTACGTGCTTGCGCTCCAGGAATCGGTCGCGGTGGCGATGGCCGACGGCTTCGCCCAGGCAACCGGCAACGCCGCTCTGGTCAATCTGCACAGCGCGGTCGGCGTCGGCCACGCGCTTGGCAACATCTTCACCGCCTTTCGCAATCGCACCCCGCTTGTGATCGTCGCCGGCCAGCAGGCGCGATCGATCCTGCCCTATTTTCCCTTCCTCTACGCCGAGCAGGCCACCGAATTCCCCAAGCCCTATGTCAAATATAGCGTCGAGCCGGCCCGCGCCGAGGACGTGCCCGCGGCGATCGCGCGCGCCTATCATATCGCGATGCAGCCGCCCCGCGGCCCGGTGTTCGTCTCGGTACCGGTCGACGATTGGGACCGGCCCTGCGAAAGGCTCCCCGTCAGGCGGGTAAGCCAAAGGGTTCGGGGAGACTCCGTAATGCTCGCCGAGCTCGCGTCCGCGCTCGCCGGGGCGAAGAGCCCGGCGATTGTCGCCGGCGCGGAAGCCGCGCGCGACGGCGCCTGGAACGAGATGATCGCGCTCGCCGAGCGCCACCGCGCTCCGGTCTGGGCGAGCCCGATGTCGAGCCGCAATTCCTTTCCCGAGGACCACCCGCTGTTCGCCGGCTTCCTGGTCGCCGGCCGCGAACCGATCGTCCAGGATCTGGCCGGCCACGATCTCATTCTCGTGCTCGGCGCCCCGGTCTTCACCTATCATGTCGAAGGATTCGGCCCGCATCTGCCCGAGGGCGCTTCGCTCTGGCAGATCGTCGACGATCCCGCCGTGGCCGCGGCAGCGCCGGCCGGCACCGCGATCGTCGGCGACATCAAGGATGCGCTCGCGACCCTTCTCCAGGTCGACGCCCCGGACCGCCCGCAGCCAAAGGCTCGGACGCTCCCTGCCCTGCCCGCGCCGGCACCGCTGACCGACTCCTACGCCTTGTCGCGCCTCGCGGCGCTGCGCGCTCCGGGCAGCATCATCGTCGAGGAAGCGCCGTCGGCGCGCGGGCCGATGCATGATTTCCTGCCGATCCTGCGGCCCGACACCTTCTACACCTGCGCCAGCGGCGGCCTTGGCTACGGCCTGCCGGCCGCGATCGGCGTCGCGCTCGGCCGGCCCGGCGAGAAGGTGATCGCGCTGATCGGCGACGGTTCCGCCATGTATGCGATCCAGGCCATGTGGTCCGCGGCGCAACTGAGGCTGCCGATCAGCTTCATCATCCTCAACAACCACCGCTACGAGGCCTTGATCGGTTTCGGCCGCCGCTTCGGCCTCAACCGCACGATCGGCACCGACCTCGCCGGCCTCGATTTCGTCGCCCTGGCCGAGGGGCAAGGCGTCGCCGCCGTCCGGGTCGACAGCGCCGCCGCGCTGGACGACGCCCTTGCGCGATCGCTTGCCTCGCCGGAGCCCAATCTGGTGGAGATCCTCGTCGCCTGAATGGAGAAGAAGTGATGACCGTCACGGTTCGCCATCTGCTCGCATCGCTCGGTTCGATACTGCTGCTGCTCGGTCTCGCCGGGCCGGCAGCGGCACAAGGCGGAGACTGCGACGCGCTCATGAACCTGCGCATCCCGAACGTGAGGATCACGACGGCGGAGGCGATCCCGGGCGGCACGCGCTGGGCGCTGCCGCCCTCGCCCTTCAACCTCTTCCTTGGGCCGAACGCGGCGACCGATGCGCGCTTCTGCCGCGTCGCCGGCGTGATCGAGCAGGAGATCGGTTTCGAAGTCTGGCTACCGCCGCAGTGGAACCAGCGTTTCCTGGGGGTCGGCAATGGCGGCTATACCGGGGCGATCAACTATCCCGCCTTGATCGGCGGCGTGTCGCGTGGATTTGCCACGGCTTCGACCGACACCGGGCACGTCACGCCGGACAGCTTCTTCGATTCGCGCTGGATTGCCGGTCATCCCGATCGGGTCGAGAATTTCGGGCGGCGCGGCCACCATCGGCTCGCGCAGGTCTCGAAGCAGATCGTGCGCGCCTTCTACGGTCGCCGCCCGGCCTTCTCCTATTTCGAGGGCTGCTCCAGCGGCGGCTGGCAGGGCCTGACCGAGGCGCAGCAATATCCCGAGGATTATGACGGCATCGTCGCCGGCGCGCCCGCCAACAATTTCGTCCGGCTGCAGACCAGGGGCTTCTGGCTCGCCGCATTGCAGCGGCAGAGCCCGGCCGGCGATCTCGGCCCGTCGCAGAACAGCCTGATCGCTGCCGCCGCGCTCGCGCAATGCGATCCGGCCGATGGCGTTCGAGACGGCATTATCGGCGATCCGCTGCAGTGCGGCTTCGACCCGGCTACCTTGCTTTGCCGCCCGGGCCAGGCCGAGAACTGCCTGACCCAGGCACAGGTCGATCGTGCGCGCCTGATCCACGGTCCGGTCCGCTCCGCGGGCGGGCTCGATCTCTATCCCGGCAATCCCTATGGCGTCCCGCCCTTCGACGCCCTGCCGCCCGGCGCGATGCAGGGCGAGCTGCCAATATTGCTGGTCACCGAGGGCCGTCGCACATGGACGCCGGCGACCTTCGATCCCGACCGCGATCTGCCCGGTCTCGAGGCGCAGGTGGGCGCAACGCTCGGCGCCTGGAACTCCGATCTCGGCGCGTTCCGTGCGCGCGGCGGCAAGCTCATCACCTATCATGGCTGGGCCGATCCTCTGCTCTCGGCCTATAACAGCATCGCCTATCGGGACGCGGTCGCGCGGCGCATGGGCCCCGAGATTGCCGGCTTCTATCGCCTGTTCATGGTGCCCGGCGTCGAGCATTGTCGTGGCGGACCCGGCACCGACCGGTTCGATCTGCTCGGCCAGGTCATTGCCTGGCGCGAGCGTGGCGTGGCGCCGGACCAGGTCGTCGCCAGCGGCCGGCTCCCCGCCGGCGGCACCCGCACCCGCCTGCTCTGCCCGCATCCCCAGGTCGCGCGTTACGGTGGCACCGGCAGCAGCGACGACGCGGCGAGCTTTCGTTGCGTCGCATCGGGGTCCTGATCGGGAGAACGAACCGATCGTCCTTCCGCAATTGCCGGCTCTCGACAAAGTCGTGCTGCCCCCACATCCCGGCAGCGCCGCCGAGGAGAATCTCGACGCTTTCATTTCTGGGCTTGAACCGCCCGATGCCATCGTCTGAAAGGCTGCAATGAACGCGACCGATCATTTCGACGTGCTGATCGTCGGCGCCGGCCATGGCGGGGCGCAGGCGGCGATCGCATTGCGCCAGCATGGGTTCACCGGCCGTATCGCCATCGTCGGCGACGAGCCGGAACTGCCCTACGAACGACCGCCTTTGTCCAAGGATTATCTTGCCGGCGAGAAGGACTTCGAGCGGCTGCTCATCCGGCCGCCGACCTTCTGGGCCGAGCGCGAGGTGGACATGCTCCTCGGCCGGCGCGTCGTCACGGTCGACGCGGCGGCGCATCGCGTCGCGCTCGCCGATGGCGCCGAGATCTCATATGGCGCGCTGATCTGGGCGGCGGGCGGATCGCCGCGCAAGCTGGTCTGCGAGGGCGGGGACCTTGCCGGCGTCCACAGCGTCCGCAGCCGCGCGGATGTCGACCGCATGCGCGCCGAGCTTGCCGACGTCCGCCGCGTCGTCGTCATCGGCGGCGGCTATATCGGCCTCGAAGCGGCGGCGGTGCTGACCAAGCTCGGCCGCGAAGTCATCCTGCTCGAGGCGCTCGACAGGATCCTCGCCCGCGTGGCCGGCCCGCCGATCTCGCAATTCTACGAGGCGGAGCATCGCGCCCACGGCGTCGACCTTCGCACCGGCGTGCAGGTCGATTCCATCCTCGGCGAGGGCGGCCGGGTCAGCGGCGTCCGCCTGCACGACGGGGAAACGATAGCCGCCGAAATGGCGATCGTCGGCATCGGCATCATCGCCGCGGTCCAGCCGCTGCTCGACGCAGGGGCCGAGGGTGGCAACGGCGTGGATGTCGACGACCATGTTCGGACGAGCCTGCCGGACATCTATGCGATCGGCGATTGCGCGGCGCACGAGAATCGCTTCGCCGGCGGCGCCCGAATCCGGCTCGAATCGGTGCAGAACGCGAACGACCAGGCGACCATCGCCGCGCTCGCGATCGCCGGCGCGCCGAAGCCCTATGATTCGGTCCCATGGTTCTGGTCCAACCAATATGATCTGAGGCTGCAGACCGTCGGCCTCTCGGCGGGGCATGACCATATCGTCCTTCGCGGCGATCCGGCGACACGCAGCTTCTCCGTCGTCTATCTGCGCGAGGGCCGCGTGATCGCACTGGACTGCGTCAATGCGGTCAAGGATTACGTCCAGGGCCGCAAGCTGGTCAGCGAAGGCGTGGTGCCGGATCTGGAGCGCCTGCGCGACCCGACCATCCCGCTCATTGCAAAGCCAGCCTGAAGCGAAAATGGAGCGAGCGAGCGAGCCCCGAGGGCCCTCCTTCGCTAAAGCTACGGCGGGCAGCCTTCGCCCTTCTGTACCTTAACCTGGCTTGCCAGCCGAAGCCCCGTCAGGGGCGAAGGCTGGTGGAGCTGAGGGGAATCGAACCCCTGACCTCTGCAGTGCGATTGCAGCGCTCTCCCATCTGAGCTACAGCCCCGTGCCAGTCGGGAGCGCCCAGATAGCGACCGCGCGGCGGCGATGCAATCCCGCCCACCTACCCTCTTTTCACCCTCACCAGCGCTTCGTCGAGCGAGGACAGGAAGCGCGACCGGTCCGTTTTGGCGAACGGCGCCGGGCCGCCCATGATCCCATCGGCGCCGACGCGCAGATCCGCCATGATTGCCCGGTTCGCGATCGCGCCGCCGATCGATGCGGGCGTGAACGTCTTGCCGTTGGGCGCGATCACCGCCGCGGCACCGGCCTTGAGGCAGCGATCGGCCAGCAAAATGTCTCCGGTCACCACCACCGCCCCCGGCACGACCCGTTCGGCGATCCAGTCGTCGGCCGCATCGAACGCGCCCGACACGGTGATGCGCTCGATCAGAGGATGGGCCGGCACCCGCAGCCAGGCGTTGCTCACGATCCGCACCGGCACCTCGTGCCGCCACGCGACCTTGTAGATCTCGTCCTTCACGGGACAGGCGTCGGCGTCGACGAGGATGATGGGCGCGGATTCCGTCATGGGCGGGCCCTAACCCGCCTTGCCCGCCGCTTCCACTCCCTGCCGTAGCGGATAGATCCCAGGTGAAGGAACCTCGCCGCGCCCTCCGTCGTTCCTTTTAATTCAAATCATGTGATCTAGCCCAGGAGCAGACTATGTCCACCATTCCCAACAGCGCGATGCCCCATGCCGGCCCGGCCGCGGATGCCGCGGCGACAGAAGAGGGCGGCGAGACCCTGACCATGGCGCAGCGCGCCGCCGATCTTGCCCAGACCGCCCGGACCCAGGCCGGCAAGCTCGTTGATCTCGCCCGCGACAATCCGAAGACCGCGATCGCGGCCGGGGCCGCCCTTGCTGCCGGCGCCGCGGCCGCCGCAGCGATTCCCCTCGTCAGGGCCAAGCGCCGCAGCGCCGCCAACGGGTCGGCCGCACCCAAGGCCGAGACCGCCAAGGCGCCGGCCCGCAAGCGCGCCGCCCCGCGCAAGAGCCCGGCCAAGAAGAGCTAGCCGAATAGTTCGCCAAGCAGTTGCCGCATTGCCGCCCATGAGCGGCGGTCGGCATTTTCGTCGTGGGAGAAGCCGGGCAGGTTCCAGGCATCGATCTCGCGATTGGTGAAGCTGTGGCCGACGCCGCCGTAGAGGTGGAGCTGCCAGTCGATTCCTGCCTCGCTCAGCCGCGCCGAGAAATCCTGGATCTGGCTCGCCGGTACCGCCGGATCCTTCTCGCCGTGGCAAAGCAGGATCTTGGCGCGGATCGCCCGGTCGTCTTCGGAGCTTCCCGGCAGCACCCCGGCATGGAAGCCGACCACAGCCCCGAGCGGCGCGCCGGACCGGGCAAGCTCGATCGCGGCCGCGCCGCCGAAGCAGAAGCCGATCGCCGCCAGCCGCGCGGGATCGACGTGCGCGTGGCCCTGGAGGACGGCCAGAGCGGCCGCGCACCGCGCCCGCAGCAGGGCAACGTCCGCACGCAATTGCTGGACGATCACTCGCAGCCGCTCGAGGCTCTCCGGCTGCCCGGGCGTTGCCGGCATCGCCGGCTCGCCGAACAGGTCCATCGCGAAGGCGACATAGCCAAGCTGGCCAAGCATCGCCGCCCGCTCCTTGGCATGGCCGGTCAGCCCACCGCCCTCGTGGATGACGAGAACGCCCGGCGCGCCTGTGCCGTTCGAGCCGTCGGCGAGAAAGCCGGTGAAGGTGCGGCCGCCTGATTCGTAGGCGATCGGTTCAAGGTCCATGACGCGCTCCGTCTCGATCAGCTCGTATAGAGCGTGATCAGGAAGATGGTGAAGCGGTAGGCCAGGGCGATGGCGCCGACCGCCGTGGTGAGCAATGCGACCTTTGCGATCCGGGCCCCACGACGCGACCCGTAGAATCGGCCGGTGGCTGGATAAAGATGAGATCGCGCGGCCGCAACGGCTCCTCGCCGCAGGAGGGGCAAAAGGCGCTCGCGCGCTGCCGCCCGCAGCCCGGGCAGGTCCATTTGGGTATTGCGGCCACCGTCGCCGATCGCCGCCCGGCCCCCACCCCGCCCCCTATGCTTGTGCTCCGGCAGTGAGCCCGCGCAAACGCAACAGGACGAACGGGCACCCTTTCACGCCCGCCATCTCGACCAGGGCCGCCGCCTCCTCGATCCCCGGGTCCATCAACAGGACCGTGAGCCGGCCCGCATCCGCATCAGGTCCGGTGGTCACCACCGGATTATCGTGGACCCAGTCCAGCGCCGCCGCCATCAACCGAACGCCCTTCAGATACTGGCCCGGAAAATCCGCCGTTACCAAAAGCTCCGCCTCGAGCGCGCCCGCCGGCTGGCCCCCGCCTCCGGCCGGATCGAGCGGCGGCGCGCGCCCTCCCGCGACCGGACGCAGGCCGGCCAGGGTCGCCATGATCCGGCCCTTCGACGTCTCGCCGTATTTCGCGTTCGCCTCCGCGGGATTGCCGAGCACGACATAGGGCGAGTCCGGCCTGGGCACCGCCGCCTGCAGCGCCGCCTCGAGCGCCTCACTGACCGCCCGCAAAGCATCGTCCAGTCGCGCCATGATCATTGCCTCCTCGTCGCGCCCACGCTGCGCTCGCGCCGCCCCGATGGCAATCGCCGCTAACCGCAGGTTCACGCAAAAGCCCTACATTGCGGCCACGCGCCCGAAATCCTATCTAGGGCATGACAGGTTCCCGCCGCCGCTGCGTGCGGGATGCTAGAGAGAGATTGGGTTCATGGCCGACGACAACCGCACACCGGGCGACAAGGAGCCTTCGGGCAATACCTGGATGAAGAGCCTATTCATCTGGGCCGGCATCATCCTGGCGCTGGTGCTGGTCGTCCAGCTGGTCGGCGGCGGCGCCTCGACGCCGCGCAATGCGCTGCCTTATTCCGACTTTCTCGCCAAGGTTGATCAGGGCACAGTCAAGAACGTCGCCATCGGCAAGGAGGCCATCACCGGCCAGCTTACCGACAACAGCGCGTTCCGCACCAACATCGTTCCCGATCCGACGCTGACCCAGCGCCTGACGGCGAAGGGCGTCCGCTTCGACGGCGCGCCCGAGCCGACCACGTCGCTGTGGATGCTCCTGCTCTATCAATCTCTCCCCTTCCTGCTGATCCTCGGCATCGCCTTCTTCGTGATGCGCCAGATGCAGAAGAATGCGGGCTCCGGCGCGATGGGCTTCGGCCGCTCCAAGGCCAAATTGCTGACCGAGAAGCACGGCCGGGTGACGTTCGACGACGTCGCCGGCATCGACGAGGCGCGCGAGGAGCTCCAGGAAATCGTCGAATTCCTGAAGGACCCGACCAAGTTCGCCCGGCTGGGCGGCAAGATCCCCAAGGGCGCATTGCTGGTCGGATCGCCCGGCACCGGCAAGACCCTGCTCGCCCGCGCCATTGCCGGCGAGGCCAACGTCCCCTTCTTCACCATTTCCGGCTCGGACTTCGTCGAGATGTTCGTCGGCGTCGGCGCGAGCCGCGTCCGCGACATGTTCGAGCAGGCCAAGAAGAACGCGCCCTGCATCGTCTTCATCGACGAGATCGACGCGGTCGGCCGCCATCGCGGCGCCGGCCTCGGCAACGGCAATGACGAGCGCGAGCAGACGCTGAACCAGCTCCTCGTCGAGATGGACGGCTTCGAGGCCAATGAAGGCATCATCATCATCGCCGCGACCAACCGGCCCGACGTGCTCGATCCGGCCCTGCTGCGTCCCGGCCGCTTCGACCGCCAGGTGGTGGTGCCGCGCCCAGACATCGACGGGCGCGAGAAGATCCTCATGGTCCATATGAAGAAGGTGCCGCTGGCGCCCGACGTCGATCCGCGCATCATCGCGCGCGGCACCCCGGGCTTTTCCGGCGCCGATCTCGCCAATCTCGTCAACGAGGCCGCCCTGTTCGCCGCGCGCCTGGGCAAGCGCCTGGTCGCGATGAAGGAGTTCGAGCACGCCAAGGACAAGGTCATGATGGGCGCCGAGCGCAAGTCCATGGTGATGACCGAGGACGAGAAGAAGATGACCGCCTATCACGAGGCCGGCCATGCTATCGTCGCGATCCACGAATCCGCGTCCGATCCGATCCACAAGGCGACGATCATCCCGCGCGGCCGCGCGCTCGGCATGGTCATGCGGCTGCCGGAGCGCGACAATTATTCCTATCACCGCGACAAGATGTACGCGAACCTCTCGGTCTCGATGGGCGGCCGCGTCGCCGAGGAGATCATCTTCGGCTACGACAAGGTTTCGTCGGGCGCATCGTCCGACATCTCCTATGCGTCGAGCCTGGCGCGCGACATGGTCACCCGCTGGGGCATGTCGGACGCGCTCGGGCCGCTCGAATATGCCGAGGCGGACGGCGAGACCTTCCTTGGCTACTCGTCCAACCGGCCGATCCGGATGTCGAACCAGACCGCCCAGCTGATCGACACCGAGATCAAGCGCATCGTCGAAGGCGCCTATGACCGCGCCAAGCAGCTCCTGTCGGACCATGTCGACGAGCTTCACGCCTTGGCCACGGCCCTGCTCGAATATGAGACCCTGACCGGCGAGGAGATCAAGAAGGCGGTCAAGGGCGAGGATATCGGCCGCGACAATCCCGGCGCCAAACCGACCAGCCTGCCGGTCAGCGGCGGCTCCATCCCGTCGACCCGCCGTCCACGCGGCGGCATCGGCGGGGCCGCGCCGCAGGGGGCCTAGGCCAAAGACCGGTCTTAACCGAGCAGGCCGAGCGCGATCAGCAGCGCGAAGAAGAGCAAGGCTGCTACGAATGAGAACAGGAGCAGGGCGGCCGTGCGCCACAGCGCACTTGCGCGGCGCAGCCCATAGGCGGCCTTGAGCTGCCGGTACATGTGGATCGGCGGCACCAGGATCACGACGAGATCGCTGATGCCGCCTCCGATGACCGCCCTGATCAGGCTCAACAGCACCATCAGCAGCGTCATGAACGAGAGCGAATAGGTCACGAAGACGACGTGGTCGTAGACCTTGAATCGCCGACGCCAGGCGAACAGCAACCAGACGAACGGTACGGAGATCGGAATCAGCGCCCAGGAGAATTTGTAGGCGCTGCTCTGCAGCTTGTAGGCGAAGAGCGAGGGATTTTCCTGCACATGCTCGATGGCATGGTTGAGCCAGGGCCAGGGCGTGTCGATACTGAGGTCGGACCAGCTGGTCACCACGCGGTCGCCGCGCCCGCGGGCGGGCGCGCCCGCCGCGGCTTCGTGCTGCGCCGTCGCGATCGCCTCGCGCGAGGCGCGGAGCGCGACGAGCTGGGCGTCGATCGTCACCGCCGGCCGGCCGGCAGCGACCAGCGCTTCCCTTTGACCTTCGAGCCCGGCAATCCGCGCGTCCAGGTCGGCGACCTGGCGCCGGACGTCGCTCGTCCCCGCGCTCGGGGCCTGGATCGTCGTATTGGAACTGCTCGAACCGAACGGGCCGCCAATCGTGCCGAACACTGCGAACATCAGGAAGACCGAGAACAGGAACAGGGCCATTGGCGAGACGAAGCGCGCCCTCTCGCCGTCGATATAACGGCGGGTCAGCTCGCCCGGACGCCAGGCGAGCATCGGCAATGTGCGCCAGATCTTGCCTTCGAAATGGAGCACGCCGTGGGCCAGATCGTGCCAGAAGGCCATGAGCGTGCGGTGGACATGGCCCTGCTGGCCGCACAGGTGGCAATAGGGCCCCTGCAGCGCGGCGCCGCAATTGAGGCAATTGCCGGGCGCGCCCTCTTCATGTTCGCCGGCCTCCGGCTCGACCGCGCGGGCGAGCATGCCGCCGGTTACCGCTTCGCCGACACCCTCTATTTCTGAGACCATGGCGCCCCCCTTCCTTCATCTTGGCGCAATGACGGGATCGCGTCGAGGTGCTTAGCGCCGCCGCGACCACGTGCTATCGCCGGGTCATGATGCGCACCGGCCTGCTCGGCGGCTCCTTCAACCCCGCCCATGGGGGACACCGGCATATCAGCCTTGGCGCGCTCGAGGCGCTTGGGCTCGATGAAATCTGGTGGCTGGTTTCGCCCGGCAATCCGCTGAAGCCGCAAAAGGGCATGGCGCCGCTGCCGGCGCGGCTTGCCTCGTGCCGTCGCGCCGCGCGCGGCGCGCGCATTCGCGTCACTGCGATCGAGCGCCAATTGGGGACCGTTTATACAGTCGATACGCTTGCCCTCCTGCTCCGCCGCTATCCGAAACGCCGCTTCATCTGGCTGATGGGGGCGGACAATCTCGCCCAGTTCCACCGCTGGCGCGACTGGCGGAAGATCGCCGCGATGGTTCCGATTGCGGTGGTGACCCGGCCGGGCTATGATGCGCGCGCCCTCAAGGCACCGGCCTGGGGCTGGTTGCGGCGCTTCGTCCGGCCCGCGGCCATGGCCCGGAACTGGACTTTGTGGAGACCGCCCGCGCTCGTGCTGCTAAGCCTGCCGCCTGACCGGACCTCCGCTACCGCTATCCGAGCCGCCAATCCCGATTGGCACGAAGACGTCAGAACATCGTTTCACCCTGAGCCTGCCCGCGATGGCGTGACGCGGCGGCTCCTGTCGTAAGGAGGTCGTTTGCCCCAAACACCAAAAGCTCCGCAGACTGACGGAGCCCTTGAGCGATCCGAGGCCCTTCATGACCTCGTGCTTCGCTCGCTCGATGACGACAAGGCCGTCGAGATCGTCTCCATTCCCCTGCAGGGGAAATCCAACATCGCCGATTATATGGTGATCGCCAGCGGGCGCTCGACCCGCCAGGTCGCCTCGATGGCGCAGAAGCTTGGCGAGCGGATCAAGCGCGAGCTCGGCCGCAGCGTGCGCGTCGAAGGGCTTCCGGTCGCCGACTGGGTGCTGATCGATGCCGACGACGTCATCGTCCACCTGTTCCGGCCCGAAGTGCGCAGTTTCTACAATCTCGAGCGGATGTGGGCGTTCGAGGAGCGCGCGCCCGAGGAGCGCTCCGCTGCTGCGATAGGCGGCTGATTGCAGCTTCACATCATCGCGCGCGGCAAGATCGGGCGTGGGCCGGAGGCCGACCTGGTCGAGCGATACCTGAAGCGGATCAGTTGGCCGGTAAAGGTCACCGAATTGCCCGAGAGCGGCGGCAGGCCGCCGGCGCCCGCCGAGAGCGGCATCACGATATTGCTCGATGAAAAGGGCGAGCAACTCGGCTCGCTGGCCTTTGCCCGCAAGCTCGAGCGCTGGCGCGACGGCGGTGCGCGCGAGGCCCGATTCCTGATCGGCGGCGCCGACGGCTTCAGCGACGCCGAGCGCGCCGGTGCCGATCTCCTGCTCGCCTTCGGCAAGGCGACCTGGCCTCATCTCCTCGCCCGCGTCTTGCTCGCGGAGCAATTGTTCCGCGCGACGAGCATCCTTGCCAATCATCCTTATCATCGCGAAGGATAGGGACTGATATGCGCGCACTTGGTCCATTGGCGGCGATCGCCGTCCTGCTCGCAATCGCGGGTGCGGCACAGGCATCGCGGAGCGCCGATGCCGCGGCCCTGGCCGAAGCCCGGCGCGAGGCGGAGGCGGCGACGAAGCATTATCAGGCACTCGATCGGGAGGCCCAGCGCGCCACCAGCGAGGCCGATCGGGCCCGCGCGGCGAGCGAGGCGCTGGCCGCCCGTATCGAGGCGGCCGAGGCCGATCTCACGGCCGCGGAGCGCCGCATTTCGCTGATCGCCGCCCTCCAGGCCGAGCAACGGGCGCGGCTCGCCGAACGGCAGGGGCCGATCGTCCGCCTGACCGCGGCGCTCGAGACGATGACGCGACGGCCCGCCGCCCTGGCCCTTGTCCAGCCAGGCTCGGTTCGCGACGCGGTCCACGTCCGCTCCCTGCTCGCGGCGGCGCTCCCCGAGATCCGCCGGCGCACGTCGGCGCTCCGCGGAGAGGCGCAGCGCAGCGCCGCCCTTCGCCGGCAATCGGAGATGGCGCGCCAGGGCCTGATCGACAGCCGCGAGGCGCTGCGCCAGCGCAGGGTCGCCCTTGCCGGATTCGAAGCCGCCCAACGGGGCCGGTCCCAGCAGCTCACCGGTCTCGCCCTCACCCAATCGGACCGCGCCCTGGTCTATGGCGAGCAGGCCCAGGTGCTCGCGCGGGATCTCGGCACCCGTGACTATCAAAACCGGCTTGCGGCGAGCCTTGCCCAACTCCCTGGCCCGGTTCCCCGTCCGGATACGGGCGCTGCGCCTGCCGGCGCTCAGGAAGAGACCCTGCCTTATTCGCTGCCCGTCCAGGGCCGCATCGTCACCGGCGTCGGCGAGATATCGGACGGCGGCGTCCACGCCCGCGGCCTTACCTTCGAGACCGCCGCCGATGCGGCGGTGATCGCGCCGGCGGCCGGCCGCATTGTCTACGCGGCGCCCTTCCGCGGCTATGGCAACGTCATCATCATCGACCATGGCCGCGGCTGGATGACGGTCTTGACCGATCTCGGCAACGCGCAGGTGCGCGCTGGGCAGAATGTGGCGCGGGGCGAACAGGTCGGCCGCGCCGGCAGCGGTTCGCCCCGCATAACGGTCGAGCTGCGCCGCAACGGTCACCCGTTGCCGGTCGCCCAGATGATCGCCGGCTGAGTTGCGAACTTACCGCCGGCCGCCCACGTTGAACTCGTAGAACAGGCCGGCACCGCCCGAAAACTGGTCGCGTGAGCCCAGGGTGCGGACGAGCGGGGAATCGCCGGCGTCGCGGATCAGCCGATCGTAGCCGACATAGGAGGTCATGCCCCAGTTCCTGCCCAATTTGTAGGTAAGACCGGCCATTGCCCCATAGGCGTAGAAGCCGCTGCGCGGCTGGTAGGTGGGAAGGCCGCTGGTGACGGCGGCGGCCGGAGACACGCCGAAATAGGCGCGGTTGAAGTCGCTGTCGCCCCAGCGCGCGCGCGGGCCGATCGAAACGATGTAGGTGTCCCGGTCACGAATGATGAAGTCCGCGCCAAGGTCGCCGACGAGGCCGCGATGGCCGCCGATGCCCTGGCGCAATTCTCCGCGCAGGCGGAAGTTGCGGAGCGGATAAAGCTCGACAAAGCCGCCGGCCTCGACGGTTGTCCCGACATCGCCGACCACCCGACCGACATCGTCCTGCTCGCGCTTCGAGCGGATATTGAAGGCCGGTCCGAAATTTATTCTGCTGTCCTGGCCGAGAATTCCGAAGCCGACCCCTTCATCCTGCGTCTCGAACGGCAGCGGCGCGCCCCTGCGGCGCAACCCGAAGATCGGCATCGGGAAGACGCTGTAGGTGTCGGCGCCCGGATATTTGTTCAGGATCTGGGCCCCCAGGCCGATTGTGACGGTGCGGCCGCCGCCGCCTTCGTCCTGGGCCGAGGCGGGGCCTGCGGCGAGGAGGGTGAGAGATGCGGCGCCGATCGCGGCAGCCAGCTTGAGACGATGTGCTGTCATATTCATGGGGCGAGAACGGCCTTTTGCGAGGATCGTTGCGGCACCGCTATTATTTCTATGCATTTTTTGCCGCAACGGGATTTTATGCAACGAATTGAGCGGAAATCCACGGCCGGACTGCATGGCCGGTTCCAGCCGAGCCCGGCTTTGAACGACGGGACTATTCGAATTCCAGGATCACGGCATCGACGGCCAGGCTGTCGCCCGGGCTGGCGTCGACCTTCTTCACCACGCCGGACTTCTCGGCGCGCAGGATATTCTCCATCTTCATCGCCTCGACCACAGCCAGCGGCTGGCCCGCCTCGACCTTGTCGCCCACACCGACGTTCAGAGCGGTGAGCAAACCGGGCATCGGGCAGATCAGATATTTGGACAGATCGGGCGGGATCTTCTCGATCATGTGGCGCGAGAGGATGGCGACATGTTCGGGCAGGACTTCTGCGACGTGCGAGGCGCCGCGGGTGGTGAGCCGCCATTGCCGGCCATGGCTGACCACCTGGATGATGCGCTCGCGGCCGTCCAGCCCGACTTTGAGCAGGCCCTGGCCCGGACGCCAGCCCCCGGACAATTCGATCGGGCCGGCGCCATCGAGCCATGCCAGCCGGCCGCCGGGACTGTCTTCGAAGCGGATGAGATGCTCGGCGCCGGCGATGCGCACGACGCGCAGATCGGGCGCCGGAACCGGTCCATTGAGCTGGCCGGACACCGCGCAGGCGGCGGCGTCGCTCTCGTGGCCGGCAAGCGCGGCAACGATGGCAAGATCGGCGATCAGGGACTCGTCGGCGGGCGCGCCGTGGAAACCTTCCGGATATTCCTCGGCGATGAAGCCGGTGGTGAGCGCGCCTTCACGGAAGCGCGGATGCTGCATCAGCGCCGACAGGAAATCGACATTGTGGCCGATGCCCTGGATCTGGAAGGCGTCGAGCGCCTCGATCTGGCGATCGATCGCCTCGATGCGAGTCTCGCCATAGGTGATCAGCTTGGCGATCATCGGATCGTAGAACATCGAGACCTCGCCGCCTTCGACGACGCCGTCGTCGACCCGGACGCCATCTTTCGCCGGCGGCGGCCGGTAACGGACGAGCCGTCCGGTCGAGGGCAGGAAGCCGCGATAGGGATCCTCGGCATAGATGCGGGTTTCGATCGCCCAGCCGTCCAGCCTCACATCGTCCTGGCCGATCGCGAGCTTCTCGCCCGCGGCGACGCGGATCATCTGTTCGACCAGGTCCAGCCCGGTGACCTCTTCGGTGACCGGGTGCTCGACCTGGAGCCGCGTGTTCATTTCGAGGAAGTAGAAGCTGCGGTCGCCGCCGGCGATGAACTCCACCGTGCCGGCGGAGAAATAGCCCACCGCCGCGGCAAGCGCGACCGCCTGCTCCCCCATCGCCTTGCGCATTTCGGGCGTGACGAACGGCGACGGCGCCTCCTCGACCACCTTCTGATGGCGGCGCTGCACCGAACATTCGCGCTCGCCGAGGTAGAGGATCGTGCCATGCTGGTCGCCGAGCAGCTGGATTTCGATATGGCGCGGACTTTCGACGAACTTCTCGATGAAGACGCGGTCGTCGCCGAAGCTGGCGAGGCCCTCGCGCCTGGTGGCATCGAAACCCTCGCGTACGTCCGTTTCGGACCAGGCCAGCCGCATGCCCTTGCCGCCGCCGCCGGCCGAGGCTTTCATCATCACCGGATAGCCGATGCCGCCGGCGATCTCGATCGCATGTTCGGTGTCGCGAATCTCGCCGATAAAGCCGGGGACGACCGAAACGCCCGCCGCCAGCGCGAGCTTCTTCGATTCGATCTTGTCGCCCATCGCCGCGATTGCCTTGGGCGGCGGCCCGATGAACGCGATGCCGGCTTCGGCCAGCGCGCGAGCGAAGCTTTCGCGCTCCGAAAGGAAGCCGTAGCCCGGGTGGACCGCCTCGGCGCCGGTCGCCTTGCAGGCGTCGATGATGAGTTCGGGGTTGAGATAGGATTCCGAAGCCGGCGGCGGGCCGAGCCTCACGCTCTCGTCGGCCATCCGCACGTGCGGCGCGCGCGCGTCCGCGTCGGAATAGACCGCGACCGTCGCGATCCCCATCCGGCGCGCGGTCTTGATGACGCGGCAGGCAATCTCGCCCCGGTTTGCGATCAGGATCTTCTTGAACATCAAATCACCGCGTCCCTTCGACCGACCGTCCCAGCTGGACGACGCGCTCGCGGGTCAGGCGTGCGCGGCAGTCGCTAAAGACCATCGGCTCCATGCTGCCGCCGCGCGCTTCGCCATAACCTTCGTAGGTGCATTGCGCGTCCCGGAAGATCACCCACGCGCGTTGCGCCTCGCGCAGCACGGCCTCGGCGGTGGGTCGCTGATCGAACGAGCGATCGATCTCGCGGTCCTGCTGCCGGGCGTCGGCGATCTCCTCCCGGTAGACGCGATTGAGCTCGGCATCCGCGCGCTCGAAGTCGATCTGGGAGCACATGTTCATGGCCATCTGGGCCTGCGCATTGGGGCAGTCATATTCCCTGGCCCGGGCGTCCAGAGAGCCCTGCAGGGCCAGGGCCAGGAGCAAAGTCGAAATCATCACCTCCTCCTCATTCCGCCGCGACGCGTGCGGGCTCGGCGGCCGTCATAGCGCGCAGGCCGAGCTTGTCGAACAAGGCGGCATCGGCGTCGGCGCCGGCATTGCCGGTGGTCAGCAATTTGTCGCCGGTGAAGATGCTGTTCGCGCCGGCGAGGAAGCACAGCGCTTGGGTGCTTTCCGACATGCTCTCGCGGCCAGCCGAAAGACGCACCATCGCCATCGGCATGGCGATCCGCGCCACCGCCACGGTGCGGACGAACTCGATATCGTCGATCCTGGCCAGCGGCGTTCCGGCGAGCATGTCGCCAAGCACGGTGCCCTTCACGGGCACCAGCGCGTTGATCGGCACGCTTTCCGGATGGGCGGGAAGCGTCGCGAGGGCGTGGAGGAATCCGACCCGGTCCTCCCTGCTCTCCCCCATGCCGACGATGCCGCCGCAGCAGACCGCCATGCCGGAGGCGCGGACATTCTCCAGCGTGTCGAGCCGCTCCTGCCAGGTCCGGGTGGTGATGATCGCTCCATAATGTTCGGGGGAGGTGTCGAGATTGTGGTTATAATAATCGAGGCCGGCTTCGGCCAGGCGATCGGCCTGGCCCTGGCTCAGCATGCCCAGGGTCATACAGGTTTCGAGGCCCATCGCCTTCACCCCAGCCACCATGGCGCAGAGCGCGTCCAGGTCGCGGTCCTTGGGCTCGCGCCAGGCGGCGCCCATGCAGAAGCGGCCCGAGCCGGCGGCCCTGGCTTCGGCGGCGGCGACCAGCACCGCGTCGACGTCCATCAATTTCTCGGCCTTGAGGCCGCTCCTTGCGTAGGCCGATTGCGAGCAATAGCCGCAATCCTCCGGACAGCCGCCGGTCTTGATCGACAGGAGGGTGGAGAGCTGGACCTCGTTGGCGGCGTGATGACGGCGGTGGATCCGCTGGGCCTGATGGAGCAGGTCGAGCAAGGGGAGGTCGAACAGCGCCGCGATGTCCGCGCGGGTCCAATCGTTGCGCGCTGCCTCCGCTTTCGCGTCATGCTGAACTTGTTTCAGCATCCAGTTCTCCATTCGCGTTGCCTCGCCGACCTGGATCCTGAAACAGGTTCACGGTGACGGCATGTCGCGGCCGTCATTCCGCGGCCTCCTCGAGCGGCGGCAGATTGTGTCCCAGCAATTTCAGCACGTCGCCTGCCGCTTCCACGAGATTGGTGCCGGGGCCGAAGATCGCCTGCACCCCCGCTTCGCGCAGCATGTCGTAATCCTGCGCCGGGATGACGCCGCCGACGACGACCTTGATGTCGGGCCGGCCGAGGTCGCGCAGATGGCCGATCAGCTCCGGCACCAGGGTCTTGTGGCCGGCGGCGAGGCTGGAGGCGCCGACCACGTCCACATCTCTGGCGACGGCGAGCCTGGCGCTCTCCTCGGGCGTCTGGAAGAGCGGGCCGGGAACGATATCGAAGCCGAGATCGGCGAAAGCGGAGGAAACGAGGTTGGCGCCGCGGTCGTGGCCGTCCTGACCCATCTTGGCGACCAGCATGCGTGGACGGCGGCCCAGCCGGCGCTCGACCGCGCCGACGCCGCTCTCCGCGCGCGTCCAGGCCGGATCGTCCTTCCATGCGGCGCCGTAAATGCCCTGGACGGGCGTCGGCACCGTGCCGTAGCGGCCGAACACGTCTTCGAGCGCAGCCGAGATTTCGCCCAATGTGCAGCGGGCGCGGGCCGCCTCGATCGACAAAGCGAGTAGATTGGCATCGCCCTTGGTGCCCTGGCGAAGCGCGTCCAGCGCGGCCTGCGCCGCCGCCTCGTCGCGCTCGGCCCGGGTCCTGGCGATGCGGGCGATCTGGCCGGCGCGGACCTTGTCATTGTCGATCTGGAGGATGTCCAGATGCCGTTCCTCGTCGAGCCGGTAGCGGTTGACGCCGACGACCACGGTCTCGCCGCGGTCGATCCGGGCGGCGCGCGCGGCGGCCGCTTCCTCGATGCGGCGCTTGGGCATGCCCTCGGCGACCGCCTGGGTCATGCCGCCGAGGCTTTCGACCTCCTCGATCAGCGCCCAGGCCTTGTCGGCGAGCTCGGCGGTCAGCGCTTCGACATAATAGGAACCGCCGAGCGGGTCAGCCACATTGGTTATTCCCGTTTCCTCCGCGAGAACCAATTGGGTGTTTCTGGCAATCCGCGCGGAGAAGTCCGTCGGCAATGCCACCGCCTCGTCGAAGCTGTTGGTATGCAGCGACTGGGTGCCGCCGAGCACTGCCGCCATCGCCTCGATCGTCGTGCGCATGACGTTGTTCATCGGGTCCTGCTCGGTCAGCGAGACGCCCGATGTCTGGCAGTGGGTGCGCAGCAGCTTCGATTTCTCGGTCTTCGCATCGAACCCATTCATGATCCGGTGCCAGAGCAGGCGCGCCGCGCGCAGCTTCGCGACCTCCATGAAGAAGTTCATGCCGATGCCGAAGAAGAAGCTGAGCCGCGGCGCGAAGGCATCGACGTCCAGCCCTTTCGCGCGTGCGGCGCGGACATAATCCATACCGTCGGCCAGCGTGAAGGCGAGCTCCTGCACCGCCGTCGCCCCGGCTTCGTGCATGTGATAGCCGGAGATGGAGATCGAGTTGAACTTCGGCATGTTGGCCGACGAATAAGCGATGATGTCCGCGACGATCCGCATCGATGGCGCGGGCGGGTAGATATAGGTGTTGCGGACCGCGAACTCCTTGAGGATGTCGTTCTGGATCGTGCCGGTCAGCTTGTCCTGGGCGACACCCTGCTCCTCGGCCGCAACGATGTAGAAAGCGAGCACGGGCAGCACCGCGCCGTTCATCGTCATCGACACCGACATCTGGTCGAGCGGGATGCCGTCGAACAGGATCTTCATGTCCGCGAGCGTGTCGATCGCCACCCCGGCCTTGCCGACGTCGCCGACCACGCGGGGATGGTCGCTGTCATAGCCGCGATGGGTGGCCAGATCGAAGGCGACGCTGAGCCCCTTCTGCCCGGCGGCGAGGTTGCGGCGGTAGAAGGCGTTCGAATCCTCCGCGGTGGAGAAGCCGGCATATTGGCGGATGGTCCACGGCCGGCCGGTGTACATCGATGCATAGGGCCCGCGGGTGTAGGGCGCGAAGCCGGGCAGGCCGGGATCGAGATCCTTGATGTCATCGGCCGTGTAGAGCGGGCGCACATCGATGCCCTCCGGCGTGGACCAGATCAGGTCCTTGCCCTTGACCTCCTTCGCGGCGGCGGCGTCCCAATCAGACTTGGTCGGTTTCTTCTCGGTCATAATGTGCATTCCCCGGCAAAGGCCGGGGTCCAGCCTGTAGCGCTTGATCTGGCCTCCGGCTTTCGCTGGGGAGGCGCGAATGTCAATGTGCGCCTTGTGGTGTTTCCATTATCTCGGTGAGCACACCGCCCATATCCTTGGGGTGGACGAAGAAGACCAAAGTCCCATGCGCGCCGATCCGTGGCTCGCCGAGAATGCGGGCCCCCTTTCCTTCCAGCTCGGTCCTGGCGGCGTGGATATCGGGCACCTCGAAGCAGACATGATGCTGCCCGCCGGCCGGATTCCTGGCGAGAAAGCCGTGGATCGGGCTGTTTTCGCCGAGCGGTTCGATCAGCTCGATCTGGCTGTTCGGCGTATCGACGAAGCAGACCCGCACGCCCTGCGGCGGCAGGTCGAACGGCTCGTGGATCTTGGTCGCGCCGAGCAGATCACGATACAGGGCGACCGATTTTTCGATCGAGGGGGTGGCGACCCCGACATGATTGAGACGACCCAGTTTCACGCAAGCCTCCCTTCGGACCGTACCAGCGGCAGGACATGATCGCGGGTGAGCGGTGCAAGCGTTCGTGGCTCGGAATCGTCCGGAGCATGCCAGGCGATTTCCTCTATCTCCGCGGCGGGGCAAACATCTCCAACCAGGTCCACCGCGAACAATTCGGCCTCCACCACGCAATCTGGTTCATTCGCGGCCGGGGCGGTGAATCGCCCGAGCGATCGTCGAAGACTGCCGATTTCGCATCCCAGCTCCTCGCGTATTTCGCGGGCCAGCGCTTCAAGCGGCGTTTCACCTTCATCGATCTTTCCGCCGGCCTGCATGAAAGCCAGCGTGCCTCGCTTGCGCACCAGAAGCGTGCGGCCCCGCCTGTCCGTCACTACCGCGGCGGCCAGCCTGATGATCGACGCCTCAGAGCGGAATGTTGTCATGCTTCTTCCAGGGATTCTCCAGCTGCTTGTTCCGCAGCTTTCGCAACCCCAGCGCAATCCGCCGCCGGGTCGAGTGCGGCATGATCACCTCGTCGATGAACCCCTTGCTTGCCGCCACAAACGGGTTGGCGAAGCGGGCTTCATATTCGGCGGTGCGCTCGGCGATCTCTTCCCGCGTCTTGCCGCGGAAGATGATCTCGACCGCGCCCTTGGCGCCCATCACCGCGATCTCGGCGGTCGGCCAGGCATAATTGAGGTCGCCACGCAGATGCTTCGAGGCCATCACGTCATAAGCGCCGCCATAAGCCTTGCGGGTGATGATGGTGATCTTCGGCACGGTTGCTTCGGCATAAGCGAACAGCAATTTTGCGCCGTTCTTGATGATGCCGTTATGCTCCTGGGCGACGCCGGGAAGGAAGCCGGGGACATCGACGAACGTGATGATCGGGATGTCGAAGGCGTCGCAGAAGCGCACGAAGCGGGCGGCCTTCTTCGAGCTTGCGATGTCCAGCACCCCGGCAAGCACCATCGGCTGGTTCGCGACCACGCCGACCGGGCGGCCCTCGATCCGGCCCAGGCCGATGATGATGTTGGCGGCGTGGGCGGGCTGGAGCTCGAAGAAATCGCCGTCGTCGACCGTCTTCCGGATCAGCTCGTGCATGTCGTAGGGCCGTGCGGCGCTGTCCGGGATCAACGTGTCGAGGCTCTCGTCGAGCCTGTCCCAGGCGTCGTGGCAGGGCCGCTCGGGCAGATCGTGCCGATTTGAGAGGGGCAGGAAATCGAAGAAGTCGCGGGTGGCGAGAAGCGCGTCGATGTCGTTCTCGAAGGCCACGTCGGCGACGCCCGACCTGGTGGTGTGGGTGATCGCGCCGCCAAGCTCCTCCTGGGTCACCACCTCGTTGGTGACGGTCTTCACCACGTCGGGGCCGGTGACGAACATGTAGCTCGAATCCTTCACCATGAAGATGAAGTCGGTCATCGCCGGGGAATAGACCGCCCCGCCCGCGCAGGGGCCCATGATCAGGCTGATCTGCGGGATCACGCCCGAGGCCAGCACGTTGCGCTGGAACACCTCGGCATAGCCGGCGAGGCTGGCGACGCCCTCCTGGATGCGGGCGCCGCCGCTGTCGTTGAGGCCGATGACCGGCGCGCCGACCTTCATCGCCATGTCCATGACCTTGCAGATCTTCTGTGCGTGGCGCTCGGACAGCGAGCCGCCGAACACGGTAAAATCCTGGGCGAAGACGAAGACGAGGCGGCCGTTGATCGTTCCGGATCCGGTGACGACGCCGTCGCCCGGAATTTTCTGCGCCTCCATGCCGAAGTCGACGCAATTATGCTCGACGTACATGTCATATTCTTCGAACGAATCCCGATCGAGCAGCACGGTCAGCCGCTCGCGCGCGGTCAGACGTCCCTTGGCGTGCTGCGCCGCGATCCGCTTTTCGCCCCCGCCAAGGCGCGCCTGCTCGCGGCGCCGCTCAAGCTCTTCGATCGTCGTTGCCATGGCGGGTTCTTATGCTCGGGAGCGGGGCGAGGCAAATTTCAGCCTTTGCCCCGGGCGATACGGGAATTGCCCACCATTGCCTTTAGGGATTTGATAGGCGGTTCCACCTACGTCACAAATCCGATGAAAGCAGAATTTTCCTTCGAAATCGATCCGCGGCACGATTTGGTGCGGATCAGGATGGCCGGCTTCTTCAGGCCGGCCGACATTGCGAGCTTCCTCGCTGCGCGCAAGGTCGCGCATGAAAAGCTCGGCTGCGCGCGCAACGCCCATGTCACGATCAACGACATTCGCGGGATGGACATCCAGGCCCACGATATCGTCGACGCGTTCCGCGAGATGCTGGCGGCCCCGGACTATCGTTCGCGACGCCTCGCCTTCGTCGTCGCCAATACGCTGGCACGATCGCAGGCAATTCGCGCGCTCGAAAACCGCGAGGCGCGATGGTTCACCGATCAGGGGCAGGCCGAGGCCTGGCTGCTGGCGGACGACGGTGACGAAGCGCCGCTCCGCCGCGCCGCGGGTTAGTCGAAGCGCCTCACTTGCCTTCGAACGCCGGCGGCCTCTTCTGAATGAAGGCCATGACCCCCGCCTTGAAGTCGTCGGTTCGCCCGGCGAGGGTCTGTGCCCTGCGCTCGGCGCCAAGCGCGTCGGAGAGCGGCGCCTGCTCGGCATCGCGCGCGAGCTTGCGCAACAGGGCATAGGCAGCCGTCGGGCCTGAGGCGAGCCGAGTGGCAAGCCTGTGAGATTCGCTCGCCAGGTCCTCATCCTCGACCATCCGACTGATCATACCCCACTCGACCGCCTGTTCGGCCGGGATGCGCTCGCCCAGCATCATCATCTCCATCGCGCGCGCGCGGCCAGCGAGGCGCGGCAGCAGCCAGGTCGCGCCGGCGTCGGGGACCAGGCCGATATTGATGAAGGCCTGGAGGAAATAGGCCGAGCGGGCGGCGACGACGATGTCCGCGGCGAGCGCCAGGGAGCAGCCGGCGCCGGCGCAGGCACCGCGTACCGCCGCGACAACCGGCATGGGCAAAGCGAAGACGTCCTCGATCAGCGGATTCAGATGCGTTTCCAGCGCCTCCCCGACATCCGCGGGCAGGCCGCCGCCGGCGACCAGGTCGGCGCCGCTCGAAAAGGCCCGGCCCTCCCCGGTCAGCACCAGGCAGCGGGCGCCCGAGCCGGGCAGCGAGGCCAGCGCCATGCGCACCTCCTCGATCAATGCGCCGTTCAGCGCGTTGAGCGAGTCCGGGCGATCGAGCGTGATCGTGGCGACAGCGGCGGGGCTGATGTCCAGCCGGATAGTACGATAATCCATGCGAGGTTCGTAACGCGGCCGGAAGGGAAAACCTAGAGTGGTTCCAAGTCGGGTGGAATCACCTGACGGCTCGGAAAGCACGGCAAACAAAGGAAATTGGACTCTTTCCCGGGTCAAATTGACCGGAAAGGAGTCTAACGTGCGGCGCTGACCCGCCACACGGTGTTGCCGACGTCGTCGGCGACGAGCAGGGCGCCATCGCGTGCGATCTGGACGCCGACCGGACGGCCCATGGCGCGGTTGCCCCGGCCGATGAACCCTGTGAGGACGTCAATCGGCTGGCCGCTCGGGCGGCCGTCGACGAAGGGCACGAACACGACCTTATAGCCGCTGAACGGGTTGCGGTTCCACGACCCATGCTCGCCGACGAAGGCGCCGCCGGCGAAGGGCGGGCCAAGCTTTGCACCCTGCGCGAAGGTCAGGCCCAGCGCGGCGACGTGCGGGCCGAGCGCGAAATCGGGCGTGACGGCGCGGGCAACCATGTCGGGCCGCGGCGGCTCCATGCGGTCGTCGACATTCCGCCCGAAATAACTCCACGGCCAGCCGTAGAAGCCGCCGTCCCGGACCCGGGTCAGATAATCGGGGACGAGGTCGCTGCCCAGCTCGTCGCGCTCGTTGACCACGACATGGAGCTCGTTCGTGCCCGGCTGGAAGGCGAGTCCGACCGGATTGCGCAAGCCTGTCGCGAACAGGCGGTGGCTGCCGGTGGCGGGATCCACCTCCCAGATCGCCGCCCTTTCCTCCTCTTCGCCCATGCCGTGCTCGGCGATGTTCGAATTGGAGCCCACGCCGACATAGAGGCGGCTGCCGTCGGGGCTCGCGGCGAGGCTCTTGGTCCAGTGATGGTTGCGGCCGGCGGGAAGCCGGGTGACGATGCGCGGCGCGGCGGTGATGCTGGTCGCGCCCGGATCGTAGGGGAAAGCGAGCAGGGCATCGGCATTGGCGACGTAGAGTGTGTTGCCGACGACAGCCATGCCGAACGGCGAAAAGAGACCGGTCAGATAGGGCGTCCTAACCTCCGCGACGCCGTCTCCGTCCGCGTCGCGCAGCAAGGTTATCCGGTTCGGGCTCGGTACGCCGGACCCGGCGAGCTCCTGAAAGAGCCCGAAGAAATAGCCCCTCAGGCTCGGATCATCATAGCCCGGCTCGGTCGGCGGCGCCGCGGTTTCCGCGACCAGCACGTCGCCATTGGGCAGAGTCAGCAGCCAGCGGGGATGTTCGAGGCCGGTGGCGAAAGCCGCGACCTGCAGGCCGGGCGCTGCGATCGGCGTCGTGCCCTCCGGCCAATGTGACGCCGGGGCGACGTGGACCGTGGGGATGAGCGGGTAAGCCGGCCGCCCCAGGGTCGGCGCGGCCCCGGTCGACTGGGCGATGTTGAGCCGCGCCCGGTCTCCGCAGCCAGCGAGCAGGAGGGACGCGCAAAGCAGTGCGACAGGCAGGCGGGTCATCGCAAAGCTCCTAATCGACCGCGACCTGCTCCTGGGGCGGATGTAGGCGGAGACGGCGAACGCGGCGGGAGTCGCTGTCGGTGACCTCAAGTCTCCAGCCGCTCGGATGTTCCAGCATTTCCCCGGTCTTGGGCACCCGCCCGGCAAGCACGAATGCAAGGCCGCCGAGCGTATCGACATCCTCCTCGACCGCGGCCAGGCGGGCATCGATCGCCTGGGCCACGTCCTCCAGCTCGGCGCGGGCATCGGCATCCCACAAACCATCCTCGATCGGAATCAGCAGCACCGAGACTTCGTCGTCATGCTCGTCCTCGATCTCCCCGACAATCTCCTCGACCACATCCTCGATGGTGAGGAGCCCTTCGGTGCCGCCGAACTCGTCGACGACGATGGCGAGATGGACCCGCTCTGCCCGCATCCGCGCCAGCAGATCGAGCATGCCCATCGATTCCGGCACGTAGAGCGGCGTGCGCATCAAGGTGCGGATATCGTCCGGCGGCGGCGCTTCGCCGACCTGGACCGCGAACAGATCCTTGACGTGGATCATGCCGATGACGGTGTCGAGGCTCCCTTCGAACACCGGCATCCGGCTGTGGCCCGCTTCGGTGAAGGCTGCGACCAGGGCGCCGAAATCGGTCTCGGCCGGCACGGCGTAGATGTCGCCGCGCGGCACGGCGACGTCGCCGGCATTCTTCTCGCCGAAATGGAGGATGTTGAGCAGCATCTGCCGCTCGACATGGCTGAGGTCGCCGACGCCGGGGACCTCGCCCTCGCGGCTCTCGATCGCCTCCTCGATCTGGTCGCGGAGCGTGGCTTCGCCATTGTCGCCGAATATTAGGGCGCGAACGCCGCTCCAGAATGTGCGTCCGTCCTGGCCGCCCCGACTGTCGTCTTCCATTGGCTTAGGTTTCTACCTCGCTCAGCTCGTAGGGATCGGCGATCCCGATGGATGCGAGCGCCCGCCGCTCCGCTTCCTCCATCTCTTCGGCATCCTCGTCGCCGGTTTCGTGGTCGTAACCTAGCAGATGAAGCGTGCCGTGCACCAACAGATGCGCGGCATGGGCTTCGACGCCGATATTCTTCTGTGCCGCCTCGGCCGCGCAAATGCCGTGGGCGAGGACGATGTCGCCGAGCAACTGGGCGCTCGCCAGCTCGCCTTCTTCCGCCATCGGGAAGGACAGGACGTTGGTCGCCTTGTCCTGGCCGCGCCATTTCGCGTTCAATTCGCGGACTTCGGCGTCTGAGGTGAATTTGACCGAGACTTCGCTGTCGACGAGATGGGGGTGCCGGCTGCCGGCGACGCCCGCATGGACCGCCCTACGGGCCAGAGCAGGCCAGTCTATGCTCTTGTCCCATTGGGCCGAGACGTCGGTTTCGACGCCGATCATCACGCCGGCCCCTCATAGGCCTCGACGATCTTGCCGACGAGCGGGTGGCGCACGACGTCGCCGGCGCCGAAGCGGACCATCGAGATCTTCTGGATGCCCTCGAGCTTTTCGACCGCGTCGTTGAGGCCGGACGTGACCCCGTTGGGCAGATCGGTCTGCTTGGGATCGCCGCAAATCACCATGCGGCTGCGCATGCCGAACCGGGTCAGGAACATCTTCATCTGCTGCGGCGTGGTGTTCTGCGCCTCGTCGAGGATGATGAATGCGTCGGAGAGCGTGCGGCCGCGCATGAAGGCGATCGGCGCGATCTCGATTTCGCCCGAAGCGATCCGGCGTTCGACCTGCTCGGTCGGCAGCATGTCGTAAAGCGCGTCGTAGAGCGGCCGCAAATAGGGGTCGACCTTCTCCTTCATGTCGCCGGGCAGGAAGCCGAGCCGTTCGCCGGCCTCGACCGCCGGGCGCGACAGGATCAGCCGGTCGACGCTGCCGCCGATCAATTGCTGCACTGCCTGGGCGACCGCGACATAGGTCTTGCCGGTGCCCGCCGGGCCCAGTGCGAAGATCATGTCGTCGCGGGCCAGCGCTTCCATATAGACGGCCTGCTGCTTGGAGCGCGGCACGATCGTCTTCTTGCGGGTGCGGATCATCACCTTGGGCGGCTCGATCACTTCGGTGGAGATGATCCCGTCCAGGGTCGGCTGGCCCGACATGCCGATGATCGCGTTGACCGTCTCGGCATCGATGTCATGGCCCTCGTCGAGCCGGTTGTAGAGGCCGAGCAGCACCTCGCGCGCACGGGCCGCGGCTTCGGGCTCGCCCTCGATCTGCACCTTGGCGCCGCGCGCGGCGATGTACACGCCGAGGCGGTCCTCGATCGCGACCAGGTTGCGATCGAACTCGCCGAACAGGGGGCCGAGCAGATGCGGCTGCTCGAACTCGAGCTCGACGCGGGCGCGCGGGCCGGCCGGCTCGGCGGCTTTCTTGTTCTGTGCCATCAGGCGGCGACCTGCATGCGCAGCGCGCCGGCCAGGCTGTTCGGGCCGGCGGAAAGCAATTCAACCTCCACGATGTGGCCGATCGCCGCCTCCGTCTCGAGGTGGACCGACTGCAGCCAGGGGGTCTTGCCGATCTTCTGGCCCGGCTTGCGGCCCGGCCGCTCGAGCAGGACCTCGGTGCCGAGGCCGACCTTTTCCTGGTTGAAAGCGAGCTGTTGAACATTGAGCAAAGACTGGAGGCGCTGGAGGCGCTCGTCCATCACATCAGCTTCTATCTGATCCTCCATGTCTGCAGCCGGGGTCCCGGGCCGCGGTGAATATTTGAACGAGAAAGCCTGGGCATAGTTCACCGCCTCGACGATTCTCAGCGTCTCCTCGAACTCGGCTTCGGTCTCGCCGGGAAAGCCGACGATGAAGTCGCCGGAAATGGCGATGTCGGGTCGGACGGCGCGAACCCGGTCGATGATGCGAAGGTAGGAATCCGCGCTGTGGCTGCGGTTCATCGCCTTGAGCACGCGGTTGCTGCCCGACTGCACCGGCAAATGCAGAAACGGCATCAGCTTTGCCACGTCCGCATGGGCGCGGATCAGGCCCTCGGTCATGTCGTTGGGATGGCTGGTCATGTAGCGGATGCGGGCCAGGCCGGGCAGCGCGTCGAGCGCGCGGATCAACGCATCGAGGCCGCGCCCCTCCCCATCCCGCCAGGCATTCACGTTCTGCCCGAGCAGGACGATCTCCTTCGCGCCGGCATTGATGAGCGCCTGGGCCTCGTCGATGATCGCCGCGTACGGACGCGAGATTTCGGCGCCGCGCGTATAGGGAACGACGCAATAGGTGCAGAATTTGTCGCAGCCTTCCTGGACGGTGAGGAAGGCGCTCGCCCCCTGGCGGCGCCGCGCCGGCAGTGCGCCGAATTTGGAGAGCAGGGGCATGTCGGTGTCGAGCGCCGCCTCGCCCCGCGCTGCCTTGCGGACCAGAGCGGGCAGATTGTGATAGGCCTGCGGGCCGACGACGATGCCGACGCCGGGCGCGCGGCGCGAAATTTCCGCGCCCTCGGCCTGGGCGACGCAGCCGGCGACCGCGATCATCGGCTTGCGGCCGCGCTTCATCAACCGGCCGATGTCCGAATAGACCTTCTCCGCCGCCTTCTCGCGGATATGGCAGGTGTTGAGCACGACGAGATCGGCCTCGGCGCCCTCGGGCGCAGTGGTCATGCCTTCGGCTTCGAGCATTTCGGCCATGCGCTCGCCGTCATAGACGTTCATCTGGCAGCCGAAGCTCTTGACCTGGAAGCTCTTGGGATCGGACATCGTCATTGCGGCGGATATAGGGGATCGCTGCCCGCGGCGAAAGCGCCGAGGGCCTGGCCGATCTCTTCCCGCGACCGGGCGGCGAGCGCCTTGCGGTCGCCGGCCTCGTGCGGATCGATCGGCGCCAGGAAGCGCAACGTGACGGGCGTCGTGCCGGGCCGCGACAATATCCGCTTTGCATTGGTGCCGAAGGCCTCGTCGCCGAGCCAGAGGACGTCACCGAGCGCGGCGCCATAATCGATCGCCACCGGCTGCACCCTGACGCCGTCGAGCGGCGGGAAAAGCGATGCGAACAGGCTCGCACGGAACGGCAGCATATCCCGGCCGCCTTCGGTCGTGCCCTCGGGGAAGAGCGCCACCGCGTGGCCCTTCTCCAGCGCCTGGCGGAGCGTGTCGGCCTGCTCCCTGGCCATGGTCCTGATGTCGCGGGCGACGAAGATCGAGCGATTGAGGCCGGCGGCCCAGCCGATCACCGGCCAATCACGGACATCGGCGCGTGCGACGAAATTGACCGGCGCGGCGCCGCCGAGCGCGAGGATGTCGAGCCAGCTGACATGATTGGCGACGACCAGCACCTTGTCCTTCAGCGGCGCGCCCTCGACGCGCACCCGGACGCCGCAACAGCCGGCGGCGTACCCCAGAAAGACCTGCGGCCAGATCGGCCGCGCGCCTAACAGCTTCCAGAGATAGTGAAGAGGGACGCAGAACAGGAGGCCGGCCAGGATGGCGGCCACGCGCAGCGCTGGCCGCATCGGCTAATTGTCGCGATCGAGGCGGACGGCGTAAAGCTCCATGCGGTGATCGACCAGGCGGAAACCGAGCCTGGCGGCGATGCGGCGCTGCATTTCTTCCAGTTCCTCGTCGACGAATTCGATGACGTTGCCGGTCTCGACATCGATGAGATGGTCGTGGTGGGTTTCCGCCGCCGCTTCGTAGCGGGCGCGGCCGTCTCCGAAATCGTGCCGCTCGAGGATGCCCGCCTCCTCGAACAGACGGACGGTGCGGTAGACAGTGGCGATGGAGATGCCGGGATCGACGGCGGCGGCGCGCGCGTGCAGCGCCTCGACGTCGGGATGATCCTCGGACTCGCCGAGCACGCGGGCGATGACCTTGCGCTGCTCGGTGATCCTGAGGCCCTTTTCGGCGCAGAGCGCCTCGATATCTATGCTTCGGCTCATGTCCGCCGGTTCTTAGAGCAGATCGGCGGGCGGATCAAAGGGCCCGAACGCGAAAGGCGCCGCTCCCGAAAACACGGGAACAGCGCCTATCGTCCGCAATGTTGCGGCTTATTTCTTGGCGGGCGCCCGCTTGCGCTTCGTGCCCAGGCCGATCTTCTTGGCGAGCGCGCGACGCTGCTCGGCATAGTTCGGCGCGACCATCGGATAGTCGGCGTTGAGACCCCACTTCTGCCGATACTGATCCGGCGTCAGGTTATAATGGGTCATCAGGTGCCGCTTGAGCATCTTCAGCTTCTTGCCGTCCTCGAGGCAAACCACATAATCGGGCTTGATCGAGGAACGGATCGAAACGGCCGGCTCAAGCTTGGGAGCCGGAGCTTCCGGCTGGTCGCCAAGGCCAGAAAGCGCGCCGTGCACATTGCTGATCAGCAATGGCAGGTCGGAAACCGCCACGCTGTTGTTGCTGACATGTGCCGACACAATGTCGGCGGTGAGCGTGATCAGCGTCTCACCGAAATTATCCTGAGTGTCCATGTGTCGTTGAAACCTTCATTCAGAGGAGCGTGACAGTCATTGGCCTGACTGTCAGTAGCGGGGGATAGGTCTGTTTTGACGCGCATGACAAGCCCGAAACGCTACCTGATTAGCTAGACGATTATGTTCTTCGCCAGGGTCAGTGCGTCATAAGTCTGACCGGCCCGCCCGCTATAGTAATTCCGGCGTCGGCCGACCAACACGAAGTCCGTCCGCTCATAGAGGCTAAGAGCATGATTTCCCTCGCGAACTTCGAGGTGGAGGCGCATCGCTCCACGGTCTTTCGCGTCCTGGGTAAATTGGTCGAGAAGCATCTTGCCGATGCCCCGTCCCTGCGCGTTGCGGCGCACCGCGAGGAGGAGCAGCTCCGCCTCGCCGGCGACCGCGCGGGACAGGGCAAAACCAATCGGGGTATCTCTTTCGCGTGCCAGAATGAGCCAGACTCCGGGCATCGGCAGCAGCCCGGCGCATTGCGACGCCGTCCAGGCTTCGCCGAAGCGCGGATCGAAACTGTCCTCCATTACGGTCATCACGCCGTCGAGATCGGCGATGCCGCCGGGTCCGAGCGCGATCGCGGGCCCGCTCATTGCATCGGCTTCGCATCGGGCGCCCGCCCGTAGATCGGACGCGGCGGCAGGCCGCGAAGAGACAGGGGCAGCAGCCACGCGTCAGCGGCGCGCGGCAATGCATCGCGCCATCGGCCCGAGCCCCGGGCGGCGACCAGCGCCTCGGCGCCCGAACCGAAAACCACGTCGGCGCTCACCGTCGCCGCCGCTTCGGCGGGCGCGAGCGAGCGCAGGGCGTCGAGGGGCGCAATCGGGTCACCGCCATAGTTTTGCACGAAAAGCTCGCCATGTCCCCCCACCAGCGCAACCGCGATTTCGGTCTCGCCCGAGGCCGCCGCGATCAGCGCGAGCGACGAATAGCCGGCAAGCGGGACCTTCCAGCCGATGGCCAGGCCGTGCGCCGCGGCGAGGCCGACGCGCACGCCGGTGAAGCTGCCCGGGCCGCAATCGACCAGGATCGAGGCGGGAATGCGGCCACCGAGCAGATCCGCGACTATCGGCAGCAGCCGCTCGGCATGGCCGCGGCCCACCACGTCGTGCCGCTGGTCGATGATCTCCCCGCCGGGTCCGATCAGCGCCGCAGAGCAAGCCGCCGTCGCGCTGTCGATGACGAGCTGCATCGCAGCTCAGACCGCCTCGACCGCCTCGACCTCGGGGACATAATGCTTCAGCAAGCTCTCGATGCCGTTCTTGAGCGTCATCGTCGAGGACGGGCAGCCCGAGCAGGCGCCATGGAGGGCGAGGAACACCGTCCCGCCCTTGAAGCCGCGATAGACGATGTCGCCGCCGTCCTGCGCAACCGCCGGGCGGACCCTGGTCTCGATCAGCTCGCGGATCTGGGTGATCACTTCGGCGTCGGCCGGATCGTCGTCGACGCCGGCAGCGTCGGGCGCGACGTGGATCGCGCCGGCGCTGGCCGCGCGGAACAAGGGCGCCTCGCTTGCGAAATGATCGAGCAGGACCTCGAGCACCTGCGGCTTCAATTGCCGCCATTCGACGCCGGGCGCGGCGGTGACCGAAACGAAGTCGCGGCCGAAGAACACGCCCTCGACCTCGCCGGTCGAAAAGATCGCCTCGGCGAGCGGCGAGGCCTCGGCGGCCTCGGGCGTGGCGAAATCCCGCGTGCCCGCGTCCATGACCTTGCGGCCGGGCATGAACTTCAGCGTCGCCGGATTGGGCGTGGTTTCGGTCTGGATCAGCATGAGGTTGATGTGGCGCTTGTGGACTGGCGGATCAACCCTTGCGCGTCATGCCGATCCGAACTCGCACGCGTCAAAAGTCCGGCTTGTCGTAATGGGCAGGCGGCTGGATCACTTCCATGCGCTCGGTGAGCAAGGGCCGGAAGCTCGGCCGCGACTTCATCACGGCATACCAGTCGACGGTCTGCTTGTGGCCGCGCCAGTCGATGCCGCCGAGATAATCCGCGACGGAAAGATGCGCCGCCGCGGCGAGGTCTGCCATGGTCAGCACCGGGCCTGCGAGCCAGCGGCGATGATCGAGCAGGTAATCGATATAGTCGAGATGAGCGTTGGCGGAGGTCATCGCCCGCCGCAGCACGCCGGTATCGGGCGGATCGCGGCTGACCAGGCGCTTGGTCATGCGTTCCTCCATCAGCGGACCGACCGTGTCGCGATAGAGCTTCTCGTCGAACCAGGTGACGAGGCGGCGGATTTCGGCGCGGTTGATCGCGGTGCCGGGAATGAGCGGCGTGCGGTCGATCGTCTCTTCGAAATATTCGCAGATCGCGCCGGAATCGATCAGCACCGTGCCCTTGTCGGATTCGACCAGCACCGGCGTCTGCCCGGCCGGATTGAGGTCCATGAACTCGTCTTCCTGCAGCCAGGGCGAAACCCGGACGAGCTCATGCGGGATCGCCTTCTCGGTCAGCGCGAGGCGAACCTTGCGCGAGAAGGGGCACAGGGGGAATTGGTAAAGCTGCCACATGGGCTGCGTCATTAACCGCCGCGCGGATTCAGTCCACCGCGCATTTCAGGCGGGAAAGCTCAATCGCCCCAGGGATCGCCATCCTCCCGCTCACGCGGCGGCGGACGGTCTTCCGGATGGCCGCGCGGGGGCGGAGACTCAGCCATGGCCGCGGCCATGTCGCGCTGGAACTGGGTGAGGGCGCGGCGCAGCGCCGGCTCGGCGGCGGCATAGGCGTCGGCGGCGCGGCCCATGGCGGCGGCGGTCCCGTAGATGTTGGCGTGCATGCGGCGCTCGAAATCGGGATCGTCGCGCCGCGCCATGTCGCGCAGGGTCCGGTGGCGATGCCGGCGGTACGGATCGGCGGCGTCGAGGATCGGGCCGAGATCAAGATTGAGCAGGGCGTCGGCGGTCCTGTCGATCGCCGGCGCATAATCCATGATCTTCTCGCTCGGCCGCGGCGGCTGCGCGGCGGCAGGGATCGCGACGAAGGCGGCGGCGGCGATGCCAATCAATATCCGGCGCATGGCAGACTCCTCATGGCGCGCGTAACGACTCGGGCCGCCTCTGGCATCGAAGGGATGACCGGCGGATTAACGCGCTATCCTATCATCTTGGCGCCGGTTGCGGAAGATTGCGGGTGCGCTGGCGGAACAAGGCGCGCGCGGGATTGAAGATGGCGGGCGTGGTCTGGACGAGATCGCGCTGCAGGGTGCGGCGGCGTCGCTCAACGCCCTCGGGATCGTGAAGCGCTGCCCAGGCCTCGAGGAAATGGCGGCCTTCCTCGCTGCGCAGCCAGGTCGCGACATGGGCAAGCTCCTCCGGGCGCAGCGACGCGGCGAGCGTGGCGGCAGTGAGCCGTTCGGCGCGCTCGCGATAGACCTGGCGCAGGGCCGGCGCATATTGGAGGGCGACGGCGGAGGCCGCATCCTGGCAATCGCCGTTTGTCGGGGCGCAGGCCCCTTCCGAACCAAGCAAGGCGGCCTCGATCCGCGAACGGAAGCGGCCGAGATCATTATCGTCGTAGAGGCTCTGGTCGCGGCTCATCAGCAGGCGGGCGAGATCGAGCGCCGCCGGATCGGTCGCTGTTGCCGGCGTCTGCGCCGCGGCGGGCAGGGCCAGCGCTCCGGCCATCAGCAATGCAGCGAAACGTGCGATCATGCCGGCCTCCTTTGTCAGCGAATCGAGAGCCAGATCAGGGCCGCGCCGCCGACGACGATCCGATACCAGCCGAACGGCGCGAAGCCGCGGCGCGAGACGAGGCCGATGAACCAGCGGATCACCAGCAGGGCGACCAGGAAGGAGACGACGAAACCCACCGCAATGCCGACGGGGCCGGCGGCGCCGAGATCGTCGTGATGCTTCCACAGCTCGAGCGTCGAGGCGCCGAGCATGGTCGGGATGGCGAGGAAGAAGCTGAACTCGGCCGCGGTGCGCCGCTCGACGCCGAGCGAGAGCCCGCCGAGGATGGTCGCGCCCGACCGGCTGACCCCGGGGATCATCGCCAGGCACTGGATGAAGCCGATGCCGAGCGCCTTGGCGAAGGAGATGTCGGCAACGCCCTTCTCGTGGCCCTGGGGCGCCGTCCGCTCGACGACGAGGATGGCGACGCCGCCGAGCAAAAGCGCCCAGGCGACGATCGTCGGGCTGCCGAGCATCGCCTCGATCCGGTCGATCAGGATCAGGCCGAGCACGGCGGAGGGGAGGAAGCCGACCAGGATGTTGCGCAGGAAGCGCAAGGATTCGGGCTGCATGCGGATAAGGCCGATGAACACCGCCCAGAAGGTGCGCCAGTAGAGTACGATCACCGCCAGGATCGCGCCGAGCTGGATGACGACGTTGAACACCGCCCATTGGGCGGCGTCGTAGCCGAGAAGCTCCCCGGCGAGGATGAGGTGGCCGGTCGACGAGACCGGAATGAACTCGGTCACGCCTTCGACGATGCCAAGCAGGATGATGGTGAGGAGAGTGGCGTCCATGAGGCGGACCTAGAGCATTTTCCGGCAGCGTGGGAAGAGCACGCCGGCGTGAAAACACCTGGGGTGTTGCGGTGCGGGCAGCCTCAATCCAGTTGGAGGCCTCGCGGCAACTCCATCGTCAGCGCCGGGGCGTTCCCGGCGAGGCCCAGTTGCGGCCGCCGCCCATTCCCCAGTGGGTGGGGGTGACGGCGGTGGCGAAAGCGCCGAGCTTGTCACCGACCACCATGCGATACTGGCCGTGGAACGCCACGGCGTCGACGAGGAGCAGCACCACGAGGAGCAGCGAGAACCCCTTCACCTGCACCGCCAGCATGATCGCCTCCCCGGAAAGATCGGGACCGACGAATGGTATGCCAGGTGCGTTGCGAAGGTCTTAACGGCATCTTACCGCGGTGGCTTCGCGGGCCGTGGCGGGAGGGTCTGCAGATTGCTCAGTAAACCCGCGCCTTCGGCTTGATATATTCGATCTCGTCGGTGAGCGTATATTCGTGGACCGGGCGGTAATCGACGCGGACCTGGCCGCCGGTACCGCCCCAGCCTTCGAACCAGGCGGCGGTGTGCTTCATCCAGTTCTTGTCGTCGCGGTTCGGATAATCCTCGTGCGCGTGGGCGCCGCGGCTTTCCTTGCGGTTGACCGCGCCGGCGATGGTGACCGAGGCCTGGGCGATCAGATTGTCGAGCTCGAGCGTCTCGATCAGGTCGGTATTCCAGATCAGGCTGCGGTCGGTGACCTGGACATCGGTCAGCTTCGCATAGGTCTCGGCCAGCTTGGTGACGCCCTCGCGCATCAGCTCGTCGGTGCGGAAGACGGCGCAATGCGCCTGCATGTTGCGCTGCATCTCGGTGCGGATTTCGGCGGTCGGGCTCGCGCCCTTGGCGAAACGGAACCGGTCGAGCCGGGCCAGCGCGAGATCGGACGAATCCGCCGGCAGCTCCGCGTGCCGGGTGTTGGGCTTGATCGTCTCGGCAAGCCTGAGGCCCGCGGCGCGGCCGAACACGACCAAGTCGATGAGCGAATTGGAGCCGAGCCGGTTGGCGCCGTGGACCGAGACGCAGGCCGCCTCGCCGACCGCGAACAGGCCGGGCACGACGCTGTCCGGATCGCCGTCCCTGATGGTGACGGCCTCGCCGTGAAAGTTGGTCGGGATCCCGCCCATATTATAATGGACGGTCGGCGTGACCGGCAGCGGCTGGCGGGTGAGGTCGACGCCGGCGAAGATCTTGCCCGATTCGGTGATGCCGGGGAGCCGCTCGTGCAGGATCTTCGGATCGATATGGTCGAGATGCAGGTAGATATGATCCTTGTGATCGCCGACACCGCGGCCTTCGCGAATCTCGATCGCCATCGAGCGCGAGACCACGTCGCGCGAGGCGAGGTCCTTGGCTGAGGGGGCGTAGCGCTCCATGAAGCGCTCTCCTTCCGAATTGGTGAGGTAGCCGCCCTCGCCGCGCGCGCCCTCGGTGATCAGCACGCCGGCGCCGTAAATGCCGGTCGGGTGGAACTGGACGAACTCCATGTCCTGCAGCGGCAGGCCGGCGCGCAGCGCCATGCCGCCGCCGTCGCCGGTGCAGGTATGGGCCGACGTCGCGGTGAAATAGGCGCGGCCATAGCCCCCGGTCGCGAGCACCACGGCATGCGACCGGAAGCGATGGATGCTGCCGTCCTCCATGCACAGCGCGATCACGCCGCGGCAGGCGCCATTCTCCATGATCAGGTCGAGCGCGAAATATTCGATGAAGAAATCGGCGTCGTAGCGCAGGCTCTGCTGGTAGAGCGCGTGCAGCATGGCGTGGCCGGTGCGGTCGGCGGCGGCGCAGGTGCGCTGGGCGGGCGGCCCCTCGCCCATATTCTGCATCATGCCTCCAAAGGCGCGCTGGTAGATCTTGCCCTCGGAGGTGCGGCTGAACGGCAGGCCGGCATGTTCGAGCTCGTAGACCGCGGCCGGCGCCTCGCGCACCATATATTCGATCGCGTCCTGGTCGCCGAGCCAGTCGGAGCCCTTGACCGTATCGTACATGTGCCAGGTCCAGTGGTCCGGCCCCATATTGCCGAGGCTGGCGGCGATGCCGCCCTGGGCGGCGACGGTGTGCGACCGGGTCGGGAAGACCTTGGTGATGCAGGCGGTGCGCAGCCCCTTCTCGGCGGACCCCATCGTCGCCCGCAAACCCGACCCGCCGGCGCCGACGACGACGACATCGTAGCTGTGGTCGACGATCTTGTAGGCATTGGTGTCGGACATGGCGGCCCCTGGGATAAGGTGGCCCGTTCTTAGTCCTCGCGCGAGAGGTTGCAAGGGCGAGGGTGGTCGAGGCCGCGCGACCCGCCGCCGCCGCGGCCTGAGGCGGAAGCTATCGCGTCATCGGGTCGTGTCGATTCGCATCATGAGCCGCCGGCCGCCGGGACATAGGTGAAGTCGAAGCTGGGCTGCCAGGTCTGCCCGCCATCGCTCGAGACCGTTCCCGCCTGGCGCACCGATCCGTCGGCATTGCGGGTATAGGTCATCCGGGTCTGGCTGGGGCTGCCGTTCGCTGTGGGCGTGCTGGCGGTCAGCACCATCGCCTGGCCCTCCATGCCGCCCGAAAACTCGATCCAGCCATTGGAGGAATCCGCCCAGAGCTGGCGCCAGTGCCGCTCGTCGGGGCGCCAGGTGTTGAGGCTGCTGCCGCCGCCGCCCCGGATCGGCATCCAGCTTTCCCGAATGACGCAGTCCGCATAGAGCCGCTCGATCAGGCTGTGCGCGACGAGGCGCTGCGTCCCCGTCGGATAGACGTCCCAGCGGCCGACCCAGAAATCGAACTGACGGTGCTCGGGCGCCGTGCAGGCCGGCGGAGGCGGCGCCGCGGGCGCGGTCGGCGGAGAAGGGTTCTGCGCCGACGCGGCCCAGGCGAACGGCAGGAGCAGCATTGTCGCGGCAGCTCGGACAGAGACAGGCATGGGATTCCTCGCATCGCTTCCAGCTGTTGCGAACATGAGGTCCTTGGCCCGGCATGCAGCTTCTATTCGGCGAACGGCGCGACACCTTCGACAAAGCAGGGCGCGTGAGGAGTTCAGACGGGCGAGCCCGGGCCAGGCCTAATTTACCAGCCCGGCGCGTCGCATGATACGCGGAACGTCACCGCGTTCCGTAGGTCCGGTCTCCAGCGTCGCCGAGCCCCGGGACGATATAGCCGTGGTCGTTGAGCTCCTCGTCCATCGCCGCCGCCCAGATCGGCACGTCGGGATGGGCGGCGCGCAACGCCTCGGCGCCGGGCCGCGCCGCCAGCAGGCAAACGAAACGCATGTCGCAGACCCCAGCCTCCTTCAGGCGATCGACCGCGGCGACGGCGGTGTGGCCGGTGGCGAGCATCGGATCGACGATGATCACCAGCCGCTCCGCGCAATCCTCGGGCGTCTTGAAATAATATTCCACGGCCTGGAGCGAGAGCGGGTCCCGATAAAGGCCGATATGGGCGAGGCGGGCGGAAGGAAGCAGGTCGATCATTCCTTCGGCCATCTGCAGGCCGGCGCGAAGGATCGGCGCGATCACGAGCTTCTTGCCCGAGATTGCCGGCGATCGAGTCGCCGCCATCGGCGTTTCAACATCGATCAGCTCGGTAGGCAGGTCCCGCGTGACTTCGTAGCAGAGCAGGGCCGCAACCTCGCGAACCACCGACCTGAACAGCTGGATGGAACTGTTCCTGTCGCGCAGCAAAGTGAGCTTGTGCTGCACCAGAGGGTGGGAAACGATGGTCAATCCGTCCATGGCAAGGGTCCCTAAAAAACCGTTCCGTCGCTGATGATGGTGAAGGGAGGACCGCCGCCGGCGCGGCGCTCGGCCGCGATACGCCGTCCCGCCATCCAGGTGCCGCCTTCGAGCATGCGGGCCAGGGGAAAATCCTGCTCGCTCACGCCAAGCGACGAGCGGACCTTCGGCGCGAGTCGATCGAGCAGGGCGACGGTCATCGCGCGCCACGCTACGATCAGCGGATCCGACACGAGATGCGCCCGCGCCGCGGCCTCGGGATCGGTGAGGTTCAGCACCCCGGTGTCGACGAATAGGCCGCCATTGCGATATTCGGCGAGGCCGGTGAGGCCATCTATGTCGACCACGTCGATTCCGGCGGCCTGGAGCGGCTCGATCAGCGAATAAGCGAGCCATTGCGACAATTTGTGGAGCGGGACCAGGCCGTCGCTGGCATCGCCGCGCCTGATCGCGGGATGACGCCAGCAATCGCCGAGGGGGATGCCGTCGATGACCAGCCGGTCGGCCCAGATCGGGCCGAGCGCTTCGAGCAACAGCTCGAGGATCGCGCCGGCTGGCAGGCGGCCATGGTCCGCGCGCCCGGCGAGTATGTCGTACAGCCCCCCCGGCCGCGGCGAATCCGCCGTCGCGAACAGGTCCGGCCGCGCCGCGACCCGGCCACCGAGGCGGCGCAGCAGTGCCGTGCGCCCATCGAGGCCAACCATGGGATTGGCTTCGTCGACCTGAAAGCCGTCGACCAGGGCCTGGGGCCGAAGCGCGGCAAGTGCGCCGCCGTCGACCCGCGCCTGGCTGGATCCGTCGAGCGAAAATGCGCCGGCCTCGAACAGGCGCTGGCTGGCGACGGCGAGGCCCTCGGACCGGGCGAAGGTCTTGCTGGTCGCAGGGTCGCGATAGCGCCAGTCCGGTCCGGCGCCGGCATCCAGCAAAACGGATATGATGGCCAGGTCGAAGGCCGCGCGGGCGCGCCCGGCGGGATCCTCTCCGTCCGGAAGAACAGGATCGCCAGCGACGAAATGGCGCCAGCGGGCGTGGAAGGGGATGATGAGATCGGGATAGGAGGCTCGCGTCACCTCGGCGGTCAGCGCGGCGGCGGCGTCGAGCTTGTCGAGGTCGACGGACCAGCCTTCGACGCCGCCGGCAAGGGCGCTGTCGAGCATTTCATGCGCCCGCTCGCGCACGGCGGCGGCGTTGAGCAGGGCGTGGAGGGGCGCGCTGGCTGTCATGTTCTTAGATCTTGAACGTCAGCACGCCTAGAATTTCCCCAGATCCCGACCCACGGTGGACCGCAGATGCTCCTCGGTCGGCGCGCCTTCCGGCGTGTAATAGCCAGCAGCCTTCTTGGCCTCCATCTCGACGCTGGCGTCCGGGGGAACGAGGCCCTCGGGGATCGGCACGCGCTCGCCGATTTCCACCCCGCCGGCGACGAGCGCGTCATATTTCATGTTGGACATGGAGACGAAGCGGTCGATCTTGCGGATGCCGAGCCAGTGGATCACGTCCGGCATGAGCTGCTGGAAGCGCGCGTCCTGGACCCCGGCGACGCATTCGGTCCGTTCGAAATAGGTCGCGGCCTGGTCGCCGCCGGGCTGGCGCTTGCGGGCGTTGTAGACCAGGAACTTGGTCACCTCGCCGAGCGCGCGGCCTTCCTTGCGATTGTAGATGATGAGACCGACGCCGCCCGCCTGCGCCTGGCGCGTCGCCTCCTCGATGCCGTGGGTCAGATAGGGCCGGCAGGTGCAGATGTCGGAGCCGAACACGTCCGATCCGTTGCATTCGTCGTGCACGCGGCAGGTGAGGACCTTGCTGCTGTCGCCGAGGAAGGCGGGATCGCCGAAGATGTAGAGGGTCATGCCGCCGATCGGCGGCAGGAAGACGGAGAGATCGGGCCGGGTGACCAGCTCGGGATACATGCCGCCGGTCTGCTCGAACAGGCAGCGCCTCAATATCCCCTCTTCGACGCCGAAATGCGCGGCCACGCCAGGCAGCCACCAGACCGGATCGATGGCGATCTTGGTGACCGAGATGTCGCCCGCTTCGTGGACGATCTCGCCGTCCACCTCCAGCCGGCCGGCGGCGATCGCCGCCTGGATCTCGTGGAGGGTCAGCCGCGCCTTGGTGATCGCGATGGTCGGCCTGATGTCGATGCCTTCCGCGATCAGGTCCGCGAAATCGTGCGCCACCCGGTGCCCCCAGGGATCGAGCGACACGATCTTGCCGGCTTCTCCCCATTGCGGATGCGGGCCGATCTCGCAGATCGGCGAGGTGTCGTGGAGGTCGGGCTTCGCCTGCGGATCCATCGCACCAGCGGAAATCGCCAGCGCGCGGTAGATGGAATAGGAGCCGCCATGGGCGCCGATCGCGTTGCGGTCGGCGCGGGTCGTGACCGTCGCCACGACGGCGCCGCGCTCGGCGGCGGTCGGCGCTCCCCAGGTCAGCGGAAACCGCGCCGGGACGCGCGACCCGGGGTGTGACGTCAGCCGGATATGGCCGCTCTTCGCCTCTGAAAAAGGCTCCATCTATGATCCTCTCTCCGCCCTTTCCCAAGATCGGCGGCAGAAGCGACGCTACGACGGCGGAGACGAAGAGGCCAGACTTCTGTTCAGCCCGGCGGACGCGGTCGCGGCGCGGGCCGGACCGCGGCCTGCGGCTCCCGAGATTGCCCGCGTACCGAGCCGGTGTTAGGCACGCGCGGCAAGCGATGGACGAGATCGACCGCGACCATTCGGGCGGCCTCTTGCGGGCGGCGCTCCTCGAGCATCGCGCCGCCTTGCTGCGCTATTTCATCGCCCGCCGCGTGCCGCCGGATGAAGCCGAGGACGTCCTGCAGGATCTGGTCGTCAAGCTGGCGAGCCACGCCTCCGGCCCGGTCGCGGAGCCGCGCGCCTATCTTTACCGCATGGCCGAAAATCTCCTGCTCGACCGGATCCGCTCGGACCGCCGCCGCCGGGGACGGGAGCAGGCCTGGGTGACGGCGCGGTCGGGCACGGCGCTCGACGCCGACGACCGCCCTTCGCCCGAGCAGGTGCTGATCGCGCGCGAGCGGCTTGCGACGGTTTCGGAGGCGCTGGCGACCCTGCCTGAGCGCACCCTGTTCGTGTTCCGCCGCTACCGGATCGACGGCATGCCGCAGCGCCAGATCGCCGCCGATCTCGGCCTCAGCCTGAGTGCGGTCGAGAAACATTTGCAGAAAGCCTATCAGATCGTCGTCGAAACCCGGAAGCGGCTGGATGCGGATACGCACGGCCCGCGGCGTCCTGATCCGGGAGAGGGAGAATGACGGAGCCGGTGCCTCAGATCCTGGCCGAGGCCGTGGCGTGGCATCTGCGGCTGCGCGACGACGGCGCGGCGGCGGATTGGGAGGCGTTCGTGCTCTGGCTGGAGGCCGATCAGGCCCACAGCGCCGCCTATGACGACGTCGCCCGCGCCGACGCGGCGCTGGAGCCGGAGGCCATTCCGCCGGCGGCGGCGAATGACGATCGGGCGGTGGTCGAACCCGCCCGCCGCCGGTTCGGCGCGGCCGGCTGGGCCGTGGCGGCGCTGGCCGCCTGCCTGGTGCTGGCTTTCGCCGCTTTGCCCTGGCTGAACCCGGCGCCGGACCGCTACGAGGTGGCGACCGCGGCGGGGCAGCGGCGCATTGTGCCGCTGGGCGACGGCAGCACGGCGGCGCTCAACGGCGCGACCCGACTGATCCTCGATCGCGCCAACCCCCGTTTCGCCGAGCTTGCCGCCGGCGAGGCGACCTTCACCATCCGCCACGACGATGCCGATCCGTTCGTCGTCGTCGCCGGCGATCACCGCATCCACGACGTCGGCACGACCTTCAATCTGGTGCATGACGGCGGCAGGATGACGGTCGAGGTGATCGAGGGCGCCGTACAATATCATCGCCGGGCGGCGGTCATTCCGTTGACCGCCGGCCAGATGCTGGCGGTGCACGAGGAAGGCGGCAGGGCGCTGGTCGGGCGCCGCGATCCCGGCGCCATGGCCGGCTGGCGGCGCGGCCGGTTGAGCTTCCACGACGTACCGCTCGATATCGTCGCGCGCGATCTGGCGCGCAGCCTCGGCGTCGAGCTCGCGGTCGATCGCGGCGTCGCGGATCGGCCCTTCACCGGCTCCGTCCCGACCGCCGGCAGCGCACAGGCGGTGCTGACCAGCTTCGCGGTTTCGCTTGGCATGGAAGCCCGCCTCGAGGGCAATGCCTGGCGGATCGGGCCGCGCGCCCAGCGCTGAATTCGCGCGCCGCAGAAAAGCAGGAGGTGCGGGTTTCGCTGGCCGGCGGCGTCCTGTGGTCGTGCCCGAGGCTGCGACACTCCCAGCGTGGCCTCTCGAGCATGTCGGCGCCCGTTCGTCCGCCTCGCAACCTCGAGCGGGCGCCGACAATCCTTCGTCGCCCGAAGCGGCGACCGGATCGTCGAAGGCGAAAGCGCGCCGTCTCGTTTCCTTCGCTTGCCGTGCTTTCCGAGCCGTCAGGTGATCCCACCTGACTTGAAAGCAGTCTAGGCGGCAGCGCCGCCGAGAGCGATCTTGAGCACCGAGAGGATCGCCAGCCCCGCCCCGAACAGGGCGGCCAGGTTGATCACCAGCACCCAGCCGAAACGATTGCCGGCCTGGTGGACATAATCCTCGACGACGACGACCAGGCCGAGCTTCAGATGCCAGAAGGTCGAGACGATCAGGAACAGCATCGGCACGGCGGCGAGCGGGTTCTTGAGCCATTCGGCGACGGTCATCTGGTCGAGCGCGGGAAGCCGCCAGAGCGAGACGAAGAACCAGACGAACAGCAGGAGGGTCGAGACGGACAGCATCCGCTCCAGCCCCCAATGGTGGGCCGCGTCGTGCGCCGGAGCCGTAGCGGCGGGGGCCGAAGCCAGCGAGCTTTCCGTGGTCATGCGAGCCTCCCGTAAAAGATATAGGCCCAGACGGCCGCCGTGAGCAGGATCGCCCAGACGATGGTCATCACCGCCCAGAATTTGTTGGTGGGAAGCTCGAAGCCGGCGCCGGCGTCCATGACGAAATGGCGCAGGCCGGAAAGCAGATGCTGGAAGAAGGCCCAGGTGAGGCCGACCCAGACGATAAGCGACCATTTCCAGGTCGCCCAGCTGGCAAAGGTGGCATAGCCTTCGGCCCCGCCGGCGACCGCCATCAGCCACCAGACGAAGATGCCGGCACCGACCGTCGCCAGCCCGGCGCCGGTGATGCGGTGGAGGATCGAAACCAGCATGTGCGGTCCCCATTTGAAGACGGTGAGATGGGGCGAGAGCGGTCGATCGGGATTGCGGGTCATGAAGATGAAGGCCCCTCTTTATGGACGGCCCCCGGCAAAAGCGGCGCTTTGCGGGGGCAGCAAGGTCTGGGGGTGCTTTTAGGCTCTGCGCCGGACGTTGCAAGCATCGGGACAAGATGCGGCCGGCGCGGCCGATCACTAAGAGCATGTTAACCAAATCGACCTAGACCGGGCGCCTGAGGATTGAATGAGGACCATGACGAAATGACCCGAGTGTCGACGCCGCAGGGTGAGGTCACCTTGACCGACCGCCTGGAGCAGTTCGGTATCGATGCCGAGCTTGCAGCCAATGTCCGGGAAATCTGGACCGCGGTCTCGCCCGGCAAGGATGATCTGTTCGAAAAGATGGGCCGGCCGCTCGGCTCCACGTCTGGCGACGAGGCCGGGCGCGACGAGCTCGAAGCGCTGCTGCGCAGCGCGGTAACACGCAAATATGAGAATTTCACCGACCAGAATTGGGTCGACGCGGTCGAGCGCTGCATCGCCAAATCCATCGCCCTGGACGTGCCGCGCCTCACCTTGTTCGCGTCGCTGTCGATCGAGGCGCGCTGGGTGCACGATGCGTTGACCGCCGCCTTCGCGGAAGACGGCGCGCGCTTCGCCAGATTGTCGCGCGCGCTGACCGTCGCGACCCAGGTTCAGACCGAAATATTCGCCGCCCATATCGGCACCATGCGCCGCCGCGAGGACAGCGAGCGTCGCGGCCGGCAGGGCGCCGCCTTCAACGACGAGATCATGACCATCGTCGAGCGCACCGCCGGCGGCAGCCAGCGCGTCCGCGCCCAGGCCGCCGACGCCAGCCAGGCGGCGCGCGGCATGCTCGGCAAGACCAGCGAGGTCGCCGCGGCGGCCGAACAGTCCGCCGTCGCAATGCGCGAGGCCGCCCAGACTGCCGCCGGCCTGATCATGGCGATCGAGGAAGCCCGCAACGAGGTCGAGGTCGCCGCCGGCGTCGCCACCCGCGCCGGCGACCAGGCCAGCCAGGCGGTCAAGGTCAGCCAGGCGCTCAGCGCCCATGTCGAGGCGATCGAATCGATCCTCGGCCTGATCCGCGAGATTGCCGGGCAGACCAATCTGCTCGCGCTCAACGCCACCATCGAGGCGGCCCGCGCCGGCGATGCCGGCCGCGGCTTCGCCGTGGTCGCGCAGGAGGTGAAGAGCCTCGCCAGCCAGACCGCGCGCGCGACCGACGACATCGCCACCAAGATCGGCGCCATCCAGAGCGCGACGAAGCAGACGCTCGAGGCCAACGACTCGATCCAGCACACCGTCGAGGAGGTGCAGACCAGCGCCGACCGCATCCGCAAGGCGATGGAGATGCAGGCGCAGACGGTGACGATGATCACCGCCGCGGTCGACGAAACCGCGCTTGCCGCCGATTCCATGTCCTCGACCATCGCCGCGATCCGCGCCGACACGGAGAATGTCGCCAGCGAGAT